>JADHED010000001.1_pt1:2500-577997 | contig 577997 bp, 500 predicted proteins | sample 8952041 | NCBI WGS metagenome assembly JADHED01 (sample SAMN16124423, study PRJNA663239) | bioreactor sludge metagenome | isolation source: sludge (control) | place: India:Bengaluru | collected 2018-09-08
AGGCGAGAAACCTGCTCACCGAAAACCTAAGGTTTCCTGAGGAAGGCTAATCCGCTCAGGGTCAGTCGGTCCCTAAGTTGAGGCCGAAAGGCGTAGACGATGGGAATCCGGTTAATATTCCGGAACCTGGATGATTTCGTTTGTACGATGGGGTGACGCAGTAGTGAAAGGACGGCCAGCGGATGGAAGTGCTGGTCCAAACCCGTAGAGGTGGAACCTAGGCAAATCCGGGTTCCTTATACCTCGAGAGGTGATGGGGAAACGAGCCTTCGGGCGAGCCAACCGTCCCTAATCCGACTGCCAAGAAAAACCTCTAAGGAGAGATCGTCCAGACCGTACCGTAAACCGACGCAGGTAGGTGAGGAGAGAATCCTAAGGTGCTCGAGAGAACCCTTGTAAAGGAACTAGGCAAAATTGCCCCGTAACTTCGGGAGAAGGGGCGCCATGAGTAGGTGAAGCCGTTCGCCGGTGGAGCCGAAAGTGGCCGCAGTGAAAAGGCCTGAGCGACTGTTTACTAAAAACACAGGTCTCTGCAAAGTCGTAAGACGACGTATAGGGACTGACACCTGCCCGGTGCCGATCTGTTAAGAGGAGGGGTTAGCCGCAAGGCGAAGCTCTGAATCGAAGCCTCGGTAAACGGCGGCCGTAACTATAACGGTCCTAAGGTAGCGAAATTCCTTGTCGGGTAAGTTCCGACCTGCACGAATGGTGTAACGACTCGGGCGCTGTCTCTACAAGGGACTCGGCGAAATTGAATTGGCGGTGAAAATGCCGCCTACCCGCAGTTAGAAGGAAAGACCCCGTGCACCTTTACTACAACTTCGCATTGGCATTAGGCAGTTTTTGTGTAGGATAGGTGGGAGGCTGTGAGGCCGGCACGCCAGTGTCGGTGGAGCCAACCTTGAAATACCACCCTGGAACTGTTTGGTGTCTAACCCGATTCCGTTATCCGGGTCGGGGACAGTGCGTGGTGGGTAGTTTGACTGGGGCGGTCGCCTCCAAAAGAGTAACGGAGGCGCGCAAAGGTTCCCTCAGCGTGTTTGGCAATCACGCGTAGAGTGCAAAGGCATAAGGGAGCTTGACTGCGAGACCTACAAGTCGAGCAGGAGCGAAAGCTGGTCTTAGTGATCCGGCGGTCCCGTATGGAAGGGCCGTTGCTCAACGGATAAAAGGTACGCCGGGGATAACAGGCTTATCTCCCCCAAGAGTCCACATCGACGGGGAGGTTTGGCACCTCGATGTCGGCTCATCGCATCCTGGGGCTGGAGAAGGTCCCAAGGGTTTGGCTGTTCGCCAATTAAAGCGGTACGCGAGCTGGGTTTAGAACGTCGTGAGACAGTTCGGTCCCTATCTGCTGTGGGCGTAGGAGATTTGAGGGAAGCTGTCCTTAGTACGAGAGGACCGGGATGGACGTGCCTCTAGTGCACCAGTTGTCGCGCCAGCGGCATAGCTGGGTAGCTATGCACGGACGGGATAAACGCTGAAAGCATATAAGCGTGAAGCCCCTCCCAAGATAAGATCTCCCGGGCGAAAGCCCCTGAAGGCTCCAGGTAGACCACCTGGTTGATAGGCTGCAGGTGTACGTGCAGTGATGCATTCAGCCGAGCAGTACTAATAAGCCGTGAGGCTTAATCATCTTCCTTCCCCTTGCGGGAAGGAGGTCTGGCGAATCCGTGTCCGTGGATGGACCTTCGCTGCCCTCTATATTCGGTCCTCAAGGACCCAGACTTTTCGGTGGCGATAGCGCAGTGGAACCACCTGTTCCCATTCCGAACACAGAAGTGAAACGCTGCTGCGCCGATGGTACTGCACGGGGGACCGTGTGGGAGAGTAGGACGCCGCCGAAATTCTCGAGAGCCGCCGGTGCGCAAGCGCCGGCGGCTTCTTTTTGTTCCCCGCCGGTGCGTTCCGCGGACCGCACGCGCAGATCTACTGGATTTCGCCCGCCGTTCGCATCATCTTCGTGCCGACGGCGTCGCCCGGCGCCCGCCGCCGCGTCCCAGCCACGAACCGGAGGTCCGACTTGACGCCGCAGCGCCTGGCTTCCGTCCACGAGTTGCTGTCCGGGTTCGCCGCTCCCGCCGCCCGCGACGCCGGCCAACCGCTGCGCCTCAACGAGGCCGAGGTCTACGCCCTGCTCGAGGCGACCGGCCTGGCGGCCTGTCCGCATCTGGCCTGGGACCGCGACCCGGCCCGCAAGGCCGCTTGGCTCGCCGGCGCCGTCGCCCTGGCCGATGCCGGGGGCAGGCTGGTCCTGAAGGTGCTGGGACGCGAGATCCTGCACAAGAGCGACGTCGGCGGCGTCGACGTCCTCGCCCTGCCGGCCGTGGGTCGCGTCGAGGCCCTGTCCGATGCGGCGGACGACCTGCTGCGCCGCGTGGCGGCAGCCGGCGCGGGCGCCGGCATCGAGGGCCTGCTGGCCGCCGCCTTCGTCCCCCACCGCGCCAACGTCCCCGGCCAGGAAGTCCTGCTCAGCGTCCGCCTCGATCCGGCCTTCGGTCCGGTCGTGGTGGTCGGCGTCGGCGGCCTGCTCACCGAGTGGTACGGGCGCGGCACCGCGGGCCGCAGCCGCCTGATCCTGCCGGCGGCCGGCCTGACGGCGGGATGCGCCGCCGACGCGGTGGCGAACCACCCCTTGCTGTCGTTGCTCTGCCGCCCGTCGCGCCTCCACGCGCGGCCGCCCCTGACGCCTGCGGTGCTGGGGGAGGCCGCCGCGGCCCTGGCCGGTCTCGCGGTGGCGACCGGCCCCGCGGCGGACAGCGACTGGACCCTCGAGGAGCTCGAGGTCAACCCGGCCGTGGTCCACGACGGCGCGCTGGTCGCGATCGACGGCGTCGCCCTGCTGTCGCGGCGGCGCTGGCCCGTGCCGAACCGGCCGCTGGCCCGCATCGGCGACCTGCTGCACCCGCGCAGCGCGGTCGTCCTCGGCGCCAGCGCGCGCGGCGACAACCCGGGGCGCGTGATCCTCAACAACCTGAAGCGTTCCCGCGGCGTCGCGCCGGAGCGCCTGCACGTCGTGCACCCGAAGGAGAGCGCGATCGACGGCGTGCCCTGCGTGCCGTCGGTGGGTGACCTGCCCGCGAAGGTGGACCTGGCCGTGATCTGCATCCCGGCCGCCGGCGCGCGCGACGCGATCGCCGAGATCGTGGCCGGCGACCGCGCCGCCTCGATCATCCTGATCCCCGGCGGTTTCGCGGAGGCCGGCGAGACCGCGTTGGCGGACGAGATCGAGGGGATCCTGGCCCGCAGCCACGACGCGCCCGGGGGCGGGCCGGTGATGGTCGGCGGCAACTGCCTGGGCATCGTCAGCCGCGACAGCTACAACACGTTCTTCCTGCCGCTGCACAAGCTGCCCTTCGGGGAGGCCGCGTGCGGCCGCAACCTCGCGGTGGTCAGCCAGTCCGGGGCCTACCTGGTGACCTTCGCCAGCAACTACGACGGGATCGTCAACCCGGCCGCCAGCATCAGCTTCGGCAACCAGATGGACCTGACCGTCGCGGATTTCCTGGCCCACTTCCTGGAGGCGGACGGGGTCAACGTCATCGCCTGCTACGTCGAGGGGTTCCGGCCGGGGGACGGCGACCGCTTCACGGCGCTGGCCCGCGAAGCGCTGGCCCGCGGCAAGCAGGTGCTGGTGTTCAAGGCGGGCAAGACCGAGCTCGGCGCCAAGGCGGCAGCCAGCCACACCGCGAGCCTGGCCGGCGACTACGACGTCGCCCTGGCCTGCCTGCAGGACGCGGGCGTGACCGTCGCCTCGACGCTGGACGAGTTCGAGGACCTGATCAAGACCTTCACCCTGCTGATGCCGCGGCCGGCCCGCGGGCCGCGCGTGGGGATCCTCAGCAACGCCGGCTTCGAGTGCTCGACGGTCACCGACGCGCTCGCCGGCCTGGAGCTGCGCGGTTTCGACGCGGGCGTCCGCGCCGTGCTGGACGCGGCGCTGCCGGCGTTCGCGCACCGCGACAACCCCGTCGACGCGACGCCCATGGCCGGCACCGCGGCCTACGCCGACGCGGTGGCGGCGATCCTCGCCAGCGACGGCGTGGACGCGGCGATCGTCTCGGCCGTGCCGGTCACGCCCGCCCTGGACGACCTGCCCGCCGCGCCCGGGGTGCACGGCGAGGACCTCGACGCGCCGGGCTCGCTGGCGGGGCGGCTGGCCCCGCTGCTGGTCGGCTGCGGCAAGCCCGCCGTGGTGGTGGTGGATTCCGGCCGGCTCTACGACCCGCTCTGCGCGCGCTTCGAGCAGGCCGGCGTGCCCGTGTTCCGCAAGATCGACCGCGCCGCCCGCGCGCTCGCCTGCTTCGTCGCCGCGTGCGCGCGGATGTCCGAGCGCCGTTCCCTGGAGGACCGATGAAGAAGTTCTGGATCGTGATCGGCCTGATCTGCGCCCTGACGGCGGCGGGCCTGTTCGGCGGCTGGTACCTCCTGCAGCGTCTCGGGACGCCCACGGGGCCCGTCGGGGGCGTGCTGGTCTGGCGGGTGGACGCTGACTATCCGGAGCGCCGCGACGAGGGCGCCTTCGCGGCGCTGGCCGGCCGCGACGTGCCGCTGATGCACGAGATCACGGCCGCGCTGTCGCGGGCCGCCCGCGACGACCGCGTGACCGGCCTGTTCCTGGAGATCGCCGTCGCACCGGCGGACTGGGCCGACGTCGAGGAGCTGCGCGACGCGATCGCCGGCTTCGCCGCGGCGGGCAAGCCCGTGACCGCCTGGCTGAGCTTCGCCGGTTCCGGGGAGTACGCCCTGGCCCTGGCCGCGGACCGCGTCGTCCTGGCGCCCGAGGGCAACCTCATGGTCCCCGGGGCCAGCGCCCAGATGCAGTTCCTGGCCGGCACGCTGGAGAAGCTGGGCATGACGGCGGACTACGTCCACGTCGGCCGCTACAAGTCGGCCCCCGAGTCGATGACCCGCACCGACGCCACCGACCCGCACCGCGAGATGGTCGCGTCCCTGGTCGAGGAACACTACCGCGGCCTGGTGGCGATGGTCGCCCGCGACCGCGGGCTCGGGGAGGCGACGGTCGTGGAGCTGGTCGACCAGGGCCTGTTCGACGCCGAGGGCGCGCTCGCCGCGGCGCTGGTCGACACGCTCGACTACCGGGACGCGGCGCTGGAGTCCGACTTCGGCGACGCCGAGACCACCCTGTTCGAGGACTACGTCCTGTCACCGGGCCGCGGCCGCGGCGAGCGCGTCGCGCTGGTGACGGTCGAGGGCACGATCGTCGAGGGCGACAGCGGTCGCGACTTCTGGTCCGGCCCCCTGGCCGGCAGCGACACGGTGATCGAGCAGCTGCGGGACGCGGCCGAGGACGACGGCGTCGCCGCCGTCGTGCTGCGGGTCGACAGCCCCGGCGGCTCGGCCACCGCCAGCGACCTGATCTGGGACGAGATCAACCGGACCCGGCTCGACAAGCCGGTCGTGGTGTCGATGTCGGGCTACGCCGCCTCGGGCGGCTACTACGTCGCCTGCCCGGCCGACTCGATCTTCGCCGAGCCCGGCACCCTGACGGGTTCCATCGGCGTCTTCGCCGGCAAGATGGACCGCCACCTGCTCTACGAGAAGATCGGCCTGAACCGCGAGTTCGTCGTGCGCGGCCGCAACGCCCTGATGTTCGCCGACGTCGACCGCTTCGACGAGGCCCAGCGCGCCCTGCTCCAGGGCCAGCTCGACGCCTTCTACGGCCGGTTCGTCGGCAAGGTCGCCGCCGGGCGCCGCCTCGATCCCGCCGCGGTGGCGGCCGTGGCCGAGGGGCGCGTCTGGACGGGACGGCAGGCGGTCGACGCCGGGCTGGTCGACGGGCTCGGCGGCCTGGACCGCGCGCTGGCGGCGGTGCGCGGGCTGGTCGGGCTGGACGCCGAGGCGCCGCTGCACCTGGTGTCGTTCGACCGGGAACCCAGCCTGATCGAGCGCCTGCTGTCGCAGGCCCTGCGCGGTGGATCGGTCGGCGGCGAGGCGTGGACCGGCCCCTGGCGCGAGTTCGCCGACAGCGGCCTGCTCGCCCAGGCCCGCTTGCTGGACGGCCGGCCGCTCGCCCTGCTGCCGCTACGGCTGGAGTTCCGTTGAGCGGCCGTAGCGGTTGAGGTCGAGGCCCTCGGGCAGCGCCCGCCACAGGGCCGCCGCGCGCAGCTCGTCGACGGCGGGCTCGTCCACGATCGGGCCGTTGCGCCATAGGACGTGGGCGCGATCCTCGCTGTGGCCCCACAGCAGCAGGACGTGGCCCAGCTCGTGGACCAGCACGCGCCGGGCGTAGCGCGCGTCCTGCGGGTCGTCGTAGGTGTCGCCGCAGCGGACGTGGACGCGCAGCACGCGCCCGGCCTTGTCGCGGCGGACCAGCTGGACGCTCATCGGCGGGTGCAGCTGGACGCCGGGGTAATGGATCAACCGGGCCCCGATCGCCGACTCCTCTTCCCAGACCAGCAGGGGGGGCGCGCCCTCGAGGCGCCAGGCCCCGACCGCCTCGCGCAGGCAGGCGGCGAGATCGACGGCGCCGCTCTGCGCGGGGCCGCTTCCCACCGGGACCGGCCAGGGATCCCAGCGCGTCACCACCCCCGCGAACCTCGGCTGCGTCAGGCCCTGCACGAGGTGCAGCAGGTCGGCGTAATGGGCCGACGCCACCGCGGCGCGTGGCAGAGGCAGCCAGCCGCCCGGACGCGGCGAGTCGGGCGCGACCAGGAATTCATGCCACAGGTCGGGTGCGTCCGGCCGAAGCAACAGGGAGTCCGGCAGGGCGGTGTCGCCGGGCGTGGTCGTCAGGCGCCAGCACCAGTCCCGGCCGACGACGCTCAGCAGGGCCGGGCCGCCGACGTTCAGCAGGGCCGGGTCGTCGCCGGCGCCGCGCCACGTCCAGCGGTGTTCGCCCGCGGGCGGCGGCGTCAGCCGGCACAGCTCGGCCGGGTACCGGCCGACGACGCGGCGGGGTTCGGCCGGCGGCGCCGGCGCGGACGGGTCGGCGGGGGGAGAGCAGCCCCCCGGGACGAGGATCGCCGCCAGGACCGTCGCGATCGCGAGCGGCGGCACGGGGGTCGCGACCGAAAGACGCAGGTTCACGGCACACCTCCGCGCGCCGTCGAGCAGGGAACGGGCCCGGCCCGCCGGCGTTGAAGCGGCCCTGTGGCACAGCCAGGATGCGCCGTTGAACGGATCGGCGACTTGGGCTACGTTGGTCCGGATTTCCGCCGGCCGCCGGCGGCCCCGGACCCCGACGACGAGGGAGCGACGTGGCGACGGATCCCTATCTGGACGACGAGCAGCAGGGCGGCGGCTTCAACCCCGCGGACCTGCTGCGCACCTTCCTGCGGCGCAAGTGGCTGTTCATCGTGCCGTTCGGGCTCTGCCTGGGCATGGCCTTCGTGGCGATCCGCACCATGGAGCCGGTCTACTACGCGGGTGGCCAGATCAAGGTGCTCACCGAGCAGACGGCCTCGCGCACCCTCAGCGAGGGGATGCCCCGGTACACGCGCTCCAAGGAGGCCGACGCCGAGACGATGGTCCTGATCCGCTCGATCATCACCAGCCCTCGCTTCCTGGAGCGGCTGGTGCGCGACCTGGACCTGGCCTCCTCGGACCTGCTGACCGACCAGGACCGCCTCGACATCCAGGCCGCCGGCCGCGAGCCGGCCGAGGCCCTGGTCAGCAGCCTCAACCGCTGGATCCGCATCGACAACGACGACACGCACATCTTCCGCATCGGCGTGCGCCACTCCAACCCGGACTACGCCTACAAGATCGCCCAGGAGATCCTCACCAGGTTCGTCCAGGAGGAGCAGGAGAGTCGCCAGTCGCGCTCGACGACCACGCGCGACTTCCTCACCGAGCAGCGGGAGAACTACGAGAGCAACCTGGCGGAGGCCCAGCGCCGCCTGACCAACTACCAGCGCTCCATGCTGACGAACTCGCTGGCGGGCAACCCCGTCAACGAACAGAACCTGGCCCAGGCCGAGATCGCCCGCACCCGCCTCGAGCGGCAGGCGCGCGACAACCGCCAGCAGACGCTGCCCCAACGCCAGTCCGAGTCGCGGGCCGTGCTGCCGGCGTCGGACCAGCTGGCGGCCCAGGTGCGGGCCGAGCCCGAGTTCGCGGGCTACGTGCGCGAGATGATCGCCTTGGAGATCGCGGCCGAGGAGGCCCAGCTGACCGGCGCCCGCACCGCCGTCGAGCAGCAGAATTTCGTGGGCACCAAGCGGCTCGAGCTGGACACGAAGCTGCGCGCCCGCGTGCGCGCCGAGTACCCCAGCCTCGCGGCCGCCGGGCAGGGCCAGGTCTCCCAGTACATCTTCTGGCTGCTGTACGCGGACGTCCACGACGCCGTCGCCCGCGCCGTCGCGGGGTACGTCCAGGACTACCGCAACTTCATGACCCGCCAGCCGGAGCAGGCCGCCACCCTGGCCGGGCTCCAGCGCGACGTCGAGGCCGCCCAGGAGCTGCTGCGCACCATCGGGCAGGACATCAACCGCGAGAACATCAGCCTCGCGGCCAGCATGTCGGAGATCGGCTACCGGATCGAGGTGTACCGCACGCCGCGCCGGCCGAACACGCCGATCGAACCCGACAAGAACAAGCTCAGCCTGATGGGCTTCGCGCTGGCGCTGGCCCTCGGGATCGGCCTGGTGGTCGTGGCCGAGATGATGGACCGCTCCTTCAAGTCCGTGCGGCAGATCGAGCGCACGCTGGGGCTGAAGGTCATCGGCACCCTGCCGGTGGTGACCGAGGGCGCGCCGTTCGCCACGGTCCGCCGCCGGCGGGTCCTGCTGTGGATCCTGATCGTGGTCTCGATCCTGGCCCTGGCGGCGGTCGGCTTCCTGTGGCTCTACCCGCGGCTGGCCTAGGCGCGCGAAGGGACGGCATGGCGATCCAATCCAAGATTCCGAAACGGCGGCCGGGGTACGACAACGAGTCGCCCCTGGCCATCGAGCTGCGCCGGGTGATGATCCGCCTGAACCGGGAGCTGGATCTCGAGCGCAAGCGCTGCATCATGGTCACCAGCTCCGAGCGCGGGGAGGGCAAGAGCCTGTTCGCCCTGCATTTCTCGCAGGTGCTGGCCCACCACATGCAGAAGCGGATCCTGCTGGTCGACGGCGACATGCGCCGCCCCGTGCAGCACACGGTCTTCAACACGGCCCTGCACCCCGGCCTCGCGGAGTACCTGCGGGGCGACGAGGCCGCGATCGCGCCGCGCAAGACCCATCTCGCGAACCTGGACTTCCTGCCGGCCGGGCGCGCGGGCGACAATCCCAGCCTGCTGCTGCAGGAGGGTCGCGTGCGCCGCGTCTTCGAAGCGCTGAAGCAGGACTACGACGTGGTGGTGCTGGACTGCCCGCCGGTCGTCCCGGTCAGCGACCCCCTGCAGTTCGTGGACGTCTGCGACGGCGCCATCTACCTGGTGATGGCCGGCCGCACGCCGCGCGACCTGTGCGAGCGCGGCGTGGGCATCCTGCGCAGCGTCGGCACGAACATCATCGGCGTGGTCGCCAACAACCTCGGCGAGGTGCTGCCCTACTACTTCGACCACAAGTACTACGGGTACGGCGAGCGGCGGGAGGGGACGCGAGCGGACTGAGCGACCGGCGCTGCCGCGACAACGAGAAGGGCGCCTCCCTGCCGGGGGGCGCCCTTCGTCGCTCGGGCCGCGGCCGCTAGGCGGCCTTGGCCTTGAAGTCCTTGCCGGCCCAGCCCTTGGCGGCCACCAGCAGGACCGTCGAGACCATGGCGATCATCGCGTAGTAGAGCCACATGGTCTGCGGCGCCTGGGGGCCCTCGGCGGGGCAGTACTTCTGGATCATGGCGCCGGAGTACAGCGGCACCAGCATCTTGGTCAGGAACCAGGGGAACTGCGCCACGCCCATGTAGGCGCCGGTGCGGCCCTCCGGGGCGATCTCGGCCGCGTACTGCAGGAAGCGCGGCTGCCACATCGCCTCGCCCATCGTCGTGATGAACAGGAACGAGAGCACCAGCCACATGTTGGTCCCGAGGGCCAGCAGGAAGGCCGGCGCCGCCATCACGAAGGTGCCGAGCATCATCATGTTGTAGATCTTCTTCTTCTGGGTCAGCGCGGTGACGATGGGCACCGCGATGAAGATCAGGATCGGGTTGAGGTTGGAGAACAGCTCGAAGCGGTTGCTGACCACGCCCGTGAAGGCCCGCTCGAAGTACTGGGGCAGCACCAGCCAGTTGTAGGTGAACAGGGTCTGCACCGGGATCAGGGCGAAGATGAAGAAGAAGAACTTGGCGTCCGCCAGGGGATGGTTGGCCAGCCAGCGGTAGGCGGGCAGGCCCCAGCGGCGGTACAGCACCAGCACCGCGACGGCCGCCGCCATCGCGCCCCAGACCGCGACGCGCGCGGTCGCGGGCAGGAAGTAGATGCTCGCGGCGATCGCCAGCAGGGTCGCCCACAGGTGGGGCGGCACGCGGCGGTCGGGATCGAAGGCCTCCAGGGCCTTGGCCGCCGTCTGCTCGGCGGTGTCGACGGCGCGTCCGGCGTCCAGGCGCTCCTGCTCGTTTTCCTTCTCGATGCGCGCGATGGCGGCCAGCTCGACCTTGCGCGTCAGGATGAACAGCGTCGCCAGCAGCGCCAGCACCGTCAGCGAGGTGTAGAACCAGTAGGCACCGGTGATGCCGACGGAATGCCGCACGCCGCTCATGAAGGAGGGGAACCAGCCGCCCAGGTTCATCAGGGCGTAGAGCATGGCGTAGCCCATGGCGGCGGTCTTGGGGCTGGTGAACTTGCGCACGCCGGCGTAGGCCGCGGGCATGTACATGCCGTAGCCGACGACCACCAACAGGATGCCGCCCATGGTCATCAGGTGCAGGGGGGACCAGAGGCCCGTCTCGGGGAACACCGAAGGCGCGGCGCTCATCACGATGCGCCCGGCCAGCAGGAAGACGAAGGCCGTCAGCAGCGTGCGGCGGATGCCCTTGCGGTCGGCGATCGAGCCCAGGAAGAACATCGAGATCGTGATGCCGGCGGTCAGCACCATGACCATGTGGTGCGAGTGGATGTCGTTGTTCGGGACGCCCTCGAAGATGAAGTCCGAGAAGTGCATCGCCAGGTAGCCCAGCATGCCGAAGTAGACCCAGCCCTCGATGAAGTAGGCGAGGTTGATCCCCCAGAGCGCCCGCGGGGCGTGGAAGAGGTCGACGAAGGGCTGCAGGATCTCCCGCAGCGGGCTCTGCTGGGTGGTCGGGGGGGGAGCTGACATGGGATGGGCCAGCCTTTCCGTTGGAGGGGAGCGGCTCGTCGCCGCGCGGCGTCACGACGTGAAACTCCCGTCAGATTAGGGAGTTGCGGGCGGGATTGCAACGGGAAAGGGAAGGTGCCGACTGACGAGCCGATGTCGATGTGGTACAATCGCATGAGTTCGCCCGCACTGGATATGCAGCGGAGGTCGAGATGCGACGGTTCGGATGCTCCCTTCCCACGCCGATGATCGTGGGCTTCCTGCTTCTGGCCGGGGCGTCGGCCGCCCAGGTCCCGATCACCTTTCCCTACGTCTATGGCAACGTGGGCTTCCACTATCAGCAGTGGCCCTTCGGCCCCTACGCGGGTTATTTCCAGGCCACGGGCGTCCAGTTCGAGGATCCGCCCGGACCCGGCGCCTTCGATCAGGCCGTGGGCGGCCTGTTCACGATTTCTCAGGACACCACGACCGCGTTCTGGTACGCCGCCGTCCTGACGCCCGAACAGACCGTGGACCTGGCCCTGCTCTGGGTGCGCAAACCCGGGAATTCTCTGCCGCCCGGCGATTATCCGATCGACGTCCTGGGCCGCACCGTTCTGTTCGCCTATGTCGACGGGATCTCCGATTTCACGCCGCCCGCCGATCCCGGCGGTTTCAACCCGTCGGACTGGCTCGGCAGCGTGACCTACGAGCACCTGTTCCTGGCCGTCAGCGGCACGGTGCATGTCGACATGGCCAACCCCAGGATGTTCTCGGGCACCTTCGAGGGCACCGCCGCCGATGCGGGGTTGATGGTCATCACCATCGAAGACGGCTGGTTCCAACTCGATGGCATCGATATCGGCAACGAGTCGGCGAGTTGGGGCGACGTGAAGGCGATCTTCCGGTGACCCGTCCGTACGATAAACGAGGCCGGCGTCCCTCGGGGCGCCGGCCTCCTGCATGACGGCATCACGAACTGCAGGCTCCGCTCAGCCCAGCGCGGACGCCAGCCTCTCACGCACCTCCCGCCGCACCGCCGCCGCCAGCTCCTCGCACCGGGCCAGCGCCGTCTCGGCCCGCGCCCGCGCGTCGTCGGCGAACCCCGGCGCCGCGCCCTGGTCGAGCTCCTTCAGCGCCGCCAGGTTGATCAGCACGTTGTAGTACGCGCCCTCGGCGCCGGCCATGGCCGTCAGGGCGGCGACGCCCGCGTCGGACAGCGAGTTGGCGTTGCCGATGCGCGCGATCTCCCCGGCCAGCTCCAGCAGCTCGGGGCAGGCCTCGAGCACCGACAGCGGGACCGTCGTGGCCCCGCGCGTGGCCTCGGCCACCGCGAGGCCGCGCCGCTGCTGCTCGTCGGGCGTCTTGCGGGGCAGGCCGAAGGCCGCCATGACCCGGTTGAAGGCCGCGGTGTCGTCGTCCATGGCCCGCAGCAGGCGGTCCTTGAGGTCCTGGCCGCGTTCGGCGATCGCGCAGCAGCGGGCCTGCGCCGCCTCGTAGCCCGCCTTGCCGACGGTGAGGTTGGCGACCATGGCCGACAGCGCCGCCGACTGCGCGGCCGCGAGCGCCGCCACCGAACCGCCGCCCGGGGCGGGGGAGTCGGTGGACAGCTCGTCGAGGAAGGCGCGGTTGGTCATCGCGACCAGCGGCCCGTCGACCAGGCCGGCCCGCGACTCGATGATCTTCTCGTCGGCCTCGAAGCGGCCGAGGTCGCGAAGGCCGAGGCTCTGGATCGCCGTCTCGATGAGCTGTCGGCGGGGCAGGCCCGCCGACAGGCCGGCCCGTCGCTGGTAGTGGACGCCGGCGGCCAGCAGGTCGCCCTCGGGGATCAGCCCGACCAGCTCGCTGCCGGTCACGCGCACGCCGCGGTCCCGCGCCGCGGCGCGGCAGGCCTCGAAGGCCTCGTGGGGCTTGGTGACGGTGGTGTCCACGAGGTTGATCGAGACCTGGGCCCGGTCGTACTCGGGGATGACCCAGCCCACGGCCTTGCACGCCGGCAGGCGGTAGGGGCCCGGCACCAGCACGGTCTGCCCGGCGGCGTCCTTGACGATCTTGCCGGCCGCGTCGCGCTGGGCGCGCCCGGCCTCCTTGATGTCCAGGGCGATCTCCCCGGCCAGCTTCTTGCTGCGGGTGTTGAGGTTCACGTTGTAGGCCACCAGGAAGCCGCGGGCCGCGACGTTGGTCGCGCCGGTGCGGGCGGTGCGCTCGTCCCAGACGTTGGGGCCGAAGTCGGGCGCCCAGGCCGCGGTGCCGAGCTTCTCGCGCAGCGCCTCGTACTCGCCCTTGCGCACGTCGGCGAGGTTGCGGCGCTCGGGCCGCGCGGCCGCGCTCTCGTAGAGGTAGACGGGGATCTGCAGCTCGCGGCCGATCCGCTCGCCGACGCGGCGGGCGAGTTCGGCGCACTCCTGCATCGTCACGTCCCGCACCGGCACGAAGGGGCAGACGTCCGTGGCGCCGTGGCGGGGGTGGGCGCCGTGGTGGCGCGACATGTCGATGAGCTCGGCGGCCCGCTTCACCACGCGGAAGGCGGCCTCGGCCACGCCGTCGGGCGTGCCGATGAAGGTGATCACGGTGCGGTTGGTCTCGGCGCCGGGATCGACGTCCAGCAGGGAGACGCCGTCGACCTCCGCGACCACGGCCGTGACGGCGTCGATGACGGCCCGGTCGCGGCCCTCGCTGATGTTGGGGACGCATTCGACGAGCTTGCTCATGGGCGGACCCTCCGGCTGCGGTGGCGCGGTACTGCCGTGCGGCCGGCGGCCGGCCGCGGGGGAGAAGATAGCCCCCCGGCCGGGGGAATTCCAGCCGCGGGGGGGCGTTTCGCCTTGGCGGGCAACGACCTCGACCGGGGCGGTTGCCGACGCCCGCGCGCGTGCCTATATTCGCGCCATCGCCGGGCCGTGGCGATGATCACGGGCCCGGAAGCAAGTATCTTCGCCCGACTCCGACATCCGAACGAAAGGCCCGACGATGTATCGCCACGACCCCAGCGAGAGGATCGCCATCTTCATCGATGGCGAGAACATCCACTACAGCGCCAAGCACATGAACATGCGGCTCGACTACATCAAGATGTGCAAGGCCCTGGCCGGCGACCGACGCCTGATCCGCGCGACCTTCTACACGGCCATCTCGAACCAGAGCGAGGGGAAGATAGATTTCATCAACTTCCTGAGGCTCAACGGGTTCCGCGTCGTGACCAAGGAGCTGCGCAGCTTCACCGAAGCCGAGACGCAGCAGCGCTTCTTCCGGGGCAACCTCGACTTGGACATCGCCATCGACATCTACGAGATGCTGCCGGGACTCGACACGGTCATCCTCTGCTCCGGCGACGGCGACTTCGTGCGCCTGGTCGAGAGCGTCTCGCGCCACGGCAAGCACGTGGAGGTCTGCGCGCTGCGGGAGATGACCAGCACCGACCTGATCGCCGTCTCGGACGAGTACATCGACCTCGGCACGATGCGCGACCACCTGGCCCTCGACGCGCCCCCGCCCGAGCGTCGCGAGGACGGCCCCCCGCAGAGCCAGATCCGCAACGACCTCGACAGCGCCCGCATCGACTACAACGCGATCGAGTACTAGGCCGGCGTCCCCGCCGCGCTGCCCGCGCCGCCGCCGAGGGAGTCCCGGACCCCTCGGCGGTAGGCTTCCTGCAGGCGGCGCGTGACCGGTCCGGGGGCGCCGTCGCCCACCGGGACGCCGTCGACCGCCGTCACCGGCACGATCTCCTTCACCGACCCGCACAGGAACACCTCGTCGGCGCCGGCGGCGTCGGCCGCCGTGACGTCGGCCTCGTCGCAGGGCAGGCCCAGCCACGCCGCCGCCGCGATCACCAGCGCGCGCGTGCGGCCGCCGAGCAGGCCCCGAGACAGCGGCGGCGTCGCGAGGCGGCCCCCGCGGACGACGAAGACGTTGCTGGTGGCGCCCTCGAGCAGCCGGTCCCGCTCGTCGCAGATCAGGGCCTCGGCGCAGCCGCGGCGCCCGGCCTCGCGCAGGGCCAGCACCGTCGGCAGGTAGTTCAGCGACTTGACGCCGGGGGAATTGCCGCGGCGGAAGCCCTCGCGCAGCACGGCGACCGCCACGCCGTCGCGCCGCCAGGCGGCCAGGTGGGGGCCCAGCGGCTGGACCCAGGCCGACACGGTGGGGACCAGCAGGTCGAGGCCGTCCAGGGGCAGCGGGTCGTCGGGCGAGCCGCCGCGGCTCACGGTCAGGCGGCAGCGGGCGTCGCGACCGGACAGGCCGTTGCGCCGCACCAGCTCCGCGATGATCGCGGCCACGGCCGCCGGGTCGGGCCGCCAGGCGAAGTCGAGCGCCGCGAGGTTGACGGCCAGGCGGCCGAGGTGCCCGTCCAGGTCGAATGGCCGGCCCTCGTAGAGGCGGATCGTCTCGAACACGCCGTCGCCGTAGAGGTAGCCGCCGTCGAACAGCCCGACGCGGGCTTCACGGGCGTCGTGATACTTTCCGTTGAGAAATACGATCACCGGATCTACCTTCCCGGAACGAGCGTTGACGCTTGCCGCCGGCATTCAGCCTAGCCCCCGGCGGGTCCGGAGGCAAGGCCGGGCGGCCGGCGGACCGGTTGACAGGCCCGGATTCTGTGGTAGGTTGACGCACCGGCTGTGAAAATCTTGACAAGGATCGTGGGGATTCGGGCGCCGCGCCCGGGCCCGCGGTTGGCCGGAACCGATCCCGACCGGGCGAGGAGCTGCCGCGATGAGCGCACAAGCGATCCCCATCCTGATGGTCGTGGGCACCGCCGCCTTCCTGTCCCTGCTGTTCCTGGGATTGAGCGGCTGGCTGGGCCCCTACCGGCCGGACCGCCTGAAATCCACGACCTACGAGTGCGGCATCCCGGCCCGCGGCACGGTGCAGATCCGCTTCTTCGTGCGCTTCTTCCTGGTGGCCCTGCTGTTCCTGCTGTTCGACCTCGAGGCGGTGTTCCTGTACCCCTGGGCCATCCTGTTCCGCTCCATGGTCGCCGAGGGACGCGCGGCCTTCGCCCTGGGCGAGATGGGCGCCTTCGTGGCGGTGCTGGTCGTCGGCTTCGTCTACGTCTGGAAGAAAGGCGGGCTCGAATGGCAGTGACGCTCGACAGCCCCAGCAACTACCTGACGACGCGCCTGCGCCAGGCCGTGAACTGGGGGCGGCAGTACTCGCTGTGGCCGCTGCCTTACGGCACCGCCTGCTGCGGCATCGAGTTCATGAGCACGGTCTCGTCGTACAACGACATCAGCCGCTTCGGCGCCGAGGCGGTGCGCTTCTCGCCGCGCCAGTCGGACCTGCTCATCGTCGCCGGCACGATCTCCTACAAGCAGGCGCCGATCCTCAAGACGATCTACGCCCAGATGTGCGAGCCCAAGTGGGTCATCGCCATGGGCGTCTGCGCGAGCAGCGGCGGCTTCTACAACAACTACTCCACGCTGCAGGGGATCGACCGCATCATCCCGGTCGACTTCTACGTCGCGGGCTGCCCGCCGACGCCGGAGAACCTGCTGGGCGCCCTGGTGAAGCTGCAGGAAAAGGTCCGGCAGGAGGGGCTGGTCCCCGCCGCCCGCCGCCACGACGCCGCGACGGGCGCCTGAGCGCCGTCGCCGCTTCACCGCCACCGCACAGGACGGAGCGCATGAGCCAGAAGCTGGTAGAACGCCTGCGGGCGGAGTTCGGCGAGCGCATCCTGGAGACGGGTTCGCAGCACGGCGACGAGTCCGTGGTCGTCGGTCCCGAGGACCTGCCGGCCGTCGCCGCGCACCTCAAGGGCCGCGAGGCCTGCGAGCTGCTGCTGGACGTCGTCGGCGTCGACCGCAGCGAGCTGCCCGGCCGCCGCGACGATCCCGACCGCTTCGAGGTCGTCTACAACCTGCGCTCCCTGTCCCGGAACCACCGCCTGCTGGTCAAGGTCCGCGCGCCGGAGGGGCGGGACGTGCCGTCGCTGGCCGGCCTGTACCGCTCGGCCGACTGGGCCGAGCGCGAGGTCTACGACCTGTACGGCGTGCGCTTCCGCGGGCACCCGGACCTGCGCCGCATCCTCTGCCACCACGAGTTCGAGGGGCACGCCCTGCGCAAGGACTACCCGATCGAGCGCGGGCAGTACCTCTCCGCGCCGGAGAAGCTCATCCAGGACCACGAGATCGAGCGCGCCGCGCACCGGGCCGACGCCTCCCGCGGCGCGGTCCTGCCCTCGGACCTCCTGACGGTGAACATCGGGCCGAGCCACCCCGCGACCCACGGCGCGCTGCGGGCCGAGGTGCTGCTCGACGGCGAGACGATCGTCGAGGCCCGCACCGAGATCGGCTACCTGCACCGCTGCTTCGAGAAGGAGGCCGAGGACCATACCTGGGCGCAGGTGATGCCCTACACCGACCGCCTCAACTACGTCTCGGCCATGCTGAACAACTGCGTCTACTGCGCCGCGGTCGAGAAGCTTCTCGACGCCGAGATCCCGCCGCGGGCGCGGGTCGTGCGCGTGATCGTCAGCGAGCTGTCGCGGATCATCGACCACCTGGTCTGCGTCTGCGCCAACCTGGTGGACCTTGGCGCGCTGACCAACTACTGGTACTTCTACAACGTGCGCGAGGGCATCTACTACGACGTGATCGAGCCGCTGTGCGGGTCGCGCCTGACCACCAACTTCACGCGCATCGGCGGCCTGGGCTACGACGTGTTCGAGGGCTTCGAGGCGGCGATCGAGCGCAACCTGGTCAAGCTGGAGACGGCCATCGGCGAGGTGACGGGCCTGGTCGCCCGCAACCGCATCTTCCTGGACCGCACCGTGGGCATCGGGGCCATGACCGCCGAGCAGGCCCTCGGCTGGGGCTTCACCGGCCCCTGCCTGCGCGCGACCGGCCTGGCCTACGACGTGCGCAAGCACGCGCCCTACGACGGCTACGAGACCTACGATTTCGACGTGCCGGTCGGCACCGCCGGCGACACCCGCGACCGCATCATGGTCCGCATCGAGGAGATGCGCCAGAGCGCGCTGATCATCCGCCAGGCGCTGGCGCGCGGCCTGCCCGCGGGCCCGATCCTGGCCGAGGACCCGCGCTTCGCGCTGCCCCCGAAGGAGAAGGTGTACGGCAGCATCGAGGGCGTCATGAACCAGTTCAAGCTGATCATGGAGGGCGCCCGCGTGCCGGCCGGCGAGGCCTACGGCTTCGGCGAGGGCGGCAACGGCGAGCTGGGCTTCTACTGCGTCTCCGACGGCGGCGGCCGGCCCTACCGCGTGAAGGTGCGCCCGCCGTGCTTCCCGATCTTCTCGGCCTTCGGCGAGATGATCAAGGGCCTGATGATCCCCGACGCCGTGGCGATCCTCGGCAGCATCAACATCATCGCCGGCGAGCTGGACAGGTGAGAAAGGAAGCGGTGACATGAGCGTACCGGTCGAGGACGGGACCGGCTTCGGGCTCGGCGAGCAGGACGCCGCGCGCTTCGCGGCGATCCTCGCGCGCTACCCGACGCGGCGCAGCGCGCTGATGCCGACCCTGTGGCTGATCCAGGACCGCGACGGCCACATCTCGGACGCGGCCGTCGCCTGGACGGCGGCGCAGCTCGAGCTGTCGGAGGCCAAGGTCCGCGAGGTCGTCTCGTTCTACGCGATGTACCGCGACCGGCCGCAGGCCCGCCACGTCCTGCAGGTCTGCCACAACATCAGCTGCCACATCCTGGGTGCGCCGTCGTTGACGGCCCACCTCGAAGCGAAGCTGGGGATCCGCAAGGGGGAGACGACGCCCGACGGCGAGTTCGCCCTGGAGGGCGTCGAGTGCCTCGGCGCCTGCGGCATGGGACCCTGCCTGCAGCTGGGCAAGCACCTCTACGAGCACCTGACACCCGAGAAGGCCGACGCCCTCGTCGACGGCCTGCGCCGGGGCGATCCTCCCCGGGCGGACACCGACCGGGACCTGGAGGCGTAGGATGAACCAGGACCAGTACCGGATCCTCTCGCGCCGCTTCGACCGACGCGACGGCCACAAGCTGGCGGCGTACGAGGCCGACGGCGGCTACCGCGCCCTGAAGCGGGCGGTGGGCGAGCTGGGCGCCGCCGCGGTGCGCGAGGAGGTCAAGGCCTCCGGCCTGCGCGGCCGCGGCGGCGCCGGCTTCCCCGCGGGCGTGAAGTGGGGCTTCGTGCCGCAGGGCGCCGAGACGGTCTACTTCATGGTCAACGCCGACGAGTCCGAGCCCGGCACCTTCAAGGACCGCTACCTGCTGGACTACGACCCGCACGCGGTGGTCGAGGGCTCGGCGATCTCGTCGTTCGCGGTCGGGGCGAAGCTCTGCGTGATCTACATCCGCGGCGAGTTCGGCTGGCTGGTCGACCGCGTGCAGAAGGCCGTGGACGAGGCCTACGCCGCCGGCTACCTCGGCAAGGGCGCCTTCGGCGGCGCCTACGAGCTCGAGATGATCGTGCACAAGGGCGCCGGCGCCTACATCTGCGGCGAGGAGACGGGCCTGATCAACTCGGTGACCGGGCAGAAGGGCCAGCCGAACATCAAGCCGCCGTTCCCGGCCGTCAGCGGCTTCCTGGGCAAGCCGACCATCGTCAACAACGTCGAGACCGTGGCCGCCGTGCCCTGGATCCTCGAGCACGGCGCGGCCGCCTACCGCAAGTTCGGCACCGAGAAGTCGCCCGGCACCAAGCTGTTCAGCGTGAGCGGCCCGGTGCGCCGGCCGGGGGTGCACGAGATCCCCCTGGGCCTGCCGTTCCGCGAGTTCTTCACGGACTGGCTGGGCGGCATGGCGGACGGCGAGGAGCTGAAGGCCGTGATCATGGGCGGCTCGTCGGTCCCCGTGCTGACGGCCGCGGAGGCCATGGAGACGGCCCTGGACTACGAGTCCCTGGCCGCGGCCGGCACCATGCTCGGCTCCGGCGGGATGATCGTCATCCCGGCGCGCTGCGACATGGTGGAGCTGATCCAGGTGCTCATGCACTTCTACTGGGACGAGTCCTGCGGCCAGTGCACCCCCTGCCGCGAGGGCACGGGCTGGCTGCACAAGATCGTGAAGCGCCTGCGCCGGGGCGAGGGCGCCCCGGAGGACATCGCGCTGCTCGAGCGGGTCTGCGACGGCATGGCCGGCCTGACGATCTGCCCGCTGGCGGACGCGGCCGTGATGCCGATGCGCAGCTTCCTGCAGCGCTTCCGGCCCGAATTCGAGGCGCTGGCCGCGGGGCGCCGCACGACCGAACCCGACTCCCGCTGGGCGCGGGAGATCAGGAGCTGAGCCCATGGTCAAGGTGACGATCGACGGCACGGAGCTGGAGCTCGCCGCGGGCACGTCGCTCTTCGACGCCTGCCGCCGGGCGCGCGGGGAGGCGCTGCCCCACTTCTGCTACCACCCCGACCTGTCCGTGGCCGGCGTCTGCCGCCTCTGCCAGGTCGAGGTGGAGGGCATGCCCAAGCTGACCATCGCCTGCAACACGGCGGTGCGCGAGGGCATGGTGGTGCACACCCGCAGCGAGAAGGTGCGGCGGGCGGCGCAGCAGATCCTGGAGATGCACCTCATCAACCACCCCGTCGACTGCCCGATCTGCGACCAGGCCGGCGAGTGCGGCCTGCAGGACCAGTACATGACCTACGGGCTCTACGAGTCCGAGGTGGGCAAGTCGGACAAGGTGCACAAGGCCAAGGTGCAGGTCATCGGGCCGCGCGTCGTGCTGGACAAGGAGCGCTGCGTGCTCTGCAGCCGCTGCGTGCGCTTCTGCGACGAGGTCACCCGCACCGGCGAGCTGGGCATCTTCAACCGCGGGGATCGCGCCGAGATCGGCGTCGCCCCCGGCCACCAGCTGGACAACGCCTACAGCCTGAACACGGTCGACATCTGCCCGGTCGGCGCGCTCACCAGCCTGGACTTCCGCTTCAAGAAGCGGGTCTGGCTGCTCAGGAGCACGCCCTCGATCTGCCACGGCTGCGCCACCGGCTGCAACGTGCGCGTCGACCACGAGGCCGGCACCGTCTACCGGCTGAAGCCGCGCCGCAACGCGGCGGTCAACGGCGCCTGGATGTGCGACGAGGGCCGCGACACCTACCGGCCGCTCCACGACGCGCAGCGCCTGCGCGAGCCCCTGCTGCGGCGCGACGGCGCGCTGCGGTCCGCGACCTGGCCCGAGGCCTGGGCGGCGCTGGGCGCGGCCGTCGGCCCCGACGCCCCGCTGGGCGCCGCCGTGGTGTCGCCGCGCCAGACCCTGGAGGAGATCGCCCTGTTCGCGCGCCTGGCCGCGGCGCTCGGCGCGCCGACGGCCGGCGTCAGCGGCGGCGCCCGCGAGGCCGACCGGGGCGAGGGCGACGACCTGCTGCGCAGCGCCGACCGCGCCCCCAACCGCGCCTCGCTGGCCTGGCTGGGCCTGGCCGAGCCGGCGGGCGCCGACCTCGCCGCGCGCGTGCGCGCCGCGCGGGGCGCCGTGCTGGTCTACGGCGCCGACCCCGCCGCCGACGCGCCAGGCTGGCGCGAGGCGGTCGCCGGCCGGACCGTGATCCACCTCGGCACCCGCCGCAGCGCCACGGCCGAGGCGGCGGACATCGTGATCCCGCTGAGCGCCTGGGCCGAGAAGGACGGCCTGCTCGTGAACCGGCAGGGCCGCGTGCAGGCGTCGCACCGCGCGATCGCGCGGCCCGGCCTCGCCCTGGAGGACTGGCGCTTCCTGGCCGACTGGCTGGCGGCGGCCGGCGCGACCGACGCCCCGGCCTCCCTGCCGGACCTGCGCCGCTGGGTCGCCGGCCGCGTGCCCGCCCTGGCGGGCGCCGACCTCGCCGTCCTGCCGCCCGAAGGCCTGGTCCCCGACGCCGTCGCGACGGGCTCCGGAGGTGAGCGATGACGGATCTCGTGCTGACGACCTTCCTGAAGATGGCCTTCATCCTGGCGGTGATCCTCGGGCTGGTGCCCGTGTTGATCTGGGCCGAGCGCAAGGGCTCGGCCTTCATCCAGGACCGCACAGGGCCGAACCGGGCGGGCATCGCAGGCATCCGCCTCGCCGGCCTGATCCACCCCATCGCCGACGTGCTGAAGCTGCTGTTCAAGGAGGACGTGCGGCCGGCCGGGGTCCACCGCGCCCTGTACGCGCTGGCGCCGTTCCTGGTCTTCTTCGTCTCGCTGCTGACCTACGCGGTGATCCCCTTCGGCGACTACCTGGAGGTCGGCGGCCGCCGGATCCCGCTGGTGGTGGCCGACCTCGACGTGGGCATCCTCTACGTGCTGGCCATCGCCAGCCTGGGCACCTACGGCATCGTCATGGGCGGCTGGGCCTCGAACAACAAGTACACCTTCCTCGGCGCGGTGCGCTCCACGTCGCAGATGATCAGCTACGAGATCAGCATGGGGCTGGCGCTGATGGGCCTGCTGCTGGTCAGCCAGTCCCTGCGCCTGACCGACGTCGTGGCCGGGCAGGGCGTGCTGCTGTGGGGCTTCCTGCCGCGATGGGGCATCGTGATCCAGCCCCTGGGCGCGATCCTGTTCATGACCGCCGCCTTCGCCGAGACCAACCGCAACCCCTTCGACCTGCCCGAGGGCGAGTCGGAGCTGGTCTCCGGCTACCACCTCGAGTACAGCTCCATGAAGTTCGCCCTGTTCTTCATGGCCGAATACACGAACCTGGTGGTGGCCTCGGCCCTGATCGCCACCCTCTACTTCGGCGGCTGGAACATCCCCTGGCTGCCCCGCGCCGTCATCGAGGCCCGCGCCGGCGTCCTGCTGCCGCTGCTGCTGGCCGCCCACGTCGCGATCTGCGCCCTGGCCGCCGCGCTGTACCTGCGGCGGGCGTCGCGCGAGCGCGGCCGGTTCGGCGACGGGCGCGACCGCGAGCCCGGGCTGATGGCCGGCGTCTGCGTCCTGCTGGGCCTGGCGGGTCTCGCCGCGCTCGCCCTGCGGCCCTGGGAGATCGGCCCCGCCGGCGCCTCGCTGCTGGCGACCGCGCTGCAGGTCGGCGCCTTCGTGGGCAAGGTCGTCTTCTTCTGCTGGTTCTTCATCTGGGTGCGCTGGACCCTGCCGCGCTTCCGGTACGACCAGCTCATGCACCTGGGCTGGAAGGTGATGCTGCCGCTGGCGCTGGCCAACCTGGTCCTGACCGCGGTGGTCGTGGCGCTCGTCTGAGACCGGTCCGCCGGGAGGGTAAGGGAGACATGAACGGGAAAGTCCACGGCTACGGCGGCAAGATGACGCTCGGGGAGCGCCTGTACCTGGGCGAGATCTTCCGCGGGCTCGGCATCACCATCCGCCACGTGATCCGCAACCTCCTGCACACCGGGGACCTGCCCACCGTGCAGTATCCGGAGGAGCGCCGCGCCTACAGCGAACGGTTCCGCGGCCGGCACCGCCTGATGAAGCGCGACGACGGCACCCCGCGCTGCGTGGCCTGCATGATGTGCAGCACCGCCTGCCCCGCGGACTGCATCCACATCGTGGCCGAGGAGCACCCCGACCCCGCGATCGAGAAGGCGCCGGCCAGCTTCGAGATCGACCTGCTGCGGTGCGTCTACTGCGGCCTCTGCGAGGAGGCGTGCCCCTGCGACGCCATCCGCATGGACACCGGCATCTACGACCTCGCGGCCGACAGCCGCGAGAAGTTCCGGGTGGACAAGGAATTCCTGCTGAACAACACGACGGACGGCACGCGCTGACGGCGCGGGGAGGCGACTGACGTGGAGACGTTCCTCTTCTACCTCTTCGGGGCGCTGATGCTGGGCGCGGCGGCGATGACCGTGGCGAGCCGCAGCGCCGTGGCGGCGGCCGTCTGGCTGGTGTTCAGCTTCGTCTGCGCCGCCGGCGTCTTCGCCCTGCTCGCGGCGCCGTTCCTGGCCATCCTGCAGATCCTGATCTACGCGGGCGCCATCATGGTGCTGTTCCTCTTCGTGATCATGATGCTGCAGGGGCCGGTCCTGCCCGCCGAGGTCGCCGGCCGCACCTTCGGGCGCAAGGCCCTGCTGGCCCTGCCCGCCGCCGCCATCGCGGTGATCCTGATCAGCTGGGCGGCGCGGGGGCGCGAGGCGTCCTTCGGCGCGACGCCGGTGACGGGCACCGCCGCGGCCGTGGCGGAGCTGCTGCTGAACCGCTACCTGCTGGCCTTCGAGCTGATCTCGATCGTGCTGCTGGTGGCGATCGTGGGCGCGATGTCCCTGGGCCGCAACGAGGAGGGGCAGCCGTGACCGTGGGCCTGACGCACTACCTCGCGCTGGCGGCGGCGCTGTTCCTGGTCGGGATGGCCGGCGTCCTGATCCGCCGCAACAGCCTGATCGTGTTCATGAGCATCGAGATCATGCTGAGCGCGACGAACCTCGTGTTCGCCGCCTACTCGCGCCTGCACGGCGACCTGGCGGGGCACGTCTTCGTGCTGATGGTCTTCGCCGTCGCGGCCGCCGAGGCCGCCATCGGCCTGGCCATCCTGGTGGAGATCCACCGGCTGCGCCGGTCGGTGAACGTGGACGACCTCAACACGCTGATGGAGTGACGCCGTGGAAAGCCATGTCCTGGACACGTCGCTGAGGTGGATCGTCCTGGTGCCCCTGCTCGGGGCGGCCCTCAACGGGCTGCTGCTGCGCCGGATGCCGCGCCGGGCGGCCGGACTGCTGGCCTGCGCAGCCGTGGGCGCCTCGTTCCTGCTCTCGGTCGCGGCCGTGGTCCGCCTCGCGGGGCTGGAACCCCACCATCGGCTGCTGGCGGACTCGCTCGGCACCTGGCTCGACGTCGCCGGCGTGCGGGTCGAGCTGGGCTTCGCCATGGACCAGCTGAGCGCGGTCATGGCCCTGGTGGTCACGGGCGTCGGCTTCCTGATCCACGTCTACTCGCTGGGCTACATGGCCCACGACCCCGGCTTCAACCGCTTCTTCACCTACCTGAACCTGTTCATCTTCGCGATGATGATGCTGGTGCTGGGCGAGAACCTGGTCATGCTGTTCGTGGGCTGGGAGGGCGTGGGCCTCTGCTCCTACCTGCTGATCAGCTTCTGGTTCAACGAGGAGGCGAACGCCGCCGCCGGCAAGAAGGCCTTCATCGTCAACCGCATCGGCGATTTCGGCTTCCTGCTGGGGATGTTCGTCCTGGGCGCCGCCCTGCTGCCGCACCTCGGGGGCGGGGAGGGCGTCTTCTCCTTCCGGACGATCGCCGCCCACACGCACGACCTCGCGCCCTGGTCGACCGCCATCGCCCTGCTGCTGTTCCTCGGAGCCACCGGCAAGTCGGCCCAGATCCCGCTCTACGTCTGGCTGCCCGACGCGATGGCCGGCCCCACGCCCGTCTCGGCGCTGATCCACGCCGCGACGATGGTCACCGCCGGCGTCTACATGATCGCCCGCATGAACATGGTCTACGTCCTGAGCCCGACGGCCATGACGGTCGTGGCGGTCGTCGGCGCCGTCACCGCCCTGTTCGCGGCGACCATCGCCCTGACCCAGAACGACATCAAGAAGGTGCTGGCCTACTCGACGGTCTCGCAGCTGGGCTACATGATGCTGGCCTGCGGGGTGGGCGCCTTCGCCGCCGGCATCTTCCACGTCATGACGCACGCCTTCTTCAAGGCCCTGCTCTTCCTGGGCGCCGGCTCGGTCATCCACGCCATGGGCGGCGAGCAGGACATGCGCCTGATGGGCGGGCTGCGCCGCAAACTGCCGGTGACCTGGCCGACGTTCCTGATCGGGACGGTCGCGCTGGCGGGCGTCTTCCCGTTCGCCGGCTTCTTCAGCAAGGACGAGATCCTCTGGAAGGCCTTCAGCGAGGGCAATCCCGGCCTGTGGGTCGTGGGTTTCCTGGGCGCGGGCCTGACGGCGTTCTACATGATGCGCCTGGTCGTGCTGACCTTCTTCGGCGACAACCGCGCCGGCGAGGAGGTGCGGCACCACGTCCACGAGTCCCCGGCGACGATGACCGCGCCCCTGGTGGCCCTGGCCGCCCTGTCGGTGGTCGGCGGCTGGCTGGGCTGGCCCCACTTCCTGGGCGGCGCCAACCGCTTCGAGCAGTGGCTGGCGCCGGTGTTCGAAGCCGGGGCGGGCGGGCACGGCGCCGACGCGGCGCACGGCGCCGCCACGCACGCCGCCGCCTCCACCGAATGGCTCCTGGCCGCGGCCTCCCTCTCGCTGGCCCTGCTCGGCCTGTACGCCGGGTACCGCGCCTACGTGGGCCGGGCGACGCCGGCCGGCAAGCTGCACGCCTTCGCCGGCGGACGGCCCCACCGCGTGCTGCTGAACAAGTACTACGTGGACGAAGGCTACGAGGCGTCCCTGGTGCGCCCCGGTTACGCGCTGTCGGACCGCGTGCTCTTCCGCGCCGTGGACACCGGCCTGATCGACGGGCTGCTGGTCAACGGCACCGCGTTGCTGGTCTCGATCACGAGCGCGCTGCTGCGCCTGTTCCAGAACGGCAAGCTGCGCTTCTACGCGTACGTCTTCGCGCTCGGCGCGGCGGCGTTCGTCCTGTACCTGGCACTGACGACCTAGGGGAGGGCCGGCCTTGGCTTTCATCACGGACCACATCCTGACCTGGGTCGCCTTCGCGCCCGCGCTCGGGGCCGTCCTGGTCCTCGCCGCGGGGCGGACGCCCGGCGCGGCCAGGCGACTCGCCCTGGGCGCGGCGCTGGTCGACTTCGTCCTCTCCCTGCACCTGCTGCGGTACTTCGAGGCGGGCAACGGCGCCGACCAGTTCGTCGAGCACGCCCTCTGGCTCGCCGGCGGCAAGATCGCCTACAGCCTGGGGCTGGACGGGGTCTCGCTCTGGCTCGTCCTGCTGACGACCTTCCTGGGCCCGCTGGTGATCCTGGGCGCCTGGCGGGCGATCGCCGAGCGTGTGCGCGAGGCGATGGCCTTCCTGCTGCTGCTGCAGACCGCGATGATCGGCACCTTCCTGGCCCGCGACATGCTGCTGTTCTACGTGTTCTGGGAGGCGATGCTGATCCCGATGTACTTCCTGATCGGCATCTGGGGCGGGGAGCGGCGCGTCTACGCCGCGGTGAAGTTCTTCCTGTTCACGATGGTCGGCTCGGTCTTCATGCTGGTCGCCATCCTGTGGTGCTACCAGCAGGCGGGCAGCATGGCGCTGGCCGACTTCCTGCAGCTCGATCTGTCGCGCGGTCAGCAGTCGTGGCTGTTCGCCGCCTTCGCCCTGGCCTTCGCGATCAAGGTGCCCCTGTTCCCCTTCCACACCTGGCTGCCCGACGCCCACGTCGAGGCGCCGACCGCCGGTTCGGTCATCCTGGCGGGCATCCTGCTGAAGATGGGCACCTACGGCCTGCTGCGCTTCGCGATCCCGCTGTTCCCCGAGGCCGCGCTGGCGCTGGGCCCCTGGCTGGCCTGGCTGGCGGTGATCGGGATCGTCTACGGGGCGCTGGTGGCCATGGTCCAGCAGGACGTCAAGAAGCTCGTGGCCTACTCGAGCGTCAGCCACCTGGGCTTCGTGGTGCTGGGCCTGTTCAGCCTGACGACGACCGGCGCCGCGGGCGGCGTGGTCCAGATGCTGGCCCACGGACTGTCGACCGGGGCGCTCTTCCTCCTGGTCGGCATCATCTACGAGCGGCGCCACACCCGGATGATCGCCGAGTTCGGCGGCCTCGCCCACGCGATGCCGTGCTTCGCCGCGGTCTTCCTGCTCGTGACCCTGGCCAGCATCGGCCTGCCCGGGCTCTGCGGCTTCACCGGCGAATTCCTGATCCTGTTCGGCACCTTCGGCAGCGGGCTGCTGCCCCACGCGCGCCTGCTCACGGCCCTGGCGGCCACCGGCGTCGTGCTGGGCGCCATCTACATGCTCTGGATGTACCAGCGCGTGTTCCTGGGCAAGCTCGGCGAGCGCAACCGGGGCCTGCCGGATCTCAGCCTGCGCGAGTGGGCCGTGCTGCTGCCCATCCTGGTCATGATCGTGGCGCTGGGCGTGCACCCCGCGCCTCTGCTGGAGAGGCTGGAGCCCTCGCTGGAGCGGATCCTGGCGCCCGTCGCCGCGCTCCGGCAGACCGAATCCAACTACGGGTTGGCCCTCCAGGTGCCGGCCGACCCGCCCGCCGCCGCGGTCGCGGCGCTGAAGGGGGACCGATGAACGGCCCGACCCCGGTGACGCTCGGCGCCGAACTGCCCGTGCTGGCGCCCTACCTCGTGCTGGCCGTCGGCGGCCTGGCCGTGATGCTCGTGGACGCCTTCTCGGGCGGCCGGCGCCGCGACCACCTGTCGCTGCTGACGCTGCTGGTGCTGCTGGGCGCCGCGGCGGCCCAGGGCGCGGCGCCCGCCGAACCGCGCGGCGCGGCCCTGCTGGGCGGCATGCTGGCGGCCGACCGCTTCAGCCGCTTCTTCAACCTGCTGACCGTGACGATCGCCATGCTCACGACGGTCTACGCGACCAGCATGTTCGAGCGCGACGGGCGCTACCGTGCCGACTTCTACCCCCTGACGCTGTTCGCCGCCCTGGGCATGATGCTGCTGGCCGCGGCGACCGACCTGCTGAGCCTGTTCCTGGCCATCGAGACCATGAGCCTGGCCGTCTACGTCCTGGTCGCCGGCGACCGCGGCTCGCTGCGCAGCAGCGAGGCCGGCTTCAAGTACCTGATCCTGGGCGCGTTCGCCTCGGCCTTCCTGCTGATGGGCCTCGCGCTGCTGTACGGCCAGGCCGGGGCGACCGACTACGCCTCCGTCCACCGGGCGGTCCAGGCGGCGCCCGACGGCGGGATCCTGCTGCCGCTGGCCTGCGGCCTGGTGCTGGTGGCCCTGGGCTTCAAGGTGGCCATGGTGCCCTTCCACATGTGGACGCCGGACGTCTACGACGGCGCGCCCGCCTACGTGACCGGCCTGATGGCCACGGGCGTCAAGGCCGCGGCCTTCGCCGCTCTGCTGCGCGTGGTCTGGCTGCTGCCCCCGATCGCGGAGGCCTGGTTCCCGCTGCTGGCGGTGCTCGCGGTGCTGACGATGACCTACGGCAACCTCGTGGCCCTGTCGCAGAACGGGCTGAAGCGGATGCTGGCCTACTCGAGCATCGCCCACGCCGGCTACCTGCTGCTGGGCGTGCTGGCGGTGCTCAACACCGGCCGCGACAGCGCCACGGCCGTGCAGGCCGCCGCGGTGCGCGATGCCGCCGGCGGCGCCATCCTGTTCTACCTGGTGGTCTACGCCCTGATGAACCTCGGCGCCTTCGGCGTGGTGGCCTGCCTCAGCCGCAGCCGCCGCGAGGAGGCCGACGCCATCGACGGCTACGCCGGCCTGTCCCGACGCCGCCCCTTCGTGGCCGCGACGCTGGCGGTGTTCATGTTCTCGCTCGCGGGGATCCCGCCCACTGCCGGCTTCGTGGGCAAGTTCTACATCTTCGACGCGGTGGTGAAGGCCGGCCTGGTGCCGCTGGCCGTCTGGGGCGTGATCAACTCGCTGCTGTCGGCGTACTACTACCTGCGCGTCATCGTGGTGATGTACATGAAGCCGGCCGAGGGCGTGGTGCACGACGGCCACAGCTGGGAGGCGGCGTTCACCTGCGGCGTGCTGGCGCTGCTGGTGCTGCTGCTCGGCGTGGTGCCCGGTTCATTCTACGCGCTGGCGGCCCACACGTACCGGCAGATGACCTTCTAGGTCCGAGGCGCCCGTCAGCGGAACGCGGGCAGCCCCGTGACGTCCGCGCCCACGATCAGCGTGTGGATGTCGTGCGTCCCCTCGTAGGTATATACCGATTCGAGGTTCGTGAGGTGGCGCCCGACCGGGTGCTCGTCGGTGATCCCGGCGGCGCCAAGCACCTCGCGGGCCAGGCGGGCGGTCCGCAGCGCCGCGGCCACGTTGTGCCGCTTGGCCAGGGACACCAGCGCCACCTCGTCGACGCCGCGATCCTTGAGCCGACCCAGCCGGTGCGCGAGCGCCTGCGACGTCGTCACCTCCGTCAGCATCTCCACGAGCTTCTGCTGCACCAGTTGGAAGGCCGCGATCGGCCGGCCGAACTGCTCGCGTTCCAGCGCGTACTGCCGGGCGTGGTCGTAGCAGGCGGCCGCCGCGCCCACCGCCCCCCAGGCGATGCCGTAGCGCGCCTGGTTCAGGCAGGACAGCGGCGCCACGAGTCCGGCGGCGCCGGGCAGGCGGCTGCTTTCGGGCAGGCGGACCTCGTCGAGGCTCAGCTCCCCGGTGTCGCTCGCGCGCAGGCTGAACTTGCCGTGCACCGGCTGCGCCTCGAAGCCCGGCGTGCCGCGCTCGACCAGGAATCCCAGCACGCGCTCGGGTCCGCGGGCCCAGACCACGGCCACGTCGGCGAGATCGGCGTTGGTGATCCACATCTTGGACCCGGTCAACACCCAGCCATCGCCGTCGCGCACGGCGCGGGTCTCCATCCCGCCGGGATCGCTGCCGTGCCCGGCCTCGGTCAACCCGAAGCAGCCGATCCGGCGGCCGGCCGCCAGCTCGGGCAGCCAGCGACGCTGCTGGGCCTCGTCGCCGTAGGTGGCGATGGGCCACATCACGAGGCTGCCCTGCACCGAGGCGAAGCTGCGCAGTCCGCTGTCCCCGCGCTCGAGCTCCTGACAGACCAGCCCGTACACCGTCGGCGACAGCCCGGGGCAGCCGGGCCCTTTCACCGAGGTCCCGAACATCCCGAGCGCGCCCATCTCCGGCACCAGTTCCAGCGGGAACGTCCCGGCGCGGTGGTGCTCCCTGACCACCGGCAGGAAACGCCGCTCGACGAAGCTCCGGCAAAGGTCCCGCGCCGCCCGCTCCTCGTCGCCCAACTCTTCTTCCATCCGGTAGTAGTCGACGCCCTCGTATGGTCTCACGTCCGCCCCTCGGGTTCGTGTTCGCAGCTTTGAGGATAGCATCACCCGGCTCGTCTGCAAGCACCGGTGCGGAAGCACTGCTTGACCAAGTGACGAAACTTGTCTAAAAACGGGAGGTTCCGGCCCCGGGTGCCGGGCGGGGAGGACGAGCCGCCGATGAAGAGACTCTGGAAGTGGGTGCGCGCCTGCGCCGCGGCCGTGCTGTGGTCGGGGGTGCTGGCCGGCCTAGTGGGCTTCGCGGAGGGCGTCAGCCAGTGGTCCCGCTTCGGCGGCTGGACCGCGGGCGGCGGCGAATCCGGCTTCGTCCGCAGCGTCGCCCCGTCGGTCACGCTCTACAGCTGGTTCGCGATGGCGTGCGCGGCCCTGATGTTCGGGCCCTACGCCCTGGCCGTGCGGCGGCGCCCGTCGGCCCGCCTGCGCGCCTACGCCCTGACCACCGCGACGGCGGTCGCCTCGCTCGTCTTCTTCTACGCCGGCTATGCGGGCCGCGAGCACCTGTGGCCGCAGTGGTGGGCGGCTCACGAGCTGCGCGAGGCGTTCGTCCTGCAGGTGGGTTGCTTCCTGGCGCTGACCATCCTGCTGGTGCGGCCGCTGACGACGTTGGCGGGTTCCCTGGTGCTGACACCGCGACGCAACCTCTTCCTGACCGTGATCTTCCTGCTGGTGTTCACCAGCCTCTGGCCCGACTGGCGGGACGAGGGCCGCGCGGAGCGCTGCGGCGGGCTGGAGCAGGTGTCGGCGGCGCCGTCCGGTCCCAACGTCGTGCTGGTGACCATCGACGCCTGGCGTCGCGACCACCTGGGCGCGCTAGGCGGGCGTGACGACCTCACGCCGGGGCTGGACCGGCTGGCCGGCGAGGGGCTGCTCTACGCCGACAACTGGTCGAGCAGCTGCTGGACCCTGCCGGGGATGGGCACCCTGATGACGGGGCGCTCCCCGCGGGAGCTGGGCATCGAGCGCAAGCGCCCCCTGCCTCGGGGCGCGCCGATGCTGGCGGAAATCGCCTGGTCGCAGGGTTGGCACACGGCCGCCTTCACGACCAACCCCTACCTGACCGGCGCCTACGGCTTCGGCCGCGGCTTCGCCGAGTACGAGCACGCCATGGTCCTGGAGCCGCTCCAGCCGGCGTCGCGCTCGGTGCTGGCGCGGGAGTTGACCTATTGGGTCGACCGCTTCGCCGAACTCGACAAGTCGGAGTACGTGGTCGCCAAGGCGCTGCGCTGGTTGCCCACGCGTCCCACGGACCGCCCGTTCCTGCTCTGGCTGCACCTGCTGGACCCGCACCTGCCCTACACCGTCCGGCGGCTGCCGGGCGACGGCCCGGCTCCGGAGCTGCCGCGTCATCCCCTGCTGGACGACCACGGGCTGTCCCCGCACCTGCTCACCGACGTGCGCGACGGCATCTCCGACCTACCGCCCGAAGTGCGCGCGGCCATCGCGTCGCTCTACGCCGGGGAAGTCCGCTACACCGACCACCACCTCGCGCGCCTGTTCACGGCGCTGCGCGAGGCGGGACTCTGGGATTCGACGCTGGTCGTGGTGACGTCCGACCACGGCGAGGAGCTGTTCGATCACGGCGGCTTCGAGCACGGGCACAGCCTCCTGCCCGAGGTGAGCGCCGTCCCGCTCATCGTCAAGCTCCCGGCCGGTGGGGCCGCCGGCCGTCGCCTGGAGGGCGACCGCTCCAGCGCGGACCTCCTGCCGACGTTGTGCGCCACGCTGGGCTGGGCGGCGCCGGACAGTCTGGGCGGCCGCCCCGATCTGTGGCCGGCCGGCGCCGACGCGGCGCCTCCGGTCTGGACGGAGCCGGCCTCGCCGGCGGTCCTGGAGAACCTCCTGTACGGGCCGCCGCACACCGCGGTACGTGCGTGGCCCTACTTCGCGATCCTGTCGCCGGACGCCGCGCCGACGTGGTACGACCTCGGCGTCGATCCGGGCGCCTTCCAGCCGTTGCCCGTGGCGCCGTCGTCTGCGCCGCGCGTGCTGGCCGCCGCCGACTCGCTCCTCGCCGCCGGCGATCTCGCCGCGCGTCGGCTATCCGGTCCGCAGCCAGGACTCGTGGCGCCCGATCCGGCGCTGCAGCGCCAGCTGCGCAGCCTGGGATATTGATCGGCAGAGGTCCGATGAAGCAGCCCGCCGACGCGACGGCACGTTCGTCGATCAAAGTCCCCGGTCCGGCGTTCGGCTGGCTGGCGGTCGCGCTGATGTGCTGCGGACTGCTCTGGCCGGCGCTCGCGGACCCCGGCCGCCTGGTTCCCGGCCCCTACGGCGGCGCCGACGCCCTGCTGCAGGCGGGTCTGCTCGAATGGAGCGGGCGCCACTGGTGGCAGCCGTCGCTCTGGCCGCACGTCCCGATCTTCCATCCCGCTTACGACATGATCACCGCCATGGATTCCCTGCTCGGGCAGGCGCTGGCCGTGGCGCCCTGGCGCTGGCTGCTGCCGACGGTCGCCGCACGCTACAATGCGGCATTTCTCACGAGCCTGGTGCTCGCCGCCGCTGCGATGGCCTGGCTCTGGCGCGCGGCGGGGGGGGGCCGATCGGGGGCGCCGGTCGCCGTGCTGGCCCTGCTCGGCGCGCCGATGACGATCGCCCACCTCGGGCACCTCAACCAGTTGCCGCCGCCGGGCGTCCCCGCCGCCGCGGCGGCTCTGGCCTGGGCCTTCGCACGCCGCCGCCGCGGCCTCTCGCCGTGTCCGGCCTGGTGGGCGCTGGCCGCGGTCCTGGCGGTGCAGGCGATCTGGGGCTGGTACGGCTTCGCCGAGTCGCTGCTGGTGACGGTCTGCGTGCTGGGCGTGCTGCTGGCCGCGCGGGACGGCGGCGGGCGGGGAACCCGGCGCGGTATGTTGGTGGGGGCGGCTCTGCCCGCCGTGCTCTGCATCGCAGCGGTCCTGCTGGCCGCCTGGCCGTATCTGCGGGTCTCGGCCCACGAAGTTACCTATGAGCGAACCATCAGCGAAATAAGCTGGTACAGCGCAGACCTCAAGCATCTCATCAACACGGGTGCGCACCGCTCGGGACCCGCTGATTGGCTGGGACGGGGGGCGGAGGCCTCCGTTCGCGAGGCGCGCACGGACCGTCAGGTGCTGCATCCGGGCTGGATCGCCCTGGCGCTGGCCTGCCTGGGTTGGTATCGCCGGCGCGAACTTGCGCCGCACCAACGCCGTCTCGGGAATGGCCTGTTGCTGGCCGGCGGTTGCGGTCTGGTCCTGGCGTTCGGGGATTCGGCGGGGATCCCGGGGACCGGCTGGCGCGTGCCGCTGCCCCTGGGGTTGCTGCACGACGTCTTCCCGCCGGCCAGGGCCTTCCGGGCCGCCTGGCGGTTCGGGCAGCTGGCGACGGTCGCGACCGCCTGGTGGGCGGCGGCGGGCTGGATCGTGCTGCGCGGCGCTGACGGCCGCCCGGCCTGGCGGCGACGGCTGTCGCCGGCGGCGGTCGTGTGCGCGTTGCTGCTGGAATCCTGGCCGGCGGGGGTGCCTGCGGTCGTGATCCCCGATGCGGGCTCGCCGCCGCCGACGACGGCCGGCGCAGTGCTGACGCTGCCCGCCCCGGCCGACGTCTACGGTGAGGATGCACGGGAAGCCGCCTGGCTCCTGCGTGCGCTCGCCACCGGCCGGCCCGTCACCGGCGGCGCCTCGGGGTGGGTGCCGCCGGGCGCCGAGGTGCTGCGCCGCGACCTGGCGGCCTGCGAGCGGGGAGAGCTGGATCCGCGGGAGTTGCTGGCGGAGCTGCGGGACGTCGGTGTGACATCGGCGCAGTGGCGCGCGGGCGATCCCGACCCGCGCCTGGATTTCTGGCGGGCGGCGCTGCGGACGGCGGGGGCCGTGCCGAGCGGCGCGCTGCCTGACGACGGGTTCGAGACCTGGGACCTGCCGCCGCCGGGCGCGGACTAGAGCGACTCGACGGCCCGGACCTCGGGGATCTCCTCGCGCAGGCGGGCTTCGATGCCGTGCTTGAGCGTCATGGTCGACATGGGGCAGGACCCGCAGGCGCCCTTGAGGCGGACCGTGACGACGCCGTCGTGGTAGTCGATGAACTCGACGTCGCCGCCGTCGGCCTGCAACGCGGGTCGGACCTTGTCGAGGACCTGGCGGATCTTCTGTTCCATCGCGTGTCCTTTCCGTATGCTGGCGTGACGAACGTCACCAAGCTAGCTTCCGGCCGGTGGATGTCAACCGCGCCCCCGGCCCCGGCCGACCCAGGAGGAACATGGACGCCAATCGAGCGGACGATCGGCTCGGCGAGGAAGCCGCCCGGCTGCGCGACATCGCGCTCGCCGCGGGCGCGATCCAGCTGGAGGGGTGCGGCCGACGACGCGACATCGCCTACAAGTCGGCCACCGACATGGTGACCGACGTGGACCGCCGCGTCGAAGCCTTCCTGTTCGAAAGGCTCGGCGAGGACTTCCCCCGCGACGGCGTGCGGGCCGAGGAGGGAACCGGGCGGTCGGGGGACAGCGGCCGCGTCTGGCACGTCGATCCCCTGGACGGCACCACGAACTACGTCCACGGCCATCCGTTCTACGCCGTGTCGCTGGGCTGCGCCGGCGCCGGCGGACCGGAGCTGGGCGCCGTCTACGCGCCCGCGCTCGACGAGCTCTACCTGGCGCGGCGCGGCGGCGGCGCGACGCTCGAGCGGCCGCAGCGCGGCGAGCCCCCGCGCCGGCTCGCGCTGGCGGGTCCGGTCGCGCTGGAGCGCGCCCTGCTGGCCACCGGCTTCCCGTACGAGCGCGGCGAGGTCGCCGCCCTGAACTGCGATCTCGTGAAGGATTTCCTGCTGCGGCCCTGCCACGACGTCCGGCGGGGGGGGAGCGCCGCGCTCGACCTCTGCCACGTCGCCGCCGGGCGGCTCGACGGCTACTGGGAATTCCGCCTGCAACCCTGGGACGTCGCGGCGGGCGTGCTGGTCGCACGCGAGGCGGGCGCCGTGGTCACCGACCTCGACGGCGACGACGACGCGCTCCACGGCCGCCACATCCTGGCCGCCGCGTCCGGCCTGCACGCCGTGATGCTCGCCGTCATCCGGGCCGGCGCGGCCGGGCATGGGCTGCTGCGGGACGATTGAATCGTGGCCGCATCGCGTCCGCGGACGTAGATTCTCGAAGGCGCCCACGGGGCCGCCGCGTCTCCAACCACCGGGGTGACCATGTTCCGCAATTCGCCGTCGTCGCCGCCGTGCCGCCGGGACCGCCGGCGCCGCTTCCGTCCGGGCGCCCTGCCGGCCCTGCTGTCGCTGCTGCTGCCGCTGGTCGCCGGCTGCGGCGCCTCCCAGGTCGGGTTCCCCTATTCGCGCGAATCCCTCGTCTTCCCGCCGTCGCAGTCGCGCCTGCCGCGGATCCAGCTGCTGTCGGTCGCGGACGAGCGCCCCGCCGAACAGAGGGAAGGGCGCGGCCACTTCGTCGGCATCACGTTCCCGGACGACGCCAGCTGGAGCCGGCCCGTCGCGGACCTCTACCGCGACGCGCTGCTGCAGGACATCGGTCAGACCAGCCTGGCCGAGGCGGTGCCGCTGTCGAACCAGGCGGACTACACGCTCGAGGCCACGATCCACTCCTTCCACTGCCGGATGGAGCGCAGCGTCGTGTCGTACGCCCTGCCGGTGGGGGTGGGCCTGGTCGGGGGTTACTTCTGGGGCGACGACGCCTCGTCGAAGTTGAAGCGGGGGCTCGTGCTGGCGGTCGCGGCCCTCGGCGCCCTGCCGACGCCGCTGCACCTGCGCGCGGAGGCGGAGGTCGAACTGGTCCTGCGCGATCGCGGCGGCAGGGAGCTGTGGCGCCAGGACTGCATCGGCGAGATCGACGACGACGTGGGCGAGCCGGCGGTCTCGCGTCGGGACGCCCACTTCGCGCAGCGCCTGCTGCCGCAGGCCGTCAAGCGCTGCAACGCCTGCCTGCTGGGGCAGCTGCGACAGTGGCTGACCGAGCACCCTCTGGACGAGGGCTAGCTACAGCAGGTCGGCGGCCAGGCTCGCCAGGCGGCTGCGCTCGCTCTTGGCCAGCGTGATGTGGCCGTAGATCGGCTGGTCCTTGAAGCGCTCCACGACGTAGGTCAACCCGTTGCTCGAGGCGTCCAGGTACGGGTTGTCGATCTGGTAGGCGTCTCCGGTCAGGACGACCTTCGAGTCCTGACCGGCGCGGCTGACCACGGTCTTGATCTCGTGGGGCGTCAGGTTCTGCGCCTCGTCGATGATGATGAACAGCTTCGGCAGGCTGCGGCCGCGGATGTAGGTCACGGCCTCGACCTCGATCACCCCGGTGTCGAACAGGTAGTCCACCTTGTCGCCCGACTGTTCCATCTGCGGGTCGACCAGGTACTGGAGATTGTCGAAGATCGGCTCCATCCAGCTGGCGAGCTTCTCCTCCTTGGAGCCCGGCAGGTAGCCGATGTCCCGCCCCAGCGGCATGATCGGCCGCGACACCATGATCCGGCGGTAGACCTTCTGTTCGGCCACCTTGTGCAGCCCGACGGCGAGCGCCAGCAGGGTCTTGCCGGTGCCGGCCTGGCCCAGCATCGAGACCAGCTGGATGTCGTCGCGCAGCAGCAGTTCCAGCGCGAAGTGCTGCTGCAGGTTCAGCGCCTGCAGCCCCCAGGGCCGCGTCTCCTCGTGCACCAGCTTCTCGACCCGCTTGCCGGCGCCGCTCCAGATGCCCAGCGCCGTCTGCTTGGGGTTGGCCTCGTTGCGCAGCAGGATGCCCTCGTTGGGGTGGAAGTCGCCGGCCACCTCGGCCGCGCCCGTCGCGTAGAAGCCGTCGATCACGTCGCCGGGGCAGTCGACCTCGGTCCAGCCCGTGTAGAGCTCGTCGAAGTTGACCGTGCTGCGCAGCAGGTCCTCGGAGCGGACGCCCAGGGCGTCGCCCTTGACGCGCGCGTTCAGGTCCTTGGTGATGAAGCGGACGTCGACCCCCTCCTGGCTCAGGTAGAGGGCGGCGCCGAGGATGCGGTTGTCGGGGATCGCGCGGTCCATGCCCGTCGGCAGATGATCCGCGTAGTTGTCGACCAGCACGAACAGCTTTCCGCCGCCGGGCAGGGGCACGCCCTCGCGCAGCGGCCCGCGCTGGCGCAGCTCGTCGATGGTCCGGATCACGCGGCGCGCGTTGCGGCCGCGCTCGTCGTTCTCCCGCTTGAAGCGGTCCAGCTCCTCCAGGACGTCGACGGTCAGGATGATGTGGTGCTCGTCGAAGGCCTCCAGGGCCGTCGCGTCGTGCAGCAGCACGTTGGTGTCGAGCAGGAAGCAGGGGCCGGTCATGGCGGAGATCTTGATGCCGTTCAGGCCGTGTGCGGACATGCGGACCCTCCTTGGTCGTCGCCGACGCCGAAGCGGCGCCTGGGCGCAAGGCTAGCATGGCCCTGGAGGGCGGTCGACGCCGATTCGAGGATCCCGCCGCCAGGGCCGCACCTGGTACTGCCACTTAATTGGTGCAAAAATGTCTAAATAAGCCATGGACAATGTCGATAATATGCTATAATGTGACTGGTTGATGTTCAGAATGTGCAAAATTGCCACAAAATTACAGTCACTTCGAATAGCCGCCACATTCCGCAGAGAAGGAGCAGCCCATGTCCGAGAAGGAAAGCGTCTTCCTGAAGCCCTTCGCCGACGGCGTCATCGCGCCGGAGAGCGAGCGCAAGGCCCTGCTCGAGCGCATGAAGAAGGACAAGGTCCGTTTCCTGCGCCTGATGTTCACCGACGTGCTCGGGCACAACAAGAACGTCGAGGTGCCCGAGGGCCAGATCGAGAAGGCCCTGCAGGGCGAGATCATGTTCGACGGCTCGTCGATCGAGGGCTTCACCCGGATCGAGGAGTCGGACATGCTGCTGGTGCCCGACCTGAACAGCTACGCGGTCTTCCCCTTCGAGGGGATCCAGGGCCGCGAGGCCCGCCTGATCTGCGATGTCTACAACTCCGACCGCTCGCCCTTCTCCGGTTGCCCGCGCCTGACGCTGCGGCGCACCATCGCCCGCTTCGCGGCGCTCGGCCTGCACCCGGTGTGCGGCCCCGAGGTGGAGTTCTTCCTCTTCGAGCGCGACGAGCACGGCAAGCCGACCGTGCGCACGCACGACCGGGGCGGCTACTTCGACCTGCTGCCCATCGACAAGGGCGAGGAGTGCCGCCGCGACATCGTCAACGTGCTCGAGAAGATCGGCTTCGAGATCGAGGCGGCCCACCACGAGGTCGCGCCCGGCCAGCACGAGATCGACTTCAAGTACGCCGACGCCCTGCAATCGGCCGATTTCGTGATGACCTTCAAGATGATCGTCAAGAAGGTCGCGCTGGACTACAACCTGCACGCCACCTTCATGCCCAAGCCCATCTTCGGCGAGAACGGCTCCGGCATGCACGTCCACCAGTCGCTGTTCCAGGACCGGCACGGCCGCCGCGAGAACGCGTTCTACGATCCCAAGGCGCCGTACGAGCTGAGCGACATGGCCCGCTGGTACATCGGCGGCATCCTGCACCACGCGCGGGCCTTCTCGGCGATCACCAACCCGCTGGTCAACTCCTACAAGCGCCTGGTGCCGGGCTACGAGGCGCCGGTGAACGTCGCCTGGAGCGAGCACAACCGTTCGCCGCTGGCCCGGGTGCCCGCCCGCCGCGGCGTCGGCACGCGCGTCGAGGTCCGCATGCCCGATCCCAGCTGCAACCCCTACCTCGCGTTCGCCGTGATGCTGGCCTCGGGCCTCGACGGCATCGAGCGGCAGCGGGACGCCGGCGAGCCCGTCAACAAGAACATCTTCACGATGAGCGACCGCGAGAAGGCCCGCCTGCGCATCACCCAGCTGCCGGGCAACCTGGGGGAGGCCCTGATCCTCTTCCGCAAGGATACGCTGATGCGCGAGGTGCTCGGCGACCACGTCTTCCTGCACTACATCGACCACAAGGAGGGAGTCTGGAAGGATTACATCTCCCAGGTCCATCCCTGGGAGCTGGAGCGCTACCTGACCGCGCACTGAGCGCACCGGCGCTTGAACGGCGGGTCCGGCCGCGCTAGAGTGGCCGCATGAACCGAAGCACGCCGAGACGGTGGGGCCGGCCCCCCTCGCAGGACCGACGCGGGGCCGGCCCCCTTCCCATGGCCCGACCGGCCCTGGCGCAGGGGGCCGACTACCTGTTCCTGTCCGCCCTCGCCGCCCTGCCCCTGGCCGGGGTCGGGGTGGTCACGCTGCTGACCGGCCGGGATCCCGGCGCCGGCTTCCAACCGTCGTACCTGCTGATGGCCGCGGCCGTGCTCCTGGCCGCCGTGGCCACGGGACCGCGGCGCCTGCTGTCCGGTTGGGCCGCCGCCGGCGGCTGGCCCTGGCTGGCCGCCATCGGCGCCCTCGCGCTGTCCGCCGTCGGACTGGTGACCGCACCGTCGCTGGCCTCGCCCCAGGAGGCCTGGCTGCGCTACGCGAAGCAGGTCGTGCAGTGGGGCGTGACCGCCGTCTTCGCCCTGCACACGGCGTGGTGGCTGCGCGGCGACGAGCGTCGCTGGCGCGCCGCGGTCGGCGCGCTGGCTGCGGGACTGCTCCTGCAGCTGCTGTACGCCGCGTGGCAGGCCTGGGGCTTCTACCGGCCCGGCGCGGTCTTCGCCTGGACCGAGGCCGTGGCGACTTCCAACGCGGCGATCCTCAGCGGTTCGGAGGAGCTGTACCTCGGCCGCGGCTTCGTCGGCATCCCGCGCCTGCGCGGGACGATCTGCGAACCCCTCTACCTGGGGAACTACCTGCTGGCGGTGCTGCCGTGGGTCTGGGCGCTGGGCCGTCCCGGCCGCGCCCGGGTCGCGCTGTTCGGGGGAGGGCTCGCCCTGCTGCTGCTGACGTGGTCGCGCGGCGCCTGGCTGTCGGCCGTCCTGTCGGCCGCGGTCGCCCTGGTCGTCGGCGCGAGGGCGGGGGTCCTGCCGCCGCGGCGCCGCTGGTGGCGCCCCGCGTTGGCGGCGGCGGCCTTGATCGGCGTCGCCGTCATGGCCACGGGCGGCGACGGCCCGCGGCTGGTCCTGCAACGCCTCCGTCAGACCTTCAGCACCGAGGACTGGTCCAACCTCACGCGGTGGTACTCGATGCAGGCCGCGTGGCGGTGTTTCCTGGCGGCGCCCTGGACCGGCGTGGGCTGGGGGCAGTACGGTTTCCACTTCCCCCTGCTCGTGGACCCGATGGGACTGCAGAGCCAGTTCGCCTGGCCGGTCGCCAACAACGTCGTGCTGAAGATCCTCGGCGAGACCGGCGCGCCCGGTCTCGCCGCTTTCGGCGCCGGCGTCCTCGCCACGACGCGGCGGACCTGGCGCGCGCTGCGCGCCGGCGCCGCGACGCGGGCGGACGAACGCCTGCGCGTCGTGGCGGCGGTCGTCGCCGTCGCCGGCGTCTGGTCGCAGCTGCTGACCTTCTCCCAGGACAACCTGCCCCACATCTGGGTGGCGCTGGGGATGCTGCTGGCCGCGACGGACGCCGCCCGCACGGAGCCGGGGGAGGGGGCGTCGTGAGCATACGGCCGCTGGTCCTGCTGGACGCCTCGGCCGCCCGGCCGCCCTGCACGGGCGTGGCCTGGTCGATGGTCGAACTCGTGACGGCCCTGGCGGCGACCGAACGACCGCTCCGCTTCGCCCTGGCGACGCCACATCCCGAACTGTTCGCCGGCCTCGAAGCCGCCCCCGGTCGCGGGCAGTGGGATCTGGTCGCGCTGCCGCCGGGCCGGCTGGCGGCGGTCGGGTGGCGGCTCGGCAACTTGGCGCGGCGGCTCGGGGCCGGCGTCCTGCATTCCCTGACGATCCCGCCGCCGCTGAACCCGCCTTGTCCCTTGGCGGTGACCGTGCACGATCTGGCCTTCCGTTCCCTGCCGGGTTCGGTGCCGCCCGCCCGGCGCCTCTGGTACGCGGCCACCCTGCCGGCCGGGCTGCGCCGCGCCGACGCCGTGCTGGTGAACTCGGCGGCGACCGGCCGCGAGGTGGCGGCGGCCTTTCCGTTCACCGCCGGCAAGATCCTGCCCACCCCGTTCGGCACGCCAGCCTGGACCGCCGGCCGTGCGGCGCCGCGGGAGCGTTCCGCCGGGGCGCCGTTCCTGTTCGTCGGCGCCCTGGAACCCCGCAAGAATCTCGACAACATCCTGACGGCCCTGGAACTGGCGCGCTCGCGGGCCGAGGCCGGCGCCCCCTCGCCCCGCCTGCGGGTGATCGGCGCCCCCGGCTGGTGCAACCGCCCCTTGCTGGTGCGGTTGCGACGGATGGCGGCGACGGGCGCCGTCGACCTCGTGGGGTACCGGGATCGCGATTCCCTCTGGTCGGAACTGGTTTCGGCCCGGGCCTTGCTATTTCCCTCCTTGCACGAAGGGTTCGGTTTCCCGATCTTGGAGGCGATGGCGGCCCACCTGCCGGTGATCACCTCGGATCGGGGGGCCATGCGGGAAGTGGCGGGTGACGCCGCCCTGCTGGTCGATCCCGAATCCCCTCGGGGCATCGCCGACGCCATGCACAGGATCTCGAGCGAGCCCGGGCTCGCCGATCGGCTGGTCAGCGCGGGGGACGCGCGGATCCCGGTCTGGACCTGGCGCTCCACCGCGGAAAGGACGCTCGCGGCATACCTAAGGCTATTGGACGTTCGCACCGACGGCGCCAATTAATCGTTGCCACCACCCCGGGGCTGACCTAGGGTTCGGTTGGCTCGTCCCGACGACGGATCGACGGGAATGCCAAGGGGATCAATTTGAACAACCAGTCCATCGTCCTGGTCGCGGCCATGGTGGCGTTCGCGCTGTCCTGGCTCGTCCAGCCCCACTTCCGCAGCTTGGGCTTCCTGACCGGGATCGTGGACCACCCCGGCTACCGCCGGACTCACCGCGAGCCCGTGCCGCGCACCGGCGGCATGGCGATTTTCATCTCCTTCTTCGTGACGCTGTTCATCCTGGACAACGTGGTCTTCCACCGGGCTCTGCCCTGGTCGTGGCTGGCCGTGCTCGGCGGGTCCGGTCTGGCGATCCTCGCCCTCGGCGTGGGCGACGACCGTTTCCACATCCACGCGGAGAAGAAGCTCTACGGTCAGCTGCTGGTTATCCTGGGCCTGATGATCGCGGGCCAGCGGCTGCAGACCATCGACCTGCCATTGTTCGGGACCTTCGATCTCGGCGGCTGGGCTTGGCCGGTCAGCCTGCTCTGGTACCTGGGCTTCATCAATTCCATGAACCTCATCGACGGCCTCGACGGCTTGGCCAGCGGGATCGGCGTGCTGGCCTGCTGCGGCATCGTCGCGATCGCCGCCGCGCTGGGCGACGGCACCTCGCTGGTGTACGCCGCGGCCCTCGGCGGTGCGACCCTCGCCTTCATGTACTGGAACATGAGCAGCCGCAAGATCTTCCTGGGCGATTCGGGCAGCATGTGGATGGGCCTCGTGCTGGCCATGCTCCTGATGCATCTCGGGCAGCACGGCGGCGTCTCGCTGCTGCTGCTGCTGGCGCCGATGATCATCCCGATCTGGGACACCGGCACCACCATCATCCGCCGCTCGCGCAAGCGCGCGTCGATCTTCGAGGCGGACGACTACCACCTGCACCACCGCCTGGTGCGGCTGGGCTTCCAGCCCAGCGCCGCCGTGCGATTGCTGCTGCTGATCACCGCCGGCTCGATCATGTTCGGCCTGAGCGACTTCCTGGACCAGGCCTGGCTCGGCCTGCCCGCGCTGGCCTGCTGGCTGTGGCCGATCAAGATCTGGGGCGACCGCCGCCGGCACGAGGCCAGCGGCCCCTCGCTCGATTTCTTCAGCGAGCTGTTCTTCGTGCTCGGCCTCGACGACCAGGTGGAGGATTCCTTCCGCCGCCGCCGCCGCCAGGTGGCCGAGATCATCGACATCCAGGTCGAGCGCCAGAAGGTCGAACGGATCGTGGCTGCGGCCGGCGGCGGCGCGGTCGTCACCGAAACGCGCCACGAAGCGCCGCGCCCGCCGCGCCCGGAAGCGGACGATGTCGTTCTCACCAATCCCGGACATCCTGCGGAGTGACCTCGCCCGCCTGCGGGGCGCGGTCGTCCTGGAACTCGGCGCCGCCGACGGGCGCTTCACGCGCGTGTTGCGCGAGGCGGGCGCCGACGTGGTTCCCCTGGATCGACGGCGCCCTGTCCCGTCCGGAGGCGTCGTGGCCGACGCCCTGGCGCTGCCGGTGCGTCCGGGCGCCGTGCGGCTGATCGTGGCCGCCAACCTGCTCCAGCATCTCGGCCGCGCCCCCAGCGTCGCCGCGGCGCTGGGGGAGTGGGCGGGCTGCCTGGCGCCCGACGGCTGTCTGCATATCCTGCAGGACGACCCGCTGGCCGACACCCCGGCGCGACGCAACGACCGGGAGCTGCGGGACTGGCTGGCCCGGCTGGTCCCTTCGCGCGGGCGCCTGCCCGCGCTGGCGGACCTGCGCGAAGCCCTGGTCGGGTCCGGCGGAACCGTAGGCTGGAGTTTCGGCCGCGAACTCAACCGCACCGCGCCCCCGGACCGCGAACGGGCGCTCGCGCTGCTGCGCGGCCACGGCGGCGCGCCCGACCGCGCGACCGCCGCCCTGGCGGCGGCCATCGCCCGTGACGGGCTGGACTACGGCTGGTACTGGTGGGCCCGCTGGAGGGGAGGGACGGCGTCATGACGGTGAGGCAGATCGCGGCGGGCCTCGCCGCGCTCGCGGCGGTCGCGATGCTGCTGGGGCTCGGGTTGGTCCTGGGCGGATCGCCCTCCCTGGTGGACTGGCGTTCGGCGCGTGCGGTGGTGATCGAGAGCGACGACTGGGGCCTGTGCGGCTACGTCCCCGCCGCCACCGCCCTGGAGGGCCTCGACCTGGCCGGCCTGAGCGCCGGCGAGATTCCGGCCGTCTACCTGAACTCGACGCTCGAGGACAGCGCCGCGGTCGTCGCCCTGGCCGCCGTGCTGGCCGCCGGACGCGGCCGCGACGGCGGGCCGGCCGTCCTGCAGCCCAATTACATCATGGGCTGGCAGGTCGCGCCGACCGCCACGGGCCCGGCGGACCCGTCGGACTTCCGCCGCGGCACGCTGCCCGATCTCCCCTCGGTCTACGCGCGTCCCGGTCTCTGGCGAGCCGTGGCGGACGCCGTCGCGGCGGATGTCTGGTACCCGGAGTATCACGGCTTGTGGCACTACGTGCCCGAGGACCGCTTCGCCGCCTGCGTCCACGACCCGGTCGTCGCGTCGGCGGCCAGGCGGGGGATCCTGCTCTTTCCGGGAAGCACCCGCTCGTTCGAGTTGAACGACGGGCGCTCGCTCCCCACGCTCGCCGCAGAACTCGCCACGGGGCTGTCGGCCTTTGCGGGACTCTTCGGCCGCGAGCCGGACGCGGTCATCGCGCCCGACTACCACTGGTCCCGCCGCCACGAGCGGCTGTGGCGGGACGCGGGCTTGACGGTGGTGCAATCCCAGCGCGAGCAGAGGCATCCGGACTACGAGGGGGGATCCGGGCGGCTGCGCAAGATCCTGGCCCGCTCCCTGCGGCGCTGGAGCGAGCAGCGGCTCACGTACCTGGATCGCAACGTCCGGCTGGAGACGGCCCAGATCGGCGACCCCGCCGCGGCGACCGCCCGGGCGGAGCGTCGCGTGCGCCGCGCCTGGCGACGGGGCGAACCCGCCATCGTCGAATCGCACCGCGTCAACTACGCGCACCTCGACCCGGCGGTCGCTTCCGAAGGTCGCGCAGCTCTGGGAGCGCTGCTGGCGGCCCTGGACGGCGAGCCCCTCTACCTGACGGACGTCGAGGTGGCGCGCCTGTCGCGCGGGGGCACCTCGTGGCGCCGGACCGCCGAAGGCCTCCGGGTCCGCAACCTCACGCACGCGCGGCGTCCCGTGGTGCTGCCGGGGCACCGTCTGGTCTTCCTCGACGCCGGCGAGTCGCGCCTGGTCTCGACCGCCGACTCCGGCCTGCCGGCGCGGGGGGCGATTGACGGGTCTCGACGTCCATGATAATATTGGAGTAACCTGATCGGTGACGGGACGTTACCCTTCAGGTCGGTCGTTGAGGTTTCCGGCGGACGTGTATCGCCCCGGCCCAGCCGGACACTCCAGCCCGAAGGACAACCCGGACTTGCACCGTTTCAGCGCCAAATCCCGCCCGTGGCACGAGTTCGCCCTTCCCGTCCGGCGGGTGGGGTCGAGCCGTGACGTCATCCTGTCGGTCTGCGCCCTCCTGGCCTTGGCTGCGGGTGCGTCCCCTGCCGCCACCGCACCCGGAAGCTGGGAGCTCGTCCTGGAAGCATCCGTCGCCGACCAGGGCGCGGGACCGGGATCGAGGGGGATCCTGAGCGCCCCGGGCCGCCCCGCCCTGCCGTACCGGGATCTGCTGATCCTGTTGCCGCCCGGTCGACGCGCGATCGCGGCCGAGGTGGTCCCCGTCGGTGAGATCGCGGTCCTGCCCGTGGGAGACGTCGCACCCTGCGGCCCGCTGCTCTCGAGCGAGGGGCGGCCCGGCGGCGCCACCGAAGCGACGGCGGCTGGGGACGACTACCCGGCCTCCTGGGGCGGGTTGACCGGGCAGGCCGTCTGGCACGGGATGGGGCTGGCGACGGTGCGCATCCACCCCGAACGCCTGCACCGTACGGCCGCTGGAGACGGCTGGGACCGGCGCGAAGCCGCCGCCGACTTCACCGTCAGGCTGCAACTCGCCGCCGACAAGTCGCGCCGCGCCGAGCGACGCCGCGTCCGTTCCCCGGAATCGGACCAGCCGCTGGCGCAGGTCGCGCGACTGGTGGCCAATCCCGAAACCCGCGACGCCTACGCGACGCCGATCGCCTTCACGGGGGATCGGGTGGCCGGCGACGCCTTCGAGCCGACGCTCGTCCCGAGCCTCGACGGCCCCGCGGTGGACATGGTCATCGTCACCACCGACGAGCTGGCGCCCGCCTTCCAGCAGCTGGCCGATTACAAGTCCGCACGCGGCCTCGCGACGGTCGTCCGGACGCTGTCGTGGATCCAGGCGAACTACACGGCGGGCGAGGACCTGCCGGCGACGATCCGCTCGTTCCTGACCGACGCCTACGAGCTCTGGGGCGCCGATTACGCCCTGCTCGGCGGCGACGTCGATCTGTTGCCGGTCCGGATGATCTACAACTCCTTCTACCCTTCCGGCGAAGGCTCCGAACTGCCGGTCGACCTCTACTACGGCGGCCTCGACGGCGATTGGAACGCCGACGGCGACCAGCTGCCGGGCGAACCCTACTTCAACACCTACGAGACCGGCGACGAGGTCGACCTGGCGCCGGAACTCCACGTCGGCCGCGCGCCGGTCGCATCGGTCGCCGACGCGCAGGTGTTCATCGGGAAGATCATCGCCCACGAGCGCGACGCCGTCGGGTCCCACCTGGCCCAGCTCCTGTTCCTCAGCGAGGTCCTGTTCCCCAGCGCCTACACCCCGGGCGCCATGATCGAGATCGACGGCGCCTCGTACAGCGAGGCGATCATCGACGAGGTCCTCGCCGCCAGGAACGTGACGGCCACGAGGCACTACGAGGCGAGCCCGCTGTGGCCGGGCTCGCTGCCCGAGACGAAGGCCGGCGTGCTGGCCGCCATGAACTCGGGGCAGTTCGGCTACATCAACCACATCGGCCACGGGTTCTTCTTCGACATGTCCGTGGGCGACCGGACCCTGGCCCTCACCGACGCGGCGGGGCTCGTCAACAGCCCGCACTGCTTCATCCTGAACAACCTGAACTGCGCGTCGGCGGCCTTCGACTACCATTCCATCATGGAACGGTTCATGACCAACTCCCACGGCGGCGCCGTGCTCGCGATCGGTTCGTCCCGCGCGGCGTTCGCCCAGACGGCGGCCTACTTCCAGAAGAGCTTCTACACCGCCGTGTTCGAGGACCGCCAGCCGACCGCGGGCGCCGCGGTCGACGCGAGCCGCCTGGCGTGGCTCGCCTCCTCGCAGCAGAACACCGTCGAGCGCTGGACGCAGATGTCGATGGCCGTGCTCGGCGACCCGTCCCTGCAACTCTGGACCGAGGCGCCGCAGGCGCTCACGGTCACCGCGCCCGCGGCCCTGCCCCTCGGCCCGTCCTCCGTCCTGATCGAGGTGAAGCGCGACGGCGCGCCGCTGGCCCAGGCCCGCGTCTGCCTGTTCAAGGCGGGCGACGTGCTGGCCACGGGGCTGACGGGGTCGGACGGCACGGTCACGCTCGGGGTCCTGCCGAACGGTTCCGGCAGCCTGGACCTGACCGTCACCGCGGCGAACTGCAGCCCGTACGCGGGCGCCGTCGCCGTCGGGGGTTCCGGCCAGCCCTACCTGGGCCTCGCCTCGCTGTCGCTGTACGACGACGGGGCCTACGGCTCCATGGGCAACGCCGACGGCGTCCCCGACGCCGGCGAGGTGATCGCCCTGCTGCCCGTCCTGCGCAACGGCGGGGACGCCCCGCTGACGCAACCCGTCGCGTTGACCCTGGCCTGCTCGCAGCCCGGCGTCACGCTGCTCGGCGCCGGCTGCCAGGCGCCGGCGCTCGCGGCTGGGGACAGCGGCCCTGCCGACGCGGCGCTGCTGCTCGGCCTGGATCGCGACCTCGCCGACCGCACCGAACTGCTCTTCACCCTCGGCAGCGACGACGGCTACGCCGTTTGCCGGGAGGACTTCACGCTGGAGATCGCCGCGCCGGTGCTCTCGCCGGGGATCCTGCGCTGGAACGACTTCCCCTACGGCAACGGCAACGGCACCATCGATGTCAACGAGGTGATCCGCGTCTGGGTGGACCTGCGCAACGACGGGCAAGGCGGCGCGAGCGGCCTGACCGGGTGGCTGGAGACGGGCCTGCCGGGCATCACCGTCACGACCGGCGCGACGACCTGGCCGGCGCTCGCGCCGATGGGAGACGTCCAGCAGGCGACGGAATTCCTGCTGAGCATGAGCACCATCTCGAACAGCCGCAAGGCGCGCCTGCATATCGGCGACGGGCTGGGTCGCGAGTGGGTCCACGAATTCGACCTCAACCGGCCCGACCAGGTCGGTCTGCCGGCGATCGTCAGCCGCATCCCGCTGACGGCCACGGTCACCTGGCAGCCGGCGACCGCCACCGACGTCGCGGGTTACCACGTCTACCGCTCGACCACGCCGAACTCGGGCTTCGTGCGCCGGACCGACGCCCCCGTCGCCGGCGGTTTCTTCCAGGACCTCGACCTCGCGCCGCTGACCCGCTACTACTACCGGGTCACTTCCCAGGATTCCTCGGGGCTCGAGAGCCGGCAGTCGACGACGGGCTTCCTCGACTCGTCGCCGGCGGAGGCCGCCGGCTTCCCCGTCGCCATGACCGCCGAGACGTCCAGCCACGTCGCGGTCGGCGACATCGACGCCGACGGCGTCCTGGACATCGTGACGGCGTCGGACGCCATCTACGCCTGGGACGCCACGGGCCAGGAACTGCGCGACGGCGACGCCAACCCCGCCACCAGCGGCCCGTTCATCGCCATCGGCCAGACCTGGACGCCGGCCGCCGTGACCCTGGCCAACCTCACGGCGCACCCGGGCCTCGAGATCGTCGCCTCCTGCCGCAGCGGCAGTTCGATCTACGTCTTCCAGGGCGACGGCACCACGGCGCCCGGCTGGCCGCGCACGATCAACGCCTGGAACTGGGCCGCGCCCGCCGTGGCGGACCTCGACGGGGACGGCGACGCCGAGGTCGTCGTCACCTCGACCGCCGGGATCACGTACGTGTGGCACCACGACGGCAGCGACTTCTTCGACGGCGACGCGAACCCGGCCACCGTCGGCGTCTTCCAGGTGCGGACCGGGGAGTCCTACCAGTACGGCGCGCCGCTGCTGGTCGATCTCAACCACGACGGACGCCGCGAGGTCGTGGTGATCTCCCGCTACATGACCGGCGCCGCGGACAAGGTGCACGCGCTGGGCAACGACGCCGTGGACATCGCCGGCTGGCCCTACACGCTGGGCGCCTGGTCCCCGGCCATCTGCTCGCCCGCGGCCGGCGACCTCGACGGCGACGGCGTGCTGGAGATCGCGTTCGTCACCGAGAACGACCGGCTGCACCTGATCGACGAGACGGGCCACACGGTGGCGCCGTTCCCGCTGTTCTTCACCGCGAACAGCGGGCAGGCCGGCCTCCCGTGCCCGTCGCCCGCCCTCGGCGACCTCGACGGCGACGGCGTGCAGGACATCGTGGCGGTCAAGGTGGTCGACAACCACACCTCGTACCTCTGCGCCTACGGCAAGAGCGGTGCGCAGTTGGCGGGCTGGTCGCTGCTGCTGGAGAGCAACTCGGAGTCTTCGCCGCTGGTGGGGGACATCACCGGCGACGGGAAGCCCGACGTGGTGTTCGGCATCGGCGGCGGCTCCGACACCTCGCCGAACTGCATCTACGGTTTCCGCAACGATGCCTCGACGGTGCCCGGCTTCCCGCTGGTCGTGGGGGGGCCCGTCCGCGCGACGCCGACGCTGACCGATCTCGACCACGACGGCGATGTGGATCTCGTGTACGGGGGCTGGGACCAGGCCATGCACGTCTGGGACCTGCGTCAGCCATGGCGGCCGGAGAACATGCCCTGGCCGACCTTCCACGGCAACGCCGCACGCACGGGGCTCTGGGTGCCCTACGACACCTCGACCGGCGCCGGGAACCCGCTGCCGAGCGCGGTCCCGACCCTGCGCCAGAACGTGCCCAATCCCTTCAATCCCGCCACGCGCATCGAGTTCGAGCTGCCGGCGGGATTCCGCGGCGACGTCGCGCTGACCGTTTACGACCTGCTGGGGCGCGAGGTCCGCACGCTGCTGGACGAGGTCCGCACCGGCGGCAGCCACGCCGTCGTCTGGCGCGGCGAGGACGACGCGGGGCGGCCGGTCCCCGCGGGAATCTACCTGTACCGGTTGCGCTCCGCGGCGGGTTCGGCCGTCGGGAAGATGTCGCTGGTGCGTTGAAACGACGATTTCACCGTCCCGGCTATTGTCATCGCGGCCGGGTTGCGCTATACTCCATCCACTGCGGCGATGGCCGGAGCCCGCCCCCAACGCTTGCCGGGAGGACGCGAGAGCAACGAGGTTAACGAGTCGGATCGCCGGCCTTTCGCCGGCGGAAACTCGAACGACGCTGTTCCGCCGGCAAGTGCTCTCGTGAGCAGAACACAGACCTGGACCAGTCCGGCGACCTCGTCGGGCGCATCCCTTTACAACCTGGGGGAGACATGGATCGGACGAACCGCAACGAACCCGCGGGTCCGCGCGCCTCGCGCCTCATCTGGGGGCTCGCCGCCGTCCTGCTGCCGATGTTGGCGACGACGGGCGCCCGAGCCGCGGGCGACGTCGTCTACCGGGGTTCGTTCGCCGCATCCGACGTGGCCTGGTCGACGCAGCCGGGCGGGGGCGTGCAACCGCGATTGGCCGGCACGCACCTCCTGCAGGAGACCGGTCGTCCCGATCTGGTCGGCCGGACCCTGACCCTGCTGGTACCGGCGGCGTCCTCGTACGGGGCCGTCGAGGTCGTGCCCCTCTCGACGCGGACCCTGCCCGTGCCCGGGGAACTGGCGCTGGCCGTCGCCCCGCTCAGCAGCGAGGGCGTGCCGGGACGCCAGCAGCTCCTGCCCGAATCCAAGACGTCCTTCCCCTCCGACTGGGGACGTTTCGGCGGCAACCACGTCATGAACGGCTTCCGGTTGGTCACCGTCACGGTGCACCCCCTGCGCGCGCTGCAGGCGGCGGACGGGTCGTGGCGCGAGGTCGAACTGCTGGAGAGTTACGAGGTCCGTCTGCTGCCCGTGCCGGGGATCGCCGACCGGTCCGACGTCGTCGTGCGCCAGCGCCGCGTCGCCGGCGAACGCAGCCGGCTCGAGCGGCAGCTCGCCGGCGTCCTGGCCAATCCCGAAGCCCTGGCCGGTTACCTGCGCGAGGACGGCGCCGACGTCGCGCCCGTCTCCGGCGGCTTCAACCCCGACAAGACGCCGAGCCTCAGCGGCTCGGCGGTCTCCTACCTGATCATCACGAGCGACGCGCTGGCGGCCGCGTTCCAGCCCCTGGCCGACTACCGCACCTCGCAGGGCCTGCCCGCCGTCGTCAAGACCCTGGAATGGATCGAGGCCAACTACCGCCACGGCGTCGACATCCAGGAGACGGTCCGCCTGTTCATCCGTGACGCCTACGAGCGCTGGGGCGTCGAGTACGTCCTGCTCGGCGGCGACACCGATGTCGTGCCGGCGCGTTACGCCCTGAGCAATTTCTATCCGCCCGGAGGCACGACCGACATCCCGGCCGACCTCTACTTCGCCTGCCTGGACGGGAACTGGAACCTGGACGGGGACGCCGACTTCGGCGAGCCGACCGTCAACGAGACCAACCCCGGCGACGACTGCGACGTCGCCAGCGACGTCTCCTTCGGGCGCGCGCCGGTGAGCAGCGTCGCGGACGTGAACGCCTTCGTGGCCAAGGTCCTTAACTACGAGAACGCGGCGGCCGGCGCCGGCTTCGCCAACCGCTTCCTGACCGCGGCCGAGGTGCTGTTCACCAACTCCGAGGGCGACATCACGCTCGACGGCGCGGCGTACGCCCAGACGCTCGTCGACGAGGTCGTCTCGCCCTGCACCGACATGACCGCGGTGCGGATGTTCGAGACCTGGGACCGCCTCGACGGCCTCGGCCAGCCGATGTACCCGGGAGCGGTCCGCGAGACCCGCCTCGCCGCCCTCGACAGCCTGAACACCGGCCACTTCAGTGTCTTCAACCAGATCGGCCACGGCTTCTTCTTCAACATGGACATGGGCGACGCCAACATCACGATCGCCGACGCCGACAACCTGCACAACGGCGCCGACCGGACGTTCCTGATGTACGCCCTGAACTGCGCCTCGGCGGCCTTCGACTACGGCTGCCTCATGGAGCGGTTCGTGCAGAACCCCGACGGCGGCTCCTTCGCCTCCATCGGCGCCACGCGGGCGGCCTTCCCGGCCACCGCGAACGATTTCCAGAAGGCGTTCTTCGAGGCCATGATGTGCGACGCGCAGCCGCGGCTCGGCGACCTGATGGCCGCCAGCCGGCTGCCCTGGCTGGCCTACGCGCCCGCCAACAGCTTCACCCGCTGGACGTTCATGAACTACACGCTGCTCGGCGATCCGGCCCAGAGCATGTGGACGGCGTCGCCCGCCGCCCTGACGGTGGGCGTGCCCGCCTCGGTGCCGCGGGGCGCCCAGATCGTCCCGGTCACCATCACCTCTGGGGGGCAGCCCGTCGTCGGCGCCCGGGTCGTGATCAGCCGCAGCGGCGACGTCTACGCCTGGGGCGACACCGACGCCACCGGCCAGGTCCTGCTGTACATCGTGCCGGTGGACACCGGGACGCTCACCCTGACGGTGACCGCCCGCAACGCCGCCCGCAAGGTCCAGTCGCTGCCGGTCACCGGTTCCGGCGCCTACATCGCCCTGCAGAGCATGACCGTCACCGACAACGGCACCGGCGGCACGATCGGCAACGGCAACGGCGTCGCCGAGGCCGGGGAGACCGTGGCCTTCCTGGCGCGCTTCCAGGACACCGGCAGCGGCGGTGCCGCTGGCGTGACCGCGGTGCTGGGCACGGCCGAGGCCGGGGTGACCGTCCTGGACGGCACGGCCGCGGTGGCCACCATCCCCAGCGGGGGCAGCGCCAACGCCCTGGACACCTTCCTGGTCCGCTTCGACGCGGGGATGGCCGACGGCAACCACGCCTCCTTCCTGGTGGTCGCCGACAACGTGCCCGCCGGGCCCTGGAGCACCTCCTGGGAACTGGTGGTCGCGGCCCCCGAGGTCGAGCCCATCGGCCTGGACTGGTTCGACGCGCCCTACGGCGACAACGACGGCGTCCTGGAGAGCAACGAGCGCGTCACGGTGATGCTGACGCTCGAGAACTTCGGCGCCGGCCGCGCCGACGGCCTCTCCGCCGTGCTGCGCACCAGCAGCCCCAACGTCGTGCTGTACGACTCGCTCCTGACGTACCCCAACCTCGACCTGCTGCAGACGTCCAGCGGCACGGCGCTGGTGTCGCTGAAGGTCCTCGACGTCGCGCAGACCTACGACGCCAGGATCGTCGTCACCGACGCGCGCGGCCGGCGCTTCGTGCACCCCGTCAGGATGACGGTTCCCGCGGTGCCGACCGATCTCGAATCCGTCGCCGCGCTGGGTCCCGACGTCATCGAGCTGACCTGGACGCCGGTGAACCTGGCCGGGGTGCGCGGCTACCACATCTACCGCAGCCAGAGCGCGGCCGGTCCGTTCACGCGGGCGAACTTCGACCTGCTGGGACGGATCTCCTACTTCCGCGACACCGGCCTGGACCTGCTGACGCGCTACTACTACCGCGTCACCTGCGTCGACTCGTTCCTGGTGGAAGGCGCCGCCTCGGCCGTCTACGCCAAGAGCACCTCGCCGTCGGAGCTCTCGCCGTTCCCGCTGCCCTTCGCCGTCGAGACGAGCAGCCACTGCGCCGTCGGCGACGTGACCGGGGACCACCGCCTGGAGATCGTCATGGCGTCGGACGAGGTCTACGTGTGGACCGAGGACGGGCAGGAGCTGTTCGACGGCGACGACGATTCGCAGACCCTGGGCCCGATCACCAGCCTCAACGGCAGGATGACGCCGATGGGCGTGACCCTGGCGGATCTCGACGGCGACCCGGCGCTGGAGATCCTCTGCGCCGACCGCGACCTCAAGCTGCTGTACGCCTTCAACGCCGACGGCACGCAGGTGCCCGGCTGGCCCCAGTCAACCGGGACCATGTGGGTCTGGGCGCCGCCGGCGGTGGGGGACATCGACGGCGACGGCGGGGTCGAGGTCGTCGTCAACAACCTCGCCGGCCGCACGCTCGCCTGGCACGCCGACGGCACCGAGGTGCGCGACGGCGACAACAACCCCGCGACCCTCGGCGTGCTGATCGACCGCTCGGGGGTGCTGACCTACGACGAGTGGTGCCGCTCGGCGCCCTCGCTCGAGGACCTCGACGGCGACGGCGCCAAGGACATCATCTTCGGCACGCGCTACCGCACCGTGGCGACCAACCAGCTGCTCGCCTACCGCCACGACGGGACGCAGGTGCCCGGCTTCCCGATCCCCGCGGGCGTCGGCGGCAACATCATGTGCAGCCCCACCATCGCCGACCTGGACAACGACGGGCTGAAGGAGATCGTCTACGTCTCGGAGGAGGACTCGCTGCGCGTCGTGCGCCAGAACGGCACCCGCTACCCCGGGTTCCCCCGCTACTTCCGCTCCCAGAGCACCAACGGCGACGTGACGTGCCCCAGCCCGGCCGTGGGCGACTTCGACAACGACGGCCGGTTGGAGATCCTCGCGGTCGAGGTGCTCGGCGCCACGTCGTCGAACGTCCACGTCGTCGACACCGACGTCGCCGGCGGGACCAGCGGCCAGACCATGAGCGGCTGGCCCCGCTCCGTGCCCGGCAACTCCGAGTCCAGCCCCGTGGTCGGCGACCTCGACGGCGACCACTACCCGGACGTGGTGTTCGGGATCGGAGGCGGCGACACCGAATCGCCGAACAACCTCTACGCCTTCTCGCACGACGGGCAGGACCTCGACGGCTTCCCGCTGACCCTCGGCGGGCCCATCCGTCCCGCGCCCGTGATCTGCGACCTCGACCAGGACGGCTACGTCAACCTCGTCTACGGCGGCTGGGACCTGATGGTCCACGTCTGGGACCTCCCGGCGGCCCACTACCCGAACGAGATGACCTGGCCCACCTTCCGCGGCAACAACCAGCGCGACGGCGTCTTCCGGGCCGTCGCCACCACGCCGGTCGAGGAGCTCCCGCCGCCGGCCGCGAAGCTGACGCTGACGCGCAACGTCCCGAACCCCTTCAACCCGAGCACCACGGCCCGCCTCTACGTGCCCGAGGGCGGGGAGGGGCCGCTCTCGGTCGAGATCTTCGACGCGCAGGGCCGGCTCGTGCGCAGCTTGCACCGCGGGCCGGCGGCGCCCGGCTGGCTGACGGTGACCTGGCACGGCCAGGACGACGCCGGCCGGCCCCAGGCCAGCGGCGTCTATTTCCTGCGCGCGCAGCGCGGCGGCGAGGACAGCACCCTGAAGATGCTGCTCGTGAAATGACGGCCGCCGGTCGCGTTGACCGTGACCGGCGCCCACGCTACACTGCGCACGGCCGACGAGGCGGCCCGGTCCCGGCGGGATCGGGCCGCTTCGCCGCGACGGGAGGGCGGAGCTTGGGCACCGGGACGAGGCGAAAGGGCCGGAGGGCGGGAGGCGGCGGCGCGCCGGCGACGGTCGCCTGCCTGCTGCTGGGGTTGCTATGCGCCCTGCCCGCGGGGTGCGGCCGCGGGAGCGGCGATCGCCCGGCCGCGGCCGTCGAACCGGTCCCGGGCGGGACGGCCGTCGTCGCGTTCCCGGCCGACCCCGACGTCCTGAACCCACTGCTCTACACCTCCGCGCACGCCGGCCAGATCCTCGACCTGCTCGGCGACACCCTCGTGGAGATGGGGGAGGACTTCGTCTACCGTCCCCGGATCGCCTCGAGCCTGGATTTCTCCCCCGACAGCCTCGCGGTGACGGTACGGCTGCGTCCCTGGCGCTGGTCCGACGGCGCGCCCTTGACCGCCCGCGATGTCGCGGCCTCGTACCGGCTGTTCGTCGACCCGCGGGTGGCGAGCCCGCGCGGCGGCGGCCGCTTCAACAACGTGGTCTCCGTCGACGCGCTGGACGACTCGACGGTGCGCTACGTGTTCCGGGAGCGCCGCAACGATCTCGTGGCGACGCTCGGCCACTTCCTGCTGCCGGCCCACCTCACCGACGCGCTGGATCCGGCGGCGGTGCGCGCGTGGCCGCTGAACGAGCGGCCCCTCTCGAGCGGCCCCTTCGTCCTGGAGTCCTGGGAGCGCGGCCAGACGCTGGTGCTGCGCCGCAACGAGGACTACCCGGGGCCGCGCGCGCGGCTCGACCGCCTCGTCCTGCGGATCATCCCCGACGAGACGTCCCGCCTGGTCGAACTCGAGACCGGCGGCGTGGACCTGCTGGAGGACGTGCCCGCAAGTTCGCTCGACCGCTTGCGCCGCCGGGACGACGTGGTCGTGCACCGCCTCGCGGGCCGTCTGGTGGGGCAGATCGTGTGGAACCTGGAGGACCCCCGCTTCGCCGACGCGCGCGTGCGACGGGCGCTGTCGCTGGCCGTCGACCGTTCGTTCTTCGTCGACGGGCTGCTGGAGGGCTGCGCCCGCGCCGGCGGCGGCCCGCTGCCGCCCGCGCTCTGGGCCTTCGACCCCGCGCTGCCTCCGGAACCTTACGATCCCGCGCGGGCCCGCGCGCTGCTGGACGAGGCGGGCTGGCGCGACGCCGACGGCGACGGCGTGCGCGAGCGCGACGGCGAGGTGCTGAGCTTCAGCCTGCTGACGCGCAAGGGCGATGCGGTGCGGGAGAACGGCGCCGCCGCGATCCGCGATCATCTCGGCCGCGTGGGGGTGGCGTGCCGTCCCCGGATCATGGAGATGGGCGCGGCGATCGAACTCGTCCAGTCCGGCCGCTTCGAGGCGTTCCTGGGCGTCTACTCCGAGCGGCTCGCGGTGGACCCCTCGCCGCGTTTCGCCTCGGACGCCTGGTCGCTCTTCAACTACGGCCACTACGCCAGCGCCGCGGCCGACTCGCTGCTCGCCCGGGGCCTCGCCGAGCGCGACCGCGCCCTGGCCCGGCCGGTCTGGAACGCCTTCCAGCGCCTGATCCTGGAGGAGGCCCCGGTCGCCACGCTCTATTACCCCGACCAGGTGGTGGCGGTGCGCCGCCGCCTGCGGGGCGTAGCGCCCCACGTGCTCTCGACCTACCAGAACGTCCAGGACTGGTGGGTCGCGCCGGCCGACCGGCGCTGACGGCCCCGATCATACCTCTCGGTTGACAGTTCGCGGTGGCCGGCGCTAGGGTGTCGGTAATATCCACGCCCGCCCGTCGGATCCAACCCGGAGGTTCGCGATGACGCGCAAGTTTGCCGCACTAGCAGGGGAGCTGTCGCTCGACGATCTACGACGCCTCCTCGCCGTCAAGGAACGGCTCACCGAGCTGGAGTCGCGCCGCAGCGACCTCGAATCCGAGCTGGCCGAGGTGGGCGCCGCCATCGCCGATCTCGTGAAGGGCGGTCCCGTCGCGGCGGCTTCCGGGAAGTCGTCGGCAAAGGCCGCGAAGAAGACCGGGAAGCGGCGGGCCGCGGCCGCCGCCGCGAAGACGGCGGGCCGCCGGAAGGCGGGCCGCAAGAAGGCGGTCGCGAAGAAGAGCGCCGTGAAGAAGGCCGTCGCGAAGAAGACGACGAAGAAGACGGCGAAGAAGAAGACGGCGAAGAAGATGACGGCGGCGAAGAGGACCGTGTCGAAGAAGAGGGTCGTGACGAAGAAGGCCGTCGCGAAGAAGCCGGTCGTGAAGGGGAAGGCAGCCGGCAAGGCGACCCTCGAATCGGTCGTCGCCGGGCTGATCCGCGCCAACGGCGGCAAGATGTCCGTCCAGGACATCCTGGCCGCCATCGACAAGGGCAAGCTGGTCAAGAGCAAGAGCGGCAATTTCGCGAACGTGCTGCGGCGGACGCTGTCCACGAGCACGATCCTGGTCAGCGCCGGGCGCGGCCTGTACAAGGTGAAGTGACCGCGGGCGCGGCCGGCGGCACCCGTCAGCCCGGGGGCCAGCCGAGTTCGCGCCCGCCCAGCACGTGCAGGTGGAGGTGGGGGACGGTCTGGCCCCCGTCGGCGCCGCAGTTCAGCACCCAGCGGTGCCCCGTGGCCTCGAGCCCGAGCTCGCGCGCGAGGTGCGCCGCCGTCACCAGCAGCCGCCCGGCCAGGGCGGCGTCGCCGTCGCCGAGATCGCCCGGCGACGGGATGTGGCGGCGGGGGATCAGCAGGACGTGGACCGGGGCGCGGGGCGCGATGTCCCGGAACGCGACGAACTCCTCGTCCGCGTGGACGATGTCGGCGGGGATCTCCCCCGCGGCGATCTTGCAGAACAGGCAGTCGGCCATCTCGCGCCACCTCTCGGCTGAGGTCGCCGGGTCCGGGTGCCGCCGGGAACCCGGAAGCGACGGCTCCCCCCGCCCCGACATCCGCGGAGCCTACCACGCGGCCGACGCGCCCGACAAGCTCCCCGCGTCTCCCCGCCGGTCGCCGGTTGACGCCCCGCCTCCCCGCCGCTAGCATGCGGTGGGTCAACGCCCAAGGAGGCCCGCCATGATCACGACGGAACACCGCGCGGCCGGGGACCCCGGTCCCGTGGACGACATCTTCGAGATCCTGGTCACGACCCACGCCCGCGGGCTGGAGAGGGTGCCCCTGGACGACGACCTGACCTGGCGGCCGGCCACCGACGCCTACGAGACCGAGGAAGCCTTCGTCGTGCAGATGGACCTGGCGGGCATGGATCCCGCCGCGATCGAGGTCTTCACCGACGGCGGGACCCTGACCGTGCGCGGCACGCGCCAGGACATCGCGCCGGCCGGCAAGAAGCACTACTCGAAGATGGAGATCAGCGTGGGGCCCTTCGCCCGGCGCATCGTCGTGCCGGTGTCGGTGCAGCCGGAGACCGCGGCCGCACGTTACCGCAACGGATTCCTCTACGTCACGTTCCGCAAGGGGCCGGCGTCCGTCGGCGTCCGGCGGCGCGTGGACGTCGGCAACGGGAAGTGACCGGCGCCGGAACCGGACGGACCCGAAAGGGACGGAACACATGAACGTCGACGAGCGACAGCGACGATCGAGCGACGCGCCCGAGGCCCTGGTGCCCGCGGTGCTGCCCGTCCTGCCCATCAGCGACGCGGTGATCTTCCCCTACATGATGGTCCCGCTCGTGCTGAGCGACGAGAACCTCATCCGCCTGGCGGACGACTGCCTCGCCGGCGACAAGATGCTCGGCGCGGTCTCGCAGCGCGAGCCGGGCGAGGACGAGGACCACCCCTCCGAGAAGGACCTGCTGTACCGCGTCGGCACCGCCGTGAAGATCCAGAAGATGCTGCGCTTCCCCGACGGCAGCATGCGGCTGCTGGGCCAGGGCGTGGCCCGCGTGCGCATCGGCGAGTTCGTCTCCGAGCAACCCTACCTCAAGGCGAAGGTGGAGGGGCTGCCGGAGTCGAAGGCCACCGACCCGCGCACGCTGGCCTACATGCGGGGCGTCGCCAACAACTTCCTGAAGATCGTCGACGCCAGCGAGAGCCTGTCCGACGAGCTGAAGGTCGTCGTGATGAACATCGACGACCCCGGCCGCCTCGCCGACCTGATCGCCACCAACCTCGACATCGAGATCGCCGAGAAGCAGCAGGTGCTGGAGGCCGTCGCCCCGCTGGAGCGGTTGCAGATCCTGGCCAAGATCGTCGTGCGCGAGCTGGAGGTCGCGGAGCTGGGCCAGAAGCTGCAGTCCAAGGTGCGCAAGAGCATCGACAAGGACCAGCGCGAGTACTACCTGCGCCAGCAGCTCAAGGCGATCCAGCGCGAGCTGGGCGACACCGACGACGGCACCGTCGAGATCGAGGAGCTGCAGGAGCGGCTGGCCAACGCCCAGCTGCCGGAACACGTGCGCGCCGTCGCCGAGAAGGAAGCCGACCGCCTGGCCCGCATGTCCCCCGGCGCCAGCGAGTACACGGTCAGCAAGACCTACATCGACTGGCTGCTGGACCTGCCCTGGCTCGTGGCCAGCGAGGACAAGCTGGACATCAAGCGCGCCGAGGCGATCCTCGAGCGGGACCATTACGGGCTCGCGGACGTCAAGGAGCGCATCCTGGAGTTCCTGGCCGTGCGCAAGCTCAAGGGCGACCACCGGGGTCCCATCATCTGCCTGATCGGCCCGCCCGGCGTCGGCAAGACCTCGCTGGGGCGCAGCATCGCCGAGGCGATCGGTCGCAAGTTCTTCCGCTTCTCGCTCGGCGGCATGCGCGACGAGGCCGAGATCCGGGGCCACCGCCGCACCTACGTCGGCGCCATGCCGGGGCGCATCATCGCCGGGCTGAAGGACTGCGGCACGAACAACCCGCTGATCATGCTCGACGAGATCGACAAGCTGGGCCAGGACTTCCGCGGCGACCCCGCCAGCGCCCTGCTGGAGGTCCTGGACCCGGAGCAGAACTTCTCGTTCACCGACCATTACCTGTCGCTGCCGTTCGACCTCTCGCACACCCTGTTCATCACCACGGCCAACATGATGGACACCATCCCGCGCCCCCTGCTGGACCGCATGGAGGTCATCCAGCTGCCCGGCTACACGAACCTCGAGAAGCTGGAGATCGCCAAGCGCTACCTGGTGCCGCGGCAGCTCGAGGAGAACGGCCTGACCGCCAGGCACGTGGGCTTCACCGACGCGGGACTGCGCGCCCTGATCAACGGCTACACCCGCGAGGCCGGCGTGCGCGGCCTCGAGCGCAAGATCGGCGCCGTGTGCCGCAAGGTCGCCAAGACCGTGGCGCGCGGCCGCCGTCGCCGCCACGCGATCACGGCCCAGAGCCTGCCCGACTACCTGGGGCAGCCCGACTACGATCCGGACCGGCTGCGCAGCCGCGCCCGCATCGGCGTCGCCACGGGCCTGGCCTGGACCTCGGCCGGCGGCAAGATCCTCTACCTCGAGGGCGTGGCCCTGCCGTCCGGTTCCGGGCAGTTGAAGCTCACCGGCCAGCTCGGCAGCGTCATGCAGGAATCGGCGGCGGCGGCCTACTCCTACCTGCGCGCCCGTTTCGGCGACCGCGAGCGGCACCGCGCCTTCTTCCGCGAGCACGACCTGCACATCCACATCCCGGCCGGGGCGGTGCCCAAGGACGGCCCCAGCGCCGGCATCACCATGGCGACGGTGCTGTTCTCCCTGATGGTGGGACGCCCGGTCGACCGCCGCACGGCCATGACGGGGGAGATCACGCTGACGGGCGACGTGCTGCCCATCGGCGGGCTGCTCGAGAAGGTCCTGGCCGCTCACCGCGCCGGCATCCGCCGCATCCTGCTGCCGAAGGAGAACGAGCACGACCTCGACGAGATCCCCGCCGAGGTGTCCCGCGACATCGGGTTCGTCTGCGTGAAGCGGGTCGAGGAGGTCTGGGCGGAACTCTTCCCCGAGGAGTTCACCTCGTGAGCGACGGCCGGCCATGAGCTTCGCCGAGGGCAGGCTGGTCAGGGGTCTCGTCGACCGCTTCTTCCTGCGGGGGGGCGGCGAGGGCTTCACGCTGCCGGGCGCCCTGGGGGACGAGCCCCTGCTGCTGGCCATCGACACCGGCGATTTGTCCGACCTGCTGTTCCACCTGCCGCTGCTGCAGGCGGTCCGCGAGCGCCACCCCCGCGCCCGCCTGGACTTCCTGCTGCCGGACTCGCACGTGTCCCTGGTCGCGCCCAGCGGGATCGCGCGCCACTGCCTCGTGTACCAGCCGCGGCAGCTCAAATTGTGGAGCCCCTCCTGCCACGCCCTGCTCAAGGGCGTGCGTCGGGAAGGGTACGACCTCAGCCTCGTGATGTCCTGCGACCCGCACCCCGCCCTCGAGACCGTGTCGCTGGCGACCGGGGCGCCGCTGCGGATGGGACCTTCGCACCCGACCGCGTACCCGGCGGTCAATTTCGAGATCCGCAGCCGCGAGGGCGGCGCGCGCTACCGCGGCGATCGTCTGGCCGCGGCGGCCCCGTTCCTGGGGCTGCCGCGGCTCGCGGCTCACCGCGGTTGGCCCCTTCCCGACGAGAAGTTGCGCCGGACGCGCCAGCTCGTGCACTTCAACAAGCCGCGTCAGGACGAGGTCCTGGTGGGCCTCGACCCGACGCCGGGCAAGTCGGGCCACGCGCTGGCGGCGCCGAATTTCCACCACCTGCTGCGCCAGATCGAGGGCCGGTTCCCGTGCCGGGTGCTGCCCCTGACCCTGTCCGCGGACGCCGAGCGCGTCGCGTCGCTGGTGGCCGGCCTGGGCGCGGCCCCCATGACCCTGCCCTGCGAATCGCTCTTCGACGTGGTGCTGCTGGCCGCCGTCTGCGACGTGGTGATCGCCGGCAACACCGACCTCTTCCACTTCGCGGCGGCGGCGGGCGTGCCTACCCTGGGCCTGTTCCTCGAGCAGGACGCTCCGGAGTGGGAGCCCGCGGATCAGCCGCACGTGCGGATCCTGCGCGTCAAGGACGGGCAGCGGATCGACCTCGACGCCCTGCTGGGCGCGTTCGCGGCCGTCCGCGCCGCCCGTTGACCCGAAAGGAACTCATGTCCCGCCGGCCGCGCCTGCTCGTGGTGGCCCCGAACTGGCTCGGGGACCTCGTGATGTCCACCTCGCTGCTGGCTTCCCTGGCGGCGTCGGAGGAGGGCGAGGCGCCGCCCGAGATCCACGTCGCGGTGCGCGACCGCTGGGCCCCGCTGCTGGCGGGCGACCCCCGCATCGCCGAGTTGCTGATCTACGAGCGCGAGGGCGCCCACGCGGGCTGGCGCGGCGCGCTGCGTCTGGCGCGTCAATGGCGCGACGGCGGCTACGACGCCGTCTTCGTGCTGCCGCCGTCGTGGCGCGCGGCCGCGGTGGCGCGGTTGGCCGGGATCCCGCGGCGCCTGGGCTTCCACGGCGAACAGCGCGGCTTCCTGCTCACCGACGCCCTGCCCCGGCCGCCGCGGTGCTCGCTCCACTACACCGAGGAACTCGCCATGCTGGCCCGCGCCTGGCGCGGGGGAGTCGGCCCCGCGCCGCCGCCGTCCCTGGCGATCGGCGCCGTTCCTGCGGCTGGTCCTGACGTCCCACCGGGACCGCCCGTCTGGGTCGTGTCCGTCGGCACCACCTTCGGAGACGCGAAGAGCTGGCCGCCCGCCGCCGTCGCCGGCTTCGTCGGCCTGGCCGTCGCCGCGGCCGGGGCGCGTGTCGTGCTGATCGGCGACCCGCCGGCGCGGCCCATGGCCGAGCGCGTGCGCGCCGCCTGCGAAGATGCGGGGTCGGGTGTTGCCTGGTCCGAGTCGCTCGCCGCCACGCCGGGCTGCTGCGATCTGGTCGGCCGCACCGACCTGCACGGTCTCGTCGCGCTGTTGCGCGGCGCGGATCTCTTCGTCGGCAACGACAGCGGCCCGATGCACCTGGCGGCGGCCCTCGGCACGCCGACGGTGGGGATCTTCGGTTCGTCGAGCCCCATCTGGACCGGCCCGCGCGGCGCGCGCACCACGGTCGTGGCGGTGGAGGGGTTCCGTTGCCACCCCTGCTTCCTGCGCGCGTGCCCCGAACCTCGCTTCTGCCTCGAGACGATCACCCCGCGCCGCGCCATGGCCGCGGTTCGTTCCCTGTTCCCCGGCGTGGACAAGGGAGAGGTGGGGATCTGGAAGCCCCTCGGCGTGACCGAGCCTCAGCCGGCGCGGCCGACCCTCTTCCTGGACCGCGACGGTGTGGTCATCCACGACGGCGACTACCTGCGCGACCCCCGCGCCGTGGCCTTGACCGCCGGCGCCGGCGCGGCCCTGCGCAAGGCCCAGACGGCCGGGTTCCGCCTGATCATGCTCACCAACCAGTCGGGCCTGGGCCGTGGCTACTATTCGCGCGACGAGTTCGCGGCCGTGCAGAAGCGCGTCGACGCCCTGCTGGCCGCGGACGACGTGTACCTCGACGGCGTCTACTACTGCCCGCACGCGCCCGACGCGGATTGCCACTGCCGCAAGCCGCGTCCCGGCCTGCTGCAGGCCGCCGCGCGGCACTTCGCCTGGGAGACCGCGCGCGCCTGGATGGTGGGCGACAAGATCTCCGACGTGCTGCTGGCGCGGCACGCCGGCCTGGACGCTTTGCTGGTGCGCACGGGCAAGGGCAACCTGGCCGCCCGCGATCTCGACCCCGCCTGGCGCGTGCCGGTCGTGGCGGATCTGGCCAGGGCCGTCGACCGGATCCTGCGGGAGGCGAAGGCGTGACCTGGAGTCTCGACGGCAAGCCGCTCGGCGCGATCCTGGTCAGCCGCCTGCGTTTCCTCGGCGACGTGGCGATGTCGACCGTCGTGCTCGAAGCGCTGCGGCGCGGCGACCCGGACCTGCGCCTGGGCTACCTCTGCGAATCGCCGGCCGCGCCCCTGCTGGCCGGCGACCCGCGCCTGCGGCGGCTGCACGTGCTGGCGCGGGGAGCGCGCGGCGCCGGCGCCGCGGCGCGGCCGACGGCGCCCGACGACGGCGCGGGCGGCGGCAGCGCCGCCGCGACGGTCGCCGATCTGCGCCGCGCCCGCTACGACCTGTCCGTGGACCTCTTCGGCAACCCGCGCAGCGCGCTGCTGCTGCGCCTGGCCGGCGCGCCGCGGCGCATCGGCGGCGACCGCGGCTGGCGCCGCCGTCTCGCCACGCACCCCGTCGGCGTCCCGTCGCCGCGGCAGGATCCGGCCTTCCGCGCCGCCGCGCCCGGCGGGCTAGGCGAACTCCTCGGCCGCCTGTGGCCGCTGGTGCACGTCCCGAGCGGGTTGCCGTTCCGGGACTGGTACCTGCACGAGTACCCGTGCGGCCTGCCGCCCCGGTTGCACACGACTCCCTCGGCGCGGTCCCGCGCGGCGCTGGCGGAGCTGGGCGTCGACGCGGCGCGGCCGTACCTGCTGTTCGCACCCGGCGCCACCTGGCCGTCCAAGGCCTGGCCCCGCGCGTCGTGGGACGAGCTGCGCCACCTCCTGTCGGGCGCGGACCCGCGTCCCGTCGTCGAGCTCTCCTCGCCGGGCGCCGATCTCGAGGTCGGGCCGTGGGCGGCGGGCGCGCCGGGCGGTCGGCTGCCCGTTCTGGGTCTGGCCGACGTCGTGGCCGCGGTAGCCGGCGCGGACGCCGTCGTGACCGTCGACGGCGGCATCGCCCACGTCGCGGTGGCCTGTGGTCGTCCCACGCTGGCGATCTTCGGCCCGACGGACCCCGCGATCTGGTTCCCGTACGAGAGCTTCGGGCCGTACCGCGTGCTGTGCACCCGACCCGCCTGCCATCCCTGCGACCGGCACGTCTGCCCGCCGGCCGAGTTCGTCTGCCTGCCCGCGCTGACGGCCGCCGCCGTCGCCGAGGCGCTGCCGCTCACGGGCGGATCGGGGGCCGGACGATGAACCCGGCCTTCAGCGACGATCTGCCGCGGCTGCGCCGGGTCCTGGTGATCCGCCGCCGCGCCCTCGGCGACGCCGTGGTCACGCTGCCGGCGGTGCACGCGCTGGCTGCGGCCTGCCCGCAGGCGCGGGTCGACCTGCTCGTGGACCGGCCCTTCGTCCCCCTGCTGCGGGAACTCGCCGACCGCATTCGGGTGGTGAGCTGGCCGCCGTCGCGGGCGGAGGCGCCGTCGGGATGGCTCCCGCACCTGCGCGCCCAGCGGTACGACCTCGTGGTCGACATCCTGAGCACGCCCCGCACGGCCCTGTGGACCGCCCTGAGCGGCGCCCGCTGGCGCGTCGGCTACGCCCTGCGGTGGCGGCGCTGGGCCTACAACCTGCCGGTGCCGCGCGATCGCCAGGACGGCCGCCGGTTGCGGCAGTTCGCCGCCGAAGGCTTCCTGGAACTGGCGCGGACGCTGGGCGCCGACACCGCGCCGTGGCGGCCCGGCGGTTTCGCGAGCGGGATCGGCTTCACACGTGACGACCCGACGCGCGCTGCCGATGGCTGGCCGGGAGACGGCGGTCGCCCGCGGATCGGCCTGATCCTGAGCGCGACCTGGCCGGTGAAGTCCTGGCCGGTCGTTGAAGCCGTGCGCCTGATGCGGGCGCTCGCGGCGCGCGGCGCTTCGGTGCTGCTGATCCCGGGGCCGGGCGACCGGGACATCGCGGCGGCCGTCGCCGCGGCGGCGCCCGAGCTGAGGATCGCTCCGGCAACGGATCTGTTGGAGCTGACCGGGCTGCTGGGGCGGCTCGACGTGCTGGTGGCGACCGACTGCGGCCCGCGCCACATCGCCGCCGGTCTGGGCGTGCCGACGGTGACCCTGTTCGGCCCGACCGACCCGCGGGGCTGGAACCCGGAACATCCCTTGCATATCATGGTGCGGACCGGGGAACCTTGTTCCCCCTGCGACTTGTTGGCATGTCCGGTGGCCGGTCATCCCTGCATGACCGGTCTGCGTGCCGAACGCGTGCTGGCGGCGCTGGACGTTCTGACGGCTCGCCTGCGGGCCGCGACGAGGGAGGTCACATGAGTCTGCGACGACTCCGGGCGGTCATCACGCCGACGGCCTGGGCCGCGGCGTTGTTCGCCGTGCTCGTGGCGATGGCCGCCGGGCGCGCCCTCGCCGACCCGCTCGCCGTCGATCCCGCCGCTGGTCCGGAAGCGACCGCCACCGCCCCGGATCCTGCCGCCGCATTCGCGCCGGTGCCGTACGGGCCGGGCGAGATGCTGGTCTTCTCGATCGACTACGGTCCCGTCAACGCCGGCGAGGCCTCCCTGGAGGTCGGGGAGGTCGTCGACTCCGGCGGCCACCCCTGCTACCCCGTGGAAAGCAAGGCGGCGTCCAACCGCTTCTTCTCGGCGTTCTACCTCGTGCGGGACAAGGTCATCACCCACATCGACGTGCAGACGCTCGCGACGCGCTACTTCAGCAAACGGCTGCGCGAGGGCGACTACCGCAAGAACGTGGCGATCCGCTACGACCAGGAAGCCTGCCCGTGCTCATGAAGACGAAGGTGAAGGTCGGGGCCATCGACGCCTCGCTGAAATCGTACCGGCTCGGTCGTCCCCTGAACGCGGAGGTCCGGCCGTGAGCCAGCGCCCGCACGACACGTTCGCCCGCCTCGGCGCCATGCCGGCGCTCGATCCCGCCGGCCGGCGCAGCGAACGCCTGCTGTTCGTGATCCTGGTGACGGCCGCGGCGGCGATCCTGCGCGGGTACCACCTCGGCGCCTCGCCGCTGTGGATCGACGAGTACCAGACCTGGCGCAACCTCCATCCCGGCGCCGGGCACGGGCTCTGGGAGCAGTTCCGCGACAACATCCAGGGCCCGCTGTACCTGCTGCTGAGCTGGCGTCCCGGGCAGCCGGCGTCGCCCGAGTGGCTCCTGCGGCTGCCGGCGGCGCTGGCCGGCGTCCTGGCCGTCCCGGTGATGTACAAGCTCGGCAGCGAATGGCGCGACCGCTCGACCGGCGCCTGGGCGGCCCTGCTGCTCGCGCTCAATCCCTTCCACGTCTGGTACGGGCAGGAGGCGCGCGGCTATTCCCTGATGATCCTGCTCGCCATGGCGGCGACCCTGCAGCTGCTGCGCATGCAGCGCCACGGCGCCTCGACGCGGGGCGGCCTGACGTACGGCCTGCTCGCCGGCCTCGCCGTGCTGAGCAACATGTCGGCGCTGTTCCTGGTCGCGGCCCAAGCGCTGGGCGTGCTGCTGCTGCACCGGCCGCGGGACGGCCGGGCCTGGCGCGGGTGGGCGGTCGCCTTCGGGTTGACGGGCCTGATCGCCCTGCCGTGGCTGCTGCAGGCGACGGGCTTCTGGTACCCCGGCCGGCTGGCGCCCGGGGGAGGGGGCGGGCTTCTGCCCGAGGGGCAGGAACGCCTGACGCCGCTGGCCGTGCCCTACGCCCTGCACACCTTCTTCTACGGCTTCAGCCTGGGGCCGACGCTCGAGGAACTGCACCGGCCCGACCGCCTGGAGATCGTCCGCCGCTACCTGCCGCTGCTGGCGGCAGGCGCGCTCGCCGCCGCGTTCCCGGCGCTCACGGGCTGGTGGCGCAGCCGGCGGCGACTCGAGACGGCGCTGTGGGTGGCGGTGCCGTTCGTCGCGCTGGTCGCGATGCGCCTGCTGGACGTGAAGACCTTCACGCCCCGCTACCTGGCGGTGACGGCCCCCTTCCTGCTGCTCGCGGCCGGTCACGGACTCAGCACGCTGCACGGTTGGACGGTGCGGGTGGCGAGCCTGGCCCTGCTCGGGCTGACCCTGTGGTCGTCGGCCAGCTACCACGTCGATCCGCGATACGCCAAGGACGACGTGCGGTCGGCCGCGGTCTGGATCGCGAACCAGGATGCCGCGGGCGAGCCGGTGCTCGTGCCCGTGGTCACCGATCTGTTCCGCCTCTACTACGATGGCCGCGGCGAGGTGCGCGACTTCTGGGGGCTCGGCGCGATCGGCAGCCGCGCCGACGCGACCCGGACGCTGTCCGAGAGGATCGGCGGCGCCGACCAGGCCTGGCTGGTCCTGTGCCGCAGCGGGACGCTCGACCCGGACCACCACTTCCCCGCGGCGCTCGACGACCTGGGCGACGTGGTCGCGGTGCGCGAGTTCCCCGGCGTCACCGCCCTGCGCTGGCGGCGCGCGCCGGCGGCGGGCGGGGAGGTCGGCCGGTGAGCCCGCGCCCCCCCGCCGTGGACGTCTTCGCCGCCGCCGGCGGCTACGACGCCTTCATCGCGCGCGATCCCGACGGGCCGGTGCCCGCCGCCGATCCGGTCGGCGCGGTGTTCAAGCGCCTGGTCGACCTGCTGGGCGCCGCCGTCGGCCTGCTGCTCGTGATGCCGGTGTTCCCGCTGCTCGTCCTGCTGATCCGGCTCGATTCTCCGGGGCCGGTGTTCTTCCGCCAGCGGCGCGTCGGCCTGCGGGGCCGTGCCTTCTACTGCTACAAGTTCCGTTCCATGGTCGCGGACGCCGAGGTGCGCAAGGAGGAGCTCGCCCACCTGAACGAGGCCAGCGGAGCCGCCTTCAAGATCGAGCGCGACCCGCGCATCACCGGCGTCGGCCGCTTCCTGCGGCGCAGCAGCCTCGACGAGTTCCCGCAGCTGTACAACGTGCTGCGCGGCGAGATGTCGGTGGTGGGCCCGCGCCCCCAGATCCCCAGCGAGGTGGCCGCCTACACGCCGGCCCAGGCGCGCCGGCTCCAGGTCCGGCCAGGGCTGACCTGCCTGTGGCAGGTGTCGGGCCGCAGCCACCTCGACTTCGAGGACTGGATGGAACTGGACCTGGAGTACGTGCGGCGGCGCAGCCCGGCCTTCGACCTGCGGATCCTCTCGCGCACGATCCCGGCCGTCATCGAGCGCAAGGGGGCCTACTGATGCTCGGGATCGGCAGCGACATCGTCGAGGTCGCGCGCATCCGGCTCGCGGTCGAGCGCCACGGCGACCGCTTCCTGCAGCGCTGCTTCCGACCCGACGAGATCGCCCTGGCGGCCCGGCGCGGCGCCCAGGGTGCGGCCACGCTCGCCTCGCGGTGGGCCGCCAAGGAGGCCTTCGTCAAGGCGCTCGGCGCCGCCGGCCCCATCGCCTACCGGGACATCGAGGTCGTCCACCGCGACGGGGGCCCGGCGACCCTGCGGCTGCACGGCCTCGCGGCCGCGGCCCTGCGGGAGCGCGGGGGCGGGAACGTCCTGCTGTCCCTCAGCCACGAGCGCGAGATCGCCCTGGCCGTCGTGGTCCTCGACTGACGGCCGCCGCGCCCCGCGGCCCGAGAACCGTCATCCCCGGTCCCGTCATCCCCTGCTTGCACCGCCGCGGGCCAGCGGTTAGGATGCCCGCGACATCGTTGAGTCCCGCCGCAACCACGGGGTTCCGCTTGTTCGAACGCGAATTCATGCACCTGGACCTGTACACCCGCGCGCCCTTCGGCGGCAGCCGCCTGACGCTGTTCCCCGACGCGACCGGCCTGCCGACGGCCCTGCTGCAGGTCATCGCGCGGGAGATGGGCACCGGCGAGACCGCCTTCGCGGAGCCCGATCCCGGCGAGGGCAACCGAGCCCGGCTGCGGATCTTCACGCCCAAGGGGGAGGTCCCCCTGTCCGGGCTCTCGATCATGGGCGCCACCTGCGGTCTGGACGCCTGCGGCCGGGTCGCGCGGGGCGGGGACGAGACCCGCTTCCACTGGCGCACCGAGGCCGGCGAGTACCCGGTCGTGCTGTCGGAGGTCGACGGCGCGACGCTCTACTCGCTGGTGCACGAGCCCGCGGAATTCATCGGGCAGTACTACCGGCGGGGCAAGGTGGCCCGGGCGCTGGGCGTGGAGGAGACCGACCTCGCCATCACGGGCCTGCCCTGCGAGATCGTCTCGGCGGGCCTGCCGATCCACATCGTCCCGATGGGTTCGCTCGCGGCGGTGCAGTCCATCCGCTTCGACCGGGACGCGGCGCGGGAGATCTCCCGCGACCTGGGCTTCGGCGACATCTTCGTCTTCACCTGCGAAGCCGAGGGCGCCGGGGTCGACGTGCACTGCCGCATGTTCGCCCAGGATTTCGGCATCCCCGAGGACGCGGCGACCGGCAGCGCGGCGGGCGCCCTGATCGCCTACATGATCAAGCATCGCCTGGTGCCGCCGGCGCCCCGCGTCCGCATCGTCTGCGAGCAGGGCCTGGAGATGAAGCGGCCCAGCCGCCTCTACGCCGAGGCCGAGGTCCGCGACGGCCGCTGCGGCGCCATCCGCGTCGGCGGGCACGGCGTCCTGCTCGCCCAGGGACGCCTGCGCTTCGACCAGGGATCGGTCGCCTGAGGCCGCCCCCCAACCCCAGCCACCGTTTCCAGGAGAGCATCATGACCCAGTCCGTCGGCCTGTCGCCCGAGATGCGTGAGATGATGGTTCAGACGCTGCGCCAGGTCGTGCAGCGCGACCTGCCCGAAGCCGCACTGCTCGGCCTGGATGCGCGCGACGAGTTCCCCGTCGCCTTCATCCGGCAGCTGCTGTCGCCCGACGTCGGCCTGCACCTGATCTTCCTGCCCGAAGCGGTCGGCGGTCTCGGCGGCGGCGCCCTGGACATCTGCCGCGTCAGCGAGGAGATGGCGGCGATCGACCTGGGCGTCGCGACCGCGTTCCTCGCGATCTGCCTGGGCACCGACCCGATCATCGTCGGCGGCACGCCCGAGCAGAAGTCGCACTGGCTGGGCCGCATCGCCGCCGAGGGCCTGATCGTCGCCTACGGCGTGACCGAACCGGCCGCCGGCAGCAACGTGGCCGCGCTGCAGACGCGCGCCGACCGCGTGACCGACGCCGGCGGCAACGTCACCGGCTACCGGCTCAACGGCACCAAGCAGTTCATCACCAACGGCGGCGTGGCCGAGCTCTACACCATCCTGGCCAAGACGCCCGACGGCCCTTCCTTCTTCGTGGTGGAACGGTCGGCCCCGGGCCTCAGCTCCGGCAAGCACGAGGACAAGCACGGCATCCGGGCCTCGGACACCAGCGGCGTCGTGCTGGAGGACGTGGTGGTCCCGGCCTCCCAGCTCATCGGCGGCGTGGAGGGGCAGGGCCTCAAGCAGGCCAACGCCGTGTTCGGCTACACGCGCGTGATGGTCGGGGCCTTCGGCCTCGGCGCCGGCCAGGCGGCGCTCGACCGGGCCGTGCGCTACGCCCGCGAGCGCATCCAGTTCGGCGCGCCCCTGATCGAGAAGGAGGGCTACGGCAGCAAGCTCATCGCGCCCCACTGGATCGCGCTGGCCGCCGGCCGCGCCTACGTGGAGGAGATCGCCGGGCGCCTGGACGGCGGCGAACCAGACCTGCAGGTCGAGGGCTCGATCGCCAAGTACTGGTCCACCGAGGCGGGCAACCGGGCGGCCGAGGCGGCCATCCAGGCCCTCGGCGGCTACGGCTACGCGCGCGAGTACATGGTCGAGAAGATCAAGCGCGACGTGCGCATCACCACGATCTACGAGGGCACCAGCGAGATCCAGCAGAGCATCATCTTCATGTTCCGCTGGAAGGCGACCGTGCGCGGCAGGGGCGCCTGGTACGAGGAGCTGGCCGCGGGGCTCGCGGCGCTCCACGCCGAGCACGCCGGGCTGGGCGCCGGGATCGCGGCGGCGGCGGTCCGCGACCTCAACGCGACGATCCTGTACGCGCACGCCCGCAAGGCGACCGGCCGCCAGTCGCTGCAGTTCCGGCTGGCCGACATGATGACCGCCTGCGAGGTGGCCGGCGCCTTCTGCCGCCGGGCGGCCGCGCTGGCCGCCGCCGGCGACCCCGACGCCGAGGCCGTCGCCGTGATGAGCCGGGTGAACGCCCGCCTGGCGCTGGCGGCCGTGCGCGAGGGCGCCGCGGTCTGCGCCGCCGGTTGCGCGGTCGACGGGGAGGCGGCGGGCGGGGAGTCCCCGCGGGACTTCCTGGCGCGGCTGGCCTGCAGCGATCCGTTGGCCTGCTGCGAAGGGCTGCTGGACGACCTGGCGGCCGTGACCGACCACGTGAAGACGAAGGTGTCATGAACGACGAGGGCCGTCCGCCGAGCCTGGACCCCGCCGACGACGCGTTCCTCGCCGGCCTGGCGGCGCGCGTGCGCGGCGCTGGCCTGGCGACGCCGGCCCTGCTGTGGCTGGCGAGCTCCCGCCCGCTGTCGTTCCTGGGCTCGCAGGCCCTGCACGTCGCGAGCCCGCTCTGCGACCTCGCGGTGCCGGGCTGCGGCACGGCCCGCCTGGCGCGCATCCTGGAGCGGCGCAGCCACTTCGACCGCCTGCTGGACCACCTGGAGGGGCCGCGTCCGGAGGCGGGCCCGTGAACGGCTGGCTGGCACCCGGGACCTGGAACGTCGCGCTGGTCGGCGCGACGGTCTGCGCCCTGATCGTGGTCTCGGTGGTCCGGGCCCGCCGCGGCGCGCACGTGCCGGTGCGGTCCTTCCCGCCGCTGCTCGCCCTCGACCGCGCCGTGGCCGACGCCGTCGCGCAGGGGCGTCCCGTCTACTTCGTGGCCGGTTCCCAGGATCTCGACAACATGCAGACGGTCGCGGCGCTGGCCGTGCTGCGGCCGCTGGCGCGCAAGGTCGCCGAAGCCGGCGGCCGCCTCTTCGTGCCGACCAACCGCAGCCTGGTCATGGACAACGCGCGGGAGATCTGCCGCCGCGCCTACGACGACGCCGGCCGCGGTGACCTGTGGCGCGACGATTGGGTCGCCTACATCTCGGACGACCACCTCGGCTTCGTGGCGCGTGTGGACGGGCTGATCGCCCGCGAGCGCCCCGGCCTCTGCGTCCTGATGGGCTTCTTCGCCTCGGAGTCGCTGCTGCTCGCCGAGGGCGGGCACCAGGTCGGGGCCGTGCAGATCGCCGGCACGGCCAGCGCGGTCCAGCTGCCCTTCCTGGTGGCGTCGTGCGACCACGTGCTGCTCGGCGAGGAGCTCTTCGCCGCGGGGGCTTCCCTGGAGGGCGACGCCGCTCGCCTCGGCAGCCTGCGGGGCCAGGATCTCTGCAAGCTGGCGGCCGCGGCCTGCCTCGTCGCGGGCAGCCTCGTGGCGACCCTCGCGGACGTGACCGGGGCGCAGCCCTGGCTGTTCCTGCGCGATGCCTTCCTCAACGTCTTCCGGGCGGGGTGAACGGCGTGAAGCAGCGAGTGCCGCAGATCATCCTGACCGTCGTGGCGCTGCTGCTGATCGCCTCGGCCTTCGTCGCGCGGCCCGAGGGGAGCGGGGCGCCTTTCGGGCAACGGCTGCTGGCCTTCGCCGACCAGGAGTTCGCCACCTGGTTCAGCATCCTCGCGGTCTTCGCCTTCCTGCTGGGCGGGCTGAACCTCGTCGCGACGCACCTGGTGAAGGTCCGGGACCGCGGCCCGGACCGTTACTACTCGCTGGTCACCCTGGTCTCGTTCCTGATCGTGCTGGTGATCGGCACGGCCAAGCTGGGCGGTCCCCCGGGCCTGCAGGGGGACGTCACCGCGCCCGGCAGCTGGCTGACCGCGGTGTTCGACGCGGTGCTCAGCCCCCTGCACGCGACGCTCTACAGCCTGCTGGCCTTCTACATCGCCTCGGCGTCGTACCGCGCCTTCCGCGCACGCTCCCTGGAGTCGAGCCTGCTGCTGGCCTCGGCCCTGGTCGTCCTGCTCGGCCGCATTCCCGCCGGGCGCCACCTGACGGCCTGGGTCCCGGAGCAGCTGGCCTTCCTGCGGGTCGAAGAGCTGTCCCTCTGGATCCTGCGCGTGCCCAACACGGCCGGCCAGCGGGCCCTGATGATCGGGATCGCCCTGGGCGTCATCGCCCTGGCGGTGCGCATGATCGCCGGCTTGGAGAAGGACCCCCGCTCCGGAGGCGACGGCTCATGAACGACCGTTGCGGCCGGATCGCCGCCTGGCTGGAGACCCTGGACCGGCGCTGGATCTTCCTGGTGCTGGCGGTGGTCGTGGTGTCCACGCTGCTCTCGGGCGTGAGCACGCCCGACCGGGCCACCTCCGTCGTCCAGCCGATCTACGACCGCATCGAGAGCCTGCCGGACGGCGCGCCGATCCTGCTGTCGCTGGACTACTCGCCCAGCTCGGCGCCCGAACTGGAGCCCATGGCCGACGCCCTCACGCAGCACGCGCTGCTGACCGGCCACCCGATCTGCTACATGTCGCTGTACCCCACGGGCAACAACATGATCTCGCGCGTGGAGGAGCGCGTCATCGCGCGCGAGTTCCCGTTGGCCGTCCCCGCCCGCGATTGGGTCTCGCTCGGCTTCCAGGTCGGCGGGGAGATGCTCATCAACAGCCTGCGCGATTCGCTCACCGCGCGCTACCCCACGGACGTGACCGGCCGGCCGCTGCGGGACGTCCCCGCGCTGCGCGGCGTGCGCGGCCTCGGCGACTTCGGCCTGATCGTCAGCCTGTCGGCGGGCCAGCCCGGCCTCAAGGAGTGGATCCTGTACGCCGGCGACGTGATCGACGTGCCGCTCGCGGGCGGCTGCACCGGCGTCGGCGCGCCGCAGTTCTTCCCCTACTACCCCCTGCAGATCCTCGGCCTGATGAGCGCCCTGAAGGGGGCGGCCGAATACGAGGCCGCGCTCGCCCGGGGCCACCCCGAGTTCACGGCCGCCAACCAGCCGGCCACGCGCGGGATGGGGCCCCAGTCGGCCGCGCACCTGGTGATCGTCGCCTTCATCCTGCTGGGCAACGCGGGCCTGGTGCTGCGCCGCCTCGCGCGGCGGAGGTCGCCGTGATCGCCGCCATCCACCTCAGCGGGGACCTGCAGGTCTGGATCGGCGCGCTGCTGACCCTGATGGTCTTCTCCTTCCTGTGGCGGGACAACCCGTTCTACAAGTTCGCGGAGCACGTGTTCGTCGGCGTGTCGGCGGCCTACTGGATGGTGATGGGTTTCTGGACGACCCTGTGGCCGGCGCTGGTGCTGAAGCTCTTCCCGGCCGCGGGCCGCTGGTCCAGCCCCGAAGCGCCGGTGGGCGCGTGGGACCCCGTGGCCCTGATCCCCGCGGCGCTGGGCCTGCTGATGCTGGCGCGCCTGTGGCCGCGGCTGTCCTGGCTCGGCAAGTGGCCCACCGCGTTCGCCCTCGGCACCACGGCCGGCTATTCCCTGGTGCGTTACCTGAGGTCGGACTTCCTCTACCAGATCGAGGCCACCATCGGCACGGGGCTGGCCCCGACGGCGGCCGGCCGCTGGCTCTGGCAGGAAAGCCTGGCCCAGCTGCTGGTCCTGGCCGGCACGGTCAGCGGCCTGATCTACTTCGTCAACACGCGCGAGCAGCGGGGCGCCTACGGGCGGGTGGCCCGCTGGGGCCTGCTGGTGCTGATGATCACCTTCGGGGCCTCGTTCGGTTCGGCCGTCATGGGGCGCGTGGCGCTGCTGGTCGGCAGGTTCCAGGAACTGCTGGGCCCCTGGTTGGGTATCTTGTAGACGATCCCCTGCGGGCGGCTTGACGGGGGGCCGGCCGGGTGCCTAGACTGGTCGGCCGACCGGTGGTCGGTCCATGGGCGGAGCTCCCGGGCGGCGGAAGGACAAGGCGTTGACCCACGATCGCATGATCCGCTACTTCGAGATGCAGCAGGATCGCCGGCCCCGGGGCCGGTTCTTCATCCCGCTGGCCGACCTCTACCGCGTGACGGGCCGCCTGGAAGCCGCTTCGGCCCTGCTGGAGGAGGGGATCGGCCGGTGCGCCGACTCCCTGTCGGCGCGGGTCGTCCTGGCCCGCGTGCGGCGGGACCAGGGACGTGCGGCCGACGCGCGCGACCTCGCCCGCGAGGTGCTCGACCTGGATCCCGGCCACCGCGAGGCGCCGCTGCTGCTGGCGCTACCGGATCTCGTGCCCGCCGTCGACGAAGTCATCGCGGCCGACGAAGTCATCGCGGCCGACGTAATCATCGCCGCCGACGAAGTCATCACCAGCGCGGTCGAGCCCGACATGACGACCGCCGACGTGGACGCCGCCGAAGCGGCGGCCCCTGCGCCCGCGCCGGCGCCCGCGGCGGACACCGGTGCGACCCCTCGCTTCCTGACCCAGACCCTGGCCGAGATCTACCTGGCCCAGGGGCACCGCCAGAAGGCGCTCGCGATCCTGCGCCGACTGCTGGCCGAGCACCCGGAGCGCGAAGACGTGGCCCGCGAGATCGCCGCTCTGGAGGCGGTCGACGCGACGGCCGAGACGCCGGTCGACGTGACGGCGGCCGCGGTGCAGGATGCGGCGCGGACCGCGGCGCCGACCGCCGTCTTCGCGGGCGGCCCCGCCGCCGCGGCGGCTCCGCAAGACCCCAACCGCGCCCGCTTCGAGGCCTGGCTCGACCGGCAGCGGGACGGCCCGGCGTGAGCGCGCCCCTGGTCGCGGTCCTCAACGGTCCGAACCTGAGCCGGCTCGGCCGGCGCGAGGCGGAGCACTACCCGGCCCTCACCCTCGCGCAGCTCGACGCCGTCTGCGCGGCCGAAGGCGAGGCGCTGGGTCTGCGCGTCGTCTGCCGCCAGACCGAGGCCGAGGGAGAGCTCGTGGCCCTGATCCACCGCTGGGGAGACGAGGCCGACGCGCTGGTGGTCAACGCCGCCGCCTACACCCACACCTCGGTGGCGGTGCGCGACGCGCTGCTCAGCGTCGCGGCGCCGGTGGTGGAGGTCCACCTTTCCAACCCCGACGCCCGCGAGCCCTTCCGCCGCCGGAACCTGCTGCGGGACGTCGTGCGGGCTTCCATCTGCGGTTTCGGCGTCGACAGCTACCGCCTCGCGTTGCGGGGCGTGCGGGGGTTGTTGGGCGACGGCAACGCCTGATTGCCTTCCCGCGGAACAGATGTTATCAATGGTGGGCATTTTCACGCTGCCCCACGGGGCGCAACCCGCACAGGAGAGACCGAGTTGGCAGACACGAGCGACTTTCGCAACGGCATGGTCCTGAACTACAAGAACAGTCTGTGGGCCATCGTCGATTTCCAGCATGTCAAGCCGGGCAAGGGCTCGGCCTTCGTGCGCACGAAGCTGAAGAACGTCGCCACCGGGAAGGTCGTCGAGGACACCTTCCGTTCCGGGGAGAAGTTCGAGGAGGTCCGGCTCGAACGTCGCGACTTCCAGTTCCTCTACGTGGACGGCGAGTTCCTGACCTTCATGAGCCTCGAGACCTTCGAGCAGATCTCGCTGCCCCGGGACACGCTGGGCGACGTGGCCAAGTACGTCAAGGAGAGCGAGACCGTCAGCATGCTGCTGCGCGACGGCGTGCCGGTGACCGTCGAGGCGCCCAACACCGTCGAACTGAAGGTGGCCCAGACCGATCCCGGACTGCGCGGCGACACCGCCCAGGGCGCCTCCAAGCCGGCGACCCTGGAGACGGGGCTCGTCGTCCAGGTGCCGCTGTTCATCGAGGAGGGCGAGATCCTCAAGATCGACACCCGCACGGGCAAGTACCTCGGGCGCGTCTGACGCCCCCGGCCGGAAGGGGAGACCATGGATCTCAACAAGGTGCGCGAGCTGGTCAAGCTGGTCGAGGACAGCCGCATCGACGAACTCGAAGTGATCGACAAGGACACGACCATCCGCATCCAGAAGCATGCGGCGCCGTCGGCCCACGTGGCCTACGCCGCCTCGCTGCCCCCGGCCCCGGCCCTGCCGCAGGCGTCCGCGGAGACGGCGGCCCCGGCCGCTCCCGCCGCCAATCCCGAACGGGCGAAATGGCGCGAGATCCGCTCGCCCATCGTCGGCACCCTGTACCGGGCCCCGTCGCCCGACGCGCCGAACTTCGTCAACGCGGGCGACGTCATCAAGCAGGGCCAGACCCTGTGCATCGTCGAAGCCATGAAGGTCATGAACGAGATCGAGGCGGAATTCGGCGGGACCATCAAGGAAATCCTGGTCGAGAACGCCACGCCGGTGGAAGCCGAGGCGATCCTGTTCCTCGTGGACCCCGCCTGACCCGTCCCCGTGATGCGGCGCGCGTTCCCGCGGGGGCGCGCGCCGCTCCCGTCCCGCTTCCAGGCTTGCCATTTTCCGGCCCCGGCCGGACAATCGTCCGGCGGCCGCCGCGCCCGTGCTCGCACCCCGCCACGACAGGAGAGACGCGGATGTTCGAGAAGATCCTGATCGCCAACCGCGGCGAGATCGCCCTGCGCATCATGCGGGCCTGCCGCGAGATGGGCATCCAGTGCGTCGCCGTGCATTCCAGCGCCGACGCCGAGAGCCTGCACGTGAAGTACGCCGACGAGTCGGTCTGCGTCGGCCAGAAGACCAGCGCCGAAAGCTACCTGAACATCCCGAACATCATCGCGGCGGCCGAGATCACCGGCGCGGACGCCATCCACCCCGGCTACGGCTTCCTGGCCGAGAACGCGGGCTTCGCCGAGATCTGCATCGAGAACGATTTCGTGTGGATCGGCCCCACCGCCGACGTCATCCGCAGCATGGGCGACAAGGCCCAGGCCAAGCGCACGGCGACCGAGGCCGGCGTGCCCACGGTGCCGGGCAGCCCCGGCCTGCTGGAGAGCGCCGACGAGGCGGCCGCGTTTGCCGCGCAGGCCGGCTATCCCGTGATCATCAAGGCCACCGCCGGCGGCGGCGGCAAGGGCATGCGCGTCGCCCGCAGCGAGGACGAGCTGCGCTCGAGCTACGCCACGGCCCGCGCCGAGGCCGGCGCGTCCTTCGGCAACGACGGCGTCTACGTCGAGAAGTACCTCGAGAACCCGCGCCACATCGAGATCCAGGTGCTCGGCGACAAGCACGGCCACGTCATCCACCTGGGCGAGCGCGACTGCTCGGTGCAGCGCCGTCACCAGAAGCTCATCGAGGAAGCGCCGTCGCCCGCCGTGTCGCCCGACCTGCGCCGGCGCATGGGGGAGGCCGCGGTCAAGCTGGCCACGCGCGTCGGCTACGACTCGACCGGCACCGTGGAGTTCCTGCTCGACGAGGACGGCTCGTTCTACTTCATGGAGATGAACACCCGCATCCAGGTCGAGCACCCCGTCACCGAGATGATCACCGGCATCGACCTGGTGAAGTGGCAGATCGCGGTGGCCGCCGGCGTGCCGCTGGATTTCGGCCAGGACGACGTCGTCCTGCGCGGCCACGCCCTGGAGTGCCGCATCAACGCGGAGAACCCGTCGCGCGACTTCATGCCCTGCCCGGGCCGCATCTTCTTCTTCCACGCCCCCGGCGGCCCCGGCGTGCGGGTCGACAGCCACGTCTACAGCGAGTACCAGGTGCCGCCCTACTACGACTCGCTGCTGGCCAAGCTGATCACCTTCGGGAAGGACCGCGACGAGGCCGTCCGGCGGATGTCCCGCGCGCTCCAGGAGTGCGTCATCGAGGGCGTGCCCACCTCGATCCCCTTCCACCGCGAGGTCCTGCGCAACCCCATCTTCCTGCAGGGGAGGGCCACCACGAAGTTCCTCGACACGGAGATGTCCGGTCTCAAGGAGGCGATCGAAGCCCGTGTCGTCGCGGAAGAAGCGTAACCAGCCCGAAACCGGCAGCTGGTGGCGGTCCCCCCGCCTGGGCGGTCTGCTGCACCTGGCGCTGGCCGTGTACGCGGCGATCGCGCTGGCCGGACCGTCGGCCGCCTGGTGGTCCCTGGCCAACGGGTTGCCCGGCGCCGCCCCGGTGACGCCCGGCAATCCCGGCGGGCCGGTCGGCGCGCTGGTCGCGCTGGCGGTGCGCACCGCTCTGGGCGACCTGTGGTGCTGGGCCCTGCCGGCGCTGCTGGCCGTCCGCGGCCTGGCCCTGCTGGTGCGCGGCGCGGCGTCGCGGTTGTTCCTGGGCAGCCGGCTCGTCCCGCTCTGGCTGGCCTCGGCCGTCTGGCTGGGGCAGCCCGGCTGGCCCCTGCCGACGCCGCTGGCCGCGGCGTGGGGCGGGGCTCCCGGGTACGGCCTCGCCTGCGGCTTCGGCGCCCTGTTCGGGCGCTGGGGCGCTGGCATCTTCCTGTCGTTCCTGCTGCTGACCGCCGTGCTGCGGGCCACCCACCCCTGGCTGCCGGCCCTCTTGGGCCGTCTGGGCCCCTGGGGCGCGGCCCTGGGCACGGGGCTGGCGGCCGCCTGGCGGGGGCTGGTCTGGTTCCTGCATCTGCCCTGGCGCCTGGTGCGCGGCATCGCCCGGACCTGGCGGGGTGCGGCCGAGACGGTCCAGGACGAGGCCGGACGGCGCGCCGTCGTTCCCGCCGCCGCGCGGGCGGCGCTCGCGCCCACCAAGACCCCAGCCGAGCCGGCGGCCGCCGCGACCCCGCGCGTCGTGCATGCCCCACCCGATCTCGAGCGGACGGCGGCGAGGGACGAAGACGGGCCGCCGCCGGCGGGCCGCCACGCCGCGGCGGGCGGCGAGGCCGAGGCGTTCCCCGAGGTCACCTCGGGGCTGGTGGACCCGGCGATGTCGTTGCCGCTGCCCGACCTCTCGGTGCTGCGCGAGCCGCCGACCGACCGCGTGGCAGTCGCCGAGGAACAGCTGCATGCCGCGGCCGACCTGCTCGAGGAGACGCTGCGCTCCTTCGGCGTCGAGGGCGCCGTCAAGGACGTGCGCCCCGGCCCCGTGGTGACCACCTACGAGTACCAGCCCGCGTCCGGGATCAAGGTCAACGCCATCGTGCAGCGCTCGGACGACCTGGCCCTGGCGATGAAGGCCCGGTCCATCCGCATGGAGGCTCCCATTCCCGGCAAGGCGGCCGTCGGCATCGAGATCCCCAACCCGACGCAGCAGATCGTCTCGATGAAGGAGGTCTACGTCCAGGCCGTCGACCGCATGCGCACCCCGCTGAGCGTGGTGCTGGGCCGCGACGTCTTCGGCGAGGCGGTGACGATCGACCTCGCGGAGCAGCCCCACCTGCTGGTGGCCGGCTCGACCGGCAGCGGCAAGAGCGTCTGCGTCAACGCCATGATCAGCTCGCTGCTGCTGCGCTGCGACCCCTCCCTGGTCCGGCTGCTGCTGATCGACCCCAAGATGCTGGAGCTGAACGTCTACAACGACATCCCGCACCTGCTGCTGCCGGTGGTGACCGACCCCAAGGACGCGCTGCGGGCCCTGAAGTGGATGGAAGCCCAGATGGACCACCGCTACCGGCGCCTCTCGCGCCACAGCGTGCGCAACATCGAGGGCTACAACCGCAAGGTGGCCGCCGGCGAGATCGCGGGCGACGACGGCGTGGCGGTCAGCGAGCCGATGCCCTACTACGTCTGCATCGTCGACGAGCTGGCCGACCTCATGATCCAGCTCGGCCAGGAGATCGAGATGCCGATCACCCGGATCGCCCAGAAGGCGCGCGCCGTGGGCATCCACCTGGTGCTGGCGACGCAGCGCCCGAGCGTCGACGTGCTGACCGGCGTGATCAAGGCCAACATCCCCTGCCGCATCGCCTTCCGGGTCATCCAGAAGAACGACTCGCGCACCATCCTGGACGCGAACGGGGCCGAGAAGCTGCTGGGCAAGGGCGACATGCTGTACCTGCAGCCGGGCCGGGCCACGCCGGTGCGCGTCCACGGCGCCTTCATCGACATCGAGGAGTGCGAGGCCCTGGCCGCGCACTGGCGCCGGTTCAAGCACGTGACGCGCCCCATCACCCTGGACGAGGAGCGCGAGGAGGCCGCCGCGCTGGACCTCGAGGACGATCCGCTGTTCGAGAAGGCGCGCGAGATCATCGTGCTGTCCCAGCACGGCTCCACCTCGATGCTGCAGCGCAAGCTGCAGATCGGCTACGCCCGCGCCGGCCGGCTCATGGACCTGCTCGAACAGGCCGGCGTGGTGGGGCCGTTCATCGGCAGCAAGGCCCGCGAGGTCGTCATGAAACCCGACGACCTCAGCGCCCTGCGCGAGTTCGAGGAGGACAGCCTCACGTGACCCGCCGCGCCGTCCACTGCCGCACCCTCGGCTGCGACAAGAACCTGGTGGACAGCGAGGCGCTGCTCGGCCGCTTCGCCGCGCGCGGCATCCCCGTCGCGGCCGACCCCGACGACGCCGACATCTGGGTGCTGAACACCTGCGGCTTCATCGAGGCGGCCCGGCTCGACAGCTACGCGGCCATCGCCGAGATGTGCGCCGCCAAGGGCGCGCGCACCCTGGTGGTGACGGGCTGCCTGACCCAGGAGCACGGCGAGCGCATCGCGCGCGATCACCCGGCGATCGACCTGGTCAACGGCGTCGGCAACTTCGACCGCCTGCTCGACGCCCTCGAGCTCGGGCAGGACCGGGTCCCCGTCGCGAGGCCCGAGGACGTGCGTTACGACGGGATGGCCGACCGGCCCCTGCTGACGCCGCCGCACCTGGCCTTCATGAAGGTGTCCGAGGGGTGCAACTTCCGCTGCTCGTTCTGCCGCATCCCGCTGATCCGCGGCGACCAGCGCTCGCGGCCCGTGGCCGAGCTGGCCGACGAGGCCCGCCGCCTGGCGGCGCGCGGGGTGCGCGAGCTGATGCTGGTGTCCCAGAACACCAGCGACTACGGGCGCGGCGCCGGCGAGGACCTGTGCGATCTCGCGGCGGCGCTGGGGGCGGTCGACGACCTGCGCTGGCTGCGCCTGCATTACCTCTACCCTGGCCTGATCGGCCTGGACCGCTTCCGGCGCCTGCTCGACCAGCCCAAGGTCCTGCCCTACGTGGACATGCCCGTCCAGCACGCTTCGCCGGCGGTGCTGCGCCGCATGAACCGGCCCTTCGACACCGAGAAGCTGGCGCGCTTCTTCGAGGAGCTGCGCCGCGAGCGCCCCGACCTGGTGCTGCGCACCACGCTGCTGCTGGGCTTCCCCGGCGAGCAGGAGGAGGACGTCGAACTCGCGGCCGACTTCCTCGAGCGCATCCGGTTTGACCACGTGGGCACCTACCGCTATTCTCCCGAGGCGGGGACCGCCGGCGCGGACTTCGACGACGCGCCGGACCCCGAGGAGGTCGCCGATCGCGAGGCCCGCCTCACGGACCTCCAGGTGGACATCGCCCGCGAGCGGCAGCTGTCCAGGCTGGGAGGCGAGTTCGACCTCGTCGTGGACGGCGTCGGCGACGGCGCCGAGTGGGGCGACCTGCTGGGCGATCTGGCAGACGGCGATCGGGAACCCGGGACCGCCGATCCGCGTTCGCTGGCCGCGGGGCCGATCGCCGTCGCCCGCAGCCGCCACTTCGCGTACGACACGGACGGGGTCGTGCTGCTCGACGGGCGCGGCCTCGCGGCCGGGGACTGGCTCAAGGCCCGCTTCGCCGCCGTCACGCCCTTCGACGTCCTGGGCGTGCGCGCCGCGCCGCGGGGAAAGGAAGCCTGATGAGACTGATCGCCGCCGTCGCGACGGCCCTGACCCTGAGCCTGACTCTGAGCCTGGCGCCGGCCGGCGCCGCCGCGGCCCCGGACGGCTCGCCCTTCGCCGCCGCCGGGCCCGACACCGTGCAGACGAACCTGTGGCTGGCCCGCGCCCTGTTCGCGGACATCGTGCGGGAGGCCGCCGCGGTCCTGCCGCCCGACAGCGCCAGCGTCGCGCTGCGCCCCCGTTCCACGCACACCGCGAGGCCGCTGTTCGAAACGGCCGTGTTCGCCGAACTGACGGCCGCCGGACACGAGGTCCTGCTCGACGAGTCGGACGTGGCGGCGAACAAGACGGCGCCGGAGGTCCGGGCGGACTACGAGTTCCGCTACTACATCGAGGACGTGGACCTGAGCTACCCGCGCGTCGGCCGCCGCTTCGGCCTCTGGCGCCGCTGGCTGGACCGGGAGTTCCAGGCGGTCGTGCAGGTGACGGTGCTCGAGAAGTCGACCGGTCGCCTGCTGCTCGACCGGCGCCTGACCCGCGGCTACGCCGACCGGATCGCGGCGCGGCACTTCGCCGCCGTGAACGCGCCCGCCTACGAATTCACCACCGCCGAGCCGGCCGAGGGCGGGATGCGCGCGATCCTCGAGGAACTCGTCGTCGTGGGCGCCCTGACCGGCCTCGTGGCGGTCTACTTCGCCAACTCCGGCAACTGACCCGCCGCCGGAATCCGGGAGGACACGTGCAGGCAACCCGTCCCACGCCGAGATGGCCGCTCCTGATCCTGGCGGCCGGCCTGGCCGCCGCCCTCGCCGGCTGCGGCTACACCAACCCCCATCCCGCCGGCTCCTACGAGCGCGCGCTGGCTTACGCCGACCGCGGCAAGCACCGCGAGGCCGTCGACGCCTACACCGCGTTCCTGCGCCGCAGCCCGACCGACAGCCTGGCCGCCCGCGCCCAGCTGGAGAAGGCCAGGTCCTACTTCGCCACCGAGGAGTACCCCCTCGCCGCGGTCGAGCTGCAGATCCTGCGCCAGGAGTATCCCAACAGCGAGCTGGTGGAGGAGGCCCTGTTCGAGGAGGCCCGCTCGCACCTGCTCCAGGTGGGCGGCGTGCAGCGCGACATCACGCCGGCCCGCGAGGCCCGGGTGCTGTTCCGCAGCTTCCTGCAGATCTACCCCGCCTCGACGCGGGCCGACGCGGCCCGCGCCCACCTCGTGGAGATCAGCGACTTGCTGGCGCTCAAGCAGCTCGGCGTGGTCGAGGTCTACGGCCAGCTGCACAAGCCCGACGCGATGGCGGTCACCCTCGACCGGCTCATCGCCGAGGAGCCGGAAACGCAGCACCGCGACCGGATCCTGATGGACCGCGCCCGCCTCGCGCTGCGCCGGGAAGAGGCGCCGCGGGCCCGCGAAGTCCTGGAGATGCTGCTGCGCGAGCGCCCCGACAGCCGCCTCGCGCCCGAAGCGCGCCGGCTGCTCGACGGGCTGCCGGCCGCCGCGCCGTGAAGCCGGCCGTGACATGAGGCAGGCGGCGACATGAGGCTGGCGGTGTTCGGCGGCGCCTTCGATCCCTTCCACAGCGGCCACCTGGCCGTGATCCGCGAACTGCTGGACCGCGACCTCTGCGACCGGGTGCTGGTGGTGCCGGCGGGGCGCTCGCCCCTGAAGCCGCCGTCGCAGGCGACGGCCGCCGACCGCCTGGCCATGGTGCGCCTCGGCGTCGCCGGTCTCGACGGCGTCGAGGTCTGGGACGGCGAGCTCGTTCGGGACGGCCCGAGCTGGACCGTGGACACGCTCGAGACGCTCGCCGGGCTTCGCCCGCACGACCGCTTGCTCCTCGTGTTGGGGGAGGACGCCTGGCGCGGCCTGGCGGGCTGGCGCCGGCCGCAGCGCGTGCTGGATCTGGCCAGCCCGCTCGTGCTCGCCCGCGACGGGCGGGCGCCGGACCAGGCGACGCTGCCGCCGGGGTCGACGGTGCTGCCGGACTTCGCGGCACCGGCCGCGAGCCGCGAGATCCGCGACCGCCTGCGGCTCGGCGAGCCGGCCGCGGACCTGCTGCCGCCGGCCGTCGCGGCCTACGTCCGCGAGCGTCGTCTGTACGGCGGCGGAAAGGACCTCCCTTGTCGCTGATCCTGGTCGACGGTTCGGCCCTGGTCTACCGGGCGCATTTCGCGTTCGCGGGCCGGCCGCTCGCCTCGCCGGCCGGCGAGCCGACGTCCGTCGCCTTCGGGTTCTGCATGGGCGTGCTGCGCGTGATCGAGGCGCGGCGGCCGTCGCACCTGGCCGTGGTCTTCGACCGCCCCGGTCCCGTCTTCCGCCACGCGATGTACCCCGCCTACAAGGCCAACCGCAAGCCCATGCCCCCGGAACTCGCCGCCCAGCTGCCGCGGTTGCGGGAGGTGCTGTCCGCCTGGGGCGTCGCGGTGCTCGAGCAGGACGGCTACGAGGCGGACGACCTCATGGGGACGTTGGCCCGCCTCAGCGCCGACGTGGCCGAACGGGTGTGGTTCTACACCGGCGACAAGGATTTCCAGCAGCTGCTGGACGAGCGGACGGGCATGCTCAAGCCCGGGGCGCGCGGCGCCGAGATCGTCGAGGTCGGGCCGCGGGAGGTGCGGCGCGAGTTCGGCGTGGCGCCGCGCACGCTGGTCGACGTCTTCGCCCTCTGCGGCGACAGCAGCGACAACATCCCCGGCGCTCCCGGCATCGGCATCAAGACCGCGGCCAAGCTCGTGGCCGAAGCCGGTTCGCTCGACGAGCTGTACCGGGATCTCGGGCGGCCCGGCGTCACCGCGCGCCTGCGCCGCATCCTGCTGGAGAACCGCGACCAGGTCGAGCTTTCGCGCCGCCTGTTCACCATCGACGAGCACGTCCCGATGACGCCGGACTGGTCGGCGATGCGCACGGTGCTGCCCGCGAACGACGCCTCGCGCGCGCTGTTCGCGGAGCTGGGGCTGCGGCAGGTCCTGGCGCTGAGCGACCGGCTGGCCGCGCGCGGGCACGGCGCAACCGCCCCGCAGGGCCCCCCGGACACGCCGCCCGCCGCCGCGTCCTCGCCGGCGACGCCGGCGACGCCGGACGGTCCGGACTACCGCCTGCTGGCGACACCGCAGGACCTGGCGGCCTGGCTGGCGGCGCTGCCCCCGGGCGAACCCCTGGCCGTCGACACCGAGACCGACGGGTTGCGCACAGACCGCGCCCGCCTGGTGGGGATCTCGCTGGCCTGCCGTCCCGGCGCCGCGGTCTACGTCCCGGTGCTGGAACGGCGCGGCGAGGCCCAGGGCTCCCTCTTCGCCGCCGAGGCCGAGATCGACCATCTGGCGTGGATCCGCCCCCTGCTCGCCCCGGTCCTGGCGGACCCGACGCGCGAGAAGGTGGGCCAGAACCTGAAATTCGACGAGTGGATCCTCGACCGCCACGGCCTGCCCCTGGCAGGCCCCCGCTTCGACACCATGGTGGCCGCCTACGTGCTGGACCCGTCGCGCCTGAGCTTCGGTCTCGACGAACTGTCCCGGGACCGCCTCGGCACGACGCCGATCCCGTACGCCGGCCTCTTCGCCGACGGCGACCGCGTGCGCGACATCCTGGGCGTGCCCCTGGACCGCCTCTGCACCTACGCGGCGGAGGACGCCGACCTGACCCTGCGCCTGCGCGGGGTCTTCGCGGCGGAGCTCGCGGCGGCACCCGACCTGCAGCGGCTGTTCCGCGACCTCGAGATGCCGCTTTCGGAAGTCCTCTACCGGATGGAGCGCCGCGGCATCCGCGTCGACACGGGATTCCTGGCCTCGGTCGGCGACCGGTTCCGCGCCGAGCTCGCCGACCTCGAGGTGCGCATCCACGAGGTGGCCGGCGGCCCGTTCAACGTGCAGAGCCCGAAGCAGCTGGCCGACGTCCTGTTCGAGCGCCTGAAGCTGAAGCCCACCAAGAAGACGTCCTCGGGCTGGAGCACCGACGTCTCGGTCCTCGAGGACCTCGCGGCGGAGCACCCGCTGCCCGCCCTGGTGCTGGAGCATCGCCAACTCGCAAAACTCATGGGTACTTACGTCGAAGCCCTCGTCCAGCTCGTGAACCCGGACAGCGGCCTGGTCCACACCTCGTTCAACCAGGCGGTGGCGGCGACGGGGCGCCTGTCGTCCTCGGATCCGAACCTGCAGAACATCCCGGTGCGCTCGGAGAACGGACGCCTGATCCGGCGCGCCTTCGTGCCGCGCGACCCGGGCGCGGTGTTCCTCTCGGCCGACTACTCGCAGATCGAGCTGCGGCTGCTGGCCCACCTCAGCGGCGACGCGGAGCTGATCGCCACCTTCCACGCCGCCGGCGACGTCCACCGCCGCACGGCGGCCCTGATCAACGGCCTCCCCGAGGCCGAGGTGACGATGCAGATGCGCTCGCGCGCCAAGGCCATCAACTTCGGGGTGATCTACGGGATGGGCGCCCGCGCCCTGGCCCGCCGGATCGCCGTGAGCGTGCGCGAGGCGGCGGCCTTCATCGACGCCTACTTCCGGACGTACCCGGGCGTGCGCGACTACGTGACGACAACGCGCGAGGCCGCCCGCCGCGACGGCTTCGTCACGACCATGTCGGGCCGGCGGCGGCCGCTGCCGGACCTCGCGTCCGACGACCCGCGCCGGCGCAGCCTGGCCGAGCGCATGGCGGTCAACACGCCGATCCAGGGCGCCGCCGCCGACCTCATCAAGCAGGCGATGCTGCGCGTCGACGGCGAGCTGCGGCGAGGCGGCTCGCGCGCGCTGCTGCTGCTGCAGGTGCACGACGAGCTGCTGCTGGAGGTCCCGCGCGACGAGCTCGCGGACGTCTCCGCCCTGGTGCGTGGGGCCATGGAGCAGGTCGCGACGCTCGCCGTGCCCCTGATCGTGGACGTGCACGACGGCGCCGACTGGGCGGCGGCCCATGGTTGAGCGACCGCCCACGGTCGAGCCGCGCCGCCCGGACGGGCGACTCCTGCGGCGCTGGGTGGTGACCGGTCCCATCGGCGCGGGCAAGTCGCTGGTCGTCGCCGAACTGGCGGCGTTGGGGGCGAGGATCGTCGATGCCGACGCCGAGGGCCGCGCCCTGCTCGCGGAACCCGGGATGCCGGCGGCCGTGGCGGCCGCCCTCGGTCCCGGCGTGCTGCGCGGGGGCGAGGTGGACCGCGCCGCGGTCGCCGCGCTGGTCTTCGCCGATCCCGGGGCCCTGGCGCGCCTGAACGCCCTGACGCACCCGCGCCTGGCGGCCCGCCTCGACGCGCGCCTGCGCGAGCACGAGGCGGCGGCCGGGGAGCCGGGTCTTGCGGTCGTGGAGGCCGCCGTGTACTTTCTGCTTCCGCCGTTCGGACCGGTGGATCTGGTGGTGGCGGTCGACGCTCCGCCGGAACTCAGGGTGAGCCGCCTGGCCGCCTCGGGCCGGTTCGACGCCGCGGCGGCCCGCGTCCGCGCCAAGGCCCAGCGTTCCCTGCTGGGCGCCTACACCCGCGCCGACGTCGTCTTGAGGAACGAGGGCGGACCCGAAGACCTGCGACGCGCGGTGCGCGCGCTGGTCGCCGCCCGCGCGCCGGAGCTGACCAGCCCGGACGCGCCACCCCGGGAGGGGCCATGAAGGAGCAGTTCGACGAACTCCGCGCCCAGCAGGACCGGCTCGCGCGCCTGAAGGAGGGGCTTTGACCTCTCGAAGCTGCAGTCGGAATTCGCGGCCCTGCAGGCGCGCCAGTCCGAGCCGGGCTTCTGGCAGGACCGGGCGGCCGCCGAGCAGGTGACTCGCCGCCAGCGCGTGCTGAAGAGCTGGCTGGAACCGGTCGCGGCCGCCGAGACGTCGGCCGCCGACCTCGGGGTGCTGGCCGAACTGGCCCGGCAGGAGCAGGACGAGGGCGCGGCCGCGGAGGTGCGCGACGGCGTCGACGAGCTGGTGCGGCAGCTGGACCGCCTGGAGTCGCAGTTCCTGCTCAGCGGCCCGGACGACGCGCGCGGCGCCCTGCTGGAGATCCACCCGGGCGCCGGCGGCACCGAGAGCCAGGACTGGGCGGAGATGCTGCTGCGCATGTACCGCCGCTACCTCGAGCGCAACAAGCTCGCCTTCGAGGTCCTGGACCTGCAGGCGGGCGACGAGGCCGGCGTCAAGAGCGCCATCCTGGAGATCAAGTCCGAGTTCGCCTACGGCTACCTCAAGAGCGAGTCCGGCGTGCACCGCCTGGTGCGCATCTCGCCCTTCGACGCGCAGAGCCGGCGCCACACCTCGTTCGCCTCGGTGTTCGTCTTCCCGCTCATCGAGGACGAGGTCGAGGTGGAGATCAACGAGCAGGACCTGCGCATCGACACCTTCCGCGCCAGCGGAGCGGGCGGCCAGCACGTCAACAAGACCGACAGCGCCGTGCGCATGACCCACCTGCCGACCGGCCTGGTGGTCCAGTGCCAGAGCGAGCGCTCCCAGCTGCGCAACCGCGAGAGCGCCCTGACGATGATGCGGGCGAAGCTGTACATGCGGAAGCTGGAGGAGGAGCGCCAGAAGCGGGCGGCCATCGAGGACGAGAAGATGGAGATCGCCTGGGGCAGCCAGATCCGCTCCTACGTGCTGCAGCCCTACACCAAGGTCAAGGACCACCGCACCGAGCAGGAGACGGGCAACGCCGTCGGCGTCCTGGACGGCGACCTCGAGCCCTTCATCGACGCGTACCTGCGCCAGACCAGCCGCGCCGCCCGCTGAGCGGCCGAGGAGGCCCCGTGTCCGAGAACGAGCCGCAGCCCCCGATCGAGCAACTACCCTTGCACCGCCTGGTCGAGGAGCGCCTGCGCAAGCTGGAGGCGCTCGCCGCGCGCGGCGAGCCCTACCCGTACCGCTACGACCGCACGCACACCAGCGCCGGCCTGGCCGCGGACGAGGCCGCCCTCACGGCCTCCGGCGCCGAGGTCCGCATCGCCGGCCGCATCATGGCCAAGCGCAGCGCCGGCAAGACGATCTTCCTGCCGCTGCAGGACGGCGAGGGCCGCATCCAGATCTACGCCCGGCGCGACGACCTCGGCGTGGAGGACTACGAGGCCTTCAAGAAGCTGCTGGACCTGGGCGACCTGATCGGCGTCTCGGGGAAGCTCTTCCGGACCAACACCGGCGAGCTGACGGTGCACGTCGCCTCCTGGCAGCTGCTGGCGAAGTCCCTGCGGCCCCTGCCCGAGAAGTTCCACGACATGAGCCTGGAGCTGCGCAGCCGCAAGCGCCACCTCGACCTGATCATGAACCCGGAATCCCGCGACCGTTTCCGCCGGCGCTCGGCGCTGCTGGACCACGTGCGCCGCTTCCTGATCGACCGGGACTTCCTGGAGGTCGAGACGCCCGTCCTGCAGCCCCTGTACGGCGGCGCTACGGCGCGTCCCTTCACGACGCACCACAACGCGCTGGATCAGCGCCTCTACCTGCGCATCGCCGACGAGCTCTACCTCAAGCGCCTGATCGTGGGCGGGCTCGAGCGGGTCTTCGAGTTCTGCAAGGACTTCCGCAACGAGGGGATGGACCGCACCCACAACCCCGAGTTCACGATGATGGAGTGCTACGCGGCCTACTGGGACTACCACGACATGATGGAACTGGTCGAGACGCTCATGCGCCAGCTGGCCGGGAAGTTCGGCGTCGACGGGCGCATCGCCTACGGCGGCCACGAGCTGGACTTCAGCGGCGGCTTCCGGCGGCTGCGCTTCCTGGACGGGCTGCAGGAGAAGACCGGCGTCGACTTCCGCGGCCTCGGCCGCGAGGAGATCCGGGCCCACGCCGAGCGGCTCGGCGTGCCGGTGCGGCCCGAGATGGGCGCCGACAAGATCCTCGACGCGATGTTCGGCGAGCTGGTCGAGCCGACCCTCATCCAGCCGACCTTCGTGATGGACCACCCCAAGGAGCTGTCGCCTCTGGCCAAGGGGCACCGCGACGACCCGGCCCTGGTCGAGCGCTTCGAGGGCTTCGTGGCCGGCTTCGAGATCTGCAACTCGTTCTCCGAGCTGAACGACCCGCGCGAGCAGCGCCGCCGCTTCGCCGACCAGATGGCGCTGCGGGACAAGGGGGACGACGAGGCCCAGGTCATGGACGAGGACTACCTCGAGGCCCTGGAGATCGGCATGCCGCCGACCGGCGGCCTGGGCGTCGGCCTCGACCGCCTGGTCATGCTGTTCACGGACTGCAACGCGATCCGCGACGTGCTGCTGTTCCCGGCCATGCGCCCGGAGGAGTGAGCGGGACATGCGCTTCGCCCTCTACATCGCCCGCCGCCACCTGCGCAGCCGCCGCCGGTCCCGGTTCGTCAACCGGGTCACGGCGACGGCCATCGCCGGCATCACGATCGGCGTCATGGTCCTGGACCTGACGCTCGCCATCATGAACGGCCTGCACGTCGAGCTGCGCAGCACCTTCGTCGACAACATGCCCATGGTGACGATCGTCTCGACCCGTCCCGAGGGCCTGCGGGACGTGGGCGCCGTCATGGACCGCATCGGCGCCGTGCCCGGCGTCGAGGGCGTGGCCCCCTTCGTGCGCCAGGAGGTGGTCGCCAGCTTCGGCCGCCGCGGCGTGCCGGCCCAGCACCGCGCCGCCGTGGTCTGGGGCGTCGAACCCGACCTGCAGGAGGCGGTGACGCCCCTGTCGCAGCACCTGCTGCCGCCGCAGGGCAGCCTGCGGGCCCTGCGCGGCGGCGACGGCGTGCCGGCGGTGGTCGTGGGCGCCGAGCTGGCCGCCTCGCTCTACGCGGGCCTCGGCGACACCCTGGCGATCACCGCGCCCCGCGGCGAGCTCGACCTGCAGAACCTGGCGTCGGAGAGCCGGCGTTTCGTGGTCGCCGGCTTCCTGGACACCGGCCTCTACGACTTCGACGCCCGCTTCGTCTACATGCCGCTGGCGGCCGCGCAGGAGTTCTTCGGCTACGCGTCCGACGGCGTGACGGCGATCGGCGTGCGCGCCGCCGACATGATGGCGGCGCCGGAGCTCGGCGAGGCGATCCGCCGGGAGCTGGGCCCCTTCGACTACGCCGCCAACGACTGGATCGCCCTGAACCGCAACCTCTTCGACTGGGTCCGCTACGAGAAGGTCATGATGTTCGTGCTGCTGGGGCTGGTGATCCTGGTCGCGGCCTTCAACATCGTGGGCATCCTTACCATGATGGTGGGCGAGCGGCGGCGCGAGATCGGCATCCTGCTGTCCATGGGCGCGCGGCGCCGCCAGATCCAGACGATCTTCCTGCTCGAGGGGTGCTACGTCGGCTTCTGGGGCACGGCGCTCGGGACGCTGCTGGGCTGGCTGGGCACCGTGTACCTCGACAAGGTCGGCATCCGCATCCCCGGCGACGTCTACTTCATGGACCACGTGCCGGTCGTGGCCCAGGCGGGCGACTTCCTGGGCGTGGCCGCGGCCGCGCTGGCGATCACCCTGCTGGCGACGCTGCTGCCCAGCGGCGAGGCCGCCCGGCTGCGGCCCATGGACATCATCCGCTACACCTAGAGAGGCGACGGTGGCACCCATCCTCGAAGCCCGCCGGCTGGACAAGAGCTTCCCCCGCGCCGGGGGGGCCGTGACCGTCCTGCAGGGCTGCGACTTCGCGCTGGCGGCCGGGGAGAACGTCGCCATCATCGGCCCCAGCGGCGCCGGCAAGAGCACCTTCCTGAACCTGGTCAGCGGGCTGGACGCCCCGTCCGACGGCGAGGTGCTCTACGACGGGAAGCCGCTGACCGGCCTGGGGCCCGACGGCTGGGCCGACTGGCGCCGCGCCCACGTCGGGTTCGTCTTCCAGTTCCACTTCCTGCTGCCCGACTTCACCGCCCTGGAGAACGTCCTGATGCCGGCGCGGCTGCGCGGCGGCGCCGGCGCGCCGGCGGCCGGGCGGGCGCTGGCGCTGCTGGCGCGGATGGGCCTGGAAGACCGCGCCGGGCACCTGCCGGGCGAACTGTCCGGCGGCGAGCAGCAGCGCGTCGCGGTGGCCCGCGCCTACATGAACGCGCCGCGGCTCGTGCTCGCCGACGAACCCTTCGGCAACCTCGACCTGCAGAAGGGGCGCGAGCTGGCCGACCTGCTGCTGTCACTGGGCCGGGACGAGGGCAGCTCCCTGATCGTGGTGACCCACGACCTGACCCTGGCCGCCCGCGCCGACCGCATCCTGGAGCTGCGCGACGGCCGCCTGGCCGAGGCGCCCGCCGGCCTGGCCTGAGCACGCCGCGCTCAAGACGCCCCCCCCGCCGACCGATAACGTCCGGGAGCACCCCCGCCGGTGGTCCCGGCGGGCGGCCTGCTGTATATTGAGCGCGGCGACCGGAGGGTCCCCCGCCGCTCGGCGGCCAGTACGGCGAACGGAGGCGCGAGAGCATGAACGACCGCTTCACCCAGAGAGTGCGCAAGGTCCTGTTCCTGGCCCGCGACGAGGCCGGCCGGATGCAGCACGACTACATCGGCACCGAGCACCTGCTGCTGGGGATCATCCGCGAGGGCGAGGGCATCGCCGCGCGGGTGCTGCAGCGCCTCGGCGTCGACTTCGTGCAGATCCAGCAGTCGATCGAGGAGATCGTCAATCCGCAGAGCGGGACGATCACCATCGGCGAGATCCCGTTCACGCCGCGCGCCAAGCGCGTGCTGGAGATCTCCATCGACGAGGCCCGCATCCACAACCACAACTACGTTGGCACCGAGCACCTCCTGCTGGCCCTGATCAAGGAGGGGGAGGGCGTCGCCGCGCGCGTCCTGCAGGAGCTGGGCGCCGACCACGAGAAGGTCCGCCGCGAGGTCCTGAAGATGCTGGGCACGGTCGAGCGCCCCGCCGACGCCGACAAGGCCGTCAAGAAGCAGGAGACGCCGGTCCTCGACCAGTTCGGCCGCAACCTCACCGACATGGCGCGCGACGGCAAGCTCGACCCGACCATCGGCCGCAACCGCGAGATCGAGCGCGTGATCCAGATCCTCTCGCGCCGCAAGAAGAACAACCCGGTGCTGATCGGCGACCCCGGCGTGGGCAAGACGGCCATCGCCGAGGGCCTCGCCTCGCGCATCGTGGAGGGCAAGGTCCCGGGCACGCTGCGGGACAAGGAGATCGTCACCCTCGACCTCGCCAGCGTGGTGGCCGGCACCAAGTACCGCGGCCAGTTCGAGGAGCGCCTCAAGCAGATCATGGCCGAGATCCGCGAGAACGAGCACATCATCCTGTTCATCGACGAGCTGCACACGATCGTCGGGGCCGGCGGCGCCGAGGGCGCCATCGACGCCTCGAACATGCTCAAGCCGGCGCTCTCGCGCGGCGAGATCCAGTGCATCGGCGCCACGACGATGGACGAGTTCCGCAAGCACATCGAGAAGGACGGGGCGCTGGAGCGCCGCTTCCAGACCGTGATCGTCAACCCGCCGAGCGAGGAGGAGACCGTCGCCATCCTCTTCGGCCTGCGCGACCGCTACGAGGCCCACCACCGCGTCAAGTTCGACGACGACGCGATCAAGGCCGCCGTCTGGCTGAGCAACCGCTACATCTCCGGCCGCGCCCTGCCCGACAAGGCGATCGACGTGATCGACGAAGCCGGCTCGCGGGCCCGCCTGTCGATGGCCGTGGTGCCGCCCGACCTGCGCCAGATGGAGACCCAGATCAACGAGGTGGTCAAGGAGAAGGAGGCCGCCATCCAGGCCCAGGAGTTCGAGAAGGCCGCCCGCTTCCGCGACGAGGAGAAGGAGCTCAAGCGCCAGCTCGGGGACCTGAAGAAGAACTGGAAGGTCGAGTCGAGCGACAGCGCCGCCATCGTCGACACCCGCCTGGTCTGCCGCGTCATCGCCGACATCACGGGCATCCCGGTGTCCGAGGTGGAGGAGGAGGAGACCCGCAAGCTCCTGCGCATGGAGGAGGAGCTCGGCAAGTGGATCATCGGCCAGGCCGGCGCGCTCGACGCCGTCTCCAAGGCGATCCGGCGCAACCGCGCCGGCCTGCGCGACCCCCGCCGCCCCATCGGTTCCTTCCTGTTCACCGGTCCCACCGGCGTCGGCAAGACCGAGGTGGCGCGGCGCCTCGCCGAGTTCATGTTCGGCGACCAGACGTCGCTGATCCGCGTGGACATGAGCGAGTACATGGAGAAGTTCTCCGTCTCGCGGCTGGTCGGCGCCCCCCCGGGCTACGTCGGCTACGACGAGGGCGGCATGCTCACCGAGAAGGTGCGCCGCAAGCCGTACGCGGTGATCCTGCTGGACGAGATCGAGAAGGCGCACCACGACGTCTTCAACATCCTGCTGCAGGTCCTCGAGGACGGCCAGCTGACCGACAGCTTCGGGCGCACCGTCGACTTCAAGAACACGGTCCTGATCATGACCTCGAACGTGGGCAGCCGCCGGGCCAAGGAGAGCAAGCCCCTGGGCTTCGACTCGGAGCAGAAGGACTACCACGACACGCGCCTGCGCTCGGTGGTCGACCAGGACCTCAAGCGCACCTTCAGCCCCGAGTTCCTGAACCGCGTCGACGAGCTGATCTTCTTCAACTCGCTGGGGCAGAAGGAGATGCACGACATCGTCGAGATCATGCTCCTGGACGTCAACAAGCGGCTCAAGAACATGGCGATCGTGTTCGAGTTCTCGCCGGCGGCGAAGGACTTCCTCTGTCGCGTGGGCTACGATCCCGAGCAGGGCGCGCGCCCCCTGCGCCGCGCCATCCAGAAGTACGTCGAGGACCCGTTGAGCGAGAAGCTGCTGCGCGGCGAGATCCGCAGCGGGAGCACGCTGCGCGTCGAAGCGGGGAACGACAAGCTCACCTTCGCCATCGAGGCGCTCCCGGAGGTCGGGGCGCCGACGGCCCTGACGGTGGACCCGGTCGCCGGGTCCTGACCCGGACCGCAGCGGGATCTCGGGCGGGGAGCCGGCGGCTCCCCGCTCTTGCGTTCGGGGGCGCCGGCGTCCACATTCGGGGGAACCCGGCGGGCGGCCGCGCGTTGAACCCGCCGACGGCGCGCTGCGCTGTTGCCGGGGCGCGCCCCCTCTGCTACCATGCCCCGGTTTTCCGCGGCTGCCCCGCACCTCGAACCGGAAAGACGGGATGAACCTCCACTGGACCCTGCGCGCGTCCGTCCTGGCGATCGTCGCCGTCTGCCTGGCGGGCGCGGCCGCCGCCGCCCCGATCACGGCCATCGAGGTGGTCGGCGCCCGGACCGTCGGCGCGCGCCAGGTGGCGTCGTGGTCGGAGCTGGAGGAGGGGCGCGAGTACTCGGCCGACCTGGTGGCCGCGGCCATCCGCAACCTCTTCGCCACCGGCAAGTTCGCCGACGTGCGCGTCTACCGGCAGGTCGAGGCGGCGGGCGTGCGCCTCACGATCAACCTGCAGGAGTTCCCCCGCATCCGCCAGGTGGTCTTCCGCGGCAACGACAAGGTCAAGGAGGAGGACCTGCGCACGGCGTACCCGCCGGCGGTCGGGCAGTTCGCCAACCCGGCGGTGCTGACCCGCGAGCTCGAACCGCTGCGCGTCCTCTACCAGGAAAAGGGCTACTACAGCATGACCGCCCACCTCGACTCCTCGACGGTGGACGCCGGCAACCTCGAGACGGTCGTGGTGACGATCGACGAGGGCGGCAAGATCAAGGCCCGCCGCATCGAGTTCGAGGGCAACGCGGTCTTCACCGACGAGCAGCTGCGCAAGCAGATGAAGCAGTCCACGGGCGGCTTCCTGAAGAGCGCCACCTTCAAGAAGCAGCAGTTCGAGGAGGACAAGGCGCGCATCGTCGCCTGGTACCAGGACCACGGCTACCTCGACGCGACGGTCGACGCGGACGAGCTGGCCTTCGTCGAGGACCGCGAGAAGGTCGACCTGACCCTGCGCGTCACCGAGGGCCCGCTCTACAGCGTCGGCGACGTGAACTGGGAGGGCAACGTCGTCTACGACGACATCGCCGTCGCGCGCCTGATCACGCTGGAGAAGGGGCAGATCTTCCGCGAGAGCGAGTACCAGGAGACCCTGCAGGCCCTGCACTCGCTGTACTGGGATTCCGGCTACATCTACATCACGATCGAGCCGGAGCGGCACATCCGCGAGCAGGTGGTCGGGCTCACCTTCCGCTTCCAGGAGGGCTCGCCGGCGCGGGTGCGCAACGTCCAGGTCGTCGACAACCTGAAGACCCACGACGCGGTGGTCCTGCGCGAGATGCAGCTCTTCCCCGGGGACGTCTTCAGCAACTCGCTGGTCGGCCTGTCGCAGCGCGACATCTTCCAGCTGGGCTTCTTCGAGGACGTCCAGGTCGACTTCGCGCCGGCGGACACCGAAGGCGACATCGACCTGCTGATGAAGGTCAAGGAGAAGCAGACCGGCCAGTTCTCCTTCGGCATGGCCTACAGCGCGCAGACCTCGGCCACCGGGTTCATCCAGGTCCAGGAGACCAACTTCCGCGGCCGGGGCCAGAACCTGGGCGTGGCCTGGCAGTTCGGCTCGCGCCAGCGCTACGTCGACCTGAACTTCACCGAGCCCTGGTTCCGCGGCACCCCGACGCTGGTCGGCGTGGACCTCTTCGACCGCTACCAGTACAACTTCGACGACTTCTACGAGAGCCGCGTCAAGGGCCTCGCCCTGCGCCTCGGCCGCCGCATCCCCGGCACCCGCTACTCGCGCGTCGGCCTGCGCTACGAGCTGTCCGAGACGCGCCTGTCGAACTTCAGCTCGGCCTACGTGAACTACCTCGACGTGCTCGAGGACCAGATCGGCGCCGACGGCATCCCCTACGAGCGCCTCGACGAGGTCGACTGGCCGCGCACCAAGAGCTCCGTCACCCTGAGCCTGTCGCGCAATTCCACCGACAACCCCTTCTTCCCGACGCAGGGCTCGAAGACCACCTACAGCGCCGAGCTGTCGGGCGGCCTGCTGGGCGGCGAGATCGACTACCACAAGCACGAGCTGAAGCAGTCCTACTTCCAGAAGCTGCCCGGGGGCTTCGCCCTGAACCTGCGCACCTCGCTGGGCCTGATCGTGGGCCTGAACACGGCCGACGGCGTGCCGGACTACGAGAAGTTCCGCCTCGGGGGCAACCGGATCTACCCGCTGCGGGGGTACCGGGACCTGGAGGTCGTGCCCCGGGGGAACCCCGGCTTCATCGGCGGGCGCTTCTACACGATCATGAACGCCGAGATCCTCTATCCCTTGACGAAGGCCGTCCAGCTGCTAGGTTTCGTCGACCAGGGCGACACCTGGAACAGCTTCACCGAGGCCGACTTCACGAACCTGCGCAAGGGCGCCGGCTTCGGCGTGCGCGTGGAGGTGCCCATGATGGGCACGATCGGCTTCGATTACGGCTACGGATTCGACCGCGCCGGCGGGGCCGGCTGGGAGCCGCACTTCAACTTCGGCACCTTCTTCTAGGACGCCGGACAACGCGCCCCTCGGCGCCGGAGGTATCATGGAACGCAATCCGATCTCACGCGCCGCCGCCGCGGTCTGCCTCGCCTGCCTGCTGGCGCCCCTGGGCGCCGCCGCCAAGGAGGCCAAGCCTCTGGCGGTGGTCGATTCCGAGCGCATCGTCCAGGAGTACGGCGCGGCCCGCGACGCGCAGGCCCAGTATCAGAAGTTCCTGCAGGGGCTGGAGCAGGACATCAGCGACCGCGAGAAGGACCTGCAGCGGGCCGCCGAGCAGATCGAGAGCCAGCGGATGCTGCTGGGGGAGGACGCCCTGCGGGCCAAGATGCAGGAATTCGAGAGCCAGAAGGCCGACTACTACCAGTTCCGGCAGGGACTCGAGGGCCGCGCCGAGAGCGAGTACAAGGCCAAGATCCAGCCCATCATCGACCAGGTGAAGCTCATCGCCGAGCGGATCGGCAAGGAACAGGGATACGGGATCATCGTGGACGCCGCCTCGCTGACCACCCTGTACATCGACGCCGAGGTGGACCTGACCGACGAGGTCCTGTCGGCCCTGGTCAGCGGCACGGAGAAGTGAGGACTGTTTTCGGTTGACACCCGGGGTCCGCCGCACGACATTTTGATCGTCTTTTTCAACGAGCGATGCGCCCCTCTTTGTTCGCGAACCGGACGGAGCGGGGCCGTTTCATGATCGGGGATCCGGCCGCATGGGCTACCGACTGAGCGAACTCGCAGCACGATTGGGCGTGCCCTGGGAGGGGCCGGACGACCCGGAGATCCTGGGGGTGGCCGGGTTCGAGGACGCCGGTCCCGGCGACATCACCTTCGCGGTCGACCGCCATCGCGAGTCCGGTCTGGCGGGCGCCGGCGCCGCCGCCGTCGTGGTGCGCCCCGGCGTGCCGTGCCCGTTGCCGGCGCTGAGGGCCGACGACCCCCGGGCCGTCTTCACGCAGGTCCTGGCCCTGTACGCGCCGCCCCTGTCGCGCGTGTTTCCCGACGGCCGCCACCCGACGGCCGTGGTGGACCCGACCGCCGAACTGGCCCCCGACGTCGCCCTGGGGCCCTACTGCGTGGTGGGTCCCGGCGCCAGGATCGGCGCGGGTTGCCGGTTGGGTCCCCACGTGGTGGTCGAGGCGGACGCGGTCCTGGGCCGGCGCTGCCTGCTGCACGCGGCGGCGCAGGTGCGGGAGCGCTGCGTCCTGGGCGACGAGGTGATCCTGCACGGCGGGGCCGTGGTCGGCAGCGACGGGTTCGGCTTCCATCCCGGCCGCGCGGGCCTGGTGAAGATCCCGCAGATCGGGATCGTCGTGCTCGGTGCGCGGGTCGAGGTCGGCGCCAACACGTGCATCGACCGCGCCACCACCGGCGTGACCAGCGTGGGCGAGGGCACCAAGCTGGACAACCAGGTCCAGATCGCCCACAACGTGACGGTGGGCCGCCACTGCGCGATCTCGGCCCAGAGCGGGATCTCGGGCAGCTGCCGCCTGGGCGACGGGGTGACGCTGGGCGGCCAGGTCGGCATGGCCGACCACCTGGAGCTGGGGGACGGGGTCAAGGTGGCGGCCAAGAGCGGGATCACCCGCGACGTGCCCGCCGGGCAGTCGATCTTCGGCTACCCGGCGATCGAGTTCCGCAAGGGCTTCAAGGTCGTGGCCCTCACGCACCGCCTGCCGGAGCTGTTCCAGCGCCTGGCGAAGGTCGAGGCCGCGCTGGGGCGTCGCCGCGAGGGCGAGCCGGCCGACGCCGTGCGCGACGACTGAGGCGGGGGAGGAAACCGACGTGCTCATCCTGCAGAAGACGCTGGGCCGCCGCGTGGCGATGACCGGACGGGGGCTGCATTCCGGCTCCGAAGCCGTGGTCGCCTTCTGCCCGGCGCCGCCCAACACCGGCCTGGTGTTCCGCGTGCCGGGACCCGACGGACGGGTGGAGATCCCGGCCCGCGCCGAGTGCGTGCCGGCTGGCCACCACGGCGTGCGCAACACCACGCTCGAGCGCGGCGGCGTCCGCATCCTGACCGTGGAGCACGTGCTGTCCGCCCTGAGCGGCATGGGCGTCACCAACTGCTACGTCGAGCTGGACGGGCCCGAACCCCCGGAGCCCCGCGCCGGCAGCACGCTGGAGTTCGTGGCCCTGCTGGACGAGGCCGGGATCGTGGACCAGGGCCTGCCCGCAGCCTTCCACCGGGTCGACGTGCCGGTCAGCTACCGCGACGGCGACGTCTCGCTGGAGGTGGCCCCACACGACGGCCTGCGCGTCACCTTCCACATCGACTACGACGACCCCCTGATCGGGGTGCAGGTCGCTTCCTTCCTGATCACGCCGGAAGTCTACCGGCGCGAGATCGCCCCCTGCCGCACCTTCGCCCTGCAGCGCGACGTCGAGAAGCTCAAGGCCATGGGGCTGGGCAAGGGCGGCACCCTGGACAACGCCATGGTCGTGGCCGACGGGCAACTGCTCAACGACACGCCGTTGCGCTTCCCGGACGAGTTCGTGCGCCACAAGATCCTGGACCTGATCGGCGACCTGGCGCTGGTGGGCGTGCCCCTGCAGGGGCACGTGACGGCGCGGCGTTCCGGCCACGACGCCAACATCAGGCTGGCGTCCCTGCTCGCGGAGAAGGAGCGGCGCGGCACACGGATCTACCCGTCCCGCGCGCCCGTCTACTGGGACATCGCCTCGATCATGAAGGTGATGCCGCACCGCTACCCGTTGCTGCTGGTGGACCGCATCCTGGAACTCGAGACCGGCAAACGGGTCGTGGGCATCAAGAACGTGTCGATCAACGAGCCGTTCTTCGTGGGGCATTTCCCCGGCCACCCGATCATGCCGGCGGTCCTGATCACCGAGGCCATGGCCCAGGTCGGCGGCGTGCTGCTGATGAGCAGCGTGGACCACCCGGAGACGAAACTTGTTTACTTCAGCGGGATCGACGGTGCAAGATTCCGGCGTCCGGTCACGCCCGGAGACCAGATCCGTTTCGAGCTGGAACTCGTGAAATTGCGGGGCCCCCTCTGCAAGATGCGGGGCTGCGCCTTCGTGGACGGCGAACTGGTGGCCGAGGCCGACCTCATGTCGACGATCGTGGACCGCTGAGCGGTCCCGGGGAGGATCAACGTGGCGAATCCGATCATCAAGCGCGCGGGCGAGATCAGGCCGGTCCGACCGCCCGAGATCCACCCGACCGCGGTGGTCCATCCCGACGCCCGACTCGGACACGGCGTCAAGGTGGGCCCGTTCGCCATCATCGGCCCCCACGTCGAGATCGGCCCCGAGTGCGAGATCGGCTCCACGGTGCTGATCGAGGGCCACACCACGCTTGGCCGCGGCAACCGCGTCTTCCACGGCGCGGCCATCGGCACCGAGCCGCAGGACCTCAAGTACCGCGGCGAGCTCAGCCACGTCGAGATCGGCGACGACAACGTCATCCGCGAGTACGTCACCGTCCACCTCGCGACCGGCGACAACGAGAAGACCCGCATCGGCGACGGCAACATGCTGATGGCCTACGTGCACGTGGCCCACAACTGCCTGATCCAGGACCACTGCATCCTGGCCAACGCGGTGAACCTGGCGGGGCACGTCGAGATCGGCCGCTGGGCCATCGTCGGCGGCATGACCCCCGTCCACCAGTTCGTGCGCATCGGCGAGCACGCCTTCATCGGCGGCGGCAGCCGCATGGCGCAGGACGTGGCGCCCTACATCCGGGTCGCCGGCAATCCGGTGGAGGTCCACGGCCTCAACAGCGTGGGCCTGAAGCGCCGCGGCTTCGACGAGGCGACGCTGCTGAACCTCAAGAACGCCTACCGCCTGCTGTTCCGCAGCGGCCTGAACGTGAGCCAGGCCCTGGAGCGGATCGCCTTGGATTGCACCCTCGACCCCTACATCGAGGAGCTGATGGCCTTCATCCGCCGTTCCGAGCGCGGCATCGTCCGCTGACGGCGGCCAGCCCAACCGGAGACGGCGCCGCGAAGGCGCCGTCGGATCCCGGGGGAAACCGGTGACGACCCGCCCGGCCGCCAAGTCCCCGCACATCCTGTTGTCCTGCGGCGAGGCGAGCGGCGACCGCTACGGCGCGGCGCTGCTGACGGCCCTGCGCGGGCGACTGCCCGAAGCGCGCTTCTCGGCCCTCGGGGGCGATGCGTTGCGCGCGGCCGGGGCCGAGATCGTGCAGCCGTCCGACCGCCTGTCGGTGATGGGTCTGGGCGAGGTGCTCGGGGCGCTGCCGGGCCTGCTGACGGCCCGCCGGCGGCTGCGCGCCCTGCTCTGCGGCGGCGACGTGGACCTCTTCCTGCCCGTCGACTACCCCGGCTTCAACCTCGGGATCGCCCGGCACGCCCGCGGTGCCGGCGTGCCCGTCTTCTACCTGATCGCGCCGCAGCTCTGGGCCTGGGGCGCTTGGCGGGCCGGCGGCGTGCGCCGCGCGGTGGACCGCCTCGGGGTCGTGCTGCCCTTCGAGGAGCGGTACTTCCGGGCCCGCGGCATCCCGGCCGTCTCCCTCGGGCACCCCCTGGTCGAGGACCACCCCAAGTCGGAGGTCGACCGCGCGCGCCGGCGGCGCGAGGAGCGCCTGCTCGATCCCGCGGCGCCGCTGACGATCGGGCTGCTGCCGGGCAGCCGCGCCCAGGAAGTGGGCGCGCTGCTGCCGGTGCTGCGCGAGGCCTTCGTCCGCCTGCGGGCGGACTCGCCGGGACGCGTGCTGCGGGGCGTCGTCAGCCGCGCTCCCGGGGCGCCCGTGCCGGACGATCCCGGCGACGGCCTGAGCGTCAGCGGGGAGCCGCTGGCTTCCCTGACGCGCGATCTCGACCTGGCGCTGGTCTGCAGCGGCACGGCCTCGCTCGAGGTCGCACTGGCCGGCGTCCCGCACGCCCTGGTCTACCGCACCTCACCGCTGACCTACGCCCTGGCCCGCCGCCTGGTGCGCCTGGACTGGATCGGGTTGGCCAACCTGGTGCTGGAGCGCCCCGCGGAGTGCCCGCTGGTGCGCGAGTTCGTCCAGGACGCGGCGCGACCCGCAGCCCTGGCCGCCGATCTGCAGGACTGGCTGGCGTCGGGCGCGCGGCGGGCGCGCTTCGCCACCGGCGTGGACGAACTGCGCGAGCGTCTCGGCGGCGCCGGCTTCTGGGACCGCGCCGCCGACGAGGCCGTGTCCCTGCTGCGCGAGCGGACCGGGGACGGGCGATGAGCGCCGGCGCGTCCCAGTTCCTGAAGCTCACGCTGGCGCGCCCCGCCTGGCGCCTGCTGGCGACCACCGTGCGCCGCGACCCCGCCGCGGGGTCGACGCGGCGAGGGGCGGTCATCTTCGCCAGCCTCCACCGCGACATGATCCCCGCCGCGTTGCACGTGATGCCGGCGCGAGCCTCGCTGCTGGTCAGCCAGAGCCGCGACGGCGACATCCTGATCCGCACGCTCGGGCCCGACGGGTTCGGCTTCGTGAGGGGCTCGACCGGCAGGGACGGCGCCGACGCCCTGCGTTCGCTGCTGGAGGTTCTGCGCCGCGGCGGCGCCGTCGGTTTGGCCGTGGATGGTCCGCGCGGCCCGTTCGGGACCGTGCACGAGGGCGCGGTCCTGCTGGCCCGCCTGTCGGGCGCGCCGATCGTGCCGCTGCGCGCCCATCCGGGGCGACACCTGTCGCTGCGGACCTGGGACCGGACGATCGTCCCGCTGCCCTGGGCGACGGTGGCGATCGAGGAAGGCGCGGACGTGCGTGTCCCGCGCGAGGCCGAAGCTGCGTCTTGCGCGGCGGTCGCCTCGGATTTGGGAGCCTGGCTGCGGGGCGAGAGGAGCGGCGCATGAAGTCCGGCACCCATGACCGCGACGCGGTCCTCGATCTGCGCGGCGGAGCGAGGGGACGCGTCGAAGACGCCTGGCGGCGCTGGGAGACCCGGTTGCCGCGGCCCGCCGCCTGGATCGAACCCTGCTCCGACGCCTGCGGAGACGCCGAACTGCGGCGGCGGCTGTCGTCGCGCGGCGTGCCGGAAGCGCGGCCCTTCCTCGTTTCGGTGGGCAACCTCGTCGCCGGCGGCACCGGCAAGACGCCGGTGGTGCTGGACCTCGCCCGGCGGCTGTCCGCCGCGGGGCTGCGCGCGGCCGTGCTGACCCGCGGCCACGGGGGCCGCGCCGCGGGTCCCTTGCGCGTGCGACCCGGCGATCCGGACTGCGGCGACGAGGCGCGGCTGCTCGCGGCCGCCCTGCCCGCGGTGCCCGTCGTCCAGGCGCGCCGGAGACGGCGGGGCCTCGACTTCCTGCGGCGCGAGGCGCCCGGTTGCGACATCGTGCTGCTCGAGGACGCGCACCAGACCGCAGGCGTGCCCCGGCACCTCGACGTGCTGATCCTGGACCGCTGGGAGCGGTGCGAGGGCGTCGTGGTCCCGACCCCGGTGCGACGCCTGCCCTGGGGACCGGGGCGCGAGGGCGTCGCGGGCGCGGCGCGCGCCCGGCTCTGGATCGTGGAAGCGGACGCGGAGCCGGCCGGTCCGCTGCGCGGCCCCACAGGCGTCGTCGTGCTGGGCTTCGCACGACGCGAGGTATGGGCCGAAGGGGCGTCTCCCGCGCCCGGCACGCCCTGCGCCGTGGTCTCGGGCATCGCGCGCCCGGAGAGGTTCGAGGCGGCCTGCGCCCGGCTGTGCGGCGCGCCGCCGGTGCTGGCGGTGCGCTGCGCCGATCACGCGCGCTACGACCGGCGACGGGTCGCGCGGCTGCTGGCCGAGGGATCGCGGCGCGGCGCGACCTGCTGGCTGACCACGGCCAAGGATCGTGTTAAATTGTCGGATGTCTGGCCGCCCGACGCGCCGCCGCTGTTCACCGTCGACTTGGAACTCGTCTGGCGGGGACCCGACCCCGTCGAGCGGGTCGTCCTGCACCTGCTGGAGGGATGAGATGCAACCGACCGCACCGGTGACCAGCCGCTTCCTCGTCGCGGGGACCGGCATCGCCGGGCTGCAGTTCGCGCTGCTGGCCGCCGAGCACGGCGACGTGCGCATCGTGACCAAGAAGGATTCCTCCGAGAGCAACACGAACTACGCGCAGGGCGGCATCGCGGCGGTGCTCTCGCCGCTGGACGATTTCGAGTCCCACGTGCGCGACACCCTGGTCGCCGGGGACGGCCTCTGCGACGAGGCGGTCGTGCGGGCCATGGTCGGGGCCGCGCCGCGCCTCATCGAGCGCCTGCTGGCCTACGGCGTGCGCTTCACGCGGGAGGGCGAGCGGGAGGACGCACCCTACGCGCTCACGCGCGAGGGCGGCCACTCGCAGCACCGCATCCTGCACGCCGCCGACCTCACGGGACGGGAGCTCGAGCGCCGCCTGCTCGAGGCTTGCCGCCGTCACCCCCGCATCGCCATGGACGAGGACCACCTCGGCCTGGACCTGATCCGCGACTCCGACCTGCGACGGGGCGGCGACCCGCAGCGCGTCGTCGGCTGCTGGGTCCTGGACCGCGACACGCTGCAGCGCCGCGTCTACCTGGCGCCGGCCACGATCCTGGCCACCGGCGGCTGCGGCAAGGTCTACGCCTACACGTCGAACCCGGACATCGCCACCGGCGACGGGCTGGCCATGGCCTACCGGGCCGGCGCCCTGCTGGCCAACCTGGAGTTCGTCCAGTTCCACCCGACCTGCCTCTACCACCCGCGCGCCAAGAGCTTCCTGATCTCCGAGGCGGTGCGCGGGGAGGGGGCGCACCTGATCAACGGCCGCGGCGAGCGCTTCATGGAGCGCTACGACCAGCGCCGCGAGCTCGCGCCCCGGGACATCGTCGCGCGGGCCATCGACCAGGAGATGAAGCGCACCGGCGATTCCTGCGTGTACCTGGACCTGCGGCACCTCGGGCGCGCCTTCGTCGAGCGGCGCTTCCCGAACCTCTCGGCCACCTGCGCTTCCTTCGGCATCGACATGGCGGGGGGGCCGGTGCCGGTCGTGCCGGCCGCCCACTACATGTGCGGCGGGGTCAAGGTGGACGGGCAGGGACGCACCAGCCTGCCGGGACTCTACGCGATCGGGGAGGTGGCCTGCACCGGCGTCCACGGGGCGAACCGCCTGGCCAGCAACTCCCTGCTCGAAGCGGTCTACTTCGCCGAAGCCGCCGCCGGCGCGGCCGTCGCCGACGGGCCGACGGCGGGAACCCCGCCCGCGGGCCTGCCGATCCAGGACGGGTTCCCCTCGGCGATGTCGAGCGGACCGGAGGCCGTGATCCTCGAGCACGACTGGAACTCGGTGCGTCGCGTGATGTGGGACTACGTGGGCATCGTGCGCTCGCGCGGCCGCCTGGACATCGCGCTGGACCGCGTGCGCGCCATCCGCGCCACCGTCGAAGGCGTCTACGCCCGCTCGCTGGCGAACCCCGACCTGGTCGAGCTGCGCAACATCGCCCTGGTCGCCGAACTGATCGTCCTCTGCGCCCGCGAGCGCCGCGAGAGCCGCGGGCTGCACGAGACCCTGGACCATCCCGGCAAGGATCCGCAGGCGCCTCGCGAGACCCTCGTCGGTCGCGGGCTCGCCCTGGCCGCGAGCGAGCCGCCGCCGGCGGCCGCGTCATGAACTGGTACCGCACCGCCTTCGGCGCGCACTACCGCCACCTCTACGCCCACCGGGACGGGCACGAGGCCGCCGCCTGCGTCGCGGCGATCGCGCCCTGGCTGCCGTTGCGGCGGGGGCCGGTCGTCGATCTCGGCTGCGGCGCCGGCCGCCACCTGTCGCCGCTGGCGGCTCACGGGGCCTGGGGCCTGGCGCTCGACCTGTCGGCCGACCTGCTCGCCGACGCCGCCCGCGCCGCCGGCGCGCTCGCGCTGCCGCCGGTCCGCGCCGACATGCGCTGCCTGCCGCTGCGCGACGGGAGCTGCGCGGCCGTGCTTTCGCTGTTCACCTCCTTCGGCTACTTCGGGGATCTCGACGACCACGCGCCCCTGCTGCAGGAGATCACCCGCGTGCTCGTCCCCGGTGGCCGCTGGTGCCTCGACCACCTCAACGCCTTCGCCGTGCGGCGGGAGCTGGCCGCCGGCGATGCCGTGCGGGAACGGCGTCTCGGTCCTAATTTGGTCCGTGAGCGGCGACGGTTGGAGCCCGGCGGCCGGCGCGTGCTGAAGGACGTCCGCATCCGGCCGCTCGGCGGATCCGAACGATCGGCGGCGGACGGCGTGCCGCCGCAGGGCCTGGACTACACCGAGTCGGTCGCCCTGTTCGCGCCCGCGGAACTCGACGCGCTGTGCCGCGGCGCGGGGCTGGCGCGCGTCGCCGCGTACGGCGGCTACGACGGCCGCGATTTCGAAGCCGAGACGGCCGAGCGCTGGCTGCTGATCTACGAGCGGGAGGCCTGAGCCGTGACGACACCGCCGTTCCCCGCCGAAGCCGGCCCCGCGCTCGCCGCCCTGCCGGGCCTCAGCCCGCTGGCGCGGGCTTGGCTGCGGGGAGACGCCCCCTTCGCCGGCGCGACGGCCGAGTGGCGGCGCTTCCTCGGGGGACCGTCCACGGTCGTGGCCCCGGCCTGGCGCGACGCCGGCTGGCGCGAGGGCTGGCTGGCGGAGTTGGCGACGGACCTGCCGGACGACCCCGCGCGCGCCGCCGCCGCTGCGGCCTTGGCGGCCCTGTCCGCCGGGGAGGCGGAGGTCGTGGTCACGGGCCAGCAGCCCGGATTCCTGGGCGGCCCCCTGCTGACGCTCCACAAGGCCGCCGCCTGCGTCGCCGCGGCCAGGGCGCGCACCGCGGCCGGCCGCCCGACGATCCCGCTGTTCTGGTGCGGCGACGACGACGACGACCGGCGCGAGGCCTTCGCGCCGCGATTGCACGATCCACGCCGGGACGCGCTGCTCGGGGCGGCGCCGCCGCCGGGCCCGGACGATCTCGTGATCGGCGCGGCGCCGGCGGACGTCTGGGCCGCCCCTGAGGCCGGCTGGTTGGCGGAACGCGTCCCCGGCGGCGGTCTCGGCGCCGACCTGGCCGCCCTCTGGGCCCACGCCCGTCGCGAGGGCTGGACCTGGGGCCGCCTGCAGCGGCGCGCCCTGCTGCGGGTGTTCGCCGGCACCGGGTTGCTGGCGGTGTCGGGCGACGACGCCGGCCTGCACCGGGCCGCGTCACCCCTCTATGCGGAGCTGATCGCGCGCCGGAGCGAACTGGCGGCGCTCGCCGCGGCGCGCGGTGCGGATCTGACGGCCCTGGGCTACCATGCCCAGATCGGCGGCGCCTCGCTGGACGCCCCCTTCCATCTGCGACGTGGCGGGGGCCGCGAGCGGGTGGTCGATCCCGCGACCCTGCTCGCTTCGACTCAGGACCTGCGCCCCGGCGTGCTGCTGCGGACCCTGGTCCAGGACTGGTTCTTCCGGCCGGCCGGCATCGTGGCGGGCCCTGGTGAATTGGCCTACCTGGAACAGCTGCGCCCGCTGCACGCGGCCCTGGGGCTGGAGCAACCGGCGCTGCTGCCGCGCCTGTTCGCGCGCCTGAGCGACGACCCCGGACGCGATGCGGCTGCCGGTCCGCAGTCCATCGACGACACGGCCGGCGACGCGGCATCGGCCGAGATCGCCGCGACCTTGGCCCGCACCCTCGCGGACCGCGCCGGCCTGCCGGACCGACAGGCCCGGGCGCTGGCCGACCGCGCGGCCCGCGTCTGGCGCGACGAGGTGCGCGCGGCGTTCCGCGCGCGGCAGGAACCGGCGGACGGGACCCCGCCGGCGACGGCTCCGGCCTGGGCCGCCCCGGGCGGCGAGCGGCAGGAGCGGGCGCTGGCGATGCACTGGGCCACGGCGCTCTGGGGGGACGAGCTGGCGACGTCGGAGGTCGCCGCGGCCGCCGCCCATTTCGCGCGCGGGGCCGACGGCGACTGGCGCGACTGGTGGATCCGCGTGCCCCCGCCGTTTCCGGCGGGTTCGTGAACAGCGAGGGGCCGCATGAACCGGCAGGCAACCGAGGTGGGGACATGACCGACGACCAGCGCCCAGACCACGCCGACGCGACCGCGGGCATCGACCTGCTCTGCATCAGCCCTCACACCGACGACGCGGAGATCGCCTGCGGCGGCACGCTGGCCCGTTTCGCCGCCCTGGGCCGCCGGGTCTGGCTGCTCGACCTGACGCGCGGCGAACTCGGCTCCAACGGCACCCCCGACGAGCGCTGGGCGGAGGCGGCCCATGCGTCCGCGGCGCTGGGCATCGCCGGCCGGCTGCAGGCCGCGCTGCCCGACGGCTTCGTCTCGGCCGAACGGCCCGAGCAGGTGACCGCGGTCGCCGCCGTCATCCGCAGCCTGCGCCCGCGCTGGCTGTTGGCGGCGCCGGTCCCGCGGCGCCACCCCGACCACCAGGCGATCCCGGCCCTGGTGCGCAAGGCGGCCTTCATGGCCCGGCTCGCCGCGTGGCCGGCGGCCCTGCCCGATCTGCGTTCCTGGCCCGGGACGACGGCGATCCCGCCGCCGGCGCCGCTGTGGATCTGCGAGGCGGTGCTGACGGTCTGCGCGCCGGGCGAGCGCCCGCAGCTCTACGTGGACGTGTCGGCGAGCTGGCCGGCCAAGCTGGCGGCCCTGCGCTGCTACGCGACCCAGCTGGAACGGGCCGAGGGCGCGCGGCCGACCGTCATCAACGAACCCGCCTTCCTGGATCAGGTGGAGCGCTGGGCCCGCGCCTGGGGCTTCCAGGCGGGCGTCCCGCTGGCCGAGGCCTTCGCCACCGAGCAGGCGCCGCTGCTGGCGGACCTGCCCGCGGAGCGCTGGGTGTGAGCCGCCTGCCGGTCATCGGGATCACGTGCTACCCCACCCAGGGCGGCAGCGGGGTGGTGGCCAGCGAGCTGGGACTGAACCTGGCCCGCCGCGGCTACGAGGTGCACTTCATCACCAGCGAGATGCCGCTGCGGTTGCGCCGCTACGAGGCCAACATCTACTTCCACCCGGTGGAGGCGGTCACCTACCCCGTCTTCCAGCACACGCCCTACACGCTGGCGCTCGCCACCAAGATGAGCGAGGTGGCGCGCCGCCACGGCCTCGACCTGCTCCACGTCCACTACGCCATCCCGCACGCGGCGAGCGCGTACCTGGCCCGCGCGATGATCGGTCCGGACCGGCTGAAGATGATCACGACGCTGCACGGCACCGACATCACGCTCGTGGGCCAGGAGCCTTCCTACTTCGAGATGACGCGCTTCCTGATCGAAGAGAGCGACGCGGTCACCGCCGTCAGCGGCTGGCTGCGCGACGAGACGGTCCGCGTCTTCGAGCCCCGCCGCGAGGTCGAGGTGATCCCCAACTTCGTGGACCCGCTGCGCTTCCGCCCCCGCGACGACGGGCCGCGCGCGCTGTTCGCGAAGCCGGACGAGAAGATCGTCGTCCACGCCTCGAACTTCCGGCCGGTGAAGAACGCGATCCACGTCGTGCGCGTGTTCGCGGAGATCGCGCGCCGGGTGCCGTCGCGGCTGCTGCTGGTGGGGGAGGGCCCCGAGCGCCCGCTGTGCGAGCAGCTGGCCGTCGAGCTCGGCGTGGCCGACCGCGTCCGCTGCCTCGGCCAGGTCGAGAACCTCGAGGAGATCCTGGCGTTGTCCGACCTCTGCCTGCTGCCCTCGCGCCACGAGTCCTTCGGCCTGGTCGCGCTGGAGGCGATGGCCTGCGGCACCCCGGTCGTCGCCACCGACCGCGGCGGCACGTCCGAGTTCATCGAGAGCGGCCAGACCGGCTTCCTCTGCGATCCCGACGACATCGCCGGCATGGCCGCCGCGTCCACCGGGCTGCTGCTGGACCCGGCGCTGCACCGGCAGGTCCGCGACGACGGCCTGCGCGACGCCGTGTCCCGCTTCGGGACGCCCTGCATCCTGAAGCGCTACGTCGACCTCTACGACCGTGTCCTGGGCTGAGCGGGAACCCCCCGGCGTCCCGGGGGGTACACCCCGGACTCCGCCCTTGAACCCCCGCACCGGGGTGGTACATTGGGCGAGGATGTCGGGCGGCAGCGCCGGACGTCCACCGGCGTCCGGAGCGTCGCCGGCCCACGGCAGAAGGAGCTGACATGACCCACGCGCCCTTCCTGGCGTCGCTCGGGGCGGCCGAGATCATCGATCTGCTGCGCAAGTCCTCGTTCCTGGGGATCCTGGACGTCGTGATCCTGGTCCTGCTTTCGGTCCTGTGCTGGGCCGTGATGTTCGACCGCGGCCGCCTGCTCGCGTCCGTGCGGCGCGGCCACGCCGAATTCTGGGAGCAGTGCGACGCCTGGCTGCAGGGCCGGCTGGAACGCCGGGACCTGGACGCCTGGTGCCGCAGCCACCCCGACCTGCCGCTGGCCAACCTGTGGCGCGAGACGGTCGCGCAGCCCACCAGCCAGGCCGTGCGGCGTTCCGCGGAACGCGTCGCCTACGCCGAGACGGAGAATCTCGAGCGCTACCTGATCATCCTGTCGACGACCGTCACCGTGGCGCCCTTCCTGGGGCTGCTCGGTACGGTCTGGGGTCTGATGCAGGCGTTCTGGGAGATGTCGGTGCTGCGCAGCGCCAACCTCGCGGTCGTGGCGCCGGGCATCGCCGAGGCGCTGATCACGACCATCGCCGGCTTGTCGGCCGCCGTGCCGGCCGTGGTGTTCTTCAACCTCTTCGTGCGCAAGATCGACCTGGTGGGCAACGAGATGGAGCGCCTGCGCACCATCATGGAGGACGCGGCCCCGTCGGCGGGGGAGGCCAGGCTCGGCCAGGTCCGCCGTCCGGAACCGCACGAGAAGGAACAGATCCGATGAGACGCCGCTCGTCCTACCGCGGCTTCTCCGAGATCAACATCACCTCGCTGGTGGACATCTCGTTGTGCCTGCTGATCATCTTCATCCTCACCGCGCCCTACATGCAGGGCGGCGTGGAGGTCAACCTGCCGCAGGCCGAGACCCGCGAGCTGGTCGTCGAGGAGGGGCCGGTGATCACCGTGACGAAGGAGCGCGCGCTCCACTTCGACGACGCGCCCATCGCCATGTCCGACCTCGCCGCCCGCCTCGGCGTCTTCGCCGACCGGCGCGCGACCCTGCCGGTCTACCTGCGGGCCGACGAGGACGTGCCCTACGGTTTCGTGCTGCAGGTCATGGCTGCCATCGAGAAGGAGGGCTTCTCGAACCTGAGCCTCGTGGCGGACCAGGACCTCGGGGAGAGGAAGCGACCGTGAGCCGCGCGCTGCCGGCCTCACTGCTGCTGCACGCGCTCTTCATCACGGCGCTGCTGCTGTTCGGATCCCAGGTGGTGCGCCAGCCGCTGCCGCGCCAGCGCGCGATCTCGGTGCGTCTGGCGGAACTGCCCAGCCCGCGCCCTCAGGTCCGGACCGCGCCGCCGCAGCCCGCCGCCGAGCCGGAGGTCCGGCCCGCGGTCGTCCCGAAGGCCGCCGAGAAGAAGCCGGCGCCGAAAGAGGCGGCCAAGCCGGTGACGAAGCCGGCGGCGAAGCCGGCCGTCCCGGACCGCCAGCCGGCGCAGGCCGACGCCGCCACGCCGGCGCAGGCCGGGCCGGTCGCGGCCACGCCCCGCCTCGGCGCCGACGTCACCGTCGCGCCGCAGTACCAGTACTACCTCGACCTGCTCGAACAGCGGATCGCCCGCAACTGGCAGCCGAGGAAGCTGGGGTTCCGCAGCGGGGCCCCGGTGACCTGCTCGGTCCACTTCCAGGTCGAACAGGACGGCCGGATCTTGCGGCCGACGGTGAGCGCCGGTTCGGGCGTGCCCCTGATGGACCGCGAGGCCCTGCGGGCCGTGGAGGCGGTCGGCACCTTCCTGCCGATCCCCGCCGGCATGGCCGGGCGCGGGATCGGCATCACCTACATCTTCACGCTGACGGCGGGGAACTGACCATGCGGCACGACATCGCGCGCGACATCCTGGCCACGGCCCTCGTCCTGCTGGCGGCCGCCGCGCCCGCCGCGGCCCAGGGCGAATACATCATGCGGGCCGACCGTTCGGCGGCCGAGCTGACCGACATCCTGGTGCAGCCTCCGGAGGTGCAGGCGGGCGGCGCCGAGGCCCGGGCGGCGGCCGGCACGGTCGACGCCGTCATCCGCTCCGACCTCGACTACAGCGGCCTGTTCCGCCTGCTGACGCGCGACCAGGTCGCCGGCAAGGCGCCGAGCCACTACCGCATCGACGGCGTGCTGGAGGGCCTGCCGACCGGGGGCGCGTCTTCGCCCGCGCTCACGTTGCGGCTGCTCTCGGAACCCGGCGGCCAGGTCCTGCTCTCCAAGCGCTACCAGCCGGGACCCGACCGGCTGCGGGCCACGGCGCACCACTTCGTGGAGCAGGTCATCCGCATGCTCACCGACCTGCCCGGCATCAGCCTGTCCCGCATCGTGTTCGCACGCGGCAGCGGGGACCGCCGGGACATCTGGTGCATCGACTACGACGGCGAGGGCCTGCTGCGGCTGACCTCCAACCGCACCTTGAACCTGTTCCCGTCCTGGTCCCCGGACAACAAGCTGATCGCCTTCATGTCCTTCCGGCAGGGTCAGCAGGGCACCTACGTCCTCGAGGCGGCGACCGGAGCCGTGCGCATGGTCGGCGAGACCAGCGGCTCGAACCTGGGGCCGTCCTGGCACCCCGGCGGTCAGGAACTGGTGGTGGCCCTGTCGAAGGCCGGCCAGCCGGACATCTACCGCCTCGGTCTGGACGGCCGCATCGTGCGACGGCTGACCGTCTCGGAATCGATCGAGGTCTCGCCCAGCTGGGCCCCGAGCGGCCGCGACCTCGTGTTCACCAGCGACCGGACCGGCTCGCCCCAGCTCTACGTCATGGACGCCGACGGCACCGGCCGGCGGCGCCTGACCTTCGAGGGGAAGTACAACGACTCGGCCGAGTGGTCGCCCCGCGGGGACCGGATCGTGTACGCCTGCCGCGAGCAGGAGATCACCCAGCTGATGCTCATCGAGGCGGGCGGGGAGAACCGACGCCTGCTGACCGACGCCTCCTGGCGCAACTGCGAGGATCCCAGCTGGGCCCCGGACGGGCGCCACGTGGTGTTCGCCTCGGACCGCACCGGGGTCTTCAAGCTCTACGTCCTGGACGTCGAGGACGGGTCGATCCGGCAGTTGACGAAGGGGGGAGAACCCGATACAACTCCTGATTGGTCCCAGTGAACATCCGTGTTATCTTGGCCTGGAATATGGAATCCGTTGGGTTGAGTCACTTCAGAAAAGGAGTCGGATAGCCATGGTGCGGACCCTAGCTCTGATCGGCATGCTGTTGGCGGCCCTGCTCATGACCGTCGGCTGCGGCGGCAAGAAGAACGTTCCGGTCGTGGACAACACGGCAGCCGTCGTCACGACCCCGCCCGTCGAAGAGGTCGTCGAGGAGACGCCGGTCGCCGAGACGGCGGCGCCCGTCACGAACTACGCGACGATGTCGCCGCAGGAGTACGGCATCGAGGATGTGTACTTCGCCTACGACGAGTACACCCTCAGCGCCGCCACCATGACCACGCTGACCGCGAACGCGAAGATCATGAAGGAGCACGGCGACGTCGTGTACCTGATCGAGGGCCACTGCGACGAGCGCGGCACGGTCGAGTACAACCTGGCCCTGGGCGAGAAGCGCGCGGCCGCCGTGCGCGACTACCTGGCGAACCTGGGCGTGAAGGCCGGCCAGTTGCGCGTCACGAGCTACGGCGAAGAGCGCCCGTTCGTCGCCGGCAGCACCGAGGCTTCCTGGGCCAAGAACCGCCGGGCCCATTTCGCGCGCCCGTAGGTGAACGCGATGCCGCAGCGCCGCACCACCGGCTTCGCCGCCCTGATGGCCGGCGCGTACCTGGCCGCTCTCGCGGCCGGGTGCGCGCCGCAGTTCGAAGAACTCGGGACGGCGGTCGACGCCAACACGGTCGAGATCCAGCGGTTGGCCGACGAGCAGACCGCGCTGCGGCGCGACGTCACGGCCCTGCTGGCGCTGCTGCGCAGCGGCGAGGGGTCGGGCCTGGAGACCGACGCGCGCCTGCAGACCCAGCTCTCGCAGATCCTGGCCCGCCTGGACCAGGCCGCCGGCCAGCAGACCGACAACCAGGAATACATGCGCAACCTGTCGGCCCGCGTGGACCTCCTGACCACGCGCCTAGGCATCCCCACGCTCGGCGAATTCAAGCCGGCGCCGACCGGAGGCGCCGACCTCGCGGCCCTGCCCGAGGAGGGGCGCGCCCTGTTCAACGCGGCCATGTCGGATCGCGGCCGGGGCGACTACGACGCCGCCCGCCAGGGCTTCCGGGATTTCCTGGGCCGCTACCCGCGCAGCGAGCAGGCCGACGACGCCGAGTACTGGCTGGCCGCGATGACCGCCGACGACGGCGACCAGCAGGCGGCCCTGAACGCTCTGCTGGCCCTGCTGGAAAGCTATCCGGACTCCGACCGCCGGGCCGACGCGCTGCACAAGGCGGTCGCCGCGGCCCACGCGCTCGGGCAGGACGCCGAGGCGCGCCGCCTGTTGGTCCGCCTGCAGACCGAATTCCCCGGCTCGGAAGCGGCGGAGCTGGCCGGAGCCCTCTTGTCCGAGTAGAAAACTGGGAGATGGCAGCGAGCAGGGAGGAGCGATCGTGCCCAAGATCCCCGTGCTGAAGCGGGCCCGCGACCTGGCCCAGCCCTTCCGGCCCGTGGAAGTCGCCGAACTGGACGGCGCCTACCACGCCTTCATCGTGCGCTACAGCGGGGACTACATCGCCCACAGCCACTCGGCCGACGAGTTCATCTACATCCTCGAGGGCATGATCGACATCGAGATGAACCGCGCCACGGTCACGGTGCGGCAGGGCGAGGCGATGCTGATCCCCGCCGGCACGGTCCACCGGCCACGCTGCAAGGCCATGGCCCTGGCGCTGGTCACCGAGACCAAGGGTCTGCAGACCAAGGATCGCTGACCCGGTCGCGCTTCGCCCGCCTTCAGTCCCCGGCGCCGAACGCCGGGTCGCACAGCATCTTCTCGATCCACATCACCGTCTCGCGGCTGCCCACGTACAGCGGCGTGCGCTGGTGGACCTCCCGCGGCACCAGGTCGAGGATGGGGCCCTTGCCGTCGCTCGCGTAGCCGCCGGCGTGCTCGGCGATGAGGGCCAGCGGCGCCGCCTCGTAGAGCAGTCGCAGCTTGCCCTCGGGAGCCCGGTCGGTGGGCGGGTAGAGGAAGACGCCGCCGTAGAGCAGGTCGCGGTGGAAGTCGGCCACCAGCGACCCGATGTAGCGCGCGGACATGCCGCCGCTCTCCTGGCGGCCGTACTTCAGCCGGCGCACGATCTCGCGCACGGCCGGCGACCAGCGGGGCTCGTTGCCCTCGTTGACCGAATAGATCCCGGCGGCGAAGGGGATCTTGATGTTCTCGTGGCTCAGCAGGAACTCGCCGATCCCCGGATCCAGGGTGTAGCCGTGCACGCCGTGGCCGGTGGTGTGGACGAACATGGTCGAGGAACCGTAGACCACGTAGCCGGCGGCCGCCAGGTCGCGCCCGGGCTGCAGCAGGTCCGCGTCGCCGATGGCGGCGAGGCGGGAGCGCCGGCGGTAGATGCTGAAGATCGTGCCGATCGAGACGTTCGCGTCGATGTTGCTGCTGCCGTCGAGCGGGTCGAAGACCACGACGTACTTGCCGCTGCCCTCGCGGATGTCGACCCGGACGGGGTCGGCCAGCTCCTCGGACGCCATCAGGCAGACCTGGCCGCGCCGGCCGACGACCTTCAGCATGACGGCGTTGGCGTAGTCGTCCAGCTTCTGGACGGTCTCGCCCTGGACGTTGCTGGCGCCGGTGCTGCCCAGGATGTCGACCAGGCCGGCCCGGGTGACCTCGCGGGCGATGATCTTGGCCGCGAACGCGATGTCGCCCAGCAGGCTGGTGAAGTCGCCGCTGGCGCTGGGGTGCAGGCGCTGCATCTCCAGGATGTGGCTCTCGACGTTCATGAGATTCTTGTTCGGCATGGTTCTCCCGCTGCAGGTTGAAGGCGGCCACCAATGTAGCAGGGATCAGGAGGCGGGGCGAGTCCGGGGTTGCGGCCGGCGGGCCGGTTGTCCATCATTTGACAGGCGCCTGACGCACGGTGTCGCGGTACGCCCGCGACCGGATCCGTCCGCACGACACGGAGGAACGACATGTCCCAGATGCTGCCCATCCCGCCGCTGCCGATGAACGAACCCATCCTGGGCTACCTGCCCGGATCGCCCGAGAAGGCCGCGCTGAAGGCGAAGCTCAAGGAGCTGGCCGGCACCCGGGTCGAGATCCCTCTGGTCATCGGCGGCAAGGACGTCGCCACGGGCGACCTCGGCGAATGCCGGATGCCCCACGACCACCGCCACCTGCTGGGCGTCTACCACAAGGCGAGCGCCAAGCACGTCCAAGCCGCCGCGACGGCGGCACGCAAGGCCAAGAAGGACTGGGCCGCCCTGCCGTGGGAGGCCCGCGCCGCGGTCTTCCTGAAGGCCGCCGAGCTGCTGGCCGGCCGCCGCCGCAGCACCCTGAACGCCGCGACCATGCTCGGCCAGAGCAAGACCGCCTTCCAGGCCGAGATCGACTCCGCCTGCGAGCTGATCGATTTCTGGCGCTTCAACCCGGCCTTCGCCCACGACATCATGAGCGAGCAGCCCGAGTCCGGCCCCGGCATGTGGAACATGCTCGAGCAGCGGCCCCTGGACGGCTTCGTCTTCGCCGTGACCCCCTTCAACTTCACCAGCATCGCCGGCAACCTGCCGACGGCGCCGGCGCTGATGGGCAACACGGTGCTGTGGAAGCCGGCCTCGAGCGCCGTCTACTCGGCCTGGTACATCATGGAGATCCTGCGCGAGGCGGGTCTGCCCGACGGCGTCATCAACATGATCCCGGGCAGCGGCGGCCAGGTGGGCAACCCGGTCATCGAGCACCCGGACCTCGGCGGCGTGCACTTCACCGGCAGCACCGAGGTCTTCCAGAACATGTGGGGCACCATCGGCGCCAACATCCGCAACTACGCCTGCTACCCGCGCATCGTGGGGGAGACCGGCGGCAAGGACTTCGTCTTCGCCCACGCCTCGGCCGATCCCGTCGCGCTGGTGACGGCGCTGGTGCGCGGCGCCTTCGAGTACCAGGGCCAGAAGTGCTCGGCGGCCAGCCGCGCCTACGTCCCGGCCTCGCTGTGGCCGCAGGTGCGCGAGCACCTGCTCGCCGAGGTGGCCTCGATCAGGATGGGCGACCCCGCCGACTTCACGAACTTCATGGGCGCGGTCATCGACCAGGGCGCCTTCCGGAGCATCAAGGGCTACGTCGACCAGGCCCGCAAGGCCCGCGGACAGGCCCGCATCATCGCCGGCGGCGGCTGCGACGACGGCAAGGGCTGGTTCATCGAGCCCACGGTCATCGAGGCCAAGGACCCCGACTTCGTGACCATGCGCGAGGAGATCTTCGGGCCGGTCCTGACCGTCCACGTCTACCAGGACAAGGAATGGCTCAAGGCCCTGCGGCTGTGCGACAGGGGCTCGGCCTACGCCCTGACCGGGGCGGTCTTCGCCCGCGACCGCGGCGTGATCGAGACGATGAAGCAGGAGCTGGTCGGCACCGCCGGCAACTTCTACATCAACGACAAGCCCACCGGGGCGGTCGTGGGGCAGCAGCCCTTCGGCGGCTCGCGGGCTTCCGGGACGAACGACAAGGCGGGCTCGTACCTGAACCTGATCCGCTGGACGACGCCGCGGACGATCAAGGAGACCTTCGATCCGCCGCGGGATTACCGCTACGGTTTCATGGCGCAGAAATAAGGGGTGGTGCCGGAGGTGGGACTCGAACCCACGCGCCCCGAGGGGCAACGGATTTTGAGTCCGTCGCGTCTACCAATTCCGCCACTCCGGCACGAGGGCGGATGATAGGGGGCGGAACCGGCCCCGTCAAGGCAGGGGCGTCCCGGGCAGCGGTTCGGGGCATTTGGGGTTTGACAGGCCCGGGCCTCGGCTTCATATTGTGCCGTCGGGTGGGGCCTTAGCTCAGCTGGGAGAGCGCTTGAATGGCATTCAAGAGGTCATGAGTTCGATCCTCATAGGCTCCACCACCCAACGCATTGAAAATCAAGGGCTTGCCGTATCGGCGGGCCCTTGATTTCTTGTCAGGCAGGCCCCGGTTCCACGTCGGTTCCACTCCGGATGGGGTGCCGGCTCACGGGCGACTTGTCTCCGGATCTGCGACATCGTCCATGCCATCACGCGGTTCCATGGCCGGTCCGAAATCGAGGAGACGCTGACGTTGGAGAATCCAGGCCTGCGCTTGCTCGCCGTGTTGGCCGTGCACGTCGTGATCTGGCTGGTGCTCGAGCTCGCCCATCGCCGGGTGCCCGCGCTGAACCGGCATAGCGACCACGGCATCTACCTGATCCTGATGCCGCTCGGTTTCGGTCTGTTCGGCTTGGACCTGCCGTACTGGTCGACGGCGCCGATCATCTGCGGCGGACTCGCCATCCTGCTGAATTCCTGGCGCGGGGCGGACGTCGCGGAACGGCCGGCGACGGATGTGTCCGTGCCGCGTCAGCCTGGCTAGCGGTTGGCCGTCGTCGCCGTCGCGAACTTCAGCACGAAATCGTTCCCCGCCACCACGCCGCCGTCCACGGGCACCGCCGCCGCCAGCGGCGGCGTCGGGCGCAGGTTGCGCCGCGCCAGCGAGCTCTCGACCACGTGCACCTCGTACCATCCCGGCGGGATCCCCTGGAACAGGTAGTAGCCGTCGAATTCGCTGACGGTCGTCTGGATCCGGCGCTGCTTGAGGTCGACGAGCTCGAGCCCGACGTTGCGCAGCGGCGAGCGTCCCGCCGGCGTCTGCAGCAAGACGGTGCCCTCGATGTCGCCCGAGTAGGTGACCGGGAACTCCAGCGCCAGGTGCGCGCCGGGGTGCCCGACGGCCCGCACGGCCTGCAGGGAGGGGATCAGGTAGGGATCCTGGAGCGACTCGACGTCCAGCGTGACGTCGCGGACGTCGTGGGCCGGCAGGTCCGGCAGGTAGGCCAGGCCCAGGCGGTCCGTGCTGGCGTGGCGCAGGGCGCCGCCGCCGGCGAAGCGGACGTCGGGCAGGGGTTCGTCCCGGTCGTCGTAGAGCCCGTTGGCGTTGCGGTCCAGGAACACGCGGGCCGTCGCGCCGTAGCCGCCGGTCAGGCGCGTGCGCTGCACGTGCAGGCGCATCGTCTCCGGCACCTTGGTCAGCGAGGTCGAGATGCCGACGCTGAAGAACGTCTCCTGGCCGGAGGCCCCGTGCGCGCTCAGGGCGACCTGCAGGCCGTCCAGCAGCAGTGTCAGCGAACCGCCGTAGCCGGTCGTGCCGAGGTCCTGGAGATCCCGCGTGACATGGCCGCCCAGACGCAGGAGGCGCGAGGCCTGCCAGCCGGCGCTGGCGCCGGCCGACTCCAGGCTGAAGCCCGGCGTGATCCCCGATCGCACCTGGCCGCGCAGCAGCAGCGGTCCCCACCAGCTGCTCAGCAGGTGCTCCTGGAACAGACGGCGATCGTCGCCGTCCTGCGCGCCGCTGCGCCGGTAGTCGAGCTTGCCGGTCCAGGTGGCCCGCGACCATCCGGTGGCCAGGCGCAGCACCGCGCCGTCCTGACGCTCGATGCCGCGGTCGGCGAAGGCCGTGGACTGCAGGCGCAGGTCGTAGGAGTAGGGACGCGCGCCCAGGTGCAGGCCGCCGCCCAGGCGCACCGTGGTGTCGCGCGTGCGACGCCGCTGCGGCGTGTTGGCATCGCTCGTGAAGTCGTGGAAGGTCGCGTGTTCGACCTGCAACGTGCGGCCGAAGAGCCCGCCCTGGACCGCCAGGCTGCGCGCGGAGCCGCCCGCGTCGTCGCGGGCCAGCAGCCCCCGCACCGCGGCGCCGCGCACGACCGCGTCGGCGATCAGGCTGCGGTAGTCGTGGTCGGCGTCCGCCAGCGGCGACCGCGTCCAGGCTCCGGTCAGGCTGAGGCTGCGGGTCACGCCGACACCCGCCTGCGCGTGGCTGGTCCAGCGGCTGCGGCCGGGGGAGTCGGCGAGCTGGTCCTCGCCCGTGATCAGGAAGCGGTCGTCCTGGACGCCGAACAGCTGGTAGCGCACCTCGCCCGGGGCGATCATCCGCTCGCCGACCGTGACGGCGCGCACCTGTTCGCGGGTCTGGCCCTGAGGTCCGTAGGCGACCGTCCGCAGCAGCGTGCGGCCGAAGTTCACCGGGACGTTCTCGAACAGGTAGCGGCCGCCCTCGTCCACGACCATGAAGTCCCACAGCACGCCGTCGACGTAGAGTTCGACCTCCCAGCCGGCCGGCGCCTCGCCGGGCACGTTCGTGGCGTCGAAGGCCTCGGAGCGGTGCAGCGGGAGGTTGCCGACCGACATCCCGCGGCCCAGCTTGCCGCGCAGCACCAGGGGCGTGCTCGGGACGTAGAGGTCGCCGAACTGGAACTCCGTGGCGCGCAGGGGACCCAGCAGCTCCCCGTCGAGGTCGCTGCGCCCGGCGCGCGCGCGGGCCACGCCCAGGAAGCGCTCGCGGTCGACGTGGGCGACCAGGAAACTGGTCTCCAGGCGGGCCAGGTCGCCGGAGCTCTGCAGGGAGAACACCGGCGTCATGTCGCCGCCGCGGCCGCGGTACTCGACGTTCGCGTCCAGCAGCGGCCAGGTGAACATCTGGTACTCGGCCTTCTGCACCGGGTGCACGGCGCGGGCGGCGACCTGGCTCACGAGCCGCAGGTTGCGGGCCTCCTCGCGCAGGCGGCGCTTCTGGACCGGCAGCGTCTCGCGTGACGTGACCAGCGCCACGAGCTGCGAGGTGCGCACCTCGATGTCGCAGGGCAGCCACTCCGCCAGGCGCGCCGGCGCGACGTAGATGTCGTCGTCGCCGCGGACGGCCTCGCCCGCGGCCAGCGAGCGGGGCTGCCCGTCGCTGACGACCTCGCCCGTGGCGAGGTCCAGCGAGAAGGTCCGGGATTCCTCGATGAGCCAGCCCGTGGCGCGGCCGCGGGCCGGCTCCACGTCGATCGCGAACTCGAACAGGTCGCCGAGCGCGCCCAGCGGCAGCAGCACGCCGCCGGCGTCGTCCAGGTAGGCGGGAATCCCGGCGGACAGCACGGCGCCGTCGAGCCGGATCTCCAGGATCGCGAGGCGGGCCTCGTCCAAGGCCGCGGCGGGCGCCGCCGACAGGCACAGCAGGACCGCGCCGCAGAGGGCGCGGACCGAGGCCGGGCGTCGGGGAACCCGCGGGTTCATCGCGCTGCTTCGCCCCCCTCGCGGTCGCCCGTGACGAATTCGAGGTAGGTGTCGGCCACGAGGTCGCCGTGCCCCACCTCCGTCTCGGCGAAGCGCACGACCAGGCGCCCGCTCCGCGGCAGCTCATCCCGTTCCAACGTCAGCGGCAGGCGGATCACGCGTCGAGGCGTGGGCGTGTAGACCGCGAGGCCCACCATCAGGCCCACGCGGGTCGTGCTCCCGCCGACCTCCAGGTCGACCGACAGGTCGCCGTAGACCGAGCGCTCGCCCGTGCGCTCCAGGACGACCTGGAGCACCCGGTTGCCGTCGCGGTCCGGCAGGCTGTCGAGCTGCGCGGCGCCGAGGGAGATCGCGGCCATCGGGTTGTCGCGGCGGATGATCACCGGGATGCTCGTCTCGATGATCGCCTGGGCGACGATGCGGTCCTGCCTGGCGGCCAGTTCCTCGGCCGTGGGCACCGCGGGGACCGACTGGAAGACCAGGTGGGTGCGCGCCTCGCCGCTCGCCAGCTGGCCTGCGGACGGGTTGCGCAGCATGACCCGAACGGTCTGGCTGCCGTGTGGCGGCACGACGACCTCGCGGGGGGAGTAGCGGATCAGGTCGGAGGCGGGGTGCTCGCCGGGCAGCGGCGACTCGGCGTCGACGATCTGCCCCGTTTCCAGCATCCGCTTGTCCTTGAGCAGGATGCGGTAGGTCGCCGGCTGGTCGCCCTTGTTGCTGAGGTAGACGGTCGCCACGCGGGTGTGCCCGTCGAAGACCAGGCGTGTCGGCGCGATCGACAGGCTGCTGGCGGCGCTGTCCAGAACGATTCCACCCAGGACGAAACACATCCAGGATGCCGCCACCGCGGCACGACGCCATCGCGACCAAACCATAAGTCATCCTCCCGGCAGTCAATTCCAGGGGCAGCGGTTTCAGTCCGGAGACCGGACGCGGCCCTCCCGTCGGCCACAACGCAATGGGTGTGCCACGTCGGCGCCGTCTGCAGAACGGGCGCGTTCAGTTGTAGTTGACGGAGATCGTGTACGCGAGGAGGTGGTCTAGGCCGGGTTCGGCCCGTGAGGCTTGGACCGTCAGGACGGCGCCGAAGCGGATGGTGATCTGCCCGATGCCGTTCAGGACGGCGTTCAGGACCGGAGGGTGGCCGGAACTGGTGTTGAAGCTGGCGATCCCCAGCCCGTCGAGTTCCGAGCCGACGATGTCGAGGCTGAAGGCGGCGAACGGGTCCCCGGTGATCAGGAACCTGCCGCTCGACAGCACGCCCCCGGCGTGGATGCCCGCAGGGTCCGCGACGAGGTTGTCGTTGATGCCGAGCGTCAACGACCCGTTCTGGTCCAGGACTGCGCCGAAATCCATCTGCACGGTCTCGACGATGTCCAGATCGGCGCTACCCGCCGGCGAGGCGAGCGTCAGCACGGCCAGGGCCGGCAGCAGGATCCTGCGGCCGGCCTCGCGACCGACCATTTGCGACACCCACCCATGCACGTCGGATCGCTCCTCGTCGTTTACGGGAATCACCGCACCGGTTCGCTAGGGGCAAGGGGCGTGCCATCCGCCGGGCATGCGAAAGGGGAGGCCCGTGGGCCTCCCCTTGACGGTCGGTCGGGGACGGTCAGTTGTAGGTGACCGTGACCGTGAAGTTCAGCGACTGGTTCGCGCCCGGGGCGGCCACGCCGCTCTGGACGGTCAGGTCGGCGCCGAGGGCCATGGCCAGGTTGCCCACGCCGTCGATCATGACGCCCGCCAGCGGGAAGGTGCCGCCGCCGACGTCGGTCGTGAAGTTCGCCAGCAGCAGACCGTTCGCGTTGGCCGGGGTGATCGCCACGTCGACGGCCTGGCTGGGCTGGCCGGTGATCGTGTAGACGCCGCTGGCCACGGTGCCGCCCTGGTGGATGTTCGCCGGGTCGGCGGCGATCACGTCGTTGGTGTCCAGGGTGATCGTGCCGTCGGCGTCGATCACGGCGCCGAAGTCCATCTCGACGGTCTCGGCGACCGACAGCGCGATGAACACGTCGACCTTCGCGTCCTGGGGCGAATCCAGGGCGAGGGCCTGACTGACGGGGAACGCGACGACCAGCGCCGCCAGGGACAGGAAGGTCAGTTTCCGCATGGTTCTTCTCCTTGAAACGAGTGGTCTCCGTACCCGGAAATCTGTCGCGACGTCGGTTGCTGCCGTGCTCCGGATGCCGTGCGCTGATGGTCTTCGGCCGTGCCGGACGCCGCTTGACAGATTTTTCGGGTGCAATTCACCGCGGCTTGGGCCAGACTCGCAGGGTCGCGGCGACGGGCCGCGCGCCGGAACCGCCCCCTTCGCGCCGGGAGCCCCGTCCGTGAACCGCTGGCCGATCTTGTTGCCGTGCTTCCTGTTGTCCGCCACGACCGCGGCCGTGGCCGGCGAATTCCCTTTCGCCGCCCGGGTGGAGGTCCTGCCGTCGGTTTCCGTCCGCGACGAAGCGGACGGACCCGTGCCGGCCTTCCGGCTCACGACACCGCAAGATCAATGCCTGAACGTCGCCTGGCGACGGGCCGGCGGCGGGTCCATGGCGCCGATCGCCGCGGTCTTGCGGACTAACGGTGAGCCCACGCACATGGTGGAGGCACCGGCCGGCGACGGGACCTGGATCCTGGTCGTGACCCTGGAGTAGTTCGTCGACTGTCGGAGACGGGACGCCGACCGCGAGAAGGAGTCCGCGATGCGCCTGATCGTCCTGTTCGAGGACCACACCCTGCAAGGATTCCGGCCGGTGGGCTGGAGCGTGCCCGTGTACGAGATCCCCTGCGGTCTGTTCAACCTCCGCGAACGGGTGCTCTCCCTCGTCGCCGAAGGCCCGCCGGCGGACCGGGTCGCCCTGCTGCCGAGGACCCTGCTGGAAGGGCTGCAGGCGCTCTCCTTGCCTGGCGGGGCCATGTGCGGCTCCGCTGCGTTGAGCGCGGCCGTCGACGCGGCCGAGGAGGTCCTGTTCCTGAACGCCCGTCTGGGACCGGATTGGGCGCAGCTGCGAGCGCTGTTCGAACGGCCGGCCCCCTTCGCTCTGCGCGACGAGGACGGCTTGCTGGCGGCCGCCGTCGACACGGCGGTCGGGCGCCGGCTGCTGGATGACTGGCGGGCCTGGGAGAACGCCCAGGCCTCCCGTGGCGCCTGGACCGAGGCGAGCCGGGAGGCGGAGCCCTGGGTGCCGGCCCTGGACGCCACCGGCGATGGGATCGCGGCCTGGCGGCACCTCTGGGAGCTCGTGCCCGCGATCGGCCAGGCGGTGGCCGACGACACGGCCGCCGCCGTCGCGGCCGGCCACGGCTTCCGCCGCCTGCCGTTCGGCATCGCACCCGACCCGTCGTCGTCGCCGGCCTGGCGGCAGGATTCCCTCTTCCGGCCTTACGCCGGCGCGCCGGGCGTGCACCTGGTAGCAGCGGACCGAGTCTGGGCCGCCGATGGGGTCGAGGTGGCTCCATCCGTGGTGATCGACGCCCGTCACGGACCCGTGGTCCTGGATCGGGGAGTCTCGGTCCTGCCGCATTGCTACCTCGAGGGTCCCCTCTACCTGGGCGCCGGCGCGCGCGTCAAGGCCGGTGCCGCGCTGTACGGGGAGACGGCCGTCGGAGCCGCCTGCCGGGTGGCCGGCGAGATCGCCGAATCCCAGATGCTGGCCCTGTCGAACAAGCAGCACGCGGGTTTCCTCGGCCACGCGATCGTCGCCAGCTGGGTGAACCTGGGCGCCGACACGACCTGCAGCGACCTGAAGAACAACTACGGGGAGATCCAGGTGAACTACGGCCTGGGTCCCGTCGCCACCGATTCGCGGTTCGTGGGCCTCATGGTGGCCGAGCACGCCAAGAGCGCGATCGGGACGACCTTCAACACGGCCACCACGGTCGGCTTCGCCAGCAACGTCTTCGGCGCCGGCTTCCCGCGCTCCTGTCTCGGGAACTTCACCTGGGGCGACGGCCGCGGCCGCCGCCTGTTCGAAGTCGAGCGGGCGATCGAGGTGGCGATCATCGTCATGCAGCGCCGGGGTTGCCTCTTCACACCGGAACACGAGGCCCTGTTCCGCGCCCTGTCCGGCGGTGCCGCGTAAGGGAGGGCCACGGTGCATCTTGCCCCGGCGATGCGTGATAACCGGTCGAATTGCATGCCCTGACCCGATTCCGATCCTTCATGTAATACCCGATATATACGCTGTTATCAATTGTATATAAATAATTTATAAACATCAAGAAATCATCGGCAATCCCTGGGCATCCAACTTGATGGTGGGTGGGCACGAGTGTCCTGCGCTGCAGGCGATCGCTTCTCGACCCACTACGCTCTCCGTTGTTGTAGATCATGGGTCCGAGTGGCACGCGGCAAGTGCGGGACACACGTATGCCCTCCAGCCGGCCCGCCGCACAGGCGCCCACTCAATATCTCCCGGAACCCGATGAAATTCCCTTGGCACCCGCCGCCGCCCCATGCTATTGCTTAACGGCTTGATTCCCAAGTTGTTGGCGCAGGGGTGCCGCGAGTGCGAGGGGAGTGACGATGACCAAGGCCGAACTGGTGGAACTGATCGCCCAGAGGACCGGAGTCAGCAAGAAGGACACGGGGATCGTGGTCAACCTGATCCTCGAGAACATCGGCGGCGCCCTGACGCGCGGCGACAAGGTGGAATTGCGGGGGTTCGGCAGCTTCAAGGTCAAGAGCCGGCGGCCCCGGCAGGCGCGCAATCCCCGCACCGGCGATGCGGTGGCCGTGCCGCCGAAGCAGGTGCCCTATTTCAAAGCGTCCAACGAGTTGAAATCACGTCTGAACGGCGGGACCGGGGACGAATAATCTTGGCGCGGGCATTTGATTGTCAGCGGGATCCCTGCTATATTCCCAGCCCCTCGGGTTCGGGACATCGGATCGGTCAGGTCCGCCACGGCGGCGGTCCGACCCTGTTGTCATGGGCAGCGTCGGCTGTCATTCGTAGCGGAAAGGCGGTAGCATGCCGAACGGACGGAAGCGCAAGCGCAAGAAGATTGCGACGCACAAGCGCAAGAAGCGCCTGCGCAAGAACCGGCACAAGAAGAAGTAGCCAGCGACCGGCACTTTTCGGAGTGCCGGTTTCGCTTGGCCTCGCTCTGGTACGGAACTGGCAATAGTCCGAAACTGGCAATAGTCCGGAACTGGCAATGGGACCGGCACGGAGCGCCTTGACGGGCGCTGCCGGGGACGGCCTCCCCAGGGGAGCCGGAACGAAGGAGAGCCCTCATGTCAGACGCGCAGCAGAACCGTCGCAAGGGCCAACGGGTTGACGCGAAGCTCAACCTCGAGGTCAGCATCCCGCGCGGCGACGGCAGCCACGTGCCGGCGCGCATGGAGACGCTGAACATCAGCTCTTCGGGAGTCTACTTCCGCTCCGACCACTACATCGAGCCCATGACCAAGCTCAACATGGTCCTGGACCTGCCCGTGGACCCGCAGCGCCCCGAGGCGACCGGCATCGCCCACTGCGAGGGCATCGTCGTGCGCGTGCTGCCGGAATCCGTGGGCTCGGACGCCGCTCCCTACGAGGTCGCGGTCTTCTTCACCCAGATCGACGAACCCGGCCTGCACCACCTCCAGCAGCACATCAACATGCTGCTGGCCGTCGGCTGACCGTTCCGCCGACCGACCCGCCCGGCGCGGTCCCCGACGGAGGTCGCGCCGTTCTACGTCGGACGGCTAGTGACCGCCCCTGACCATCCCTCGACCATCCCTCGGCCATCCTTCGACCATCATTCCCCAGCGGAACCGCCATCCCGCGGCCGCCGGCGGCGCTTGGCCGTGGCACGGCCCTTGCGGTCGTTCCCCGAGGCAACGTGTCCCCGGGCCCGCAGGAGGAGCCGTGCTGAAAGGACTGCGGTCGGCCGAGACCGCCATGAACATCCAGCTGACGCGCACGAACGTGCTGGCGAACAACCTGGCCAACGTGAACGCCACCGGCTTCAAGCAGGTGCTGACGCAGATCGTGGAGCAGATGCGCCAGGAGACGGACGGCAGGGCCGCGACGACGGACGCCGCGATGCCGGACGCCGCCGCGACGGCGACCGACGGCGCGGCGGCGGCCGCGGCTGCGGGGCGCGGCCGCTCGATCCGGGACCTGGTCCTGGACGTGCGCGCGCCGGTGGACATGTCCCAGGGCACCCTGCGCGAGACGGGGCGCCCCACCGACCTCGCCTTCCAGGACGAGGGACTGTTCCGCGTCGTCCGCGACGGGCAGGAGTACTTCACGCGCAACGGCGCCTTCGCGCTCGACGCGCAGCGACGGCTCTCGACGCCGGACGGCGCGCTCGTGCAGGGCGAGGGCGGACCGCTGGAGATCCCCGAAGGCGAGCTCTCCGTGGGCGCCGACGGCGGCGTGCGCGTGGGCGGGGTGGAGGTCGGCCGCCTGTCTGTGGTCGCCTTCGACGATCCCGGACGCCTGCACCACGTGGGCGGTTCGCTGCTCGCGGCGCCCGCGGGCGTGACGGCGAAACCGCTGGCCGCCGACAAGGTGCGCCTGGTGCAGGGCATGCTCGAAGAAAGCAACGCCAACCCCATCGACACCATGGTGGCGATGATCGCCGCCCAGCGCGCCTTCGAGATGGACGCCAAGGTCCTGCAGGAGTCCGACCGCACGCTGGACAAGGCCGTGAACCAGTTGAGCCGCACCGCGTAACCGAGGAGGCAGCCATGCTGCGAGCGATGACGAGCGCCGCGTCGGGCATGAAGGCCCAGCAGACGAACATCGACACGATCTCCAACAACCTGGCCAACGTGAACACGGCCGGCTACAAGAAGAGCCACGCCGAGTTCCAGGACCTGCTCTACGAGCAGATCGTGCCCACCGGCCGCGGCAGCGGCGACGCCAGCCCCACGCGCGTGGAGGTCGGCCACGGCGTCAAGCTGGTCGGCACCAACCGCGTCTACTCGCAGGGGCTGATCACCCAGACCGAGAACCCGCTCGACATGATGATCGAGGGCGACGGCTTCTTCAAGGTGAGCCTGCCCGACGGCACGGTCGGCTACACCCGCGACGGCTCCTTCAAGCTCGACGCGGACCGCAACCTGGTCACGGCGGCCGGCTACCGGATCGAGCCGCCCATCCAGATCCCCCTGGACGCCACCGACATCAGCATCGCGCGCGACGGCACGGTCTCGGTGCTGCTGGCCGGGGACTCGTCCACGGTCCAGGACGTGGCCCAGATCGAGCTGGCGAAGTTCGCCAACCCGGCGGGCCTGACCAACCGCGGCGGCAACGTCCTGCTGCCGTCGCCCAACAGCGGCCAGCCGCTGGTGAGCCAGGCCGGCCAGGACGGCCTGGGCGAGATCGCCTCGGGGTTCCTGGAGATGAGCAACGTCGAGACGGTCGAGGAACTGGTCAAGATGATCACGGCGCAGCGCGCCTACGAGCTCAACAGCAAGACGATCACCGTGGCCGACGACATGATGCAGACGGTCAACCAGCTCAAGAGGTAGCGACGTGAAGCGACGCGCCCGCGCGCCCATCCTGCTGCTGCTCGTCGCCCTGGCGGCGCCGCCGACGGCGAGCGCCTGGGTGCTCGAGCTGCGGGAGGCCTGGAGCACCGACGGTGCGGTGGTGCGGCTCGGCGACGTCGCGACGGGCGAGCTGCCGGCCGACGCGGCCGCCCTGGTGCTGGCCGCGGACGTCGCGCCGGGCGGGACGCTGACGGTGGATCGCGGCGCCGTGCTGCGCCGGCTGGTGACCGAACGCCTGGCGACCGGCGTCGTCTGCCGCGGGCCCGAGCATTGCATCGTGACCTTCGCGGCGACGCGCCTGGAGCCCGCGCGGATCGAGTCCGCGTTGCGCGGGGCGCTGGCTTCCTGGCTGCCCCCGGCGGCGCCCGGCGGCCCGCCGACGACGCTGGAGATCGCGGGCGACCTGCCGTCGCCGGCGCTGGACGGGGAGTGGAGCCTGGCCCTGATCGAGCCGCGGCCGCTGCTGGCCGGGCGCAACCTCGTGCGCGTGCGGCTCGACGCCGGACGCGGCGCGGCGCGCTTCACCGCGACGGTGATCTGCCACCTCCATGGCGAGATCGCGCGCGCGCGGGTCGACCTGCAGCCGGGACAGATCCCGGACGGCGACCGGGTGGCCTGGGAATGGTGCGACCTGGCGGGGCTGCGCGGCGGCGAGCTCGTCGGCCGGGCGGCGGCGGCCGGGATGACCTGCGTCGCGCCGGTGGCGGCGGGCGCGATCCTGCGGCAGGCCGCGGTGCGGCGCACGCCGCTGATCACCGCCGGGCAGCGGGTGGAACTGGTGTTGGACAGGGGCGGCGTCTCGGTGTCGACCATGGCGGTCGCCCGCGAGGACGGCGCCGGCGGGGAGCAGATCTCCGTCCGCAACGAGTTGGACGGCCGGTTGGTCCGGGCCCGCGTCGAGGGGCCGGGCCGGGTGGCCTGGAACAGGTGAGGGGCATGATGGTGAGCACAAGGTTCCGCATCCTTTTCGTGGCGCTGGCCCTCGGGGCGATGGCGGCGGCGACGTCGCGCGCCTCCGGACCGCTGATCGACCTCGAGTCGGGGCGCTCCCTGGTCAGCAACGCCAAGGCGTGCCGCGTGGGCGACATCGTCACGATCCTGATCGTCGAGGAGTCGTCGGCCAACGCCACGGCCAAGACCGACGCCAACAACAAGTCGGAGGTCAGCGGCGGCCCGGGCCTGGGCTTCCTGGACGTGCTGACCGACTGGGGCCTGAACACCGAGAACAAGTTCACCGGCGACGGGCGGACCCAGCGCACCGGCAACCTGCAGGCCGAGATCACCGTGCGCATCGTGGAGGTCCTGCACAACGGCGACTACCAGCTCGCGGGCACGCGGATGGTCGACATCAACGGCGAGCGCCAGCTGATCGAGATCAGCGGCAGCTGCCGCGCGCGCGACATCCAGCCCGACAACACCATCTACTCGACGTACATCGCCGACGCCCGGATCGCCTACAACGGGACCGGGCCGGTCAACGCCAGCAGCGAGCCGGGCGTGATCACCAAACTCGTCAACTGGCTCTTCTAGGAGGGTCGATGAACCTGCGCCGCATCCCCAACCCCGTCGCGCTCGCCTTGCTGGCGGCGGCCCTGCTGCCGTCGACGCCGGCGGCGGCCTCGCGCATCAAGGACCTGGCGACGGTCGCGGGCACCGACCGTGAGCCGCTGCTGGGCTACGGCCTGGTCGTGGGCCTGACCGGCACCGGCGACGGCCAGAGCGCCGCCTTCACCGTGAACTCGCTGACCTCGCTGCTGGAGCGCCTGGACGTCACGGTCGACCCGGCGATGGTCAAGCTGAAGAACGTCGCGGCGGTGCTCATCACCGCCCAGGCGGAACCCGGCGTCGCGCCGGGCAGCCGCATCGACGCCACCGTCAGCTCGCTGGGCGACTGCTCGAGCCTCGAGGGCGGCATGCTGATCATGAGCCCGCTGAAGGGGGCCGACGGCCTGGTCTACGCCGTGGCCCAGGGTCCGGTCTCGATCGGCGGCTTCAACGTCTCGGGCGGGGCGAACAACTCGGTCCGCAAGAACCACGCGACCGTGGGCCTGATCGCCGGCGGCGCCAAGCTCGAGCGCCGGCTGCCGGGCGCCTTCATCGAGGCCGGCGCCATGTCCTGGCTGCTCCACAACCCGGACTTCACGACCTGCCAGCGCGTGGCCGACGCCATCAACGGCGTGTTCGGCGCGGGCGCGGCGCGCGCCCTCGACGCGCAGCGGGTCGAGGTGATGGTCCCGGAGAGCTTCCTGGAGCGGCCCGTGGACTTCATCGCGCGCATGGGCGAGCTGCCGGCCGAGAGCGACCAGGCCGCCCGCGTCGTGATCAACGAGCGCACCGGCACGATCATCGTGGGGCAGGGGGTGCAGCTGCGCGAAGCCGCGGTCGCCCACGGCAACCTGAAGGTCGTCATCCGCACCACCTACGACGTCTCGCAGCCCAACTCCTTCAACGAGAGCGGCGAGACCGTCGTGACGCCCAACGTGACGGCCGACGTCCAGGAGAAGGAGGCCGCGGTGCTGCACGTGCCCGCGACCGGAACGGTCCAGGATGTCGTCGGCGTGCTGAACGAGGCCGGGGCCAGCCCCCGCGACATCATCGCCATCCTGCAGGCGCTGCGCCAGGCGGGCGCCCTGCAGGCCGAACTGCTGGTCATGTAGGGGAACGATGAAGGTCGAGACGGCAACCGCGGGGCCTCGCCCCCTCACGAACGCGAACGACACGGCCGAGCGCCGGGAGGCCCGGCTGCGCGACGCGGCCAAGCAGTTCGAGGGGCTGTTCGTGCAGACCCTGCTGAAGTCGATGCGCGGCACGGTGCCGATGAGCGACCTGATCGACAACAGCGGCGAGATCGAGACCTACCGGCAGCTGCTGGACGAGGAGATGGCGCAGAAGATCGGCGGCCGGGGCGGGCTGGGCATCGCCGACCTGATCACCGACCGCTACCTGGCGGCGGCGCGCGGCGAGGCGCCGCTGGACACGCGCGCGGCCGGCACGCTGTCGGCCCTGCCCGAGGCGGCGCCGATGGCGCTGCCGCCCGCGCGCTCGTTCGTCCCCGCGGCCGCGGGACCGGCCGCAACGCCGGCCGTAACGGAGTCCCGCCCCGCGGCGGTCCTGCCGCCCCCGCCCGTCCGTCAGCGTGCGCTGGCTTCGGACACCGCTCGCCGGGCGCTGGCCGCCTACGGGGCGGCGCCCCCGCGCACCACCGCGGCGGTCGCCGACACGGCGGACAGCTCCATCACCGCTGACAGCCTGGGCGCGCGCGCGTCGCTGCTGGGCAAGGCGGCGGCCGACACCGTGCGCACCCACGGTCCGGCCATCGAGGCGGCGGCCCGCGAGACCGGGCTCGCGCCCGAACTGGTCCTCGCGGTGATCATGCAGGAGTCCGGCGGCGACGCCCGCGCCGTCTCTCCCAGGGGCGCCCGCGGGCTCATGCAGCTGATGCCGGCCACGGCCCGCGAGCTGGGCGTGCGCGACCCCCACGACCCGGCGTCGGGTGTCCGCGGCGGCGCCCGCTACCTGGCCCAGATGCAGGAGCGCTACGGAGGCGACCTGACCCTGGCCCTGGCGGCCTACAACGCCGGACCCGGCAACGTCGATCGCGCCGGGCGCAGCGTGCCGCCGTTCCGCGAGACCCAGCAGTACGTCGCGCGCATCACGGACATGTTCCGCCGGCTGACCGGCGCCGCCGGCGACGCGCCGGTGGTGAAGGAGGACTCATGAGCCACCACGTCCACACGACGAGTCCGGCGCCGGAGGACTGCGAGCGGCTGACCGACCTGCTCGCGAGCGAGGATCGCGAATACCGGCGCCTGCTGCGGCTGGCCGTCCGCCAGAACCGCTACATGCGCCGCCAGGACGTGCCCAGGCTGGAATTCAATGCCCGCGAGTGGGGGCGCTACCTGCCGGCGGCCCGCGAGGCCCGCTCGCGGCGGGAACGGTTCCTGCTCGAGATCGGCAGACGGCTGGGCATCCCCCTCGGTGAGCTGCGGATGTCCCGCCTGTCCCGGCGCGCCGCCGGGAGGCAGGGGGAGGAGCTGCGGCGGGTGCTGGGAGGCTGGGAGCGGACCGCAACCGACCTGGTGCGGCAGAACTCGCTCAACGGCGTGCTGGCGCGATTCTGCCTGGACCTGGTAGCCGGCGAGTCGGCCGTGTTCCGGCGCGGCGTGGCCGGGCAGGCCCCCTGCTACGACGATCGAGGCCACCGGCCGACCGGCGGGTCGGCCAACGTCCTGGAACGCCAGGCCTGAGGGAGTGAGATGAGCCTCAACAGCATCATGCGGATCGGGCTGAGCGGCATGTTTTCGGCCGGGACGTCCCTGCAGACCACCGGCCACAACATCGCCAATGCGAGCACGGTCGGCTACAGCCGGCAGCGAACCCTGACCGGCGCCCAGCGCGGCCAGTCGCTCACCTACGGCGTGCTGGGCACCGGCACCCAGGTGCTCGACGTCCGGCGCATGACCGACGAGTTCCTGACCGGCCGGTTGCGGGCGCAGGACGCCCGCCTGAGCCAGTTCGACACCGTGGACCTGGCGCTGGGGGATGTCGAAGCCGTGTTCGGTTCGGTCGAGAACAACCACCTCGGCACCGCCATGAGCGAGTTCTTCAACTCCTGGAGCAGCCTGGCCACGCCCCCGGTCTCCCTGACGCTCCAGGAGCACGTCGCCGACTCGGCCGATCGGCTGGCCGCCGATTTCCGCGCCATGAGCGCCTCGCTCGACGAGCTTTCCCGGGATCTCGACTCGCAGCTGGAGAACGGCGTCGACCGCCTCAACGCGCTGCTGACCAACGTCGCCGACCTCAACCGGCTCATCGTCCTGAGCGAGTCGTCGGCGACGTCGGCCAACGACCTGCGCGACCAACGCAGCGCGGTGCTGGACGAGATCGCACGGCTGACGCAGGCCGAGACGATCGAACGCGACGACGGCACGGTCGACGTCCTGATCGGGGGGCGCACCGTGGTCACGCGCGAGCACGTGCAGGCGCTGAGCGTCGCGCGGGACGACAGCGACGGCGCCGGCGCCGGCGCGGCGCGGGTGACGACCGTCGCCGGCGGCTACGACGTGGAGCTGGGCGAAGGCTCGCTGCAGGGGCTGATCGAGGCCCGCGACGAGCAGGTGCTGCACGCCCGGGCCCGCCTGGACGAGGTGGCGGCCGCGCTGATCGAACGGGTCAACGCGCTGCACTCCCAGGGCCGCACGGCCGACGGCAGCGGCGTGCTGTTCTTCACCGGCGACTCGGCCGCGAACATCGCGCTGAACCCGGCCCTGGCGGACGATCCGACCCGCGTGGCTGCCTCCCGTTCCGGCCTGGAAGGGGACACCGACATCGCGCGGGAGATCGCCGCGCTCGGCCAGTCCGGCGGTTCGGCGGATTCCCGGAGCCTCACGGAGATGTTCAACTCCCTGGTCCTGGATGTCGCCTCCCGCAGCGCGGCCAGCGGCGACCGGCTCTCCTCCCAGACCCAGATCGTGGAAGCCCTCGGCACGCGCCTGGACTCGATCCGGGGCGTGAGCCTGGACGAGGAGGCGGCCAACCTGGCGCTGTTCCAGAACGCGTACGAGGCGAATGCCAAAGTCATCGCCATGGTGCAGGACATGTTCGACACCATCCTGACGATGGTCTGACCGGAAGGACGCTCATGATCTCGAGAGTGACCAACAGCCACATCGCGAGCCTGATCTACAGGCACAACAACGCCAACCTGCTCAGCCTGACCCGCCTGCAGGAGCAGGTGTCGAGCACCTGGCGCGTCAACGACTACGCCGACGACCCGCAGGGCGTCGGGCTGATCAACCACTACGAGTCGCTGCTGCTGGAGAACGGCCAGTACGCGCGCAACCTCGATCGGGCCCGCACCATGGTGCAGCAGACCGACACCGCGCTGCTGGACCTGGTCGACGTCCTGCGCGACGCGCGCGAGCTCGCGCAGCGGGAGGTCAGCGGCGCCGCCTCGGTCGAGACCAACCGGATCGGGGCCACGGCGATCGGCGCCATCGTGGAGCAGGTGCTCGGGATCGTGAACCAGTCCGTCGAGGGGAATTCCCTGTTCGGCGGCTTCCGCACCGACATCGCCTCGTTCGTGCGCGTGGGCGGGGAGATCGTCTACCAGGGCGACCTGGGCGTCATGGGCGTGCAGATCGGCCCGCACACCAACATGCCGGTGAACATCCCGGGCAGCGAGCTGATCGGCACCTCGGCCTCGACGCTGCTGGGGATCGGCGATCTGGCCCCGGCGCTGACCGCCGCCACATCGCTCGACGACCTGGCCTACGGCGGGGGCTGGGAGCCTGGCCTCGTCCAATGGACGGGCGCCGACGGCGTGCAAAAGCAGCTCGACCTGTCCGGTGCGGGCACCGTCGGCGACGTGCTGTCGCTGCTGAATGCGGCCGGGCTGACCGCTGCGGTGTCCGCCGACGGCACGGGCCTCCAGGTCGCCGACCCCGCCGGCGGCCCGCTGACCTTCGGCGATCCCACCGGCGGCGGCACGGCGCTCTCCCTCGGGCTGGTCGGCAGCTCGGCGGACGGCACGGTGATCGGCACGGACGTGAGGGCGGCCCCGGACTGGACCGTCTCCTTGGCCGACGTGCCCTCGCTCGCGGGGCAGCTGCCCCTGGGCTCCCTGCAGGTGGAGGTCGACGGCGCGACCGCGACGGTGAACCTCGCGGGCGCCGTGACGCTCGGCGACGTGCGCTCCCTCTTCGAGGCGGCCGTGACGGCCGCCGGCCTGCCGCCGCTCACCATGGACCTGGACGGCGCAGCCCTGAACGTCGGTTCGGCGTCGGGCACGGCCTTCACGATCTCCGCCCTGCCGTCCGACGGGACCGCGTCGGTCCTGGGCCTGATCGGCGAGGGGCACCCGCACCGTCTGTTCGGCGTCCTGGAGGAACTGCAGGCGGCCATGCAGGCCAGCGACCTCGACGGCATGCGCCGCGGCTTGGGCGAACTGGAAGCGCTCGAGGAGCACCTCCTGCGTCTGGAGACCTCCCTGGGCGGCCGCGAGACCATGCTGGACTGGATGGAGGGGCTGAACGCCGATCACGACATCTCGCTGAACCGCAACCTGTCCGACATCCGCGACGCGGACCTGATCCAGCTTTCCTCGGACCTGAAGATGGCCGAGACGACCTACGAGGCCAGCCTGATGGTCTCGAGCCAGCTGATGCAGATGAGCCTGTTCGACTACCTGTAGACGGGAACGACACGAAGGAGTGGCCATCATGGCGAAGAACGAAGGTGCCGCGACCCTGACCTTCCGCGACGGTCTGGTGGGGTTGCCCGATCTGAAGCGCTGGATTCTGGTTGACATGGATCCCCCGCTGCCGATGAAATGGCTCCAGTCACTGGACCGGGTGGCCTTCCGGGTGCCGGTGGCCGATCCCGGCTACTTCCATGGGGAGTACGGCTTCGAGGTGCAGGCACCGGTGCTCGAGCGGCTCGGGGTGGACGATCCCCAGGATCTGGTCGTCATGGTCATCGCGACCGTGGCGGTCGGCGGCGCCAGCGTCACCGGCAACCTGTCGGCGCCGCTTCTTGTCAACTCGAAAAACCGCAACGGGTTGCAGATGATTCTGGTCGACGAGCGCTGGAGTCTGCGGCACCCCATCGACCAGGCGCGGTTCGGGCGCGCCTGCCGCGACGTCCGGGCGGCCGAGGCGGCGGCCTGCCCGCCGACGGCTGTGGACAAGGAGCGGACCGGCGGGTATGCTGCCGGCAGCCGCGAGACCGGCAACGTCGAAGACCTGGTCGGGACGACCTAGTCCCTGGAGCCGGCCGAGGTGCCGGCGGCGCCGGGTCGGGTCCGGCACGAACGGGACATGCGAGCGGGACATGGAGGTCACGTGCTCATCCTCAGTCGCAAACGCAATGAGAAGATCATGATCGGGGACGACATCTCGATCATGATCGTCGATATTCGCGGCGATCAGGTCCAGGTGGGCATCGACGCCCCCCGCAGCATCCCTGTGCACCGCCATGAGATCTACGAGGAGATCAAGAACATCACGCTGAAAGCCGCCGAGTCGCCGCCGCCCGATCCGGGCGCCTTCCCGGGCAACGGGGGCGCGGACGGGACGAAGCAGGGCTAGACCGGGGGAATCAGGCTTGGCGATCGAGACAACGGGGTGCCGGATCGGCATCCCGTTTCCGTTTGGGGGAGAGGCGGGCCAGCGTCTGGCCCGTGGCCGCGAGTTCTTCGGTCAATCGGGATTCCAGGGCCCGGTCGAGGTCGCGGATCACGACCAGCGCCGGCTGGAGTTCCGGCGGCGGTTGGCGGCCGCTGGCGGGGTCGAACCGCTGGGCGAGTTCACGCAACAGGCGGCCGCGTTCCTCCAGGATGGGGGTGCAGTCCTTCAGGTCGCCTTTGTCCAGGCAGGCCCGCAGGGCGTGGGACAGTTCCAGCAATTTGAGAATACTTTCATCCATCTCACACTGCCAAGCAAAGTTCCGATTGAAGCTCGGCTGCGGTCTCCGACTTCGTACCCGTGTGTTGACCCGCAACATCCGTGCCCGTCCCGGCGAAGGCGCGGTCCGGCCGTCGACGCGACGCCTCGGCCGTGCCGGGGGGGATCGCGCGCCAAGCCGCCAGCAGGGGCAGCAGGACGCGGCGGATGTCTGCGATGTGCTGCACGTCGGCGTCGAGCCGCAGGGCGGTCAGCTCCCGCAGGACGAACCCGTAGAGCGAATCCAAGTCGTCGGCCATCTTCCCGCCGATCTCGCGGTCGAGGCTGTACTGAAGCTCCAGGACGATCATCTGGGCACGGCCCACGTGACGCCCCATGGACGGCAGGTCGCCGTCACGGGCCGCCGTCCGCGCGCTCTCGAGGAAGCGCAAGGCGCCCTCGTAGAGCATGACGATCAACCGTTCGGGGCTCTGGCTGAAGATCGTCGTCTGCTGGTACTGGCGGATTCCCTGGTGGACCATGGAGTCGGACCTTTCTCAGTCGCTGCTTCTGGTGGAGAGCGCGGTCAGGTAACCGCTCTGGGCCTGCAGGCTGGACAGCAGGGTTTCCATGGCGGTGAACCGGGCGTTGAGCGTCTTCTCGTAGCTGTCGACGCTCAGCTCGTAGCGGGCGATCGTGTCGTCGATCGACTCCATGCGGTCGTCGATGGCCGAGTTGCGCAGCTTGAAGACGCCGTCGACCGAGTCCAGGACGGTGTCGAGGGAATCGGCGAGCTTCGCGACCGTCCCCTCGTGCCCGGTGCTGCTGATGAAGAGGTCGCGCACGGCGGCGAAATCGCCGGCCAGTTCCTGCTGGAAGACCGATGTGTCGAAGGACAGATCCCCGCCTTCGGCCTGCCGGATCCCCACCTGGTAGAGCATCGTGATCGGGCCCTCGCTCAGGCGCGAGGTGATGTCGGTGCGGATCTTCGAAACGATTGACCGGACGGTGCTGTCACCGCGCAGCGCGCCGTCGTCGCCGCTCTGTTCGTCGATGTAGGCGAAGAGGTCGTTGTAGGCGTCCACGAACGCCTGGACCTTGGCTTCGATGGCCTCGCCGTCGGTGGCGACGTCCAGGTGCACCGTGGTGCCGGCTTCGGCGCCGGCCAGTTCCAGGGTCACGCCCTGGATCGCGGTGGTCACCGTGTTGGTCTGCGAGGCGACGGGCAGCCCGTCGATGGTGAAGGCGGCGTTCTGCGCCTGCTGCACGTTGCCGAACACGGGCGCGGTGCCGCCGGTCAACCCGCTGGCGTCGACGGTGAAGGCCGCGGCGGTGCCGGTCTCCTCGGCGGTGAGCGCGAGGTAGTAGCCGCCGGTCTCGGATCCGTCGAACAGGACCGTGGCGGTCACGCCGGCGTCGCCGTTGTTGATGGCCGAGGCCAGGTCGGCCAGGCCGCTGGTGCCGGCGGCGATCTGCAGGTCCGTGGTCTGCCCGCCGACGGTGATGGAGAAGGTGCCGGTCCCGACGCTGGAGCTCGCGGCGTCGAAGCCCTGCGAGCGTTCCTTCTGCGCCTGGGCGCGGGCCGTGAGCACGAGGTCGTAGCCGCCGGGCGTGGCCAGGGCGCCCGCGGTGGCGGTCAGCAGGGCCTCGTTGCTGGAGGTGGCGGACAGCGAGGCGAATTCGTTGTTGCTGTCCAGGGCGGCGGCGGCCTCCATCAGGCCGCGCACGCGCGATTCCACGCCCTGCAGGGCGATCTTGGTCGCGCTGAACTTGGTCTTCTGGGTCTCGAGGCGGTCGATCGGCTGGCGGCGGATCGCGAGCAGCTGCGCGACGATCTTGCCGGTGTCCAGCCCGGAGGTGAGTCCGCCGAAGGAGATGGTGCTCATGTCGCCCTCCCTGGTGCGTCACCGCCGGCGGGGCCGCAGCCCCGCCGGCGATCCCGTGCCGCTGAATTAGCTCTGCAGCAGCATCAACGCCGTCTGGGGCGTCATGTTGGCCTGCGACAGGACGGCCACGCCGGCCTGCTGCAGGATCTGGGCGGAGGTCATGTTCGTGGTCTCCGCCGCGATGTCCACGTCGCGGATGCGGGAATTCGCAGCCGACAGGTTCTCGATCGCGTTGCCGATGCTGCGGATCGTCGACTCGAGCCGGTTCTGGGCGGCGCCCAGGTCGGCGCGGGCCGAGCTGATCGTGTTGATGGCGGTCTCGATCGTGGCGATCGAAGCCAGCGCCGTGGTGTTGTCGTTGCCGGTCAGCACGCTGGAGCCGATGCCCAGGGTGGTAGCGTCTCGATTGCCGGTCAAGGTGACCGAGATGCGGTCCTCGGCGGCGTTGCCGAGACCGACCTGGATGTCCAACGTGCCGGCCGTCCCGTCCAGCAACTCCATGCCGTTGAACTCGGTCGTGTCGGAGATGCGGGTGATCTCCGCCGACAGGGCCTGGAACTCCGTGTTCAGGTAGCCGCGCTCGCTGGCGCCCAGGGTCTCGTTGGCGGCCTGCTGGGCGAGCTCGCGCATGCGGATCAGGATGCCGTTGACCTCGTCCATGGCGCCTTCCGCGGTCTGGATCACCGAGATGCCGTCGGCGGCGTTGCGCGAGGACTGCTCCAGGGCGCGGATGTCCGACTTCAGGTTCTCGCTGATGGCCAGGCCGGCGGCGTCGTCGCCGGCGCGGTTGACGCGCAGGCCCGAGCTGAGGCGCTCGAGCGACTTGCTCAGCTTCATCTCGGTGTTGTACAGGTTGCGCTGGGCGTTGATCGCGGCCGTGTTCGTGTTGATGCGCATGTTCCGATTCCTCCTTGAAAATGCAGTGGTTCAGACGTCCTTGCCTGATGGCGCCCCTGCTCGGGGCCGGGGATCCTGCCGCCTGCGTAGTTCCTCCAGCACCCCGACGGCTTGGGACCTTGGTGGCGAACTCATGACTGCTATCGGTCGCGATGGCGCAACACTTGAGGGGCTTTTTCCAGTTTCGTGACGTTGGCGTGTGGATCGCCCCCTGTTCGAGCCGAATCGATGATCGAATATCACTCGATGTTAAAGATTCTAACAATTAAGCCGATATCGTGAGAGCAGGGGCGATCGCAGGGTCGCCAAGGCGAAAGGGACGCGCCAACTGGTCCCGGGTTTGCTACCCTCGAGTGAGCGAGCTGACAACGTCATCAAGTCGGGGAGGGTTCGGATGGGCGCGAACAAGATCGAACGGCCGCTGGTTTCCGACCCGCGCATCCTGGCCCGCTTCCAGCAGACGCAGCGCGGCGAAGCCGATGCCGAAGCCCGTAAGCTCGCGGAAGCGAAGGCCGGCGACGTCCGGCACTCGGCCGGCGAGAAGCTGGAAATCTCGTCCTCGGCGCGCAAGGTGGCCGACATGCGTTCCCTGGTGGAGGCAGGCCGCAGCCGGATCGAGGCCGAACCCGAGGTGAGGGCCGATCGCGTGGCCGAGGCGAAGCGTCGGCTGGAGGCCGGCGTCTACACCACGGCCGAAGCCCGCCAGCGCACGGCGGAACAGCTCTCGCCCGTCCTGCAGGACCTGTCCCGCCTCCTCGACTGACCGGCCGTTCGCGTTCGTCGCGACCGGCTTCCCGCCGAGGCGTCGATTTTTCCTTGCCGCAAGTGGTCGGAAATCTTACGCTGCAGCCTGCCCCGGCCGGTTCGCGGCCCGCGTGAGATCATCCCGATCGGCCAGGTCGCATGACGCTCGTGCCTCCCCACAGAACCGGCCCCCACACCGACGCCGCGCCGGCGGACGCCTCCCTGCTGCTGATCGTGGCCGGCCGCGCCGTCTGGGACGGGCCGGACCTGCCCGTGGCCCCGGTCTGCACTTCAGGCCTGACGCCGGCGGCGGTGCGTCGGCTCCTCGGCCCACGGCGCACCGCGCTGGTCCTGCTGGCGCCCGTGGTGCCGGCGGAGGGCGCCGATCCGGCCGCGATCGCCGAACTGCGCCGGGCGCTGCCGGACTGCGAACTGGTCCTGGTCTATGACGAGCTCCGTGCCGACGTCCTCGCCGCCTGCTTCCGCGCCGGCCTCCAGGACGCCGTCTCCAGACACGCGCCGCCCGACACCTGGCGAAGCCTGCTCGCCGGCGCCGTCGGGCGTGCGGCGCGTCGGCTCGAATCCGGCCTGCTAGCGGAGCAGCAGGTCGCGGCCACCCGTCGTCTCAAGGAGCACCAGAAGCTGCTCCAGGACGACCTCGCCCGCGTCGGCCACGACCTCGCGCATTCGCACGCCAAGCTCGAGGAAGCGAACCGGGACCTCAGCCGCCACATGAACCAGCTCACCCTGCTGTACAGCTTCGGCCGCGAGCTGAGCGCGGCGCGCAACTGGGACCGGACGCTGGAGTCCATCCTCAAGACCCTGGCCGGCTTCATCGGCGCCGAAGGCGCCGCCCTGGTGCTGCGCCCCGGACCGGACGCGCCCTTCGCCCCGCGACAGACCTACCGCTGGGACGATCCTGCCTGGGGCCGGGTCCTGGAGCGGCTCGAACGCGAACAGGAGGACGGCGACCCCGAATCGCTCCTCGTGCTGCGGGCGGAAGAACCCGGCGCCGCCGGCCCGACGGTCACCGCCCTGCCCCTGGACCACATGCGGCGGCGCCTGGGCTACCTGCTGCTGCTCGGCTACGACCCCGACGCGCGCGAAGCCGCCGCGGTGCCGGCCTTCCTGCGCACGGTGCAGGTGATCCTGTCCGAAGAGGTGGCGTCGGCCCAGATCCTCGACCGCATGCGCGAACTGGGCGCCTTCAATTCCCGGGTGCTCGAGTCGGTCCAGAACGGCATCTGGGTCCTGGACGAGACCGGCGCCACGGTGTACTGCAACCGCACGGCCCGCGAGTTCCTGACCGGCGTGCCCGAGGCGGCGCGCATCGTGGCGGAACCCGACTACGGGATCGGCCGCGGCCGCGCCGCCGAGCGTCCGACGGCGAGCTTCTTCCGCCGCGACGCCTTCCGGCTCGACGACCTGCCGGAGCTGTGCCTCGACGCCCGGCTGCGCCTGGATCCGGGGGAGGGGACGGTGCTGTCCCGCCTCGCCGGCGGCGACGGCGAACCGTACCGCGGCGAAGGCCACCTGCTGCGCGCCGGCGACGAGTCCCTGCCCGTGCTGGTCCAGTCCAGCGCCATGCGCGGGCGCACCCCCGGCGAGAACTGGCTGGTGGTCGTGCTCGAGGACCTGCGCCCGGCCCGGCGCCTGGCGGCCGCGACGCGACGCGCCGAGTCGCTGCAGGGCCTGGTCGAGATGTCCGCGACCCTGGCGCACGAGATCCGCAACCCGCTCATGGGCCTGAGCGCCCAGGCGGAGCTGCTGGCCGACAGCCTCGGCGCCGACGACCGCCGCCGCCGCTACCTCGACGTGATCACCGGCGAAGTGGACCGCATCAACGCCACCATCACGCGCATGCTGAACTTCGTGCGGCCCTACGAGCCCGACCTGGCGGCCGTCGACCTCGTGCCCCTGGTGCGCGACTGCCTGGAACTCGCCGGCGCCAGGGCCCGCCAGGCGGGTGTCGTCCTGTCGGCCGCGCTGCCCGCCGGGGCGGTCGTCCTGCCGGCCGACGGGGCCCAGCTCACCCAGGTGCTCCTGAACCTGCTGCTCAACGCCCTGGACGCGGCGCCCACGGGCAGCGAGGTCGTGGTCGAACTCGCTGCCGTCGCACCGCGCGAACTGGCGGACCCGGACACCGGCGGCTCGCGGGTCGCGCCGGCTTGCCGGCTGACGGTGCGCGACCGCGGGGCGGGCTTCGCGCCGGCGGACCACGACAAGCTGTTCCGCCCCTTCTTCACCACCAAGAGCGCCGGGACCGGTCTCGGCCTCTCGCTCTGCCGCAAGATCGTCGCCGCCCACCGCGGCGCGATCGGGGCCCGCCGCGAGGGCGGCGACACCGTGTTCGAGATCCTCCTGCCGGCCGACGCCGGCGCCCACGCCCGAGAACAGGAGTCGACATGAGCCACAGGATCCTGATCGTGGACGACGAGGCCGCCATCCGCATGTCCGTGGCCGAGGCTCTGGCCGCCGACGGCTTCGCGACCGAGACGGCCGAGACGGGTGAGGAGGCCCTGGCGCGCCTGCACGGCGGCGGCTTCGACCTGGTGGTCACCGACCTCAAGATGCCCAACGTGTCCGGCCTCGAGCTGCTGAAGGCGCTGCGCAACACGGGCCGCGCCACGCCGGTCCTGATGATGACGGCCTACGGCGACGTCGACACGGCGGTCGAGTGCATGCGCCTGGGGGCCTACGACTTCATCCAGAAGCCGTTCAAGCTGAGCGTCATGCGCAAGCAGGTCGCGGCGGCCCTGAAGGCGACCCGCGTCCAGGCGGCGGCCGAGCCGTCCGGCGACGCGCCGGCCTCCCGCCCGCGCCGCGCCGCGGCCGCCCACGTGGGCAGCACCTACTACATGGACATGATCCGCGCCTGCCCCGGCCTGCGGCGCATCGCCGACCTGCTCGAGAAGGTCGGCCAGAGCCGCGCCGGCAACGACACCTCGATCCTGATCCGCGGCGAATCGGGCAGCGGCAAGGAGATCGTCGCCCGCGCCATCCACGAGACCAGCGACAACGCGCGCGAGCCCTTCATGGAGATCAACTGCGCGGCCGTGCCCGAGACCCTGCTCGAGAGCGAGCTGATGGGCCACGAGAAGGGCGCCTTCACCGATGCCAAGGCGCGCAAGGAGGGCCTGTTCGAGCTGGCCGCCGGCGGCACCATCTTCCTGGACGAGATCGGGGAGATGGGCTTCCTGCTGCAGAGCCGCCTGCTGCGCGTCATCGAGAACCGGACCTTCCGCCGCGTGGGCGGCAAGGACGAGCAGCAGGTCCACGCCCGCGTGGTGGCCGCCACCAACCGCGACCTCGAGGCGGCCATCCGCGAGGGCGCCTTCCGCAACGACCTCTACTACCGCCTGCAGGTGGTCGAGGTCGACATCCCGCCCCTGCGCGAGCGCCCCGACGACGTCGGGGTGCTGCTGGGGCACTTCGTCCGCGAGTTCAACGCCAGCCTCGGCCTCGCCACCGCCCCGCCCGACGCGGCGCTGGTGACGGTGCTGCAGCGGTACCCGTGGCCCGGCAACGTGCGCGAGATGCGCAACGTGCTCAAGCGGATCATGATCCTCGAGGAGCCCGCGGAGCTGCGGGCGGAGCACTTCCCCACCCACGTCACCGACGGCCGCGACCCGCGCACCGTCGCCGAGGCGACCTGCGGTCCCGACGCGGGCCTGGTCACCCTGTCGGAGGTCGAGCAGCGGCAGATCCTCTACACGCTCGACAAGACCGGGAACAACAAGTCGCAGGCCGCGCGGATCCTCGGCATCTCCCGGCAGACGCTGCGGGAGAAGCTGAAGCAGTACGGGGACCCGCAGGCCGATCTGTCGGACGAAGCCGAAAGCTAACCCAGGGCATGACCCTTGCGACCGGTGGGGGGAAAGGCGTGGTACCCCTTCCAGGAGCACGGAAATCATGCGTCGCCGCCCAATTCCCTGCCGGATCGTCGGTCCGCTGGTGTGGATCGCCTTCATGTCCGTGCTGCCGCCCGGGCCGGCCCGCGCGGACGACGACCTGCCCCCCCTGGCGGTCCTGGGCTACGGCTGCTGGGTCCAGGACCTGGCCGTCGCGGCGGCGGACAGCGTTCCCTCCCGGCTGTACCCGCTGGGGCTGTCGCCGCGCGACGCCCTGGTCCAGGGCAGCCCCGAGCGGCTGGCCTCCCTGACCCGCGAGTTGCGCGCGCGCGAGCACGCCCTGACCGACGCCTGGGACGCCTCGAGCTTCAAGACGGAAGCGTCGGCCCTGGCGGCGGCGCGCGACTACCGCGACGTCGGCCAGTACGAACTGGCCCTGCGCTGGTACGCCATCGCCCAGCAGGCCGCCGGCTTGCCGCTGCCCACGGGTCAACTCGCCCACGAGATGTTCGCCACGGCCGTGCTGTCGGGCGACTCCCTGCTGATCGACGAACGCTGCCGCGACCTGCTGGCGGCCGGGGACCTCGCCGACAACGAGGGCGCGGCCATCGTCGCTTACCGCCACTACCTGGCCCGTAACGACCGCCCGAACCTGCGGCGGCTGCTCGCCCAAGCGGCCGCTCAGCCCGAGCGGCTCACCCCCGAACTGCTGTTCTGGCAGTCCTATTGCCTGGTGGCCGAGGGCCGGCGCGCCGAGACCGTGCCGCTGCTGCTGCGGCTGGTCTCGGGCGCGCAGTCCGCGGCGGGGCTGGCGGGCTGGCAGCGGATCTGGGTGGTGCGCGCGTTGCCGGACGGGCTCTACATGGCCGACCGCGGCGGCGCCGCGGCGATCCTCTACGGCATGCTGGCCGTCCAGCCGACCGGCGAGGCGCCGCTCTGGGCCAGCTACCAGCTCGCCAACTTCGCCCTGCGCGACGGCGACTACGCGGGGGCGGCGGCACTCTATCGGCGCAGCGCCGGGGCGGCCCCCGTCGCGGCCTGGCAGCTGCGGGCCGTGGCGCTCGCCGGCAGCGCCGAACAACTCGTCGGCGTGGGGAAGGGGGTCGTCCGTCATGACGACGCACTCGACAGCCGTCCCTGACGGCGCGGCGGACCGGGAATCGCCCGTGCCCGTGCTGCTGCAGGTCTACGCCCGGGAACGGGAGCTCTACGTCGAGGTCCTGCGGCTCTCGCGCGAGCAGACGTCGATGATCCGTCGCGGCGAGAACCTCGCCGCCGTGCGCCGGGTCCTGACCGCCAAGCGTGACCGTCTCGACGAGGTCGCGCGGCTGGAGCGGCTCCTGGCCGCGCCCCGACGCAGCTGGCAGGACCGGCGGCGCCACGGGGGCCTGCCGGCGGCCGCCGACCTGCAGGGGCTGCTCCAGGAGCTGGGCGGGCTCATCGAGGAGATCCTCCTGGTCGAAGCGGAGAACGATCGGCTGTTCCTGGAACTGGCCCGCGGCGCCGCCTGACGGCGGCCGGGAACGGAACTTGATAGGGCCTGCGGACCCGGCGGGGCCGGGATCCCCAGATGCAGGAGGCGGCAGGCACCACCATGATGGCGACCACGATCTTCGACCGGGCCCATCTCGGCGACCTCAAGAAGGCGCTGACCGTCTACTCGCGCCGCCAGCGGGTGGTCTCGGAGAACATCGCCAACGTGGAGACCCAGGGCTACCGGGCCCAGGAATACCGTTTCGAGGACCTGCTGCGCAAGGCCGAGGGCCGCAACCTGGGCGGGACCCGGACCCACGAAGCGCACCTGCCCGTGGGCCGGCGCAGCCTGGAGGACACCGAAGGGGAAGTCGCCGTGCAGGAAGACGGCTACGACAACGGCATCAACGACGTGGACGTGGACCGGGAGATGACCCGCCTGGCGACGACCGACCTGTCCTACCGCCTGGCGACCCGGGTCCTGAGCATGAGGTACACGCAGCTGCGCGAGGCCATCGGCGGCCGCGTCCGCTAGCGCGAGGGGAGGGTGACGTGAGCGACGGACTGTTCCGATCCATCCACATCAGCGGCACCGGCTTGTCCGGCATGCGCACGAAAATGGACACGGTCGCCAAGAATCTTGCCAATGCCGAGACCACGCGGACCGCCGACGGCACGCCCTACCGGCGCGAGCGCGTCGTCTTCGAACAGACCCTGGCCGAGCGGCTCGGCGAGCGGGCCCTGCCGTCCCCCGAGCTGCGCGCGACCGGCGGCCTGTCCCGCACCCACCGCGCCCACCTCGCCGGCGCCGACGCCGCCGGCGGCGGGCTGATGCCGCGCGGGGTGGAGACCGGCGTCGAGGTCTCGCCCGACTCTTCGGAATTCAAGGTCGTCTACGACCCCGGGCATCCGGACGCGGACCAGGACGGGTACGTGCTGATGCCCAACGTCAACGTCATCACCGAGATGGTGGACATGATCACGGCGAGCCGGGCCTACGAGGCGAACGTCTCGGCGGTGCAGACGGCCAAGGACATGTTCGGCAAGGCTCTGGACATCTGACCGGGGGGAACGATGTGGCCATCACCAGCGTGAGGATGCCGGGAACGATCGACCCGCGGCTGGCCTACGGCGGCGCGGCGGCGGCCCCGCCGGCGACCGGCGGCGCCAGCTTCGCCGACGCCCTGAAGAACGCGGTCCAGTCGGTGGACCGCGCCCAGACGCACCGCAACGACATGGTCGAAGGAGCCGTCACCGGCCAGGTGGGCGAGGTCCACGACGTCATGGTCGCGGCGGAGGAAGCGCAGCTGGCCTTCGAGCTGATGCTCGAGGTCCGCAACCGCCTGCTGGAGAGCTACCAGCAGGTCATGCAGATGCAGATGTGATCGGATCGACGACACCGCGCCGCGGCGGCGCTCACGGAGGAGCTGAGGACGCGTCATGAGGCAACTGCTGGACTCCTTGAAGGTCTTCACGGACCGCTTCACGTTCAACCAGAAGATCCTGATGCTGGCGATCGTCGCCGCCGGGGTCCTGAGCGTGGGCATGTTCGGGACGTGGCTCAAGAGCGAGGAGAAGACCGTCCTGTTCACCAACCTCTCGCCCGAGGACGCGTCGCTGGCCATCTCCGAACTGGACAAGAAGAACGTCGAATCCGAGCTCACGGACGGCGGCACGACCATCCTGGTGCCCGAGGGCATGGTGCACAAGCTGCGGGTCGACCTGTCCGCCAAGGGGATCCCCTCGAGCGGCACCGTCGGCTGGGGCATCTTCGACGGCAAGCAGTACGGCATGACCGAGTTCCTGCAGAACGTCAACTACAAGCGGGCGCTCGAGGGCGAGCTGACCCAGACCATCGAGTCGATCCAGGGGATCCGCGCCGCCCGCGTCCACCTGGTGATGCCGAAACCATCGATCTTCAAGAAGATGCAGGCGCCTGCCACGGCCTCGGTCGTGCTCACCCTGGGCCAGAGCAGCGTGCTGTCCCCCAACCAGATCCGCGGCATCCAGAGCCTGGTCTCCGGCAGCGTCGAGGGGCTCGAACTGCCGAACGTCGCGGTGCTCGACCAGTACGGCGTCGTGCTGTCGGAGAGCTACGAGGGCGAGGGGTACGGCCAGTCCGAGGGGCAGCTCGCCCTGAAGAAGGAGGTCGACGCCTACCTGACCGAGAAGGCCGAGACCATGCTGGCGCGCGTCCTGGGCCCGGGCCGCTCGATCGTCCGGGTCGACGCCACGCTCGACTTCGACCGCCTCGAGCAGCAGCGCCACAGCTTCGACCCCGAGAAGACCGTCGTGCGCAGCGAGGAGCGCACCGAGGCCAGCGGCGCGCAGGACGGCAACAACGAGACTTCGGTCACCAACTACGAGATCAACGAGGTCGTGGAAACCGTCGTCGGCGAGGTCGGCGACGTGAAGTCCATGTCGGTGGCCGTCTTCGTCGACGGCCGCTACGGGGAGGCGGAGGGCGACGCGCCTCCCGCCTACACGCCGCTGAGCGACGAGGAGCTGCAGCAGATCCAGCGCGTGGTGACCTCCGCGGTGGGCTTGAGCGTGGAGCGGGGCGACCGCATCGAGGTCGTCAACATGCAGTTCCGGGCGCCGGAAGAGGAGGAGGCGGAGAAGGGCGGCCTGGGCGCCCTGCCGCTGCCCGGCTCCCTGCCGCAGGTGATCGGCAAGGTCCTGCTGTTCGGCCTGGCCCTGTTCATGGCGCTGCGGCTGAAGAAGGCGCTCGGCGACATGATGGGCCAGCAGCTGATCCCGCAGGGCGTGACCCGCGAGGAGTTCGCCGAGACGAAGTCGGACCTGCTCGACACCGACGAGAGCGTGACCAGCACCGAGAACAAGCTGAAGGAGATCCGCGACTACGCGGGCGCGAGCCCGCAGGAGATCGCCGACCTCGTCCAGGCCTGGGTCCACGAAGCCGAGGGCGCCACGGCGTCCTCGCGCGGCTAGGAAGGTGCCGACGTGACCACGATGCGCGAGATCGCGATCCTCATGATCTCCCTGGGCCCCAAGGTGGCGGGCCAGATCATGAAGCGCCTGCCCGAGGAGATGATCGACCGCATCACGGCCGAGATCTCCGAGGTCAAGATGGTCGACGCCGCGGACAAGGCGCAGGCGATCGAGAATTTCGTCGACCTGCGGCGCAAGTCCGCGGGCGTGGAGTTCGGCGGCGAGAACTCGGCCCTGGAGATCCTGGAGGAAGCCCTCGGCAAGCGCTCCGCCGACTCGGTCATGAACCGCGCCACCGGCTACAGCGAGCTGGCCGGCTTCGACAACCTCAAGAAGGTCGACGCGCTGACCGTCATGAACTACCTCAAGAACGAGAACGCGCAGACCATCGCCCTGGTCCTGTCGCACGTGGACCCCCGCTTCAGCGGGCCGATCATGAAGCTGATGCCGCCGTCCGTGCAGGCCAGCATCGCCCACCGCATGGCGATCCTGGACAAGCCCAGCCGCGAAGCCCTGCGCGTGGTGGAGAACATCGTCAGCGCCGCCGTGCAGGGCGAGTACTCCAGCGACACCAAGAAGTTCGGCGGCCGCAAGCAGGTGGCCGCGCTGCTGAACGAGATCGACCAGGAGAGCTGGCTCGAGATCATCGACGACATGCGCGAGATCGACGACGAGTGCGCCAACGAGATCAAGAACCTGATGTTCGTCTTCGAGGACCTGATCAACCTGGACGACCGCTACATCCAGGACGTGCTCAAGGAGGTGCCGGGCAAGGACCTGGCGCTGGCGTTGAAGGGGACCCCGCAGAACATCCAGGAGAAGATCTTCCGCAACATGTCCAAGCGCGCGACCGTGAGCATCAAGGAGGACATGGAGTACATGGGCGCCGTCCCGCTGGCCGACGTCGAGGAGGCCCAGTCGAAGATGGTGGCCGTCGTGCGCCGCCTGATGGACGAGGGCGTCATCACGCTCGGAAAGGGCGGCGGCAGTGCGACCATGGTCTCCTGACGACCTCATCGCCGAGGCCTCCCGGGCCGTGGCGGTGCTGGAGGCGCCGGCGGACGGCGACGGGCACGTCCTGGCGGAACGCGGCCTCAGCTTCGTCGAGGACTTCCCGGCCGACGGGCTCGGCGGCTTCCTGCACCGTCTCGACGCCCAGGAGCGCGAGACCCTGTTCAAGCTCGTGGAGACCGAGGTGCGGGGCGACGTCTCCCGGCAGCTGCGCCTGGAGAACGAGGAGTGGCGCCGGGGGATCGACGGGACGATCCGCAGCCTGGCCGCCGAGGTGCAGGCCCGCGTCGCGGACGAGCTGCACGACGTCGCCCGCAACGCCGTGGAGCTGTCCATCGCCATGGCCGAACAGATCCTGCGCCGGGCCGTCGTCCTGGACCGCGACGTCCTGCTGAAGGCCGTCGAGACCATCATCTTCCGCGCCGAGCGGGGCACCAGCTTCAACCTCATCGCCAACCCCGCCGACGTGGCGGCGCTCCAGGACCACGCCGACACGCTGCGCGACCTGAACATCGTCAGCGTCAATCCCGATCGCCGCATCGAGCGCGGCGGCTGCGTGATCACCGCGGGCGGCCGCGAGTGGGACTACACGCTGGGCGGCCGCTTCGAGCGCCTGGCGGAGGTCGTCCGCGAGAGCATGCTGGAGCCGCCCGAGGAGAACCCGGGGGCCGAGACGTGAGCCTGCCCTGGGCCGAGACCATCAAGAAGGTGCGCCGCACCGACTCGGTGCGCGGGAACGGCACCGTCTCGGGCATCAAGGGCCTGTCGGTCGAGATCCTCGGCCTGACCGCCGCCGTGGGCACCGTGTGCAGCATCGACGTCGGCCGCGCGGCCGTGCCCGTCCTGGCCGAGGTGGTGGGCTTCCGCGACGGCTGCGCCGTCGCCATGCCCTACCGCACCATGGACGGCGTCGCGCCCGGCCAGAAGGCCGTGGTCGTGGCCAACGCGCTGACCGTGCCCGCCGACGAGCGCCTGCTCGGACGCATCCTGGACGGGCTCGGCACGCCCATCGACGGCGGCGCGCCCCTGGTCCACCTGCGCGAACGGACGGTGCGCGCCGACCCGCCGCGGGCCCTGACGCGGATGCGCATCACCGAGCCCATGACCACCGGGGTGCGCTCGATCGACGGCCTGGTCACGATGGCCAAGGGACAGCGGCTGGGGATCTTCGCGGGCAGCGGCGTGGGCAAGAGCGTCCTGCTGGGCATGCTGGCCCGCAACGCCGAGGCCGACGTGATCGTCTGCGCCCTGATCGGGGAGCGGGGCCGCGAGGTCCGCGAGTTCCTGGAGCGGGACCTCGGGCCCGACGGCCTCGCCCGCAGCGTGGTCGTGGTGGTCACCTCGGACGAGAACGCGGTGCTGCGCATCAAGGGCGCCGAGACGGCCCTCACCATCGCCGAGGCCTTCCGCGACAAGGGGCGCAACGTCCTGTTCCTGATGGATTCGGTCACCCGCTACGCCATGGCGCTGCGCGAGATCGGCCTGGCCGCCGGCGAGCCGCCCACGACCAAGGGCTACACCCCGTCGGTCTACGCCATGCTGCCGAAGCTGTGCGAACGGACGGGCTGCTCCGCCGAGGCCGCCATCACGGCCTTCTTCACGGTGCTGATCGAGGGCGACGACATCCACGACCCGATCGGCGACGCCGTCCGCTCCATCCTCGACGGCCACATCATGCTCAGCCGCGACCTGGCGCGAGAGGGGCACTACCCGGCCGTCGACGTGCTCGGCAGCATCTCGCGCCTGCGCAACGAGGTCGTCACGCCGGAGGTGCGCGCCGCCGGCACGAAACTCATGCGCTGGCTCAAGGCGCTCGAGGACAACCGCGACCTGATCAACATCGGCGCGTACGTGGCCGGTTCCGATCCCTTGGTTGATACGGCCCTGGCCAAGCGCGAGCCCGTGCGGCGGTTCCTCTGCCAGGAGGTCGCCGAGAGCTCCTCGTGGAGCGATACGGTATCGTCTTTGATGGCATTGACTAACGGGGCGTAATCAATGTTCCGCTTCAGGCTCGAGAAGGTCCTCCGCCACCGCGAGCGGATCGTCGACCGCGAGGCACGGAAGCTGCAGGGGATCCTGTCCGCGGCCCTCCTGCTCGAGCGCGAGAACGCGCGGATCGACACGGAGTGCAAGGTGGCGGCCGGCCGGGAAAGCGCCCGCGGGTTCGACCTGGTCCGCATGCAGCGCCTCAACGATTACACCGCAGAGCGGCGGCGCCAGGTCCGGCGCAATGCCGAACGGATCCGGCGCATCCGCGCCGAGGCGGAACAGCAGCGGCAGATCCTGCTGGCGGCGCAGCGCGACAAGAAGGTGCTCGAGCAGCTGCGGGAGCGGCAGCTGGCCGCCTGGCAGGAGCAGGACCGCCGCGAGGACCGCAAGCGCATGGATGAAGTGGCCACACTCAGGCACGGGACGGAGCCATGAAGACCATCCTGATCGTCTCGACGCTGACGTTCCTGGTGCTGTTCGGCACGATCATCATGACCAGCGGCATGCTCGAGAACGTCGTCAAGGGGCGGCTCGGCGAGCTGCTCGCCCCGGTGACCGGCGGTCGCGACGACGCGCTCGACGAGACCCTCGGCCGCCTGGCGCTCGAGCGCGACGCCCTGCAGCGCCAGCGCGAGGAACTGGCCCTGCGCTCCTCCTCCCTGGACGTGGAGCAGAAGGCGTTCGACGACGCCCAGCTGCGGCTGCAGGCCCTGGCCACGGAGATCCGCGCGGCGCAGGGCGCCCTCGACGCCTCCCACGACGTGGAGATCGCGAAGCTGGCGAAGGTCTACGAGGCCATGAAGCCGGCGAGCGCGGCCCCCATCCTCGCCAGCCTCGACATGGAGATCGTCCTGGAGATCATGAGCCGGCTGAAGGACCGCCAGGCCGCCCGCATCCTCGCCTTCATGACCCCGGCCCTCGCCGCCGAGATCAGCGCGCGCATGAGCCCCACGGGAGGCAACTCGTGACCTCGATCCTGCCGGCCACCTTCCGCGCGGACGCACCGGCGGCCCGCTCCCGGCGCGACGAGCGCCGCGACGGGTCCGAAGGTTCGCCCTTCGCGTCGACGCTCGCGGCCCAGGACCGGCGGACGGAGCCGGCCCCCGAGGCCCGGACCGGCGGCACCGGCCGTGCGGGAGAGAGTGCGGACCGGCATCCCCAGGCGGCAGGCGCCCGGGGGGAATGCCGGGATCCGACCCGCGCCGCGGCGGGCGGCGACAAGGCGGCCGCCGGCCGCCCCGGGCAGACCGACTCACGGCCCGGAGCCGGGACGGCGGCGGTACGCGCCGCCGCCGGCGCCGCGGCCGCTCATCAGGGGAGTGCTGCCGTCTCCCCGGCCGCTTCCCGCGTCGCCGGCGCCGCGGGCGGGGACCTCGCCGCCGCGCTCGCCGTCGAGGAAGCGGCGGCCGCCACGGCGACCGCCGATGCGAAGGCCGTGCCGGTGCCGGCGCCGCAGCCGAGCGCCGCGGATCCGGTCGTCGCGGACGCGGCCGTGGAAGCCGCGCCGCCGACGCCCGCCGGCCGGACGAACGCTGCCGCCCGGCTCGAACCGCCGACTCCGCCGACCACGCCGGCCGGCGACTCCGGGCAGGCCGCCGGGAACGGCGCCGCAGGCGCGCCCGCCGAACAACCGGCCGCAGGCCCGCCGGCCCAGTCGGTAGGCGGTCGCGCCGGCGCCGCGCCGGGCGGCGCCACCGGGATCGCGAACCTCGCCGTCAGGACGGCGGGCGCGGCCGGCGACGGCCTCCGGATCGAGGACGGGAGCGAGGCGTCCGTGCCGGAGAGCGTGCGACGCCAGGTCGTCGCCCGCCTGGCCGGGGAACTCGCGGGACCCGGCGGCAAGGGCGCGCTGCGCCTGCAACTCACCCCGCCGCAGCTGGGCAAGGTCGACGTCAGCTTCGAACGCCACGGCCAGGAACTGCACCTGACCTTCCGCGTCGAATCGGCCGAGGCCGCCAAAGCGCTGCGCGACGGGGCCCACGAATTGACCGCCGCCCTGCTGGACAGGCAGGCCGGCTGGGACCGGGTGAAAGTCGACGTGGAGCGGGAGGAGCCCGGGAAGCACGACGACGGACGGGACGACCGCCGCGGCCGGGACGGCCGCCGCGATCGCGACGAACGCGACGGCGAGGAAGGAGCCCGCACATGATCGTCAATTCGGTGAACACGACCCCGACCACTTCGACGGCCGGAACCGGCAGCGCCGAGGAGCTCAAGACCGAGTTCCTGCAGCTGCTCATCACGCAGATCAAGAACCAGGACCCCCTGAAGCCCCTGGACAACGCCGAGTTCACCTCGCAGCTCGCCCAGCTGTCCACGCTGGAGCAGTTGCAGGCCATGAACGATTCGATGACCCAGGACCTCGTGTACACCCAGTCCCTGAACAACACCATGATGCTGGGGCTGGTGGGCCGCACCGCCGTGGTCGAGGGCGACCAGGTGGTCGTGACGGGCGGCGAGGCTTCGTCCAGCCACCTCCAGTCGGAGGCGGCCGGCGTGGCGACCGTGACCGTCCGCGACGAGAACGGCGACGTGGTGCGCACCTTCACCCAGACGGTGGCGGCCGGCTGGTCGGAGCTGACCTGGGACGGTCTGGGCACCGACGGCCAGGCGGCGCCGGACGGGGACTACACGCTGAGCGTCGAGGTGGCCGACAGCGAGGGCGCCGACGTCGAATCGGTGGTCTACATGTCGGGCCTGGTCGAGAGCATCCGCTTCGAGAACAACCTGGCCCTGCTGCACATCGCAGGCCGTGACTATTACGCTTCCGAGATCGCCCGCGTCGGGATCTGATCCCGCGGGCGACCCTGACAAGGAGGAACACATGCTGCGTTCGCTGTACTCCGGCATCACGGGCCTGTCGGCCAACTCGATCGCGCTGGACGTGATCGGCAACAACATCGCCAACGCCAACACCGTGGGCTACAAGTCGTCGCGGGTGACCTTCCGCGAGATGCTGACCCAGACGGTGCGTCCCTCGCAGCGGCCGGTCTCCGGCAGCCGCGGCGGCGTCAACGCCCAGCAGGTCGGCCTGGGGTCGTCGGTGGCCAGCATCGACTCGCGCTTCACCCAGGGGCACCTCGAGACCACGGGCCTGGTCAACGATCTCGCCCTGCAGGGCGACGGCTTCTTCGTGCTGAGCGACGGCGCGGGCCGCTACTACACCCGGTCCGGCGCGTTCGGGCTGGACGCCAACAACAACTTCGTCGATCCCAGCACCGGCCTGCACCTGCAGGGCCTGATGGCCGACGACAACGGCGTCGTCCAGGCGGGAGCCTACGAGGACCTGTACCTGGATCCCGGCCGCACGGTCCCGGCCCTGGCCTCGACCTCGGTGCGCCTGTTCGGCAACCTGAATTCCGACGCCGAGGCCCAGGGCACGATCATGGAATCGACGCACTTCATGGCCGCGGCCGCGGGCACCGACCTGCTGACCGAGCTCTACGGCCAGAGCGGCGGCGCGATGAGCCTGATCGACAACGACCAGATCTCGCTGACCGGTCTGGTGACCGGCGCCTCGGGTTCGAACACGTTGAGCCTGCCGGCCTTCGAGGTCGGCAACGACGGCACCACGCTGGCCGACCTCGCGGCCTGGATCCAGACCTCGCTGGAGTCGCTGCCCGACGTGGCGCCGGGCGAGGTGGCGGTCAGCATCGCCGCCGACGGCTCGATCTCCCTGAGCAACACCAGCGCCGGCACGACGCTGCAGAACCTGCAGCTGACCATCCCCGGCCGCCTCGACTTCAACCAGTCGTTCCGCTTCAGCCCGAGCATCGGCGCGGGCGAGACCGGCACCACCTACGACGCGACGCGCTCGGCCGGCCAGATCCGCGCCGCGGCGACCACCGACGACCTGCTCACGGCCGTCTACAACAGCCGCGGCCAGTCCCTGGGCCTGAACGTGTCGCCCACGAACCCGAGCACCACGATCATGATCGGCGGCTCGGTGGGCGAGCACCAGGCGCCGTCGAACACCATGTCCGTGGACGCCGCCACGACCTTCGGCGACCTGATGACCGGGCTGCAGATCGCCCTGGGCATCTCGACCACGCCGGTGATCCTGGACGCCGAAGGACGCATCGTCATGAACGGCGAGGTCGGCATCGACAACGCGCTCGGGCAGGTGGACATCCGCGAGGTGGGCGAGGTCAACCCGACCCTCGAGACCTCGTTCGGCTTCGTCGAGACCCAGGAGGCCGACGACGGCAGCGAGTTCACCGCCTCGGCCACCGTCTACGACTCGCTCGGCGACGTGCACAACGTCCTGTTCACCTTCAGCAAGGTGATCGGCCGCAACGAGTGGAACTGGGTCGCCGAGATGGAGGGCGACGAGGTGATGGTCAGCGGCAACACCGGCACGGCCAGCTTCGCCGAGACCGGCGAGATCATCGCCTTCCGCTACACCGACGACGCCGGCGGGCTGTCCTTCCGCCCCCAGGCCGACGGCTCGACCGGCGCGCTGCCCATCACGCTGCAGATCGACGCCGGCCAGTTCGGCGGCCTCAGCGGCCTCACGCAGTACGCCGCCAACGAGACCCTGCAGACGATCGCCGACGGCCACACCGTGGGCGCGCTGCTGGACTACGAGATCAACGCCGACGGCATCATCATCGGCCGGTTCTCGAACGACACGGTGCAGACGCTCGGCCAGATCGGCCTGGCGCGCTTCTCCAACATGCAGGGGCTGCTGAGGACCGAGGGCAACACCTACCAGGTCAGCGGCAACTCCGGCCTGGCGGTAGAGGGCTTCGCCGGCGGCGACTCGGACACCTTCATCACCTCGGGCGCCCTGGAGGGCTCGAACGTGGACCTGACCCAGGAGCTGACGAACATGGTGATCGCCCAGCGCGCCTTCCAGGCCAACGCCAAGGTCATCACCACCGGGGACCAGATCCTGCAGGACATCGTCTCGATGGTCCGCTAGCGGGCCTGAGCGGCGGGAAAGGAGCCGGAGCCCATGATCAGCGTCACGCGGCTGGACGGCAGCGGCATCGTGGTCAACGCCGAACTGATCGAGTTCGTCGAGCGCACGCCCGACACCATGATCGGCCTGACCACCGGACGCCTGATCACCGTGAGGGAACCGGTCGAGGAGATCGTGCGGCAGGTGCTGGACTACCGGCGCCGCACGCGCAGCCACTAACGACGGGAGAGGGACATGGCCGAAGAGGACGTCAAGCCGGAGCCGCAGGAGAAGCCCAAGAAGGCGGCCTTCAAGCCGTTCGAGAACAAGCTCGTGCTGCTGGCCGTGATCATCGTGGTGCAGGCCGCCCTGGCGGTCGGGGTGACCCAGTTCGTGATCGTGCCGAAGCTCCAGAACCTGGGCGCCGGGGACCATGCGGCCGTGGCCGAGGCGGAGGCGGCCGGCGAACACGGCCAGCCCGCGGCCAAGGGCAAGTCCGGCCACGGCAAGCCCGGGAAGCACGGCGAGGCCGCCTCGCTCAGCGGGCGCGGCGCGCTGGTCGGTCTCAAGGAAGTGACGGTCTCGCTGCGCTCCGACGGCGCGGTGACGAGCTACCTGCGGATCAGCGTCGATCTCGAGGTCCCGGACCAGACGAAGGTCCTGCTCGTCGAGGAGCGCCTGCCGCACCTGCGCGACATCGTCATCGCCTCGCTGTCGAACAAGTACGCCGCCGACCTGCGCAGCCTCGAGGGCAAGGAAGCCCTCAAGGCGGAGCTGCTGCGCAAGCTGGGCGAGGCCCTGCCGGAAGCCGGGCTGATGAACATCTACTTCTCCGACCTGGTCGTGCAGTGACCGGTCCGGGACGAGCCGGGGGATGACATGAGCGATCCGCAGCAGGGGCGGCAGGACGCCCTGGACGAGCTTCTCGGGCAGGACGACGCCGGCGGCGAGCAGGCGGCGATCGAGCAGGCGGCGGCCCTCGTGCAGGGCGTGTCCGGCTCGTCCTCCTTCGACTTCAGCCGCCCGACCAAGATCTCGCGCCAGTTCGAGAAGAACCTGATCACCTTCGCCGAGGCCTTCGCCAAGTCGTCGTCGCTGGGCCTGACCGGCATGCTGCGGGCGAACACGGGCATCGGCTTCCGGGGCCTGGAGGTCATGAACTTCGGCGAGTTCGTGGGCTCGATGCCGCCGGTGACCTGCGCCGTCAACATCGGGCTGGCGCCGCTCAACGGCCTGTCCCTGCTCCACCTGGACGCGGGCATGATCTACCTGATGATGATGCGCCTGCTCGGCGGCCCCATCGAGGCCTGCCGCGTCGAGCGCAAGTTCACCGACATCGAACTGGGCGTCTCCCGCCTGGTCATCGACAAGCTGCTGGCGCACGTCGCCGAAGGGGCCGAGAAGCTCGTCTCGATGCAGCCCACCTTCGTGCACCTCGAGAACAACCCGTCCTACATCACGACCGTGACCAGCGGCGAGCCCGTCCTGCTGATCCGGTTCGAGATCGGCATCGAGGAGCTGCGGGGGCCGCTGGACCTGTGCATCCCGCTGACGGCCTTCGAACCGGTCTGGCACCGCTTCGATCCGGAGGAGAATTCCGAATTCCGCACGCCGGAAGAGGTGCGACGGGACCGGCAATTGCTATTCGAAGTGGTCAGGGGAGCCACGGCCGACGTGGTGGTCAACCTGGCGGACGTGAACCTCACGTTCGAGAACGTCCTGGAGCTGAAGGAGGGGGACGTGCTGCCGCTGTACAAGTCGCTGCAGTCCCCGCTGGTGCTGGAGGTCCAGGGCAAGCCCATGTTCCGCGGGCTGACCGGCAAGCTGAACCAGTGCCGGGCCCTGAAGCTCACCGAACGACTGGAAGAAGAGGAGTAGGGAGATGGCCGACGGCATCCAGAACAACGTCTTCGGGGGCGGCGCCGCGGCCGTGGCCGACGCGGACCCCGCGACCCGGCAGCACGGCCTCGACCCCGACCAGATGCGCCCCGCCGAGCCCGAGGAGGATCTCGCCGCCATCGCGCCGGAGATCCGCAACATCGGCGTCCTGCTCGACATCGACATGAAGCTGACCGTCGAGCTGGGGCGGGCCCGGATGAAGATCCGCGACATCATGAACCTGAGCCCGGGCGCCGTGGTCGAGCTCGGCAAGGCCCCCAACGAGCCCGTGGACATCATGGTCAACGGCGTGCTGCTGGCCCGCGGCGAGGTCGTCGTGGTGGACGAGCAGTTCGCGGTGCGCATCACCAAGCTGCTGAGCCGCTCCGAGCGCATCAAGAGGCTGACCTGACGTGCCGGCCGCGAACGCAGCGATCCCCTTCCTGGCCGTCCAGACCGCCGCCGGCGCCCTGGCCTGGCTGAAACCGGTCGGCGGCCTGGTCGTCGTCTTCACGCTGCTGCTGCTGTTCCTGAAGCTGCTGGGGCGGTTCCAGGGCGGCCGCTCCGGCGCCGCCGCCGCGATGATCGCCGTCCACGCCGTCGGACCCCGCCGCGCCGTCGAGCTGCTGCGCTGCGGCGACGAGGTCTTCACGCTGTACCGCCACGACCAGTCCGTCGTCCTGCTCGACCGCGCGCCCTACGATCCGGCGCGGCACGCGCCCCAGGCGCCCGCGCTGCCGGTCGTCGGTCTCCCGGACCGCCTTCTGGACCGCTTCCGCGCCCGGCGCCGGCCCGGCGCCTGACCCGGGATCCCCGCCCGCCGCTGCACCGTTCCTGACCGCCCCGTGGCCGCAAGATGGCCACGGGGCGCGCCCGCCGCCCCGGGGACCGCCGTTCCCGGCCGCCGGCCCTGGCACGCCCATTGCGTTGGCGCTTCCCGCACCGTCACCGCAAAGGCAGGCCCACTTGAAGACCGCACAGCTCGTGATCGTCCTGGGGCTCGCCCTGGTGGCCGTGGCCGCTGCGGCCCCCGCCGCCCTGGCCCAGACCGCCACGGCCGGCCCCGGCTCCAACTTCAGCCTCACCCTCGGCGGCGCCGAGGGCGGCGCCCGCCTGGACGTCGCGGTCGAGATCGTCCTGCTGATGACCCTGATCTCGCTGGCGCCGGCCCTGCTGGTGCTGCTGACGAGCTTCACGCGGATCATCATCGTGCTGGGTTTCCTGCGCCAGGCCATGGGCACCAACCAGATGCCCGCCAACCAGATCCTGATCGGGCTGGCCCTGTTCCTGACCTTCGTGATCATGGCGCCCGTCGGCACGAAGATCCACCAGGACGCGCTGAAGCCCTACCTGGCCGAGGAGATCGGCCAGGGGGAGGCCCTCAAGCGCGCCGAGGGGCCCCTCAAGGAGTTCATGCTGGGGCAGACGCGCGAGAAGGACATCGCCCTGTTCCTGGAGCTGACCGACCGCGAGGCGCCCGAGAAGCCCGAGGACCTGCCCCTGCTGGTGGTGGTGCCGAGCTTCGTGATCAGCGAGCTGAAGACGGCCTTCCAGATCGGCTTCGTGCTGTTCCTGCCGTTTTTGATCATCGACATGGTGGTGGCCTCGGTCCTGATGTCGATGGGCATGATGATGCTGCCGCCGGTGCTGATCAGCCTGCCGTTCAAGGTGCTGCTCTTCGTGCTGGTGGACGGCTGGTACCTGATCGTCCGCTCGCTCGTGATGGGCTTCCAGAACTGACCGCCGGAGGCGAAAGGACGCCATGACCGCCGAGACCGTCGTCGAACTGGGGCAGCTCGCCCTGAAGACCACCCTGCTGGTGGCCGGCCCCATGCTGGCCGCGGGCATGGTGGTGGGTCTGATCATCAGCGTCTTCCAGGCGGCGACGCACATCAACGAGATGACCATGACCTTCGTGCCGAAGATCCTGGCCGTGTTCCTGGTGCTGATCATCTCGCTGCCCTGGATGATCCAGCAGATGACCTCCTTCACGCTGGACATCTTCGAGCGCATCGGGGCGATGTGACATGAACCCGCCGGTGCAGCTCGACTTCACCTGGCTGATCCTGACCCTGGCGCTGGCCCTGCGCCTGTCCATCCTGGTCGCGATGCTGCCGCTGCTGTCGGGCTCGACGGTGCCGCCGCTGTGGCGCGTCGCGATCGCGGTCGTCATCGCCGGCGCCACCGCGCCGGCGGTCGCGGCCCAGCTGCCGCCGGGACCGCTGGACCTCTCCTGGGAGGCGCTGGCGGCCGAGGGGCTGCGCTCGCTGGCGGTGGGCGCCCTGCTGGCCTTCACGGCCGGCGTCCCGTTCGCCGCGGTCCGCTTCGCCGGCGAGCTGATCGGCGTCCAGATCGGCTTCTCGATGGTCAACACCATCGACCCCCAGGGCATGGGCCAGGTCTCGGTGCTGGCGAACCTCTACTACCTGCTGGCGGTCATGATCTTCTTCGCGGTGGACGGGCACCACACCCTGATCTCGGTGTGCGCGCAGTCCTGCACGCTGGTGCCGCCGCTGCAGCCGATCTCGCTGGAGGCGGGCTCCTGGCTCGTCGTGCAGGAGTTCGCCGGCTTCTTCGAACTGGGCCTGCGCCTCGCGGCGCCGGTCGCGCTGGTGCTGCTGCTGGTGAGCGTCGCCATGGGCTTCGTGGTCAAGACGGTGCCCCAGATCAACATCCTGGTGGTGGGCTTCCCCATCACCATCGCGGTCGGGCTGGCGACGATGGGGCTGTCCCTGGTCTTCTTCGGCCAGATCCTCGGCTCGCTCTTCGCCGATCTGGAGGGGCGTTTCGGCGCCGTCCTGGGCGCGCTGCAGGGCTGATCCATCCGGCCGGCGACGCCGGCCGCCGACGCGGGGAGGTGAGGGACGATGTCGGACGCTCCGGGCGGCGAGAGGACCGAGAAGGCGACACCGCGAAAACGCGAGAAGGCCCTCGAGAAGGGCCAGACCGCGCTGAGCCAGGAGGTCAACAGCGCCCTGGTGCTCCTGGCCGGCTTCTCGCTGCTGTTCGTCGGCATCGGCGCCATGGGCCGGACCCTCAACGACAACGCCCGCTACCTGCTCGGCGAAGCCCACCTCTTCCGGCTCGACAGCCCCTTCGCGCTGGCCGAGTTCGCGGCGGCCAACGTCATGGTCCTGGTCAAGGCGGTCGCGCCGGTGGCCGGCGGGATCATGGTGGTGGGCCTGCTCGCCAACCTCATGCAGGTCGGCTGGCACGTGAACCTCTCGGCCCTGGCCTTCCGGGTGGACAACATCAACCCGCTGAACGGCATCAAGAGCATGTTCAGCCGCAAGATGGCCTTCGAGCTGGTCAAGAGCCTGGTGAAGATCCTGCTGATCGGCGCCGTGTCCTGGTGGACGGTCGCCTCCCTCGGCGGGGATCTGATGGGGATCGCGATGCTGCCCCTGACCGGCGCGGCTTCCGTGGGCTGGGACACGTTGGCCAAGCTCGTCTACCGCCTGGCCGCCCTGATGTTCGCGCTGGCCGCGGTCGACTGGGCGTTCCAGAAGTGGCAGCACGAGGAGAGCCTCAAGATGACCAAGCAGGAGGTCATCGAGGAGAACAAGGACGTCGAGGGCGACCCCCAGATCAAGGCCCGCATGCGCGCCATCCAGATCGAGGCGGTGCGCAAGCGCATGATGGCCGAGATCCCGCTGGCCGACGTCGTGGTGACCAACCCGACCCACTTCGCCGTGGCCCTGCGCTACAAGGACGGGGAGTCGGCGCCGCGGGTGGTCGCCAAGGGCCAGGACCACCTGGCCCAGACGATCAAGCGCATCGCCCGCGAGAACCGCATTCCGGTCATCGAGAACAAGCCGTTGGCACGGGCCCTGCATAAGCTCGTCAAGGTCGGGGCCTACATTCCGGACGACCTCTACCAGGCCGTCGCCGAAGTGCTGGCCTACGTGTACCGCCTGAAGCGGGCCTGAGGCCCGGAAGCCGAGTGGACGTGAACAAGGGCATCGACCGCGACCTCCTGCTGGCCAACAGCAACATCCTGAGCGCGCTCGCGGTCCTGGCGATCGTCGGCCTGATGATCATGCCGGTCAACCCGGTGGTGCTCGACCTGCTGATCACCTTCAACATCGCCTTCGCGGTGGTGATCCTGCTGGTCTCGCTGTACCTGAAGGAGCCGCTGCAGTTCTCCAGCTTCCCCTCGCTGCTGCTGATCGTGACGCTCTACCGGCTGGCGCTGAACGTCGCCTCGACGCGCCTGATCCTGGCCAAGGGCGGCGCCGGCAAGGTCATCGCGAGCTTCGGCGACTTCGTCATCGGCGGCAACTACGTCATCGGCGTGATCGTCTTCGCCATCCTGGTCATCGTGCAGTTCGTGGTGATCACCAAGGGTTCCGGCCGCATCGCCGAGGTGGCGGCCCGCTTCACCCTCGACGCGATGCCCGGCAAGCAGATGGCCATCGACGCCGACCTCAACACCGGCCTGATCAACGAGGCCGAGGCCCGCCGCCGCCGCGCCCAGGTGGCCTCGGAGGCCGAGTTCTTCGGCGCCATGGACGGCGCCAGCAAGTTCGTGCGCGGCGACGCGGTCGCCGGCATCATCATCACCATCATCAACATCGTCGGCGGCTTCGTCATCGGCATGCTGCAGATGGGGATGACGGCCGGGGAGAGCCTGCGCCAGTTCACGCGCCTGACCGTGGGCGACGGCCTGGTCAGCCAGATCCCGGCCCTGCTGATCTCCACGGCGGCCGGCCTGGTGGTCACGCGGCAGAGCAGCTCGCTGAACCTGGGCCAGTCGCTGACCATGCAGCTGTTCCGCCAGCCCAAGGCCATCTACCTGGCGTCGGGCTCCCTGATCGTGTTCGGGCTGATCCCCGGCCTGCCCACCCTGCCCTTCCTGACCCTGGGCGCGGTGTTCGGGATCGTCGGCCGCCTGGTCAGTTCGCGGGTGGAATCGATCGACCGCCAGGACGCATCCGACGAGGCCCAGTCGCTCGAGACGGCGGCGCCGGCGCCGGACCACGGACCGGGCCTCGATCTGTTCGTGACCGACGCGATGGAGCTGGAGCTCGGCTACGGCCTGCTGTCGCTGGTCGACCAGGCGCGGGGCGGGGACCTGCTGTCCAGGATCACCAACATCCGCCGCCAGATCGGGACCGAGCTGGGCGTGCTGGTGCACCCCATCCGCGTGCGCGACAACCTGCAGCTCGGCGCGCACGAGTACGTGATCAAGCTGAAGGGCGTCGCCCTGGCCCGGGCCGAGCTGCGCCCCGACCGGCTGCTGGCGATGAGCACGGGCGGCGGCGAGGCCATCGAGGGCCTGCCGACCGTCGAGCCCGCCTTCCAGCTGCCCGCCCTGTGGATCGACCCGGCGCGCAAGACCGTGGCCGAGATGGAGGGCTACACCGTCGTCGAGCCGACCGCGGTGTTGGCCACGCACCTCTCCGAGACGATCCGCGCCCACGCCGACGAGCTGCTGACGCGCCAGGACATCAAGGACATGTGCGAGAGCGTGCGCGAGTTCGCGCCCGCGCTGATCGAGGACCTGATCCCGGACAAGGTCCCGGTCAACACGCTGCACAACGTCCTGCGCGGGCTGCTGCACGAGCGCATCCCGGTCAAGGACATCGTCACGATCCTCGAGACGCTGGCCAACCACGTCGGCACCGGCGGCGGCGTCGACCACCTGCTGGAGAAGGTGCGCGAATCGCTGCGCCGCACGATCAGCGGCCTCTACGTCGAGCCGGACGGCCACGTCTACGTCGTGTCGCTGCACCCGGAGACCGAAGCGGTGATGGCCCAGGCGGCGGCCGACTCGGAGCGGGCCGGCGCCGTGGTGCTGGAGCCGCTGTTCGCGCAGACCTTCCTCGAGAAGCTCGAGAAGACGCTCCAGGCCGTCTACAGCCGCGGCAAGCCGCCGGTCCTGCTGGTGCCGACGCCCATGCGCCTGTTCCTGAAGCGGTTGATCGAACCGACGTTCCCGGCGCTGCCGGTGATGGGCTACACCGAGGTCACGCCCAACACCAGCATCCAATCCGCGGGGATCGTCTCGACCCAGGGAGTCCATCATGCCCACGCAGCCAAGGCCTGAGCACGGCACGAGCCGGGTGACCGGCCGCACGCTCAAGGAAGCCCTCCAGAACGCCCGGCGTCTCTACGGCGACGACGTCCGCATCTCCGAGACGCGCGGCGTCGAGCGGCGCGACGCGAAGGGGCTGGGGCGCAGCCGGCACATCGAGGTCGTCGTGGCCCTGCCCAACGGCGCGCCCGAGCCGGAGCGGCGCGCGCGTCCGGCGGCCACGGTGGCCGACCTGGAAGCCGAGGTGCAGCGCATCGAGCAGCTCGTGGCCGGCCTGGCCAGCGAGGCGGCGGCGGCGGCCGCGCCCGAGCCGTCGCGCGTCCAGGATCCCCTGGACCGCGCGCTGCTGGCGGCCGGTGCGTCGCCGGCGGCCGTCCGCCACCTGCGGCGGCTGCGCGAGGCGGAAGGCGCCCGGGACCCGCGCGCCCACCTGCGGGCGCAGCTGCGCGCCGCCGGCGGGCGCTGGCAGGACCTGGCCGGCGTCCACGTCTTCCTCGGCGGCGCCGGCGCCGGCAAGACCGACCTGGTGCTGGGCAGCGCCGCGGCGCTGAAGGCGGCGGGCCGCAAGGTGCTCGTGCTGGCCCTGACCCCGCGCCACAAGGGCGACGTCCGCCGCCTGCAGGAAGAGGCCGCCGGGCGCGGCTACGACGCCGCCGTGCTGCGCGAGGCGGCCCAGTTCGAGCGCAGCCTCCCGCTGCTGCCGCGCTACGACGCCGTGCTGGTCGACACGCCGTGCTGGCAGGGCCCGGCGCTCCGCGACGAGGCCCTGCGGCGTTCCGTGGCCGACAACGAGGACCTGCACCGGCACCTGGTGCTGCCCCTGGACCTGGACCTCGGCGACCGCGAGCGCCTGTGGGAGACCGGCCGCGCCTGGAACTGCGACTGGCTGGCGCTGACGCGCGGCGACCTGAGCGCACGCCCCGGACGCCTGCTGGACGTGCTGCTGACCTCGCCGTTCCCGGTGTCCCTGCGCTCCACCGGCGCCTGGCCCGAGGAGCTGCCGCGGATCGCGGACGCGGGCAGCCTGGTCGAGCTCTGCGCGGCGGGGGGCGCCGCGGCGCCGGATGCCGCGGCCGCGGCCGGAGGCGCGTCGTGAACAAGTTCGTCAACGTGCTGGCCCTGGGCGCGGCCCTCACTTCGCTGATCTGCGACATCTGGCGCGACTACGGGGCGCTGGCCGCCGGCAAGCGCGCGGCGCTGGCCTACTTCGCCTTCTTCGCCGTCGGCTCGCTGCTGTCGCTGATGTTCAAGACCGGCATCCAGGACGAGTGGGTCCGCGAGGACTGGCAGCGCCGCCGGGCGGAGAAGGCGCGGCAGGAGCAGGCGCGCGCCGCCGAGGAGCTCCGGCGCCTGGAAGAGAAGAAGCGCCGCGAAGCGGAGAAGGCGGCGAAGAAGGGGAAACCGGCGGCCGCCGCCTAGGCGGCGGTCCGGCCCGCAGTCGAGGCACGGTTCCTGCAACCGCCTCATCGCAACCACCCTGATAGCGACCACACCCGGGAACGAGGGCTTCCATGCAGCAGACCGACACCATCGAGCGGATCGAGCACCTGGATCTCTGGGAGCGCATGGGCGACAAGACCGACCAGCAGGCGCGTCACGCGCTGGTGGAGTTCTATGCGCGGGTGGTCAAATACGTGGCGGGGCGCATGGCCATCGGCCTGCCCCACTACGTGGACCAGAAGGACCTGGTGTCGGCCGGGCTGCTCGGCCTGATCCAGGCCGTCGACAACTACGACTTCCGCCGGGGCAACAAGTTCGAGACCTACGCGATCCCGCGCATCCGCGGCGCGATCCTCGACGAGCTGCGCAGCCAGGACTGGTTCCCCCGTTCCCTGCGGCGCAAGGCGCGCCAGCTGGAGACGGCGCTCCACGGCCTGGAATCCCGGCTCAACCGCACGCCGACCGACGAGGAGCTCGCCAAGGAGCTCGGCGTCAGCCGCGACGAACTGCAGCAGATGATGGACGAGGTGGCGGTCGCGACGATCGTGTCCCTCGACGCGGACAGCACCGAGGACGACGACCAGTCCAACTGCCTCGGCGACTACATCGCCGACACGCGCACGCCCGACATCGAGACGGTCGTCTCGGAGGAGGAGATGCGCGGCCTCATCGCCGGCAGCCTCGAGGAGCTGACCGAGAAGGAGCAGCTGGTCCTGGTCCTCTACTACTACGAGGAGCTCACGCTCAAGGAGATCGGCGAGATCCTCGACGTGACGGAGTCGCGGGTCTGCCAGATCCACACCAAGGCGATCCTGCGCCTGCGCGGCAAGATCCAGCGCGGCGAGGGGCGCAAATCGATCGACCGCCTGGGCAGCGAACGGCGGGCCCAGCGCCGCAAGGAAGCGTCTCGGGAGGAATCCCCCCGCGACGCCCTGCTCGAGCGCGTCAACATCATGGCCGGTCTGGCCCTGCCGCCGATGCTCAAGCTGGCGGCCGTGCTGCTGGACCTGCAGGTGCCGCTGCGCACCTGAGGCCGGAGGGAGGTCGGACCCATGGCTGGCGACGGATTCTCGGTCAAGAGCACGATCTCCCAGATGACGAACGTGGCCCGCGCGCTGCAGAAGAGCCAGCAGATCGCCCAGACCGAGAGCGCCGCCGCCGGCCACCTGCTCAAGGGCGAGAAGCGGGTCGACCGCCTCCAGCCGACGGACGAGGCCCAGAAAGCGAACGTGGATCCCGATCGGCGCCACCGCGGGGGCGACCGGGATCACCGGGACCGGGACGAGGCCGAAGCGGCGCCGGACGCCGCGCCGGCGGAAGGGATGCCGCAGGAGGCTCCCGTCACCCGGATCGACACCACCGCCTGAGCGGGGAGGACGCGACGTGGAACGAGGGATCCTGGCCTTCCTGCAGGGCGCCGACCGGACGCTGGCCTGGGCGGCCGCCGTCGCGCTGGCCGCCGGCGGCACGGCCCTGTTCGTGGCCTTCTACCTGCAGTGGCAGCGCTGGCGGGCGGCCGCCGCGAGGCGTCGCGACGCCAGGCGGACGGCCGCCGCGGCGAAGGCGGCGGCAAAGGCGGCAGCGCAGCGACCGCCCGCCAAGACGGCCGGGAAGCCGGTCCCGGTCGCGCCGCGGACTCCGGCTCCCGCCACCGGCGTGGCCGCCTACCGTCGCCAGAACGAGGCGCCCGCGGCCGTGGCGGCGGACCTCGTCGCGGCGCTCCGCGACGGCGCGACGCCCGCTCCTGCGCCGGCGCCCGCGCCGCGACTCGACCCCCTGCTGGCGCGGCTCCAGGACGCCGGCGACCGCCTGGAGGAGATGATGCGCCGCCACGCGCACCGCTCGCACGAGCAGGATGACCTGGCGCGCCTGGCGGCCGCGATCGACGTCGAGTTCGTCCACAAGCAGGCCTGAATCCGCCTCGCTCGCTTTAGACATGGCAGAATCGACGAATCGGTGGCATCCTGGGCACGTGACTGTCAGGTGTGACAGATCCGCAGGAGGTGGGACGTGCCCCACGATGTCGTGATCCTGAGCCGCCGCCCGGCCCTGTTCAAGACCGCCGCCGACTGGCGCCTAGCCGGCGTCGATCTCTACGTCCACGATTCGCCCTCCGAGGCCCTGGCCCGCTTCGCCGACGGCCGGGGCGCCCTGCTGGTCTTCGACACCAACGACTTCGCCCGGACCCGCCACGTGGTCGAGAAGTTCCTGTCGTCCAAGGGCGACGCCGACCTGCTGGTCCTGGGCGGGGAGGACGTGCTCGAAGGCTTGCAGGACAAGCCGCGGCGGGGCGCCCTGCGGCGCCTGGACGCGGGCACCGGCGGCGACGCGCTGCGCCAGGAGGTCGAGCGCCTGCTGCGCCTGCGCAACGTCCGCCAGCGCAGCGGCATCGTCGGGCGCTCGCGCGCGGTCAACCAGATGATCGCGCTCATCGCGCAGGCGGCGCCGCTGGACGTGACGATCCTGATCCTCGGGGAGAGCGGCACGGGCAAGGAGCTCGTGGCCCGCGCCATCCACGACCACTCGCCCCGCGCGGCCGGCCCCTTCGTCTCGCTCAACTGCGGCTCGTTGAGCGAGGGCGTCCTCGAGAGCGAACTCTTCGGACACGAGCGCGGCGCCTTCACCGGGGCGGTCAGCCGCCACGAGGGCGTGTTCCGCCGCGCGGACGGCGGCACCCTCTTCCTGGACGAAGTGGCCGAGATGCCGCTGCCGATGCAGACCCGCTTCCTGCGGGCGCTGGAGACCGGCGAATTCACGCCCGTCGGCGGTTCGCGCCTGGAGCGCAGCGACATCCGCCTGGTGGCGGCGACCCACCGCGACCTGGCCCGCGATGTCGAGGAGGGGAGGTTCCGCCAGGACCTCTACTACCGCTTGCGGGTGGTGGTGATCCCGACCCCGCCCCTGCGTGAACGGCGTGAGGACGTGCCGGTGCTGGTCCAGCACTTCCTCGACCAGGAGAACGAGCGGCACGGCACCAACGTGCGCGGCATCTCGCGCCCCGCCCTGGAGATGCTCCTGAACCACCCCTGGCCCGGCAACGTGCGCGAGCTGGGGAACCTCGTCAGTTCCGTGGTGGTCTTCAAGCGCGACGGCATGATCGAGGCGGCCGACCTGCCGCAGGACATCGTGACCGGCGGCCGCGCCCGCGCGTCGCGCCTGCCCGTGCCCCTGGCCCGCCCGTTCGCGGGCCTGGACCTGGAACTGCTTTCGGCCATGCTGCTGGAGATGCGCCAGGACCTGCACGAGATCAAGGGCCTGCTGCGCGGCGAGGAGCGCATCCCGCACGGCGAGTCCGTGCCCCTGGACGGCACGTTCGTGGAAACCATTCCGGTCGATCACGGTTACACCGCGGAGGCGGCCGGTCCCGTGGACCTCGAATCGGCGGAGCGGGCGCTCATCGACCAGGCCCTGCGCTCCACCGGCGGTCGCCGCCGGCGGGCCGCCGAGCGGCTCGGCATCAGCGAACGGACGCTCTACCGCAAGCTGCTGAAGTACGGCCTGAGCTGAGCGGGCCGGGACACGGGCCTTGGCTGACCGGAAAAGACTGTGGTATTTTGTTGCAGGCCGTCGCCCGCGGGGCGCGGCCGTCACCCACCCCCTGGGATGCGAGGACACGATGCACAGATCCGGACTTTCCGGCACGAAGGAGCGGGTGCGCGTCGCGGCGGCGCTCGCCGCGGCCCTGCTGCTCGCGCCGATCGGAGCTTCGGCCGCCAAGTACGCCGGGTCCTTCATGGAAGACGGCGGCGGCGCCCGCGCCCTGGGCATGGGCGGGGCCTTCACGGCCGTGGCCGACGATCCCTCGGCGGCCTTCTGGAACCCCGCCGGCCTCAGCGGCCTGGAGGGTTGCGGCCTGCTGGTCATGCACGCGGAACAGTTCGGCGACCTCGTCGACCGCGACTACGCGGCCTACGCCCGCCCCGTCGACTGGTCGCTGCTGGGCGGGACGGAAGCCGGCTTCGCGATCTCGGCGATCCGCCTCGGCGTCGACGACATCCAGCTGACCGCGCACCTCCAGGACCAGCTCGACACCGACCACGACGGCGTGGTCACCGACCAGGAGCTGGCCGGCCTGTTCAACCTGCGCGACCAGTTCCGCTACGTCAGCGACTCCGAACTGGCGCTCTTCGCCTCCTACGCCGAGCGGCACGGCGGCTGGCTCCTGGGAGGCACCGTGAAGTTCGTGCGCCAGAGCGTGGCCGGCTATTCCAGCCTGGGCCTGGGCGCCGATCTCGGCCTGCTCCGCCGGGGCGTGTGGCGGGGCCTCGACTTCGGACTGAAGCTCCAGGACATCACCACGACCTTCCTCGCCTGGTCGGGCCCCGGCGACTACGCGGGCACGACCGAGGTCATCACCCCGACGATCGTGCCGGCGCTGGCCTACCGCTTCCCGCTGGAACGCTGGCGGGCCGAGCTGACGCTGGCCGCCAGCGCCGAGTCGCGCTTCGACGACCGCGGCGATGCCGATCAGTACGCTTCGGGCGCCTTCAGCACGAACCTCCACACCGGCGCCGAACTGGCGCTCGACCGTCGCGTCTTCCTGCGCGGAGGGTTCAGCGGGGGATGGGGCACGGAGGAACTGACTGCGGGCGCCGGATTCAGGCTGGCGGATCTGACGGTCGACTACGCATATGCCGGCGACACGCTCGGCAACGACGAGGAAACCCACCGGATCAGCATCACCGCACACTTCTGACGGCGCACCGCGCCGACGCCGATGCCGGCCGTTGCGTCCTAGTGGCGCGGCGGCCGGTACGCGTGCAGGCGCTGGCCGGGGTGGATCACGCTCGAAGCCCTCAACCCGTTGACGCTGATGATGTGCTTCAGCGTGACGCCGAGCCGCCGCGCGATATCGAACAGCGTGTCGCCGGACTTCACGCGGTAGCTCACGCGTTCGTAGCCGGGGGGGGGCGTGTAGGCGCCGACGTTGGCCGGCGCGGGCGCCGACTTGGCGGCGGCCGGTGCGGCCGGCTTGGCTTCTGCCGTTTGGGCGATGGCGACGGTGCGTTCGGGATCGCGAGGCGCGCGGACGCCGGGCATCGGGATCAGGAGCTTGTCGCCGGGGTGGATGCGCGACACGTCGCGGATCTTGTTGAGGTCGGCGATGTCGCGCACCCGGGTGCCGTAGCTCTTGGCGATCTGGCTGAGGGTCTCGCCGCGGCCCACGGTGTGCCGGCGCCAGGTCAGGCGCTTTTCGGGCGGGACGGCGGCGAGTTCGATCGCGCAGCGCTCGCCGGTGCCGGCCGGCACGCGCACGCGGAAGTCGCTGCGTTCCGGCGGCGTGGCGCCGCGCAGCAGGCTGGGATTGAGCGCGGCGACGGCGTCGCGGTCGACGCCGGCGCACTCGGCGATCAGCGCGACGTCGGTCGCATCCGTGACCGGGACGGTGTCGAAGGCGATGTCGGGCACCGACGGGACGTCGAAGCCGTAGGCGGCGGGATCGCGGCCGACCTGCAGGGCGGCCGCGAACTTCAGGACGTGGTTGCGGGTCTGTTCGGGCATCCGCAGGCGGCGCACGTCGTCGTGGCCGGCGGCCTGGATGGCCCGTTCGATGCGGTGCTCGCCGGTGTTGTAGGCGGCGATGACCAGGGTCCAGTCCCCGAACATGTGGTACAGCTGCGTGAGGTACTTGGCGGCGGCGGTGGTGGCCAGCTCGAGGTCGTGGCGTTCATCGACCCACCAGTCGCACTGGAGCTTGAAATGGCGGGCCGTGCCGGCCATGAATTGCCAGTAGCCGACGGCGCCGGCGCTGGAACGGATGCGGGGGCTGAAGCCGCTCTCGATGGCGGCCAGCCAGATCAGCTCGCGCGGCAGGCCGGCGGCGTCGAGGCGGCTGTAGATCAGCGAGTCGCAGGCGGCCTTGCGGGTCAGCCAGGCCTGCATGAAGCCGCGGCCGGGGCCGGTGAAGTGGTCGACCCAGCGCTGGACCTCGTCGTGGTCGAGGATCTGCAGGTCCTGCTCGATGGCGTTGCGTTCGCCGACGGTGACCGGGATCAGGGAGTCGGGCAGCGAGAGGCCGCGCATCTCGTCGTACACCAAGGCGACCAGGGAGTCGTCGGCCGCCACGATTTGGTTCGGCAACTGTTCCTCGGACACGCCGCTCGCCGGCAGGGAGACGAGTCGGCTTTCCTCTTGAACCGAGACGTTCGCGGGGGCGACGGGCGGTCGGGTGACGTCATCCTGGAGCGGAGGGACCGAGGCGCACCCGTAGGTGAACGTGGCCAGCGCGGCGGCAAGGAACGAGATTCGTACCCATCGGGTCATCAGAGGCCGCCTCCGTGCGCTGTGAGCGTTACGAACCGTGAATCCGCCGAGGTCTGAATTCAGGATCGCTGCTGTTCGGCTCGAGTCCAGTAGTGCCGCAATTGCAAATTAAGCGACTATATGTCATACTTGTCGGCGGACGACCAAGTGGCAACGCCGACGGGAGGGCGAGAGTTCCCGTCGCTGTGCCTTCGTGATCCAGGAGAGGGCGAACACCCGTGCGCACCGTCATGCGAAATCTCCTGAATCGGTGCCCGGTCGCGAGCGATCTGCGCCACGAGGTCGAGGCGGCGCTGGCCGGGGACGATCCCCGAGTCCTGAGGCAGGCGGGCCACCGTCTGGTCACGGCGCTCCTGCAAGGCGGCGAACTCGTGCGCGTCCGCGTCAGCGGTCGCGATGGCCCCCCCCTGTTCGCGCGGCCCGGCCACGCGACTCTTTTCGAACTCGGCAACTTGTCGGATCCGATCGAACCCGACGACCGGGTCGCTCCCATCACGACGCTCCCGCACCCGCCGGCCGTACCAGCGGCTGGGACCCCGAGAGGGGCGCCGGGAGGGGCCTGGTTGCCGGCGTCGGGCGGCCACGACCTTAACGCGCCCGAACGGCTGATGCAAGCCATGGAACGGGCCCAGGCCCTGCAGGCTTCCAGCGAGGTCGGCGGCGGGATCCCCCGCGTCCTGCAGGAGATCCTGATCATGCTGGAACCCGACCTGCCGGGCCTTGCGCTGTACCTGGAACTGCACCCGCCGCTGGAGCCCGATGCGGATCTCGAGCGGGTGTTCGCCGGCGGCTCGGGTAGCCGGCCCTTCTGGGCGGCGTCGCGCGGGGCGGGCGAGGCCATCTGGATCGCGGACGAACGGGAGCTGCCGCCGCCGCTGCGGGCGCGGTTGAGCGGACCGGTCACCGGTTCCGTCCTGGCCGTCCCCTTCCTCGCTCCGCCTTCCCTCGAAGAAGGCGAACCGGGGCCGGCCGGGGAGGCCGGGCTGCTCTACCTGCTGGTGCCCGCGGAACGCGACCACCGCCAGATGCTGCAGCTGGGCCGACGCGTCGCGCGGTTCGTCACCCACGGTTGGCAGCAGCGGACGCTGATGAACCGGCTGATGCACACCGACCCGCTCACCGGGGTGCGCAACCGGGCCTTCTTCGACTCGCAGTTCGATTTCGAACTCGACCGGGCGCGTCGGCGCGGATCGACGGTCGCCCTGCTGCTGGCCGACATCGACCACTTCAAGGCCATCAACGACCAGTACGGACATCCCGCCGGGGACCGCGTGCTCAAGGCCGTGGCCCGGGAGCTGCTGGCGGGACTGCGCCGCATCGATCTGGTGTGCCGGGTGGGGGGGGAGGAATTCGCCCTCGTGCTGCCGGACACGCTGCCGGCGGCGGTGATCGAGATCGTGTCCCGTCTGCAGGTCCGCGTCGCGAACCTGCGCTTGGCCGATCCGGCGGCGGCCGAACCGATCCGCCTGACGGTCTCCTGCGGGGGCGTCGTGTTCCCCGGCGCCGGCGACACGCTCGACGATCTCTACCGCCGCGCCGACGAGATGCTCTACCTCTCGAAACAGAGGGGCCGCAACCGTTGCCACCTCTGGAATCCCGAAGGCGACCCCATCCTGACCCTGCCCCGCTACCAGGCCCCCTGAATCGGGCCCGCCTCGTCCTTGATCGCGCCGCCCGCCGTTACGCCCTGCTCGGTTGGGCGGTCCTCGCGATGACCGGGTACGACCTGGGCCGGCGGTCACCCGCGCCGCTGGCGGACTGGCGCGAAGCGGGCGCGGCGGCGGCCGCTTGGCAGCGGGTCGGCGCCGCGAGCCCGTTGCTGGTGGGGCTCTGGTGCGGCCCGGCGGCGGTGCCCGTCGCGGCCGTCGTGACGCTGGGGGCCTCGTTGCAGGCGGGCAGGGCCACCACGGCCGCGTTGCGCCGCCCCGAGGCGACCGTGCCCGAGGCATGGGCGCCTTCGCATCGCCGGCAGGCCGGCGTGGGCGCCCTGCTGCGGATCAGCGGTTGGCCCAGCCGCAGCGGCGACGGTTGGTCGGCGCCGGGAGTGCTGCTGGCGGTGGGCGATTCCCTGCGGGGCGATGCCGCGGCGCGGCCCCGGCCGGGCGAGGGCGTGCTGCTGAAGGGGCGGGGAGCGCCGCCCCGGCTGTGGCAGGTCGTCGGCGGGCATCTCGTCGCGACGGTGCCGCCGGGGGCGCCGCTGACGGGCGGCTTCTCCCCGTCGGCCTATGCGCGGGCAAGGGGGCTCGTCTGGCACGGGCGCCTGGATTCGACGACGGTGGAAGGCGTCGGCGGCGGCGTTCTGGACGCCGTCTCGTCGGGAGCGCTGTCGCCGGTGCGGGCGGCGATCCTGGACCGGTTGGCCGCCCTGATGCCACCGCGCGAAGCCGTGCTGCTCGGTTCGATCCTGCTGGGGGAGAAGGATCCCAGCGGCCGCGACCTGCGGGACCCATTCGCGCGACTGGGACTCTCGCACCTGTTCGCCGTGTCCGGGCTCCATGTCGGGCTCGTGGCGGCGCTCGCGCTGATCTTGCTGCGTCCGTTCGCCGTCGGGCCCTGGGTCCGCAGCCTCTGGTTGGGCGTGTTGCTGCCGGTGTACGCCGTGCTGACCGGTCTGGCGGGTTCCGCGCTGCGCGCCACGGGGCTGGGGTTGCTGGCCGTCGCCGGGGTCGCCTTCGGGCGCGCCCATGACGCGCTGCGCTCCCTGGGGCTGCTGATCTGGCTGGCCGTGCTCTGGCAACCCGATTGCCTGGGCGATCCCGGCGTGCGCCTCAGCTACCTGGCCGCGGGAGGGATCATCGGCGCGCTGCGGTTGGCCGACGGGTTGTCGGGTTCGCCCCGCGCCGTGCGGTTCGTGGCGGCGCCCCTGCTGGTCAGCGTCGGTGCGACCTGGGCCACGCTGCCGGAAACCGCCGCCGCCTTCGGCTGGATCCATCCCCTGGCACCGCTGGTGAACCTCGTCGCGGTGCCGACGTTCGCCGGCGCGGTGTGGGCCGTTTCCGCCGCCCTGCTGGCCGTGCCCCTGCCTTGGCTGGCGCAGGCGGCGGCGGCGTTGGGGTGGCTGCTCATCCGGCTGCTGGCCGCCGGATCGTCCGCTCTGGGATCCCTCGGGGACGGTCGGGTCGGGCTGCCGGGCTGGACGCCCGCGTCGATGCTGCTGTTCGCGGCCGGCACCCTCCTGCTGGCCGTGGCCCTGCGCTCGCGCCCACCGCCGTGGCTGCGCGTCGCGGCGGGCGCGGCCGCCCTGTCGTGCGCCGCAGGGATGACCCTGACCGGCCGGACCGCGTCGAGCGGCGACATGACGGTCCTGCAGGCCGACATCGGGCAGGGGGACGCCGCGGTCTTCGTGTTCCCCGACCGCACCGCCGTGCTCGTGGACACCGGGCCGTCGTGGCCGGGAGGATCGCAGTTCGAGCGCGTGCTGGAGCCCTGGCTGCGGCGCGAAGGCTTGCGCGAGCTGTCGGCGGTGGTGCTGACCCACGGGCATGACGACCACGACGGCGGCGCGACGGAGGTGGCTGCCGGGCGGGAAGTCGGCGCCTGGGTCGTGGGAGGGGAGGCCGCTCCCCCTGAGAGCGGGGCCGCTGCCGCCTGCCCGTCGCCGGGCACGGTCGTCCATGCCGGCGGCGGCTGGGACCTGCTCTGCCTCGCCGCCTTGCCGGCCGAGGCGGCGGACGCCGACGAGAACGACCGTTCCGTCGTGCTCGCCCTGCGCCGCGCGGGTCGGATCGTGGGTCTTTGGATGGGCGACCTGGAGGTGGCGGGCGAAGACGGGCTGCTCGCGAGCGGCTGGCCGGCGCCGACGGGGGGAGTCGAGGTGCTCAAGGCCGGCCACCACGGCAGCCGCACCTCCAGCGGCGCGGCCCTGCTGGACGCCGTGTCGCCGCGCCTGGTCCTGATCAGCTGCGGGGTCGAGAATTCGCACGGCCATCCCAGTCACGGCCCCTTCCTGTCCCGCGGCGACACGTTGCCGATCCTGCGCACCGATCTGGTGGGTTCCGTGCGGCTGCGCTGGCGGGGATCGGCCCCGGTGCAGATCGAAACCACGCGTGAGGCGCCGTCGGCGGCGTCGCTTGACACCGGCAGGGGGCCTGCGTACCATGCGCGCGTCGCGCCGGCGGCGCGATCGGAACCCCTGCCCGACACCGTCCAACCGAACCGGGAGCCCCATGTCCAGCCTGCGCAGCACGGTCGATCTCGGCCTGATGCCTGATCGTCGGGGGAAGGTGCGCGAGATCTTCGATCTCGGCCGGGAACTGTTCATCGTCGCGACCGACCGCATCTCCGCCTACGATGTGGTGATGGACCAGATCGTGCCTGGTCGCGGCGTTGTATTATCCGTGATGACAATGGCATGGATGGATTTCTTCAAGGAAATTCCCAACCATTTGGTGACGGCTGAACCCGACCTGTTCCCGGCGCCGTTCCGGGCGCATCGCGACGTGCTGGCCGGCCGCTCCATGCTGGTGCGCAAGGCCGCCCCCTTCCCGGTGGAATGCATCGCGCGGGGGTACCTCTCGGGGTCCGGCTGGCGCTCCTACCAGCGGGACGGCACGATCTGCGGGCATGCGCTGCCGGCCGGACTGCAGAAGTCGTCGCCCCTGCCGGCGCCGATCTTCACCCCCTCGACCAAGGCCGAGTTGGGCCACGACGAGAACATCGACTTCGCGGGCGCCTGCGCCCTGGTCGGCGAGGCGGACGCGACCCGCCTGCGCGACGTCACGCTCGACCTCTACCGCCGCGCCGCCGCCTACGCGCGCGCCGGCGGCGTGCTGATCGCCGACACGAAGTTCGAGTTCGGCCTGGTCGACGGCGAGCTGACCCTCATCGACGAGGTGCTCACCCCCGACTCCAGCCGTTTCTGGCCCGCGGCCGAGCACCATCCGGGCGAGGAGCCGCCGAGCTGGGACAAGCAGATCCTGCGCAACCACCTGGACACCCTGGACTGGAACCACGAGCCGCCGCCGCCCCGCCTGCCGGCGGAGATCCTCGAGCGGACGGCCCGTCGCTACCAGGACGTCCTGAACCTGCTGTTCGCCGAGGAGGCCCGCCGATGGCACCAGGCCCTGATCTGAACCGCCGCCGCCGCGCCCTGCTGAGCGTGACCGACAAGACCCGCCTCGGCGAATTGGCCCGCGCCCTGGACGGACGCGGCTACGAGCTGGTCGCGAGCGGGGGCACCGCGGCCGCGCTGCGCGACGAGGGGCTCGCCGTGCGCGACGTGGGCGAGGTGACGGGCTTCCCGGAGATCTTCGGGGGGCGGATCAAGACCCTGCACCCGCTGGTCTTCGGCGGCATCCTCGGGCCGGACGAGGCCGCGTTGACCCAGGCCGCCGGGCTGGGCGTGCTGCCCTTCGACGTGGTCGTGGTCAACCTCTACGACTTCACCGCGGCGGTCGACGCCGGCGTCGACGAAGCGGCCGCGATCGAGAAGATCGACATCGGCGGGCCGTCCCTGCTGCGCGCCGCCGCCAAGAACCACGCCCGCGTCTGCGTGCTGCCGGACCCGGCGTTCTACGACGACTTCCTCGAGGCCATCGCGGGCGACGCGGGTTTCCCGGACCTGGAATTCCGCCGCAACATGGCGGCGGCGACGTTCGCCGTCACGGCGGACTACGATGCCGCCATCGCGGACTGGTTCGTCGGCGGGCACGCCTGCTGCGACGACCCGGACCACGATCACGACCACGATCACGAGCAGATCCTGGGCATCGAGCTGCGCTACGGCGAGAACCCCCACCAGAAGGCCGAGCTGATGCTCCCCGGCGAAGACGTCGAGGACCCGCTGATCGGGATGGGGCTGCGCCAGCTGGGCGGGAAGGAGCTGTCCTTCAACAACCTGGTGGACGTCGTCGCCGCGGTGAAGCTCGTCGACGACCTCGAGGTCGGCGGGCAGGTCGCCTGCGCCGCGATCAAGCACACCAACCCCTGCGGCGTCGGCCTCGGGGCCACGGCGGCGGCGGCCCTCGCGCGCGCCCTGCTCGGGGACCCCGACGCCGCGTTCGGCGGCGTCTTCGCCTTCACCGGCGAGGTGGACGCCGGCGTCGCCGAGGAGCTGCACGCGCGCTTCTGCGAGGTCGTCGTGGCGCCCGCCTTCGCCGAGGCGGCGCTGGACCTGCTGGGCCGCAAGAAGAACCTGCGCCTGCTGACGCTGGACCGCGAGGCGTTCCGCGCCGCCACCTGGGGGCAGGTGCGCATCTTCGGCGACGTGCAGCTGCACCAGGACGAGGACGAGGGCTTCCCCGAGCTGGAGTCCTGGCGCCACGTCGCCGGCCCCGCGCCGGACGCGGGCACCGCCGGCGCGCTGCGGCTGCTGTGGCGGGTCTGCAAGCACGTCAAGAGCAACGCCGTCGTGCTGGGCGACGCCGCCGGCACCTTCGGCGTCGGTGCCGGCCAGATGAGCCGCGTCGACAGCGCGCGCCTGGCGGTGCGCAAGGCCGCCGACCGCGAGCTCGCCCTGGCGGGCTGCGCCTGCGCGTCGGATGCGTTCTTCCCGTTCCCGGACGGCATCGAGGAGCTGCACGCCGCCGGCGTGCGCGCGGTGGTCGCGCCCGCGGGCTCGATCCGCGACGCCGACGTCATCGCGGCCGCCGAGCGGCTGGGCGTGACCCTGATGCACACCGACCGCCGCCACTTCCGCCACTGACCGCAGGAGGACCATGACCCACGCGAGCGGCCGCCGCGACCAGCCCCAGGTGGCGGTCTTGGACTACGGCTCCCAGTACACGCAGCTCATCGCGCGCCGCCTGCGCGAGATCGGCGTGTACAGCGAGATCACGCCGTTCTCGCGGGCCCGCGAGCTGCTCGGCCGCGACGACGTCCGCGGGATCGTGCTGTCGGGCGGGCCGTCGTCGGTCGACGACCCCGGCGCGCCGGACCTCGACGCCGGGCTGCTGGCCGAGGGCAAGCCGCTGCTCGGCATCTGCTACGGCATGCAGCTGATCTGCCGCCGCCTCGGCGGCGCCCTGGAGGCTTCCGACCGCCGCGAGTACGGCCCGGCGCAGATCGAGCGCCTCGCGGACGACGCCCTGTTCGACGGCACGCCGACCGCGCAGCCGGTGTGGATGAGCCACGGCGACCGGGTCGCCCGCCTGCCCGAGGGCTTCGTCGTCCTGGCGCGCTCCGCCGCGATCCCCTTCGCCGCGGCCGGCGACCCCGCGCGCCGCATCTACGCCGTGCAGTTCCACCCCGAGGTCGCGCACACCGAGCACGGGCTGACCCTGCTGCGCAACTTCGCCCGCGGCGTCTGCGGCCTCGCGGGCGACTGGTCCGCCGCGCATTTCGTGGCCGGAGCGGTGGCGGAGATCCGCGAGCGGGTCGGCGACGGCCAGGTGCTCTGCGGCGTCTCGGGCGGCGTCGACTCCACCGTGACGGCCTCGCTGATCGACCACGCCGTGGGCGACCGCCTGCACGCCGTGTTCGTCGACAACGGGCTGCTGCGGCTGGGGGAGGCGGGCGAGGTCGAGCGCGACCTCAACGCCTTCCTGCACCGGCCCGTGCGCCGCATCGACGCGCGCAACCGCTTCCTGACCGCCCTGCGCGGCGTCGAGGAGCCCGAGCGCAAGCGCAAGATCATCGGCGGGACCTTCATCGAGGTCTTCAAGGACGCGACGCGGGACCTGGGGGAGGTGTCGTTCCTGGCGCAGGGGACGCTGTACCCGGACCGCATCGAATCGGTGTCGATCAACGGCCCGAGCCACGTCATCAAGTCGCACCACAACGTCGGCGGCCTGCCCGCCGAACTGGGGTTCGAGCTGATCGAGCCGTTGCGCGACCTGTTCAAGGACGAGGTGCGGGCCGTGGGGCGCAGCCTGGGCATCCCCGACAGCCTGCTCATGCGCCACCCGTTCCCGGGCCCGGGCCTGGGCGTGCGCATCCTCGGCGAGGTGTCGCCGGAAAAGGTCCGCCTGCTGCAGCGCGCCGACCATATCTTCATCCAGGAACTGCGCGACGCCGGCCAGTACGAGCGCATCTGGCAGGCGGGCGCGGTGCTGCTGCCGGTCCGCACCGTCGGCGTCATGGGCGACCAGCGCACCTACGAGGCGGTGGTGGCCCTGCGGGCGGTGACCAGCCTGGACGGGATGACCGCCGACTGGGCCCGCATCCCCGACGACGTGCTGGCCCGCGTCGGCAACCGCATCATCAACGAGGTGCCCGGCATCAACCGCGTCGTCTACGACATCAGCAGCAAGCCGCCGAGCACCATCGAGTGGGAATGAGATCGGGCGATACGGGATGAACACGCGCCTGCGCACCGGCCTGCACCTGTTCGTCGCGGCCGCCCTCTGGGGGGCGGCCGCGTCCGTCGCGGCGCAGCCGGCCGACCCCCATCACCCCGCCGACCCCGATCTGGCGCGATGGCGCGGCGAGCGCCGGACCGCCCTGAAGACGCGCGCGCTGGACAAGGACGCCGCGGCGGAATTCGGGCTGCTGGTTATCCCGGTGGACTTCGACGGCGAGCGGTTGCCCGCCGCCTGGGAGGCGGCGCGCGATCTGGCGCCGCGCCTGCTGGAGGGAACCGGTTCGCTGAAGGGATACGTCGACGCGGCCTCCCGCGGCCGGCTGGACGTGCGCCTGGTGCTGTCGCCGCTGGTGCACCTGCCCGGCTCGCCGGGCGACTACTCCGATCTCGGCCTGCAGGGTTTCACCAGGACACGCCTGTTGGCGCAGCAGTCGCTGGCGGAGGCGGCCGCCCTGGGGGTGCCGTTCGCGGCGGCCGATCGGGACGGCGCCGACGGGGTGCCGGGCAGCCCCGACGACGACGGCGAGGTCGACGGCGTGCTCATCCTGCACGCCGAAGCCGGCTGGGAAGGGGAACCCGCGGGCGTGGTCGTCCCCCTGCAGTACTTCCTCGAAGACCCGGTCGTGCAGTCGGGCACGGCCGCCGCCGTCTACGCCGTGGCCAGCCTGCGCAGCGGCCTGGGCATCTGGGCCCACGAGACGGCCCACCTCTTCGGACTGGACGACCGCTACGACGTGTTCCTGCCGGGCACCGGGGAAGCGACGGCCCGCGGCGGGCTCGGCGCCTTCAGCCTGATGGCCGGCGGCGCCCGCGACGGCGCGGGCGACCACGCGCCGGCGCTGCCGGACGCCGAGAGCGCGCTGCAGCTCGGCTGGCGCGACGAGCGCGTGCTGGTCGGGCGGAGCGACGGGCCGCAGGTCCTGCCGGCCGGCGAGGTCTGGCGCCTGCCGGCGGGGCCGCTCAACCCGGGGCAGTGGTTCCTGCTGGAGCGGCGCGGCGGCACGCCGCCCTGGGACCCGGTGCTGCCGGACCCCGCTTTGGTGATCTGCCACGTCGACGGCGGCCTGCCCGACGACGCGCAGTCGGCGCTCGGCACGCGCCACCTGCGGGTCCGGCTCGTGGAAGCGGACGGCGACCAGGACGTCGCGGCAGGTCTCGCCGCCGGCGACGCGGGGGATGCCTTCTCGGCCGCCGCCGGCCCCGTGACATGGGATGCCGGCACCTCGCCGTCGAGCCAGGGCTATCTGGGCCCGAGCGGCGTGGCCTGCACCCTGACGCGGGAAGGCGACGAACTGTCGGTCGCCTGGGTCACGGCCGGGCACCGGCTCGCGCTCGAACTGCGCCTGGTGCCGGCCCCCGGCGATACCTTGGTCGACCTGCTGGTCCGCGATCCCGATCTGGCGTCCGCCCCCCTCGCGATCACCCTCGGGCTCGACGGGGGCGCCACGCCTTGGGGCGAATTCGCGCCGGGCGCCTCCGCCGCCACGCGCGAGCTGATCGAGTCCGCGCCCGGGGAGTGGCGCCCCGCGACGCCCATCCGCTGGCTGCCGGCCGGCGAGCCCCCGGCCGGCGCCGCGACGACTTTCGTCGCGGCGTTGCGGCGCGACGGCGAGGTGCTGGGCAGCGAGACCCGGCGCTGGCTGTGGCGCGCGGCCGACGACCCCTTCGACACCGCAGGCTGGCCCGGGGACTGGGAGGTGCTGGCCGACGGTGGGACATCCTGGCACCTCTGGAACATGGACCTGCCGACGCCGGTCCTGGCCTGCACCGACGCGGCCGCCGCCACGCCGGCCGCCTGGCCGGAAGTGACGTACCAGAACGGCGACGAAGCCGTCTTGATCAGCCCGTCCTGGCGCGGTGCGGGGAGCGCCTTGCGGATCATCCATGCGATGGACGCCCTGCTCTGGAGCCCCGGCCTTGGCGCGGATGGCGCGGTGCTGGAGGCCGTGGCCCCCGACGGCTCGATCGTGGCGCTGACCCCGGCCGGCGGTTATCCCGGCGCCATGGCGCGCGACGTCGACAATCCCCTGTTCGGCCGCCCGGCGTTCGTCGGTCCCGGCGAACTGCTCGCCGACGACCGCCCGCTCTGGCGGGCCGACGTGGTGCCCCTGCCCGCCGCCTTGGCCGACGGTGCACGCCTGCGCCTGCGCTTCGCCAGCGACCCGCTCTGGCGCGGTCGCGGCTGGCTGGTCGCCGACCTCGCTCTGGTCCCGGCCGAGGATGCCGAGCGGCCCTGCCGCGCCGTGTGGGACCCCGCGGCGGACGGCCTGCTGGTGACCTGGCCATGGGAGTCGCCGACCACGCTCACCGTCGAATTCAGCCTCGATCGGGGCGCGTCCTGGTTGACGGCCTGGGAGGGGGCGCCTCCGGGCGGCCCCATCGCCGGTCAGCATTTCGTGCCCGCCGGGCAGATGCTGGTGCCGCCCCTCGCTGCGACCACGCGGGCCCTCGTCCGGGCTCGTCTGCGCTTGCCGCTGGGAGAGGTGGCCACGCCCGTCGCCCTGCACGCGCCGGCGACGCCCGCCGCCGCCGCGCTGGGATTGCCGGCGCCGAATCCCGGCCGCGGCCTGATCCGTGTGCCGGTCTCGGTTGCGGCCGGGACCGCGCGCCTGGCGATCCACGACCTGCGCGGTCGCCGGGTCCGAGCTTGGGATCTGACGGCGGGCGATTTCGTCGTCGCCTGGGATGGTCGCGACGACCGGGGACGGCGGTTGTCCGCCGGCGTCTATATCGTGCGCCTGGAACACGGAGGTTCGGTCATGACCAGAAAGGCGACCCTGGAACGATGAAGCGCCTGCTCGCCATGCTGCTCTTGCTCGCCGCCACCGCGCCGGCCCGCGCCGCGCTGCTGGTCGATCCTTGCCTGGAGGATTTCCGAGTCGGGGACATCGCCCAGGGTCCCGCCGCCTTCACGGCGCGGGGCTGGGCCGGGAACCTCTTCGAACGCCCGGCCTGGTCGCCCCTGTGGAGCGGCGCCTGGGACAACCTCTTCCGCTTGACCGCAGCGGAACGATCAGGGCTCGCCGCCTGGCCGCTCTTCGTGGCGGTCAACGGCGGCGACCCGGAACGCGCCGCCGGCTGGTGGGACGGTCTGGCGACCGCCTGGTCGGAAACCCGGCGCGGGTTGGCGCCCGACGCCCGGGATACGGCAGCCCGGAACTGGTTGGCCTTCGAACGCACCAGCATGGCGGTCTTCGGCGCCCTGGATCGGGGGGACACCGCGACCGCGCTCGCGGCCACCGACGCGGTGCTGGCGCTGGACGGTCTGGCCGGCGAAACGCGCCTGATCTGGAGCCTGCGCCGCCGGGCGCTGGCCGCGGCGGCGGCGGAGGCCGGCCCCTGGGAGGAACTGCTGACGCTCCACGCCTGCGACCGCGACGCGGGCTGGGAACTCTGGCGGGCCCGCGCCGCCGCGACCGGCAGCGATCCGTTGTCGTTGCCCTCGCAGCCCGCCCGCTGGGCGCGCTGGCTGGTGGCGGCCGGTGACGACGCGCTCGCCGCGAACCAGCTCGAGAAGCTGGCCGTACCCGATGACGTCAAGGCCGGGCTCGGGGCCCGTCTGCTGGCCGGAGCCGAGCTGAGGCGGCATTTCCGGGACCACCCCGAACCGCCCGCCGACGAGGAACTGCAGGACTGGTGGCTCCAGGGCCGCCTGCGGCTGGCCGGGTCGTCGGCCGAGGAGGCGGAAGCGCTGTCGGCGCTGCCGGGACTGGCCGTCGCCAACCGCGCCTGGCTGCTGCGGCGCGCCGGCGATCGGCGCGCCGGTGAAGGCCTCTGGGGCGCCGCCCTCGCCGACTTCCGCACGGCGCTGCTGCTGGCGGAACGCTCGGGGCGGTCCACGGTCCTGAACCGGGTGCGGGCCGAGATCGACCGCGCGCGTTCCCTGGCGGACCAGCAGGGCCGGCCCGACATCCGGGCCGAACTGGACGGGCTCTGGAGCCCGCCGGCCTTGCGCGAGAGCGAGGGCCCACGGGTCGCGGCCGCCCGCGCCAAGGTGAAGCGGGGGCGCGCGCCTGACCTCGAGGCGCGTGGGCTGCCGGACTTCCCTGCCCGCGCCCGCGGCGTCGAAGCGGCGGTCTGGCGCGTCTGGGCCCGGCAGGGCCGATCGCTGGCGCAGGCCAGGGCCGCGGACCACGCGGCCGCCGCCTACGATACCTTGCTGCAGGCCGTGGCGGCCGCCGGCCGGCTCTCGGATCAGCGGCGGGCGGCGGCGGCGGCCTGCGGCGCCGCGTTGGCACCCACCGGCTGCGGGGAGCGCGTCGCCCTCTGGCTGCTGGCGGCGACGGCGGCGGCGACCGGTCCCGCGCTGCCGCCCGGCGAGCCCTCGCCCGTACCCGACCTGGTGGAGGCGCACGACGACGATCTCGTGCGGCACGCCCTCTTCGGCGCGGCCCTGCTGGCCGGCGACGACCGGGGACGTCTGGCCGCCGGCACCCGCACGCCGCGCGGCATGCTGAGCGAGGACGAGCGCCTGCTGCTGGTCTTCCCCGTGCCTTGCGGCGGGGAGGTGGCGGCCCAGCTGGCCGGCGGCGCCGAACCCCGGCTGGCCCTGGCTGTGGCGCGCAACGAATCGCTCTTCGACCCCGCGGTGCGCTCGCACGCCGGCGCCCTGGGCTACATGCAGATCATGCCGTTCCACTACCGTGACGGGGCTCGCCGCGACGGCGACGTGGACTGGCGGCGCAGCGTGACGTCCCTGCGCAAGGGCCGGGCCCTGCTCGACGAGAACGCGCGCCGCTACCGGGGCGACCCGTACCGGACACTGGCCGCCTACAACGCGGGACCGGCCGCGGTGGGGCGCTGGTCGGGCCAACTGGGCCGCCGAGCCGGCCGCCAGGCGTTCCTGGAATGGATCGGTTACGCCGAGACGCGCCAGTACGTGGAGAAGGTTTTAATTGACCGCGAGGTCTACGACTGGATACTTAACGATGCTGCCGGCGCGCTCGGTGCCGGTGTCGTCCTGGACTGACCCAAGACCGGCGCGCCCCTATGACTATTGACGACAAAGAGTTGCCCCGGTCGCCCCCGGCCCGCACCTGGCGCGAGAGCGTCGAGTGGGGCCGCAAGGCGATCCACGTCAGCTCGACGGCGCTGGCCGTCTGGGTCCTGTCGGTGCCCGATCCGTGGACCACGGCCGGCCTGGCGGCGGCGACCCTGTTCGTCATGGCCGTGGACCTCTTCCGCTTGCGCATGAAGCGCTGGGCGCTCTGGTTCTACCGGAAGTTCCCGCTGATCTTCCGTCGCGACGAGCGCCACGACCTGTCCGGCGCTTCGGTGATGATGATCGGCGCCACGCTGGCCTCGTTCCTGTTCCCGCCGGCGCCGGCCGCCGCCGGCATCCTCTGCCTCGCCTGGGGCGACTCGGCGGCGGCGGTGGTGGGGCAGGCGGTCTCGTTCCGGCGGCGCCAGCTCGGCCTCGAACGCGACGACGGCACGCGGGCCCCGGTGGTGATCCGCCGCCGCGGCAAGACCTGGGTCGGGACCTTCGCCTGCTTCGCGGCCTCGACCCTCGTGACGGCCCTGGTGCTGCGCGGCGAGCTCGCGTTCGCCCTGGCGACGGGCGCCGTCGCCGCGATCATGGAGCGCTGGACGCCGGGCCGCTGGGACAACCTGACGATCCCGCTGGCCTCGGCGGCGGCGATCCAGTTCTGCCACACCTGGCTGCGCTGACCGCGCCCGCAGACGCCGCCCGCGACCGGCGGCGGCGCCGTCGCGCCGAACCGAAAGAAAGACCGCGATGATCACCTCGATGATGCAGAAGCTCTTCGGCAAGAAGTCGCAGCGCGATTTCAAGCGCCTGCAGCCGTTGCTCGAAGACGTGAAGCTGGCGCGCGCGCCCTTCGCCTCGCTGGACGACGACGCCCTGCGCGCCAAGACCGAGGAGTTCCGCCGCCGCCACGCCGACGGCGAGAGCCTGGACGACCTGCTGCCCGAAGCCTACGGCCTGGTCTGGGAGGCCTGCCGCCGCCTGGCCGAACGCCGGACGGCCTGGCCGGTCTGGGACCGCATGGTGGCCTGGGACATGGTGCCCTACGACGTCCAGATCGTCGGCGCCATCGTGCTGCACCAGGGCAAGATCGCCGAGATGGCCACCGGCGAGGGCAAGACCCTGGTCGCGGTGATGCCCCTGTACCTCAACGCCCTGCCCGGCAAGGGCGCCCACCTGGTGACGGTCAACGACTACCTGGCCCGGCGCGACGCCGAGTGGATGGGCGGCGTGCTGCGCTTCCTGGGCCTGCGCGTCGGCTTCATCGTCAACAACATGACGCCCGACGAGCGCCGCGAGGCCTACAGCTGCGACGTCACCTACGGCACCAACAACGAGTTCGGCTTCGACTACCTTCGCGACAACATGTCCGTGCGCCGCGAGCACCTCGTGCAGCGCGGCTTCCACTTCGGCATCGTCGACGAGGTCGACTCCGTCCTGATCGACGAGGCCCGCACGCCGCTGATCATCTCCGGCGCCGTCGACAAGTCGACCCACCGCTTCGAGGAGCTGCAGCCGCGGGTCGAGAAGCTCTTCCGGCGCCAGAACCGCCTGATCAACGACTGGCTCGGCGAGGCCGAGCGCATCCTGCGCGACGTGAACGAGGACGGCGACCCCGTCGCCGTGGACCAGGACACCGGGGTGCTGCTGCTGCGCATCTCGCGCGGGGCGCCCAAGAACAAGCGCTTCCGCCGGCTGGCCCAGCTGCCCGGGGTGCTGGACGCGGTCAAGCGCACCGAAGAGAACTACATGCGCGACAAGGCGATGTGGGAGGCGGACGAGCCGCTCTACTACGTGGTCGAGGAGAAGCACCACGGGGTCGACCTGACCGAGAAGGGCCGCGTCGTGCTGTCGGAGGACGAACCGGACTTCTTCGTGCTGCCCGACCTCGCCCTGCGCGTCGGCGAAGTCCAGCAGGACGAGGCGCTCGACCGCGACGCCAAGGCCGCCCGCATCGCCGAGGTGGAGCGGGCCTACGCCATCAAGAACGAGCAGATCAGCAACGTCGACCAGCTGCTGCGGGCCTACACCCTCTACGAGAAGGACGACGAGTACGTCGTCATGGAGGGCAAGATCCAGATCGTCGACGAGTTCACCGGCCGCCTGATGCCGGGCCGCCGCTTCAGCGAGGGCCTGCACCAGGCGCTGGAGGCCAAGGAGGGGGTCAAGGTCGAGAAGGAGACCCAGACCCTGGCCACCGTCACGCTGCAGAACTTCTTCCGCATGTACGAGAAGCTCGCCGGCATGACCGGCACCGCGGCGACCGAGGAGGCGGAGTTCGGCGAGATCTACAAGCTGGAAGTGGTGGAGATCCCCACCAACGAGCCGGTGCGCCGCGTCGACCAGGACGACATCATCTTCCGCACCAAGAAGGAGAAGTTCAACGCCATCGTCGAGGAGGTCGCGCGCCTGCACGAGGCGGGCCTGCCGGTGCTGGTCGGCACCACGACTGTCGAGGTCAGCGAGTTCCTCAGCCGGCTGCTGAAGCGCCGCGGCATCAACCACAACGTCCTGAACGCGAAGCACCACAAGAGCGAGGCCGAGATCGTGGCCGAGGCCGGGCGCCGCGGCGCCGTGACCATCGCCACGAACATGGCCGGCCGCGGCACCGACATCAAGATCGACCTGCGCGAGCTGATGCAGCTGCCCGCGGACGCGCCCTTCGACAAGACGACGGCCGTCGTCGGCGAGGAGCCGGCCGGGCTTCACATCATCGGCACCGAGCGCCACGAGAGCCGCCGCATCGACCGCCAGCTGCGCGGCCGCGCCGGCCGCCAGGGCGACCCCGGCGCCTCCATCTTCTACCTGTCCCTCGAAGACGACCTGATGCGGCTGTTCAACTCCGACCAGCTCATCAAGATCATGGACCGGCTCGGCGTCAAGGAGGGGGAGGTCATCACCCACCCGATGGTGACCCGCGCCATCGAGAAGGCCGCCCAGCGCGTCGAGGGCCACAACTTCGGCATCCGCAAGCACCTGATCGAGTACGACGACGTCGTCAACAAGCAGCGCGAGGTCATCTACTCGCTGCGGCGCGAGATCCTGCTGGGCGAGGACATCTCCGAGATCATGCGCGACGACATCGCCGCCGTGGTCGAGGCCCTGCTGGCCGAGCACACCGACCCCGAGCGCGCCAACGACGACTGGAACTTCGACGAGCTGGAGCGCGAGTTCCAGTCGCTCTTCCTGACGCCGCTGCCGGTGGCGAAGGCGGACCGCCTGACGGTCGGGCACACGGCCCTCGGCGAGGACATGCTCGAGGCGGCCCTGGCCCGCTACGCCGACAAGGAGCTGCGCCTGACGCCCGAGGTCACCCGCCAGCTCGAGCGCTACGTCAAGCTGCAGGTCATCGACGAGCACTGGAAGGACCACCTCAACCAGCTCGTGATGCTGCGCAGCGGCATCGGGCTGCGCTCCTACGGCCAGCGCGACCCCCTGGTCGAGTACAAGGGCGAGTCCTACAAGATGTTCCAGGAGCTGATGGCGAACATCGAGCGCGACTCCGTGCGCCTGTTCTACCGCGCCGAACTGGTGTCGCGCCCGGTGCCGCCGCCGGCTCCCGAACCGTCGCGCCTGCAGGCGCGGCACGACGAGGTCGGCTACCTGGGCGCCGGGCACGGCCCGTCGGGCGTCCCGGTGGACGAGGCCGTCGGCCCGCCGTCCCCGGCCGTGCCGCCGCCCGGATCCGAGCGGCCCCTCCAGCGGCAGGAGCCCCGGATCTCGCGGAACGACCCCTGCCCCTGCGGCAGCGGCAAGAAGTACAAGAAGTGCTGCGGCCGGCTCGATGAGCGGTCGACGTGAGGAGACGCGTGTGAAGCTGATCATCGTCGAGTCCCCGGCCAAGGCCAGGACGATCGAGAAGTTCCTGGGCGAAGGCTACGCGGTGGCGGCCAGCTACGGCCACATCCGCGACCTGCCCGGCACCGCGGCCGAGATCCCCGCTTCCTGCCGCGACAAGCCCTGGGCCCGCCTGGGCGTGGACACCGACGACGGCTACCGGCCCGTCTACGTCGTCTCCAGCGAGAACGCGAAGCACGTCGCGCAGCTCAAGAAGCTGCTCAAGGGCGCCGACGAGCTGCTGCTGGCCACGGACGAGGACCGCGAGGGCGAGGCCATCAGCTGGCACGTGCTGGACGTCCTGCAGCCCGCGATCCCGGTGCGCCGGATCGCCTTCCACGAGATCACGCGGCACGCCATCCTCGAGGCCCTGGCCAACCCGCGCGACCTGCACCTGGACCTCGTCCAGGCGCAGGAGAGCCGCCGCATCCTGGACCGGCTCTTCGGCTACACGCTGTCGCCCGTGCTCTGGAAGCGCGTGCGCACCAAGCTCAGCGCGGGCCGCGTGCAGAGCGCCGCCCTGCGCCTGCTCGTCGAGCTGGAGGAAGCCCGGCTGCGCTTCCGCAGCGCCGAGTTCTGGGATCTCGAGGCGACCCTGATCCCGGCCTCCGGCGAGCCCTTCGCGGCGCGCCTGACCTCCGTCGACGGGCAGCGCCTGGCCGGGAGCAAGGATTTCGATCCCGATACCGGCCAGCTCAAGCTGCCCCGCAACCGTCAGGGCGACGGCGGCGCCCGCGGGGTGCTGCAGCTCGACGGCGACATGGCCCGGACGCTGGCCGCGTCCGCGGCCGAGGCGCTGCCCTGGCGGGTGGGGAACATCGAGCGCAAGGAGTCGCGCCGCCGCCCGAAGCCGCCGCTGACCACCTCGACGCTGCAGCAGGCGGCGAGCAGCCAGCTGGGGTTCACGCCCCGGCGCACGATGCAGATCGCCCAGAAGCTCTACGAGGGCGTCGACCTCGGCGCCGGCGAGCGCGAGGGTCTGATCACCTACATGCGCACCGACTCGCTGACGCTCAGCGAAGAGGCGCTGCGCAGCGCGGCCGAGCTGATCCGCACCGCGTACGGACCGGACTACACGCAGGGACCGCGCCGCTACAAGACGGCGGCGAAGTCGGCCCAGGAGGCCCACGAGGCCATCCGGCCCACCGACCTGCGCCGGAGCCCGGACACGGTCGCCCGCTGGCTGGACAAGGAGGAGCGCGCCCTCTACGACCTGATCTGGCGCCGCACCCTGGCCAGCCAGATGACCGACGCCGTGGTGGACAGCACCGCCGTGGACCTGACCGCCAAGGCCGCCGGCAGCAGCCTGATGCTGCGCGCCAACGGCTCGGTGGTGCGTTTTCCCGGCTTCCTGAAGGTCAGCGGCAAGGAGGACCAGGACACCCTGCTGCCCCAGCTCGAGACGGGCCAGTTCCTGGGCCGTCCCGGGGACGCCGCCGTCCTGCGCTCGCTCACGCCCACGCAGCACGCGACGACCCCGCCGGCCCGCTTCACCGAGGCCTCGCTCATCAAGCGGCTGGAAGAGGAGGGGATCGGCCGCCCCTCGACCTACGCGCCCACCATCTCCACCATCGAGCAGCGCGAGTACGCGGTGAAGCGCAAGGGGGCGCTCGTGCCCACCTTCATCGGCATGGCGGTCGTCCACCTCCTGCGCAAGCACTTCGACCACTACGTCGACCTGAAGTTCACCGCCCGCATGGAGGAGGCGCTCGACGGGATCGCGGCGGGCGAGGTGGACCGCGCGGACTTCCTGGACGCGTTCTACCGCGGCAGCGCGGCCGAGGGCCGCGGCCTGGTGCGCGACGTCGACGAGCAGCTCCCGCTGATCGACTACCCCGCCATCGACATCGGCGCCGAGCCGGGAACCGGCGAGGCGCTCCAGGTGCGCATCGGGCGCACCTACGTCTACGTCCAGGCCGGCAACGGCGAGGGCGCCCGCCGGGCCACGCTGCCGGTGGACCTGCTGATCGACGAGCTGACCCCCGAGCGGGCCGCCGACCTGCTGGCCGCGCGCGAGCGGGCCGACGAGCCCATCGGTCGCGATCCGGACAGCGGCCTGAACATCTACGTGCGCACCGGTCCGTTCGGCCCGTACCTCCAGCTAGGCGAGGTCGTCGAGGACCAGCCCAAGCCCAAGCGGGTGAGCCTGGGCCGCGCCGCCGATCCCGCCGCGATCGACCTGCCGGCGGCGCTGCGGCTGCTGTCGCTGCCCAGGGTCGTCGGCGTCTGCCCGGAGACCGGGAAGCCGGTCCACGCCGGGCTGGGCCGCTTCGGACCGTACGTCGAGCGGGCGCGTGTCTTCGCGAGCATCGACAGCACCGAGGCGCTGTTCACGATCACGCTCGAGGAGGCGCTGCAGCGCATCCAGAACAAGAACCGCAAACCGGTCCTCAAGGAGATCGGGGACCACCCGGAAAGCGGCGCCCCCCTGCAGGTCATCCAGGGCCGTTACGGCCCCTACGTGAGCGACGGCAAGCACCACGCCACGCTCCGCGACGGGGAGGACCCGCTGGCCGTGACCCTGGAGCAGGCCGTGGTCCTGATCGCCGCCGCGGCCGAGAAGAAGGGCCGCCGACCGGCCGGCCGCGCCCGCAAGACGACAACGAAGAAGGCGACAACGAAGAAGGCGACGACGAAGAAGGCGACGACGAAGAAGGCGACGACGAAGAAGGCGACGACCAAGAAAGCGACGACGAAGAAAGCTCCGACCAAGCAGACGACCAAGAAGAACACGACGGCCAAGAAGAAGGCGCCCAGGAAAGCGGCGCCCCCCAAGACCTCGCGATGAACCGCAGCCGGGTCCACGTGGTCGGCGGCGGCCTGGCGGGCTGCGAGGCGGCCCTCCAGCTGGCCCGGCTGGGCGTGCCCTGCACGCTGCACGAGATGCGCCCGCTCCGCACCACGCCCGCCCACCGCACCGCCGACCTGGCGGAGATCGTCTGCTCCAACTCGCTCAAGAGCACCGAACCCGCCACGGCCTCGGGCCTGCTCAAGGCCGAGCTGGACCTGGCGGGGTGCCGGCTGCTCGACGCCGCCCGCGGCGCCGCCGTGCCCGCCGGCGCGGCCCTGGCCGTGGACCGCGAGCGCTTCTCCGCGGCCGTCGCCGCGCTGATCGCCGACGAGCCCCTCGTCACGCTGATCCGGGACGAGGTCGTGGACTTCGACGACGACCCCGCCGCGCGCTGGATCGTCGCGACCGGCCCCCTGACCTCGCCGGACCTCAACGCCGCGATCGTGCGGCGGACGGGCGGGGCGGGGCTGCACTTCTTCGACGCCGTCGCCCCCTCGGTGAGCCTGGAGTCGCTGGACTGCGACCGGCTGTTCCGCGCCGCGCGCTACGACAAGGGCGAGGCGGACTACTGGAACGCCCCTCTGGACCGCGACGAGTACCGGGCTTTCTGCTCGGCGCTGGTCGCGGCCGAGCGCACCGAAGTTCACGACTTCGAGAAGTCTCTGCTCTTCGACGGCTGCCAGCCCGTCGAGGAGATCGCCGACACCGGACCCGAGACGCTCGCCCATGGGCCGCTGCGCCCGGTGGGCCTGCGGCATCCGCGGACGGGCGAGCGGGCCCACGCCGTGGTGCAGCTGCGCCAGGAGAACGCGGCCGGCACCATCTACGGGCTGGTGGGCTTCCAGACGCGGCTGAAGCAGGGCGAGCAGCGCCGCGTCTTCCGGTTGATCCCGGGACTGGAGCGCGCGGAGTTCGTGCGCTACGGGCAGCTGCACCGCAACCTCTACCTCGACGCGCCCCGCGTGCTGGACTCCCGCTTCGCCCTGCGCGGCGACGCGCGGATCCGCTTCGCCGGCCAGATCACGGGCGTCGAGGGCTACGTGGAGTCGATCGCCTCGGGCCTGACCACGGCCTGGCGCCTGGCGGCCGACCTGCGGGCGATCGACCTGCCTGACTGGCCGGACCGGACACTGCTGGGGGCCCTGCTCGACGGGTTCCTGCGCGACGGCACCAGCCGCCGCTTCAGCCCGATGAACGCCAACTTCGGCCTGCTGCCGGTCGCGCCGGACGCCGCCCGCGGTCGGCGCGGGCGGCAGCAGCGCAAGGAGATGCTGGCCGAACGCTCGCTCGCGGCCCTGCGCGCGCATCTCGCCGAGCCCGCGTCGTCCGCGCTGTTGGCGCCGTAGCCGGGCGGCGACGCGGCCCCGCTTGCCACCCCCGGGGGCCGATGGTAGATTCGCGGGGGAGGTGACCGTGGACCGCGTGCAGGAATTCCGACGCCATCTGGCGGCCGAGAAGGGGAGCAGCCCGCGGACCGTGTCCGCCTACGGCCGCGATCTCGACGACTTCGTCGCCGACGCGCGCGCCGCCGGGCACCTGCCCGAAGCGCCCGACGACGCCGATTGGCGCCGCCTCTTCGCCGAGCGCCCCGCCCTGCGCGACCACCTGGCCCAGATGCGGCGGCGCGGCCGCAGCAAGTCCACCATCGCCCGCCACCTGGCGGCGATCCGCGGCTTCGCCCGCTACCTGCACCTCGACGGGGTGCTGCCGGCGCTGCCGCCGGCCCTGTCCGGCGGCCGCACCGCGGCGGGCAGGGAGCGGCGCCTGCCGCGCGACCTCTCCGAGGAACTGGTCGAGGCCCTGCTGGCCCTGCCCGACACGACGACGCCCCGGGGCCGCCGCGACCGCGCGATCCTGGAGTCCGTCTACGGTCTGGGGCTGCGCCTCGCGGAGGTCGTCGGCCTGGACCTGGGCGACCTCGACCTGCCCGGCGAGCGCGTGCGCGTGCGGGGCAAGGGCGACAAGGAACGCCTGCAGCCCCTGCTGGGGGCCACCGCGGCGGCGCTGCTGCAGCACCTCGAGGGCAGCCTCGACGGCGAGGGCCTGCTGGCGCTGCGCGACGGCACGCTGCGCGGAACCGACCGGTCGCGGCCGGTGTTCGTCGCCCGTCACGGCCGCCGCATCGCGCACCGCACGGTGCAGGCGATGGTCGCGCGCCACGCCGGCGAGCTGGCCGGCCTGCGCGGCGTGTCGCCCCACACCCTGCGCCATTCCTTCGCCACCCACCTGCTCGACGGGGGCGCCGGCATCCGGGTGGTCCAGGAGCTGCTCGGGCACGAGCACCTGGCCACGACCCAGATCTACACCCACCTCTCCCGGGCCCGGCTGCGGGAGGAGTTCCGGAAGGCCCACCCGCGCTCCGAATGAGCGGCGGTCGGGGACACCGGTCAGGACGGAGACCAGGATGAGACGACGCAGCACGACGGTGCTGGCGGTGCTGCGCGACGGCGCCGCGGCGATCGCCAGCGACGGCCAGGTGACCCTCGGCGCCACGGTCGTCAAGCACGGTGCGGTCAAGGTGCGCCGCCTGCTGGGCGGCAAGGTCCTGGTGGGCTTCGCCGGCGGCGCCGCCGACGCGCTCACGCTGTTCGAGGCGATCGAGGGCCACCTCGAGCGGTCGCGGGGCAACCTGCGCCGCGCCGCCGTGGAGATGGCCCGCCAGTGGCGGAGCGACCGGGTGCTGCGGCGGCTGGAGGCCATGCTGCTCTGCACCGACGGCGTCGACCTCTACACGATCTCGGGCAACGGCGACGTCATCGAGGGCGAGGAGGGCTGCGCCGCCGTCGGTTCCGGCGCGCCGTACGCCCTGGCGGCGGCCCGGGCCCTGCTGCGCCACACCGCGCTGCCGGCGGCCGCGGTCTGCCGCGAATCGCTGCGCGTGGCCGGCGAGATCTGCATCTACACCAACGACCAGGTCACCCTGCTGGAGCTCGGCGGGGGGGAGGACGACGCGTGACCCTGCAGTTCGCGAGCGAAGCGTCGACGTGGTCCTGCCGGGCCATCGTCGCGCAGCTCGACCGCCACATCATCGGGCAGGACAAGGCCAAGCGCGCGGTGGCGATCGCCCTGCGCAACCGCTGGCGACGCCTGCGGCTGCCGGCGGCGGCCGCCGCCGAGATCGTGCCCAACAACATCATCATGATCGGGCCCACCGGCGTGGGGAAGACCGAGATCGCGCGGCGCCTGTCGCAGCTGGCGGGCCTGCCCTTCCTGAAGGTCGAGGCCACCAAGTTCACCGAGAAGGGCTACGTCGGACGCGACGTGGATTCGATGATCCGCGACCTCGTGGAGGTCGGCATCGCGCTGCTGCGCCGCCGCAAGGAGGACGAGCTGCGCGCCGATCTCGAGGCGGCGGTCGAGGAGAAGCTCATCGACCTGCTGTTCCCGCCCCTCGCGGCCGGCGGCGAACCGGAGCGCGAGCAGCGCTGGCAGCGTTCGCGCGAGAAGATCCGCCAGCAGATCCGCGAGCGCGTGCTGGAGGAGAGCACCGTCACGATCACGACCAGCTCGCAGCGCGTCCCGCTGGCCAACATCTTCACCGCGGCCGGGGAGGAGATGGACGCCTCGTTCGCCGACGGCCTCGGTTCGCTCTTCCCGAAGAAGACCCGCGAGAGCGTGATGACCGTCGCGCAGGCGCGCAAGGTGCTCTCCGACCAGGAGCTCGACCGCCGGCTCGACCAGGAGCAGCTGGCGCAGCAGGCCCTGGAGCTGGTGGAGCAGGGCGGCATCGTCTTCATCGACGAGATCGACAAGATCGCCTCGACCGGGCGCGGCGGGCACGGCCCGGACGTCAGCCGCGAGGGCGTCCAGCGCGACCTGCTGCCGGTCGTCGAGGGCGCCACCGTCACCACCAAGCACGGCCCGGTGCGGACCGACCACATCCTGTTCATCGCCGCCGGCGCCTTCCACATGAGCAAGCCCAGCGACCTGATCCCCGAGCTGCAGGGGCGCTTCCCCATCCGCGTCGAGCTTGACCATCTGGCCGAAGAGCATTATCTGCGGATCCTGAGGGAGCCCGACAGCTCCCTGCTGAAGCAGTACCAGGCGCTCCTGGCGGCCGACGGCGTGACGGTGGGCTTCACCGACGCGGCCGTCGATCGCCTGGCCGGCATCGCCATGGAACTGAACCGGCGCCTGGAGAACATCGGCGCGCGGCGGCTGCAGACCATCATGGCGCAGCTGCTCGACGACCTGCTCTTCGACGCCCCGGAGAACGCCGGCGGCCCGGTGACGATCGACGGCGACTACGTGGAGCGGCGCCTGGCCGGGCTGGTGCGCGACGAGGACCTGAGCCGCTACATCCTGTAACACGACACGCGAGCGCGCCGGCGCGGCCGGCCGCGAGGAGGCACGATGAGTCTCGGACAGAAGGACTTCCTCTCGATCCCCCAGCACACCCCGGCGGACCTGCGGCGGATCCTGGACCTGGCGAAGCAGCAGAAGCCCCTGGCCCGGCGCCACGAGCTGCCGCACTCGCACCCCAACCGCACCCTGGCCTGCGTGTTCGCCAAGCCCAGCCTGCGCACGCGCGTCAGCTTCGAGACGGCCATGAGGCAGCTCGGCGGCAGCTCCCTGTTCATCACGGACAAGGAGATCGGGATGGGCGTGCGGGAGTCCGTCCACGACGTCGCCAAGGTGATGAGCCGCTTCGTCGACGCGATCATGATCCGCTGGTTCGACCACGGCGAGGTCGTGGAGCTGGCGCGCCACGCCGACGTCCCGGTCATCAACGGCCTGACCGACCTGCTGCACCCCTGCCAGGTGATGGGGGACATCCTGACCGTCGAGGAGCACCTCGGGACCATCGAGAACAAGACCGTGGTCATGGTGGGCGACGGCAACAACCTCGCCAACAGCTGGATCAACGCCGCCCGGCGCTTCCCCTTCAACTTCGTGCTGGCCTGCCCGCCGGGCTACGAGCCGGACCAGGGGATCATGGACGCCGCCGAGCAGGACGGCGCCTCCTTCTGCATCACGCACGACCCGCAGGAGGCCGTGGAGGGCGCCCACGTCATCTACAGCGACGCCTTCTACAGCATGGGCCAGGAGGCGGAGGCCGTGAAGCGCCGCGCCGACTTCGCGCCCTACCAGATCACCGCCGGCCTGCTGGCCGCCGCCGATCCGAAGCACATCGTGATGCACTGCCTGCCCGCCCACCGCGGGGAGGAGATCACCGACGAGGTGATGGACGGGCCGCATTCGGTGGTCTTCGACGAGGCCGAGAACCGCCAGCACGCGCAGCGGGCCATCATCGCCCTGCTGATGGCCTGACGGTGGCGCGCCGGCCGCACGACGCCGCCCGGAGGGCGGGGAGCCTGGTCCCCGCCCTGCTGGCGTGCCTGGCCGCGGCCTGCGCCCAGATCGAGCCGCCGCGCGGCGGGCCCGAGGACCGCACGCCGCCGGTCCTGCTGGCCGTCAGCCCCGACTCTGGCGCCGTGGGCCTGCGCGGCGTCGACCGCCTGGAATTCACGTTCTCGGAGAAGGTCGACCCCCGGCCGGCCCAGCGCTTCCTGAAGCTGTACCCGCCGCTGGAGATCGCCAAGACGAAGTGGCACGGCCGCCGTCGCGCCGAGGTGCTGCTGCGCGACACGCTGCCGGCGGACGCGGTCGTGGTGGTCGAGATCCCCCGCGGCCTGCCCGACGCCCACCGCGTCGCCTCCGACCGCACGCGCCGCTACCCGATCGCCACCGCCGACAGCCTGCCGACCGGCCGGGTCGAGCTGACGGCCGTCTACCACGACGGTGCGGCCCGCAACGCGGTGCTCGAACTGTACCCGGCCGAACCGGAGTCCCTGCCCTGGAACCGCCGGGAGCTGGCCCACCGCGCCGAGGCGGACACCAGCGGCCGCCTCGCGGTGGAATGGCTCGCGGTGCCCGGCGGCCCCTGGGTGGCCCGGCTCTTCCTGGACGAGAACCACGACCTGCGCGCGGGGGACGACGAGGCCCAGCGCCTGCTGCCGGGCACCAGCGCCACGACCCGGGAGGCGCCGCGCGCGTCCCTCGGCACGGTCCGCCTCTTCGCGCCTCGCGATCCCGGCAGCGTGCGGGGCTTCTACCCGGCCGCGGCCGAATCGGCGCGCGCGCTGTTCGGCTGGGTCGCGAAGATCGCCGATCAGGACACCGGTTTCGCGCCCGTGCACGCCGGCGCCGCCGCGCCGGCGCGACGACGCGTCGCGCCGGGCGACACCGCCGTGTGGGACAAGGCCGGTCCCGGCGCGGTCCGGGTCATCCTGTTCGCGGATCTCGACGGCGACAGCCTGCTGAGCGCGCTGCCGGACTCCACCGCGCTCGCAGACAGCGTGACCTGGACCTGGGAACCATTCGCCATCGCCGACTCCCTGACCGTGGAGCCGGGGATGCCCCTGCCGGTCGCCTTGCCGCCGGTGCCGGCGCTGGGGATCCCGTGCCTCGACGCGCCGCCGCCCCGCCCGACGACGACCGCGGCGCTGGACTCGTTGGCCGCAGCGCCCGCGGACTCGACCGCGGCCGCGCCCGCCCCGGTCGATGCCGACGACCCCGATGCTCGGGAGGAGCCGTGACGCAAAGACTGCCCTTCGTGAAGATGCACGGCGCCGGCAACGACTTCATCATGATCGACGCCGCCGACCTCGTCCCCGGCGAACCGCTCGACCGCGACCGCATCGCCGCGCTCTGCGACCGCCGCCGCGGCGTGGGCGCCGACGGCCTCATCGTGGTCGGCCCGGCGGCCGGCGCCGATTTCGGCATGTCCTACTACAACAGCGACGGCGGCGAGGCGTCGATGTGCGGCAACGGGGCCCGCTGCGCCTTCGCCTTCGCCCGCGACCGCGGCCTCATCGGGCGCGAAGGGACCTGCGCCACGGCGAGCGGCCCGCTGCGCGGCCGCTGCGAGGACGATGGCCTGGTGAGCGTGGACCTGACGCCGCCGCGCGGCCTGGAGCTCGGGATCGCGGCCGCCGGCGACCACCCTTTCGGCGAGTTGCACCGCGCCGACACGGGCGTGCCGCACCTGGTGGTGCCGGTGGACGACGTCGACGCGGTCGACGTGCCGCTCTGGGGCGCCGCGCTGCGCCGCGACGCCGCCTTCGCGCCCGCCGGGACGAATGTGAACTTCGTCGCTCCCGCCGGCGACGCCTGGCGCCTGCGCACCTACGAGCGGGGCGTCGAAGCCGAGACCCTGGCCTGCGGCACCGGAGCCTCGGCCGCCGCGCTGGTGCTTTGGAAACTGGGGCGCGCCGCCTCGCCGGTCGTCCTGTTGACAAGGGGCGGCGATCGGCTGACCATCGCGGTGACGCCGGACGGGGCGTCGGCGAAGCTGCGCCTGAACGGTCCCGCCGTCACGGCGTACCGCGGGGAGGTCGATGGGGATGCCTGAGAAGCGATTCCTGCCGCGGGGCGTCTACACCGCCCTGGTGACGCCCTTCCGCGACGGCGAGTTGGACAAGCCGGCCTGGGAGCGCCTGGTGGCGCGGCAGGTCGAGGCCGGGGTGGCGGGCCTGGTGCCGGCCGGCTGCACGGGAGAGGCGGCGGCCCTCGACCGCGCCGAACGCGAGTGGCTCGTGCGCGCCTGCGTGTCGGCGGCGCGAGGCCGCTGCGCCGTGGTCGCCGGCGCCGGCTCCAACGTCACGCGGACCACGATCGCCCAGACCCGCGACGCGGCCGCCTGGGGCGCCGACGCGGCCATGCTCATCTCGCCCTACTACAACAAGCCGCAGCAGCACGGGCTGATCGCCCACTACGGCGCCGTGGCGCGCGAGGTGGACCTGCCCCTGGTCCTGTACAACGTGCCGGGCCGCACGGCGGTCAACATCCTGCCCGCGACCGTCCGCGCGCTCGCGGCGGAGCCCAACGTCGTGGCGGTGAAGGAGGCCAGCGGCGATCTGGAGCAGATCGCCGAGGTCTGCGGCATCGCCGACCTGCAGGTCTTCTCCGGCGACGACGGCTTGAACCTGGACGTGTACGCCCTCGGCGGCGCGGGCACCGTCTCGGTCGTCAGCAACCTGCTGCCGCGCGCGCTGGTGCGCACCTGGGACGCCTGGAACTCCGGCGAGGCGTCGCGCGCCCGCTCGCTCGCCGAGGCCGTGCGCCCGATCGTCTCCGCCTGCTTCCGGGAGACCAACCCCGTGCCGGTCAAGGAGCTGCTGTCCCTGATGGGGCTCTGCACCCACGACCTGCGGCTGCCGCTGGTCCCGGCCCTGCCGGAGAACCAGGCCTGGCTGCGGCAGGTCCACGCGGGACCGCTCGGCGCGCTCCTGGAAGGGGAGGGAACATGATCGACGTCAGCGTCCACGGCGCCGAGGGTCGCATGGGCCGCCTGGTCACCGAGCTGATCGAGAACACCGAAGGGTTCGCCCTGGCCGCCCTGGTGACCGAGGTCGGGCACGAGCGGCCGGTCGGCGCCTTCCACCCGCGCCTGCCGTTGACCCCCCAGGACCGGCTCGCCGAGGTCCACCCCCGCGGCGGCGTGATCGTCGACTTCTCGCTGGCGCCGGCGCTCGGCGGCCTGCTCGACGGCGCGGCGGCGACCGCGGCCCCCCTGGTGGTCGGCACGACGGGCCACGACGAGGACCAGCTGCGTCGCCTGCGCGCCTACGCGCAGACCCACGCGGTGGTGCTCTCCAGCAACTTCAGCGTCGGGATCCCGACCCTGCGGCTGCTGCTGGAGAAGCTGGCGGAGGTGCTGCCGGAAGGCTTCATGCCGGCGCAGGTCGAGACCCACCACCGCCACAAGCAGGACCTGCCCAGCGGCACGGCGCGCGCGCTGGCCCGCACCTGGGAGGACCGTCGCGGCGCCGGCACCGTGCCCACCAGCAGCCTGCGCATCGGCGGCGTGACCGGCGAGCACACCTGGGTCTTCAGCGACGAGGAGGAGACCCTCGTCCTGACGCACCGGGCCCACTCGCGCCGGGCGTTCCTGCGCGGTCTCGTGCCCGCGGTTCGCTACGCCGCGCAGGCGGGGCCGGGACTGGTCACGATGGAGGACGTCCTGGGCGCGCCGCGCCGCGGTTCGACGGCATGAAGAAGGCGGGACCCCTTGGCGGGGTCCCGTCTGGAAGCGATGCGGCGCCGGGCGGATCCCTGCTTGGCCGGAATCCTACTTGGCGTAGAGGGCGGCCATGCGGGCCTTGAGGCGGGAAGCGCGCTGCTTCGGGATGACGCCCTTGCGGGCCTGGACATCCAGCATGCTGTAGATGGCGCTGAGGGCTTCGGGCGTCTTCTCGGCCACCGGGGCCGCGGCGCGGAAGTTCTTCAGCTCGGTGCGCATCTCGCTGCGGTTCTGGCGGTTCACCAGCCGCTGGCGGGCGCTCGTCTTCATGCGCTTCTTACAACTCTTGTGATGCGGCAACGTCGGACCTCCTTCAGGACAACCGACAGAAATTAGCAGGGACCCCCGCCGATGTCAAGTCGCGACCAGGAAAACGACGACCGTAGGATCCTGCTGGACCGCCTGGCGGGCCTGCCGGACTCCCCGGGCGTGTACCTCCACAAGGACGCCCAGGGCAAGGTGCTGTACGTCGGCAAGGCGGTGCGCCTGTCGGCGCGGGTGCGGTCCTATTTCCAGGACAACGACAAGGACCCCAAGACCGCCCAGCTGGTGCGCCGGATCGCCGACGTCGACTACATCGTCACCCGCGGCGAGACCGAGGCCCTGGTCCTCGAGGACCAGCTCATCAAGGAGTACCGCCCCCGCTACAACATCCGCCTGAAGGACGACAAGCGGTACCCCTACCTGCGCATCACCCTGCAGGAGCCCTTCCCCCGGGTCGAGGTGGTGCGCCGCCTCGCGGACGACGGCTCCCGTTTCTTCGGCCCCTACACCAGCGTGCGGGCCATGCGCGAGACGCTTCAGCACGCCCTGCGGATCTTCCAGGTGCGCACCTGCGAGCTGGACCTGCCGCGGCAGACCGTGCCGCGCCCCTGCCTGGACTGGCAGATCGGCCGCTGCAGCGCCCCCTGCGTCGGCTACGACGATGCGGCCGCCTACCGGCGCAAGGTCGCGGCCCTGGTCCGGTTCCTGGACGGGGAGGACGCCTCCCTGGTCGCGGAGCTGAAGGCCGAGATGGCCGGCCACGCCGCCGCCCGCCGCTACGAGGAGGCCGCCCGCGTCCGCGACCGTCTGCGGGTGCTGGAGACCACGCTGGGGGCGCTCAGCCCCATCCACGGCCTGAGCGGCGACCTCGACGCCTGCGCCGTGGCCCGCGACGGTGCGCGGGCCTGCGGCATCGTCCTGCGGATCCGCCGGGGCCGGGTGCTGACCAGCCACGAGTTCCACCTCGAGGACCGTCTCGAGAGCGGGACGGACGCCTTCCTGGAGCAGCTGCTGCGCGAGTACTACCCGCGCGCCGGCGACCTGCCCCCGCTGGTGCTGCTCGACCACGACCTCGCCGACCGCGAGGCCTGGACCGCGCGCCTGTCCGACCTGCGCGGCCGGCCGGTGAAGCTGGCCCGACCGGTGCGCGGCCCCAAGCACGACGCCGTCGCCATGGCCGCGGCCAACGCCCTGCACAAGCTGGAAGCCCGCCGGCTGAAGGACCTGGCCGCGCCCCGCCGCGCCGCGCCGGAACGGAGCGCGGCGCTGCAGGCGGCCCTCGACCTGCGCGCCCTGCCCGAGACGATCGAGTGCTTCGACATCTCCAACTTCCAGGGTCGCGAGACCGTCGCCTCCCTCGTCTACTTCCGCGACGGCCACCCGCTGAAATCCCGCTACCGTCGCTTCCGCATCCGGACCGTCGACGGCATCGACGATTTCGCGTCGATGCGCGAGGTCCTGCGCCGCTACTACGCGCGCCTGCTCGAAAAGGGACTGCCGCCGGCCGACCTGGTCCTGATCGACGGAGGCGCCGGCCAGGTGAGCGCCGCCCGCGCCGCGCTCACGGAGCTGGGATTGCACGCCGTGGAGCTGATCGGCCTGGCCAAGCGCGAGGAGCTCATCGTGCGCGAGCGCGGCCTGCCGCCCCTGAAGCTGCCCCGCACCAGCGGGGCGCTGCAGCTGCTGCAGCAGGTCCGCGACGAGGCGCACCGCTTCGCCATCACCTACCACCGCCTGCTGCGCGAGCAGCGCACCACCGGTTCGGTGCTGGACGCCGTGCCGGGCATCGGCCGGGTGAAGAAACTGTCCCTGCTGCACCACTTCGCGTCGGTGGACGACATCCGGCGCGCGTCGGCGCAGCAGCTCTCCGAGGTGCGCGGGCTCGGCGCCGCGGACGTCGAGCGCCTGCTCTCCTTCTTCGCCGCCGAGCGCCGGGAGGGCGCGTGAGCCGCGCCTGGGACGACGCCCTCGCCGCCTTCCTGGCCCACGCCTCGGCGGAGAAGGGGCTGGCCGCCGGCACGCTGGAGGCGTACGCCCGCGACCTGCAGTCCTGGCGCGCCTGGGCCTGCGAGCACGAGCTGCCGGACCCGGCGCAGGCCGGCACCTCCGCCCTGCGGTCGTTCCTGCTGGACGCCGCCGATCGTCTCGGCCCGCGCTCGCGGGCCCGCCTGGTCTCGACGCTGCGCTCGTTCCACCGCTTCCTGGCCGCGGAGGGGCTCGCCGTCGGCGACCCCACCCTGCTGATCCTGGCGCCGAAGATCGGGCGCAAGCTCCCGGTCGTCCTGTCCGGGCCCCAGGTCGGGGCGCTGCTGGAAGCGCCGCCCGCGAACGAGCCCGCCGGCCTGCGCGACCGGGCCGTGCTGGAGATCCTCTACGGCTGCGGCCTGCGCGCCAGCGAGTTGTGCGGGCTCGACGTGACCGACCTCGACCGCCGCGACGCCTCGCTGCGCGTGCGGGGCAAGGGCAGCAAGGAACGCCTGGTGCCGGTCGGCCGCCCCGCGCTCGACGCCGTAGCCGCCTGGCTGACGCGGGGGCGTCCGGAGATGCCCGGCCGCAAGCCCTCGGCGGCCCTGTTCGTCAACGCGCGCGGCGGGCGCCTCTCGCGCGTCGCGGTCTGGGGCCTGGTCAAGCGCTGGGGGACGGCCAGCGGCGCGCCCGAGTCGCTCACGCCCCACGTGCTGCGCCACACCTACGCCACGCACCTGCTGGAGGGCGGCGCCGACCTGCGCGTGGTGCAGGAGCTGCTCGGCCACGCCGCCATCACCACCACCGAGATCTACACCCACGTCGACCGGGCCTTCGTGGCCGAGGCCTACCGCAGCGCCCACCCGCGGGCGCGGCGGCGTCGGCTTTGACAGGCACCGCCGCCGATGGTACTGTAGCCCCTCGCTCGCCCGCACGCGGGCCGACCGGCCCGGCGGCAGCCGGGCCGCGAATCCGGACCACGCTCCCGAGGAACCCATCCGTGACCAAGAAGATCATCCTGAGCGGCAACCGTCCCACCGGGCGCCTGCACTGGGGCAACTACACCGGCGCGCTGGAGAACTGGATCCGCCTGCAGGACGAGTACGACTGCTACTTCATGGTGGCCGACTGGCACGTCCTGACCACGGCCCTGGACAAGTCGCACGAGATCCGCGACAACTCCCGCGAGATGATCCTGGACTGGCTCGGCGCCGGGCTCGACCCGGACCGCTCGGTGCTGTTCGTGCAGTCCTCCATCAAGGAGCACGCCGAACTGTACCTGGTGGCCTGCATGCTGATCTCCCTGGGCCGGCTGGAGCGCAACCCGACGTTCAAGGAGCAGGTGCGCGACCTCGACCTCGCCGGCGAGATCAGCTTCGGCCACCTGGGCTACCCCGTCCTGCAGGCCGCCGACATCCTGGCCTACCGCGCGCACGCCGTGCCGGTCGGGGAGGACCAGCTGCCGCACCTCGAGCTGTGCCGCGAGATCGCGCGGCGCTTCAACCACCACTTCGGCGAGCTCTTCCCGGAGCCCGAGGGCCTGGTCACGAAGTTCGGGCGCTTCCCGGGCACCGACGGGCGCCGCATGAGCAAGTCGCTGGGCAACGCGGTGGAGATCGCCGCCCCGCCCGAGGAGATCCGCGCCAAGCTCAAGACCGCGTTCACCGACCCGCAGCGCCTGCGCCGCAGCGACCCCGGCAATCCCGACGTCTGCGCCGTCTACACGTGGTACCAGAAGTTCCTGCCCGGCGAGGCGGACCAGACCGCCGCCGAATGCCGCAGCGCCGAGCGCGGCTGCGTCGACTGCAAGAAGCGCCTGGCCGACGGCGCGATCGCCCACTTCGAACCCCTGCGCGAGCGGCGCGCCGGGTACGAGAGCCACCCGAACCGCGTCGCCGAGATCGTGGACGCCGGCTGCGCGCGGGCGCGCGCCGCCGCCGCGGACACCTTGGCCCGCGTGCGCGACGCCATGGGCGTCGGGTAGGAGGCCCCGTGCAGGATCCCGCCGCCACGCCCGAGACCGTGTTGCCGCCCGCCGGCGCCCCCATCTCCTGGGAGCTGCCGCCGGAGCTGGAGTACTTCCACACGAGCGAGGCCTACCGCGTCGACCTGCCCGACTTCAACGGTCCCCTGGATCTGCTGCTCTACCTGATCCAGAAGGACGAGATCGACATCTACGACATCCCGATCGCGCGGATCACCGAGCAGTTCCTGGCTTACCTCGAGATCATCCAGGCCCTGTCGCTCGACACCGCCGGGGACTTCCTGGTGATGGCGGCGACCCTGCTGCGCATCAAGGCCCGCCTGCTGCTGCCCTCCCCGCCTCAGGACGAGGAGCTCGACGAGGAGGACCCGCGCGCCGAACTCGTGCGCCGCCTGCTCGAGTACAAGCGCTACAAGGAGATGGCGGCCAGCCTGCAGGCGCTCGAGCGCGACCGCAGCCAGCTGCACCTGCGCCAGCAGCGCTACCCCTTCCTGCGCGAGAACGCCGAGCCGCCGCAGCTGCGCCTCGGCATGTTCGAGCTGCTCAGCGCCCTGAGCGAGGTCTTCGACCGCGTCAGCAAGGAGCTGGTCCACAACGTCGTGCGCGAGGTCTTCACGGTCGCGGACAAGGTCCGGCTGATCCGCCGGCGGCTGGCCGAGGAGCGCACCGTCCGCTTCGACGACCTGTTCCGCGACGACGCCATCAAGATGGAGGTCGTGGTGACCTTCATCGCCATCCTGGAGCTCGCCAAGCGCAACCTCGTGCGCATCGTGCAGACCGAGGTCAACGGCGCCATCTGGGTCCAGCCGGCGCCCGGCGCGGATTTCTCCGAGGACGGGGAGACCTGGGACGAGCGGGCCGTGGTCGACGACGACGGCGACGGGCATGAGAAGGCGGCGGGCCAGGCGCCCGGCGCCGCGGAGGCCAGCGCATGAAGCAGGATCTCGAAGCGCTCCTGTTCGCCACCGACACCCCCCTGGGCGCGGCCCGGCTCAAGCCCCTGTTCCCCGGGGCCGAGGCGAAGGATTTCCGCGAGGCGGTCGACGCCCTCAACGCCGAGTACGAGCAGCAGGGGAGGGCGTTCACGGTCGTGGAATTCGGCGGCGGCTGGCAGCTGGCCTCGCGCCCGGAGTACGCCGGCCTGATCCAGCAGCTCTACCGCGGCCGGCGCTTCGTGCGCCTGTCGCAGGCGGCGCTGGAGGTCCTGGCGGTCATCGCCTACCGCCAGCCGGTCACGCGCATGGAGATCGAGGAGATCCGCGGCGTCCAGGTCAGCGGCGTGCTGGCGACCCTGGCGGAGCGTAACCTGATCACCGTGGCCGGCCGCAGCGACAGCGTCGGCAACCCCATCCTCTACGGCACGACCCGCGAGTTCCTCAACCACATGGGCATCAAGGGCCTGCACCAGCTCCCCCCCCTGCCCGAGCTCGCCGGCATCATCGGCGACCGCGAGGAGATCAAGCGCTTCGCGCAGCAGCTCGGCGAGGAGATCACCGACGAGGACTTCGAGACCGTCGCCATCCGCGGCGACGAGATCCTCGTGGTGGTGCCGGACGCCGGCGATGCGGCGACGGACGTCGCCGACGACGGGCCGGCGGCCGAGGCACCCCGCGAACCGGACATTGCCGAGGCCCATGACGCCTGACGATGACGCCCTGCGCCTGAACCGCTTCCTGGCCCGCGCGGGGTTCGGCTCGCGCCGTTCCGTCGAGACGCTGATCGCCGACGGCCGCGTGCGCATCGACGGCGAGGTCGCCGGCAGCCCGGGCTGCCGCGTGGCGCCGGGATCCCGCGTCACGGTCGACGGCAAGGACGCGGCCTGGCCCACCGCCTGGCGCGTGCTGGCCCACCACAAGACGCTCGGCGTCGTCACCAGCCTGCGCCAGCAGGGCCGGGCGCCCTGCCTCGCGGGCGTCGCCGCCGCCGCCGGCTTCGGCCCCGGGCTGGTCCCCGTCGGCCGCCTTGACGCCGACACCACCGGCTTGCTCATTTGGACCGACGACGGCGACCTCGCGCAAGCCCTGCTGCGCCCCCGCCGCCAGGTCTGGAAGCGCTACGAGGTGCGGCTCGCCGCGGCCCTGCCGCCGTCGGCGCGCCCCCGCCTCGCCGACGGCGGGATCATGCTCGACGGGCACCCCTGCCTGCCGGCCCGCCTGCACCCGCCGGGCCGCGACCCGCGCCGCTGGATCCTGGAGATCCAGGAGGGGCGCAACCGCCAGGTCCGCCGGATGTTCGGCGCCGTGGGGGCGACGGTCCTGGGGCTGCACCGCACGGCGATCGGGCCGGTCACGCTCGGGGACCTGGCGCCCGGGAAGTTTCGCGAACTGACGACCGGGGAGATCGCGGCCCTGCGCGCCGCCGCCGACAGCGGGCCCTGAACGGGCCGGACACGACACGCACGGACGAGGAGGAATTCATGGACTACACGCGCCTGTTCCGTCCCGGGATCCTCGCCACCCGACCCTACTCGCCCGGCAAACCCATCGGCGAGGTCCAGCGCGAACTCGGCCTGGACAGCGTCATCAAGCTCGCCAGCAACGAGAACCCCGAGGGGCCGCTGCCGTCGGTCGTCGCCGCGGTCCGCGCGGCCGCCGCGGAGCTGAACCGCTACCCCGACGCGGCCTGCCACGACCTCGGCCTGGCCCTGGGCGCGGACCTGGGCCGGGACCCGTCCTGGCTGCTCTTCGGCAACGGCTGCAACGAGATCATCGACATGTTCATCCGGGCCCTGGTGTCCCCCGGGGAGAACGTGGTCTTCGGCCACCCTAGCTTCATCGTCTACCCGCTGACCTGCGCGGTGCACTTCGAGTGCGGCCGGCCGGTCCCCCTGCGCGACGACCGCCACGACCTGCCGGCGATGGCGCGCGCCGTCGACGGCAAGACCAAGCTGGTCATCGTCTGCAACCCGAACAACCCGACCGGCACCTACAACACCGCGGCCGAGTTCCGCGCCTTCCTGGCGGACGTCCCGCCGGAGGTCATCGTCCTGGTGGACGAGGCCTACGTCGAGTTCGTCACGGCGCCCGACTTCCCACGCACGCTGGAACTGCTCGACGCCCACCCGAACCTGGTGATCAACCGGACCTTCTCGAAAATCCACTCGCTCGCCGGCTTGCGGGTGGGCTATGCTGTGGCGCATCCCGGCCTGATCGCCGAGCTGCACAAGACCCGGGAACCGTTCAACGTCAACGCGTTGGCCCAGGTCGCGGCGATCGCGGCGCTGCGGGAGAAGACGGAGACCGCGGCCCGGGCCGCGCGCAACCGCACCCAGCTGGAACAGCTCGCCGCCGGGCTCGCGGCCCTCGGCCTCGAGGTGACGCCGTCGCAAGCCAACTTCCTGCTGGTGCGGGTGCCGGGGAACGCGACGATCGTGACCCGCGAGCTGTTGAACCGCGGCGTGATCGTGCGCCCGATGAACGCCTTCGGCCTGGGAGAGGGCGCGATCCGCATCAGCGTGGGCCTGCCCGCGGAGAACCGGCGCTGCCTCGAGGCGCTCAAGGAGATCCTGGCGTGAGTTCCGATCCGCAGCTGAAGCCGTTGCGGCCCGCCGACGCGGACCGCTACCCGCGCAGCGGCCGCGCGCCGGGCCAGGACACGACGCTGGTCCGGGTGGGCGCGGCCGTCTTCGGCGGGCAGCGCCTGGTGGTGGCCGCCGGGCCCTGCGCCGTGGAACCGAGCGGGTCGCTGCTGGCCACCGCCGCGGCGGTGCGCGATGCCGGCGCGACCATCCTGCGGGCGGGCGCCTACAAGCCCCGCACGTCCCCCTACGACTTCCAGGGCCTGGGCCGCGAGGGGCTGGCCCTGCTGGACGAGGCCCGGGGCGCGACCGGCCTGCCGGTCGTCACCGAGGTGCTCGACCCGCGCGACGTCGGAGCCGTGGCCGCCGTGGCGGACATGCTGCAGGTCGGCAGCCGCAGCGTGCAGAACGTGCCGCTGCTGCGCGAGGTCGGCCGCAGCGGCAAGCCCGTCCTGCTGAAGCGCGGCATGATGACCACGGTGCACGAGTGGCTCAGCGCCGCCGAGTACGTGCTGTCGGCCGGCGGCCGCGACCTCGTGCTGTGCGAGCGGGGGATCCGCACCTTCGAGGACGCCACGCGCAACACCCTCGACCTGAACACCGTCGTGCTGCTGAAGCAGCGCACGCACCTGCCGGTGATCGTCGATCCCAGCCATGCCTGCGGCGATGCGAACCTGGTCGCGGCCCTCTGCCGCGCCGCCGTCGCGGCGGGCGCCGACGGCCTGCTGATCGAAGTGCACGTCGACCCCCTGCTGGCCCTGAGCGACGGCGACCAGTCGCTGGACCCCGCCGCCTTCCGCGCCGCCATGACCGCCTGCCGGGCCGTGGCCGCGGCCGTGGGCCGTGAGATCTGACCCGGGGCGCGGCCCCGGCGCTCCCACTCACGACGCCAATGTCCACGACGCTCACGTCGACCACCTGGACGGCTCCGATCCCTGCGGCCCGCAATCCTACGGCCCCGTGCCACCCGACACCGTCGTCGCCATCGACGGCCCCGCCGGCTCCGGCAAATCCACGACCGCCCGCGCCCTGGCCGACCGGCTCGGCCTGCTCTACGTGGATTCCGGCGCCATGTACCGCGCCCTGACCTGGGCCGCCGCCGCCGCCGGCGTCGACCCGGACGACGAGGCGGCCCTGCTGCGCCTGCTCGACGGCGCCGACCTGACCCTGCGCACCAACCGCGGGGAGACCGCCGTCATCTGGGACGGGCGCGATATCTCCGCCGCGGTGCGCACCCCCGAGATCGAAGCCCGGGTCTCGGCCGTCTCGGCCCACGCCTCGGTGCGGGAGCGGATGGTCGCGCGCCAGCGCGCCATGGGCCGACGCCAGGGCGTGGTCATGGAGGGGCGCGACATCGGGACGGTGGTGTTCCCGCTGGCTTCGGCCAAGATCTACCTGGACGCCACCCTGGAGGCCCGCGCCGAGCGGCGGTTGCGACAGCACCGCCGACGCGGCCTGACGGTGGATCGGGGGGAGGTCCTGCGCGAGGTGGAGGCCCGCGACCGTCGCGACAGCGAGCGCGCCGCGAGCCCCTTGCGCATCCCGCCGGACGCGGTGGTCATCGACAACAGCGCGCTGTCGCTCGAGGACCAGCTCGAGGCCACCGAGGCCGCGGTGAGGCGCCTGCTGGCGTACCGGCGGCCCTCCGCTGCCGACCGGGAGGGCGAGCTGTCCCTGCGCTACCGGATCGCCTTCGCCGTCTTCAGTTCCGTGGGACGCTTCACCGGCCTGCGGGTCATCGGCCGCGAGCACGCGAACCTACAAGGCTGCATCCTCGCGCCCAACCACGTCAGCAACTGGGACCCGCCCGTCCTGGGCGCCGCCCTGGCCGGCAAGAACCACATCCGCTCGATCGCGAAGGAGGAACTGTTCCGGCTGCCGCCGTCGGCCCTGCTGTACCGGTTCCTCTACTCGATCCCCATCAAGCGCAACATCTACGACACGGCAGCCTTCGACCGTGCGGCGCAGGTCCTGGCCGAAGGCCAGAACCTCCTGTTCTTCCCGGAGGGGATGCGGCGCGTCTACGGCGAGCCCGGCCCGGTCCGCAACGGGCTGGGGCTGCTGATGCAGCGCACCGGGGCGCCGACCGTCCCGATCTTCCTGCGGGGCACGCTGGCCCCCCAGCCCGGGGGAGGCCCGCGGGCGCCCCTGGAGGTCTCCCTGGCCCCGCCCGTCCGGCTGCACGCCCTGCCCGTCCTGGGACGGCGCCTGGAGCCGCGGGCGCTCAGCCGCGAGATCGGCCGGCTCTTCGAGGCGATCTACCGCGAGATGCAGGAGCGGTCCGCGGAACGCCACCCCTTCACCGATTGGGAGAGGGAGGCCACCGAACGCGTCCGCGCCGCCATCCTGCGCAAGGAGGCCCGGACCTTCCGCAACCGGCGCCCCTTGTAGGCGCCTTCGCGGCCCGTCGCCGCCCTTGCCAAAACCGCTCCCGGCGTGTATATTCCGCGACATGCCCGGCTGATCGCCGGGTAAATCCGTCTTTTAGGAGGAACCACACAATGAGTCCCAACCCCAACTCGGGGGGTTCGTTTGCACGCCATGCGAACTCTTCCGGATCCGACCGTCCCCTGCCGTCCCGCAAGTGGCGCGAGGAGCAGGACGACGACTACCCGGCCGCCCGGGTCCCGGCCACGCCGAAGCTGACCACCGAATTCGACGCCGCGAGCATCGTCAATCGCGACTATGACGACGACGGCGACGCGGCCAACTTCGACATGCTGGCGCTGCTGAACCAGTACGAGCAGACGCTGAACGAGATCCAGGAGGGGCAGATCCTCCAGGGCACCGTGGTCGAGGTGCGCGAGAACGAGGTCCTGCTCAACATCGGCTTCAAGAGCGAGGGCGTCATCCCGATCGAGGAATTCGGCACCACGCAGATCAAGGTCGGCGACACCTTCGACGTGTTCCTGGAGCACCTCGAGGACCAGGACGGCCTGGTCGTGCTGTCGAAGGAGCGGGCGGACTTCCTGAAGGTCTGGGACAAGATCAAGCAGGCGCACGAGAACGGCGAGGTCGTCAAGGGCGTCGTGGACCGCCGCATCAAGGGCGGCCTCGTGGTGAAGCTGTGGGACGTCGACACGTTCCTGCCCGGCTCCCAGGTGGCCCTGCGGCAGGTGCCGGATCTGGACCAGCTGATCGGCAAGGAGATCGACTGCCAGATCATCAAGAAGAACAAGCGGCGCCGCAACGTCGTGGTCAGCCGCCGCATCGTGCTCGAGCGCGAGCGCGAGGAGAAGAAGAAGAACCTGATGTCCGAGCTCGACAAGGACCAGGTCCGCAAGGGCATCGTGAAGAACATCACGGATTTCGGCGCCTTCGTGGACCTCGGCGGGATCGACGGGCTCCTGCACATCACCGACCTGTCCTGGGGCCGCGTCAAGCACCCCAGCGAGGTCGTCAACATCGGCGACGAGATCCAGGTCAAGATCCTGGACTTCGACCGCGACCGCGAGCGCATCTCCCTGGGACTCAAGCAGCTGCAGAACTACCCGTGGGAGAACGTCGAGGCCAAGTACCCCGAGAAGGCCATCGTCCAGGGCAAGGTCGTCTCGATCACCAACTACGGCGCCTTCGTGGAGCTGGAAGAGGGCATCGAGGGCCTGATCCACATCAGCGAGATGTCCTGGACCCGGCACATCAAGCACCCGAGCAAGATCCTGTCCATCGGCGACGACGTCGAGGTCATGGTCCTGAAGATCGACAAGGGCAACGAGAAGATCTCCCTCGGCCTGAAGCAGACCGAGCAGGACCCCTGGCTGTCGCTCAACGAGCGCTACCCGGTGGGCACGATCATCGAGGGCCGCGTGCGCAACCTGACCGACTTCGGCGCCTTCGTCGAGGTCGAGGAGGGCATCGACGGCCTGGTCCACATCTCCGACATGTCGTGGACCAAGCGGGTCCGCCACCCGAAGGAGATCGTGCGCAAGGGCGACCTGGTCCAGGTGCAGATCCTGGACATCGACGCCGACAAGCGCCGGATCAGCCTGGGCATCAAGCAGCTCCAGGACAACCCCTGGCCGACGCTCGCCGAGGACTACCCGGTGGGCCGCCAGGTCGAGGGCAAGGTCATCCGCATGCTGGACCACGGCATGGTGGTGGAGATCGGCAACGACATCGAAGGATTCGTGCCGGTGGGCCACCTGGCCATCCCGAAGCTGGACAAGCCGCAGTTCTTCTTCCACGAGGAGGAGGCGCTGCCGATGCACGTCATCAAGATGGACGCCGAGAACCGGCGCATCGTCCTGTCGGTGGCCGAGTTCTACAAGGACCAGCCGCGCGACACCCTCGAGGCCTACATCGCGGCCCACCCGCGTCGTGACGACGTGGTGGAGACCGAGATCGACTCCGAGGGCGCCGACGAGTACGCCGACGCCGCCGTGGACATCCCGGCGTCGCCGATCGGCGACCTCGACGGGGTGGGCGGGGACGCCTAGCCGGCCCCGCGACGGACCGGTCGGGGCAAGCGATGGGGGTGGCGCCTAGCCACCCCCTTCTCCCATCCGGCCGCCTGCCGGACCCGACGCAGACAAGGAGCGACGCAGTCATGGATGGCCAGGACGGACCGCCGCGCCGCGTGCGCGTGGCGTTCCACACGCTCGGCTGCCGGCTCAACCGCTACGACACCGAGACCATGATGGCCGGCCTCGGCGACGGCGCGGCCCGCGGCCTCGCGTGCGAGATCGTCGCCTGGAACGAACCCGCCGACGTCTACGTCTTGAACAGCTGCACCGTCACCGCGCGCGCCGACCAGAAGGCCCGCCAGACCCTCCGCGAGGCGCGACGGCGCAACCCCGCGGCCAAGGTCGTCGTCACCGGTTGCTACGCCCAGGCCCAGCCGGCGGCCCTGTCCGCGCTCGTGGGCGTCGACGGCGTGATCGGCACCGGCGAGCGCGACACCATCGCGGACTGGTTGCCCCGGCTGCTGGCCGCCGACGGCCCGCTGGTCGAAGTCGGCGCACCGGAAGGGTCAGCGGGACCGGAACGCGCGGCGCGTGCACGACCGCCCGCCGCCGGGCGCACCCGCGCCCAGGTCAAGATCCAGGACGGCTGCGACCTGCGCTGCGCCTACTGCCTGGTCTGGCGCGCGCGGGGCGATTCCCGTTCCCGCGACCCGCAAGAGATCGCACGAGAGATCGCCGCCCTGCGGGACCGCGGCGCCCCCGAGGTCGTGCTCTCGGGCGTCCACCTCGGCGCCTACGGGCGCGACCTCGCGCCCCGGACCTGCCTGACCGACCTGCTGGCGTCGCTCCTGGAGCGGTTCCCCGACCTGAAGGTGCGCCTGGGCAGCCTGCACCCCGATGAACTGGGGGCGCGGCTGCTGGACCTCTATGCCGGTCGCCCCAACCTGCAACCTTACCTGCACCTGTCCCTGCAGAGCGGCGCCGACGCCGTGCTGCGGCGGATGCGACGCCCCTACGCCGCCGCCGCCGTCGTCGGCGCGATCGGAGCCGCGGTGGCCGCGCGTCCCGGAATCGGCATCGGCGCCGACGTGATCGCCGGTTTTCCCGGCGAGACCGACGCGGAGTTCCAGGCGACGCTCGACCTGGTCGCCGCGGCGCCCCTGGCCTACCTGCACGTCTTCCCGTTCTCGTCCCGACCGGGGACGCCCGCCGCCGCGATGACGCCGTTGCCGGCGGCGGTGGTGCGCGAGCGGGCCGCCCGCCTGACGGAGGTCGGCCGCGACCTGCAGCGGCGCTTCGAGGACGATCTGGTCGGCACCTGGCAGGAGGCGATCGTGGAGTCTCCCCGGCGCACGGACGGCTGGCTGCCGGCCACGACCGGCAATTTCGCCACGGTCCTGGTGCCGGGCGACCGGGAGCCCGGCGAACGCGTCCTGGTGCGCCCGGAGGGCCGGCGCGGGGACCTGCTCTACGCCACGGCGGTCCGGAGCGAACAAGCGGACAGGGGAGAAGCGGCGGCCGCGGTCGCGGGAAGGGGAGACCGATGACCGACGAGCGGGCCGCCGTCCGGGTCCACATCGAGACCTACGGCTGCCAGATGAACGCCTACGACACCTCGGCCATCCACGGCATCCTGGCCGCCCGCGGCTACGGTCGCGCCGATTCGCCCCTGGAGGCCGACGTCGTCCTGCTCAACACCTGTTCGGTGCGCGACCTGGCCGAGCACAAGATCCTCAGCCGCATCGGCGAGCTGCGCAGCCTGCGCCGCCGGGGCCTGGCCGGCGCGGACGTCATCGGCGTCTGCGGCTGCATGGCCGAACGCCTCCAGGACGGGCTGGTCGCCGGCGGCCGCGGCCCCGACCTGGTGGCCGGCGTCGACCAGTACGACCAGCTGCCCGACCTGCTGGACGCGGTCCTGCGCGGGGATTCGGCCCCGGCGCCGGTGGCGGTCGGGCACCGCGACGACGTCCACTACGTCGCGCCCCCGGAGGCCTACCCGACCAACAACTCCCACCTGGTGACGATCCACAAGGGCTGCGACTACCGCTGCACGTACTGCATCGTGCCGGAGACCCGCGGCCCCCAGCGCGAGAAGGCCCCCCTGCTGATCGAGGCGGAGATCCGCCGGATCGTCGAGCGGGGCGGCCGCGAGGTCACGCTGCTGGGCCAGAACGTCACGGCCTACCGCAGCGGGGACCTGGACTTCGCCGGGCTGCTGCGCCGCCTCGAGACGATCGACGGCCTGGAGCGGATCCGCTTCCTGACCGGCCACCCCTGCGACATGACCGACGACCTGATCCGCACCATCGCCGAGCTGGGCAAGACCTGCCCCTGGCTGCACGTGCCGGCCCAGAGCGGCAGCGATGCCGTCCTGCGCCGGATGAAGCGCCTGTACACCCGGGAGCGGTACCTGGCCATGATCGCCGCCGCCCGGCGCTGGATCCCCGACGTGACCTTCAGCGGCGACATCATCGTGGGCTTCCCCGGAGAAACCGACGCGGACTTCCGACGGACGCTTGAGTTGGTGGAGGAGGTCCGCTACGATCTGCTCTTCAGCTTCAAGTACTCCGAGCGGCCGGGCACGCCCGCAGCCAAGCTTCCCGACGACGTGCCGCCCGAGGTCAAGAAAGAGCGTCTGGCCGAACTGATGGCGGTCCAGGACGCGATCTGGGATGATCTCGCCGCGGCCCAGACGGGCGCTGTCTGGGAGGTCGCGGTGGAGGCGGAGGCGCGACGTCCCGCCGGCAGCTGGCGGGCGCGGACCCCGAACAACCGCAAGGTGCTGCTGCACGGCGGCGACCACCGGCCCGGCGACCTGGTCCGGGTCCGGGTGACCGGCTGCGAGGCATCGACGTTCGAGGCGGAACCCATCAACTGACGAGGTGTGGCCGTGTGGATCTTCAAGGGGATCATCATCCTGCTGGCCGTGATCACGCTGGCCGTCTTCTTCGCGCAGAACAGCTCCCAGAGCGTGGACCTGCGCCTGCTGCACTGGCAGTGGCTGCAGATCCCGCTGTACATGGTGCTGGTCGGCTCCTTCCTGGCGGGGATCCTGGTCAGCCTGGTCGTCGGCGGCGTGCGCGAACTGGGCCTGCGCGCCCGCATGCACCGCCTCGGCCGCGAGCTGAAGAACCGCGACCGGGAGATCGCCGAGCTGCGCACGATGCCCCTGCAGGACATGGATCTGTTCAAGGAGGAGGACTGACATGGGCAACGCCGAACCCATGCTGCTGGGACTCGCGCTGCTGGCCCTGGTGGCCGCGGCGCTCGGCCTGATCTGGCGCGGGCGCCGCGCCAAGCCCGAGCAGGAGGACAGCTACACGCGCGGGCTCGAGCTGTGGCTGGCCGGTGACCTGCCGGCGGCCACCGAGGCCCTGCGCGACGCCATCGCGCGCGACCCCGACGCGGTCGACCCCTACCTGCAGCTGGGCAACCTGCTGCGCAAGCGCGGCGAGGCCCAGCGGGCCATGGCCCTGCACCGCGGCCTCGCGGCGCGCCCCGCCCTGACGCCGCAGAAGCGGATCTCGGTCACCCTCGCCCTGGTCGAGGACCTGCTCGTCCTGAAGCGCTGGCAGGAGGCCGGCGAGCTCCTGGACGAGCTGCAGCGCCACAACCTGACGTCGGCGCGCTACTGGTCGGCCCGTTTCCGCCAGGCCCTGGGCCGGGGCGACGAGTCGACCGCCGCCCGCATCCTGCGCGAGGCCGCCCGCCGCGCCGCGCCGAACGAGCGTCAGATGTTCCGTGACCAGCACGAGTCCTTCCAGCTGGATCGGGGCGTGCGCGCCGCCCTGCGCGGCGATTTCAGCGACGCCCGCCGCTACGCCCGCAACGTCGCCGACGGCAGCCCCCGCGCCGCGGCGTCGATGTTCGTCCAGGCCCTCTCGCGCCTGGGCGGGGAAGAGCACGAACGCGCGGCCGAGGTCGCCACCGAGGGGCTGCTGAAGGCGCCCGAACTGGTGCACCTGTTCCTGCCGGTGCTGCAGCGCTCCCTGCTGGCCACCGGCCAGTACAGCCGCGTCGTGCCCATCCTGGAGTCGGCCTGCCGCAACCCGGCCGCGCCGCCCGAGCTGTGGATCGCCTTGGCGCAGCTGCACGAGAAGATGGGCGATCGCGAGATGGCCGTGCAGGTCTTCGAGGAGAAGGCGGGGGACCCCCGCCTGACGCCGGCCGTCGCCTCGCCGTTGCTGCGCGTCCTGGTGAACGACCTCCCGGACAGCGATTTCACCCGCATCTGGAACGCGCTGGCCAAGCCCGAGGCGGCCTCGGCCTGGGCCTGCCGCAGCTGCGGCGCGGTCCACGACGGCATGCGTTGGTACTGCCCCGAGTGCGGCGCCTTCGACTCCGTGGGTCCGGCCGCGCCCCGGCCCGCCGAGCCGTCCCGGCCGCAACCGCGTTCGCCCCGCCTGCTGATCGAGGCCCCGGAGGCTGCGGCGCCATGAACCGGACCGCCGGCGCGTTGCTGCTGCTGCTCGCGGCGGTCCCGCTCGCCCGGGCCGAGGACTGGTCGGCCGTGGAGCGCGCCTTCCGCGATGGCGACTACGAATCGGCGCGCAGCCTGGCCGGAACGCTGGCCGCGGGCGCCCCGCGCTCCGTCGACGGCATGCTCTGGAATTACCGGCTCGCCACCGACCCGGTGCAGGCGGCCATGCTGCGGGAGAAGCTGCTGGCCAGGGACGACCTGGACCCGCCGCTGCAGCGCGCCCTGCGTTTGGACGCCGCCTGGACCTCCTACGCCCAGGGCGAGCCCGGGCAGGGCTTCGCGTACCTCCCGCCGAAGGACCCCGACGCCAAGCGTCCCCAGCCGTCGTCGCGGCTGCTGGCGGGCCTGCTGCACCGCGCGGCGAAGGATGAAGCGATGGTCGAGGCCGTCTTCGCCGCGGCGCCGGACGACGACCCCGACCTCCCCTGGATCCAGCTGCTGCGCGGGCGCAAGGCGGCCGCCTTCGGCGATCCGGGCCTGGCCCGCCGCTGCTTCGACGCCAAGCCGGAGGGCCGCGACCCGCCGACCACCGCCGACCTGCTGGCCGCCCGCTGGCAGCTCGAGCGCGACCAGGACTCCCGCCTCGCCGACCGGATCGTCCAGGAGCTGGAGCGCGCGTACCCGCACTCGCCGGCGCTCGACCTCGTGCGCGGGCTGCAACGGCAGCGTCTAGAGCTGGCGCTGATGGACGCGGCGGCCTCCAGCCCGGCGCCGCCCGCCCCGTCGTCGCCGGCGACCGACGCCACGCCCACCGCGCGCTACGTCCTGCAGCTCGGCGCCTTCGGCGACCGCGGCCGTGCCCTGGGCTTCGTGGAACGCTGGCGCTCCTCGGTGCCCGGCCTGCACGTGGTGCAGTCGCACGACGCCCGCGGCCAGCTCCTGCACAAGGTGCGCGCCGAGTCCTACGCCGACCAGGCGGAGGCCGCCGCGCGCGCCGCCGAACTGAGCGAGGCGCTCGGCCTGCCGGCCATCGTGATCGACACCGCGGAGTCGCCGTGACCGGCAAGGCCGTTCCCGCCGGAACGTCGACGAAGCTGACGCCCATGCTGGCGCAGTACCTGGAGATCAAGGCCGCCCACCCGGGCGCCCTGCTGCTGTTCCGCATGGGAGACTTCTTCGAGACGTTCTTCGACGACGCCAAGATCCTGGCCGAAGTCTGCAGCGTCACCCTCACGACCCGCGACCGCAACAGCGACCACCCGGTGCCCCTGGCCGGCGTGCCGCACCACGCCCTGGACGTCTACCTGTCGCGCCTGCTCGCCGCCGGACTCACGGTCGCGATCTGCGAGCAGACCGAAGACCCCGCCAAGGCCAAGGGGCTGGTGAAGCGCGAGGTCGTCGAGGTGATCAGCCCGGGCACCGCCACGGCGCCCGAACTGCTGCCGGGATCCGGCGCCATGGTCTGCCTGGCCTACCACCGCGGCGCCGCCGGCGAGTCCGGCTGGGCGACCCTGGACGCCTCCACGGGCGAGTTCCGCTGCGGGCAGGAGGACGTCACCCTCCCGTCGCTGTGCGAGCGCTGCGCCGCGCGGGAGGTGATCGTCGCCGAGACCGTCGAAGCCGAGGAATTCCGCCGCTGGCGCGCCGGCCTGCCCGAGACCGTCCTGAGCGCCGTCAGCGCCGCCTGGTTCCATCCGGCGCTCGCCGCCGACACCCTGCGCGACCATTTCGGCGTGCGCGACCTGGACGCCTTCGGCCTGTCGGACGAGCGGACGTCCCTGGCCGTCAGCGCCGCGGGCGCGCTGCTGCGCTACCTGACCTCGCTCAACCTGAAGCGCCCCGCGCAGGTCGTCACCCTGCAGTTCGCGTCGCGCGGCGACCGGATGCTGCTGGACGAGGAGACGCTGCGCAACCTCGAGGTCTTCCGCACCCTGCGCGGCGAACGCGGGGAGGGGACGCTCGTCCACCACCTCGACCGCACCGTGACCCCGGCCGGCCGCCGCCTGCTCGAACGGCGGCTGGCCGAGCCCCTGACCGATCTGGCGACGCTTGCCGACTGGCACCGCGGCGTCGCGGGCGCCCTGGACGACCGCGACTGGCGCGAGGACGTGCGGCGGCGGCTGCGGGGCGTGGGCGACCTCGACCGCGGGGCCGTGCGCGCGGCATCGGGCCGCATCGGACCGGCTGCGTTACGCCTGCTGGGCGAGTCCCTGCGCGCGGCGGGGGAGGCCGTGGCCGCGGTCGCAAGCGACGGCCACGGGGCCCACCCGGCCGCCGCGTGGGTGCGGGGAACGCCCGATCTGTCTCCCGTGGCGGAGCGCCTGCTCGCGACGCTGGCCGAACAGCCGCCGGCGGCGATGCGCCCCGGCGAAGTCGTCCGCCCCGGCGTCTCGGCGGAGCTCGACGCCGCCGCTGCGGTCGCCAGCGACACGCGCGGTTTCCTGGCGGCGCTGCAGGCCCGCGAACGCGAACGCTCCGGCATCCCGACGCTGAAGATCGGCTACAACCGCGTCTTCGGTTACTACTACGAGGTCTCCAACAAGCACCTCGACCGGGTCCCGCCCGAGTTCACCCAGAAGCAGACGCTCGTCAACGCCGCGCGCTTCCGCACCGACGAGCTGTCGTCCGCCGAACAGACCATCCTGGACGCCGAGGATCGCATGGCCCGCCTCGAAGGCGAGATCTTCGCCTCCCTGCTCGCCTGCGTGGCGGCGGCCCTGGAGCCGATCCGCGTGCTGTCCGCGCGGGTGGCCGAGATCGACCTGCTGTTCGCGTTCGCGGAGCTGGCCGAACGGCACCGGTACGTGCGGCCGATCTGCGACGACTCGCTGGTGCTGGACATCGCCGAGGGCCGGCACCCCGTCGTCGAGCAGCTCCTGGACGGCGACTTCATCCCCAACGACGCCCTGCTGGACGGCGACACGCGCCAGGTGCTGCTGCTGACCGGCCCCAACATGGGCGGCAAGAGCACCTACCTGCGGCAGGTCGCGCTGCTGGTGCTGATGGCGCAGGCGGGCGGCTTCGTGCCGGCCGCACGCGCCTGCATCGGCGTCGCCGACCGGATCTTCACGCGTGTCGGAGCCGGCGACAACGTGGCCCGCGGCCAGTCGACCTTCTACGCCGAGATGAGCGAGACGGCGCGCATCCTGCACCAGATGTCCCGCCGCAGCCTGGTCGTCCTGGATGAAGTGGGGCGCGGCACCTCCACCTACGACGGCCTGTCGCTGGCCTGGGCCATCACCGAGTTCCTCCACCACGACGACGGTCCCCGCCCGCGCACGATCTTCGCCACCCACTACCACGAGCTGACCGGCCTGGAGCAGACGCTGCCGCGTCTGGTCAACCTGAGGCTCGAGGTGAGGGAGTGGCAGGGGAGCATCATCTTCCTGCACGCCGTCAAGCCGGGGTGCAGCGACAAGAGCTACGGGATCCACGTCGCCCGCCTGGCCGGCGTGCCCGAACCGGTGCTGCGCCGCGCCGAGGAACTGCTGGCGCTCTTCAGCCGCGAGGACGCGCGCACCCTGGCGCCCGAACGCCTCCCGGGCGCACCCGGCTTCTCCCTGGCCGCCGACCGCCCGCTCGCGGCCACGCGGCAGCTCTCGCTCTTCTCCGACGGCGAGCGCGACGCGCTGGACGCGTTGCGCGACCTGGACCTCGAGGGGATCAGCCCCATGGACGCCTTCCTCTGGCTCGCCCGCATCAAGAAACAGCTCTAGGCCGTTTTACTTCAGCGGCGCCCTCCGGCGCCGATGTATAATCCGTCACCGCCACCCCAACCGGACGGCCCGTCATGTGGAACGTCGCCTTTTTCATGCCGTTGGAGCGGGACGTGCCGTTGCTCGCCGAGGCCGCCCGCCGTGACGACGTGCGCCTGCTGGGTGTGGTCGCCCCGGACCGCGCCTCGCCGGCGGCCGCCCTGGCCGAAGTGATGGGCCTGACGGTCTGGTCCGGCCTCGACGAGGCCCCTTTCCCACGCGACACCTTGTTGGTGGGTTCGGCGGATGCCGACCCGTCGACGCTGCGGACCGCGGTGGCCGCGCGCGGCTGGCGGCATCTGGAGGTCGACGGCTTCCGGGATCTGCTGCACCCCGCGCCGGAGACGCCGCTCCCGGTCGCCGAAACGGCGGACGCATCCACTCCCGCGCCGCGGGTCGCCGCCGAGGCGCTCGCCCGCTCCCTGGACCGCGACCTCGCGGACCTCGCCGGCGGCGCCCGGGACCTGCCGGGGATCCTGGCGGCCTGGAGCTCGACCCTGGCCCTGCGCCTCGACGCGCGCCACGCCGCGCTGGCGCTGCTGCGCGAGGACGGCACCCTGCTGCTGGCCGAAGGCACCCCGGCCGGAGAGACCCGGCTCGAGGACGCGGACGCGGGCGCGTCCCCCTGGCGCGAGGTCTTCGCCTCCGCCCGCCCGCTGGTGGCGGTCGAGCAGGAGGCCGATGACGGCCTGCACCTGACCGTCTGGCCGCTGGTGGCCCTGGACGGCGACCAGCCGGCGCCGGTCCCGCGCGCGGCGCTGGCCGTCGGGCACCTGGGCGCGGAGGCGGCCGCCCGCTTCCAGGCGCTGGGGGAGGTGCTGGCGCCGGTGCTGGGCCTGCGCTGCGAACTGCTGCGCCGCCAGGTCGAGCACGAAGCCCTGGCCGCCCGCTTCCACGACGTGACGGCGACGGCGATGGCGCTGTCGAACACGAAGGGCGATGCGGCGTCCGCGCTGTCCGCCGCCTTGAAGCAATGCTGCGGCGCTCTCGCGGCCGAGCCCCGACCGGGCGGCGCCGACCCCGTCTACGCCGGGATCGCGGCGGGGGAGTGGCTGGCCTTCGCGACGCCCGTACGACGGCCGCGCCTGATCCTGCGTGACGGGGACGTCTGCTGGGATCTGCTGGGCAAGCAGCGGCGCCACCCCTGGGACGCCGCCCACTTCACCGGTGACGACGCCGCCGCGGCAAGGCTGCTGCTGGCTGCGGTGCGGAGCCGACCGGCCGTCCCCGCCGCCGCCGCCGTTCCGGTCGCCCCAGGCCCGTCCCCGCACGCCAGCGCCGAGCCCCTGCCGGACTCGCCGGACTTGCCGCCCGGCGCCGCCGCCGTGCCCGAATCCCTCCTGGACCTGCTCGCCCGGGAGATGGACCGCGCCGACCGCTATCACGGCGCCTTCTCCGTGTCCGCCTTCCGGGCGCCGACGCTCCTGGGTCCCCACCTGAGCGGCCTCGCCGCCCGGCTGCGCTCCTCCGACCGCGTCTTCTGCCACGACCCCGGAACGCTGCTGGTCTTCGCGCCCGACGAGAACCACGCCGTCGCCCAACTCGAGCAGCGCGTGCGCGACGCCCTGCCCGATCTGGCCGGCGTGGTGGGCCTGCGCGTGAAGACGGGCCGGGCGCTCTACCCCGGGCGCTTCACCTCGCCCGTCGAACTGGTCGCGGCCGCCCTGGCCGGTCTCGACGCCGACGCTCACGGCGATTGACGCTGCGGCGCCCCTCCCGTTATCTTGTCCTGCCGCCCGCCCCGCGAGGCCCGCAACCCGACAGGACGACATGGCCGCCATGCAGCGCAAGCCCATCCGCGTGCTCGACAGCGCGTCGGTCGACCGCATCGCCGCCGGCGAGGTGATCGAGCGCCCGGCCTCTGTGGTCAAGGAGCTCGTCGAGAACGCGCTGGACGCGGGCGCGCGCATCGTCCGGATCAACGTGGAGGACGGCGGCCTGGCCTCCATCAGCGTCGACGACGACGGGGCCGGCATCCCGTTCCGCGAGCTGCCACTGGTCTGCGAGCGCCACGCCACGAGCAAGATCGTCTCCTCGGCGGACATCGTGCAGGTCGCTTCCTTCGGCTTCCGCGGCGAGGCCATGGCCAGCATCGCTTCGGTCAGCCGCACGACCGTCCTGTCCCGCACCGAGGACGAAGACGTCGGCGGGATGATCCGCATCGTCGGCGGCACGATCGAGCGTCGCGAACCCGCGCCGCGCAACCGCGGCACCACGATCACGGTCGAGGACCTGTTCTACAACACGCCCGCCCGACGCAAGTACCTCAAGCTGCCCCAGGCCGAGAAGCGCGCCGTCCTGCAGACGGTGCAGTCGCTGGCCCTGGCCTACCCCGAGGTGCGCTGGCGCCTCACGGCCGACGGCGCCGTGCTGCTGGACCTGCTGCCGGCCGACTCGCTGCCGGCCCGCGCCCGGGAGATCCTGGGTCCGGCCTGCCTCGAGCACATGGCCCGCTTCGAGGCGGAGGAGGGGGGCGTCGTCGTCGGCGGCCTCGCCTCGCGCCCCACCTGGACGCGGCCCACGCGCGCCGACCAGTACGTCTTCGTCAACCGGCGGCCCGTGGAGAGCGCGCCGCTGTTCCAGGCCATCCGCGTGGCCTTCAAGGACGTGATCCCGCCGGGCCGTTTCCCGTCGGTGCTGCTGTTCCTGCAGGTGCCCCCCGGCGACGTCGACGTCAACGTCCACCCGGCCAAGACCGAGGTGCGCCTGATGCTCGAGCGCCACATCTTCGGGATGGTGGTGCACGCGCTGCGCGAGGCGCTGGACCTGCGGGCCGACCCCTCGTTCCGCCCCGTCGCGGGCGACGAACTGCCGGCGCCGGGCGCGGCGCGCGGCCCCCTGCAGAGCATCGCCGAGGCGCAGGAGGACTACCTGCGCCGCCACTTCAACGGCTCGGCGTCCACCGCGCCCGCCGCGGCCGGCCAGCCCGGCCTGTTCGACGCCTCGCATCGGGCGCCCGCGAGCGGCGAGGCGGCGCCCCCCGCCCAGGCGGAGGAGGAGGACGCCGCGGTCGCGCCGCGTCAGGCCCCCTTCTGGCAGCTGCACCGCACGTACGTCTGCACCCAGACCAAGGGCGGGCTGCTGCTCATCGACCAGCACAACAGCCACGAGCGCATCCTCTACAACGAGGCCCAGAAGGCCCTGGCCGCCGGCCAGCTGCGCGTGCCCGTCCAGCAGCTGCTCTTCCCCGTCACGCTGGACCTGACGCCGCTCCAGCTCCAGAGCTTCCAGTCGGCGAGCGCGGACCTGGAGAAGCTCGGCTTCCTCATCCAGCCCTTCGGCGGCCGTTCGGTGCTCGTGCAGGGCATCCCGTCCTCGCTCAAGAACTGGAACGAGGGGCAGCTCCTGCTGGACATCCTGGACGACCTCTCAGGATCTTCGCGCACCGGCCACGCGGCGCACGACGACCTGCTGGCCAGCTTCGCCTGCCACGGCGCGGTGCGCGCCGGCGCGCTGCTGACGATCCCGGAGATGCAGAACCTGCTGGACCTGCTGTTCGCCACCGACACGCCGCTGAGCTGCCCCCACGGCCGCCCCACGATGATCCAGTTCCCGATCGAGGAGCTCGAGAAGCGCTTCGGGAGACGCTGAGGTGGGCGCCGACGCGGCCCGCGGCGTCTGCCCGGTGATCGCCGGACCGACCGCCGTCGGCAAGACCGCCCTGGTGGTCGAGCTGGCGGCACACTTCCCGATCGAGATCGTCTCGCTCGACAGCCGCCAGATCTACCACGGCCTGCGCCTCGGCACCGCCCAGCCCGACGCCGCCGAGATCGCCGCCTGCCCGCACCACCTCGTGGATTTCCTGCCGCCGCAAGAGCGCTATTCGGCCCGCCGTTTCCGCGATGATTTCCAGCGCGTCGCGGCGGGGATCCGCGCGCGCGGCCGCTGCCCGGTGCTGGTGGGCGGGGCGGGGCTCTACCTGACCGCGGTGCGCGACGGGCTGTTCGAACTGCCGGCCGACCCCGCCGCCCTGGCCGCGATCCGTCAGGAACTGGACGCGCTGCCCGATGACGAGATCCGCGACCGCCTGCGTGCCGAGGACCCCGCGAGCTGGGAGCGCATCCATGTCCGCGACCGCTACCGCAGCCAGCGCGCCCTGGAGATCCGCCGACTGGCGGGGGAGCCCATGAGCGGGCTGATGGCTGCCCGCCGCCCGGACCCCGCTCTGGGCTGGGAATACCCGCTCGTGGTGCTCGACCGCGACCGCGAGGACCTGCGCGCGCGCATCGACCGGCGGCTGCAGGCGATGCTGGACGCGGGCTGGCTCGCGGAGACGGCCGCGCTGCTGGCGCGGCACGGCCCCGACTGCCCGGGCCTGCGCACGTTGGGCTACCGGGAGCTGGCGGCGCACCTGAAGGGCGAGACGCATCTGACGGCGGCCCTGACGCAGACGGCTCTGCGCACCGGCCAGTACGCCAAACGGCAGCAGACCTGGTTCCGCGCCCAGCCGCGACTGTGCCGCGGCGCCCCCGACGACCCGGTCCTGCGGGACACCCTGGAGCAGCTGCTGACGCGCGCGTGCCGCGGCGGCTGACGCCTGCCGCAGCACGCTTGACAGCAGCCGTGAAGCCGGGCTATCTTGCCTTTCCTGGAGCGGGCTTAGCTCAGTTGGTAGAGCATCAGCTTCCCAAGCTGAGGGTCGCGGGTCCGAGTCCCGTAGCCCGCTCCAACCAGATCGGCGAAGAACGGGTTGCGGCGACGCGACCCGTTTTCCTATCCTGCCTAGGCGAACCGACCCCCACCCGAACCGGACGGACGCCATGATCCAGCTGATCCAGCCCTTCCCCTCGCCCCTGGACCGCGCCCACGCCTGGCGCGAGGGCGACGCCGTGACCGCGGTCGACGGCCAGCCCGTCGAGGACATGCTCGACCTCTACTACTACATGCCCCACGGCGAGAAGATGACCCTGACCATCGCCAGCCGCGACGGCGCCGTGAACAGCGTGGCCTTCGAGCCCTACGCGCTGGACAAGGTCATGAGCTGCTTCGCGGCCATGGAGTTCAAGACCTGCGCCTGCGACTGCGTCTTCTGCTTCATCGACCAGAACCCCCAGGGCATGCGCTCCAGCATCTACGTCAAGGACGAGGACTACCGGCTCAGCTTCCTCTACGGCAACTACATCACCCTGACCTCGCTGGGCCGCCGCGGCCTCGAACGCGTCATCCGCCAGAAGATGACACCGCTGTTCGTCTCGGTGCACGCCACCGACATCGACGTGCGCACGCGCATGCTGGGCATCAAGCGGCGCATCGACGTGCTGGCGATCCTGCGGCAGCTGGTCGAAGGCGGCATCACCGTGCACGCCCAGGTCGTGCTGTGCCCGGGCTGGAACGACGGGCCGGTCCTGGAGCAGTCCATCGCCGACCTGTTCGCCCTGCATCCCGGCGTGGAGACCCTGGCCGTGGTGCCGGTCGGCCTGTCGGCCCACCGCGAGGGGTTGACGAAGCTCGACCCGGTCACCCCCGCGATCGCCGCCGACACCATCGACCTGGTCGGCGTCTGGCAGGAACGCTGCCGCGAACAAGCCGACACGACCTTCGTCCACCTCAGCGACGAGTTCTACCTGCTGACCGGACGCCCCTTCCCGCCGCAGGACCAGTACGGCGACTTCGCCCAGCTCGACAACGGCATCGGCCTGACCAGCGGGCTGGAGCAGACCTGGCGCGAGGCCCTGCAGGAACGCGCCGCGCACGGCAATCTGCCGACCCGACCGGTGACGGTGATGACCGGCAAGCTCGGCGAGCAGGCCTTCGCGCAGCGGCTGCTGCCGGCGCTGGACCGCCCCGGCCTGCCCCCGATCGAGCTGGTGGGGGTGGAGAACCGCTTCTACGGGGAGAGCGTGACGGTCGCCGGCCTTCTTTCCGGAAGCGACATCCGCCGCGCCCTGGGCGAACTGCCGGCCGAGCCCTCGCGGGACGTCCTGCTGCCGCCGCGGATGTTCAACAGCGACGACCTCACCCTGGACGGCCTCGACCTCGCCGCCATCGCCGCAGGGCAGCCCCACCGCCTCCACATCCCCGAGGAGGAAGGTCTCATTGACTTCTGGTCATCGATGGGCTAACGTCCCGCCCAGCGACGCCCGCCGCTCCACGGCATGCGCCATCTTATTGTTTGAAAAGTGATTGCAAGCCTCGCTTCAAGTGCGGAAGGATGGGATGTGGCGACCAGGACCGTGGTCATCGTCGGCCGCCCGAACGTGGGCAAGTCGACGCTGTTCAACCGCGTCATCGGCGAGCGGCGGTCGGTGGTCCACGAGACGCCCGGCGTCACGCGCGACCGCATCGCCGAGCTGACCGACTGGGCGGGCCATTCCTTCCAGCTGCTGGACACCGGCGGCATCATCCCGTTCGGCGAGGAAGTCACGCGCTTCGACAGCCTGGTCACCGAGATCGCCCACCTTGCGATCGCCGAGGCCGACGTGGTGATCTTCATGGTCGACGGCTCGGGCGGCCTGTCGACCTGGGACGACAGCATCGCCGTGCACCTGCGCCGCAGCGGCAAGCCGGTGGTGCTGGCCGTCAACAAGGTCGAGAAGGAGCACCAGCGCTACGGCGCCGCGGACTTCTACCGCCTCGGCCTGGGCGAACCGCACTGCATCAGCGCCCTGCACGGCCTGGGCGTCGGCGACCTGCTGGACGAGGTGGTGGCGGACTTCCCGGTCGGCCCCGAGCCCGAGCCCTGCGACATGAAGATCGCGATCCTCGGCCGCCCGAACGTGGGCAAGTCCAGCCTGCTGAACCTGCTGGTCGGCCGCAACGAGTCGCTGGTCAGCGAGATCGCCGGCACCACGCGCGACGCCATCCACACCGACCTGCACTGGCACGGCCGCACCCTGCGCCTGATCGACACCGCCGGCCTGCGCCGCAAGTCGCGCGTCGAGGAGGCGATCGAGGTCTTCAGCAACATGCGCACCGTACGCGCGCTCGAGGAGTGCGACGTCGCCGTGCTGATGGTCGACGCCACCGAGGGCACCGTCACCCAGGACGCCAAGATCGCCGGCCTGATCCACGACGCGGCCAAGGGCGTGGTGGTCGCCTTCAACAAGTGGGACCTGGTCGAGAAGGACCAGGCCACGCACCTGAAGGTCTGGGAGGAGTTCTGCCGCGAGGTGCCCTTCCTGACCTACGCGCCCTGGTTCACGCTGTCGTCCCTCACCAAGCAGCGCTCCGGCAAGGTGCTGGAAATGGTGTGGGAGGTGTTCGAGCAGCGCTCCCTGCGCATCGACACCAGCGAGCTGAACACGTTCCTCGAGGGCATCATGCACAAGCAGCCGCCGCACTTCCACGGCGGCGGGACCGGCAAGGTCTACTTCGCGACCCAGGCGGAGTCCTCGCCGCCGGCCATCGTGCTGTCGGTGAACAATCCGAAATTCTTCGACCGCAGCTACCTGCGGTTCCTGAACAACCAGATCCGCGAAGCCTACGGGTTCAAGGGCAACCGGATCTTCATCAAGACCAAGCGTCACTGAGCGGAAGGCGCCCATGCTCCTGCTGATGAGCCTGATCCTGGCCTACCTGCTGGGCGCCGTGCCCTTCAGCTTCATCGTGGCGCGCACGGTGCGCGGCATCGACCTGCGGCACCACGGCAGCGGCAACCTCGGCGCCACGAACGTGTTCCGCGCCGTGGGACCGCGCTGGGGCGTGCTGGTGTTCCTGCTGGACCTGGCCAAGGGCGCCGGCGCGGTGCTCATCATGTCGGCGGTTGCGGCGGGCTGGCCCCCGGGCCAGGCGACGCCGCTGCACCTGCCGCCCGACCTCTGGCGCATCTTCGCCGGTTTCGTCGCCTCGCTCGGCCACACCCTGTCGCCCTTCGTCAGCTGGCACGGCGGCAAGGGCGTGGCCACGACCTGCGGCGCCTTCTTCGTGCTGGCGCCGTACCCCACGCTGATCGCCCTGGGCGTGTTCTTCCTGGTGCTGGCCCTGCGCCGGATCATCTCGCTGGCCAGCATCTGCGCGGCGGTGGTCCTGCCCTTCACCGTCGCCTTCTTCGAGTGGCGCTCCGCGCAATTCTCGCGCACCATCTCCGTCTTCGCCTTCCTGATCTGCGGCTGGGTGGTCTTCCGGCACCGCGCGAACATCCGCCGCCTGCGCGCCGGCACCGAGGCAGCCATCGGCGCCGGGAACGACCGGTCGCAGGCCACGGCCGGGCCGCGGGAGCCCTCGTGAAGGCCGCCGTCCTGGGCACCGGCAGCTGGGGGACGGGCTTCGGCCGCCACCTGGCCTCGCTGTGGAGCGAGGTGGTCATGTGGGGCGTCGATCCCGCCCAGGTCGACGCCATCGCGACGACGCACGCCAACCCGGACTACTTCCCCGGCCTGCTGCTGCCGCCGAACCTGACCGCTACCCTGGACCTCGCCGCGGCCGTCACCGGCGCCGACGCGGTCTTCGTCGTGCTGCCCAGCCAGGCGGTGCGCGCCGTCGCGTCCCGCCTGCACGCCTGCGACCTGCGCGCGGGTTGCCCGATCGTGTGCCTGAGCAAGGGGCTCGAGCTCGACACGCTCAAGCGGCTCAGCACCGTCCTGGAAGAGGAGCTGTGCCACGACGCCGCCGGCGGGTCCCACCCGATCGGCGTGCTGCTCGGTCCCAGCCACGCGGAGGAGGTCGTGCTGGGCATGCCCACGGCCCTGGTGCTGGCGGGCCGCGGCGACGGCTGGCACGCCCTGCAGTGCCATCTGGCCGGTCCCACGCTGCGCGTCTACACGAACCACGACCTGCTGGGCGTGGAGATCGCCGCCGCCTTCAAGAACGTGATCGCCATCGCGGTGGGCATGTGCGACGGGCTGGGCTACGGCGACAACACGCGCGGCGCGGTCATGACCCGCGGCCTGAAGGAGCTGGCGCGCCTGGGCATCGCCCTGGGCGGCCGCTTCGACACCTTCTACGGCCTGTCCGGGATCGGCGACCTGATCACCACCTGCACGAGCCATCACTCCCGCAACCGCAACTTCGGCGAAGCGGTGGCTCGCGGCGACCACGACCCGCAGGAGATCCTACGCGACGCCAAGCAGGTCGTCGAGGGCGCCGTGATGACCCAGGCAGCCTTGAAGTTGAGCGCGAAGCACCAGATAGAACTTCCTATCACACAGGAAGTTCACCGTGTGCTATATTCCGGAAAGACCGCCGCCCAGGCCATGCAGGACCTGATGGAGCGGTCGCTCCGTTCCGAGCTGGAGTGACCGCGCGGGGAGGGATGCACGTGGCCGATCTGCCCGACAAGCTCTACTACTCGATCCGCGAGATCGCCGAACACACCGGCGTCGAACCGCACGTCCTGCGCTACTGGGAGACAGAGTTCCCCACGCTGCGCCCCAAGCGGGCCCGCTCCGGGGCTCGCACCTACCGCCGCCGCGACGTCGAGGAGATCCAGTTGATCCGCCGCCTCCTGCACGAGGAGGGCTACCGCATCGAGGGCGCGCGCAAGTTCCTGCGCGAGCGCCGCCAGCCGCAGGAGACCCCCGACACCGCCAGGACCCGCCAGGACATGTTCGCGGCCCAGGATCGCGCCGCCCGCCTGCAGGGCGTGCGCGAGGGGCTGCGGGAAGTGCTGGGCCTGCTGGCCGCCATGAAGGAGCCGGGAGCGCGCTGAGCCGCCGGCCCTGTCCGGCGCAATCAGCCTTGTCCCGGCCCGAGTCGCGTATTAGATTGTCCGTTCGCCCGGGCCAGGTCCCGGGTACGTTTTCTTGGTCGGGCCGTAGCGCAGCCCGGTAGCGCACTTGCATGGGGGGCAAGGGGTCGGCGGTTCAAATCCGCCCGGCCCGACCACCGTTCCCGATCCGGTTCACCCCCGGGATCAGCAGAGCGGCAGGGGTTCCGGGTCCACCCGGGACCCCTGCTTCGTCATCTCTTCGCTTTTCCCGCCGCACTCCCGGTGCCATCATGCACCCGCCACCGTTCCCCGAGCCGGAGACACCCCGTTGCGCGATCCGCGGACACCGCCCGTTCCCTTCGGCTACCGCACCAGCGCGTTCTGGTACGCGCTCGGGTCGCGCGTGGCCGTCGCGGCGCCCCGCGACGTCGTCCGCTGGGCGGCGCGACGGATCGGTGACTGGTACGCGTGGACCCACCCCGGCGTGCGGCGGACCGTCGGGCATCACTTGTCGCTTGCCGACCAGGCCCGCGGCGACGGACGGCGGACCCCGGTGCAGCGACCCTTCCGCGAGTTCAGCGAGACGGTCGCTGACTTCCTGCGCCTGGCCGGCGGGCGCGGCGACGAGATCATCGCGGAGATCGAGGTCGCCGGTGTCGAACACCTGCAGCGTTGCCAGATGGAAGGCTCCGGCGTCGTCTTCCTCAGCGCCCACATGGGCAACTGGGAGGCGGTCGGCGCCTGGGGCGCCTCGCGGGGCCTGCGCGTGCTGGGCGTGGCGCGCCCGCACCCGAGCCCGCGCGTGGACGAGTTCTTCAACGCGGCCCGCCGGCGCTTCGGGCTCGAGGTGTTCCCGCTGGGCGGCGACCCGCGCCTGCTCGCCGAGCACCTGCAGAGCGGGGGCGTGGTGGCCATCGTCGGCGATCGGGATTTCACCGGGCGCGGCGCCGAAGCCGCCTTCCTGGGCGCCCGCACCCGACTGCCGCAGGGTTGGATCCGCCTGGCCCAGCAGACCGGCGCCTGGATCCTGCCGGGCCGCCACCGTCGGCTGGTCGAGGACGGGCGCCACGTCTCGCGGCTGGAATTCCGGGAGCCCTGGCGCGTCGCGCCGGGGGAGGCGGGCGCCGCCGCTGCCTTCGCCCGCGGCTCGGCGTTCCTCGAGGAACTGGTCCGCGAGGATCCCGGCGCCTGGACCGTCTTCGACCCCGTGCTGCAGGGAGGTCGCCCGCGGTGAACGACGTCGGCGTGATCCTGCCAGCCCTGAACGCGGCGCGCTTCCTGGGACCGCTGATCGCGGAGATCCGCGCCCTGCACCCGCAGCTCCACGTGCTCGTGGTCGACGACGGCAGCGTCGACGGCACCGCGCTGGCCGCGCGCGACGCCGGCGCCGAGGTCGCCGTCCACCCCGAGAACCGCGGCAAGGGCGCCGCCCTGCAGACCGGCTTCGTTTGGGCCCGCGATCACGGCTGGGAGTGGGCCTTCACCATGGACGCCGACGGCCAGCACCTGCCGCGCGAGATGGGGGCCTTCCTCGACGCCGCGCGGTCCGGCGGCCTGGACGTCGTGATCGGCACGCGCATGGACCACACCGCCGACATGCCGTGGCTCCGCAAGGCGACCAACCTGTTCACCAGCCGGGTGGTGAGCCGCCTCGCGGGCGTGCGCATCCCCGACTCGCAGAACGGCTACCGCCTCTTCCGCGTCGCGGCGCTGGCGGGCCTGCAGGTCACGACCACCCGTTACGATTTCGAATCCGAGGTCCTGGTGCGCCTGGCCCGGCGCGGCGCCCGCATCGGTTCGGTCCCGACCGCCACGGTCTACGGCGAGGAACGCAGCGCCATCCACCCCCTGCGCGACACCGTGCGGTTCTTCCGCCTGGTGCGTCGCCTGAGCCGCACCCGCGAACAGGAGCATCCATGACCCGCCACATCCTGCTGAGCAACGATGACGGCATCGAGGCCCACGGCCTGAACCTGCTGGCCCGCGTCCTGACCGAGCGCGGCGACGTCCGCGTCAGCGTCGTGGCGCCTTCGGAGCAGCAGAGCGCCTCGAGCCACTCGCTGACCATCCGCAACCCGATCCGCGTGCTCGACTGCGGGCCGGGCCGCTGGGCGGTCACCGGCACGCCCACCGACAGCGTGCTGATCGCGGTCGAGCACATCCTGCGCGAGGACCCGCCCGACCTGGTCATCAGCGGCATCAACCACGGCGCGAACATGGGGGAGGACGTCACCTACTCCGGCACCGTGGCCGCCGCGCTCGAGGGCGCGATCCTGGGCTTCCCCAGCTACGCCCTGTCCTGCGCCTCGTGGCACCCGCGCGACTGGGGTGCGGCGGAAGCCTTCGTGCGCCACCATCTCGACGCCCTGCTGGCCCTGCCGCTGCCGCGCCACGCGCTGCTGAACGTGAACATCCCCGACGTCCCGGCGTCCGAGGTGCGCGGCATCCGCACCTGCCCCCTTGGCAGCCGCCGCTACAAGGACGTCATCACCGAGCAGACCGACCCGCGCGGCCGCCCCTACCTGTGGATCGGCGGGCGCGGCCCCACCTGGGAGCAGATCCCCGACACCGACGCCGTGCTGCTGCAGGAGGGCTACGTGGTGATCACCCCGCTGCGCGTCGACCTGACGCACACCGAGCTGCTGGCCCGCATGGGCGGCCTGGACCTCGGCGGTCCGCTCGGCACGGCGACGGGGGCGTGATGAGGGACTACGCCGTCGCCCGCCGCCGCATGGTGGACGAACAGATCCGCGACGCCGGCGTCACCGACCCGGCCGTCCTGCGCGCGATGCGCGAGGTGCCTCGCCACCGCTTCGTGCCCCGGCTGCTGCACCACCGCGCCTACCAGGGCTGCGCCCTGCCCATCGGCCACGGCCAGACCATCAGCCAGCCCTTCATCGTGGGCCTGATGACCGCGCTGCTCGAGCTCAAGGGCGACGAGCGCGTCCTGGAGGTGGGCACCGGGTCGGGCTACCAGGCGGCGATCCTGTCCCGGCTGGCCCGCGAGGTGGTCAGCGTGGAGCGCATCGAGGCGCTGGCCCTGCGGGCCGCCAAGACCCTCGAGGATCTCGGCTGCGCCAACGTGGTGGTCCGGGCCGCCGACGGCGGCGCCGGGCAGCCCGCAGCCGGCCCCTTCGACGCCGTCGTGGTGACGGCCTGCCCCCCGCGCCTGCCGTCGCTCCTCTTTCACGAACTGCGCGAGGGCGGGGTCCTGGTGCTGCCGATCGGGGACGACGACGAGCAGGTCCTCTACCGGTACCGCAAGGTGGGGGGGGAGCCGGTCGTGGAGCGGTCGGTGGCCTGCCGGTTCGTGCCGATGCTGGACGGGGTGCAGCGTCTCGACGGGGAGTGACGCGGGAAGCTTTCCTTGCGTTTCCCGGGTCGATGGTGCATCTTGAGCGTCTGTTTCGCGGGTCCCCGGCCGAGATCGGGGAGGGCCGCAGACCGCAGTTCGGGTCGGGGCGTAGCGCAGTCCGGTAGCGCACCTGGTTCGGGACCAGGGGGTCGGAGGTTCAAATCCTCTCGCCCCGACCACACGATATTCGAAGGAACGGGCCGCCTCAGGGCGACCCGTTTCTCATTGTGGCCGCCACTCAGCGCTTTCCCGGAGGTGGCGGCGACTGATATGCTCGGACCATCATGACCCGATCGGAAGCGTCCATCATGATCGAGATGCGCAGCCTGACCCGCCGCTTCGGTTCGCTGACCGCCGTCGACGCCGTCAGCGCCACCGTTCCCGCCGGCGCCATCACCGCCCTGCTGGGGCCCAACGGCGCCGGCAAGACCACGACCCTGAACATGCTGACCACGTTGCTCGAACCCAGCGAGGGGACCGCCACGGTGGCCGGGCACGATGTCCGCGCCGACGGTCCCGCCGTGCGCCGCGCCATCGGCTACGTGCCGGAACACGGCACGGTCTACGAAGGCTTGTCCGCCGACGAGTACCTCGAACTGGCCGGCCGCATCCGCGGCCTGTCGTCCGACGAGATCCGCATCCGCGCCACCCCTCTGCTCGAGCGCTTCGACGTGGCCGAGGCCCGCGGCCGTCGCCTCGGCACTTTCAGCAAGGGAATGTTGCGCAAGATCCTGGTCACCGCCGCTTTGCTGCACCGTCCCGCCGCGCTGTTCCTGGACGAACCCATGGACGGTCTGGACGTTCGCAGCCAGAAGGAACTGGCCGACCTGCTCGGCGAGCTGGCGGCCGGCGGCGCCTGCATCGTCTACTCCAGCCACGTGCTGCAGCAGGTCGAGGAGGTCTGCTCGCGCGTGCTGCTGATCCATGCGGGTCGGCTGCGCTGGGAGGGCGCGCTCACCGATCTGCAGGCGGCCCACGCCGGCCAGGATCTGCGGGACATCTTCCTGGAACTGACCGCCGACCGGACCATGCCGTGAACGAGTTTTGGGACCGCCTGATCCGCCTGGCCGGCGGCGAGCCCGCCGCCGTGCGCCCCCTGACCCTGGCCCTGCGGGCAAACGCCCAAGGCCAGCACGCCCTGCTGCGCGAAACGACCCGTCGCCAGACCGTCCTGTCGGCTGAAAGCCTGCACCTGCTGGGACTGGTCGTGGCCGGCTTGACGTCCGTGCTCCTGGTGCTGGTGACGGTCATGCTCCGCGGTCGCGGTGATCCGCCCATCGCGGCGATCGCCATCTGCGGCGCCCACCTGTTTTTCCTGGCGACGATCGTGGTCGGCCAGATCGTGCCGGCCCTGCTCTGTGACGAGGATGCGGGGGTGCTCGGTTGGTGGCCCCTGACGCGCCGCGACGCGCTGCTGGCGCGTCTGGCCACCGTGCTGATCCCCGCCCTGCAGACCACGCTCGCCCTGACGGCGCTCCCCCTGCTGGCCTTCCTGTTCACGGGGCGGCCTCCGGTGGCGGCGATGTTGCTGCTGACCTTCGCCATCCTGCTGCAGACCTTGGCCATGGCCTTCGGGACCGCCGCCTTCACCGCTGGCGCGGCGCGCGCCCTGGGGCCTCGCCGCGCCCGCCGCCTGGCTGCCCTGTTCGTCGACAGCAATCTCGCTTATCTACCGTTGCTGCTGCTGCCCTTCGGCCGGACTCTCGGCAGCTGGATCAAACTCCATCCCGGCGTGCTGAACTGGCTGCCCCCGGTTTGGTTCGCGGCCTTCGCGGCGCCGACCGCCGGCCCGGAGGCGATCAGGGGCATGGCGCTCGCGCTGACGCTGACGGCGCTCGTCGGAGTGCTCGGCTGGCGCGTCGCCAGCGGTGGGGGAGGCGCACCGGCGACCTCCGCGCTCACGGCGCCGAAGGTACGCCGGCATCCGGCCGACCTGCTGCCGTGGCTGCTGCGTCCCTGGATGCGCGGCCGGGAGGGTTGGGTCGTGCGCCGCCTGCTGGCCGCACACCTGCGCGAGGACTGGCGATTCGCCGGCAACCTGCTGATGATCGTCACCGTGGACGCGGTCATGATGTGGTACGCGACCAGACTCCGTCACGGCGATCGCGTTGCCGCCGATTCCCTGCTGTTGGGCGGCAGCCAGGCCCTGCTGATGATGGTCATGGCGCTGCCCTACATGTCCACGTTCAGCAGCACGCCCCGCGCCCTCTGGCTCGTGGCCCTCGCGGATCTGGACCCGGCGCGACTGCTGTCAGCCCAGCGCGGCATGGTCCGCGGCCTGGCCATCGTGCCGATCCTAACGGTGTTCGCCCTGCGCGCCCTGGACTACGGCATGAGTCCCGGCTTCGTGGCGCTGGCGCTGGTCCTGCTGGCCTGCGAGGCCGAGGTGCTGCTGTTGGTCTTCCAGTTGTTCCAGCCGGAGATGGCCTTCTCGCGCGAGTACACACGCGACCAGTCGTCCCAGGCCATCGTCCGTGGATTCGTGCTGGCGGGCATGATGGTGCTGGCCATGGTCGTCAACCTGCTGGCAGTCGCGTTCCTGCCGGTTCGGATCGCGTTGATGGCGGGCGTGCCGCTGCTGTTCTGGTTCCTGCGCGGTCGCCTCGCGCGTCTCGTGGCGGGCGGTCGTCTCAATCTGGCCGCAGTGGTCGATTGATCTGCGTCCGGTCGCTTTCGTCGGCGTGCACCGGACCGACGTCCAGCGGCTCCGACCCCGCGCCGACACCCTCCCGCATCGCCCAGCCCCTGCGCCAGGCCAGCAGACCGCCCGCCGCCAGGTACACCGCCCCGCCCAGCAGCAGCGCCGCGCGATAGCCGGCGACGAAGGCCACCAGCACGGCCAGCGCGGAGCCGGCCACCGCGGCGACGCCGTTGACCGCGAACCCCCAGTCGATGAGCGCTCCGACCCGCTGCCCGCCCTTGGGGAAGGGCATCCCCATGCAGATGCCCAGCGGGGCGATCAGCACCGCGGCCACCGCCGCCCGCGCTCCCAGCCCCCAGCCGCCGCACAGTGCGGCCACCCGCGCGAACAGCAGCACGTCCAGCAGCAGCCAGGCGGCGATGCCCAGGAAGGGCAGCGCGTCGCCCGCGCGCGGCGACAGCCGGCTGCCCAGGCCCGACCCCATCAGCAGCACGGCCAGGACGGTGATCAGGCCGTAGACCGACGGCCCGATCAGCAGCGTGAACTGCTGGATCAGCACCACCTCCACCATCATGAACGCCATGCCCAGCAGGAAGAAGTAGAGCCAGGGCGTGGCCCGCAGCCGCGGGCCGCGGCCGAGGCGGGGCAGCAGCGTGAGCGGCGCCACCAGCAGGAGGCTGGCGGCCATGACCACCGCGACCAGCAGCTTCGCCAGCGGGAAGCCGCGGAACTCGTAGGGGCTGATCTGGGTCAGCGCCCCGGGGCGGAAGTTCTTCCACAGCCCGAGCTGCGCCGTGAACGGGCGGTTGTCGTCGCAGGGCGAGATGTCGATCGGGGCGTCCGCGGCCGCCGCTTCCCAGCCGCCGTCCACGATGCGCTGGATGAGGTTGTCGCGGTCCGCCTCGTCCGCCGGGTAGAGCAGGTGGATCTGGCCGTGCCGCTCTGGAGTCAGGGGCCAGTAGGCCGTGCGGCGGACCTCCTCGGTCAGCGGCTGCTTCGAGAGCAGCAGCAGCTGGCGCCGCATCGCCGGCAGGTCGTACACCGCGAGGTGCGCGGCCGGGTCCGCCACGCCCAGGTCCTGCAGGGCCAGCAGCGCCTCGCTCACCAGGCGCGGCATGTAGAACTGGTGCTCCATCGACAGGAACCCGTCATCGCTCAGCGCTAGCCAGTAGTCGCGGAAGGCCTCGCGCGTGAACAGGTAGTTTTCGGCCATGGCGAAGGAGCCCGAGGCCAGCGCGGCGAAGGTGTTGGAGCTGAGCGAGTAGATGAGGTCGAACTCGCCTCGGTGGCGGCGCACGTAGCTGCGGCCGTCCTCGGTGGCCACCGTCACCCGCGGGTCGTGGTAGATGCGGCCGGTGAACTCGGCCAGCGTCCCTTCTGTCAGCAGCCGGTTGATGTGCGGCACGACCTCCACGGCGTGGACCTCGGCGGCCCCGTACACCAGCGCCTGCAGGACGTCGCCGCCGCCGCCGGCGCCCAGCGACAGGAACGTGCAATGATCGAAGCGTTCGATCAGGGGTCGCACGTCGATACCGAAGACCGGGCCGGCTTCGCGGGGGGGCGGCGTGAAGTCCCCGTCGAAGCGGTGTACCGGCGAGTTGGCCGCGTTGTCGATCTCCAGGCCCTTGGCGTCCTCGCCGTAGTCGTAGACCTTCAGCTTGGCCACCGCGTCCCAGTGCGTGTAGCTGACCGGCGCCCGCTCCTGGCGGGGCTTGCTCAGGAGCGGTTCCGCCTGGCCGCCCAGCACCGCCATCGCAGCCAGGACCACCGCCGCCAGGGGCTTGGCGCGACGGGGGAGGGTCAGCGCCGCTCCCAGCAGCACGGGCGCGCCGCAGGCGAAAACCGCGGTGGGAGTGCCCAGCACGTTCATCACCACGACGCCGAGCAGGACGCCCAGCCCGGCGCCGGCCAGGTCGGCGGTGTAGAGCCGGGACAGGTCGGCGTGACCGCGCGCGAAGAGCTGAGCCAGGGCCGCGCCGCCGCAGAAGTAGGCGGCGCCCAGCAGCAGGGCCGTCAGCGCGACATTGCCCGCCAGCGCCCAGCTCTGGAAGATCCGGCCGAAATCGGCGTTCACGGCGAAGGCCAGCGGCGGCCCGGCCGTGGCCGCGACCGCCGTCGCCAGCAGCCACCAGGGCAGCGCGCGCTCGTCGCCCGCCGCCCGGGACAGGCGCACCGCCAGGGCGCCCAGCCCCAGCCCCAGCGCCGCCACCGACAGGATCAGGAAGGCGAACGAGTAGAAGAACTCCGCGGAGAAGACCCTGGTCCAGGCCAGTTCCAGGGCGATCAGCGAGAGTGAGGTCAGAGCTACCAGCAGGCTACGGCGTCGTTGCATGTCGGCTCCCGGGATGGCGGTCGGTTTTGAGCGGAGGGAATCAACAGGCGTGAACTACGGGGACCGCACGAGGAGGTTGCCGGGCAGATCTGAACATGAGAAGTCCGCCGGCAATCGTGTCGTCTGCCATCCCATGAAAAGCCTTGCCCCCGCCGCCCGTCCCGGCCATCATGCGCCCAGGACGACCAGCCACGGAGGACTGCCGCCCATGCCACTGCCCACCCCGCGCGCCCGACCGCCGCGACGCCCCGCGCGCCGCCCCGGGCTGCGCAGCATCCGTTTCGCGATCCTGATGACCCTGATCTCGGCCGGCACCCTGGCGGCCGCGACCGACGGCAGCTACATCGTGCGCAACGGCGATTCGCTGGGCAGGATCGCATCGCGCTGCGGCACGTCGGTGGCCGAGATCAGCCGCCGCAACGAGCTGGCCGGCGACGTCGTCCACGTGGGCCAGGTCCTGCGGATCTCCGCCCCGTTCCAGAAAGTCCTGCCGGATAAGATCTCATGGCGCCACCCCTTCGAAGGCCGCCCCGGTCGCGTGCTGCGCCCCTACGGCGCCCAGGCGGGTTCGGTCGTGGGGCGCCGCACCGGCTCCGACATCGCCTACGCCCTCGGAGGAGCGGTCCTGGCCCCCGCCAACGGTCTCGTGCGCTACGTGGGGTCGCAGGCCGGTTACGGCACCCTGGCCATCATCGATCACGGCGGCAACTACACGACGGTCCTGGGGCCCCTGGACCCGGAGCAACTCGCCATCGAGACGGGTCGGATCGTCCTGAAGGGCGAGCCGCTGGGCCGCAGCGGCGAGCCGGTCGAAGGCAAGGAGCCCTACCTGCACGTGGAGCTGCGGTGCAAGAGCGAGGCGGTCGACCCGGCGCGCCTGCTGCGCTGACCCGCGACCGGAACGGAGTGCGACGATGGACCTCGAACGCGTCATCCGGGTCGTGCCCGACTTCCCGAAGCCCGGGATCCTGTTCCGCGACATCACCCCGGTGCTGAACGACCCCGCGGCCTTCCGCACCGCTCTGGACGGGATGGCCGGCCTGGTGCACGGCGTGCCCTGCGACCGCCTGGCGGCCCTGGAATCCCGCGGTTTCCTGTTCGCCGCACCGCTGGCCCGACAGTGGGGTAAGGGCCTGGTCGCGATGCGCAAGCCCGGCAAGCTGCCCGCCGACACGGTCGCCGAGAGCTACGCCCTGGAGTACGGCACTGCCACCCTGGAAGTCCACCGCGACGCGATCGCGCCCGGCGAACGGGTGCTGATCGTCGACGACCTGCTGGCCACCGGCGGCACCGCCGCGGCGGCCGCAGCGCTGGTGCGGCGCCTGGGCGGCACGGTGTCGGGACACCTGTTCCTGGTCGAGTTGGAGGGCTTGGGGGGGCGCGAGCGACTGGCCGGCGATCGGGTCTTTTCACTTGTCAAATTTCCGGAGCACGGCTAGGTTGCCGTTTCCGGCCTTCACCGGTGCGATGGGAAGGTCCCGCTCGCCAGGGACCGCTCCCGATCACGAAGCACTCGCCCTGGAACGGACCGGGTACCCCAGTAGCTCAGCTGGATAGAGCACCGGTTTCCTAAACCGGGGGTCGCAGGTTCGAGCCCTGTCTGGGGTACCACCGCTTCGCCATGCCGACGCATTTGAACGATGGTGCCGCCCACACCATCACGTCACCACGATTTCTCACGATTGTTCAATGCGGGTCGGGGGAGAGGCCTCCTGCTGGAGGCTCACGAAACCGTGCCGCTCCAACTCCTGCAAAAAGATCCAGACACGTTCGCTGGCCTGGTCGGCCTGCTCCGGATGCGCGGCCACGAACGCGCACATGATCTCGGCGAGGTTGCGTCGGCCGTCCAGCAGGCGCCAGATCGTGCTGCCGAAGGCCTCGAGGCGCACCTCGACGTGGGCCCGCTCGGGCGGCAGACGGGATTGCAGCCAGCGCGCACCAGGACCGCTGTGGAAACGCGGTTCCAGCAGGACGACCTGCGCGGCGCCGTCGACCAGCGATACGCGCGCCTCGACCAGGGTCCGCGGCACCAGTTCCAGGATCCGCTCGCCTTCGACCGTCGGGCGTCGATTCCTCCAGCGATTCCCCATATGTGCTGTCGCCTCCTCGAAGCCCCGGGATCACGCAACGATCGGCCGCCGGCGCAGGCTATCATCGATCCCGGCCCGTCACAAGCAGCGGCGCGTTCCCCGCTTTTCATCGCCGCGCCGATCCGCTACACTGCGATCGTCGTCCGCCGCCACGAAAGGAACGCCATGACCGAACCGACCGCCACGGAACGCTGGTGGGGCGCCGCCTGCTACGCCAGCGCGCTGGTCGTGCTGCCCATCCTGATGGTGGAGCACAAGGGGGAGTTCCTGGCCCGCCACTGCCGGCAGGGGTTCACCCTGCTCGCCGCCGAGGTCGTGCTGCTGCTCGTGCTGGGGATCGTGGACGCCAGCCTCGGCCGCATCCCGCTGCTCGGCATGCTGCTCTCGATCGCCCTGCACCTGGTCGGCCTGCTGGCCTGCCTGGGGATCTCCGCGTTGGGCTTCGCCCGCGCGCTGGCCGGCGAAACCTGGAACCTGCCGTTCCTCGAGGAATTCGCGCAGCGGGTCCCCATCCACTAGGAACACCGGCCCGCAGTCGCGAGGGGGGCGCCAAAACGATGCCCCGCCGCGCCTTGCTGCAATCGCTTCATTAATTGCGCATAATGTATATTATGTTAAGTTGGCAATCTTCCGGCTCACGCGGCGCAGATTTCCAGGATGGCCCTCTCGAGGATCGTCTCGGGCTCCAGCGGGCTGCTCTTCATCGCCGCCTCGCAGCGGTGGCAGGCTCGCAGCGCCCGCTCCACCGTGGCGTCGCCCCACGCGCGCGCCGTCTCCTGGGACTGGCGGGCGGCGAACGGTGTGATGCCCAACAGACCGGGCACCGCCTTCTCGGGCTGGCCTTCGGCGCGCAGCGCCGCCACCTGGGCCACCTGCTTGACCCGCCAGATCAGCAGCGGCGCCAGCTCGAACGCCGAACGGCCCTCCGACAGGAACCTGTGGAACGCCGCCAGGCCCTCGCGCTGTCGTCCGGGACCGAGCTGCTTGACCAGCTCGAACGGGTCGATCGCCCGCTGTTCCAGGATGACGGCCCGCAACGCCGCCTCGTCCAGCCCGCCCTTGGCCTCGGCGGCGATCAGGGACAGCTTGTCGAGCTCGCCGTCCAGGGCGTGCAGGTCGTCGCCGACCAGCTCGACGAGCATCTCGGCCAACTCGAGCGCCAGCGGCAACGACTTGTCCTTGGCCCGGCGCACGGTCCAGTCCACGAGATCGCGGCCGCTCGGCGGCGCCATGTCGTAGTGGCAGCCGGCCGTCTTGCAGGCTTTGACCCAGGATTTCCTGCCATCCACCTTTTCGGACATCAGGATCAGGGTCGTCGCCGCGACCGGATCGGCCAGGTAGCGCTGCAGGGCCTGTTCCGCGGCCGCGTCGCCGACCATGTGCTCGGCCCGCTTCACCCAGATCACCTGGCGGTCCCCGAACATCGGGTAGCTGCGAGCCTGCTGGAGGATGCGGTCGCAACCTGCTTGCTCACCGTCGAATACGTGGAAATTGAAGGCGGAGCCCGACGCGCCCAGGAGCTTGTTCACGAGGTAGTCGACGATGCTCGCGGCGCGGTGCGTGTCCTCGCCGGCGAGCAGGTAGACGGGCCGGTAGCTGCCCGCCGCCAATTCTCGGCGCAAGGTGGCGAAATCGGGTCCGTCGCTGCGGGCGCCCCAGTTCGCCATCACCAATCCTCCACGATCAGGCCCAGGACCTCGCGCACGATCTCCGCAGCGGCTTCCCGACGGGCCGTCAGCTCGCTGGTGGCGCCGTCGCCCAGGATGAAGTTGCCGCTGCCGTTGAGGCGCTTACGGGTGAAGACGTTCTCGCCGCCGTCCATGCGGCGCATGGTCAGCTCGACGGAGATCTGGACCTGGTACTCGTCGACCTGCATGTTGCCGCCGGTGGCCGTGGTGAACGCCTCGCGGAGCTTGTAGCCGACCACGCGACCGGTCAGCTCGGTGCTGGCGGCCTCGGGACCCACCACGCGCAGCGTGTTGTCGTCCTGCAGGGCGGCGATGATGGCCTCGGTCAGCTCGATCTCGATGCTGGGTTCGGCGGTGGCGTTCTCCAGGTAGGGCACGTTGACCAGGCGCAGCGACTCGTCGACGCGCCCGCTGCTCGTGGAATAGACGCCGCAGCCGCCGCTCACGACCGTCAAGGCCACCAGCACCACCGGGATCATGGCGCCGAAACGCCGATTGTCATCGTGACGCAGGTTCACGCACTTCCTCGCTGATCTTGTACATCTTCAATCTGTATCGCAACTTATCTCGATTCATGCCCAGGAGTTCCGCGGCGCGCGTCTGGTTGCCGCCGGCCATGGACAGCGCCTGCCGCACGCACCGCTCCTCGGCCCGCGCCAGCGTCTCCTCCAGGTGCAACCCTGCGGCTGGCCAGGGGCCGCCCAGCAGGGCGGTGAGCTCCTCACCCGGCGGCGCGGCGACCGACGTCGCCTCGGTCAGGTTGAGCTGGGCCGAATCGATGGCCTCCCCCTCCCCCAGCAGCACGGCGCGCTCGATGACGTTGCGCAGTTCGCGGATGTTCCCCGGCCAGTCGTAGGCCAGCAGGGCGCCGACGGCGTCCGGCGCCAGGCCGGTCGGGCGCTTGTGGAACTGCAGCGCGTAGATGCGCAGGAAATGGTCCGCCAGCGGCAGGATGTCCTCGGGGCGCTCGCGCAGCGAGGGCACCCGCAGGGGGACCACCTTGAGGCGGTAGTACAGGTCCTCCCGGAACTTCCCCTCGCGCACCATGGCCGCCAGGTCGCGGTTGGTCGCGGAGATGACGCGCACGTCCACCGTGATGTCCTTCAGCCCGCCGACCCGCCGGAAGGTCTGGCGTTCGAGGACGCGCAGCAGCTTCACCTGCAGGGTCGGGGCCATCTCGCCGATCTCGTCCAGGAACACCGTGCCGTGATGGGCGAGTTCCAGCAGGCCCTGCTTCATCTGCCCGGCGTCGGTGAAGGCGCCCTGCTCGTGCCCGAACAGCTCGCTCTCCAACAACTTCTCCGGCAGGGCGGCGCAGTTGATCTCCAGGAACGCCTTGCCGCTGCGCGGGGAGCTGGCGTGGATGAGGTTGGCCAGCACGTCCTTGCCGACGCCGGACTCGCCCTCGATCAGGACCGATGTCCGCTCCCCCTGCGCGATCTTGCGGACCGTCGCGTAGATCTCCAGCATCGCGGGAGCCTCGCTCATCACCATCCCCGGCGTCCGGGCGAAGCCCTGCCCCCGGCGCCGCAGGGCGGCGAGTTCGGCGGCGTCCCGCGTCGCCTCGAGACCGCGGCGGATGGCCAGCTGCAGCTGCTCGACCTTGAACGGCTTGCGGATCACGTCGAACGCGCCGGCGCGCATGGCGTCGACCGCCGTCTCGAGGTCGATGTGCGCGCTCATGATGATCACGCACATCCGCGGGAACAGGGCGTGGATCTCCCGCAGGACCTCCAGGCCGGGGCGGTCGGGCAGGACCATGTCGAGCAGGACCAGGTCGGGGATCAGCTCGCGGACGGCCGACAGGGCCGTCTCGCCGTCGGCGGCCGTGCTGACGGCGTGGCCCTCGCTCGCGAGGGTCTGCCGCAGGAACTGCAGGATGGAGGCCTGGTCGTCGACCACGAGCAGCTGGGCGGACATCTCACCTCCGGCGGAATGCGGCGGGTCACGGCGCGATTATCGAGGGGCGGGGCGCTCCTGGCAAGACCGAGTTGGCGGCACGGGGACGCGGGGAATCGTTCAGTGGGCGCCTTCGCCCTCCAGCAGGACCCGGAAGGTCAGGGCCAGGATCCGCAGGTCGGTCCGCAGGCTGAGGCTGCCGATGTACTGGCGGTCGAGGGCGACCTTGCGGCGGACCGAGTCGACGTCGGTGTCGTAGCCGTTGATCACCTGGGCGAGGCCGGTGATGCCGGGCAGCACGATCAGGCGGTCGTGGTAGCAGGGCACGTCGTTCTCCAGCTGACGGATGAAGCAGAGCCGCTCGGGGCGCGGCCCGATGACGCTCATCTCGCCGCGCAGGACGTTCACGAACTGCGGGAACTCGTCCAGCCGGGTCTTGCGCAGGACGCGGCCGACGCGGGTCACCCGGTCGTCGTGCTTCGCGGCCCACTGCGGCCCGTGCGCTTCGGCGTCCTGGCGCATGGTGCGCAGCTTGAAGATCCGGAAAGGACGGCCGGGATAGACGACGCGCCGGCGTTCTGGGTAGGACGGGCAGGGCGAGCGGCGCTGGCGGCGGTCGATGCCGATGCGGGATTGCAGGAAGAAGACCGGGCCGCGCGAGTCGAGCTTGATCGCCAGCGCGATCAGGGGCAGGAACGCCCCGAACACCGCCAGCGACACGATCGCGATCACGACGTCGAACCCGCGCTTGATCCCCCGCGCGTAGGCGACCGCCCTCTCCGTGACGAGCCGGTCGTCCAGGCCGGACGGCGGCTCGAGCAGACCGTCGCCGACCAGGGAGGTCCGCAGCGGTCGGCGTTCGTGCCGGGCCTCGGCCAGGAACGGATCGTTCTCGACTCTCACGGGAGGAGCCTCGCTTCCCCATCAGTGACGCGCCGCCGGCGTCGTGGCGGCTCACGCCGACCTGGCCCGCGACGTCACATTTCCCTCGGGCGAGGATGCAACGATCATACAGGAAACGGCGCCGACTTTCAAGATTATCGGCTCGGGAACGCGCGTCTTGAGGAGGGATAAGCCGGGAAGCGGAAGCCCGCATCCCGTTGCCGGGTGCGGGCTTCCGCCCTGAGTTCAGTTGAGTCGGTTCACGGCGATCGACACGGCGGCCGCCGTCGAGATCGTACCCAGGATGATGGGGTAGATGGTCCGGAAGAAGCCCGGCGAGCGCTGGGGCACCTGGACCGTGTCCCCGGGGTGGACCAGCGGGTTGCCCGCCAGATCGCCCCGCTGCAGGAAGGAGCCGAGGTCCACCGGCTGCGAGGTGTGGCGGCCCTGGCGGTCGGCGTGGATCCACCAGACCTGTTCGAGGTTGCCGGTTTCGACCGGCGCGCCGGCGAGCATCAGCACGCTCATCAGCCGCGTCGGCTCGTTGATGAGGTAGGTCCCGGGCGCGGCCACGCCGCCGAAGACCTGGACCCCCTGCGCCGGCGCCACCTGCGCCGCCGCGTTCCCGGGCACGATGACGGTGTCCCCGGCCCGCAGCGTGACCGGGGCCGAGGGGCCGCTGCCGGTGAGGATGCCGCTGATGTCGTGGACCGCGGCCGTGGTCTCGCCGGTCCCTTCGGCCACCACGCGCACCTGCGTGAGGTTGGCGTCGGGCGCGGGCCCGCCCGCGGCGCGCAGCGCATCCCAGAGCGACGGCACCGTCTCGAACGTGTAGCTGCCGGGGTTCGCGACGGCGCCCAGGACGTAGACGCGCAGGGCGTTGTACTGCATCACGGTCAACGAGACGTCCGAGATCTCGCGGTTGAAGAGGCGCAGCTTCTCCAGCACGAGCTGCTCGGCCTCGCGCAGGGTCAGCCCCGCCACCGTCACCTCGCCGACCAGGGGCGCCACCGCGGTGCCGTCGGGCCGCACGGTGAGGCTGCGGTCGAGCGTCGGCTGCTGCAGGACGTTCAGCTGCACCACGTCGCCGCTGCCGAGGCGGTAGGCCGCGGGCGGCTGGGCCGGGATGGCCGTCGTCTGCGCCGGGGCCGCGGTCGCGGCGGCGACGAACAGGACGGCGAGCAGGCAGACGGTGCGACGGTTCATGGGGGTCCTCCCGATCCGGCGTTGCCGGACGGCTCAGGCCAGCTGCTCCCGGTACCAGGCGACGGTGCGCGCCAGGCCGGTGGCGAAATCGGTCTGCGGCTCGTAGCCGATCACCTCGCGCGCCAGCGAGATGTCGGCCTGGGAGTGCGGCACGTCGCCCGCGCGCGCGGGGCCGTGGACGGCCGGCAGGTCCGAGCCGGCAAGGCGCTGGATCAGCGCGTACAGCTCGTTGAGCGAGAAGCGGTCCCCGCAGGCCACGTTCACGGTGCGGCCGCCGGGGTCGGGCGCGTCGGCCGCGCAGAGGTTCGCGTGCACCACGTTGTCGATGTACGTGAAGTCGCGCGAGAAGGTGCCGTCGCCGTTGATGACGGGCGCCTCCCCCGCCAGCAGGCGGGTGATGAAGATGGGCACGACGGCCGCGTACTGGCTCTGCGGGTCCTGCCGTGGGCCGAACACGTTGAAGTAGCGCAGGCCGACGCAGCTCAGGCCGTACAGCTTCGCGAACACCGAGAGGTACAGCTCGCCCACGTACTTCTGGACGGCGTACGGGGACATCGGATCGTAGGGCATGTCCTCGCGCTTGGGCAGGCTGGGCGAATCGCCGTAGGCGGAGCTGCTGGCCGCGTAGACCAGGCGCTTGACGCCGGCGTCGCGCGCGGCGACCAGCATGTTCAGCGTGCCGTCGACGTTGTGCAGGTGCGACGCGACCGGATCGTCGACGCTCCGCGGCACCGAGGCCAGCGCGGCCTCGTGGAAGACGACGTCGACGCCCCGGCAGCAGCGCCGGGCGGTCTCGGGATCGGTGATCGACCCCTCCACGAACGTGATCGCGTCGCGGACGGGCGCCAGGTTGGCGAGCTTGCCCGTGGACAGGTTGTCCAGGACCGTGACCTTGTCGCCGCGCGCCACCAGGGCGGCCGCGAGGTGCGAGCCGATGAAACCGGCGCCGCCGGTCACCAGGCATGTCTTCATGTTCCCTCCGTGTTCCCGTCTAGAGCTTGAACAGATGTTCGCTCCGGCGCCCCTTCAGGGCGTTGCGCGTGTCGATGACCGGCTTGCCGGTCTCCAGCAGCAACGCATGGTCGACGGCCCGGTGCGGGGTGACGATCACCGCCGCATCGAACGCCTTCAGCGCCTTCAGGTTCCAGTCCGACAGGCGGGACAGGGCCTCGAACCCGTGCAGCGCCGGCACGTGCGGGTCGTACCAGGAGACCAGGGCGCCGCGCTTGTGCAGGAGCTCCATGATATCCAAGGCCGGGGATTCCCGCACGTCGTCGATGTCCGGCTTGTAGGCCACGCCGACGCAGAGCAGGCGGCTCCCCTTCACCGAGCGCTCCACGCTGTTGAGCGCGGTGGCCACCAGGCCGGCCACGTGCCGCGGCATCCCGCCGTTGACCTGGCCGGCCAGCTCGATGAAGCGGGCCTCCATGCCGAACTGGCGGGCCTTCCACGAGAAGTAGAAGGGGTCGATGGGGATGCAATGCCCGCCCAGACCCGGGCCGGGATAGAACGGCATGAAGCCGAAGGGCTTCGTGGACGCGGCGTCGATGACCTCCCAGACGTCGATGCCCATCGAGTCGCACATCAGGGCGATCTCGTTGACCATGCCGATGTTCACGCTGCGGAACGTGTTCTCGAGCAGCTTGACCGTCTCGGCGACGCGGGCGTTGCTGACCGGGACGACACGGTCCATGACCTGGCCGTAGAGGGCCGCGGCCGCCGCGGTGCAGGCCGGCGTCACGCCGCCGACGACCTTCGGGATGTTGCGGGTCTGGTAGACCGGGTTGCCCGGGTCGACGCGCTCCGGCGAGAACGCGAGGTGGAAGTCCTTGCCGACCACCAGGCCGCCCTCGTGCAGCCGCGGCAGGATGACCTCCTCGCAGGTGCCCGGGTAGGTGGTGCTCTCCAGGATGACCAGCATCCCGGGATGCAGGCGCGGCGCGATGACGTCGACGGCCGACTGGATGAAGCTCATGTCCGGGTCGTGGGTCTTGCTCAGCGGCGTCGGCACGCAGATGTTCACGCTGTCGCACTGGGACAGCACGTCCGGCGCGGTCGTCGCCTTCAGCAGGCCGGCGTCGACGGCGGCCTTCACGTCGGCGGCGGGCACGTCGATGATGTAGCTGTCGCCCCGGTTGAGGGCCGCGACCTTGCCCTCGTCCAGTTCGATGCCCGTGACCTTGAAGCCCGCCTTGCAGTACTCGATCGCCAGGGGCAGGCCCACGTAGCCCAGCCCGATGACCGCGAGGTGCGCGGTGCGCTGCTCGAATTTCTCCTGGATCATCATCCCCATCCTCTTCTTTTCCGGCGTCAGCCGGCTGCGGACGGCGTCCGCGTCAGGCGAACCGATGTGGCCGGACCGCTGAAAGCAAGGAGAGTGCCACTGCGAACCAGGCGTCAGTTCGGATCCCAGCCGGTCCGCACGCGGGTGCGCCAGAGGCGCCACTCCCTGAGTAACTCTTTTATTTCTATCACGTTAAGAACGAGGCGCCGAATCGTCAAGGCCAGCGTGACCAGCACCAGCCCCAGCAGCAGGACCTCGCCCCAGACGCCGGCCCTGGCGCGGTGGTGATCGAACAGCCGGTGCGCGGACAGGCCGAAACTGACCAGCAGCCCCGCCAGAACGGCCGACAGGGCGGCTTTGATGCCGCGCTGGATGAGTTCGTCACGACAGCGCAACGACTGGCGCAGGGGGAAGGCGTCGGAGTCTTCGGCGAATCGCGATCGGTAGGGGCGGCCGTCGTCGCTCAAGCTCTCCTCCAGCGTGAATCCCTCACGCGCTCGGCCTGTTCCGGCCATAGAAGAAGGGTCTCCGGTCCGTCCAGAAACCCCTAGCCGTCGTTCGAGTTCTGGTACGCCCGGCGGGATTCGAACCCACGACCTCTTGCTCCGGAGGCAAGCGCTCTATCCAGCTGAGCTACGGGCGCACGTTGAGCGGCAGCTAGTATCGCCGCTGGGAGTGCGGGGGTCAACCGGCATTTGCCCGGCTGTTGCGGGCATCGATGGGGATCTCGCGCCCGGCGTCGCGCAGCAGGTCGCGGGCGTAGGACCGCTGGGTCTCGGCACCGCCCTCGACCCCGGCGCCGCCGAGCAGCCGCGCGATCTCGTCCACGCGGCGGACCGGATCCAGCACCGCGACGTCCAGCAGCGTGCGCCCGCCGACCCGGCTCTTCTTCGCCAGCCAGTGCAGGGAACCGTGGACCGCCATCGTCGGCAGGTGGGTGATGCAGAGCACCTGGGCGCCGGCCGACAACCGCCGCAGCAGACCCGCCACCGGCAGGGCGTTGTCCATGCCCAGGCCGGCGTCGATCTCGTCGAACAGCAGCAGCGGCGGCTCCTCGTCACGGCGGCGCAGGACGGTCAGGCCGAGGTGGAGGCGCGACTTCTCCCCTCCCGAGGCGATCGCCGCCGCCGGCGCCGCCTTCTCGCCGAGGTTGGTGCGGATGAACAGCTCCACGTCGTCGGCGCCGTCGGCCTGCACGCGGCAATGGGCGCCATCGACCGGCAGGGCGCCCACGGGATCGAGGCGGGGCGTCACCCGGAATTCGAGCGCCAGGTCGGGCAGGGCCAGCGGCCGGATCAGGTCCTCCGCCGCGCGGGCCAGCCCGGGCGCGGCGTCGCGGCGCAGCCGCCGCAGGTCGGAGCAGGCCTGCGCCAGCACCCGTCCGGACTCCTGCAGGGCGGCTTCCAGATCGGCCAGATCGTCGTCGGCGGCTTCCTGGCGGGCCACGCGGTCGTGCAGGCGCGCCAGCAGGTCGTCCAGTTCGGCGACGTCGCAGCGGTACTTGCGCTGCAGGTCCTGGTACAGCTGGGCTCGCCGCTCGAGCTCCTCGAGATCCTCCGGATCGGCATCGAAGCCGTCCAAAAAACGTTCGAGGACCCGGGCCGCTTCGCCGGCCAGGTCCGCGGCGGCGTGCAGGCTCTCCAGGGCGCCGGCCAGGCGGCTGCTGCGGCCCGACTGGCGCTCGAGTTCGCGGGCGGCGCGGGCCAGGCGGACGACGGCGCCGCGGTCCTCGTCGGTCACCGCCTCGAGGGCGGCGGCGGCCGCCGACTGGAGTTCCGCCGCATGCCGGGCGACGGCCAGGGACTCGGCGATCTCCTCCTGCTCGCCGACGCGCAAGCCAGCCGCCGCCAGTTCGTCGCGCTGGTAGCGCCACAGCGTCAGCTGCTCGCGGCCGGCCTGGACGTCGCGCCGCCGCTCGGCCAGGTCCGTGCCGGCCCGCTGCCAGGCCGCCCAGGCCGTCTTGACGGCGGCGCGTTGCGCCATGCCGCCGGCGAGATCGTCCAGCAGGTCGCGGGCGTGGCCCGAGCGTTCCAGCTCCCGCTGCTGGTCCTGGCTCTGCACCGAGATCAGCAGCGGCCCGACCTGATCCAGTACTTGAAGAGAAGAGAGGATCCCGTTGATCAACACACGGTTGCGACCGGCACGGCGCAGTTCGCGACGGACCACCAGGATGCCGTCGGGGCCCGGCAGCACGCCGGCTTCGCGCAGGCGGGCCAGCGTCCGGGGACGCTCGGCGAGGTCGAAGACGCCCTCGACGTAGGCCTCGTCCTCGCCCTCGCGCACCAGGTCCTTGGGCACCGGCGCACCGGCCAGCACGGACAGCGCGCCGGCGATCATCGACTTGCCGGCGCCGGTCTCGCCGGTCAGCATGGTCAGGCCCGGCCCGACCGCCAGGACGAGGTCGTCGACCAGACCGAACTGGGAGATGCGCAGGGAGGCCAGCATCTCATTCCCCGGTGGACCGGCGCTGGATGGCGCCCCACTGGAGCTTGTGGCGCATGGCGAGGAAGAAGTCGCTGTGGGGGAACTTGACGAGCCGCACGGGGTGATCGCCGCGCGCGTAGTGGATGACGTCGCCGCTGGCCACCGAATAGGCGGCCTGCCCGTCCGCGGTCAGGGTCGCGCCCTGCCCCACGTCGGCGAAGCGCAGCTCGACGGTCTTGTCCTCGGGGATGAGCAGGGGGCGGATCGCCAGGCTGTGCGGGCAGATCGGCGTCACCACGAAGCCGCGCACGCCGGGGTGCACGATCGGGCCGCCGGCCGACAGGTTGTAGGCCGTGGAGCCCGTCGGCGTGCTGACGATCAGTCCGTCGCCGAGGAAGCGGCCCAGGGTCACCTGATCGATGCGCATCTCCATCAGCAGGGCGCGCGGCACGGGACCCATGTTGACGACGAGGTCGTTGAGGGCCTCCAGCTCGACGATGTCCCGGCCGTCGCGGCGGACCCGGCCGCGGATGCGCGTGCGCTCGGTCACCGAGTAGGCGCCGGCGAACAGCTGGTCCAGGCTCGCGACGAGCTCGGCCGACGGGACGTCGGTCAGGTAGCCCAGCGAACCCAGGTTGATCCCGAGCAGGGGGGTGGCGCGATGGCCGATCGTGCGGGCCGCGCGCAGCATGGTGCCGTCGCCGCCGAAGGCGACGACGACGTCGCAGCGGTCGGGCAGTTCCTCTTCTCCGACGATCGTGACGCCGGGGGCGAACTCCGCGAGGTCGGAGGCGGCCAGCAGCGGCACGCCCGCCCGCCGGCAGCACGCCGCCGCCTCGGCCACGGCCGCCGCGATGTCCGGTTTGCCCGGATTGCCGAAGAGACCCAGCTTGCGGATCGGCATGGCGGTCCCGTCGTCTCAGGTGGCCGCGCGGGCCCGTCCCGCGCGGCAGCGCAGCCGGACGCGGTCCGCGATGGTCGCCGCGTCCAGGCCGACGCCGTGCAGGATCACGTCCCGCGAAGCCTGGTCGAGGAAGCGGTCGGGCAGACCGAGCGTCATCACTTCGGGCATGTCGTCGCCGCCCCGTGCGGCCGCCCATTCCAGCACCGCGGCGCCCGCGCCGCCGACGACGGTGTTCTCCTCCACCGTGACCGCGAGGACGCCGGGGACCAGGATGCGCTGCAGCAGGTCGGCGTCCAGCGGCTTGATGAAGCGCAGGTTGACCACCCCGACGGACAGGCCGGCGCCCTCCAGGCGCGTCGCCGCCTCGCGGCAGGGCGCCACCATGCTGCCGACGGCGAGCAGCCAGGCGTCGCGCCCCTCGCGCAGGACCTCGGCGCGCCCGATCTCCAGGGGCGGGGCCGCGTCCGGCAGCGGGTGGCCGGGTCCGGCCCCGCGGGGGTAGCGCAGCGCGCTGGGCCCGTCGTCGCGGGCCAGGCCCGTGGCCAGCATGCGCCGCAGCTCCGGCTCGTCCTGCGGCGCCATGAGCACGAGGTTGGGCACCGCCCGCAGGAAGCTGAGGTCGAAGGCGCCGTGGTGGGTGGGCCCGTCCTCCCCCACGATCCCGCCGCGGTCGATGGCGAACACCACCGGCAGCTTCTGCAGCGCCACGTCGTGGATGACCTGGTCGTAGGCCCGCTGCAGGAACGTGGAGTAGACCGCGACCACGGGTCGCATGCCGGCGCACGCCAGGCCGGCGGCGAAGGTGACGGCGTGCTGTTCGGCGATGCCTACGTCGAAGAAGCGGTCGGGGTAGCGCTCGCGGAACGCCTTGAGCCCCGTGCCCTCGGGCATGGCCGCGGTGATGGCCACGACCCGCGGGTCGGCGGCCGCCGCCTCCAGCATCGCGCGGCTGAAGACGTCGGTGTAACTGGGCGTCGACGCGACCGACGGCTTGAGCCCCTCGGCCTTGTCGAACTTGCCGACGCCGTGGTAGCGCGCCCTGTCCTCTTCCGCGAAGGCGTAGCCCTTGCCCTTCTGCGTCACGACGTGGACCAGCACGGGCCCCTTGAGCTTGCGCACCGCCTGCAGGGTCTGCACCAGCAGCGGCAGGTCGTGCCCGTCGATGGGGCCGAAGTAGGTGAACCCCAGCTCCTCGAACAGGATGGTCGGGACGACGACCTGCTTCAGCCCTTCCTTGATCCGGCTGGCCAGCTTCTGGGCCAGCTGGCCGCGGGGCAGCTTGCCCAGCATGTTCCAGAGGTCGGCCTCGAAGCGCGTGTAGACCTGGCCGGACGTGATCTGCGTCAGGTACTTGGCGATGGCCCCGACGTTGGGCGAGATGCTCATCGCGTTGTCGTTCAGGATCACGATCAGGTCCGACTGCAGCTGGCCGGCGTTGTTGAGGCCCTCGTAGGCCAGACCGCCGGTCAGGGCCCCGTCGCCGATGACGGCGATGACGGACTCGTCGCGCCCGTTCAGGTCCCGCGCCTTGGCGAAACCCAGGGCGGCGCTGATCGAGGTGCTGGCGTGGCCGACGCCGAAGTGGTCGTGGACGCTCTCGCAGCGCTTGGGGAAGCCGCTGACGCCCGCCTCCTGGCGCAGGGTCCCGAAGTCGGCCCGCCGCCCCGTCAGCAGCTTGTGCCCGTAGGCCTGGTGGCCGACGTCCCAGATGATCTTGTCGCGGGGCGAGCGGAAGACGTGGTGCAGCGCCACGGTCAGCTCGACCACCCCGAGGCTGGCCCCGAGGTGGCCCCCGGTGGAGGCCACCGTCGTGATGATCTCGTCGCGCAGCTCGGCGCACACCGCTTCCAGCTGGGACGGCGACAGGCCGGCCAGGGCGTCCGGGAGCGCGATCTTGTCGAGGATGCGGGTCATCGTTCCCGTCGGCCGGCGGATCGGCCCTGGCTGGGGGTGGCGCCGCCCGGACGGGGTCCGGGCGCGGACAGGGACAGAACATAGCCCGGCCCGGGTGCGGGCCGCAACACAAGGATGGTCAGCGGTCGCGTTCCCAGAGCAGGCGGACCAGGGCCAGCAGCCGCACGCCTTCCGGCCCCGGCGGCAGCAGCTGCTGCAGCAGCCGGGTGCCGCGGCGGCCGAGGCGGGCGGTGCGGGCCCTCGCCGCGGCGGCGCCCTCCAAGCGGACCCAGGTGGCCTTGTCCTGGTCCGCGTCCTTGCCGGCGGTCTTGCCCAGCGACGCGGTCGAGCCTTCGACGTCGAGCAGGTCGTCGGCCGCCTGGAAGGCCAGCCCCAGCACGCGCCCGGCGCGGTCGGCCTCCGCTGCCGCGGCGGCGTCGCGCCCGGCCAGCAGGGCGCCCATGGCCAGGGGGGCGCCGATGAGCCGGGCGGTCTTGCCCGCGTGGATGCGCCGGATCAGGGCGGCCGTCAGGACGCGGCCGGCCGCGTCGAGGTCCTCCTGCTGGCCGCCCACCATGCCGGACGGACCGGCCGCCGCGGCGGCGATCCGCACGAGGTCGGCCCCGCGCCGCGGGATCCCGGCCAGGATCTCGAACGCCAGGGCCTGCAGGCCGTCGCCGGCCAGGATGGCGGTCGCCTCGTCGAAGGCGACGTGGCAGGTCGGGCGGCCGCGGCGCAGGTCGTCGTCGTCCATCGCCGGCAGGTCGTCGTGGACGAGCGAGTAGGTGTGGATCATCTCGAGGGCCACGGCCGCGGCCAGCGCCTCGTCGCGCGGGGACGCCCGCCGCGTGCGCAGGGCGTCGTAGGCCCACAGCAGCAGCAGGGGCCGCAGGCGCTTGCCGCCGCCGAGCAGCGAGTGGGCCATGGCCTGCCGCAGGCGCGGCGGGAAGCCGGGAGCCGGGGCCAGGCGCCGGCGCAGGGCCGCCTCGACCAGGCGGCGATCGGCGGCCAGCGCCGCGGCCAGATCGGCGTCAGGCGCGGCGGTCACGCGCGGGCCGCCCGTCGGGCCGCGGCCTCGTAGGTGTTGCGCATCAGCATGGCGATGGTCATCACGCCGATCCCGCCGGGCACCGGCGTGTAGGCCGCCGCCCAGCCGTCGAGGGCCTCGGGGGCGACGTCGCCGACGAGGCGATGGCCCTTGTCGGAGCCCGGGTCGTCGATCCGGTTGATGCCCACGTCCACGACCACGGCCCCGCGCGCCACGTGGCGCCGGTCCAGGAACCCCGGCGATCCCAGGGCGGCGATCACGACGTCGCAGCCCGAGACGACGGCCGGCAGGTCCGGGGTGCGCGAGTGGCACAGGGTGACGGTGGCGTCTCCCCCGGCGCCCTTGCGCGACAGGAGCATGGCCAGGGGGCGGCCCACGATCACGCTGCGCCCGACCACCGCCACGTGGCGGCCGGCGACGTCGATCCCGTAGTGCTCGAGCAGCACCGACACCCCCAGCGGCGTGCAGGGCACGATCCCGGCCGCCCCGGCCAGCAGCCGGCCGAGGTTCTCCGGGTGCAGGCCGTCCACGTCCTTGGCGGGGGCGACGGCGCCCTGGACGCGTTCGGCCGAGAGGTGCGGCGGCAGGGGGATCTGCACCAGGACGCCGTGGATCGCCGGGTCCCGGTTGAGACGCTCGACGAGCGCGAGCAGGTCCGGTTCGGCGGTGTCGGCCGGCAGGCGGTGGGTCGCGTGGTGGAAGCCCAGGGACTCGCAGGCCTTGCCCTTGCTGCGCACGTAGGCCTGCGAGGCGGGATCGTCGCCGACCAGGATGACGGCCAGCCCGGGCTTCAGGCCCGAGGCGGCGGTCCTGGCGCGCAGGTCTTCGAACACCGCGTCGCGGACCGCGGCGCCGGCGAGGCGCAGGCTCGGCATCGGTGGACCTCCGTCAGCGGGCGAACGCGACGGCGCGCGTCTCCCGCAGCACCATGATCTTGATCTGCCCGGGGTACTCCAGCTCGCCTTCGACGCGCCGGCTGATCTCCTCGGCCAGCACGATGGCCTCGGCGTCCGAGACCAGGCTGTGGTTGACCAGGATGCGCACCTCGCGCCCGGCCTGGATCGCGTAGGACTTCTCCACGCCGTCGAAGCTGTCGGCGATCCGCTCGAGGCTCTCCAGGCGCTTGACGTAGTTGTCGAGGCTCTCGCGCCTGGCGCCCGGCCGCGACGCCGACACCGCGTCGGCCGCCGAGGTGAGGAACGTGTAGACCGACTCCGCATCGACGTCCTGGTGGTGGCCCTCGACGGCGTTGATCACCGCGGCGGCCTCCCCCAGCTTGCGCAGCAGCTTGCCGCCGATCAGGGCGTGCGGGCCGTCGACCTCGTGGTCGGCGGTCTTGCCGATGTCGTGCAGGAAGCCGCAGCGGCGCGCGAGCTTGGGGTCGAGGCCGAGCTCGCCGGCGATCATCGCCGAGATCGCCGCCACCTCCTTGCTGTGCAGCAGGAGGTTCTGCCCGTAGCTGGTCCGGTAGTGCAGGCGCCCGATGTAGGGGTGCAGCTGCGGGTTGACGTTGGTCAGGCCGAGCTCGAGGCAGGCCTGCTCGCCGATCTCGCGCACGCGCTCCTGCATCTCGGCGGTCGCCTTCTGGACGACCTCCTCGATGCGGCCCGGGTGGATGCGGCCGTCGCGGATCAGCTGCTGCAGGGACTGGCAGGCGATCTCCCGGCGGACGGGGTCGAAGCCCGAGATGATCACCGCCTCGGGGGTGTCGTCGATGATCACGTCGACGCCGGTGGCCAGCTCGAAGGCGCGGATGTTGCGGCCCTCGCGCCCGATGATCCGCCCCTTCATGTCGTCGTTGGGCAGGTCGACCACCGACACCGACATCTCGGCGATGTGCTCGGAGGCGTAGCGCTGCACGGCCAGGCCGAGGATGTGCTGCGATTCGCGGCGGGCCTTGCGCTCCGCCTCCTCGCGGACCTCCTTGACCGTCCGGGCCGCGTTCATCCGGGCCTCGGCGATCATCTTCTCCTCGAGCTGCTGGCGCGCCTTCTCGGCGCTCAGGCCGGCGATCTGCTCGAGGCGCTGCCGCTGCTCGTGCTGCAGCCGGACGGCGTCCTCGCGCAGCGCGGCCAGCTCGTCCTGGCCGGCCTTGAGCTCGAGGTCCCGCTTCTCGAGCTTGGCTTCCTTCTGGTCGATGTAGGCGACCTTCTTGTCGAGGCCGGCATCCCGCTGGTCCAGGAATTCCGTGCGCTTGGCCAGCTCGCGCCGGGTGTCCTCGGTCTCGGTCTCGAAGCGCCGGCGGGACTGGAACAGCTCCTCGCGGGCGCTCAGCTCGGCGGATTTCAGGACGCCCTGCGCCTCGCGACGGGCGTCCTCCAGGACGCGTTCGCTGCGCTGCTCGGCGTCGCCGTGGAGGCGGTCGTAGCGCGACTTGTGGAGGAACCAGCCGAGGATGCCGCAGCCGCCAGCGGCGAGCGCTCCCACGACCGCGACGATGGTCGTCGTCATGATGTATCTCCTTCCGGAACGGAAGGAAAAAGAGGGGGGCCGGTCGTCGTCGCAGGCGCGGTCAGGATCGAGATTCCCCGCCGGGTCGTGTGGCCGGAAGCAATTGAACCATTGCTTCAGGTCGGGTCTCCTGTCCGGCCCTTCGGGCTAGCCTAGGGGACGGAACTCCGGAATCCCACGTCGTCAGTGTTGGCTCAATGAACGCGACACATCACGGGCCAGGCAGGGAATCCTTTCCGGTCGATCCTCAGAGCTTCTCCATCTCCTTGTCCAGGAACGCGGTGATCTGCCCCGTCCGCTCGTCCAGCAGAGAGAGGGCCTGCTGATGCTTCTGTCGTTCCCGCAGCAATTCGTCGGCCAGGTTCACCGCGACCAGGATCGCCACCTTGCTGGTGGAAGCCAGGGCGGATTGGTCCGCGATCTCGCGCATCTTCTGGTCGACCAGGGCCGCGACCTTCTGGACGTAGGCCGCTTCCGCCTCACCCTTGAGGGTGTAGTCGCGGCCGTAGATGGACACCGTCACGCTTCGGGGATCGGTCATCCTGTGCACTTTCCGACGGCTCCGGCATCCTGGCGTCCGCTCACGATCCGCGCCTGCGGCGTCGCCGACCCGATGGTCAGTCGAGGGATTCGAGCGTCTCCAGGAGGCCTCCCACCTTCTCCTCGATGAGCCTGCGCTTGTCCTCCCAACGGGCGACAACCGCAGCCTGTTGCCGGGCTTCGGAGAGTTCCCCTTCAGCCCGACTCACCTGGTCCTTGAGAGCAGCCACCTGCTTCTCAAGCTCTTCCCGCCGGCCGGCCAGAACCTCATTCTCGGCCTTGAGTTCCTGGATCCGCCGCACGGCGGTCATGACTTTCGCTTCCAACAGCTCGAAGCTGCTATCTTGCATCTCTTGGATCGCCTTCCAGTTGGGGGGCGCGATTCACCGAATGCCCGAAGATGCGGCTACCCCCTCAACTCAACATTCAAGCTCTGGGCGAGCGCCCGCGTGACGGCCTCGACGGCCGCATCGACCGCTTTCCCCTGCAGGCTACCCTTGGCGCTTTGGAACTTCAAGCGAATTCCACAGGCGGCGCGCCCCTCCCCCAGGCTCGGCCCGCGGTAGACGTCGAACAGGGCGCAGGACTGCAGCAGGGGTCCCGCCGCGGTCCGCACGACCTCTTCCACCCGGTCGTAGCCCACCCCGTCGGGCACCAGCAGCGAGAGGTCCCGCTTGACGACCGGGAAGCGCGGGAAGGCCGCGAAACGCGGCGCCACCGTCTCGAGGTCCAGGCTGCCGAGCTCCACCTCGCACAGGGCCACGGGCGCGTCCAGGTCCATCTCCCGCAGGACCTTGCGCGCCACCAGGCCGGCGCAGCCGGCGGGTCCGCCCCGCGCATCGCGGATCGCCCAGCGGCAACCCGGCTGCAGGTAGGGCTCGCCGTCGCTCGGGACGAGGGCCAGTTCGAGGCGCATCTGGGCGGCGAGGGCCTCGACCAGACCCTTGATCTCCAGCAGGCCGGCGTCGGCGCCGCCCAGGACCTGATCGGAGCGGCCGACCACGGCGGCCTGGAGGGTCCAGGTCTCCTGCGGCAGGCGCCGCTCGTCCTCGCGCCGCACGTCGAGCGGGCGCGGGCCGGCCGGCAGGAAGGCCTTGTTCAGCTGGAACAGGCGGAAGGGCGGGTCGCGGTCCGCGTTCACGTTGTGGCGGGCGATCCTCAGCAGCGACGGCACCAGGCTCGTGCGCAGCAGGGTCTCGGCCCCGGAGTGCGGGTTGCGCACGGCCAGCACCTCGCGCCGCACGTCGGCGGGCGGCAGCCCGAGGCGGTCCAGGTCGGCGCGTTCCATGAACGAGCTGGTGACGATCTCGCTGTAGCCCACCGCGGCCAGGTAGCCGCGCACGGTCTCGGCCAGCTCGTCCTCGCGACGGCGGCGGACGCCGGCGCCGCCGCGGAAGGCCGCGCCGTCGGCGATGTTGTCGAAGCCGTGCATGCGGGCGATCTCCTCGATGAGATCGACCTCCTCGTGCAGGTCGCGACGGAAGCTCGGGATGGTGACCATGAACTTGCCGTCGCCGCCCTGGCGGCCGCCGCTGCGGCCCACGGGCTGCGACTTCAGCCCGATCGACTGCAGGTGGGCGAGCATCTCGGACATCGAGAGGTCGGTGCCCAGCAGGCGGTTGGCCTGGGAGACGCGCATCGTGAGCGGCGCCGGCTCCCGGCGGTCCGGGTTCTGGCGGTCCACCACGGTGGGGTCGATGCGCGCGCCGGCCAGCTCCTGCAGCAGGAGCAGGGCGCGGTGGGCGGCGTCCTCGACCGCGTCCCAGTCGGCGCCGCGCTCGAAGCGGTAGGAGGCCTCGGTGGACAGCTGGTGCCGCCGGGCGCCGCGGCGCACGGCGCCGGGATCGAAGTAGGCGCTCTCGAGCAGGATCTCCACCGTGTTGACGTCGACCTGGGAATCCGCGCCGCCCATCACGCCGGCCAGCGCGACCGGCCCCGCGGCGTCGGCGATCACCAGGTCGTCCGGCGTCAGCGCGCGGTCCTCGCCGTCGAGGGTGACGAGCCGGGTGCCGGCCTTGCCGCGCCGCACGTAGAGGCGGTTGCCGGACAGCTTCTTGAGGTCGAAGGCGTGCAGCGGCTGCCCCAGCTCCAGCAGGACGTAGTTGGTCACGTCGACCACGTTGTTGATGGGCCGCGAGCCCACCGCGAGCAGGCGGTCCTGGAGCCAGCGCGGCGAGGGGCCGATCTTCACCCCGCGCGCCACGTGGGCGGTGTAGCGCGGGCAGTCGGCGAAGTCGGCGATCTCGACCGGGAAGTCGGGGCGGTCCCCGCCCGTCTTGGGCGGCGACCACAGGGCGGGCCCGTCCAGCAGGCGGCCGGAGAGGGCCGCCACCTCGCGGGCGACGCCGAAGTGGCTGAGCCAGTCGGGGCGGTTGGGCGTCACCTCGATGTCCAGCACGGTGTCGCGGCAGCCGATCAGCTCGTCGGCGGCCGTGCCGGGGACCGGGGCGCCCTCCAGGACCAGGATGCCATCGCTTTGCTGGGCGAGCTGCAGCTCGGCGGCCGAGCAGATCATGCCCTGCGACTCCACGCCGCGGATCTTGGACTTGCGGATGCGCAGGTCGCCCGGCAGGACGGCCCCGACCCGGGCCAGGAACACGTCCTGGCCCGCCGCCACGTTGGCGGCGCCGCAGACGACCTGCAGCTCCTCCCCCGAACCGTCGTCGACCGCGCAGAGGCTGAGCTTGTCGGCGTCGGGGTGGCGGCGGCAGGCGGTCACCCGCGCGGTGACGACGCCGGGGAACTCGCGCACGTAGGGCGTGACGGACTCGACGTTGAGCCCGGCCATGGTCAGGCGGTGGGCCAGCTCCTCGGGGGTCCAGTCCCACGCCACGAAGTCGCGCAGCCAGTTCAGACTGATCTTCACCGCACACCCCGGAACTGATGGAGGAAGCGCAGGTCGTTCTCGTACAGCAGGCGGATGTCGTCGATGCCGTAGCGCAGCATGGCGATGCGGTCGATCCCCAGCCCGAAGGCGAAGCCCGTGAAGGCGTCCCGCTCGTAGCCGGCGGCCGCGAACACGTTGGGGTGCACCATGCCGGCGCCCATGATCTCGATCCAGCCCGTGCGCCCGCAGACGTTGCAGCCGGCGCCGCCGCAGGCGAAGCAGCGCATGTCCACCTCGACCGACGGCTCGGTGAAGGGGAAGAAATGCGGCCGGAAGCGGATGGTGCAGTCGGCGCCGTACAGCAGGCGCAGGAACTCGCGCACGGTCGTCTTGAGGTCGGCCAGCGTGACGTCCTTGTCCACGCAGAGGCCTTCGATCTGGAAGAACTCGGCGGCGTGCGAGGCGTCCGCCGCCTCGTTGCGGTACACGCGCCCCGGCGCGACGATGGCCAGCGGCGGGCGGTGCCGCTCCATGTAGCGCACCTGCACCGGCGAGGTCTGCGTGCGCAGCAGCAGCAGGTCGTCGATGTAGAAGGTGTCCTGGCTGTCGCGGGCCGGGTGGTCGTCGGGGAAGTTCAGGGCCGTGAAGTTGTACCAGTCGAGCTCGACGTCCGGGCCGCCGGCCACGCTGAAGCCCATGCCGTGGAAGATGTCGCAGACCTCGCGCACGATCGCCGGCAGCGGGTGCAGCGAGCCCGCAGGGGCGGGCGGCGTGCCGGGCAGGCTCAGGTCCGCGCCGGCGCCGGCGACGGCGTCGCCGGCCGTCAGCAGGCCGGCCGTCTTCTCCAGCAGCGCGTCCTCGAGCTCCTGCTTCAGGACGTTGAGGGCCGCGCCGGCGGCGGGCCGCTCCGCGTCGGGCAGCTCGCGCAGCCCGCGCAGGAGCCCGGTCAGGGAACCCTTGCGCCCGAACAGCGCGACCCGCACCTGCTCGATGGCCTGCTCCGAGTCCGCGCCCTCGATCAGGGCGCGGCCTTCGGCCCGCAGGCGGTCCAGCGTCTCCCGCATCGTTCCTCCTCGTCGTGCGCGTCTACAGCGCGGCGCGCGCCGCTTCGGCCAGCTTGGCGAAGCTGTCCATGTCGCGGACGGCGAGGTCGGCCAGCTGCTTGCGGTCGATCTCGATGCTGGCCTTCTTCAGGCCGTTGATGAGGTGGCTGTAGCTCAGGCCGTGGATGCGGGCCGCGGCGTTGATGCGGATGATCCAGAGGCGCCGGAAGTCCCGCTTGCGCCGCTTGCGGTCCCGGTACTCGGACACGAGCCCGCGCTCGACCTGCTGGCGGGCCATCCGGAACTGGTTGCCGCGGCCGGCCACGTTCCCGCTGGCCTGCTTCATCACCTTGTTGCGCTTCGCGCGCGCCGCGGGGTTGTTCGTCGCTCTCGACATGTCGCTGTCTCCTGATCGTGGTGTGAGGTCCTGGACGCCGCCCGCCCGGCGGCGACACGGCTACTTGCCGGCCAGCATCCGGTCGACGCGACCCAGGTCGGCGCCGTCGAGCATGGTCGTCTTGCGCAGGCTGCGCTTGCGCTTCGGGCTCTTCGCCGTGAACAGGTGGCCGTGGTAGGCGTGGCCTCGCTTGACGCCTCCGGAGCCGGTGCGCTTGAAGCGCTTCGCGGCGGACCGGTTGGTCTTCATCTTGGGACCCTTCATGATGTCTCACCTTTCGCAGGCGGCGCGTGACCATGACCGGAGCGGCCGCGCCCTGCCGCTCCCGCCGTTGCGTTGTCGATCCCTACTCGCTCTTCAGCGGCATCAGGATCAGGCTGACCGTGCGACCCTCCTGGGTCGGCCGGCTCTCCGGCTTGCCGAACTCGGCGACGTCCTCGACCAGTTCCTTGAGGAACTCGATGCCCAGGTCCATGTGGGACATCTCGCGTCCCCGGTACTGCATGATGACCTTGACCTTGTTGCCCTTCTGGAGGAACTCGACGATGTGTTCCTTCTTGAAGTCGTAGTCGTGGTCGTCGGTCTTGGGACGGAACTTGATCGTCTTGACCTTCGTGACGTGCGACGACTGCCGCGCCTTCTTGGCCTTCTTGCTCTGCTCGTACTTGAACTTGCCGTAGTCCATGATGCGGCAGACCGGCGGCCTCGCGGTCGGAGCCACCTCCACCAGGTCGAGACCCCGTTCCTCGGCCAGGGTCTGGGCCTCGCGGGTGTCCAGCACCCCCAGCTGTTCGCCGTTCTCGTCCACCACGAGCACCCGGGGAATGCGGATCATGCGGTTGACCCGGAGCGTCTTGTCCTCTTTGATCGCCCAACCTCCTGAAAGGACCGCGCGGCGCGGCGCCGCACAAAAAAAGCGGACATGACGGTCCGCTGCGAAATACGCACAACCGTCCCCGCCGCGAAGGGGGCAAAACGGTGAGAGGACCGGCCTCTGCTTGGCTCGAGTTGTCGCGCCCGGCGGACCGGGCGCCGGACCAATCTACTGCTTGCGGGCCACCTCGTCAAGCCTGGCGGCGGCGAAGTCCCCCACCGCCTGGACCCCCAGGTCCCCGCCGCGCCGGGCGCGGACCGACACGGTCCCGGCCGCCTGCTCCTTGCCCCCCACCACCAGCATGTAGGGCACCCGCATGGTCTCGGCGTCGCGGATCTTGTGGCCGATCTTCTCCTCGCGGACGTCCGCCTCGGCCCGCAGGCCGGCGGCGGACAGCCGGGCGGCGACCTCGCCGGCGTAGGCGTGCTGGTCGCGGCTGACGGACAGGACCCGGCACTGCTCGGGCGCCAGCCAGAGCGGGAAATCGCCCGCGAAGTGCTCGGTCAGGATGCCGATGAAGCGCTCCAGCGACCCCATGATCGCCCGGTGCACCATGTAGACGTACTTCTCCTGGCCGTCCTGGTCGACGTAGGTCACCTCGAAGCGCCGCGGCAGGTTGAAGTCGAACTGGACGGTCGTGGCCTGCCACTTGCGGCCCAGGGCGTCGATCAGCTTGATGTCGATCTTGGGGCCGTAGAAGACCGCCTCGCCCTCCTCGCGGGTGTAGGCGAAGCCGTGGGCGTCGATGGCGCGCACCAGCGCGCGCTCCGCCATCTCCCACTCCTCGTCCGTGCCGGCGTACTTGTCCTTGTTCAGCGGGTCGCGGACCGACAGCTCGACCTTGAACTCCTGGAAGCCGAAGGCGCCGAGGATCTCCCGGGTCAGCACCAGGACGTTGTTCACCTCGTGCTCGAGCTGGTCCGGGGTGCAGAAGATGTGGGCGTCGTCCTGGGTGAAGCCGCGCACGCGCATCAGCCCGTGCAGGGTCCCCTTCAGCTCGGCGCGGTAGACGGTGCCCAGCTCGGCGTAGCGCACCGGCAGGTTGCGGTAGCTGCGCTTCTTGCGCTTGTAGATCAGGATGTGGCCGGGGCAGTTCATCGGCTTCACGACGTGAGGGCGGCCGTCCTGTTCGAACACGTACATGTTCTCGCGGTAGAACTGCATGTGGCCCGACGTGTTCCAGAGGTCGGCCTGCGAGATGTGGGGCGTCGTCACCGTGACGTAGCCGTCGCGGCGGTGGACCTGCTTCCAGTAGGCGATGATCTCGTCGCGCAGGATGTCGCCGCGCGGGAACCAGAACGACAGGCCGGGCCCGGCCTCGTCCATGATGCCGTAGAGGTCCAGCTCGCGCCCGAGGCGGCGGTGGTCCCGGCGGCGGGCCTCCTCCAGCATCTGCAGGTGGGCGTCGAGGTCCTTCTTCTTGAAGAAGGCCGTGCCGTAGATGCGCTGCAGCTGGCGGTTGGCGCTGTCGCCGCGCCAGTAGGCGCCGGCCATGTTCAGCAGCTTGACCGCCTTCAGGTCGGAGGTGTCCGGGACGTGCGGGCCCTCGCAGAGGTCGGTGAATCCGCCCATGACGTAGGCCGAGAGGCGCGCGTCGCCGAGGCTCTCGATCTGCTCGAGCTTGTAGGGCTGCGCGGCGAACAGCGCGCGGGCCTCCGCCGCGTCGATCTCGCGCCTCACGATCGGCACCTTGGTCGCGGCCAGCTCGATCATGCGCGCCTCGATGCGGGCGAGGTCCTCGTCGGTGAAGGTCTGCTCGCGGTCGAAGTCGTAGTAGAAACCGTTCTCCACGGGCGGTCCGAAGGCGAACTTCGTCTCCGGGAACAGGTCCTGCACCGCCCAGGCCAGCAGGTGCGCGGCCGAGTGGCGCAGCGCGTCCAGACCCTCGGGCGACTCGCGCGTGATGACCGAAAGGGAGCCGTCGCCCGGCACCGCGTCATCCAGGGCGTGGTGGCGCCCGGCGTGGGTGACGGCCAGCGCGTTGCGCAGCAGCCCGGCGCCGATCCCGCCGACCACGTCGCGGAAGGTGGCGCCGGCCTCGGCGCGCAGGACGGAGCCGTCGGGCAGGGTCAGGGAGAACTGGGCCATGGTCGCGCTCCTAGGGAAGGATACCAAAAAGATGAGGTGATCCCGGGGGCCACCTCATCCTTGACAGCTGATTGGTGGGCGATACTGGATTCGAACCAGTGACCCCTTGCGTGTCGAGCAAGTACTCTAGCCAACTGAGCTAATCGCCCACTGTCGTGCAGGTGAACCTGCGCGCCGCCGAAACTAGGCCCCAACGAGAGGCCTGTCAACCCCTTTAGGACAGATAGTCGACCAGGCGGCCGCCGGACACGGCCTGCCGGATCCGGCCGAGCGCCTGGTTGCGGATCTGCCGCACGCGCTCCCGGCTGAGGTCGATGTCCTGCCCGATGACCTCCAGGGACTGGGGCTCGTCCTCCCCGATCCCGTAGTAGCGGACGATGATGCTGCGCTCGCGCGGCGAGAGCATGGCCAGGGCCGACTCCATCTCCTTGAGCATCTCGCCCTCGACGAAGTTCGACTCCGGCGACATGGCGTCCGGGTCGGTGAGGGTGTCGGCGAGGGTCACGCCCTCCTCCTCGTACACGCTCTCGTCGAGGCTGGCCAGCGGCCGGCTCGCGTTGCGGATCTGGTTCATCTTGCGCGTCGTGAGGCCGAGCTCGGTGGCGATCTCCTCCTCGTCCGCCTTGCGGTGGTGCTTCTGCTCGAGGCGCTGGGCCGTCTTCTTCATGCGCTGGGCCTGCTGGGTCCGGTTGATGGGCAGGCGCACGGTGTTGGTCTGCTCCGCGATGGCCTTCTGGATGGCCTGGCGGATCCACCACACGGCGTAGGAGATGAAGCGGAAGTCGCGGCGCTCGTCGAAGCGCTTCGCGGCCGTGATCAGGCCGATGTTGCCCTCGGCGATCAGGTCCATGTAGCTGAGGCCCTGGTTGAGGAACTTCTTGGCCACGCTCACCACGAAGCGCAGGTTGGCGTTGACCAGGTGGTCGAGGGCCTCCTTGCTGCCGTCGCGGATCCTGCGGGCCAGCTCGAATTCCTCTTCCTTGGTCAACAGCTTGTATTGGCCGATGGTCTGCAGGTAGTGCTGCAGGCTCGTGTCCTCGCGCCGGTCGCTGCTCAGTTCGATCTCGTACACGGCTGTCCTCCTCGCTCTGCCCGCCTGGCCGGGCCCGTAAGCCGGCCGCCGCTGTTCGTAAGGATGAGAGAACGTTTCATCTCGGTCCGGGTTCCCGATTTCGTGACTCTGAAATCTGATTTCAATATCACGAACGGGATGATTCTAGCGTCCCGGATTCCCAGTGTCAAGATTAATCTTCCCTTTTTACTCCACTTTTGGCCCCCGACGGCAACGGGTCGGTTAACCACCGACCCGGCCGTCAGTTGCGTGCTTCGTCGGGGATCAGTCGTCGACGACTTCGTAGTCGGCGTCCACCGAGCCGTCCTTGCCCTTCTTGCCGCCCGAGGCCTCCGGGCCGGGGCCGTCTTGCTGGACGGGGCCACCCTGGTCCTGCTGCTTGGCCGAGGCCTTCTCGTAGGCCTTCTCCGCCAGCTTCTGCATCGACTGCATCAGGGCGTCAGTGGCCGTCTTGATGACCTCGGCGTCGTCGCCCTTGACGGTCTCCTGGACGGCCTTGATCCGCGTCTCGACCTCCTGCTTGAGGTCGTCGTCGATGTTCTCCTGCAGCTCATGGAGGCTCTTGCCGACCTGGTGGCAGGCGGCGTCGGCGTGGTTGCGGGCGTCGATCAGCTCGCGCTTGCGCTTGTCCTCCCCGACGTGGGCCTCCGCGTCCTGGACCATGCGCTTGATCTCGCTCTCGTTCAGGCCGCTGGAGGCCTGGATGCGGATGGACTGCTGCTTCCCGGTCGCCTTGTCCACGGCGCTGACCGACAGGATGCCGTTGGCGTCGATGTCGAAGGCCACCTCGATCTGGGGGATCCCGCGGGGCGCCGCCGGGATGCCGGTGAGCTGGAAGCGGCCGATCGTCTTGTTGTCGACGGCCATCTCGCGCTCGCCCTGCAGCACGTGGATCTCGACCGTGTCCTGGCTGTCGGCCGCGGTCGAGAAGACCTGGCTCTTCTTGGTCGGGATCGTGGTGTTGCGCTCGATGAGCGCGGTGCGCACGCCGCCCAGGGTCTCGATGCCGAGGGTCAGCGGGGTGACGTCCAGCAGCACCACGCCGAGGTCGTCGCCGCCCAGCACGCCGCCCTGGATCGCGGCGCCCATGGCCACGACCTCGTCCGGGTTGACCGAGCGGTTCGGCTCGCGGCCGAACAGCTCCTTGACGCGGGCCTGCACGGCCGGGATGCGGGACGAGCCGCCGACCAGGATGACCTCGTCGATGTCCGACGGGGACAGCCCGGCGTCCTTCAGGCACGACTTGCAGGGCTGGACGGTGCGCTCGATCAGGCCGTCGACCAGCGACTCGAACTTGGCGCGGGTCAGGGTCAGGGCCAGGTGCTTGGGGCCGTTCTGGTCGGCCGTGATGAACGGCAGGTTGATCTCGGTCTGGCCCGAGGTGCTCAGCTCGCACTTGGCGCGCTCGGCGGCCTCCTTCAGGCGCTGCAGGGCCATGGGGTCCTTGCTCAGGTCGATGCCCTCGTCCTTGCGGAACGTCGCCACGAGGTGCTCGACGACGGCCTGGTCGAAGTCGTCGCCGCCCAGGTGGGTGTCGCCGTTGGTCGCCAGCACGCTGAAGACGTCGTCGCCGATCTCCAGGATCGAGATGTCGAACGTGCCACCGCCGAGGTCGAAGACGGCGACCGTCTCGTCCTTCTTCTTGTCCAGGCCGTAGGCCAGGGCGGCCGCCGTCGGCTCGTTGATGATGCGCTTGACCTCGAGGCCGGCCACCTTGCCGGCGTCCTTGGTGGCCTGGCGCTGGCTGTCGTTGAAGTAGGCGGGCACGGTGATGACCGCCTCGGTCACGGTCTCGCCCAGGTACTCCTCGGCCGTCTGCTTCAGGGCCTGCAGCACGATCGCGGAGATCTCCGGCGGCGCGAACTCGCCGGCGGTGGTGCGCACGCGGGCATCGCCGTTGGGGCCGGCGACGACCTTGTAGGGCACCTCGCCCATCTCGGACGCGACCTCGGCGTGCTTGCGGCCCATGAAGCGCTTGATCGAGTAGACCGTGTTCTCGGGGTTGGTCACGGCCTGGCGCTTGGCCAGCAGGCCGACCAGCCGCTCCCCGGTCTTGTTCCACGCAACCACCGACGGGGTGGTGCGGTTGCCTTCTTTGTTCGGGATGACCTTGGGTTCCCCGCCTTCCATGACGCTCACGACGCTGTTGGTCGTGCCCAGGTCGATGCCGATGATCTTGCCCATGATCGCCTTCCTTCCGGAGCGTGAATGGTGGACATCGCCGGGGACCCCATACAAGGGGCGTGCCAGCGCGGCCCCGGCGACCTGATTCGTATCTTGTTGTCATCGTGTGTGTTAGAAACAGCAGCAACGAACGGCTGAAACACAGCGACGGAGCTACCTGCCGTCATGTCAGGCGTATGTCAGATATCGTCACGGGCGAGGTGGTCTGACATGGGATCTGTCAGCCCCTGACAGTAGGTTGTCAGGACCAGCAGGTCCAGGAGGCGGGCGTAGGCGCGGAAGGCCAGGGGGCGGTGGAGCGGGCCGGTCGGCCAGGCGGCCGCCGCTCGCCGCAGGGCGCCGGCGAGCAGGCCCGCCCAGAACCGGCTGCGGCAGCGCGGCCGGGGCGCGTCGCCGCCGAGGTCGAAGAGCACGTCGAGGCGCATCTCGCGCAGGCGGTGGGGATGGCGGCGCGCCAGGTGCTGCAGGGGGCCGTGGCCGCACTCCCGCTTCTTGGCCAGCCACTGCGCGAGCGTGTGGTGGTGGAAGTGTTCGGGCACTGGCTCGAGCAGCGGCCGGAACACGACCCCGGCGTCCTCGAGCCGGAACCCCAGGTCCATGTCCTCGAAACCGTAGGCCCGGAACGATTCGTCGAAGCCGCCCGCCTCCAGGAAGGCGGCCCGCGGCACGGCGGTGTTCTGGGTGACGAGGTAGCGCGCCGGCACCGTGTCGCCGACGGTCTTGGCGACGCCCCGCGTGTCGAGGTAATGGAAATGCGGCGCGTCGACCAGGTCGTGCGCGGTGCGGACCAGGCCGATGATCCCGTCGCCGGGATGCCGCGACAGCAGCGCGAGGTGGGCGTCCAGCAGGTCCGGCGGCGCGACGATGTCGTCGTCCAGGAACAGCACCGCCTCGCCGGTCGCCGCGCGCGCGCCCAGGTTGCGGGCGGCGGCCCGGCCGACGTTGCGCTCGGACGCCACGACGGTCAACCTCCCCCCCCAGTCTTCCCGCAGATCCTGCAGCCAGGCGCCCGTGCCGTCGCCGGAGGCGTCGTCGACCACCACGAGGTCCCAGGCCGACGCGTCCAGTTCCTGACGCCACATGGCCGACAGCGTCCGCTTCAGTTGCCGCAGCTTGTCGTGGGTGGGGATCACCACGGTCAGCTTCATGGCCGGCCCGCCGCTGCCTGCAGCGTCGGCAACGCGACCTCGCGGGGCCAGGCCGCCCGCCCGTGGACCAGGGACAGCACGATCGCCTCGGCGTGGGCCATGTTCTGCGCGAAGCCGGCCTCGCGGCGCGCCGTGGCCAGGGCCGCGGCGCCGCAGCGGTCGCGCAGGGCCGGGTCGGCGGCGTAGCGCAGCAGCGCGCCGGCCAGGTCATCGGCGCCGCGCGGCGGGACCACCAGACCGGTCTCGCCGTCGCGGATCCACTCGACGGACGAGGGCAAGCTCGAGACGACGATGGGCCGGCCGCAGCTCATGGCCTCCAGCAGGCTGACCGCCGTGGCGTCGACCGACGGCACCGAGACGAAGACGTCGCCGGCGTTCAGGGCCGTGGCGAACTCGTCGTGCGGGATGCGACCGAGGAAGCGGGTGACGCCGCCGATGCCGGCCCGCTCGGCGAGCGCCCAGAACGGGGCCGGGTCGCCCTCGTAGCCCGAGAACAGGAAGCGGGCCCGCGGCTCGCGGCGCATCACGGCCGCCGCGGCCTCGATCACCACGTCGATGTTGTAGTAGGGCTGCGTGAAGGAGCGCGGGGAGAAGACCAGGAAATCGTCGTCGGCGAAGCCCTGCGCGCGTCGCCACTCCCCCGCCGCCTGCGGCCGGAAGCGCTCGAAGTCCACGCCCCACAGCACCCGGAAGGCGCGGTCCGCTCTCGCGCCGAGCTGCACGGCGGCTTCCAGGATGTCGCGGGAGTCGCCGGTCAAGGCGTCGCAGGAGCGCAGCGCGGCCGAGGCCAGCCAGCGCTTCAGGGGCGACTCGTGCGGCGTCACGTAGACGTCGTCGCCCCAGACGGACAGCAGGTTCGGGTGGCAGCCGCTGAAGTGCCCCCAGTAGCCGTAGCCCGTCAGGAAGTGCGTGTTCAGCAGGTCGGGACGCAGGTCGGCCAGCAGTCGGCGCACGGCCCGCAGCGAGGCGGCGTAACGCAGGGGTTTCGGGCCGGCGCCGGCGCGGATGTCGTGGACCGTGACTCCGGGCACCTCGCCGGGCTGGACCGTGAGCAGGTGGCAGTCGTGGCCGCGTTCGGCGAACCAGGTGATCCAGCGCTCGGTGTGGATGTGGCGGCCGATGGAGAGGAAGGCCAGGCGCAAGTCGATCCTCCCTGAAAGTCACTGGTGCCGAGGGCCGGGCTCGAACCGGCACGGAGCAACGCTCCGAGGGATTTTAAGTCCCTTGCGTCTACCAATTTCGCCACCCCGGCGCCGTCGCGGATCATCGGCCACGGCCCGCTTCCTGTCAACGCCGCGCCTGAGGGATGAAAAAGAGAACGACCGGCCCGCAGGCCGGTCGTCTGAGATGGAGGCGGCACCCGGACTTGAACCGGGGAATAACGGTTTTGCAGACCGTTGCCTTACCACTTGGCTATGCCGCCCCGGAAGGCTGCCTCACAGAATGAGCGGTGGACCGCCCCCTGTCAAGGGGGCGGCCCCCGTCATGATCAGCCCTGGCCGAAGCCGCGGCGGCGGTCGTAGACGCGGCCGTCGTCGTGGCAGCCGGCGCAGTCGGGCTTCTGGCCCATCCCCGCCGTGTGGCAATCCTCGCAGGACAGCTCGCCGTGGGTGTCGTCCAGGGGCGCGCCCACCTTCGCGTGGTCGAACCCGGCGCCCCAGCCTTGCGCGTGGCAGGACGAGCAGGTGCGGTCCTGGGCCACGTAGATGTTGGCGTCGCCGTGGCAGGCCCGGCACTGCAGCCGGCTGTGGTACGCCTGCAGGGGCCAGCCCGTCGACGCGTGGTCGAACAGGTCCGTGGCCTTGCGGCCGTGGCATTCGGTGCAGTTCTGCTTGCCGTGGCACTGGTAGCAGGTGTCGTGGAGGTTGACCTTCTGCAGCTCGCCCATGGGGTGCGACTCGGCGCCGTGGGTGTGGCAGCGGGCGCAGCTCTGCTCCTTGTGGCAGTTGGAGCAGTTGAGCTCGTACTTCTCGGCGTGGTTGCGGTGGTGGAAGGGCACGACGTCGCCCGCGGCGTACGAGGTCGAGAAGACGATCAGTTCCTTCATCTCGATGGGCTCGTAGTTGCTGTGCTCGCAGACGCCCGTCGCCTCGCCGCCGAGACGCCCGCCCTGCTTCTTCTCGTGGCAGTTGGCGCACTTGGTGTCGCCGTCCCAGTCGTTGTGGCAGCCCAGGCACTGGCGGTGGTAGGCGCCCTTGAGGCCGGTCTGCTGCAGGGATTCGGCGTGGGCGCCCGCGGGGTGGCACTCGCGGCAGGCGGGATGGGCCGAGTTGGGCGGCGAGTAGTGGTGGCAGGTCTCGCAGCCCTTGTCCATGGCCACCATGCGCGCGTGGGCGCGGTGCTGGAAGCGGACCGGGACGTAGAGGTCCTCGAGGTCGTCCAGGATGACCACGTCGGGGCCCTCGTCGGCCTTCAGCTTGGCGGTCTCGACGTGCCGCGGGCAGCTGGCTTTCTTCAAGCAGGGATCGGCCTTGCTGGGCTGCGCGCAGGCATGGCACTGGGAGCAGTCGAGCCCCTGTTCCTGGCGGGCCAGGGTCGGCGCCGCGGTCAGCAGCAGGGCGGCCAGCACGAGCAGCGCGCTACGCATGGGGAGCCTCCTTCCCCGGCGGGGACGCCGGCGCTTCGACGTGCATCACCGGGAAATTCAAGACGACGAAACGGTAGGCGAAGATCAGGAACGCGATCAGGCCGGTGGTGATGGCCAGCTCGCCGACGTGCGGGAAGTAGTGCTTCGTCGCGTAGACGGGCCGGAAGGCGATCAGGAAGACGTCGATGCGGTTCATCACCACGCCGAAGATCACCAGCGTCGCGGCGGTGAACAGCAGCCGCGGCGAGCGGCGCACGCGCGAGCTGAAGAACATCAGGAACGGCAGCACGAACCCGAAACCCATCTCGACCAGGAACACGCCCGACTGCCAGCTGCCGTCGGCGAGGCGGTGCAGCTGACCGCGTACGGCGAGGTCCATGGCCTTGGTGCTGATGAAGAAGAACAGCAGCACCGGCAGGATCTTCGACAGCGGCCCCAGGACTTCCATCTCGGGGCGGCGGCCGAAGGCGCGCGAGGCCAGCATGGACTCGAAGATCACCATGCAGGGTCCCACGCAGAAGGCCGAGAGCAGGAACAGCAGCGGCAGCACCTGCGACCACCACAGCGGGTGCATCTTGTAGGGGGCGATGACCATCAGGGCGCCCAGCGAGGACTGGTGCATGCAGGACAGCACCACGCCCGCGATGATGAACACGGACATGATCCGCCCGAGCGTGCGGTCGAAGAGGCGCAGCAGGCCCTCGACGAACCCGTTCAGCGGGCGCAGGGCCCAGGGCAGGGCGACGCGGCCGCGGAAGCGCTCGGTCACCATGGGCAGGAACTCGATGTACAGCACCGTCAGGTAGAACATGACGCAGATGCCGACCTCGAACAGGACCGAGTGCCCCGACCACATCGACGGCACCATCGGGTGCCAGACGTTGTAGTAGCGGCCAAGGTCCGCCAGCAGGCCGATCACCACGACGGTGTAGCCCAGCATGGCGGTGATCAGGGCCGGCCGGACGATGGGCTCGAACTTCTCGCGGTGGAAGACGTGGGCGAGCGCCGCGGTGGTGAAGCCGCCCGCGGCCAGGGCCACGCCGCAGGCGATGTCGATGGCGATCCAGATGCCCCAGGGCCACTGGTTGTCGAGGTTGGTCACCGCGCCGATGCCCCTGGTGAAGCGCACCGCGGCAAACACGAGGCCCACGGCCATCAGGCCCACCAGGACCCAGGTGCCGCGGGTGAAGAAGCGCATGCGGATCGGGGCGGCGTGGACGTGGCTACTCATGGTGCTCCTCCCCGCGATGTTCAGCCGTTTCCGCCGCGGCGGCGACCTCGTCCTTGCGGCTGCCCAGCCACATCACCTGGGCCAGGGTCGCGTACAGGGCGACCGGCGCGATGAAGCGGCGGAAGATGCCGTGCTGGATGTTCTCGGTGATGCGGGCGGGCGACTGCTCGCCCAGCTCCGGGAAGCCCAGCGAGGGGAACGGCTGCCCGGCGAGGTAGAGCCAGGATGTGCCGCCGACCTCGTGCTCGCCGTAGACGTGGTCCACGTAGCGGCCCGGGTAGGCGCCGATGCGCTCGTGGGCCAGCGTCAGCAGCTCCTCGCGCTTGCCGTAGATCAGGCACTCCACCGGGCAGATCTCGACGCAACCCGGCCGCTCGCCGGCCGAGATGCGCTCGATGCAGAAGGTGCACTTGCGCACCTCGGGCGAGAGCGCGTCCTGGTACTGGTAGGCGGGGATCTGGAAGGGGCAGGCCACCATGCAGTAGCGGCAGCCCATGCAGCGCCAGGGGTCGTACTTCACGGCCCCGTTGGGCTGCTTCTCCAGGGCGGAGACCAGGCAGGCCGAGGCGCAGGCGGGGTCGTTGCAGTGCAGGCACTGCACCTTCGCCCAGACGTTGCCCTCGCGGCCCTCGCGCTGCCACTGGTTGACGACCGTGAAGTTGCCGGCGTCGGGGCGGCGCATCGCCGCGAAGACGTCCTTGTTCTCGAACTCCTCCAGCGGCTGCACGGGCAGCTTGTTGACCTGGTTGCAGGCCCACTCGCACTTGCGGCAGCCGATGCAGGCTGTGGTGTCGACCAGGACGCCGAAGGCGTCCGGCGGGGCGTGCACGGCCGTGCTCGCGGAAGCGTCGGCGGCGGCGATGCCCACGCCGACGGCGCCCACTGTCTTGAGGAAGTCCCTGCGATCCATGCCGGTCCCTTTCTGCTGTGAAACGGAGGCGGCCGATGTCCTTTGCGGGACGGCCGCGTCCCGGCGAAAATGGCACACTGTCAATATGATAACAATCGTTTGTTGATCAAGGATTATTAGTGGGGAATGCGCTGGGAGGGGACTGAAATCGGGGATTGGCGAGAATGGGACTCAATTACGGAATCTTGGCGGGTTGGTCCGAGGGGGCGTTCGTGCTAGGATGTGGGTATCGATATCGCCCATTCATCGAGAGCTCGGAGGCGGGTTTCCATGCGACGTTCCCTGGATCTCCTGCTGGTCCTGGCGTTCTTGTGCGCGCTGGCCGGGGGCTGCTTCGATGCGGAGGACTCCCCCATCGATCCCGATCCCGCGGTTTCGACGTATCCGTTCCCGGATACCGCCGAGCAGCTGATGGCGAATGTCCGGGACGCCTATGACGGCATGGACAGCGTCGAGTATGCGTTCACGCTGCATGAGGATTTCGAGTTCGTGTTCTCGCCGGAGTGCCTGATCGCGCCGGCTGACGACACCTACTCGCGCGAGGAAGATCTGCTGCACACGACGCGGCTGCTGGACGGGGAGCCGGGGTACGACCAGGTCAATCAGCGGGTCCTGCCGGCGGTGCGCGACATTGCGTTTCTGCAGTTCGAGAATTTGACTGGGTGGAGCGAGGTGTCGATGGATGAACCGGGGTATCCGGGGGGAATGAAGGCGATGTATGCCGTGACTGCGGTCATGACGCTGGATACTGTGGACGACAACACTTACGGGATCGACTCGCTGCAACTGTTCTTCGTCAAGGCGGAGATGACGACGGATACGGATGGAGGGATGCGGCAGCGGTACTACCTGATCAGGCAACGGGATCTCGTTAGCGATTATTTGCGGAAGCATCAGAATGTTGTGATCGGCGCCGTTGAATGAATGGGATGATCTCGGAATGCCTGTCCATAGTCTGGCAAGCTCTACCTCCGTACTTCCATGGGACGTGACTCAACGATCACAAGGCCTTAGAGCCATTGGTGCGCCTGCCCAACGACTGCGGCTCACTGGTGGCCGATCGCATTCCTCACGGTGACGGCCGTCCGGTGCAGTCGCGTACTAGGCGGACTTCGACGGGGCAGAAAGGGTAGCCGTCCAGTCGGGCTCACGTGGAGCATACTCCCGTCCGTTGAGTCGTACCGCGTAAGCCAGCATCCCACCTTCGTGTTTAATATCGAGGGTCGTTTCCTCGACAAAGCACTTTGCACCGAATCGTTCGCTAATCGCCTCGTACGCGGGCTGATTCACGAGAGTCAAGCCTGGAGGCGCTGCCGACAAGCGGCAAGCATAGACCACGGGTACCCCGACGACAGTAAGACCACCGGCCACTTGCACTAGATGTACGCGTCCGAAGTCAATGCCCACACCAAGACCCACTTCGGTAAGCACGGAGGTGAACGAACTTCTGTGCAGTTGGTAGTGATCACGCCAACGTGCATGGCACTTATCGGCGGCAGCAACAGCATGGTACCCCGCGTCATCTCCTGTGTAGAAGTCAGGGAAGAACGCCAGAACACCGTCGCCAGTGAATTTGTCAAACACACCAAAGTGCTCGGTGACGATTCCCATCAGGTCTGAACACATCGTAGTAATGAACGAGGCGAAGGCCTCAGGGTTTCTTGCCTTGAGCATTAGTTCTGTAGATCGCCTAATGTCCACGGACATCACGAATGCCATACACTCTCTGACCCCCAAGAAACGCTGGCGAAATGGTTCCGATGAGAGAAGTTCTCGCTGCGCGCGCTGGTTCACCCGGCCGAGGAGAAACCCCAGTCGCTCCTTGGCACGGAGTTCTTCCAACATCGCCTCAAGCTTGGCGATCTTCTGTTCTTTACTCTTTCCACTGCTCTTTTCGTCACGAAGTGCCCTGGCCTGCGCGTCGACTTGCTTCCGAAGATCGACAACATCGTGCTCAAACAACCTGAACGATGTCAGGAGAGTGGTATCGAGTCCAGGGAATGTGATCTCAGGTATCTTTAAATTCGCTAAGCCTGAGAGGTCGGGCAGCTTGAATGTATTGGCCTCCTTAATCGCTTGAAGCCATGCCTGATCAAATTCCAATCCAGGCGCAGACTTCGTCTTCGTAGCCGGAGTAGCCGTCTTCGGTTCCTCAGGTGTACCCTTGGGTTCGTCCGTCATTCACGCCCTCCAACGATATTTTGTTCCGCCCAACGACTGTGGCGTGCGCTTGGCGACCCGTCGCGGGTCGCCAATAAACACCGCCCCGAAGTTAGCCGCTCTTGTTCATTAGCTGCGCTATAGTTTGAGTCATCATTGCTATGAGCAGCCATGTGAAGGCTAGTCTGTAAGCCCATCGTTGTCTCACAATTTTAATGTCTCGTATGTACGAGAGCTTTAGTTGTTCTGTAGCCAACTCCTGCAGTACCGCCTGCTCGGTGTCAGGCAATTGTGCGATGACATCCTCTGCCGTGTTCTTGCTGACGGCTGAGACTCGATTCATAAATGCGTCAACCGCTGAGAGAGGGAACTCACTGCCACGATAGAAAGTGCCCTTAGCGGTGACTGGTATTCGGAGGTGCGCAACTGGATTGCTTATTGAAGACAGGGCCCGAAATGAGCAGAAGAACGCCAGGAGCCACGAGACGACAAAGCACACCGTGGCTCCAACAATGAACAAGCGCGAAATACTACCGTCATGTGCTGCCCACAGATCGCGGGATTGGGAGATGAGCTCAGGCAATCCCGTCATTGGAATAATGAGGAACAGTAGAAGCATTTCAATTTTGGAATCAATTGCGTGAATCGTCTCCTGAGAGTCGCCGATTGCGTTGTAGAGAAACTCCCGCTGGAGTTCGTAGTTCATATTGGCCATCCGTCCTATTGCTGCTTCTTGAGCCAGTCACTCATAGCGATGTTTATCACATTGGCTTGATAGCATCCCCGATACTGACTCCAGGATGCCAGCTTCTTGTTGTCGTCATTCAGGTTCGCGTAGACATCGGACGACAACATGACCCGGGCATCACGATATTCACGACTTGCATAGGAGCAGAGTTGCGATGCTTCGCTAACAACGCGGCCAAGCCATACCACGTCATTCACACCGCTGTTTTTATAGCCGGCCTTGATGTAGAGCGACTCGCCCCATGCCAGGCCGATGCCAGCAACGATCTGACTGATCCCGACTTTGGAGTACTTGAAATTTAGTATATCAACTAAGGACGAAATGCGCGCCGTTGTAGTAAACGCTTCGTCGATGTCTGACTTGTACGGAGTATCGAAGACAGCCCATACACCATCGCCTTCGATGTAGATCTCGTTGACTGCTGGATTCCCTTTCATCACGGCCACAGTTTCGGAGATATAGCTGCGGTAAATCTTTGCCAGTGTAGGCTTCTTGTGCTTGTCTGGCAGTTCCTTCGACCCTCGTAGATCCACGAACAACGCGGTTACATTGACATAGAAGCCATTGGCGAATGTCAGTTCAGAACGATCAGGTATGGACTTCTTGTCCTCGTAGGAGGTATCGGTGCCCTTTAACAGCTCGTCAATACGAGCAACGCTGTCGAAGTAGTTGTAGTCCGAGGGTTTGGCTTCCATATATCCTCATTGGCTGACGTAAATTCGGCAGAACTGCGTATTCAAATATTCTGCGAGATAACCCGCTAGGTGCGATTGCATGGTGCGATAACAAATGAAGACGAAATCACCTAGCGATTTCTGCGATCTCTACCCAGTAATCGAATTCAGCATACGCTACCCGACTAACCGAGTAAACAGAGAACACCTGCCCCAACTCGATCCCATCTAGATCGAACGACATAGATCTCAGCACATCAGCCCACTGCGACCACCCATCCACGACGCGACGCCCCACACATAAGACACACTCGCCTCCGCATCAACTCGGCCTCCACATCCCCACTGAAATAAAGCAGGAGAGCGACCTACCCATGTAAGTCGCTCTCCCCTTGACAGATACTGGAGCGGGAAACGGGACTCGAACCCACGACATCTACCTTGGCAAACCAATATGGGGGTCATTCCGTAAAAATCCACGAAGCACCAAGTCGTTCCATATCTCACTATTTAATAATCAGATACGCGATTTTTTCTGTTGCATGAACGACCAGAACAGGCTAAGCTATTTCTCGAAATCGTTGGCACATCGTTGGCACGGGTCTCTTTTCAATCGTTGGCACGGGATGCAATGGAAACCAAATTCAATTTCACACCGGATCGCGTAGCGAAGGCGTCGACAACGAAGGTCGTGAAGAAGACCCGCTACTACGACAAGAAGAGCCCGGGATTTGGCCTGCGCGTCACCCCCAATGGGTCGGCGGCCTACATGGCGTATTTCCGGGTGGGGACCAAGCCCTGCGAAACCGTCATCGGAGACATCAAGGCCTGGGACCTGGATGAGGCCCGCATTCGGGCGCGGACGATCGTCAACCAGGCCGACCAGGGGGTCGATCCGCGGCCCGCCAAGAAAGCCATGGAGGCCCGGGGCGTCACCCTCGCCGGCTATTGGGACGACCAGTACCTCCCCGACCGGCAGAACCAGGTCGAGAAGGGTGAAATCACCGAGGTCGTCCTGAAGGCAAACGTCGCCTTGTTCAACCGCTACCTCAATCCGCTGACGCTGCCCAAGAAGGTTCAGAAAATGTACGAGATCCGCGGCGCGTCCATCCTCGGCGGGTTGCCCCTGAAGGAGATCTCGCTGGAGGATGTGACGAACCTGATCCGGGCCATCGGGACGCCCTGCAAGAAGGCGAAATGGAGGGGGTCCCCCTACCCCGCCAACGAAACGGCCGAGCTGATCAACCGCATCTACGGTCACGCCCTCGCCTACAACAAAAAGAGGCTGGGTGGCGTGGAGTCGCCGGCCGACCCCAAGCAGCTGAGACAGCTGAAGGTCCTCTTCGCGGTCAAGGCTCGCAGCCGGTTCCTGAGCGACGACGAGTTCGTGCGTTTCCGGAAGGCCGTCGATCTGGAGCCCGAACCCTGGCGTGACTACTTCTTGACGCTGCTCCTCACGGGCCAGCGGAAGATGACCGTCGCATCCATGCGCTGGGCCGACCTCGATCTGGCTGGCGGCACCTGGACCCTCCGCAACTCGCGCAAAGAGGGCACCCGGACCAAGAACGGCTACGACCTGACGGTGACCCTGAGCAAGGAGGCGGTCGCCCTGCTCGAGGAGCGGCGCAGGACAGCCGCCCTCGGCAGTCGGTGGGTCTTCCCGACCAGCCCGACATCCCAGGCCCACATCACCAGCCCCCAGAAGGCGTGGGCGCGGGTCTGCGAGGCCGCCTGCCTGGAGGACATGAACATCCACGACCTGCGTCGGACGATGGGTACCTGGATGGCGATGAACGGCGAGTCGACGAAGACAATCATGGAGACGCTGGGGCATCGCTCCCTGGGGGCGGTGCAGCGGTACATGGTCACCGCCGGCCGGGAGCGGGTCGAGGCGGCACTGGAGAAATTCTCGGACCGCATGGCGAAGGCGAAGAGCAACGTCGTGCCGATCACTGACGCAAAGACGCGCGCCAATGGGGACAGTTCACGGACCACCCAGTCGGTATAAGTGACGATCGGGTCGAGATCGGCTCGGAACCGATACCCTTTCCCGCCGTCCGTGAACTTCAATCCCCGTATGTTGCAAAATTCTGGTCGATTTAAATTATCCCGCTTCTCCCCAGCAGGTTCGTGATCGCCCACCTACTCTTGTTCATTATTTTACAGCGTGTTAGGTGACCTAGAACTGGCCTGTGAAAATAGTATCCCCACAGCGCCCCTTCTGATAAGCTTATTGAAGCTAATCGGTTATCAGGGGCCTGATTCGGGCATCCATGCGCGCCCGATCTCGAATCAATGCACCGATACAGTTCAGCAATTCGATCCTGTCATGAAGTTTATGGAAATGAACCTTCAGCGAACACGCTGACAACGCAACACATGCGTTCTGAAGCGTCGCAATCGCGAAGACACCAGCAACCATCTGCGGGACGACCGACCGCGATACCATCAAAAGGATGATTCATGAATTCCGACCACCAGTCTCTCGCTGACTTCGTCAAGGCAGATAGTGCTGATTTATTCGGGAAGGCGCGCGCTTTTAGCGAATTCCTAAAAGATGCGCATTCGAAGGGGTACGCGGTCCCGTACCTCCAGCCACTTTCCGGTCCGAGTTCCAACATCGCCAACCTTTCGGTTGGACAACACGACGCACGTCCGATCCAAATGAACACTGCCAACTATTTGGGACTTGCTTCAGATAGTCGTGTCCTGGCCGCGGCACATCAAGCCTTGGACCAGTATGGCGCAAGCATGTGTGGCGTGCCGTTGATTGCAGGGACAACCGCCGTCCACAAGGAGCTAGAGACCGAACTCGCTAGTTTCAAGAATATTGGTGGAGCCTGCCTGTTCCAGACTGGGTACGCGGCCAACATCGGCGTTATTGCCGCCCTGGCCGGCAAGGGTGACTACATAGTGATCGATGAAAGCGTCCACGCCAGTATTCTTGAAGGAGCTAAGCTAGCCGGGTCACGCACCGTTATGTTTCGCCATTCCGACTGCAACCATCTCGAGGAAGTGCTGCGTTCAATTAGATTAAAGCATGCAGGCGGCCTCCTAGTTGTTATTGAAGGGGTGTATGGCATTGATGGCGACATCCCTCCCGCACTCGACATCGCACGCGTTGCGCGCTCGCACGGCGCACGCCTCATGGTGGATGATTGCCATGCAACAGGTGTGCTAGGCAGCGACGGATCTGGGCTCGCCGCTGAGTGTGGACTGACTGACGGCTTTGATATCGTCATGGACTCGCTGAGCAAGGCATTGGGAAGCATCGGCGGGTGGATCGGTGCGCCGCAAGACGTTTGCGACTATTTGCGCTACTTCGCGCGACCGATTGTCTTTTCTGTAGGACTGTCGCCCGTGAGTGCAGCCGCCGCCCTCGCTGCACTTCGAATCATCAAGTCTGAGCCAGCTCTTGTCGCGCGCGTACGCAATAACGCTGAGCTACTTCGGTCCGGCCTCTATAAAGCGGGCGTCGAGAATGTGATGAAGTCGCATTCATCCATCATGTCGATTCTCATTGGCGATGAACTGAAGCTTCGGAAAATGTCAGCCAAGCTGTTTGAGGAAGGTCTTTGGGTTGAAGGTATCCCGTACCCGGCTGTGCCAAGGGGCCAAGAACGGATTCGGCTGCGTGCTAATGCTATGCACACCGAGGGTGACCTAGCCCGAGCAATCGAACTGCTGAAGACTTCCATGCACCGGCACGGCGTCGTCTAGAATCGAGCACGAGATGACGAGCCCGCATGGGAATGGCGAACCGTATATCCTGATCGTGCTCAATTTGAAGCCGATGATGGTTTCAGTAGCATGTTGGTCATGCCGCTGGCGTGTCTATTCTCAATCAATATCGTACATGCGTTAAACGAGATAAAATAATGCGCGCGCAAACGTGCATACGTGAAACCCCCGCGAGAAGACCCCCGCACCCCTCCCCCTCCACCGTAAAGGCGAATGGGCCGCGGCACTGATACCCGACCGAATGTAGGCGCGGCTTCCCCCGACGAACGTTCGACCGGGCACTCCAGGCCCGAAGGGGTCTCGTCGAAACGACGAAAAGGGGGAAGCGTTGGCACAGCGTTGGCACGGCGAGGGGGCCACTTCATAACACATATTCTGTCTGCTGGTTACGCCGGCGACCATTACCTGGATGAGATATGTGTTGGGTTGGGTGCGGCCTAGCCCCCTGGACGTAACCGCCTCGCCTGGGCCGTCCACTCCTCCTCCGACAGTTTGCCCGGCACAACGATCACCACCGACGGGGCTCGAGGACGACCATCGTCCATGCCCAGCGCGAGTCGCTCGATCTTCTGGAGCTTCTCCAGGGCCGTCATGGCATCCAGGATGGTCCGGCTGGGCCTGGTGGCTGACTCGGACTCTAAAACATTCCCGGCTTCCAGACGGTCGACTTGCTGGGTCAGGGCTTCGGTCAGCTCCTGGTAGGCCTCCTGGAGGACGCTTGCGTTGTCCAGCGCCCCATCCTCGCGACCGTTTCGGACATCGCTACGGGCACGCCGGCGTGTTCCCTGTAAAGCGTGTTGTCCGCCCTGCACGTCAACTGCATCGAGCAGGGGCCGTGGTGTCGTCGTTGCGATATCGAGCGACCCCTGCTCGGGCTGATCACTACAGTATAGCCCGCGACGGCATTTCACGATTTCGGCGCGCTGCGCCTCCCAGCCCTCCACGTCGCGCCTAGTCGTCAACGTCGATCGCGACACGCCGAACCGACGGCAGATTTCGGCCGGGCGGCTGCCAGATATGTACTGGCGTCGGATCTCGGACCAGACCTCGCGTGGGAGGATTCGGTAGCGGTTTCGGACAACGTTCGCGCACATTCCGCGTCCTCCTTGATCCCGGATGTACTCGTGTCGTGGTCACACATTTCTTGGATAGCATTGTATCAGAAACTGATCCCTATCAGGAATGCAGTTCACCCCAGCACAGACGTATGGATTTTCATCCCTCAACGCACATCTCAAATGATCGCGGTCAAGACCGTCGCGATCGCCGCACATAGGCGACCCTGTAACTAACCATATAATAGCATGTTGCCGCCATGGCGCGACTGCATGATCGCACATGAACCCGCCCGGCGGGTAATGCTCTTGCTGATGAAAAAAACTCATTGAAACTCTATGGCTACATGCGCCGACCAGGTACTACATGACGCCGGGAAAGAGCATGGATGATTTTCATACACCAGATTTTTAAATCGCCCTGGTGTTTCAAGCGGCCGATCATGGGTCGAAGTGATCGAACATGGGCTGCGCGGGGAAGGATGCCGATGATGAATGATCGAATCATGCGTCTGCCTGAAGTCACGCGAGTAACCGGTCGGTCGAGAAGTTCCATTCTGCGCGACATCGCGGCAGGTCGGTTCCCGCAACCCGTAAAGATCGGGCCCAGGTCGATTGGCTGGCTGTCCGGAGTCATCGAGCACTGGATGGACCACGTTGCTGGAAAAGAGGGGGATGACAGTCTGGTGTAGAACACGCAGTCGATCGTCAAAGCATTGATTCGCAAGCGGATTCTGCGTTGACCAGGAGGAGGTGACTGTTGAGCGTACCGGATCGTGACATGTGGGAACTCTACAAGGTGGAAATTCTGGCAAAGCTCGATATTGCCAATACCTACCGGTCTATCAAGAAGACGCGACCTTCTGGCAACGGTCACCTCATCGGCCTGTGCCCGTTCCACGACGACCTCGATCCGTCTTTCGGGTTCAATCCCAAGACAGGGGCTTGAGAGTGCTTTGCCGGTTGCGGCAAGGGTGACGTCTTCGATTACCTCATGCGGTCCACGGGCAAGAACTTCAAGGAGGTCATGCTCGATCTCGGCGAACAGCTCGGCGTATCGCTGCCCGGTAACGGTAGAGGTGGCGCCCCCACAGTCATGTACACCTACCGGGACGAGGGCGGCACGATCCTCTATCAAGTCTTGCGAGGTCAAGGTAAGGCATTCTGGCAGCGGCGGCCGGACGGAAGCGGCGGCTGGATTAAAAACCTCGGGGACACCCGGCGGGTGCTGTACCGGCTGCCCGATCTGATCGATCGGCCTGGTGAGACGGTCTATGCCGTCGAGGGAGAAAAGGACGCCGACCGGCTGCATGCCGCCGGCCTGATCGCGACGACCAACTCTGGAGGCGCGGGCAAGTGGAAGTCGTCCCATAGCGAGAGCCTGCGGGGCCGGGACGTAGTGATCATACCGGACAACGATGTTCCGGGGCATGACCATTCCGCCCAGGTAGCCCGTGCGCTCGACGGGGTCGCATCCTCAGTCAAGATCGTTGAACTACCCGGCCTACCCGACAAGGGCGATGTCAGCGACTGGCTTGACGCTGGACACAGCATCGACGACCTGCTTGCACTGGTCGAACACACGGCTCCCTGGACGTCTGGTGGTGTTGTCGCCGCCCCGCGTCCGCAAATTCAGGTTAACGATCGTCAGATGAGGGAGATCTTCGACGAGACTTGGACGGTCCTGCTCGCCCAGAACGACCCGCCGGCCCTTTTTGTCTCGTCGGGATCGTTAGCCCGGCTGGTGGATGGTGACGCCGGCCCGGTCATCCAACACCTCGACGAGCCAGCGACATTTGGCGTCCTCGCTTATATGGCGGACTGGGTCCGCAACTCGGGCGGGAAGATCAGCGATGCGAAGCCGCTCAAGGATGTCGCACGACATATCCTGTCGACGCCCCATCCCAACCTCCCGAAGCTCGATGCCGTAGTGTCGACTCCCGTGTTCGACGCCACCGGCCATCTTGTCGACAAGCCCGGGTATCACCGCGACGGCAGGCTATGGCTCCACCGCGATGGCGGCACCAGCATCGCGCCGGTGCCAGCCACCCCGTCCGACGACGAACGCAGATTGGCCCTGGGGCTGATCCAAGACAACCTGTTCTGCGACTTCCCGTTCGCTGCGAAGTCGGACAAGGCGCATGCCCTGGCTGCACTGCTGTTGCCGTTCGTCCGGCGCATGATCAACGGCCCGACCCCCATCCACCTGATCGAAGCCCCAACCCCAGGCAGTGGTAAATCCCTGCTGGCCGACCTCGTCTCGATCGTCGCCACCGGCCGCTCCAGCGAAGCGACGACGGTGACCAAGAACGAGGACGAATCCCGCAAGAAGTTGACGGCGATCCTTAGCCGCGGCCGACCGGTCGTGGTGATCGACAACATCCACGGCGGGCTCGAGTCGGCCCAGTTGTCCTCGGCCATCACCGCGGAACTCTGGTCGGACCGGCTCCTCGGCAAGACCCAGATGGTGGAGTTCCCGAACCGGGCGCTTTGGCTGGTTACCGGCAACAACCCGAAGCTCACGATGGAGATCGCTCGGCGATGCATCCGCATCCGCCTGAACCCCGACGCGGAACAGCCCTGGCAGCGTTCGGGATTCAAGCACGACCCGATTCGGACCTGGGCTATCGGATGCCGATCGGGGCTCGTGTGGGCGGCCTTGGTGATCGTGCAGGCCTGGGTCGCCGCTGGCCGCCCCAAGGTCAGCATGACGCTGGGGTCGTTCGAGGACTGGGCGGTTGTGATCGGTGGGATCCTCGAGCACGCCGGCGTCAAAGGCTTCCTCGAGGACACCAACACGTTTTACGAGGCAGCCGACAGCGAGACTGGTGAGTGGAGGGCCTTTATCAGCGCTTGGCATGACCGCTTCGGCAGCAAGCTTGTCTCGCCGTCCGATTTGATGTCCCTGGCCGAGGAAGGGGGCCACGTCCCGTTCGCCTGGAGCGGTATCTCGGAGCCGTCGCGGCGGGCCAAGTTCGGGAAGGCCCTAAGCGGACTGCGAGACCGGAAATTCGATGCTTTCCGGGTCGACGCCTCCCGGAACCAGCGGCGCGGAAGCAACGATTACCGACTGGTTCCGGTGGCCAGCTAACTCTTCGCAGTCGCTGGGGGTGAGTGATGTGGGAAGTCTACAGGAGGTTGCGGGAGGTATATTTCTACTCGCGCGGAAACACACACTCACAGTTACGCGCGTATATAGAGTAGTAGTAAATAACCTCCCGCAACCTCCCGCAGATCTTACTAGCAGCGTTCTAACTAAATAAACAACTATTGATTGCGGTTACAGGAGGTTGTTGTTTTTGCCTTTATACATCCTGCAACCTCCTGCAGACCCCCCGCAATCGTAGATGCGTAGGGGCGGTCCAATCATCCCAAGATATGGGTGGGCGGGGGGGCCAGAAAGCCCGGGACGGTTCATTGCTGGCATCTGCCAACTATCACGCAGCATCTGCACAGGCGTGCAGCGCCGTCCGCTGCATGCTGTTGTTAGACGCCCTCAGGTCCTCAAAGAAAACCAGGACAGCCATCGTCGTCATTAGACTCGTTGGCCCCGTGATCCTTCATTCGTCCTCCTCGTCCTCATCCGGATCGGTTGCTCCCTCCCAGTGCTTGCAGACGCCCTCGACGTCGATCTCCGGGGCAGCATCGGCCACCCAATAGTGATAAAACCGCGGGTCGCGGCTCCTCGGTACAGGACGCGCCTCGCGGATCCGAACGAGTGCCGGCGCCGGAACGCACTCGCCGAGGATGAGCGCGGTTTGTGGTGCGAGCGCTGGGATCTGGTCGAGCATCGGTCCGTAAATGCCCGGCACGATTTCCTTGAAGTACCGGAGGTCCTCCGGGTTCTGGAGCCGGTGCACGATGAAGCTGTTGCACTGCGACAGCACTGTCTTGGAGAGCTCGCTCGGTCGTTGGGAAGCCACCACCAGACTCAGGCCGTACTTTCGCCCCTCGCGGGCGATGCGCTCGAAGACGACGCGAGCGATCGACTCTTCCTCGGCAAACCGTGGCTGCTGGATGTAGTTCTGGGCCTCTTCGAGAACCAGCACCACGGGAAGCGAGCCTCGCGCTCCCTCACCGCCCTGCTCGCCGAGACGCTGCAGGAACTCGAGGATAAGCCGGCCGATTAGCGCCGTCACGTTTTCCAGCACCTCGCCCGCAAGAAGGCTCAGGTCGATGATGACGACATCGGCGGCAGCCTCGCTGTCGCGCTGCCGATCGTAGAAGGGCAACTGCGCCTTCGGAACGTCCTCTTCGGTCGACAACTCAACATCCGACGCCGCGCCGATGCCGAGCGTGTCGCGAAGGAACGCTGACACAATTTGCTCCGCCGCCGGATAGGTGCGGAACAGAAACGCAAACCTCGGATCCTCGAAGAACCTCCGGATTCGCAGAAACATCGGCCCGCAAGCGTCCCGCACTCGACCCGGATTGCCCGATTCCACCTGCTCCCGCATCGCGGTTTCCAGGGCACGCTCCAGGAACTGACTTCGTTCAAAGTAGCGAGGCTGGTCAGCGCTGACGTCTGCTCCTCCCTGTGGTCGGTCGGTAGTAAGCTGATTGAGGCGCTGGATGATCGGATCGAGTGCGTCTCGAATCCGCTGGATACGCGTGCCCCCCATTCCTCCTTGACTGCCCTGTTGCGCGGCTTCCTGCGCGGCAGTCAGAATCGTAGTAAGCGCTTGCTCCCAGCCCTGGAGAACATCTGGGCCAAACGCGGCATCTAAAGCTAGGACATGTTCGGGGAATGTCTCACGATACTTGAGCCCGTCGGTGCAACGCTGCTGAACGTTGCCAGGAATAGCCCATTGCTGATTCGGCGCATCGTTCTCGACAAGCGCGAGGATCTGTCGACAGGCAGTTCTGAGCACTTCAAGGGTAGATGCGGGTGAACCTGCCGCACCCGCGCCCGTCCGCGCCAACCGAAGGGCGCGAAGCAGGACGGGCGCCTGCAATCCCTCGCGTGCCCGAAACAGCCTGACAAAATCATCGGCGTTCATGAACCAATAGGGGATCACGAGCCGGTCAGAGTCCATGCGCGGATCAGATGGAATATAGAGCGTCCGGCGCGTTGCAGCCTCCTCCCAACAGCCCTCGTCGTTCTGCCTCTGGAACGCTGTCCGGTACTCGCCGTTCGTGTCCAGGATTACGCATGTCATCCGCCGCACCGCCGGCTGCTCGCGGATGGACTGGATCAGGCTCGCGATCGTGCAAGACTTGCCGGAGCCGGTGCTCCCGAGGACCGCGGCATGCTTACCGAAGAAGGCGTCCGGGTCGATGCGGATGGGTCGCCCCTGCACGACGGCGGACTCTCCGATCGGAATGCAGTACCCCGGCTCGTCCGCGTCCGGATCCGCATGGCCTGCCTGTTCGATTGGGCCGAAGATGGCATCCAGGTCGGTCCGGCCGGCGAGGTGGACAGGACTGTCGAGTACTGGAAAGAGCGACACTCCTTGCCGAAACGCGGCGCCGTCAATGGTACCGATGAGCGTGGCCTTCATGAGACGCCGGGCGGCAGGAAGCGCGACCATCGTTCGATCGGCCTTCATTTCAGCCTCTTCGACCAGCACCACGCGCGTCACCATGGCAACCAGGCGTCGAGCGCCGACTGGGATGACCACGTAGGAGTTGATCCGGCCCACCTCTTGGGGGCCCTCGTACGTGCTCCGGCTCATCCCCTTCAGGTCGCGGTTGAGCTCGATGCTCACCTGCGCGGTGTCAACAGCGACAACGCGCCCGATTTCGGAGTCAGCCCCCATCAGGCGGTCCTCCCAGCGGCAGGTTGTCCTTCGAGAGCGCACGATATGTCGCGAGGACCTTCTTGCGGATATCCTCGTCTCGTAGGTCCGGCAGGACATGCTCGACGAATCCTGCGAGCGTTCCGATGGAGGGCCCTTCGCAGATCCAGATTCGGCGATCTCGCTGTTCGCGCAGCTTCCTGACGAAACTGCTCGCGGGCGACGGGTCCACGATGACCAACGTGAAGCTCGGGACTGCGAGCGCCTGCCGGATGATGGCGTTCACGTGCTCGTCGCCAAAGCCATAGCCGATAACGAACAACACCGACTGGGGTCGCGCGAGGGCGGCAGCGAAGCGGCGGAACAGTTCCGAGTAGGGCAAGCCCAGCGTCTCACCATATTTAGCTGGCGTGGGGTAGATCAGCAGCGGCTTCGTGGCCGCTGGGTCGAACGGCTTTGACTGAACGCCGTAGGGGTTGTCGATCGTGGGCTCGTTCGCTCGCCACGTGATCGAGCCGTGCAGCTTGTAGAGGTGCAGCACGCGGTCGAAGCGGTGCACTCGGCCCTCGGTGGTCTCGGCTGGGAAGTACAGATCTTGCTCGTAGCTCTCGGGACGAAACACACGGTGCTGCGTCCCGACGAATCCATCCAGCAGAACGACTCCCTCCGCGTCGGCGGCCTGCTCGACAAGCGTGTCGTAGTTGAGCGTGAAGATGTTCACCCGCTTGAGGTTCAGCGGACGAGTCAGGAGTTTGCGGATCAGCGTCTTGTAAGTCGCGTGACCGGCTTCCTTGCCCGAAGTGGGGAGATCACATGCGCGTGCCAGGGCACGCGTTGTTTGCTGGAGGGCCGTGTCGAGATCTTCAGCCCTAGCGTCCAGCGCCGGCGATCCGTCGATCCGCAGTCGGCCTCCGGTCTCTGGCAAGGCGGAGCGCCAGCGATGCAGCAGAGCCAGCACCTGCTCGAAGTTGACCTTGAACTGCGAGGGCGAGTCACCTCGAAGTTGTGTCCAACGGTCGAGTAGCGCGCCGCGGGTGACCGGGCCGACGTCATCTCCACCGCATTTCCGAAGAGCCAGATAGAACAGCGGCAGCCACCGTCGAATGCGAGGCTTGGTTGTTCCATTGATCCCCTCACTTTGCAAGGATCGCTCGACAGCAAGGGGAATGGCCCCGATCAACTCGCCGCCGCAATCGACCGAGGCACCCGCGCCGAGGAGTAGAGAAACGGTCTCCGTCTTGAGGAGCGTGCCGATGCGGACTTGGATGTCGTTGATCGACTCGCTTTGCTTGCGGCCGCTGTTATCAGCCTGCAGATCGGCCGCAGCATCGCCCGGATCGGATATCGGCAACAGGCTTTCTCCTCCGTTCTCGAAAATAAACTGCTGCGAGCCCATCGCATTCATGCGTTGGGGCTCGGCCTCTTGGTGCAGCGTCGCGCCACTGTTCGCGATCTCACTGTCGTTCGCCTTCTTCGCCAAGAGCTACCTCACATTGCATAGGAGCGCGTGCGGAGCGCCGAGGCGCCTAACGCTCCGGTTCAGCGACGGGCCGCGCAGCGGACCGTCCGCTGCAACCGGTTGTTAGATGGCCGCCCGCCTTGGCCGGTCGGCCCCCGATGCTCGAACACTCGCCTATTCTCGCCATGTCTCCGCCCCCAGCGGTAGTTCGTTCAATTCCGCCCTAGCCTCCACCCATGCCGGGTAGTACTTGCTCAGCAGGGAGAGGAACTTCTCGCTGTGGGTCGGTTCCATCAAGTGAAGCATCTCGTGGACAACGACGTACTCCAGCAGGTCCTTCGGCTTCTTAACGAGTTCGCTGTTCAAACGGATGTTCCGCGCGCGGTGGTTGCAGCCGCCCCACTTGGTCTTCATGCGCTGGAGGAAGTAGCCGTTCACCTTGATGCCGAGCCTTGATTCCCATTTGCGGATCAACTCTGGAACGACCTTGTGCAGCAGGGACCGATGCCATTCCTGCATGACGGCATCACGCTTTGTCCGCGTGCTGCCGGGGCGCATGGTCAGCGTGATACGGCGGTGGCCGAGACGCACGGACGGCTTCTCATCCTTCTCGACGACGGACAGCAGATACCGCCGACCCCATAGGTAATGGCTCTCGCGCTCCACGAACTGACGGGGCGTCTCCCGTGCCTGCGCTCGCAGCTTCGCCTGCTGATCCCTGATCCATCCAAGCTTGGATGCCGCATAGGCGCGGGCCACTTCGAGGCGTGTCGACTTTGGCGCGACAAGCGTGACGCGACCGCTCGGCGGGTGCACCGAGAGGTGGACGTGCTTGACGTCCTTGCGCGTCACGTCGATGGCGATGTCACCGAGCTGGATCGTCTCTTTCATCAATAGCCCGGCTGGTTCTTGACCAGCTCGAAAAGCGCGAGGGTCGCTTCGCGGTTGCGGTCGAGAAGCGGGAACAACGCGTTGAGTACCTGTGCTTCCCTCGCCTGGTCACCCTTCCAGCCTGCCGGCGCCCGCTCGCGCATCACGCGGTCGATCTCGAGCGCCAACCTGAGGCGCTCATCCCCATACTCGACGCGGGGCTCGGCGACCACCGCGACCTCGGTGCCGCGCATCGCCAGGATCCGCGGCAGGTTGTTGTAGATCACGGTCGCCTCGCGCTTGCCGTGCAGCGCCGCGGGGATGGCCTCGTCGGGTTGCTTGGTGGCCAGCCGCTTCACCAGCGCTTCGGCCTTCTTCAGAAACTCCTCGTAGGCGGCGGCATCCGCGCGGCTTTGCTTGATGAGATCGTCGAGCAGTCTAGACATCTGCTCGTAGAACCGAGGGTCCGTAAGCTAGTCGCGGATGATGGTCTTGCGGACGTTGTTGATGATACCTTCGGCGATCGCGTTCTTCGACAGCTTGCCCTTCTCGTTGAGCTTCCTAGCGATCGCGTCGTGGATTCCGGTCTCGATGATGAGTTCTGTCAGCGACATCTCCCCCAGCGCGCCGAGATCAGCCGCCGGGTCAGCCTGGACGTAGGTGTTGAGGAGGTGGCGCATGTCCGCCTCGTAAGGCTTGATGTCCAGCTCCTCGCCCGAGTGCTTCTTGATGGCGGAGCGCATCTCCCCGTAGAACTCGACGTCCTTCTGCAGCGCGGCCGCTTCGGCGTCGGAGTAGCCGGCCTGCGTCAGGTCCTGCGCGATGGCGGCGTAGGCCCGCACGAAGACCGCCACGGCCTTGTAGAACGACACCCGCAGCGCCTCGGTCTCGGTCAGCGCGTTCGGGTTGGCGGCTTCACCGCAGAAATAGTGCAGGAACTGCTCCACCTCGCGCGGCAGGGCGACCGGTTCGCACAGGTAGCGCAGGGCCTCGCGGGCCGCGTCGAGCGCCTTCTTGCCTTCGGCCAGCCAATCCTTGAGGTGGACGTTGTTCTCGGCGTCACTCCCGCCTTCGATATCCAGCTCGTCCGAGCTGTAGACCGCGATGGCTTCCTGCACCTCGCCGAACAGCTCCTTGAAGTCGACGATGTGGCCGTAGTCCTTGTCGTCGCCGTCGAGCCTATTGGTGCGGCAGATGGCCTGGAACAGGTTGTGGTCGCGCAGCTCGTTGTCGAGGTAGATGTACGTGCAACTCGGCGCGTCGAAACCGGTCAAGAGCTTGCTGACGACGATCAGCAGCTTCATGTTGGCCGGCTCCGCGATGAAACAACGCTTGGCCTCGTCCTCGTATTGCTTCGACGTCTGTCCCTGCTTGAGGACGTGCTGGGTGTAGGTGTCGAATTTGTAGCGCTCGTCGCTGTTGGCGGGCTCGCGGGAGATCGCGTTGTGGTTTGGCTCGTATGACGTGATGATCCCGCAGTACTTGCCGAAGTTCGTGTTCTGCAGCAGCCGGAAGTAGTGGCAGGCGTCGTAGATCGAGGCGGCGACCAGGATCGCCGTGCCCCGGTCGTTGTTGAGCCGCGGCTTGAGGCTGAAGTCCTCGATGATGTCGGCGATGATGCGCTGCTTGCGCTCGCCGGCGCTCATCAGCTCTTCCATCGTCGCCCAGCGCTTGCGCACGAGCGCCTTCTGGAAGCTGTTCAGGTCCTTCGTCTTGTGCTCGAACCACTGGTCGATGGCGGCCCGGGTCGTGAGCCGCTGCGGCACGTCGCGCGCCTCGTACTTGAGGTCGAGGATCACGCCGTCGGCCACGCCCTCGTGGAACTTGTAGGTGTGGATGTAGGTGCCGAACACGTCCCGCGTCAGCAGCTTGTCCTTGCGCAGGAGCGGCGTGCCGGTGAAGCCGATAAAGATCGCGCCCTCCAGCCAGCGCTTCATCTGCCGGTTCATGTCGCCGCCCTGCGTGCGATGGCACTCGTCCACGAACACGTAGAAGCGGCCGTTCACGGGCGGGGGCGGGCCGTTCAGGTCGGCTGCGTCGAACTTGTGGAGCAGCGCGCACAAGAGGCGCGGCGTGCGGCTCCCGAGCTTCTCCACGAACTCCGCCCGCGAGGTGATGCGCGGCGATGGCGACTCGGGACCGATCACCCCCGCGTTCTTCATCACGCCTTCGATCTGCTTGTCCAGCTCGTCGCGGTCGGTGACGACGAGGATGCGCGCCTCGGGGTCATGTTCCAGCAGCCACTTCGCGATCAGCACCATCAGGATGCTCTTGCCGCTGCCCTGGGTGTGCCAGATGACGCCGCCCTCGCGCTTGGCGATGCGCTCCTGCGCGGCTTTCACGCCGAAGAACTGATGCGGCCGCGGCACCTTCTTGTGCCCGGCGTCGAAGAGGATGAAGTTGCGGAAGAGATCCAGCAGCCGCGCCTTGTGGCACAACTGCGCGAGCGGCCGGTCGAGCAGCGCCCCGGCGGCGGGTGCGGCGGCGGGGCTTGCGGCTGGCGGGGCCTCGTCCTTCCACGCCACGAAGAACTGCTCCGGCGTGCCGGTGGTGCCGTAGCGCAGCCCCTGCGAGTCGCTGCCCGCCAACACAAGCTGCACGGTGCTGAAGAAGCCCTTGTTGAAGATCTCTTCCTGGTTGGTGATGAGCTGGCGCACGCCGTCGGCCAGCTCCACCGAGCTGCGCTTGAGCTCGATCACCGCGATGGCGAGGCCGTTGAGATAGAGCACGATGTCCGGCCGCCGTTGGTAGCCGCCCGTGAGCGTCACCTCCTCGGCCAGCGCGAAGTCGTTCTTCTCCGGGTGCGCCCAGTCGATCAGGTGCACCGTCTCGTGCGCCTGCCCCGCCGCGATCTGCACCGGCACGCCGTAGCGCAGGAGCTGGTAGGTGCGCAGGTTGGCCTGGTAGAGCGTGATGCCCGTCGAGTCCGCGGCGGTCTCGAGCTTCTGGAGGGCGGCAGAGATGTGGGCGGCCGAGTAGCCGCGCGCCGTCAGGTTGTCGCGCAGCAGCGCCGTCTCGATGCCGCGATTGTTCTCGCGCTTGTTCCATTCGCCGAGGTAGCGGTAGCCGAGGTGGTCGGGCCGCGCCGGGTCGGTGAACAGCGCGATGACCCGGTTCTGCGTCTTGCGCTCGGAGCGAGGTTGCTCAGGCATGGGCGACCTCCGGTTTCACGAGCCGCGTCTTGCCGGTGAGCAGCTCTTGCATCATCGCCTGCTTGAGGTCGCGGGTCTTGTCGCGGCGGGCTTCCAGCGCCGCCAGCTCGGCGTCCATGTCGGAGAGCACGTCGACGATGGCGGTTTGCTCAACCTTCGTCGGTGGCACCAGTAATGCGAAGGTCTGGAAAGTTGGCAGACGCAGCGAGTCGACAGTCGCCTTCACCGTGTTCTGCATGGCCCAGGCGCCAAAGTTCATTGCCATGTAGAGATGGACGAACTTGGCTGACACGGTCGGTTTGAACTGAGTGATGGCATAGACGCGCTGATGCACATCGAATCGTCCGTTGATGTAGTGGAAGATGTCGCCGATTCGTCCTTCTCCGGGGACAAGAATTGCCTCGCAATCATGCGAGTAGCTGTTGATTCGCTCAACCACCTCAGAACGAACGAAAAACGGATACTCCCCGTCCTCGATCTTGTCCTCGTTGTTGCGGCTACCGGTCTTGATGTTCGCGAGTTCCCCCAACCGCTGCACCTCCCACTCCCCGCTGAAGCCGGGGAGGCGGGTCTGGCCGGTCAGGAGCTGCTGCATGGCGGCCTGTTTGAGGTCGCGTTTCTTGGCAATGAGCCGATCCAGTCCGCCCAGCACCGCATCCACATCGCTCAATGCCGTCGCGATTGCCTGTTGTTCAGGCGCGGTTGGTCGAGGCAAGGGAGCCCCCATCAGCGCTCGCTTTGAGATGTTGTATCGCGTCGACCCTTGGGCCAGCGGTGCGATGGCCTTCCGACCTACGCCGCTTCGCATCAGATACGCCAGGAACAAGCCATCCATACCTTGAGCCTGGGCCATACGATACCCAAAGCAGAAGCTGTTCAGGTACAAACGCGAACTATCGACTTTGACCAATGCGCACATCGCCACTTCTTCTGGTGTTTCGGAGGAACCAGTAAAAAGAAGATCGCCGCGTTGTACAGTGTTCTGTGACTCACCAACAGCAACATTAACACGTTCAAGGCGAGAGCCATCGATAACCACGTTCCCCATGATGTTCAAAAAGGTTACGTAAAGGGCTGATCCACTTCCAAAGTCATCCTTCGCCTTCCCTGTGAGCCCTCCGTAGGTGCGGCCGTACCCTTCCAGGGGTAACACCTCCCAATCCTCCGGAAAGACGCCCCCCTCGGCTTGCTTGTATCCGCGCTTCACTTCCATGACGCACCCATCGTTTTTAGGTGCTCCTCGACCCGCGCGGCGAGCGTATCCACTTCTTCGGTGAGCTCTGGCAGCGGTTTCGCGTAGCGCTCGGCCAACTCACGGATGCGGCCGGTGAGGGTCTGCGAAACGCGCTCCAGCTCGCCCTGCACGGCGGCCGACAGACGGGCCATCCATTTGTCGTCCACCACCAGCGTCTTGATCTCGGCCTCGGTAAGCTTTGGGTACTTGGCGTCGATCTTTTTGTCCAGGTCTTCCTGCGCGGCCTTGCGCCTGGCCTTGGCCTCCGTCTGCTGCTCCAGCAGGTCCGCGTATGCCTCGAGCGCCGCCCGTTCGTCGGCGTAGAGGGGGTCATTGCCGATCTCCTTCAACCGCGCCTTCACGGCCTTTGCGACGATCTTCTGCTTGTCGCCGTCGCCCTCGATTACCTCGGAAAGCAGCCCTTCCTCGCCGCTGTTCTCCTCTCGCATCTCGTCGAGCTGCTGCTCGAGCCTAGCGAGTTCGTTATCAAACGCTTCGATGGCATCGCGTTCGGCGGCGAAGTAGCGGGCGACGAGGACCACCGCGGGAACAAGGTCCGACTTAAAGCGCCGCTTGCCTTTCAGGTATTCGTGCTGCTCCGGCCAGGTGAGCTTGTTGTTCTTGTCTTTGACCTGAATGATCTCGCGAGGCTGCGCACCCTTCACCCAACTGTCGACGGCGATCAGGTAGGCGTCGTCCTGCATGGTCTCGGCCCAGTAGTCCATGAGGTGCTGGTAGACGTCGTAGGCATCGAGCAGCGGCACCCGGCGGACTGCAGACAGCAGATCTTCGGCAATGGCCTCGATCAGTGCCTTGGGGTGGTCGTCCTTGGCGAAACCGGTGAGGCGCGGCGTGGTGGCCTTGCGCCATTCAGCGAAGCCCTTTGTTGCCTTCTGCTGGAAGGCGGCAAACTCGGCGTGGCCAAGAATAGCGGGCTTCACATCGGCAAGCGGCAGCTTTGGTCGCGCGTAGCCGGGGCGGCCAGCCGACTCGAACAACACATCGCGCACGCTAGGGAGCACTGTCCAGTACGCGTCGAGCGCATCGAGATCACGCTCTGGGATCCCGCCTCGCAAATGGCCGTCGATGTCCTGCAGGTCTTCGGGCTCCGTGCTGTCGATATAGCGTGGCAGGTTGAGGTTGAAGTCGTTCTTCGGATCGGCGATCTCAGCCAGCGGCACCATCCGGGCATAGCGCGGGACGTCGGCTTGCTTAGTAAACGTGTCGACGATGCGGTGGATGTCCTGTTCGCGCAGGCGGCTTTTGTTGCCGTCCTTCTTGAATCCCTTGGAGGCATCGATCATGAACACGCCCTTGCGCCCAGCAGCGTTCTCCTTGTCTAGCACGACGATACAAGCAGGGATGCCGGTGCCGTAGAAGAGGTTGGCGGGTAGACCGATGACGCTCTTGAGATAGCCAGAGCGCACGAGCTGCTGGCGGATCGTGGCTTCCGCGTTGCCGCGGAAGAGCACACCGTGGGGCAGAATACAAGCGGCTTTGCCCGCGCCCTTCATCGAGCGAATGATATGCAGTAGGTAGGCATAGTCGCCTTGCTTTGCTGGCGGCTCCCCCCAGACAAAACGCTGGAACGGATCCTTCGATGGCGTGAGGCCGGTGGTCCAGGTCTTGTCTGAGAACGGCGGATTGGCGACGACATAGTCATAGGTACGGAGCTGCTCCCCGTCCTTGAACTTGGGCGCGGCCAGGGTGTTGCCCGATAGGATGTTGGCCGTGGGGAAGTCGTGCAGGATCATGTTCATGCGGGCCAAGCCCGCTGTGGTCACGTCCTTCTCCTGCCCTTCGAGCGTGATGTGCTTGCCCGACTGGGCGGCAACCTTTAGCAGAAGCGAGCCCGAGCCGCACGTCGGGTCGTAGGCGGTGGTGGACGCCTTCGTGTTCTCTGGTGAGATGCCAATCACCTTGGCTATGACACGACTAACCTCAGCGGGTGTATAGAACTGGCCCTTGCTCTTGCCACTCTCGGTGGCGAAGTGACGCATCAGGTACTCGTAGGCGTCGCCAAGGATGTCGTCGTGGTCAGCTCGGTTCTGGGAGAAGTCGAGCTCCGGCTTCTGGAAGATGCCGATCATGTTGGTCAGGCGGTCGACCATCGCTTGGCCTTCGCCGAGTTTGTTCGGGTCGTTGAAGTCGGGGAAATCGCTGCGGGCCAGCCGGGCGTTGGCGTCAATGAGTGGCTGGATGATCTGGGTGTTAACTTTGTCGCCGATGTCGCTCTTGCCCTTGAGGGCGATCATGTCCTTGAAGCTTGCACCCTTCGGGATCGTGACCGGCGAGGCGAAGTCGCTACTACTCCCGTACTTGTCGGTGATGTACTTGATGAACAGCATGAACAGGACGTAGTCCTTGTACTGACTGGCATCCATGCCTCCCCGGAGCTCGTCGCACGAGGCCCAGATCGAGGAATAGAGGTCGGATTTCCTGATGGCCATGTGTTCCTATCTCAGTGACCTACGTTAGGCACGATTGCCGGTTATTACCCGACAGCGAGTCATTTGGCATCCCGGCGGTCGGTCTTTGACCATCTGATGTCGCGTTGAGCGGACGCGAGCCGACCGACTGTGAGATAACATGGAAGCTTCCGCGGTCCGCTTGAACGCATTGGTAGAACTACCCTCGTACCGGAAACAATTGGTCGACTCTAGTCTGACAGATGCGAAACTCATGCAATACACGAACGTTTGGGGAAGTGCCTAAACTCCTGACGCGATCTCGGGGTATTAGGAATATTTCGCATTGGTCAAGTTGCAGTTCATGGCCCTCGCCACGCAGGAATACAAGTGCCAATAGGTGGTACTTGTCTGGCAGGTTGCGAACTCGGGCGGAATCTGACCCAGTTGTTTTTACTTGAATCGTTTGTATCTCGTACCCGCGCAACGCTACGAGGTCGTTACCAGAATCCTTGATAGGTGGAGCAGCCTGAACCCCGAACTGCAACAATCGAAGCTGTACCAGCAGTTCGCCGACTGTGCCAGTTACCAGAGCGTTCGACAGTGTGTTTGCCACATGGCCTCCATGTAGTACTAACGCCGCACATAACTAGTAAAAGCGGCCAGCGAATCCGGCTGAGGCGGGTCTGGCGCAAGTCAGACCCGCGACAGAACCTTCGACTGGTTCATGCGCATGTTATACGTGCCCCACTTTCGCTGAGTTGGCTTCGAACTGCTGGACTTCGCGCACGGTCTTTTGCATGGCTTTGAGCCAGCCGAATGGCCAGAGAAGGAGCGCGAGGGCGAGACACGCGAGACCCATCGCCCGTGCCTCAGTTTCAAGGCAACGGCCAAACACCGGCCACGACTTCTTGAGGAGAAGGATCGCACTTACGAGCGCGCATGGCGCAAGCGTAGTGCCGATCATCATGTGGGTGATGATCCGCTGATGCGTCGCCCACCATTGTTCGCTCTGCTCTGTGTCTTGGAAAAAGCGTCGCAGTTGAGCGTCGTCGGTTTGGGATATAGAGTCCCGCCACGCCAAGTGGTCGTACCGCCTGAACAGCCACTTCAGAATGCGCCTTGGTTTGTAGACATTTCTTGTTGTGACAAGTCCAATGGCAGTGAAGGACTCTTGGAGAGCGAAGCCGACGGCGTAAGAGACTCCGAGGGCAAGAAAGAAGTAGGGGGCCGGGGTCTCTTTGTCAGGGAGACGATCGAGCCAGTGTAAAAAGCTCGCCGTAACGCCCGATCCTCCTGCCATGAATACGAGGTCCCTCGCCAGAAACTGCGCCAAACCCTTCGGGATGTCTATCATCGTCATCCCCCTGACCCCGTGCGTACAACACGAATTCATCAGTCTGCATACCTTGATTCATACACCGGATTTTCAGCGAGGTGTTGAAGACCTGATGCAATACACTCATTAATGACAACACCTAGCGACCATTATCCTTTGTTCAGCTTCAGATACTATGCCCGATTTGTAGTGTAAATCAATAACAACCGCCTTTGATGCAACACTTGGTTCGTGGACAAGCCATTCGGCCCCTCCCCGCGGGCAATTGGCGAAAGCCACATGGCCAGTTTCGCGGTGCTCCCTCCCTCTTCCCACTTCCCAGCTGATCTGACGGCATAGAATCTCCACGCTGTCACCCATGTCCGGAGAGCCTAAATTCCACCTGAAATCGTTGGCACAGCGTTGGCACAGCCCCACCTGTTAAAAAGCAGAAGAGCGACCCACTTTCGTAAGTCGCTCTCCTTCTTACAGATGCTGGAGCGGGAAACGGGACTCGAACCCGCGACATCTACCTTGGCAAGGTAGTGCTCTACCAACTGAGCTATTCCCGCGAAGTGCCGCCCAATATGACGGCAGTCCCCCCCGATGTCAAACCGATTTTTCGCGCCCCAGGACCCGCCGGTACAGGGCCAGCGTGTCCACCGCGGCGTTCTCCCAGGAATACGTCGCCAGCACCCGCCGCCGCGACGCCTCCCCGTGCCTCTCCCGAGCCGCCGTATCCCCCAGCAGCCCCGCCATCGCCGCCCCCAGCGCCCCGGCATCACCGCTCGCGAACGCCGGCGCGCACCCCCCGGACACCTCCAGGTTGGGCGCGATGTCGCTCACCAGGCAGCACCGCCCGTAGCTCATCCCCTCCAAAAGCGCGATCGACAGCCCCTCGAGCGTCGAGGGCAGCACCACCAGGGCCGCGTGGCTGTACAGTTCCTCCAGCATCCGCCCGTGGACGTACCCCGGGAACAGGACCTCCGGCGCCGCACTGGCCCGCAGCCCCTCCGCATACCCGTCGCTGAACCCCGAGCCCCCCGCCATGACCAGCCGGTGCCGGGCCCGCAGCTCCGCCGGCAGCTTCCCGTAGGCCTCCAGCAGCAGGTGGCACCCCTTCTCGGGCACGAACCGCCCCACGAACAGCACGAACCCGTCGGCCAGGCCCAGCCGGTCCAGCTCCTGCCGCGGCCTTCGTACCGGCTCCCCGATCCCGTTGGGGATGCAGACCGCCTGCACGCCGTGCTTCGCCGCGTAGTGCTGCCGCAGGGCCTGCGAGACGACGATCAGCCCGTCCGGGAACCGCGCCGAGGCCCCCTCCCCGCCCCGCAGCACGGCCGCCGCCACCGGCCCCCACTTGTCCCGCTGCCAGTCCAGCCCGTGGACGGTGACCACCGTGCGCCCGCGCCGCAGCCAGCGCGGCACGCCCGACAGGAGCGCGGGGCCCAGGGCGTGGTAGTGGACGATGTCGTAGCCGCGGCGCACCGCGTCTGCGGTGGCGGCCAGGGTGTGGGTGATGGCGTCGAGGTGCTTGGTCGGCACGCTGGGCAGGCGGCGCACCGTGACGCCGGGCATGGCGGTGGGGCCGTCGGCCTGGCTGTAGTGGGGGCGGCTGTAGATGGTGATCTCGACGCCGCGCGGAGCCAGCCTGGCGGCCAGCTCCGCGACGTGCTTCTCGATCCCGCCGTGGACGGGGGGATAGCCCTTCTGGCCGATCATCGCCACGCGGATGGGCGCTTCGCTCACGGCACTCCCCCGCGCGGCCGGGGCCTACGCGTTCTGGAAGGTCAGGTCCTGCGGCGCCCCGTGCTCCCGGATGGAGAGGCAGGCCTTCTCCAGGACCTCGACCACCTGCAGGCCCAGGTCGCCGTCGCTGACCGGGGCCGCGCGGCCCAGCACGCAGTCCACGAAGTGCGAGGTCTCGACCTTCAGCGGCTCGGCCTGGTCGATCTTCGGGATCAGGATGTCCCCGTGCCGGTACGCCAGGTGGAACTCGTCGAACCCGTCGTAGTGCGGCATCACGTCGACGCCCTTGTCGTAGATGCGGATCTTGTCCGTCATCGCGACGTCATCATAGACCACCATCTTGCGGCTGCCAACGAAGGTCGCTTCGCGCACCTTGTTCGGGTCCAGCCAGCTGACGTGCAGGTGGGCGACCCGGCCGCCGGGGTACCACAGCGAGACGAAGGCCACGTCCTCGAGCTGCTTGTCCGTCTGGACGTAGCAGTGGCCGGTGGCGCTGACCCGCTCCGGGACGGCGTCGAACAGGTAGTTCAGCATGGCCACGTCGTGGGGCACCAGGTCCCAGACGACGTTGGCGTCCTTCTGGAAGATGCCCAGGTTCAGGCGGCGTATCTTCACGTAGTAGATGTCGCCCAGCTCGCCGGACTCGATCAGCTGCTTGATCATGCGCACCGCGGGCACGAACAGGAAGGTGTGGCCGACCATGATCTGCAGGTTGCGGGCCTTGGCCAGGGCGCAGAGCTGCCGGCACTCGTCGGCGCTGGCGGCCATCGGCTTCTCGATGAACAGGTGCTTGCCGCTCTCCAGCACCGCCTTGCCCAGGGGGAAGTGGGTGCTGACCGGGGTCGCCACCACCACGGCGCCCACGGAGGGGTCGCCGAGGATCCGGCCGACGTCGTCGCCGACGTCGGCGGCCGGGTAGAGCGAGGCCATGTGGGCGCGGCGCTTCGCGTCGAGGTCGCAGATGTGCGACAGCTCGACATCCGGATGGTTGTGGAAGTTCCGGATGAGGTTGGGGCCCCAGTAGCCGCAGCCGATGGCTGCCATCTTCAGCATGACCAGCTCCTTTGGTGTCGACGTCTCCAGTCCGGGCGATCTGGCATGAGAAGGCCGGCCGGTGCTGGTGCACGAGCCGGCCCAGGGGATGCATCGTTCGGCGGCGGCGGAACTTGAGCCGGATTCCGCCAGGTCAGTAGCCGCCGGTGCCCCGCAGGACCACCGGCACGGTCTTGAACATGATGCGCAGGTCCTGCCCCAACGACCAGGAATTGATGTAGTGGATGTCCAGGCGGACCATCTCCTCGAAGGGGACGTTGCTGCGCCCGCTCACCTGCCACAGGCCGGTCAGGCCCGGGGTGATGCGCAGCCGCTCGTGGTGCCAGGGCTGGTAGTGGTCCAGCTCGTAGGCGATCGGCGGCCGCGGCCCGACCAGCGACATCTCCCCGCGCAGGATGTTGAACAGCTGCGGCAGCTCGTCCAGCGAGGTCCGGCGCAGCCAGCGGCCGATCCCGGTCACGCGCGGGTCCTCGGTCAGCTTGTAGACCTTGTCGTTCGAGGAATGCTGAGAGCCGCCGCTGATGAACATCGCCGCGAACTGCCGGTGGATGGCGTCGTCGCTCTTGTGGACCATGGTGCGGAACTTGTAGAACGGGAAGGGCTGGCTGTTCTTGCCGATCCGTTCCTGGACGAAGAAGACGGGACCGGGGCTCGAGCGCTTCACCAGGAAGGCGAGCGCCAATAATAGAGGCGAAAGCAGCAGGACGGCCCCGCCGGCCAGGATGATGTCGAGCATGCGCTTGGCCGTACCACCCCAGCCGTTCAGGCGGGAGGTGTCCGCGACGAGGTACAGGGTCGGTGCGGCGGGGAGGACGTCCTCGACCACAGCCGAATAAGCCACCGCGTCTTCCTTCATGGTGTTTTCTCCCCATGCAGGGCAAGCAAAGGTGCGAATCTCGGAAACGCGTTAGCTTCGGGCCATGGATCCCCTTTCCGCCCCCCCTGGAGCGCACGAACCTGCAAGCATTATAGCAGAAGGTCGCAGACCCTGTCCACCATCTCTTTTGTCATTTCCGCATACATCGGCAGGGACACGATGTGCTCGCAGAGGTCCTCGGACACCGGGAAGGAGGCGTCCACGGGCACGTATCCGGCCAATGCGGGCTGGCGGTGGCAAGGGACCGGGTAGTGGCGCCCGCAGGAGACGCCCTGCTCGCGCAGCCGGGCGATCAGTCCCTCGGGGTCCGGGCTCTGGATCGGGAAGATGTGGTGCACCGGGGTGGTCCCGGGCAGCGGCTCGGGCATCCGGTAGCGGCCCTCGAGGCGGCTGCGGTACCAGCCGGCGACCTCGCGGCGGCGGGCGTTCCAGCCCTCGAGGTGGGGTAATTTCACGTCCAGGATGACGGCCTGCAGGGTGTCGAGGCGGCCGGTGTACCCCACCGAATCGTGCATGTTCTTGGTGCCCTGGCCGTGGTGGCGCAGGCTGCGCAGGACGGCGTCGATGCGCCCGTCGGCGGTGACCGTGGCGCCGCCGTCCCCGAACCCGCCCAGGTTCTTGCCGGGGTAGAAGCTGAAGCCCGAGGCGATCCCCATGGTGCCGGCGCGCTTGCCCTTGTACAGGGCGCCGTGGGCCTGGCAGGAGTCCTCGATGATGGGCAGGTCGCCGGCCACGGCCCGGATCTCGTCGATCGGCGCCAGGTGCCCGAAGAGGTGCACCGGCATGACGGCCTTGGTGCGCCGCGTGATCGCGCGCTCGAGCTTCTCGGGGTCCATCATCCAAGTCACGGGGTCGACGTCCACGAACACCGGCGTCGCGCCGGTGTAGACGATCGCCTCGACGGTGGCGATGAAGGTGTTCGGGACGGTGATGACCTCGTCCCCCGCCCCGATCCCCAGGGCCCGCAGGACCAGGTGCAGGGCCTGGGTGCCGGAGTCCACGCCGATGGCGTGCGGCGCGCCGCAGAACTCGGCGAAGTGCTTTTCGAAGCGTTCGAGACGGTCCCCGAGGATGAATGCCGTGTTGTCGACCACGTCGGCGATCGCCGCGTCGATGTCGCGGCGGATGGGGGCGACCTGGGCCTTGAGGTCGAGGTACGGGATGGGCTTCGGGGTCGACATGTGGGGCTCCTTGAGGTTGACCGCGTCCGTGACGCTTCTCGCACCGGTTGCGGATCCATGGACTTGGACCACGGATGTTAATCATATCACATTCTGTGTCCCGCAACCAGCGTCGATAAGATAATCGGCGTCTGCGCGTTCTCCTAGCAAGATCCTGCCGGTTCCCGCCGGAGAAAGACCTTGCATGGGCGGCAGATGCGGGTTATTTCCCGGTGGTTGCGAGCCCGCCGCCCGGCCCCTGGCAAGGATGATGCCGAGGCGTGGTTCCACGTTGCTTTCCGCGCCCCTTGCTCCTAAGATCGGGCGCCAAGTCCGAGGAAACGACCGCGTGAAATGAGAGGAGCTTCTTCATGACAACAGGCCTGAAGATCAAGCCTGCGGACGGGAAACTCGGGATCCTGACGCCAGGCATGGGGGCCGTGTCATCGACCTTCATGGCCGGCGTGATCGCGTCGCGCCGGGGCATCCGTCTGCCGATCGGCAGCGTCACCCAGATGGGCCACATCCGCCTGGGCAAGCGCACCGATAACCGCCAGCCCATGGTCAAGGACTTCGTGCCGCTGGCCGGCCTGGACGACATCGTCTTCGGCGGCTGGGACATCTTCGGGGACTCGATCTACGAGGCAGCCGTCAAGGCCGGCGTGCTGCCGCTGGACCTGCTCAACGAGCTGAAGGACGAGCTGGACGCCATCAAGCCCATGCCCGCGGTGTTCGATAATTTCTACGTCAAGAAGCTGCACGGCACCCACGTGAAGAAGGGCGCCACCAAGATGGACCTCGCCGAGCAGCTGATGGCCGACATGAAGGCCTTCCAGAAGGACAACGGCTGCTCGCGCCTGGTCGTGGTCTGGTGCGGCTCGACGGAGATCTTCCTGAAGGTCTCGGACGTCCACCAGACGGTCGAGTCCTTCGAGGCCGGCCTGCGCAGCAACCACCCCGACATCGCCCCGAGCATGATCTACGCGTACGCCGCGATCAAGCTGGGCATCCCCTACGCCAACGGCGCGCCCAACCTCAGCGCGGACATCCCCGCCCTCGAGACGCTCTCCAAGCAGACGGGCTCCCCGACCTGCGGCAAGGACTTCAAGACGGGCCAGACGCTCCTGAAGACCGTGCTCGCGCCCGGCTTCAAGGCCCGCCTGCTGGGCGTCAGCGGCTGGTTCTCGACCAACATCCTGGGCAACCGCGACGGCGAGGTCCTGGACGATCCCGGCAGCTTCAAGACCAAGGAGGAGTCCAAGCTCAGCGTGCTGGACACCATCCTGCAGCCCGAGCTGTACCCCGACCTCTACGGCAACCTCTTCCACAAGGTGCGGATCAACTACTACCCGCCCCGCGGCGACAACAAAGAGGGCTGGGACAACATCGACATCTTCGGCTGGATGGGCATGCCCATGCAGATCAAGGTCGATTTCCTCTGCCGCGACTCGATCCTGGCCGCGCCGATCGTGCTGGACCTGGCCCTGTTCCTGGACCTGTCCAAGCGGGCCGGCTTCGGCGGCATCCAGGAGTGGCTGTCGTTCTACCTGAAGAGCCCGGTCACGCCGCAGGGCCTCTACCCCGAGCACGACCTCTTCATCCAGCAGAAGAAGATGAAGAACACGCTGCGCTGGATGATGGGCGAGGAGCTCGTCACCCACCTCGGGCGCGAGTACTACGACGACCTGTCGCAGGACGACCGCTGATCACGGCGTCCGACGACGACCACGACCACGGGGGCCGGCCGCGAGGCCGGCCCTCCCCGCATGCGGAAAGGACCCCGGCATGACCCACCCCGCCGGCCCGCCGGCCGACTGGCGCCTCGAGACCCTGGTGGTCGGCCCCCTGCAGATGAACGCCCAGCTGATCTGCGCGCCCGGCGCCGCCGAGGCCGTGCTCATCGATCCGGGCGACGACCCCGACGACCTGCTGGACGCCGTGGCGGACAGCGGCTGCCGGCTGGTCGCCCTGGCCTGCACGCACGGGCACTTCGACCACATCTCGGCCGCCGCTGCGGTCCAGGCGGTCTGGGACCTGCCGCTGCTGCACCACCCCGACGAGGCGGCGCTGATCGCGAGCCTCGCCTCCAGCCGCGCCGCTTACGGATTCTCCCCCGTGCCGGCGCCGCGCTGCGCGCCGCTGCCGGGCGGCGAGCTGCCCTTCGGGGGCGGCCGCCTGCGCATCGCCCACGCGCCCGGCCACAGCCGCGGTCACATCCTGTTCATCTGGGAGGGGCACGCCCTGGTCGGCGACGTGATCTTCGCCGGCTCGGTGGGCAGGACGGATCTGCCGGGCGGGGATTTCACCGTGCTGGAGCGCAGCATCCGCCGCGAGGTCTACACCCTGAACGACGAGACCGTGCTCCATCCGGGGCACGGTCCCGACACCACGGTGGGCCGCGAGCGGCGCTCCAACCCCTTCGTGAACGACGCCGGCCGCTAGCCGGCGCCGCGCACCCGGTCGGAGATCAGGGCTGCGGCGGCTGCGCGGCCAAGGCGTTGATCTGCTCGAGCCTGTCGCTGCGCTTCTTCTCCAGCGTCTTGTGGCGCCGCATCAGCTCGCCCTTGATCCAGTCGCGGTACAGCGAGGCCCCGAGGCAACCGGAGTCGTAGGAGAAGATGCTGTTGAAGGCCGAGGGCGCCTCCTCGATCTTGATGTTGTTGGTGATCATGGTCTTGAACAGGTCGCCCTTGAAATGGTTCTTCAGCTCCTTCTGCGCCTCCTTGTGGAGGTCGGTCCGCCCGTCCTTCATGGTCACCAGCACGCCGAGCACCTGCAGCCAGACGTTCTGGCGTTCCTGGATGCGCTCGATCAGGGCGCTGAGCTGGTGCATGGTCGAGACGGCCAGGCCGGTGCAGGGCGTCGGGATCAGCGCGTAGTCGGAGGCGACCAGGGCGTTCTGGGTCAGGATGCCCAGGTTCGGCGGCGTGTCGATGATGATCCAGCCGTAGGACGTGGACAGCGCCTGGGTGACCTTGATCAGCCGGTCGGTGAGCTGGGTGCGGGCCATGCTCTCGAGCGACGGGTGGGACGGGATCACGTCGATGTTCTCGTCGAAGACCGTCGAGGTGATGCCGTCCTGGGGCGTGATCGCGCGGCGCAGGACGTCGAAGATCGAGCGCGCCGGCGGCTCGCCGTTCATCTTGCCCAGCAGCGCCGAGGAGGCGCAGCCGTGGGGGTCCATGTCGATGACCAGGCAGCTGGACGTGATGTCGCTGTAGCGGGTCAGGCCGGCGGCCAGGTTCAGCGCCGTGGTGGTCTTGCCGGTGCCGCCCTTGTGGTTCACGACCGCGATGATGTTTCCCATGGAATCTCCCAACAGGTCGGGACATCGGAGCTCCGGGAATCCGGAGTGAACCGTCAATGATAATGATCCACGCCCGTGAAGCAACCTGTATTCGGTTCGGCGCCCCGCGCCCCGCTTGGCGATCAGCTCTTAACCGATGGAATCGCAGCTTGTTACAGGATGTGTTTCACAAATCGGTTTCGATAGCGGGGTCGCCGCCAGATCCGCGAATAATTGCGCTATCGTCATGATTCTAGAAATGAGCCATATACCTGACGGTCACCGTCACCAGGTGCTGGGGACCGAACTCGCGATACTCGGAACTGGACGGGAAGTCCTGCTCCTGCGGCAGGCCGTCCAGGGTGAACTGCTGGATGTGGTCGGCGAGGTCGAGCCCGAGGGACCAGCGGGGGCCTCCGCGGTATGCGAATCCCGCCCCCAGCAGCAGGCCCGGCACGCTCTGGTCGGCCGCGTCGGCCGTGGCGCTGATCCCCGTGTAGGACAGGCCGGCCCGGACCAGGGGCTGCAGGCGGGTGTCGGTCAGGCGCTGCTCCCAGGCGAGGTCCAGCTGCACCACGTTCCAGCGGTCGTAGAGCACCGGCGTGACGAACTGGGAATCGTTGGCCAGGGCGGCGGCGTCCATCCGCCCGAACGTCAGGTCCAGCCGCAGCCAGCCCCGCGGGGTCAGGCGCTTGGCGGCCGCGAGGCCGACGGCCGCCGCCTCGTCCAGGGTCACGGTGAACCGCTTGGCGTTGAAGTCGGCGACGCCGGCCGGCGGCGACCAGGGCACCGTCAAGTCGTTCGCCACCTGGAACAGGTCCCCGCCCGCCAGCACGCCCGCGGCGAGGCCGAAGCACCAGCCGGTCTGCGGCGCCGCCGTCGTTTCCTCGCTCACGGTCGCGGCGGTGCGGCCGCTGACGGCGGTGCGGCCGGTGACGGGGCGCCGGGGCTGGTCCTGCGCCGACGCGACGCCGGCCGCGGACAGGGCCAGCGCCAGGAGGCAGGCGGACAGCCGGCGGCGACGGGCCCCGTTCACGACTTGTTCTCCGTTTGCTTGGATTCCGCGGGCTTGGACGCGAAGTGCCGGAAGAGGTCGATCGGCACCGGGAAGATCGTCGTCGAGTTGTTCTCCCGCGCGATCTCGCTCAGGGTCTGCAGGTAGCGCAGGACGATGGCCGACGGGTCGCTCGAGATGACCACGGCGGCCTCGGCGAGCTTCTGGCTGGCCTGGAACTCGCCGTCGGCGTGGATGACCTTCGAGCGCCGCTCGCGCTCGGCCTCGGCCTGGCGGGCCATGGCGCGCCGCATCTCCTGGGGCAGGTCGACGTCCTTGATCTCGACGGTGCTGACCTCGACGCCCCAGGGCTCGGTCGCCTTGTCGATGATCTCGCGGATCTGCAGGTTGAGCTTGTTGCGCTCGGACAGCAGGTCGTCCATCTCGACCTGGCCCATGACGCTGCGCAGGGTCGTCTGGGCGACCTGCGAGGTGGCGTACAGGTAGTCCTCGACGCCGACGATGGCCATCTCGGGCGACACCACCTTGAAGTAGATGACGGCGTTCACCTTGACCGAGACGTTGTCCTTGGTGATCACGTCCTGCGGCGGCACGTCCATCGGGATGATGCGCAGGCTGACCTTCACCATCCGGTCGACCAGCGGGATCAGCAGGATCAGGCCCGGCCCCTTGACGCGCTGCAGGCGGCCCAGGCGGAAGATCACCCCGCGCTCGTACTCGCGCAGCACGCGCAGCGAGTTGGCCAGCACGAAGAGCACCAGCATCAGGACGGGCAGGAAGGACAGGGTCAGGAACTGCATGGGAGCCTCCGTGGTCAGGCGGGTCGGCGGAAGGAGACGGTCTCCAGGATGGCCCGCAGGCGGCGGAAATCGTCCATCTTGTCGAGCTGCGGCGCGTAGACGAGCAGGTCGAAGCAGTAGACGCGGCCGCCGTCGGGCGCGGCGAGGAAGTAGCAGCGGAACGGGCCGCCGACCTGGGTCTTGGCGTCGACCCAGATGCCGGCGAGCTTGACGGCGGGCAGGCCGGCCACCGTCTCCAGCGACCAGACGAAGGACGCGGGGTCGATCGTCTCCTGGTGCAGCGCCGCGCCCAGCCGCTCCCGCATGGCGACCAGCGCGCGCTGGTCCGCGAGGCGGGACCGCGGGTCGGCGGCCGCCTCCCAGCTGACCGTCAGGCCGCGCGTGGAGCCGTCGGTGCGCAGCCACTCGACGGCGGGGAATCCGCCGGGCTCGCACTGGTTCTCGCGGTAGGCGGCCGGCAGCTCGACGGAGAAGCCGAACCGCCGCCACTGGCGGGCGGCGGCGTCCGCGAGCAGGCCCTGCGCGCGGTGGTCCGCGACGATGCGGCGGTTGATGTCGGCGGCCAGGGTGTCGCGCATCGACGGCGCCCGGCGGTTCAGGAGCGTGACCAGCGCGTCGGCGTCCTTCGCCACCGCGACGAACGCCACCTGGCCGTGGAGCCAGGGGTTGCGCACGGTGAAGACCTCGCCGCGACCCGACAGGGCCCGTTTCAGGGCCTCCTTGGGCAGCAGCCGCTTGACCGCGCCCTGGACGGGACCGCCGTCGCCCCAGCGCACCGCCATGATCACGTTGCGGTAGTTGCGGGCGCCGCTCCACTTCCCGCCGGCGAAGGTGCGGAAGCGGTACGTGGGCTCGGACTTCAGGACGAAGCTCTCGTCCGGCGACAGCAGGCCGCGCGCCCGCGCCAGCAGCGGGTCGAGCTGCGGGTCGGACACCACCAGCGCCACGTCGCCGTACGAGCCGACGGCCGACACCATGGCGTTCTTGCCGCCGCCGCCGCAGCCGGACAGCGACAGGGCCAGACACAAGCCTGCCGCCCCGAGGATCGCGGCGGCATGGCGGGTGGGGATCACGGCGTACCTCGCAACGGACGGTCAGCGACCGGGGCTCTGGCCTTGGCTGTCCGCATCAAGGTACGCGATGCCGCGGGCGGCGAGCAACGCCTTTAGCGTCTTGTTCTCGTCGCGCAGGCCGATGAGGCCGGCGCGCAGGCGGGCGTTCTCGGCGCGCAGGGCGGCGGCGTCGTCGAGGCCGGCCAGCATGCCGGACGACAGGGAGACCGGCTGCAGGCGCTCCCCCGTGCGCGAGCGATCGGCCAGCAGGCCCTGGCTGACCGGTCGGCCGAGGAAGCCGCCGCCGAGCGAGGTGCCGCGGGTGCGGGCGCCGGTCAGGGGCAGGCGGTCCGAGAGGTCCGTCACCAGACGCGAGCTCGCCGGCGGCGCGGCGGTGGTCGTCGCGGCCGCGGCCAGGGTCGCCGCCGGGCGGGCGGACGGGGACATGGGACGCGGGCCGGTGGGCCAGACCAGCACGGCCACGAGCGCGGTCACGGCCACGCCGGCCAGCGAGGAGGCGGCGAAGCCGCGCCACCAGCCGGCGGCGCTGCGGGGCGCGCCCTCCCAGGGCACGGTCCTGGTCGCGGCGGCTTCCTGCAGGGCGCGGTTGAGGCGCAGCTGGAGTTTCCACTCGAAGGAGTCGGCGGGCTCGGCGGCGGTCGCCTGCAGCAGGCGGCGGCCGAGGCCGAGCTCGGCGCGGTAGTCGCGGCAATCGCCGCAGCGGCCGAGGTGCTCCTCGAAGGCCGGCGTCTTCTCGGCGGGCAGCATCCCGTCCATTTCCTGGCTGATCAACTGTCGTGCCGTGCGGCAGAGCATGGGGGTGTCCTCCTCGACGTCGTCACGCGTCCTGGTTGTCCTGATCCATCCTGGCTTCGAGGAGCTCGAGTTCGGCGAGCAGGTCCTCGTTGCGCAGCAAGGGTTTGATGTTCTGTCGGAAGCGGGTCCGGGCGCGGTTGATGCGCGAGCGCACGGTGCCGAGCTTCAGGCCGGTGACCTGCTGGATCTCCTCGTAGGACAGCTGTTCCACTTCGCGCAGCAGGAACGGGACCCGGTACCGCTCGGGGATGCGGCTGGTCGCCTCGGCGATCAGCCGGCCCAGTTCGCGGCCCTCGAGTTCGCGCGTGGGATCGGCCAAGGGGTCGGCCGGATCCAGCGGGATGTCGCCGTCGTCCTCGGGCGCGGGGTCCAGCACGAGCATCCTCGGCTGCCGCTTCTGCTTGCGGACCCGGTTGCGCACCAGGTTGGTGGCGATGGTGAACAGCCAGGTGGAGAAGCGCGCGATCTCGCGGTACTTGTCCGCGTGGATGTACGCGCGGATCAGGGTGTCCTGGGCGAGCTCCTCCGCCTCGACGGGGTCCCCCACCATCCGCAGGATGAAGCTGAACAGCCGCCCCCGATACCGCCGCACCAGCTCGTCGTAGGCCCGCTTCTGGCCTTGCTGCACGAGCGCGATCAGATCCTCGTCACGCTGCTCGGTCCAAGCGAGCGGGCCGTGACGGCCGGGATCGGGATGCTTCTCGTTCAGGTACACCGTGTCGCTCCTGGCGGCGTGGGGGGTGTCATCGGCGGGGGGGTCAACACCGGGACCGTCGCGCCGGTTCCCGTCGGAATCGTCGGGGCGGCTCATCGGCCGGCGCTTTCGTCGAGGACCTCGCCCAGGGGCCACAGGGGCAGCAGCACGTCGAGGGGGTCGCCCCGCCGCGAACCCAGCCGGGGCGGCGCCAGCGCGAGGGTCGCCGCATGGCGCCGCGACTCCAGGCGCACGCCGCCGTCCGTTGCGACGTCCACGCGCCAGATCTCGCCGGCGCCGCCGCGGCCCAGCCCTCTGCGGGCGAGGTCGCGGGCGAGGGGCGGGGCGTCCCCGTCGTCGGGCGGCCAGACCAGGAGGCGCGGCGCCGCCCGGGACGCGCGGGTTTCCCAGGGCGTGCGCCGGTCGCGGGCGACCTCGACGGAGCGCTCCCGCCAGACCGCCGGCGCGACCGCCGCGAGCTGCGGGTCGTTCCCGGTTGCGGCCAGCGCGAGCAGCGCGGCGAGGCGCGCGGCCTGGTCCGGTTCGAGCGTGCGCAAGGGGCCGTCCCAGGCCTGCAGGACGACCGTGCCGTCGCCAGGCGCGACCGCCGTCCAGCCCTCCCCCAGGCGGCCCAGGACCGCCGCCGCCGTGCCGGTCTCGGGGTCGCCGGGCGCAGCCCGCGCCAGGTCGAGGCGCCACGCACCGTCGGGGCAACGCACCCAGGCCGCGGAGCCGAGGGCCTCCCCCACCGGGGCCTCGATCCGCCAGCCGGTCACGCCGAATTCCAGGTCGCACGCCGTCGTCTCCGGTTCGGCGGCGGCGGCGGCGCAGATCCAGCCGGCCAGGAGAACGACGGCGGCCGGCTGCCATCCCCGTCTCATCGTGCACCGTTTTCAGCAGCAGCCGGCTGGAGATCCTTCAGGACCGCATCGAGGGTCGCGCTGTCGCCGCCGGCCGTCCGCGCGCGCAGGAACACCTCGTAGGCGCGGTCGTGACGTCCGAGATCCAGCAGCACCATCCCGAGGTGCTCGAGGATCACCGGGTCTTCCGGCAGGGCGTTGGCGGCGCGCACGAGGTAGTCGAAGGCCTCGAGGTGCTGGCCGGTGCGGTGCAGGAGCCAGCCCAGGGAATCCAGGTAGGCGGGGTTCTCGGGTTCGCTCTTCAGGGCGGCGCGGATCAGGCCCTCCGCGCGCGGCAGGTCGCGCTCGTGGTCGGCGAGGGTGTAGCCCAGGGCGTTCTGGACGACGTGGTCGTCGGGATGGTCCACGAGCAGGGTTTCCAGGGCCGCCATCGCCTCGTCGGGACGCCCCGTCTCCTCGCAGGCCAGCGAGAGGTTCAAGAGGGCGTTGCGCCGCAGCTCGGGATCCTCGGCGGCGCGCTCGTAGAAGGGGATCGACGTCTCGTGGTCGCCCAAGCCCTGGTAGGTCGCGCCGAGCATCATCCGCACCGAGAGCGGCGTGTCCTCGGTCAGCAGCGACGCCGCCCGGTCCGCCAGTTCCCGCACCTCGCGCACCGGCCCTTGCTCAGCGCCGTCGGTGACACGGCCGGTGAACAGGTCCGGATGGCGCCGGCTCAGGATGGAGATCAGGGCCAGCAGGTTGTCGGGGTCGGCGCCGCCGAGCGCCACGGCGCTGCGGATTTCGGCCTCGCCCGCTTCCATATCGCCGCGGCCGGCGAGGAACTCCCCGAGGAACAGGTGCGGCCGCGCGGCCTCGGGCCAGCGCTGGACGATCGCCCGCGCCAGCGCCATGGCCTGCTCCCAGGCGTCGGCGCGGGCGTGCAGCCGGCTCAGCTGGAGCGCCGCGCCGAGGTCCAGGTCGTCCCGCTCCCACATGGGCTGCAGCAGGGCGATGGCCGCCGCTTCGCGGCCGGCCTGGGCGATCATGCCGGCGGCGAGTTCCACCCAGGCCCGGCCCTCCCCGCGCGCGACCATCAGGCTGTCGCCCGTGATCGCGACGGACATGGCGTCGCCGTCGCGCTGGTTGTCCACGAGATGCTGGATCCGACCCAGGCGCAGCGAGCGCGAGGCCGGCTTCGCGGCGAGACCTTCGGTCCAGAGCGCGGCGGCCTCCTCGGGGCGGTTCAGCAGGGAGGCGAGTTCGGCCATCGCCCCGTAGATCCGCTCCAGCTGGGCGGGATGCCGCGGCAGGGCCTTGCGGTACGCCGCCATGGCTTCGGCCCAGGCGTGCGTGCGCAGCAGCAGTTCGGCCTCGACCAGGTCCAGGCGGGTCGAGTCGGGATGGGCCTGGCGGCAGGCGTCCACGGCCTCGCGGGCGTCGGCGAAGCGTTCCTGGGCCACGTCCAGGCCGATGAGCCGCTCCCAGCCATCGTAGGAGTCGGGGTGGTCGAGCACGATCCGCCGGGCGACGTCCGTTGCGTCGCGCAGGTAGCCGATCTCCTGCAGGACGTCGCGGTAGGTGCTGGCGAACGTCAGCTCGTCCGGACTCATCCGGTAGGCCTGGGCCAGGAAGGGCAGGGCTCCGGCCAGGTCGCCCTCGGCCAGCAGGGTCGAGCCGACCATGTAGCCGGTGGTGGCGCCCTGGGGGATGGGGTCGAGATCCATCCCGCCCGGTTCGGCGCTCGCGCTGTCGGGCACGGCGCCGGTCGGCAGCGCGGACATGGGCACCACGGCGGTGGCGACGAGCGGCCAGGCGGCCAGGGCGAGGAGCAGGGCGATGGCGATCGGCGCGTGTCGCGGCAAGGGCGTTCCTTTGCGTCAGGACCGGGAATCCGGCGCCGCGTCGAGCAACGACGGCTCCTGCGCCAGGCGCTGCAGGGCGCAGCCGGCCGCCTCCTGCTCGGCGCTCTTCTTGTTCGCTCCCTGGCCGGTCCCCAGCACGCGATCGCCGAACAGGACCTCCACCGTGAAGACGCGCTCGTGGTCGGGGCCCGTCGTTTCCAGGACCCGGTAGCGCGGCGGCACGCGGTGGCGGGCCTGGACGATCTCCTGCAGGCGGCTCTTGTCGTTGGCCAGCGTGCGGTGCTCCAGGATCTCGTCGGCGTGGTCGAACAGCCAGAGCTCGATGACAGCCTGGGCCGCCTCGAGGCCGCCGTCGAGGAACACCGCGCCGATGATCGCTTCGACGGCGTCGGCCAGGATGCTGTCGCGGTCGCGACCGCCGGTGGCGGCCTCGCCGCGGCTCATCAGGATATGGTCGCCCAGTTCGAGGCGCTGCGCCACCCGGGCCAGGCTCGCCCCGCAGACGAGCTTCGACTTCAGGCGGGTCAGGTCGCCCTCCTCCAGATCCGGGTACTCCCGGAAGAGGTAGGTGTTGGTGACCAGGCCCAGCACGGCGTCGCCGAGGAATTCGAGGCGCTCGTTGGACTCGATGCGCTCGTCGCCGTAGGCGTGCAGGTGGGAGCGGTGGACCAGGGCCTGGCCGAGCAGGCAGGGCTCGCGGAAGCGGTACGCCAGCATGGTCTCGACGGCGGCGGCGGCCAGCAGGCGGGTCTCGGCGTCCGGACGCGCCGGCGCCTCGTCCACGGCGCTGCGGGGCGTGCGGCCGCGCCGCGTGCCCGCGATCAGCCTGGTAACGAACCGTCGCCACGAGGCCATGGCGCCTCCCCGGCCGACAGGGATCAATCCGGCCAGCGTTTCAAGCACAGGGACACGTTGTGCCCGCCGAAGCCGAGCGAGGTCGACAGCGCCGCCTCGATCGGGCGCGAGACCGCCGCGTTGGGGCAGTAGTCCAGGTCGCACTCGGGGTCGGGATGGCTGTAGTTGATCGTCGGCGGCAGGATCCCTTCCTTCAGCGCCAGGGCGGTGAAAGCGGCTTCGATGCCGCCCGCGGCGCCCAGCAGGTGCCCGGTCATGGACTTGGTCGAGGAGACCGCCAGCTTGCGCGCGTGGTCGCCGAAGAGGTCGCGGATGGCCAGGGTCTCGATCTTGTCGTTGAAGGGCGTGCTGGTGCCGTGCGCGTTGATGTAGCCGATGTCGGTCAGGGCCAGGCCGGCGCCGGCCACCGCCAGGCGCATGGCGTTGCGCGCGCCCTTGCCCTCGTTGTCGGGCTGGGTCATGTGGAAGGCGTCGGCGGTCATGCCGTAGCCGGCCACCTCGGCCAGGATCACGGCGCCGCGGGCCCGGGCCCGCTCCAGCTCCTCGAGCACCAGGATGCCGGCGCCCTCGCCCAGCACGAACCCGTCGCGCTCGGCGTCGAAGGGGCGGCTGGCGTGGGCGGGGTCGTCGTTGCGGGTCGACAGCGCCTTCATGGCGCTGAAGCCGGCCATGGCCATGGGGCAGACGCTGGCCTCGCTGCCGCCGGTGATCATCAGGTCGGCGGTGCCGTTGGCGATGTGCTCGTAGGCGAGGCCGATGGCGTGGCCGGCCGAGGCGCAGGCCGAGACCGTGGCGTAGTTGGGGCCGCGGAAGCCGTGGGCGATCGAGACCAGGCCCGAGGCCATGTCGGCGATCATCATCGGGATGAACATCGGCGAGACGCGCGTGGGCCCCTTCTCCAGCAGCTTCGCGTGCTGCTCCTCGAAGGTCTGGAAGCCGCCGATGCCCGAGCCGATCAGCACGCCGGCCCGCTCGGGATCGACGTCGCCGGGCGCGGCCTGGGCCATCGCCTCGGCCGCGGCGCAGACCGCGAACTGGGCGTAGCGGTCGGCCTTGCGGGCGTCCTTGAGATCCATCGCCACGGTCGGGTCGAAGCCCTTCACCTCGCCGGCGAAGGTCACGCGGTGGTCGGTCGTGTCGAAGGACGTGATCGGGGCGATGCCGTTGGTCCCGGCCAGGATCGCGCGCCACGTCTCGTCGCGCGTCCGTCCCACGGCCGTGATCAACCCGAGACCCGTGATCGCTACCCTGCGGCGTTCCATGCCATCCTCCCTGCATATACGGATCGCCCCGGTCCGTGACGGCGGGACCGCAGGACCGGGGACGGTTGGCTCACGGAAAGGGCGCGGCTACGCGTCCAGGTGCGACTCGAGGTAGTCGATCGCATCCTGCACGGTCCGCAGCTTCTCCTGGTCCTCTTCCGGGATCGTGATGTTGAAGACCTCTTCGAGGTCCATCACGAGCTCGACGGTGTCCAGGGAGTCGGCCCCCAGATCGTCGGTGAACGAAGCTTCGGGTGTGATCTGTTCCGGATTCACCGAAAGCTTGCGCTCGATGATCTCGTAGACCTTTTCCTGAATGGAGCTCATGTCAGCCGTTCCCTCCTTGGGAAGGTTTCACGTAACCATGCCGCCGTCGACCACGAGCGTCTGCCCGGTGACGTAGGCGGCGTCCTGCGACAACAGGAAGGCGACGGCGCCGGCGACGTCCTCGCCCTGGCCGAAGCGCTTCAACGGGATGTCCCCGAGCATGCCGGCGCGCACCGCATCGGACAGGCCCGCCGTCATGTCCGTCTCGATGAAGCCGGGCGCCACCGCGTTGCAGGTGATCGCTCGACCGCCCAGCTCGCGGGCCACGGACTTGGAGAAGGCGATGACGGCCGCCTTGCTCGCCGCGTAGTTGGCCTGGCCGGCGTTGCCGGTGAGGCCGATCACCGAGGTGATGTTGACGATCCGTCCGATTTTCTGGCGCATCATAGACGCGGTGACGGCCTTTGTAAAGTAGAAGGTCCCCGTCAGGTTGACATCGAGCACCTCGCGCCAGGCGGCGTCGGACATGCGCACCAGCAGGCCGTCGCGGGTGATCCCGGCGTTGTTGACCAGGCCGTAGACCGGGCCGAGCTCCTGCTGGACCCGTCCGACCGCCGCCTCCACCGCCTCGTAGCTCGACACGTCGCCCGGCAGCGCCAGGTGCCGGCCGGCGCCGGGCAGCGAGGCGGCGACCTCGGCCAGGGCGTCGGCGTTGCGGGCCACCAGGGCCAGGTCGTAGCCGTCCGCCGACAATCGCCGGGCGATCGCCGCGCCGATGCCCCGGCTGGCGCCGGTGACGATCACGATGCGGTTGCTCACGGGTCATCCTTCCGCTGCGGCCCGGTCGGGCCGGGATTATGCCAACAGGCCCCGGACGGTGTCCAGGACGTTGTCCAGCTCCTCGGACGTGCCCACCGCCAGGAACGTCACGTCGGGGTGCTCCCGCTTGGCCAGGTTGGACAGCACCTTGCCGGGACCGACCTCCAGCACGACGCGCGGGCGCTCCCCCGTCACGGCGCCGGACACCAGGGCCGCCAGGCTGTCGTGCCAGCGCACCGGCGAGGTGAGCTGCCGCCGGAAGCCTTCGCGCAGCTCCGCCGCGGTCGTCGACGGGGCGGCCGTCACGTTGGCCACCAGGGGCGCCGCGGGATCCGCGATCGCGACGTCGGCGAGGTGGGCGGCGAAGCTGTCCGCCGCGCCCGACAGCAGCGGCGAGTGGAAGGCGCCGCTGACGTTCAGCCGCAGCGCCCGCTTCGCGCCGGCCTTCTTGAGCGCCTCGCAGGCGGCGTCGACGGCGGTGATCTCGCCGGAGATGGCGACCTGGTTGGACGAGTTGTGGTTGGCCAGCACGACCACGCCGGCGTCCGCGGCGATCTCGGCGCAGACGCGCCGCACGGTGTCGGCATCGAGGCCCATGATCGCCGCCATCGTGCCGGGGCGTTCCTGCCCCGCGGCGTACATCAGCTCGCCGCGGCGGCGCACCAGGGCCAGGCCGTCGCGCGGCGACAGCGCGCCCACCGCCACCGCGGCCGAGAACTCGCCCAGCGAATGGCCGGCGACCACGCTCGGCGCGATCCCCAGCTCGCGCAGCTCCAGCGCGACGGCGACCGAGTGGGCGAGGATGGCCGGCTGCGCGTTCCAGGTCTCGGTGAGCGTCGCCTCGGGGCCCTCGTACATCACGCGCGTGAGCGCGAAGCCCAGCGCATCGTCGACGGTCGCCAGGAAGGCGGCGCCGGGCCCGCCGCGGGCGGCCAGGTCGCCGGCCATGCCGACGGACTGCGAGGCCTGCCCCGGGAACAGCATGGGAACCTTGAACATCGCCGGCCTTTCGCGGGTTGCGGGTCAGGCGCGCGCGGCCAGCCGCTGCTGCAGCAGGCCCGGCAGGTCGAGCCTGGCCATGCGGCCCGCGGCCAGCACCGCGCTCTGGATCGCGCGGGCGGGGCTGGCGCCGTGACAGATGATGGAGGAACCGCGTACGCCCAGCAGCAGGGCGCCGCCGGTGGACGTGTAGTCGAGGCGGTGCAGCAGCCCGCGCAGGCCCTCCCCCGCGTCGGCGGCGCCGCCGGCGAGGAACTGCCGGGCCGCCGTCTGCAGGAAGCCCCCGAAGCCCTCGACGAGCTTCAGCGCGATGTTGCCGGTGAAGCCGTCGGTGACCACGACGTCGGCCGCGCCGTCCAGCAGGTGCCGGCTCTCCACGTTGCCGACGAAGTTCAGGGGGGCGTCGCGCAGCAGGGCGTGGGCCTGGACGCAGAGCTCGGTGCCCTTGGTGGGTTCCTCGCCGATGTTCAGCAGGCCGACGCGCGGCGTCTCGACGTCCAGCAGTCGGCGCGCGTACTCGTCGCCGAGCAGCGCGAAGACCAGCAGGTGCTCGGGGGTGCACTGCACGTTGGCGCCGACGTCCAGCAGCAGGAAGCGGCCGTTCAGGGTGGGGATGCCGGTCGCGATCGCGGGGCGGTCGACGCCCTCGAGGCGCCCGAGGATCATCAGGCTGGCGGCGACCTGCGCGCCGGTGCTGCCGGCGCTGACCACCGCCTGGACGCGGCCCTCGCGGTGGTCGCGGGTGGCCCGGACGATGGGGGCGTCGGGGCGGCCCTTGACCGCCGCGGCCGGAGATTCGCCCATCTCGATGCGGTCGCGGCAGGCCACGACCTCGACGGGCAGGTCGCGCGCGCCGAGGTCGCCGAGCTGGGCGTCCAGGATGTCGGGGTCGCCGTAGAGGGCCAGGGCCAAGCCGGGCTCGGCGCGCGCGGCCGCCACGGCGCCCGGGACCACCACGGTGGGACCGAAGTCCCCGCCCATGGCGTCCACCGCCACGACCACCTTGCGCGTCGCGCTGACGTCCATGCCCGACCTCCCTGCCGGTTCTCGCCGCCGACTAGCTCTTCTCCGCTAGCTCTTTTCGACCACGATCACTTCGCGGGCGCCGTAATGGCCGCACGCGCGGCAGACGCGGTGGGGGCGGCAGGGCGCGCCGCAGTGCGCGCACTTCGACGCGCTGGGGGTGGCCAGGTGCCAGTGCGCGCGGCGGGTGCCCTTGCGCATGTGGCTGGTTTTCTTCTTGGGAACAGCCATCTCGATGCCTCGCTTCCGGTGTTCAGGAATCCAGCCCGTCCCAGCGGGGGTCGGCTGGCTCCCGGGGGCAGTCGCAATCCTTCAGGTTACGGTCCGCCCCGCAGGCGGGGCAGAATCCCAGGCAGTCCTCGCGGCAGACCCGCTTGATCGGCAGGTCCAGCAGCGCGGCCTCGCGCAGGGGCTCGTCCAGGTCCACCTCGCCGCGAGCCTGGTGCAGGATCCAGGTATCGGGCGACTCCTCGTCGCGGGTTCCCGACTTCGCCCGGATGATCTGGATGTCGACGCCCGCCTCGTAGGCCAGCGTGAAGGCCTCCAGGCAGCGGTCGCAGACCGCCGGGCAGGACACCGCCAGGACGCCGGCGACCAGGACCCGGCTGTCGACGTTGTCCACCGCCAGCTCGCCGCGGACGGACAGACCGCTCCCGCCGCCCTCCCCGTCCTCGACGAGGAAGGTCTCCTCCACCTCCAGGGCGGAGCGGCCGAAGGGCAGGGTGTCCAGGTTCAGCTTCATTCCGGACGCACGACCGCGTCCCGGCCGGGCCCACCCCGGCCCGGCGCCGTGCAAGCGCCCCACGTTACGAGCGCGATCGCCGTCTGTCAAGACGCGCGGTCCTGTCCCCGGCCCTCGCCGAAAACGATGCCGATCTCGCGCTGGGCGTTCTCGGGCGAATCCGAGGCGTGGACGGCGTTCTGGGACAGGGAGGCCCCGAACAGGTCCCGCAGGGTGCCGCAGGCGGCGTCGCGGGGGTTCGTGGCCCCGACCAGCTCGCGCAGCTTGACCACGGCCTGGTCGCGCTCGAGGTGGATCGCCACGACCGGGCCCGACGCGATGTAGTCCACCAGCTCGGGGAAGAACGGCCGCTCGCGGTGGACGGCGTAGAACTCCTCCACCGTGGCGCGGCTGAGGCTCTTGAGCGCCAGGTTGCGGATGCGGAAGCCCGCCCGCTGCACCTGGGCCAGGATCGCGCCGATCTGCTGGGATTCGGCGGCGACGATCTCCGGCTTGATCATCATGTAGGTCTGCTCCAACGCGACGTCCTTTCGACGGATCGGTTCAACGCTTCCAGATCTGCTGCAGCAGCGGCACCACGTCCGCGGGGCGGTCCGCGACCGGGATGCCGGCCGACTCGAGCGCCTTCTTCTTCTCGGCCGCCGTGCCCGAGCCGCCGGACACGATCGCGCCGGCGTGGCCCATCCGCTTGCCGGGGGGCGCCGTGCGGCCGGCGATGAACGAGACGACCGGGATCTTCATGTTGGCTTTCACGAAGTCGGCGGCCCGCTCCTCGGCGTCGCCGCCGATCTCCCCGATCATGACCAGGGCCTGCGTCTCGGGGTCGGCGTGGAACGCCTGCAGGGCGTCCATGAAGTTCGTCCCGATGACCGGATCGCCGCCGATGCCCAGGCACGTCGTCTGGCCCAGGCCCGCGCGGGTCAGGGCGTCGACGACCTCGTAGGTCAGCGTCCCGCTGCGGGAGATCAGGCCGACCGGCCCGGGCGCCACGATGTTGGTGGGCATGATGCCCAGCTTGGCCTTCTGTCCGGGGTTGATGAAGCCCGGGCAGTTGGGGCCGACCAGCCGCACGCCGCGCTCGGCGAGGTAGGGCATGACCTTGACCATGTCCAGGGTGGGCACGCCCTCGGTGATGCAGACCACCAGCTTGCAGCCGGCGTCGGCCGCCTCGAAGACGGCGCCGGCGGCGCCGGCCGGCGGCACGAAGATGACCGAGGCCTCGGCGCCCGTGGCGGCGACCGCGTCCCTGACCGTGTCGAAGACCGGCACCTTCCCCTCGAAGGTCTGGCCGCCGCGGCCCGGCGTGACGCCGGCCACGATGTTGGTGCCGTAGCCGAGCATGGACTTCGCGTGGAAGCTCCCGTCGCGGCCGGTGATGCCCTGGATCAGGATCTTCGTCTTGTCCGTGCAGAATATCGCCATGGTTCGCTCCTGTTCTGGTGGCCGGCGGCCGTTCGTTGCGTGCTACTTGCCGGCGAGTTCGAGGGCCTTCTGCACGGCTTCGTCCATGGTGGCTGCCGGGACCAGGTCGGTCTTCTTCAGCAGCTCGCGGGCCTCCGCCTCGTTCGTGCCGGTCAGGCGCACCACGATGGGCACCCCGATCTCCATGCGCTCGGTGGCGGCGATGATCCCACGGGCGACGTCGTCGCAGCGCGTGATGCCGCCGAAGATGTTGAACAGGATCACCTCGACGTTCGGATCGCCCAGGATGATGCGCAGGGCGTTGACGACCTTGTCCGGGTTGGAGCTGCCGCCGATGTCCAGGAAGTTGGCCGGGCGGCCGCCGTAGTACTGCACCAGGTCCATGGTCGCCATCGCCAGGCCGGCGCCGTTGACCAGGCAGCCCACGTTGCCGTCGAGTTTCACGAAGGAGAGGTCGGCCTCGCGGGCCATCCGCTCGCTGGGGTTCTCCTCGTCCAGGTCGCGCAGCGCGGCGTAGCCCGGGTGGCGGAAGAGCGCGTTGTCGTCCAGGTTGATCTTGGCGTCGATCGCCTTGCCGGCGCCCTGGTCGGTGAAGATGAAGGGGTTGATCTCGGCCAGGCTGGCGTCGGCGGCCAGGAAGGCCTTGTACAGCTTCTGCATGGCGTCGGCGAGCTGGCGCGCCCGCTTCACGTCCGGATCCAGCCGCAGGGCCACGGCCATGGCCTCGTGGTCGAGCAGGCCGAAGCGCGGGTCGATGGCGTGCTTGAGGATGGCCTCGGGCTTCTCGACGGCCACCTTCTCGATCTCCACGCCGCCCTCGGCGCTGGCCATCAAGAGCACGCGCCGGCTGGCGCGGTCCACGAGCATGCCGAGGTAGAACTCCGCGGCGATGGTCTCGGCCGGGGTCACCAGCACCTTGCGCACGGTGTGGCCCTTGATGTCCATGCCCAGGATGTTGCCCGCGTGCGTGCGGACGTCGTCCTCGGTCTTGCAGAACTTGACGCCGCCCGCCTTGCCGCGGCCGCCGGCCAGGACCTGGGACTTGACCATCACGGGCAGCCCGAGCCCGCGCGCGAGCGACAGGGCCTCCTCGACGGTCGTGGCGATGCCGCCCGGCGGCACCGTCAGGCCCGCGTCGCGGAAGATGTCCTTCGCCTGGTACTCGTGGATGTTCACTCATCGACCTCCGGCTGTGAATCTGGAACAGCGCGCGGGACGGAAAAACGGGGGAGGGCGTCGGCCCTCCCCCGCCGTCGCGTCACGCGGTGAACTTGCGCAGGACGTCGGCCAGATCGGGCTTGCCGATCTCCTGCAGGTCGTAGCCGACGCGGACCGTCGGCTTGCGGATCTTCACGATGCGGTTCAGGTCGATGGGCGTGCCGATGACCACCGCGTCGCACTCGACCGCGTTGATCGTGGCCTCGAGGTCGCGGACCTGCTCCGCGCCGTAGCCCATGGCCGGCAGCAGGGCGCCGATCTCGGGGTAGATCGCGAAGGTCTCCGCGAGCTTGCCCTTCACCCAGGGGCGCGGGTCCACGAGGTCGGCCGCGCCGGCGCGCATGGCCGCGATCACGCCCGCGCCGTAGGTCATGCCGCCGTGGGTCAGGGTCGGCCCGTCCTCGACCACCAGCACGCGCTTGTCGCGGATCAGCTCCGGGTGGTCGATGGTCAGCGGCGAGGCCGCCTCGATGATCACGCAGTCCGGGTTGATGCTGCGCACGTTCTGGCGCACGGTCTCGATGTTCTCGAACTCGGCCTCGACGACCTTGTTGATGACCACGACGTCGGCCAGGCGGATGTTGGTCTCGCCGGGGTAGTAGGTCAGCTCGTGGCCGGGGCGGTGCGGGTCGGCGACCACCACCAGCAGGTCGGGCTTGTAGAAGGGCGTGTCGTTGTTGCCGCCGTCCCAGAGGATGACGTCGGCCTCCTTCTCGGCCGCGCGCAGGATCTTCTCGTAGTCGACGCCTGCGTAGATCACGCTGCCGCGCGCGACGTGGGGCTCGTACTCCTCCATCTCCTCGATGGTGCAGTCGTGCTTCTTGAGGTCCTCCACGGTCGCGAAGCGCTGGACGGCCTGCTTCTCGAGGTCGCCGTAGGGCATCGGGTGGCGCACCGAGACGACCTTCTTGCCGGCCGCCTCCAGGATCTCGGCGATCCGGCGCGTGGTCTGGCTCTTGCCGCAGCCGGTGCGCACCGCGCAGATGGCGATCACGGGCTTGCTGCTCGGCAGCTGGGTGAGGCGCTCGCCGAGGAGCTTGAAGTCGGCGCCGCAGGAGTTCACCAGCGCGGCCTTGTGCATGACGTCCTCGTGGGCCACGTCGCTGTAGGAGAACACGCAGCACGCGACGCCGTGCTCGGCGATCAGGTCCGGCAGCTCATCCTCGGCGTGGATGGGGATGCCCTGCGGGTAGAGGCGCCCCGCCAGCGCGGCGGGGTAGCGGCGTCCGTCGATGTCGGGGATCTGGGCGGCGGTGAACGCCACCACCTCGTACCTCTCGTCGTCGCGGAAGACGCAGTTGAAGTTGTGGAAGTCGCGTCCGGCGGCGCCGATGATGACGATCTTCTCCCTGCTCATGTCAGCCTCTTTTATGTGAACGTGTGCGCGTGCCAGGAACCCTCCCCCGCCGCTGCGCAAGGCGGACGCCGTCGCCGGCTCAGGGGAGACGCTTCACGGCGGCGATGATGGCGGTCGTGGAACGGCCCGCACGCATGGACACGCGCACGACGTCGCCCCCCCAGCTCCGCACCTCAGCGGCGCCGACGATGTCCGTCTCGGCGTACTCGGCGCCCTTGACCAGGACGTCCGGCCGCGCCAGCTGGATCGTCTCCAGGGGCGTCGGCTCGCCAAAGATGGTCAGCGCGCCGACGGGGCGCAAGTGGGCCAGGACGGCCAGGCGGTCGGGCAGGGGGATCAGGGGGCGTTCGGGGCCTTTCAGGGCGCTGACCGAGGCGTCGTCGTTGACGGCCACCAGCAGGACGTCCCCCAGGGCGGCCGCTTCGGCCAGGTACTCGACGTGGCCGCGGTGCAGCAGGTCGAAGCAGCCGTTGGTGAAGACGAGGCGGCGGCCGGCGCGGCGCAGCTCCCCGGCCCAGGCGGCCAGGTCCTCGCGGGGCACCACCGGCGCCGGGGCGGTCGCGTGCGTCGGGGCGGTCACTTGCGCACCGCTTCGCGGATCTGGGCGGCGGTGATCGTCGCGGTGCCCAGCTCGCGCACGGCCAGGCCGGCGGCGTGGTTGGCGAGGTTGGCGGCGTCCAGGTAGGGGGCGCCCGCCGCCAGCGCCGCGGCGTACACGGCGATGACCGTGTCGCCGGCCCCGGTGACGTCGAAGACCTCGCGGGCCTCGGTCGGCAGGTGGTGCTCGGCGCCGCCGCGCTCGAACAGCGCCATGCCGTGCTCGCCACGGGTGACCAGGACGCAGCCGGCGCCGGTGCGGGCGAGCAGCTCGGCGCCGGCGAAGCGCAGGCTGGCCGGGTCGTGGATCGCGATGCCCGTGGCCTGCCCCGCCTCCTTCTGGTTCGGCGTGAGCGAGGTGCAGCCGCGGTACTGGGTGTAGTCGCCGCGCTTGGGATCGACCACCACGGGCACGCCGGCGGCCGCGCCGGCGTCCAGGACCTCCCGCAGCAGGGAGCCGGCGAGCACGCCCTTGCCGTAGTCCGACAGCACGATCCCGTCGAACGGGCCCAGCCGCCGCAGACGCGCGGCCAGTTCGGCCAGCGTCGCCGCCCCCAGCGGCTCGTCCGATTCGACGTCGGCGCGCACGACCTGCTGGCTGTGGGCGATGATGCGGGTCTTGAGCGTGGTGCGGCGGCCGGCGAGGCGCAGCAGGCCGTCGTCGGGGATCCCCGCCTCGGCCAGCAGTTCGGCGAGGCGCCGCGACGTCGCGCCGTCGCCCGCGACCGCGATCAGCGCCACGTCGGCGCCGAGGGCGCGGATGTTGGCGGCCACGTTGGCCGCGCCGCCCAGCTTGTCGGTCTCGCGGCGCAGCCGGACCACCGGCACGGGCGCCTCGGGGCTGATGCGGTCCACCTCGCCCCAGAGGAAGCGGTCGAGCATGGCGTCGCCGACGACCGCCAGGCGCAGCCCGGCCAGCCGGTCGAGGATGTCGAGGCTGCGCGAGGGCATGTCGGCTCCAGGGAGGGGGTTGGCGTCCGGTCGCGCCAGGAAGCTATCACCGCGGCCACGCGGCGTCAACGGGGCTGGCTCCCCGCGCGGCCGTGCGTTATCATGCGGCGGTCGACGACACCACCGACATGGAGGCATGATCTTGGAGAAGAACCAGCCGGCGCCGACGCAGCAGCTCAGCGTGGAGCTCGATCCCGACGTCGCGCACGGGACCTACACCAACCTGGCCCTGATCACCCACAGCCCGAGCGAGTTCGTCGTGGACTTCGCCCGCATGATGCCCGGCCTGCCCAAGGCCAAGATCCACGCCCGGATGATCATGACCCCGCAGAACGCCAAGGGCCTGCTCAAGACCCTCGAGGCGAACATCCGGCGCTACGAGGAGACCCACGGCGAGATCAAGCTGCCCGGCCTGCCCGGCAAGGACCTCGGGTTCCACTCCACCGACAGCCGGAACTGACGCTTCAGTCGACGAGCCGCCGGAAGCGGGACGCCGCCAACGCCAGCAGGACCGCGAGCATCCCCGCCAGAACGGCCAGGTGGCCGGCGTTCCCGGCGAGGCCCCAGCCGCGCCCGATCATGTTGTGGAAGATCGTCACGGCCTGCCCCGTGGGCAGGGCCATGGCGATCTTCTGCATGAAGCCCGGCACGACTTCCAGCGGCCACCAGAGACCGCCCAGGGAAGCCATCAGCATCGAGGCGGTCATGCCCAGGCCGTCGGCCTGGCCCGGGGTGCGGCAGAACGTCGCCACGCACAGCGACAGCGCCGAACTGACGGCGGTGAACAGCACCATCGTCAGGACGAGCGCGCCGGGGCTGCCGCCGTAATCCATCCCCGGCAGCAGCAGGTTCAGGCCCAGCAGGACGGCCGCCTGGACCAGCCCCACGACCAGCGGCCCCAGGAACAGGCCCATCGCCAGCAGCCACGGCGACGCGGCCGCCAGGCGCAGGCGCCGCAGCGTGCCGTTGCGGCGCTCGGTCACGACGTCGCGCACGCTCATCAGCATGAACATCATCACGAACATGAGCGTGTAGCTGGGGCCGGTGTGCTGGAAACCGCTGGTGAATCCGGTCAGGGCGCTCGGCTGCGGTTCGCCGCCGAGCCGGCCGAGGGTGCGGACCTCCAGCGTGACGCGCGGGTCGCGCCAGATCGAGTCGAAGCGCGCCTCGTCGAAACCGGCTTCGGCGCGGCGGCCGGCGGACAGGAATTCCAGCCGCAGCACGGCCTCCTCCAGGACCGTGCGCACGGTCTGGGCCGAGGCGCGGTCGGGGTCGTAGGCCAGCGAGAGCGCGGCCGTCCGGCCCGCGGCCAGGTCCGCGTCGAAGGCGGGCGGGATGTGCAGCGCCGCGGTGCGGCCGCCCGCGTCGACCAGGGAGCGGGCCAGGTCCCAGGACCCGGCGCTGTCGGCCACGACGATGCGGTAGCTGTCGCGGCCGCCGAGGGCCGCGACCAGGGCGCCCGACGCGGGCCCCCGGGACTCGTCGTAGACCGTCACCTCGGGCGCCTCGGGCGCGCCGCCGCCCATGTCGCCGAAGATCATCCCCATCAGCACCGTGAACATCAGCGGCATGCCGAAGAGCCAGAAGATGCTCGCCCGGTCGGCCGCGACCTGCCGCACGTGCAGGGCCACCAGGGCCCGGATCACCCCCGTGTTCACAGCAGGCCCTCCTTTCCGCCCCGGCGCCGGTAGATCGCCACCGAGACCGCCAGCAGCGCCGCCGCGATCCCGAACAGGACGGCGACTCGCGGCAGGATGTCGCCTGCGCCGCGGCCGTGCACGACGATGTCGTTGAAGGTCCGGTTGGCCCAGTAGTTGGGCGTGAAGCGGCCCGCCGCCTGCAGCGCCGCCGGCATCTGGTCGACGTTGATGAAGTTGCCGCCGACCAGCGCCATGAACAGCGTGACGCCCGTGGAGATGGTGCCCATCTGCTTCTCGTTCGCGGTCAGCAGCGCCAAGGGCAGGAACAGCGAGGCCAGCATCGCGCTGGTGGCGACCGCGGCCAAGGGCAGGGCCAGGGGATCCGGGCCGAGGCTCATCCGGAACAGCAGCCGGCCCGCCGCGAACAGCACGACCAGCTGCAGCAGCCCGTTGAGCATGGCGAAGAGCCACTTGCCGACCAGCAGGTCGGAGCTGCCGAGCGGGGCGACGAGCAGCCGCCGCAGCGTGCCGCCCGCGCGCTCGCGGTGCAGGTCGCCGGCGGCGGCGGCGGCGGCGAACATCAGGAAGAAGATCCCCATGCCCGGCAGGATGTAGTCGAACATGTTGGTCGAGGGGCCGACTCCCTCCACCTCCTGCCCGGTGCGGTCGACCACGGTCAGCGCCACGGCCGGCGGATCGAACGCGTCGGACAGGGCCACCTGGTGGTCGAGGATGGCTTCGAACTTGAGGCGCGCGGCCTCGGCCTCCGGCGAGCGGTCGCGGACGCGCCGCCAGACGGCGGCCAAGGAGTCGCCCGCCAGCAGGTCGCCGAACGGATCGGGCTCGCCCGCGGCGGGGAACCCGTCGGCGGGCCAGGCCGCGAGGTACACGGCCTCCCCGCCCTGCACCCGCATCAGCATCCGGCGCAGGATCTGCTCGACGATGTCGGCCTGCAGCGCGCTGACCGGATCCTTCCAGACGCCGATGGCGACCCGCTCGGGCGACAGCAGCGCCTGGAGGTCGCCGGGCAGCAGCACCGCGGCGCGGACCTCCCCGCTGCGGACCAGGCGGTCGGCCGCGGCGGAGTCGCACCAGACCGGCGTGAAGAGGCCGCTCTCCCGCAGCGCCCGCTCCAGCGGCTCCTTCAGCAGCGCCGGCGGATCGCCGACCAGCGCCAGCGGGATGGCCTCGATCTCGGGCGCGCCGCCGCCGAAGCCGCCGAACGAGATCCCCAGCACGGCCGTCAGCATCAGCGGCAGCAGGAGCGTCACGACCACGGCCTGGCGGTCCGACCACCAGCGGCGGATGTCCTTGGTCACCAGCACGCGCAGCATGGCAGACTCCTACTCGCGCAGGGCGCGGCCGGTGATCTTAAGGTAGAGCGATTCCAGGTTGGGACGGATCACCTCGAGCTGTTCGAGGCCCAGGCCGCCGGCCGCCAGCTCGGCCTGCAGGCGCGGCAGCAGCGCGGCGCCGTCGCGGCAGTGGATCTCGAGCTTGCCCCGGCGCAGGTCCGCGAAGGTCACGTCCGGCCAGGCGGCGGCCGCCGCCGCGGCCGGCGTCAGCGCCGCGGCCGGCACCTGCACCCGCACGACGTCGTGCTCGCCGATCTGCCGGATGAGTTCCTCCTTGTCGCCCAGCGCCGCGAGGCGTCCGTGGTCGATCACGCCGATGCGGTCGCAGAGGTGTTCGGCCTCCTCGAGGTAGTGCGTCGTGTACAGCACGGTCAGGCCGCGGGCGTTCATGCCGCGGATCAGGTCCAGGATGCGCGAGCGCGCCTGCGCGTCGATCCCCACGGTGGGCTCGTCCAGGAACAGGATGTCCGGGTCGTGGACCAGGCCGAGCATGATGTTCAGCCGCCGCTTCATGCCGCCGCTGAAGCCCTTGACCGGGCGGCGGGCGTGCTCGGCGAGTTCCGCCAGTTCGAGCAGCTCCCCGATGCGGGTCTTGAGGCGCGGGCCGGACAGGCCGTAGAGGCGGCCGAAGGTGGCGAGGTTCTGCTCGGCGGACAGCTCCTCGTACAGGGCCAGCTCCTGCGGCACCACGCCGATGCGGCGGCGGACGGCGCCGGGCTCGGCCGCGACGTCGTGGCCGCAGACCGAGGCCGCACCGGCGTCGGCGGGCAGCAGCGTGGACAGCACCGAGATCGTCGTGGTCTTGCCGGCGCCGTTGGGCCCCAGCAGGCCGAAGATCTCGCCGGGGCCGACCGCGAAGCTCAGGTCGTCGACGGCGCGCAGGCTGCCGAACGACTTCACCAGGTTGCGGACCTTGATCATGCGTCGTCCTTTCGGGGCGGCCGCGTCTTCCAACGCCGGTGCACCCAGAACCAGTGGTCGGGGTGGCGGCGGACGAACGCCGCCAGGCGGTCGGTGTGCGCCTGCGTCAGGGCGAGGACGGCCGACGCCTCGTCCTGCGTCGGGTCGGGCTCGATCGCGGGGGTGACGTGCGCCACGTGGCGCCCGTCCGGCTGCCGCACCAGGAAGACCGGCACGATGGGGCAGCCCAGCTTCCAGGCGAAGTACGCCAGACCGGGGGGCGTTGATGCGGGCGCGCCGAGGAATTCCACGAACACGCCATCGAGGCCGGCGTTGACGTCCGGGAGCATGGCCGCGGTGCCGCCGCCCCGCAGGAGTTTCACCAGCTGCCGCACCGAGCCGTCCGCGCGGATGGCCTGGACGCCCGAGCGGGAGCGGATCGCATTCTGGAGACGGTCCACGTGCGGGTTGCTCTGCTGGCGGACCACCACCTGCGGCGTGTAGCCGTAGGCCGTCAGCGCCGCGCCGAGCAGCTCGAAGTTGCCGAAGTGGCCCGTGGTGAAGATGAAGCCGCGGCCGGAGGCGCGCAGCGGCTCCAGGATGCCGGGGTCGTCGAGATCGACCAGCTCGCGGATCCGCTCGGGCGTGAGGTCGTCCATCGCCATGAACTCGAACAGGGAGGTCGCGATCTGCCGGTAGGCGCGCACCGCCACGTCGCGGCGCGCCGCCTCGTCCCAGTCGGGGAAGGCCTGGCGCAGCTGCGCCAGGGCCACGTCACGCCGGTAGCCCCAGAAGCGGAACGCCGCCTCGCCCAGGCGCCGTCCCGCGGATCGCCGCCCACCGGCGGACAGGCGCCGCACGACGTTCCGCACGGCGACCAGCGCGGCGTATTCCAGTCGCCAGCGCACGTTCTTCAGGGATCGGGCCACGGCGCCTCCCGCGACGGGACGGGCACCGCGCCCGCCCTCAAGGGATCCAGATCCTACGCGCCACCCGTCCCGCGGGCAACCTCACGATCAGCCCGGCCATCTCCAGCGCCAGCAGGCCTTCCAGCCAGACGACCTCGCTCCCCGCCCAGCTGCGGCGCAGCTCCGACAGGCGCAGTCCCGTCAGGTCGAGACGGTCCCAGATCCAGCGGGCCGCCGAACCGGCGAGCGGCAGCGGCGCGCCGTTTTCCGGTCCCGCCCCGCTTCCCGCCTCGCCCGACGCCGGCCGCGGCCGGCCCAGCACGTCGAACACGTCGCGCGCTCCCTCGGCGAGGTGGGCCCCCTGCCGCAGCAGGTGGTGGCAGCCACGGCAGCCGTCGTCGTCCACCGGGCCGGGGACGGCGAACACCTCGCGTCCCTGGTTCAGGCCGAGGAAGGCCGTCTGCAGGGCGCCGCTGCGCAGGGGCGCCTCGACCACCACCACGCCCCGCGCCAGGCCCGAGATCAGACGGTTGCGGCGGGGGAAGACGAAGGGCAACGGCGCGACGCCGTCCTCGGCTTCGGTGACGGTGCAACCGCCCGCCTCGATCCGCCGCCGCAGGTCGACGTGGCGCGAGGGGTAGGTGCGATCCACGCCCGTGGCCATGACCGCCACGGTGGGCCCGCCGCCGGCGAGCGCGCCCTCGTGAGCCGCGGCGTCGATGCCCAGCGCCATCCCGCTCACGACGGTCCAGCCGGCGGCGGCCAGGTCCCGGGCCAGCCGGTGCGCCACCGCCCGGCCGCGGGGCGAGGGGCGGCGCGTCCCGACCACGGCGATCGCCGGGGTCGACAACACCGCCGGATCGCCGGCGCCGCGCACGCGCACCGGCGGCGTGTCGATGGTGCGCCAGGGTTCGGGCCAGAGGGGGTCTCGGGGCGTCAGCGTCCAGACGGCGCCGGGGCCGGCGCACGGAGAAACGCGTTCCACCTGCATGGAACGTCCTTCCCGGGAGGGAACGGCGGGAGGCGGCGGACGATCAGTCGGTGGCGGCCAGCGCCGCCCGGTAGAGGTCCCGCAGCACGTGCCGCAGGGCTTCGATCCCCTGGCCGGTCACCGCCGAGATGCAGTACGGGCCGCCGGCGCCGTTGTCGGCGGTCCAGCCGGCGACCTCGTCGCGCAGCTCCTCGATGGCCTCGGGATCGATGAGGTCCAGCTTGTTCAGCACCACGGTGCACGGCAGCTCGCTCAGCCGCTGGCCGTAGGCCAGCAGCTCCTGGCGCAGCACCGCCAGGGTCGCCACCGGCGCCGGGTCGCTGACGTCGATGAGGTAGACGAGCGCCCGCGTGCGCTCGACGTGGCGCAGGAACTCGTGGCCGAGACCCTTGCCCTCGCTGGCGCCCTCGATCAGGCCGGGGATGTCGGCCAGCGTGCAGCTCACGAAGTCGCCCAGGTCGATGATGCCGAGGTTGGGCACCAGGGTGGTGAACGGGTAGTCGGCGATCTTGGGGCGGGCCGCCGTGAGCCGGCTCAGCAGCGTGGACTTGCCCGCGTTGGGCAGACCGATCAGGCCGATGTCGGCCAGCAGCTTCAGCTCCAGGCGCAGGCGCCGGGTCTCCCCCGGCCGGCCGGGCGAGGACACGAACGGCGTCTGGCGGTGGGGCGAACGGAACTCGTAGTTGCCGCGGCCGCCCTTGCCGCCGGCGGCCACGCAGAAGCGCTGGCCCGGCGTCGTCAGGTCGCAGATCACTTCATCGGTGTCGACGTCGTAGACGAGCGTCCCGCAGGGCACGGGCACTTCCCGGCTCTCGCCGTCGCTGCCGGTCTTGTTCCAGCCCCCGCCCATCTGGCCGGGGGTCGCCTGGTAGCTGCGCCGGTAGCGGAAGTCCTGCAGGGTGGAGCTGAGCGACGAGGCGACCAGCCAGATCGAGCCGCCGCGCCCGCCGTTGCCGCCGTTGGGGCCGCCGCGGGGCACACCGGCCTCGCGGCGGAAGGCCACGGCCCCGTCGCCTCCCTTGCCCGCGATGGCGGTGATCTCGGCGACGTCGATGAAGTGCACGGTCAGCCTCCGAACGTGGCCGCCGCGCGGCGGAAGCGCGCCGCGGCTTCGCGCAGCGTCGTCTCCCCCGCGGCGTAGCTCAGGCGCAGGTGGTTGGGAACGCCGAAGGGTTCTCCGGGCACGACGGCCAGCTTCTCGGTCTGCAGCAGGTGTTCGGCCAGCCGCCAGCAGCCGCCGACCGGCCGCTCGGGGTCGACCAGGCCGCTGACGTCCGCCAGCAAGTAGAAGGCCCCGTCCGGCACAAGGAAGCGCAGACCGGGGATGGTCGCCATGTCGGCGACCAGCACGTCGCGGCGGGCGCGGAAGGCGGCGGCCATCGCCTCGACCTCGTCGCGGCAGTCGAAGGCCACCAGCGACGCCTTCTGCGCGATCGTGTTGACGTTGCTCGTGGAGTGGCTCTGCAGGCGCGTCATCGCGCCGATGGCCTTCTCGTCCGCGATGCCGAAACCGATGCGCCACCCCGTCATCGCGTAGCTCTTGGACAGGCCGGTGACCGTCACGATGCGGTGGCGCAGGTCCGGGGCCACGGTCATCAGCGGGATGTGGCCCTCGTCGGTGTAGACCAGGTCCTCGTAGATCTCGTCGGTGAGGATGAAGAAGCTGGTCTTGCGGCAGTACTCGGCCAGGGCCTCCAGCTCGGCGCGCGTGTAGGCGGCGCCCGACGGGTTCGACGGGGTGTTGAGGATCAGGGCCTTGGCGCGGCCGGCGCCGGCCCGGTCGAGGTCCTCGGGCGTGATCTTCCAGCCCTGATGCGAGGGCACGACCGGGATCATGCGGGCCCGCAGGGCCGCGATCTGCGCCGGGTAGGTCACCCAGTAGGGCACCGGCACGGCGACCTCGTCGCCCTGGTTCAGCAGGATCGACAGCGCGTTGTAGAGGATCTGCTTGGCGCCGTTGGAGACGATGACCTCGCCCGGCGAGATCGAGACGCCGAGGCGCGCCGCGTAGTAGTCGGCGACCCGGCGGCGCAGGGCCGGCAGGCCGGCGCTCGCGGTGTACCCGTTGCCGCCCTCGTCCAGGGCGCGGTGCGCGGCCTCGCGGATCCGCAGCGGCGTGTCGAAGTCCGGTTCGCCCACCGTCAGGTTGATGACCGGCTCGCCGCGGGCGAGCAGCTGCTTGGCCTGCCCGTCCAGCTTCAGGGTCGGGGAATCGTCGATCACGTCCGCCAGCCAGCCCAGCCGCATCTCCATGACCATCACCTCGTGTCGGGATCGCCGCCGCGCCCGGTTGCGCGGCGTCTTCTAAATGTGGCTCCCCGCGGGGTCGGGGCAAGGACGAACCGTCCCCGGGCGCTGGCGCCGCCGCGGGCGGGCCGGTCAGTCCCCTGCGAAACGCCGGCGCAGGGCCTCGGCGACGCCCGGGGTGACGAAGGCCGCCAACTCGCCGCCGCAGCGGGCGACGTCGCGCACCAGCGTGCTCGAGATCATGGCCAGCTCGGGCCGCGGGAACAGCACCACGACCTCGAAGCCGGGACTCAGGACGCGATTGAGGGCCGCCATGGCCTGTTCGTGCTCCAGGTCCGTCTGGGAACGCACGCCACGCAGCACCGCGGTCGCGCCGAGCTCGCGGGCGACGTCGACGAGCAGGCCCTCGAACCCGACCACGCGGCAGCGGTCGGCGCCGGCGACGCCGGCGAGCGCGCCGCGCGCCAGCTCCACGCGCTCGTCCCGGGCCAGGAGCGTCGACTTGCCGCCGGCGGCCACCGCCACGGTCATCCGGTCGCAGAGGGAGAGCCCCCGCTCCAGGATGTCGAGATGCCCGCGCGTGAACGGGTCGAAGGTGCCGGGATAGAGGAAATGGCGCTCGCTCATGGCGATGGCTCCAGCAGGCTGAGGGTGGCGGCGCCGTAGCGCCGGTCGTCGCGACGCCAGCCGTCCGGGGCGGCGCGCAGCGCGCACAGCGACCCGTGTTCGAGCACGGCCAGGGCCAGGCGGCCCTGCGCGGTCAGCGTCAGGAACTGCTCCCAGAGCGTCGCGCCCGTCCGGTCGGCGTAGGGCGGGTCCGCCAGCAGGATGGTCCCGGGAGCGAGCCGCGGCGCCGCCGCCTCCAGCCAGGCCACGGCGTCGGCGCGGTGCAGGCGCGCCGCGGCGGGATCGGCGCGGCAGGCCGTCAGGTTGGCCCGCACGGCGGCCAGCGCCCGCGGCGAGCCGTCGACGAAGTCGCAGGCCGCGGCGCCCCGGCTCAGCGCCTCGATGCCCAGCCCGCCCGCGCCGCAGCACAGGTCGACCACCGGCGCGCCTTCGACGCGGCGGCCCAGGATGGAGAACAGGGCCTCCTTGACCCGGTCCGTCGTCGGCCGCGTGGCCAGGCCCTCCGGCGCGTCGAGACGACGCCCGCGCCAGCGGCCGGCGACGACCCTCACGACCCCACCGCCGCGCGCTGCCGCTGCCAGGCGACGTGCCGCGTGAGGGCGCGGCGGGCCGTGACCTCGGGCGCGGTCTGGTCCGTGCGCACCCGGAAATCGGCGGCGCGGGCGTAGAGCGGCCGCCGTTCGCCGTCGAGCGCCCTGGCCGCCGCCCAGTCACCCGCGGCCAGCAGGGGGCGGTCGTCGCCGGCCGCCGCCGCCGCGGCCAGCCGGGCCTGCAGCGTCTCCCAGGGGGCGTCCAGCCAGATCACGCAGCCCGCGGCGCGCATCAGGGCCACCGCGGCGGGCGTCGTGACGAGGCCGCCGCCGCAGGCGATCACCAGGTCGGCATCCTTGGCCAGGGCGTCCAGCGCCGCGAACTCGGCGGCCCGGAAACCCGGCTCGCCCCGCGACCGGAACAGCTCGCCGATGCCGGCTCCCTCGCGCCGGACGACCTCGCGATCGAGATCGACCACCGGCAGCAGCGCCCGCTCCCCGAGCAGGCGCGCCACGGTGCTCTTGCCGCTGCCCATGAAGCCGATCAGGGAGATCCACACGCCGCGCCTCCGACCCGTAGGGGTGCCGGCGGCGAGCATAGGCAAAACGGGGGCGCCGGGCAAGCACGGCCCGGCGCCCGGTCCGAGGGAAGTCGCAGGCGGGCTCAGACGGCGTCGCCGACGCCGACCGCCTCGGGCTCCTCCACCCCGTCGCGCATCCCGGCCAGCACCGCCGACGCGATGGCCTCGGTCGCGTCGCGGGCCGCCAGCTCCGCGGCCTCGTCCTCGCCGTAGGGCGAGGTCTCCCCCGTCTCGTAGCGCAGCAGCTTGCGGTAGAGGGTCGAGGGGTTGATCTCCAGGATGTCCGCGGCGCGCTTCTTGTGGCCCGAGACGCTGGCGAGCACCTGCTCGATGTGCAGGCGTTCGATCTGCTCCAGGGGCACGTGGGTGCCGATCGCCTCGGAGGCCGAGACCGTGCAGGGCAGCGGCGTGGCGACCGCCGGGGGCAGGTCGTGGCGCATGATGCGCTCGCCCTCGCGGATGATGCTGGCCCGCTCCAGGACGTTCTCCAGCTCGCGCACGTTGCCGGGCCAGTCGTAGGCCGACAGCGCCCGCAGGGCGTCGTCCTCGAGCGCCGCGCCGAGCTTGCCGGGATAGTCCGGCCACGTCTTGCGCAGGAAGTGGTCGCAGAGCAGCGGGATGTCGTCGCGCCGCGCCCGCAGCGGCGGCAGGTCGATGGGGATGACGTTCAGGCGGTAGAACAGGTCGGTGCGGAAGCGGCCGGCGGCCACCTCCACGTCGAGGTCGCGGTTGGTGGCGGCGATGACGCGCAGGTCCACCTTGACCGGCTTGCTCGAACCCACGGGGTAGATCTCCCGCTCCTGCAGCATGCGCAGCAGCTTGACCTGGATGGCGTGGGGCGTCTCGCCGATCTCGTCCAGGAAGATGGTGCCGCCCTGCGCCTGGCGGCAGAAGCCGTCGTGGTCGCGGTCCGCGCCGGTGAACGAGCCCTTCACGTGGCCGAACAGCTGGCTCTCGAGCAGGGTCTCGGGGATCGCGCCGCAGTTGATGGGCACGAACGGCTTGTCGGCCCGCTCGCTGCGCTCGTGGATCGAGCGGGCGATGAGCTCCTTGCCGGTGCCGCTCTCGCCGTTGATCATGACGGTCGCCGGCGTCGCGCTGATCTTGCCGATGAGCCGGTAGACCTCCTGCATGCGCGCGCTCTGGCCGATGATCCGCGTCTGGCCGCGTGTGCGCGTCAGCTCGCGCTTCAGGTGCACGTTCTCGCGGCGCGTCTGCCGCAGCTGGAGCGCGTTGCGCACCGCGACCTTGATCTCGTCGTTCTTGCAGTGCTTCTGCAGGTACGAGTAGGCGCCGAGGTTCACGGCGTCGATGGCCGACTGCTCGCTGGCGTAGGCCGTGAGCATGATCACCGGCGTCGTGGGGTCGATGGCCTTGATCCCCTTCAGCAGCTGGATCCCGTCCACCTTGGGCATCTGGATGTCGCTGAGCACGACCGCGAAGGGGTCGGCTTCCATCAGCTGGAGGGCCTCGGCGCCCGAGCCCGCCGCGACCACCTCGTAGCCTTCCTTCTCCAGCAGGATGGAGAGGTACTGCCGCATCGATTCCTCGTCGTCGACGACCAGGATCCGGTTCTCCGTCATGAAACGCTCCTTGGGTCGAGCCGCGCGGGCGGCCGTGCTTCTCCCGTCCGTCCCGCTTGTTATCGGTCAGATTGCAAGGGGCTTGAGTCCGAAGGTGCAGGAATCCTCATCAGGCGACGCCCGGCCGGGGCAGAATGCAACGGCGGCTACACGGCGAGCAGGTCGGGAGCGGCGGCGGCCCCGGCGGTGTCCAGCACCAGGGGCAGGTCGATGCGGAACTCGGCGCCCCCGTCCGGCGCGGCGCCGACCAGGATCTCGCCCCCGTGGGCCGTGACGATGCGCTGCACGACGGGCAGCCCGAGCCCGGTGCCGCCGGTCTTGGTGGTGACGAAGGGGCGGAACAGCGTGTCCCGCACCTCCGGCGCGATGCCCGGCCCGGTGTCCGCGACGACGAGGCGGCAGACGGAGTTGTCGTCGTCCAGCGTCGCGCCCAGCGTCAGCGTGCCGCGGCCGTCCATCGCCTCGCAGGCGTTGAGCGAGAGGTTCAGCAGCACCTGCTGCATCTGCTCGGGGTCCATGAGCACCAGCAGGTCGTCGGGTTCGATCGCGGTGACGATGCGCAGGCCCTCGCGTCCCTGCTGGTGCATGCGGACCTGGAAGGCGATGTCCTCCAGGAAGGGCTTCAGCTCCGCCAGCTGGCGGACCGCCGGCCGCAGCCGGGCGTAGGCGAGGAAATCGCTGACGATGCGGTTGACCCGCTCGCTCTCCTTCAGGATCAGCGCCAGCAGCCGCTGCTCCTGGCCGCCGACCTCCATCTCCGCGGACAGCAGCTCCGCGCTGCCGCGGATGCTGCCCAGAGGGTTGCGGATCTCGTGCGCGATGCTGGCGGACAGCTCGCCGATGGCGGCCAGCCGGTCGTTCTCGCGCATGCGCTCGCGCAGGGCGTTGACCTCGCTCAGGTCCTGGAAGATGGCGACGGCGCCGGCCTGGCGGCCCGCCTCGTCGCGGACGGGGTGGACGCTGATCCCGACGGGCAGCTGCCGCCCCTCGGGCAGGGTCAGCAGGATCTCGCGGCGGGCCACCGCCTCGCCGCCGGCCAGCACCTGGACCACGGCGCGGGCGAACTCGCGGCGCCCCTCGTCGAAGGCGTCGGCGACGGTCTGGCCGGCGAGATCCTCCTCGCGCACGCCCAGGATGCGCGCCGCGGCGGGGTTCGCGCGCTGGATGACGCCGTGGCGGTCGGAGATCACCAGGCCGCTGCCGAGGTTCGCCAGGACGTTGCGCAGGTCGGTGCGCAGCGACCGCTCGCGCGCCGACGCCAGGCGTCCCTCGGCGCGCGCGCGCCGCAGCCGGCGCAGCAGCTCCGCGCTCGCGATCAGCAGCAAGCCCGACAGGGCCCAGGGCATCGGCGGCCTCCCGGTCGCGCCGCGCACCGCGCGCGGCTCACCGGAAGATCATCGGCCGGCCCGGCCGGAACTTGACCCGCCGGTGCGGCCGGCGGCGGGTTTCGTGTCGAAGAGCAGCAGCGGGCCGAGACGCGCCGACAGCTTCGGACCGATGCCCTTGACCCGCCGCAGGTCCTCCTGGTCGCGGAACGGCCCGCCGCTCTCCCGTTCGGCCACGATGCGGCCCGCGAGCACCGCACCGACGCCCGGCAGGCAGGTCAGGGTATCGACGGTGGTGAGGTTGACGTGGAAGGGCGGCGCCGGCGGCGCCGGCGCGACCTCCTCGACGACCAGGGCCGGCAGCATCGCGTCCAGGAAACCCGGTTCGCGCCAGGCGCCGTCGGCGTCCACGAGCAGGGCGTGGCGGACCCAGCGGCCGGCCAGCACCGCGACGAACAGCAGCAGCAGCCCCGCGGCCTCGCGTCGGGTCACGTCGTCTCCGGCCGGCGCGCGCCGGCGGCGGGGAGGCGGTCGTGGGCGTGGGAGACGCCCGTGGCGGGAATCGTGGCGGGAGGTCAGCGCCTCAGGGTCCACTGCAGGCGCCAGCGCATCTCGCGTCCCGGGGACGGGACCAGATCGTCGACGGCCGTGGTCACGCCGGTGAGGTTGCGCAGCTCGATGCCCAGGTCCGCGCCGACCAGGCGGAACGAGCCCAGCAGGTGGTGCAGCGTGCGGGCCGGCACGTCGACGGCCCCGCCGGGGAGCCAGGGATCCGCCATGGCGCCGCGGTACTCCAGGACGTAGCCCACCTCGAGGATGCCGTCCTCGCGGAAGGCGTGGCGCTCCCAGAACACGTTCAGCACGGCGGACCGTTCCGGCGGCAGGGCCAGCGGCGAACCGGCGCCGACGTCGGTCCCGCGCCAGCTCGCCGACGCCTCCCAGCGCAACCAGCCGGCCAGGCGGACGGCGCGCGCGGCGGCGATCGTCGCGGCCCAGCCCTCGAGCTCCACGTCGTTGGCCCAACGGCCCGTCGCCGCGCCGGGGGTTTCCGCGCGCCAGCCGATGCCGTCGCGCAGCCGGCGCCACGTCGCGTCGAACCGTACCTCATGCCCGGCGAAACGGCCGTCGGCGGCGAGCGTCGCCTCGGTGAGGTCCTCCCAGCCCAGACCGCGCGCCGGCAGCAGCACGACGGGCCGGCCGTCGGAGTACACGCGTTCGGCCGTGAACAGTTCGTCCAGCCGCGGAGCCCGTCCGCCGCGGCTCAACCCCACGCGCAGCGGCCCGCCGGCAGGCCGCCAGGCGGCGCCCAGGTGCGGCGACCAGCCGGCGAGTTCGTGCCAGCGGCCGGCGCACTCGAGGCGCCAGTCGGCCGACGTCCGGACCGCGCCGTCCGGCGGACCCCAGACGGCGATGACGTGCGCCTCGTGGCCCGTCGCGCCCACACGCGCGGTGTCCGCCCCCGCCCAGGCCGCGGTGCCCGCGGCGTCGTCGGACAGCCGCCAGGACGCGACCTGCGCGTCCAGCCGCCAGGCGCCGCGGCCGAGTTCCAGGCGGGCGCCGTCGCGGGCCGTCTCCACCTTGCGGTCGTCGGCGCCGATCTCCCGCACCACGTCCACGCGCGAGGACCACAGGCCGGCGCTCAGCTCCCCGTCGCCCCAGGCCTGCCGCCAGCGCGCGGTCGTGCGGTCGCCCCAGGTCTCCTGGCGAAGCGCGCCGTAGCGAGACAGGCCGGTCTTGTGGCGGCGATCGCGGGCGTAGCCCACCGCCAGCGTCGAAGCATCGGGGAAGCGGCGGATCAGGGTCGTGCGGGACAGGCGCGAGCGGCTCTCGGCGACGCCGGCCGTGACGCTGCCGTCCTGCGGCAGTTCGTCGAGCAGCTCCTCGAAGTCGAAGCGCGCTTCCCAGGGCGCTTGCTGGGTGCGCAGGGAGAGCCTTCGCAGGTAGGTGTCCCCCGCCCCCTTGAAGAAGGCGCTGTCCAGCAGGCTGCTGCCCGTGTCCGCCGGGCAGGACACCCAGGAGAGGCTCGGCGCGCCGCCGCCGCGCGGGTCCTGGGCGAAGCCGACCCGTGCGAGGTCCACGCCGGCCAGCGACCAGGTCCAGGGATCGTCGGCCCAGCGGTGCCCGAGGTTCAGCGGCAGACCGTCGAGTTCGGCGAACGGGACGGCGTCGTCGCCGGGCAGGTGCAGCGCGAGCAGGGGCGCACCCGGCGCGCCGTCCCTGACGGCGATCAGCGGCGTGCTGCGGCCCAGCAGGTCGGCGACGTCGCCGGCGAAGGGCACCCAGAGCGCGCGCGAACCGGTCGGCACCTCGACCAGCGCCGACGACCAGACGCCGGCCGGCGCGACGGCCTGCGCGCCGGCCGTCATGGCCGGGACCACGGCCAGCACCAGCGCCGCGGCGGCGGCCGGGAACGCGCGGGTCGGGCGTCCCCGCCTCATCGCGCCGCCAGCCGGCGACCGTCGCGCCACACCTCGCGCACGGGATTGCGCCCGGCGTGGTAGGGCACCAGGCGGAAGTCGTCGACGTCCAGCACCAGGAAGTCCGCGGCGCGGCCCGGCGCCAGCGAACCGACCTCGTCCTGGAGGCCGAGCGCCCAGGCGGCGTTCACCGTGCAGGCCGCCAGGGCCTCGGCCGGCGTCAGGCGCATCTGGGTGCAGGCGATGGACTGGATCAGGGGCACCGAGGCGATCGGGCAGCTGCCGGGATTGAAGTCGGTGGCCAGGGCCACCGCGACGCCCGCCGCGATCATCGCCCGCGCCGGGGCGTAGCCGCGCAGCCCGAGCGAGAAGACCGTCCCGGGCAGCAGCACCGCCACGGTCGGCGACCCCGCCAGGGCGGCGATGCCCGCGTCGTCGATGCGGATGAGGTGGTCCGCCGAATCCGCCCCCAGGCGCGCGGCCAGGGCCGCGCCCCCGAACGGCTCCAGCTCGTCGGCGTGGACGGTGGCGCGCAGGCCGAGTTCCCGGCCACGGCGCAGGATCGTCGCGGTCTGCTCGAGGTCGAAGACCGACGGCTCGCAGAAGACGTCCAGCCGCTCGGCCAGCCCTTCGCCGGCGATGCGCGGCAGGATCTCCTCGCAGATCAGCCGGACGTAGTCGTCGCGCCGGTCCCGGTACTCCGGCGGCACCTCGTGGGCGGCGAGGCAGGTGCGGACCACCCGCAGGCCGACCGCGGCGGCCGCATCACCGGCGATGCGGAGCATGCGGGCCTCGTCGTGGAGAGACAACCCATATCCGCTTTTTATTTCTATGGTTGTGGTACCATATTCGAGTATTTCACGAAGACGGGCGACCGTCAATTCCTGCAGATCGTCGTCGTCACGCTCACGCAGGTCCCGCACCGAGGATTGGATCCCGCCGCCGGCCGCGGCGATCTGCAGGTAGGTCTCGCCACGCAGGCGGCGCTCGTACTCGTCCTGCCGGGTCCGCCCGAACACGGCGTGGGTGTGGGGGTCGACCCAGCCGGGCACGACGCAGCGGCCGCCGGCGTCGTGGACGGCGCGGGGCGCGCCGCAGCGGGCCAGCAACTCCGCCTGCGGTCCGTAGGCCAGCACGCGCCCGCCGGCCACCGCCAGCGCCGCCCCGCCGACCAGGCCGGGGTCGTCGAGAGCGGCGCCGCGCCGCGGACCGGCGCACGCATCGGCCGGAGCGTCCGGAGTGTCCAGCGTGCACAGCTGGCCGATGTTCCGCACCAGCAGGTCCGGCCCCGCGGCCAGGGCGGCGTCGTTGCCGCAGACGACACGGTCGATCGAAGCCATCATCACTCCCGTGCGGCGAAGCCCGCCCCGTCGTCCGCGGGGACGGGACGCTCGGCGTCGAAGAAGGCGCCCGTCCGGCGGACGATCTCGTCCGCATCGGCGCAGTAGGTGACCGGCGACGGCAGCGCCTGCAGGAAGGTCATGCCGTAGGGCTTGCCGTGCAAGCGGCTGTCGAGCAGCACCACCACGCCCCGATCCCGGCGCGAGCGGATCAGGCGGCCGACGCCCTGCCGCAGCCGCAGGACGGCGTCGCGGACCACGAAATCGATGAAGGCGTTGTCGCCGTTGGCCGCGATGCGCTCGCACTTGGCCTCGACCCAGGGATCGGTCGGCACCGCGAACGGCAGCTTCGTCACCACCAGGATCTCGAGGTCGGACCCGGGCAGGTCGACCCCCTCCCAGAACGTGCTGGTGCCGAGCAGCAGGGAATGGCGCTCCTGCCGGAAGCGGGTCATCAGCTCGCCGGCGCCGGCGCCCGAGCCCTGCACCAGCAACACGGGCCGCGGGGCGGGCCAGCCCGTCGGTCCCGACCGGTCGAGCGCCTCGCGCAACCGGCCCGCGACCCCTTGCAGCGCGGCGTACGAGGTGAACAGGACCATGGTCTTGCGGGGCGCCACGCGCAACAGGCGCTCCACGAGGTCGGCCACCGCCGCCTGCCAGGCCGGCGTGTCGGGCGTCGGGAAGTCGGGCGTGGTCAGGAAGCGCGCCTGCTCGCGGTAGTCGAAGGGGCTGGGCACCAGCGACGTCACCGTGCTGCGGCCCAGACGCCCCACGCCGAGTTCGCGCTCCATGTAGCTGAAGTCCTCCCCCACGCCCAGCGTCGCGCTGGTCAGCACCGGCGCGAGTTTGGAACGGCGCCAGAGATCTCCCAGCAGCGGCCCCGACTCCAGGCGCGTCGCTCCCGCGGCGATCAGGCCCTGCTCCCGACCGGGTTCCAGCCAGACCACCCAGTCCGGGTCGTCCTCGGTGGTCAGGAAGGCCACATCCTGCTGCAGCCGCGCCGCCATCTCGACGGCGCGGGCGAGCGTGCCCAGCTCGTCGGCCAGATCGTCGCCGACCGCCGGCGCGCTCTCCAGGCCGGCGGCGAAATCGGCGTAGGCCCGGTCGACCGCGGCGGCGGCGTCCAGGAACGCGGTGGTCCGCACCGTCAGCGGTCCGAAGGTCTCGTCGCGGTCGTGGACCCGCACCTTGCCGTGCAGGCGCTGCTGGCCGCGCCGTTCGACGAACAGGGCCTCGAGCGCCGCGAACCAGGCGCGGTAGGCGGCCAGCGCTCCCTGCAGCGCGAGCACGAGGTCGGCCAGCCGCGCCGCCGCCGTCTCGCCGACCTCGCCGCCGCGGGACAGCTCCGCGATCAGCCGCCGCGGGACGGACGGGAAACCGCCCGGGCTGCGGGCGGGTTCCCCGAGCAGGTCCTCGATGATCACCGAGCGGGAGGCGTCGCAGCGGATCTCGAAGGCGTCGAGCGCGGCCTGCGGCAGGCGGTGCGCCTCGTCGACCACCACCGCGTCGTACTCGCCGATCAGCGTGTGCCCCGCCGCGAAGTCGACCATCAGCAGGGCGTGGTTGACGACGACCAGGCGGGCTTCGCGGGCCAGGCGGCGGGCGCGCTGCACGTGGCACTCGCGCGGGCCGTAGCACACCGAGGGCGAGCACGGCTCCGGGGTGTCGAAGATCTCCGGGACGTGGCGGCGCAGCACCGGGTGGTCCTGCACCTCCTCGCGCAGGCCGTCGGTCGTGGCCGCCAGCCAGAGCCGCAGCGACGCCTGGGCCCACGACTCGGCGGGCGTGACCGCCGAGCGCTCCAGGAAGCGCCGCTCGCCGGTGCGGCAGAGGTAGTTGCTGCGCCCCATCAGCAGGCGGTGCTCCACCTCGGGGACCGACCCGGCGAGCAGGGGCAGGTCCTGCTCCAGCAGCTGGGATTGCAGCGTGCGCGTCTGGGTCGAGACGACGCCGCGCGCGCCCGTGCGCCGCAGGTGGGTCAGCAGCGGCGCGAGGTAGGCCAGGGTCTTGCCCACGCCGGTGCCCGCCTCGATCAAGAGGGGGTTGGACGTGCGCAGGGCCTCGGCCACGTCGCGGGCCATGATCCCCTGCTCCGCGCGCGGGGTGAAGGAGGGGCCGTAGAGCCGGCCGAACTCCGCGGGGTCCTCGAGCCAGGCGGCCAGGGCTTCGGGATCGTCGGGCGGCGGGTGCGCGGCCGCGAGGCCCGACGGGAACGGACCCACCGCACCGTCGCCCCGCGGCTGGGCCGCGAACGGGACCGTCTGGCCGTCGAAGGGGTCCGTGGCGCCGCCCGCGGCCAGGGCGTCGAACAGGTCCAGCAGGGACGCGGCGTGCGGCAGGGGCGCGAGCAGGCGGCGCACGTCCCGCTTCAGGTCCGCCGGCAGCCCCTGCCAGCGGGCAAGCCCGGTCCAGAGGCGGCCGCCCTCGCGCCGCAGGGCCTGTTGGCCGGCGAGCGGGTCCTGCAGCTGCAGGCGGTTGCCCTGCCCGGCCGCGAGGGGGTCGAGCAGCGCCCAGACCAGCCCGCGCGGCGCCAGCAGGCAGCCGTCGCGCGACGCGAGGTCCGTACCGGGACCGTCCACGAGGATCCAGGCGCCGCGAAGCTCGCCGCCCGGCCGTTCCAGGGTGGCGATCTCGAACAAGCGGCCGGGATCGCGCGCGTCCTGCAGCAGCACCGGCGCGGCGGGATCGTCGTTGCGCAGCGAGAGGAACAGGCGGCCGTCGCCGGCTTCAGGCGCCATCGTCGACGCCTTCCCGGCGCAGGCGCTGCAGCCAGGCCTCCTCGTCGAGGATCTCGACGCCGAGCTCCCGCGCCCGGTCGAGCTTGCCGCCGGGATCCGTGCCGGCGATCACGGCGTCGGTCCGGCGGCTGACGTCGGCGGCGACCTTGGCGCCCAGGCGCAGCAGCAGGGCCTTGGCCTCGCTGCGGGGGCGGGTGGCGAGCGTGCCGGTCAGCACGAAGGTGCGGCCGCGGAACCAGGTCTCGGCCGGCGGCGGCGCCGTCGCCGCGGCCTCGACCGGCAGCAGGAAGCCGAGCGCGACGAGCTCGTCGAGCAGGCGCCCCACGTCGTCGCGCGCCAGGAAGGCCGTGATCTTGCGCGTCATCTCCCCGCCCACGCCGTAGAGGGCGGTCATGCCCGAAGGGTCCGCCGCGCGCAGCGCGTCGATGCCGGGGTAGGCGTCCGCCAGCGCGGCGGCCGTCGTCACGCCCACCTCGGGGATGCCCAGGGCGAACAGCTTGGCGGCCCAGGGCCGCTGCGACGCGCGCGCGATCCCCTGCACGAGCGCGGCCGCCGATTTCCCGGCCCAGCCCGGCAACGCGGCCACGGCGTCGGCGTCGAGGCGGAAGAGGTCGGGCAGGTCGCGCACCAGGCCGGACTCGAGCAGCTGGGCCACGCCGCGCTCGCCGAGCCCTTCGATGTCGGCGGCGTCGCGCCCCGCGAAGTGCCGCAGCCGCCGGGCGACCTGCGCCGGGCAGAGCGGGTTGGGGCAGCGCACCGCGACCTCGCCTTCGGGCCGCACCGCCGGCGTCGCGCAGACGGGGCAGCGGTCCGGCGGCGGCACCGCCCGGGCGTCGGCGGGGCGCCGTTCGAGCAGGACGCGCACGACCTTCGGGATGATCTCGCCCCCCTTGGCCACCACCACGGCATCGCCCACGCGCAGGTCCTTGCGCGCGATCTCGTCCCAGTTGTGCAGCGTCGCGCGCTGGACCGTGGTGCCGCCGAGCAGGACCGGCTCCAGCTCGGCGACCGGGGTGATCACCCCGGTGCGGCCGACCTGCAGGACCACGTCGCGCACGCGGGTCTCGGCCTCCTGCGCCGCGTACTTGAAGGCCAGGCCCCAGCGCGGGGCCTTGGCCGTGGCCCCCAGCGAGGGGTGCAGGCCCAGCTCGTCGACCTTGATGACGGCGCCGTCGATGACGTGGTCGAGGTCGTCGCGCAGGCCCTCCAGCTCCGCGAGGTGCGCGGCGATCTGCGCGGCGCCGTCGGCCAGGCGCAGGAAGCCGTTGACCGGCAGCCCGAGCTCGCGCAGCGCCGCCATCTCGTCGCCGTGGGTGGCCAGGCCCGTCTCCTCGCCGTCCAGGCCGAGGATCTGGTAGCAGAAGAGCGAGAGGCCGCGGGCGGCCACCGCCGCCGTGTCGAGCGTCTTGAGCGTGCCGGCGGCGGCGTTGCGCGGGTTGGCGAGCTGAGGCAGGCCCGCCTCCTCGCGCAGCCGGTTGAGCTCGCGGAAGCGGGGCAGCGACAGGTACGCCTCGCCGCGCACCTCGATGGAGCGGGGGCGCCCCGGCAGCCGCTCGCGCCAGCGCGGCGGCAGCCGCGGCGGCACGCCGGCGATGGTCAACGCATTGGCCGTGACCACGTCGCCCGCGCGCCCGTCGCCGCGCGTGAGGGCCGTCGTCAGCACGCCCTCCTGAAAGCGCAGCGCCAGGGCCACGCCGTCGATCTTGGGCTCCACGGTGTAGCGCACGTCGGCGCGGCCCGTCTCCTTGCGGACGCGCTCGTCGAAGGCCGCGACCTCCTCGAGGTCGTAGCTGTTCTGCAGGCTGATCATCGGTCGGCTGTGCGGCAGCGAGGGGAAGCGGGCGTCGCTGTCGTCGCCCACGCCCGCGGTCGGGCCGGCGGCTGCGGCCAGTTCGGGGAAGGCGGCCTCGAGCTCCGCGAGGCGGCGGACCAGGGCGTCGTACTCGCCGTCCTCGATCTCGGGCTCGGCGCGGCGGTAGTAGAGCTCGTCGTGGCGCGCGATCTCCGCCCGCAACGTCCGCACCGCCTTGCGCGCCTCGCGGGTGTCCATGCCTCGCTCCCACCGGTTGTCAGAAGGACTGCAGCAGAACGACGTGCAGCTTGGCGTCCTCGAAGCGGAACGCGCCGGGAAAGCCGATCGCGAGGGAGACCTCGCCGGCGGCCGAGGCCGTCAGCAGGCCCAGCCCGTAGCCGCGCAGGCGGCTGATGGTCGTGATCCGCGCCGTCGCATCCGCGGGGTCGACGGCGACGTCGCGAACGTACCCCAGGTCCAAGAAGGTGTAAACACGCGAGCGGTCCGGTCGTCCCCAGCGCAGTTCGATCGCCGCCGCCGCCACCCGTTCGCCGTGGTACTGGTCCTCCAGGTAACCGCGCAGGCTGCGCGCGCCGCCGAGCCGGTACTGCTCGGTGAGGGGGACGGCGGCTTCGTCGCCGCGCAGGTCCCGGAAGCGGCCCGTCACCGCCGTGCTCGTGGCCGGCCCCCACCAGCGCTCGAAGCCGAGGTCCGCCTCGACCATGGTCTGACGCGCCTCGCCGGACGACGCGCCGGGGACGGCGCCGTCGCCGGTGCGCAGTTCGGCGCCGCGGCGGGCCGATTCCAGGGTGAAGGCGCCCGACCAGCCGTTGCGCGCCGGATCGCCGCGCCGTCGCAGGATCCCCGCCCGGGTGCGCCAGCGGGACGTGCCCGACCAGGCGCCGTCGACGTAGGTGCTGCGGTCGCGCCCCAGCCCGAATTCCACGCCCCAGGGACCGGTGACCGGCAGGAGCAGGCGGCCGTCCAGGTGGAAACGCGTGGAGACATGCTGCTGGACTTCGTGGCCGACGGACAGGGACGCATCAAGCGGCGTGCCGCCGACCAGCGGTTCGCGCCAGCCGAACTCGAGGCGGGAACGCTCGCGGCCGTCGTCGGTCCAGAGCAGGTCCATCCCGCGACCGCTGCCGGCGAGGTTCGTCAGGCGCAGGTCCACCTGCCCGCTCAGGCGCGAGGCGCCGTCCTGCCCGTCGCGGCTCAGCCCGAGCATCACCGAGGCGCGGTTCGGCCGCGACTTCAGGCGCACCGGCCAGTGCACGCCGACCGCCGCGGCGTCCCCGGTCGCGTAGACGACGGGCTCGCCGACCTCGGCGTAGATGTCGCGCAGCTGCAGGCGGCGTCGCGCCGCGGCCAGCGCCGACTCGCGGAAGCGCGACCCCGGGGCGAGCCGCGCCGCCTTGGCCAGGAATTCCGACCCGCGACCACCGGGCAGGTCGGAGGTCATCGGGCCGAAGTCCACGGCGGGTCCGGGCACGAGGATCGCCGTGACGTCCAGCAAGGGCCGGTCCCCGCGGATCGCCGCGCGCCGCACGATCCAGTGCGCGAAGGGGTGGCCGGCCTCCCCCGCCGCGTGCAGCAGGCCCGCCACGGCGCGCCGCCAGACGTCGGCGTCGACGGGGTCGTCCGGGCGCGGCAGCCAGCGGGCCAGGGCGGCGGCGCGCCCCGGGAAGTCCTCGCCCTCGACACGCACCTCGCCGTGCAGGTAGCGCGGTCCCGGCTCCACCACCAGCGCCGACCCGCTGTCCGGGTCGACCGGCTCCACGCGGCAGCCCAGGTACCCGCGCTCGAGCCAGCGGTCGCGCACCAGGGAGGCGGCCGGGCGCCATGACCCGCCGCCCGGCCGTGCCGGATCCGCGAGCCAGCCGGGCAGGGAATCCTCCCTCGCCTCGGCGGTCAAGACGGCGATGCCGGCCGGGAGGGACGACAGCCACGCCGCGTCGTCACGGAGCAGTTCCTGCAGGCCGCGATCGCCGACCGCCGCGGCCGACAGGCGGACCGACGGCGCCGGCGCGGCGACGGCCGTGGCGCCGCACAGCAGCGCGATCAGCAGGACGCTAGAACCGGGCCGTCGATTCCAGGCGGACATCGTGCTGCCACCCCCTCTCCCCCAGCCGACGGCCGAAATAGCCGGCGGTGACGGTCAGGGTCGGCGACGGGGTCCAGGCCAGCCGGGACGCGGCCTCGACGTTGCCGCCGGGATAGGGGTAGAAGTACGGGCGCAGCGCGCCCGGCGGCTCGTCGGCCTCCACCCACGACCAGCGCAGCTCGGCGTACCCCGTCCAGCGGCGCTCGAACCGCAGGCGGGCCTGCGGCTTCAGGCCCCAGTCGCGCTGCCGGACGCCGGAGACGAGGTCGCGGCGCTCGGTGCGGTCCAGCGCGATCACCAGATCGTTGCCGGGCGACGGCCGGCGGCTGGCCTCGACCTCCCAGCCCGTGGTCAGCGAGTCGTAGGGGCGGTTGCTGGCGACCGCCTGCTCGCGGTTCGCGCGGGTCTCGTCGGTGCGCGTGGCGCGCAGGCGCAGGCTCGTGCGCTCGTCGAGGTTGCAGGTCAGCGTGCCCTGGTGCAGGCGGCGCAGCCGCTCCTCGGGGTGGGTCGCGTACTGGCGGTCGAGGCCCTCGTCGAACTCGAAGCGCCCGCGCAGGTCCCAGCGCTTCAGGTGCCGCAGCAGCCACAGGTCCTGCCGCAGGGAGATCTCGCCCAGCACCGTGTCCCGCTCGTCGAGGATCCGCGCGGGATCCAGGCGCATCAGGCCGCCGACGTCGTCGGTCCGGCTGCGGCCGCGCACGGTCGCGCGCGTCACCGACTGCCAGGCGCCCCAGAGGCGGTCCTTGCCCAGCACGGAGAAATCCTGCCGCCAGGAGAGGTCCGCGGTCACCTCCGTGGTGGCGATCAGCGAATCGGTGCCGACGGTCACCACGTCGAAGTCTCCCAGGTCGTAGCCGACGAAGGCGCCGCTCTGGTCGTAGTCCCCCTGCCGCAGGCCGACGAAGAGGATCTGGCGGTCGAGCACCTCGCTGCGGCTGCTGTCCACCGCGTAGACCAGACCCCAGTCGCTGCCCGCGCGGTCCCAGCGGCCGTGCAGGTCGACGCGCGCGAGGCGCGTGGTGAGGTCCTGCCCGTCCGGGACTTCGACCCGCCGCAGCGTGCCGTCCGCGGTCAGGCGGACGCCGCCCAGCTCCGGCGTGCCGAGTCGCCAGCGCGCGGTGCGGCTGTCGCGGTCGCGCACCCAGTGCCCGGTGCGCAGGCTGTCGGCCAGCCCGCGCTCGAAGCTGGCGCCCCAGGCCCAGGCGGCGTCGGCCGGGGCATCCAGGCCGGCGGTCCAGCGACGACGGCGGGCGCCGGCCGTCCGGCCCGCCGGCGCCGCAGCGTCGGCGTGCTGGGCGCGCTCGTAGACGAAGGACGGGCGAACGATCACCGCGTCGACGCCGATGCCGTGGCTCTGTTCGCGCCGCAGGACATCCAGCGGGTCGACGTCGTCCTCGCTGCGCGCCTCCTGCCAGCGCGAGGCGCCGTCCAGACGGCCCCAGGCCCAGCCGGCCTCGGCGCCGGCGCGCCGGGCGTCCAGGGCCGCGCCGTGGGACAGGCGGCCCCACTGCCCTTCCAGGCGCAGGCGGCGCCTCCCGCCGCCCGTGGTCAGCGAGCCCGTCGCCGACGACTCCGCGTCGCGCTCCTGCAGGAACCCCTCGCGGCGGGCGCGGTCCCCCAGGCCCCAGCGCTCGTAGCGGAAGCGGTCGCGCGCCAGTTGGAACGGCGCGAAGCGCGCCCCGAGGTCCTCGTGCGACGCCTGCAGCGCGACGACGCCCACGCGCCTGCCGCCCGGACGCCATGGTCGCTCGCCGATGTCCAGCGCGGCGCGCAGGGCGGTGCCCGCGTCGTCGCCGTCGCTCCTGGCGGACAGGACGTTGGCGTCGAGGCTGCTCGCGTCCCACTCCACGGACACCAGAGGGCGGCGGGCGTCGCCGAGCGTCGCCAGGAACGTCGCCAACCGCTGCGACGACGGCGCGGGCAGCAGCCGGCCGATCCGGTAGGAGCCGCCCCCCGGACCGCGGTATTCGTAGACGGTCTTGCCCAGGGCCGTCAGCGAGGCGATGCCGTAGTCGCCCAGCCCGGGACCCGCGTCGAAGAACTCGACCAGGTGGTCGCCGGCGAGCGTGTCGTGCACCGCCACCTGGATGCCGCCCACCCAGTCGAGACGGTAGTCCCCCGTCCCCGCCGCGACGGCGGTGAGGCCCGTGGCCACGGCGGGCTCGTCGCCCGCTGCGGCGAGGACCGCCCGGTCCGCATCCGAGAGTTCGCCCGTCCGCAGGCGGGCGGGGTCGTCCCGTTCGCGGACCAGCCGCATCGTCAGCGCGGCCGTGCGCCCGCCGAGGGGACCGACGTCGACGGCGGCCTGCGCCTGCGCGCCGGCCACGGTGCGGGAGTACGGTCCCTCCCCCTCCTCGAACTCCACGACGATCTCCGAGTCGGCGGTGACCAGGCGGCGGTAGGTGAAGGTGACCGTGCCGCGCACGTAGTCCACGACGTAGTCGCGGTCGGCGCCGCGCGTCATCGGCCGGCCGTCCAGGCGCACGCGCTCGCTGCCGGCGACCAGGAAGACGCCGGCCCCGCCGGCGCCCAGCTGGTACGGACCCTGGTTCGCCTCCTCGCCGCGGATCTGGACGGTGCGGTACAGGCCGCGCGGCGAGCCGGCCAGCACCGCGACGCCGGCGGCGCCCGGGCGGGCCTCCAGCACGAAGCCCTGCAGCTTGCGCCGGTAGTCGCCGAAGGCGGTGCCGCCGCGTTCGGCCACGAAGTCGCCCAGGACGGCGTTCCAGCGCGGCGCGCTCAGCTCCACCCGCACGCGGTCGATGTCGCGCAGCTCCTCGGTGTTGCCCTCCGGCACCACCGGCAGGTTGTCGTCCGACAGCGCGGCGCGCACCGAGATGGTCTCGGTGAGTCGGCCGGAGATGTCCAGGCGGAGGTTCTGGTCCACGCTGAGGTCGCGGCGGTTGCCCGACGCCATGCGCACGGACTTGCTGCCGCTGACCAGCAGGTCGTCCAGCGGCGCGCCGTCCGGGAGCGCCGACGGCGACGCGCCGGCCGTCGTCGCGGGAGCGTTCGCGTCGACGGCCGGCGGCGGCCCGCGCACCGCGTGCAGCTCCTCGTCGGGCGGCGCCGTGGCCGGGACGAAGTCGTAGGCGAGGCGGACGGCGACGACGACCGCGCCCGGCTCGCCCAGCGGGCGCAGCGGGTACCAGAGGCCGCGCGTCACGTCGAGCCGGTAGTCCGTGTCGGCGCGCCAGGTCACGCCGGCGACGACCGCTTCGAAGCCGTCGGCGAGCACGAAGGGGTGGGACAGGACGAGGCTCGCGGCGCCCGGCGGCAGCAGGCGCCACTCGGTCTCGTGCAGCGCGGTCGGGGGACCGGCCGGATCCGCCCGGGTCGCGGCCGCGCCGGCGCCCAGCAGCGCGAAGGCCGCCAACAGCCGCCACGCGGACCGCAGCACGGGATGCCGCACGCCGCGCACGGCCGCTCCTATCGGTAGAGGATGCGGTAGATCAGCACCGCCTGGCGATCGCGGTCGGCGACCGCCAGCAGGTCGTCGGGGCCGACCGCGACGTCGATGGGCAGCTGCGGCGTCGCGAGCAGGCCGAGCGAGGAATCCGTGCTGAACAGGTGCGAGAGGTCCGGCGCGTAGACGTGCACGGCCCGTCCCGCGGGGTCGGCCACGAACAGGTTGCCGTCGGGGTCGGTGTCCAGGCCCTGCGGGGTCAGCAGCACGTTGTGGCGGTCGAACTCGCCGCCGACCACCTGCTCCAGGAAGCCTAGCCGCGAGAAGTGCTGCAGGCGGCGGTTGGCGCGGTCGGCCACGACGAAGCTGCCGTCGTTCAGGAAGGCGACCCCGCTGGGCTCCTGGAACTGCTCGCGGTGCGAGCCGGGGCCGCCGACCGTGGTCTGGATCGCCAGGAACGAATCCAGCAGCAGCGCCTGGCTCTCCGAGGCGTCGGTGAAGACCAGCCGGCCGTCGAGGTCCACGTCGAAGCTGGAGGGCAGCCGGTCGAAACCGGGATCGAGGTGCGCGAAGCTCACCAGCTGGTCCTGGTACGCGCCGCCGAGGTCGTAGCGCAGCAGGCTGCGGCCCTCCATGTCCAGCACCAGCACCTTGAAGTGGTCGATCCGCACGTCGACGGGCCGGAAGAAACGCGACCCGGGGCTGTCGAACTGGAACCAGAGGTCGTCGGACGGGCTGTAGCCGTGGACGCGGCCGGCCTTCTCGTCGCAGAGGTAGAGGCTGCCGTCGCCGTACCAGCAGACCGCGGCCAGACCTTCCAGCGGGTAGTAGGGGGCCGAGCGCACGTTCTCGTAGGCGAGCAGGAATTCGAGGGCGTAGGGCCGGGCCGCGGCTTCTTCGGCCACGGCGTCGTCGGCCGTTTCCCGGACCGCGGGCGCGGCGTCGTCGCCCTCGCGCAGCGGCGGCGCGGGCGCGCAGCCGCCGAGGAGGGCGGCGAGGCTCAGAACGAGCGCGAGATGACGCATGCCGTGCCCCCGTGCCCGCCCTGCGGGCGTGACTCGAGGTCGAGCTCGAGACCGGCGACCTCCAGCAGGTGATCGCCCGCGCCGGCGCCGCGGACCGCGTCGTAGGCCGACACGGCGCGGTTGATGATCGCGAACAGGATCATGAAGTCGCGTCGGGCGTAGGCGCTGCTCGCGTCGGAGCGCAGGTCCTGGTAGTTCCCGCGGTGGTCCTCGCTGCGCCACAGCCAGCCTTCGGCGGGGTCGAGCAGCCCCGGCGCCGCGGCGGGGTCCAGGCCCTCGGCCCGGGCCTCCATCATCAGGGCGGTGTTGTAGTCCTCGCTCTCCATGAAGCGCCCCACCGCCCGCCAGTAGCTCTCGGTGTGCTCGGAATCCCGGACGCCGGCGAAGATCCGCGCGTAGTCGCGGTAGTCCTCGCTGTAGCCGCTCGCCTGGCTGTGGAAGACGTAGTAGGCGGTCCAGACCGCGACCTCCGCGCCGGCGAAGGCCAGGGCGCGGTCCCGGTCGCCGTTGTAGAACTGCCCGGCGCCGGGCAGCGCCAGCGACAGCAGTCCCGCCTTCAGCTTGCGGCCGAGGTCGTCCGGCCCGTCGCTCGTGGGTTCGCGGCGCACGCCGCCGACGGACGCGCCGCCGAGCTCCTGCACGTCCCAACGGGCAGAAGAAGCGGACAGGCCGGTCGCCGCCAGCTGCGCGGCCAGCAGGTCCGGGGCGGGATCGGCCGCCGCCGGGGAGGCGCACGCCGCCGCGGTCAACGCCGTCGCGATCACGATCCGTCGCAGGGACATGTGCATGGTCTGCCGCCTCGTCAGTAGGAGATGGACACGCCCAGCCGGCTGGAAGTCAGCCCGCGGGGTTCGGCGATCAGGGCCAGGTCGTGGCCGGCCACGTTCATGGCGGTCGACCGCCCGCCCGAGAAGACGCCCTGCAGGTAGGCCACCTGCACCATGCTGAACACGCGGGTGAACATGTTCAGGTAGACCAGCGTGTCGCGGTCGTTGAACGCGTCGTTGGATTCCTGGCGCAGCGCGCGGTAGGCCTCGCGGTGGGCCGAGACGCGCACGTCCTTCAGGATGCGGGTGTCCAGGTCAGTGGGATCGTCCCACGTCGGGTCCGTGTCCTGCCACCAGTTCGGCTGTCCGCGCGGGTCGATGAAATCGTCCCAGCCGAACACGAACTGGTCCCACTTGCCCGCGTTCTCGTAGTACTCGCGCTCGTCGGCTTCCCTCGAGACCCACAGGGACAGCTCCGTGTAGTCGAGCACCTGGTAGTAGAACGTGCCCGCCTCGTCGCCGGTGGCGTCGCCGAACGCGGCGCTGAGCCGCGCCTCGTCCCAGTGCGCGTCGAGGTAGTCGTAGAAGTCCTCCCGCTTCTGGTTGCCCAGGTCGTGGAAGTGCTTCACGCCGATCCAGGAGGCGACGTCCAGCGCCATCATGGCGTAGCCGCGCCTGTAGCCGAGGCTGGCCTCGCCGAGCCCGGGCACCAGCAGGGAGTACAGCATCGGGCGCAGGGAACCGTGACCGACGCCGGCCGGCGACGACGACAGCCGCGTGCCGCCGATGTCCGACTGCGGCAGGGCGGCGCGCTGCAGGGTCGGCGTCTCCGACACGGTCCTCTCCAGCAGCCAGCCGGCGCGGTCTCGCGCGGCCAAGGTCGAACCGGCGGCGGCGGCCGTCGCCGCCCACAGCAGGATCATCACGGCGAGGATCGGGTACGATCGCATGCTCTCACTCCCTCGCGCGGGCCTCGCCCGCGGCAGGACGGTCAGCGCTCCACCGCCAGGCGGAGCAGCCGGGTGACGTGTCCCTCGGCGGCGGGCGCCGTCAAGCGGACCAGGTAGACGCCGGACGCCAGCGCGTCCGGACTCCAGGGGATCTCCTCGAGCGTCCCGTCGCCGCCGTCGTGCCGCAGCTCCGCGACGCGCTCGCCTTCCAGGTTGAGGACCGTCAGGCGGGCCTCGCCGGTGCGGGCGCTCCAGTAGCGGAAGACGACGTCGCGGCCCCGCAACGGATTCGGGTAGGCGAGGAAGCGGTCGCGCTCCGCGTCCAGGGTCGACAGCTCGCCCAGATCGCTCGGCTCGCCGACGCGGCCGTCGCGGCCGGGGCCGCCCAGGGGGCCGAGCCAGCACGAGGTCGACGAGGCGGCGCGCGTCGCGGCGACGGGCAGCCACCCCACCGCCGAGCCGGTGACCGGGACGCCGCCGAGGCCGGGCGCGTTCCGGCCGCCGGGATCGGCGAGCCATAGCACGCGGCCGAGCTCGGGCTCGTCGCCCGCCACCAGCGCCGCGCCGCCGGCGTCGCCCCACTGCAGGGGCGAACGGGGCGCCAGGCGGCCCGACGCGTCCCACGCCAGCAGGTGGCCGCCGGTCGTGGTGGCCAGCACCTCGTTGCGGCCGTCCCCGTCGACGTCGAACACGACGACGGCGCCGTCGAGGGACGTCGGGGCGGCGAAGGGGAACTGGTCGGCGAGGTCCACGGGGAAGCCGGGCAACGGCGCGCCCGCGGCGGAGCAGGCGAGCAGGTGGGTCGCGGTCGCCAGGATCAGGTCGTCGCGCCCGTCGCCGTCGAGGTCGGCGACCGCCGGTTCGCCCGCCGGCGGGCCCCGCTGCGGCAGAGGCCAGGGAGCCGTCGCCGGCGCGAGGTGCGGGAAGAACACCACCGACACCGCGGCGCCGTCGGCGCCGAGGACGACGACCCGGGACGTGACGTCGTCCTCGAGCACGGCCACGCCGTAGCCGTCGGCGGCCGGGGCCAGCCCGAGACGGCCGCTGCTCGCGCCGTTTTCGCCGAGCCCTTCGACCGGGATCAGGAACCAGCGGTCCGCGGTCAGCAGCAGGAAGCGGTCGATGCCGAAGGCGGCGCGCACGAGGCGGGGTGCGGCCAGCACGGGACCGACCGGCTCGCCGGCGAGCGCGTCGAGGTCGACGGGCTCGCCCACGCGCGCGCCCTGCTCGTCCAGCAGCACGGCACGGCCGGGGCCGGTGCAGCACAGCAGCCGCGCCTCGCCGCCGGGGAGCCGACCGACGGCCGGTCCGTACGCCAGGGTGTCGGCCACGGCGATCGGTCCCCATAGGCGCGGCCAGTAGGCGCCGGCCACGAGGTTCAGGTAGGCGGAGACGCGACCGCCGCTCTCGCCGACCACCAGATGGTCGCGCCCGTTGGCGACGAAACGCGCCACCGCCGGCGGTCCGGCCAGGGACCCGTCGAGGAGCGCGGCCGCGCCGTCCGGCCAGTCCGGCGAACCCTGCGCGACGGGACGCCCCTCGGCATCGTAGAGGAAGAGGTAGGCCGGCTCGTCGGGCGCGCCTTCGGTGACGGCGTCGACGGGCAGCGAAGCGCAGGCCAACGCCGGGCTCGCCGCCGCCCCGCCGATCCCCTCGACCAGCCACGGGGTGACCGACGCGGTCGCCAGTCGGCGCGCGGCGGCCGGGTCGATCGCCGCCGGCAGGCGGACCGGATCGCCGGCGCGCAGCGGCAGCGTCCGGGCGGTGAACGTCATCGTCGCGCCCTGGGCCGAGATGTCCTCCATCTCGAACCCGGTCCACGCCCGCTCGTACGTGCGGGTGGCGGGCCTCCCCTCCTGCCGCAGCGCGGTGGTCGTGCCGGCGTGGAAGGGATCGCGCGCCGAACCGTAGAAGCCGAAGACGTAGGCATCGTAGACCCCGACGTCCTGGATGCCGTCGGCCTCCAGCAGCCGCAGGCCGTCGCCCTCGCCGTTGATCGTGTTGTCGGCGAGCCGGTCCTCGATGCGCGCCTCGTTCACGTGCCAGACCAGCAGGCCGCCGTCCGGCAGGAAGAAGTCGTACATGCCCGTGTTGCGCGAGGCCTCCTCCAGGGGGCCGGGGCCGTCCGGGTCCTCGAGGTCGCCGCCCATGTAGAGGAAGACGCCGGTCGCTTCGTCGCGCACGAAACCGATGCCGGTCTCGTCCGGCAGCTCGCCGCCGCTCAGCGGCACCCAGCGGTTCTCCACCAGGAAGAACTCGCGCGGCGAGACGCCGCCCAGGATCGCCTGCGGATCGTCGAGCGAGAAGTCGTAGGGCGTGCCGCCGACCGAGCTGCCGCTGTAGTGCTGCAGGTACTGGCTGCGCGGGATCTGGGAGGCCGGCAGGTGGATCTCGCGATCGCCGCCGCCGATCGTCGCGGTCTCCAGCCAGCCCAGGTACCAGCGGTTCCAGGCGCCGAGCGAGGGCGGCAGCAGTCCGGCCACGCTGAAGACGTCGATGGAGTCGGGGTACTCGGGATGGACGTTCAGGCCGACGTTGGCCACCAGGTTCGGGCCGGAATCCATCAGGTCCCAGAGCCCGACCGCCGGCAGGCCGGTGGTGGTGTCGTAGACGTCGGGCAGGCCCAGCGCGTGGCCGAACTCGTGGTAGAGGGCGCCGGCGATGCTGCCCAGCCAGTCGTCCTGGCTGGTTGATTCCGGGATGATCGAACACTCGCTGATCAGTCCCGGCGTCCCGGTCGTCGAATCGACGCCGAGCAGGGCGACGGGTTCGCCCAGGGTCACGAAGAAGGTCGGGATGTCGTTGGGCGAATCCCGGTTGACGTCGCTCTGCCAGTCGCCGCCGGCGTGGACGAAGATCACGTAGGCGAGCGCGTTGTCGTCGTCGTAGTCGGCCAGGTTGGCGCTGCCGTCCTGCTGGGTCCCGGCGTCCGCCGCGCCGATGACGTCCCGGACCAGGGTCTCCAGCAGTTCCAGGGTCCAGCCGCCGCCGGCGCCCGGCCCGTAGTCGGCCATGTCCGACAGTCGGTAGCAGTCCTGCCCGCCGTCGGGCAGCACGCGCCCCTCGATGGCGAGTCGGCCGCCGGACTGGATGCGGTAGTACTCGCCGAGCCCTTTCAGGTGCGCCTCGAAGTACGCCCGGTCGTGGGGCGGGCGGTCGAAGATCGCCGCGGGATCGGGCGCCAGCACGAAGTTCCCGTCCGAGGTGACGCTCGTGAGGTCGCCGCTGCTGTCGCTGTCGAAACCGATGCGCACCAGCAGCACCCGCAGGGTCGTCGGCTCGCCCGACTTGGCCGCCAACGCCCGCGCGCCCGGGCGGCGCGAAACGTGCCGCCCCTCGAGCAGGTCGTGGACGGCGTGGAAGCGCGATTCGAGCGCCTCGAGCCGGCCCTGCGCCGCGTCGCGCGCCCGCTCGCCCCCCGGACCCGCGAACAGGTGTTCCGGCGAGATCTTGACCACCGGCACCTTTTCCAAGGTCCCCGTGGCCGACGCGACAGCGCCGGCGCCGGTCCCGAGGCCCGCGCACAGGACCAGGATCAGCAGCCGGACCGCGGGGCGGGTCGGACCGTGCTTGCGCTCTGCGCCGTCGAACTGCATGCCGATCGTCCCGCCTTCCGGTTCGCGGTGCAGGGGCCTCAGAAATCGTAGCCCAGCGAGATGCGGTCCACGTGCTTGAGCCCCTTGGCCTGCGGCACCGAGGCGTAGCCGAAGGTGATGTTCTTGCCGACCCAGCGGCCGAGGTCCAGGCCGAAGCCCCAGGTGCTGTCCTCGATCTCCCCGGTGCCCTTCTTGTAGCCGAAGCGCAGGAAGAGGGACTGCGCGTAGGCCAGTTCCGTGCCCACGCCCCACTCGTTCTCGCCGAAGTCGAGGCCGAGGCCGTAGTCGTCGTTCTCGTCGCTCCAGTTCAGCAAGGGCACGAGGTAGTCCGCGACCAGCAGCAGCGACAGCACTTCGCCCTGCACCACGCCGTAGGCGCCGCCGAAGGTGATCTTGCGCGGCAGCGGGTCGCTCTGGGGCTCGTCGACGTGCGTGATGTTCGGGCCCAGGTTGGCCAGCGCCAAGCCCAGGTTGGCCCTCAGGGCGGGGATCTTCCACAGCAGACCGGCGTCCACGGCGAAGGTGCTGCCCGAGCCGCCGCGGCCGTCCTGCAACACCTCGGGGGGCGCCAGGTTGTCGCGGAAGTACTTCACGCCGAGGCCGGCGCCGAGGTTCGTGGAGATGCGCGTGCCGTAGGTGAAGCCCATCGCCCACATGTTCGAGGAGAAGATGCCGGTGGAGTCGCCGCCGTCGTTCATGCCCTCCTGGTCGCCCATGGACAGGTAGGTCAGGTTGAAGCCGAAGGTGCCGCCCCACTTGCGGGCCGCGTAGCCGCCCCAGTACAGGGCGATGTCGTCGGCGAGGTCGGGCACGAGCTTCGACTGCATGAACTCCAGCCGCGCCGGGTGGACGTCGGTGGCGAAGGCCAGACCGCCGGGATTCCACCACATGGCGGTGGCGTCCTGCGCCAGGGCGGTGCCGGCCTCCCCCATCCCGTTGTAGCGGGAGCCGATGGGGAATTCCAGCGCGATGGCGCCGGCGCCGGACATGGCCAGGGCCGTCCCGGCCACCGACATCAGGCAGGCCGCGGCGAACAGTGAAACGAACACGGGAGTCCTCTTCATCGGATCGTCCTTCCGTCCTGGGTACCGGGGGCTGCGCCCCCCCGTCGTTGATCAGCCAGGGCAGGCCGGGCCCGCCTCATTTCATGAGCACGATCTTGCCGTTGACGATGGCCGGGTGCCGCGGGTCGCCGGCGGCGCTGCCGCGGACCACGTACAGGTAGACGCCGTTGGCGATCTCGTCGCCGCGGGCGTCGCGGCCGTCCCAGGCGAGCACCTGCGGGCCCGCCTCGGCGAAGCTGTGCGTCGTCTGCCAGACCGACCGGCCGGACACCGTGAAGATCGTCCAGGTCACGGTCATCGGATCGCTGGTCTCGAAGAGCAGGCGCGCCGGACCCGGGGTCGGGTTCGGGAAGACGGTGACGTCCTGCAGGCCGGTGACGGCGTCGGCCACGACGTGGAACGACAGCGTGTCGCTGCCCACGTTGCCCAGCAGGTCGCTGGCGAAGACCGCCGCCAGGTGGGGACCCGGGACGAGGTTCTCGGGCAGCGGCACCGTGACGCGCGCGCGCGTGAAGCTGCCGGACTCGAAGACGAGGCGGTCGGTGACGTTGCTCATCTGGCCGGTGCCGTCGAACTCCAGCAGCACGCTGTTCAGGGGCGTCGTGCCGAGGATGCTGACGCCGCTGCTGTCGGCCAGGTCGGCGCGCAGCTCGGCGCCCACCTTGACCCGCGTGCTCCCGCCGGCGAAGGCGAGGGACGTCGCCGGGCCGGTGACGTCGTCGAGGCCCGCGGTCGCGACCCGGGCCGCCGGCAGTTCGAGGCACATGGCGCGCGATCCCCCTGGCGCGTCGACGATCAGCCGCAGCTTGCCGTGGTCGCCGGTGCGCAGCTGCAGCGGCACCTTGAAATCCACGCGCAGCGTGTCGAGGTCGGTCTCGCCGGTGCCCCGGAAGACCGGGGCGCCCGGCTGCCAGTAGTCGAGGCTGGCCGTGCCCAGCTGGTAGTGGCGCTCGTCGCGGGACTCCTGCACCAGCAGGTCGTACGTCGTGCCGGGAAGAACGGACAGGCCCTGCTCCGAGAGCACGCAGACGACGTGCTCGAGGCGGCCGGTGCGCAGGCTGTCGGAGGTCGCAGCGTGCAGGGCGGCGCCGCCGGCGGGATTGGGCAGCGCCAGCGCCGGGTCGCCGAACAGGTTGTAACGGTAGCTGTTGTGCATCATCTGGGAGTTGCCGCCGCCGAGCCCCACCTTGGCCAACCAGAGGGCCGCGCCCGGCGTGCGGTCGGGATCGACCGTGCGATCGGGGTAGAGGCTCGCGTAGAACCGGTCCGAGAGCGGGTCGTTGTAGATGACGTAGCTGACCTGGGAGGCCGCGATCGCCGCGATCGTGCCGCCGGCCGGCTGCGAGACGAACACCTCGGCCATGCTCTGGCGGACGGCCGAGTCGTAGATGCCCACGTCGCAGCTGAAGGCCAGGAAGATGCCGCGACGCAGGCCGTTGTTCAGGCCGTAGATGTCGTCGGTCAGGAAGAGCTGCTCGTCGGCCAGGGTGTGTTCCGAGCCGTGGCCGATGTAGTGGAAGATCGTGGTGCCCTCGTTCAAGGCGTTCTTGGCCGCCAGCCGGGCCAGCGGCTTGTAGACGCCGCTGGGGGCGGCGGCGTAGTCGATCATCAGCAACTTGTCGGCATCGAGCGTCCAGGGCACGTACGTGTCGACCAGCTCGATCGCCTGCAGCGTGTGCACGCGCTCGTAGCTGCCGGGGCTCGACGGCTGCGTGAAGTCGTCGGCCGCGAACACGACCCGGTTGCGCCAGGCGCCCGGCGGCGGCTCCAGCTCGTAGGCGACGATGCGGTCGACCATGCCCGCGGCCTCGTCCAGGTCGCGGGCGGTGAGGCGGCCCACGGCCAGGTCGGGCACGTCCAGGCCCCAGACCGGGGCATCGAAGGACACCAGGGCGTCGTCCGTGGCGTAGGGGTAGGCCGAGTAGTCGGTCAGCAGGTCGGGGAAGAACGTCCGCGTCCAGGTGGGCAGCAGGTCCTCGAACTGGTTGCGGTAGCCGCGGTAGTCGCGCGACGCATCGCCCGCCAGGCAGACGTAGGCCAGGCGACCGCCGCCGCGTTCCCACAGCCATTTCAGGAAGTTGCGCAGGGCGAAGGGATCCTTCACGCCGGCGCCGAAGCTGTCGTAAACGTCTTCCTCATCCACGGCCACGGACACCGGGTCGTGGTCGACGCCGGGCAGGACGAGCGAACGGTGGGCGGCCAGGCGGGCCGCGGGCGCGGCCAGCCGCGGGTCGTGCAGCACGACGTGATCGCACTCGCCCGACATGCGCAGCAGGTCGCCCGGCGTGCGGCGGCTGTGCGCGGCCGGGGCCAGGGCCTCGGCGCCCGCGAAGGCGACGAGGTGGGCGTCGGTGGCCGGATCGCGCAGCAGCCCGAGCACGAGGCGGTTCGCCGCCAGGGACTGCCCCGTCAGCGCCCGCGGCGCGTCGGGATCGCTCACGTCCCAGCAGGCGGGCGCGGCGCCGGCCGGGTGCGTCAGGACGAGGTCGACGGCCTCGCCGGGCGCGTCGACCTGCTCGCCCCAGTGGGTCACGTCGAGCTGGCCCGACGACTTCACGAGCCTCTCCCACGACAGCACGTCGAAGGAATCCAGGATGAGCGACGGCGACCCGTCGGGGCTCTCCTGCGACAGGGTCAGGGTGTTGGGACCGTTGCGCACGACGGTCGTCTCGCCCGCCAGGCGGATCCGGAGGCTGTCCTGCTCCTGCCGGACGGTCCAGGTCGCGTCCAGGTCCTGCCCCGCCTGGTCGCCGCTGTTGATCCAGGTGCGCGCCGTGTTGAGCTCCGCCGAGCCCTCCCCGAAGCGGTGGTTGGAGCGGACGTCGACCTGCAGGAACATCGTGCTGCCGGCGATGGCCGACGGCAGGGAGAACGGCACGATCTTGCGGTCGAAGATGGCGGTGTCCCAGGCCCAGTTGTCCTGCAGGCGGCCGTAGGCTTCCAGGACGTTCTGCTCGAAGTGGTGGCGGGCCTTCTGCAGCGTGTCGGCCGCGGCCGCGCCCGGCGGCGCCGCGACGGTCGCGATGCGCAGGGGCGTTCCCGGCAGCGGCGACGCGTCGGCGTAGCCCTCCCAGGTCAGCCAGTAGACGCTGCGGCCGGCGTAGGGGTGCTCGCGCCAGTCCAGCCGTGCGGCGCCGTCGACGCTGCGGTCGGCCCAGGCATCGGGACCGACGGCGTAGAAGAGCAGGGCGTCGCCGGAGTCCCAGGTGCCGTCGGCATCTTCTAGCTGCAGCGCGACCTCGCTCATGGCGTACCAGCCGTCCTGCCAGCTGCCGGGCAGCGACCCGTCCTCTGGCAGCGGCGTGGTGTCGGCGCGGTAGACGCGCAGCTTCCGGGAATCGACGGCGTTGGCGCCCACGCCGTCGAGGGCCAGGTGGAGGGCCGTGATCCGGTGCACGCCGGTGGCGGCGATCTCCAGCTTGATCCAGTGGTCGGTCTGCAGGAAGGGGTGGCCGACGTCCTTGTCCGCCGCCGCGTCGGGCAGGGCGGACCGGCCGCGGGCGAGCGCGGCGTAGAGGGCGGGGTTGAGCACCGCGGCGGCGCCGAAGGGGTCGCCCGCCTCGCCGACGCCATCCGTCCCGGCGGCCAGCGCCCGCGCCGACTCGCCCGACGGCGCGTGGTCCACCGCGACGGTGATCTCGGCCAGCAGTCCGCCGCCCGCCAGGGGATCCACCACGAGCGCGGCGACCGGCACGCCCCGCAGCGTCCGGACGGGGTCCAGGCGCACGGCGACGGCCGGGTCGGTCGCCGCGGCGGGCGGGATCGACCAGGCGGCCCCCGTCACCAGGACGCGCGGGCGCGACGTCGGCAGCGCGAGCAACGCCGAGGCGGTCGGCGACAGGGCGGAATCCCCGCGCGCGGTCCGCACGACCGGTCCCGGCCGCCGCCACTGCAGGTCCTCGACTCGCGCCGCGGTCCCCGGGACCGTCTCGAAGGGGAAGGCGATGCGCAGGACGGTGCGCTGGGCGTCGGCCGACAGCACGTCGACCCGCGGCGCCCCGACCGTCGGCCGCTCCGGCGCCGACTCGGCCCGGCCCAGGCCGCCGCCGAGGGCGAGCTGCGCCCAGGTGGCCACGGCGCACAGGAAGAGCCGCTCGTCCCGGCGCCTCAAGGCTGGTCCTCCCGAGTCGCGGGCAGGGGCGACGCCTCGTCGATCAGCAGGATCGGGATGTCCTGCTCGACCCGGTAGCGCAAGCGGCAAGCGGCGCAATCCAGCCAGGCGTGGTCGGACGGCACGGTCAGGGGCCCCTTACAGCGGGGGCAGGCCAGGATTTCCAGGAGCTTCGGGCTCAGCACGACGTCCTCCTCGGGACGGGGCACGCCGACGGCCGGACCAGCCGGACGAACGGCGGGGAGATCTCCAGGCGCGACGAGACCGGTTCCCGAAACGATGCCGTGGGAACGGGCATCAACGGCGGGTCCACCCCGGCGCCGTCGGACGGGTGTCCGATCCGCGTCACCGGGGTAGGATACTTGAAGAGGTTGGCATGACAAGGATAAAGGAAGCCGGCCCGGGTGTCAACGCCCGACGTGACGGGCTCAGCCTTCCTGGAAGATCCCCATGGCGAGGAACTTTTCCAGGCGCTGGCGGCGGAGGTCCTCCGTGCCGACGGCCGCCAGCTCGTCGAGGTCGGCGATGATGCGCGATTTCAGGACGGCCGCGGTGGCGATGTGGTCGCGGTGGGCGCCGCCGGTCGGCTCCGGCAGCACGGCGTCGACCACGCCGAGCCGCAGCGCGTCGCGGGCGGTGATCTTCATGGCCCGCGCGGCGTCGGCGGCCTTGGCCCGGTCGCGCCAGAGGATCGCGGCGCAGCCCTCGGGGCTGATGACGCTGTAGATGGAATTCTCCAGCATGTAGACGCGGTTGCCCACGCCGATGGCCAGGGCGCCGCCGGAGCCGCCCTCCCCCGTGACGAAGACCAGCACCGGCACCGGCAGGGCGGCCATGTCGCGCAGGTTGCGGGCGATGGCCTCGCCCTGGCCGCGCTCCTCGGCGCCCAGGCCGGGGTAGGCCCCGGGCGTGTCGATGAAGGTCACGATGGGGCGCCGGTTGCGGGCCGCCAGCTCCATCACCCGCATCGCCTTGCGATAGCCCTCGGGGTGGGCCATGCCGAAGTTGCGGTGGATGTTGCTCTTGGTGTCGCGCCCCTTCTGATGTCCGATCACCATGACCGGACGGCGACCCAGGAAGGCCATGCCCGTGATCAGGGAAGGATCGTCCCGGAAGGCGCGGTCCCCGTGCAATTCGTTGAAACCGTCGAAGATCAGGCGCAGGTAGTCCTGGGTCGTGGGGCGGCGCGGGTGCCGAGCCAGCTGGACCCGCTGCCAGTCGTCGAGGCTGTCGAAGATCTCGCGCCCCAGCGACGTCACGCGCTCGCGCAGGCGCTGGACCTCGTCGGTCACGTCCAGGCCGCGCAGGCTGGCCGAGTCCTCGAGGGTGCGGATGCGCTCCTCGAGTTCCACGATGGGTTTCTCGAACTCCAGCCAGGGTGTCGTCTTGGGATTCATCGGGGGTCGTGCGTCTCCCGGCCTGGTCCGGGGACATTCCCGGACGGCGAAGCGCTGAATCTATCGGCACGGGCCGCCGGGTGTCAAGACTCCCGCGCCGATCAGGCGCCGGCGGACTGCCGCCGGTAGCCGCCGTTGGCGCGGCGGGCGGACCCCGCGGGTACCGAACAGCGGAACACGGTGCCGGACGCGCCGGGCAGGTCGCGCAGCCGTCTCAGCACGCCCAGCGACAGCACGACGCGGTGGCTGCGCGAGCGCAGCAGCCAGCTCCGCCCCCCACGCAGGACCTCCACCAGCAGGGGCACCGGCCGGTCTTCCGCTCCGTCCGCACCTGTCGCGCTACGGGAGGTCCGCACGAGCTCGTCGAGGGTGTCGGCCGCGGTCTCGGCGCCGGGGGCGTCCAGGTCCAGGCGCAGCAGCACCTCGTGCGTCCAGGCCCGCAGCGCCTCGTCGACCGTCACGGCGCGGTCGGCGATGACGATGCGGGTGCCGTCGTCGTTGACCCGCATGCGCCCGCCGACGATCAGGATGCCGTCGCCCTGGATCAGCGACGCCGACTTCTCGTAGAGGTCGGCGTAGGCGATGACCTCGATCATGCCGCGGCGGTCCTCGAAGTGGGTGCGGGCGTACAGGCGCTTGTTGCGATCGCGGGCCTCGGTGAAGGAGGTGACCACGCCGGCCAGGTCGACCCACGCGCCCTCGCCCAGGGTCGCGGCCCGCCGCGTGTCGGACACCGGCAGCGCGTCCATGAACTCGCGGTACTCGTGGAAAGGGTGCCCGGAGAGGTAGAAGCCGACGGCCTGGCGCTCCAGGCTGAGCTCGTCCAGCGGGTCGTGTGGCGCGCAGGGTTCCAGGACGGGCTCGACCTCCGCGCCGGCGGCCGCGCCGAACAGCGAGGCCTGGCCGCGCGACCGCTCGCGGGCGACCCGCGACCCGTACTGCAGCGCGCGGTCGAGGTTCTGCAGCATCTGTCGGCGGTGCCCGGCGAGGCCGTCCAGCGCGCCGGCGTTGATCAGGCTCTCGACGACCTTGCGGTTGAGCGCGTTGAGGTCGACGCGCTCGCAGAAGTCGTAGAGGTCCCGGAAGTCGCGGCCCAGCTCCGCGCGGGCGCGCACGATCTCCTCGATGGCCTTGCCGCCGACGTTCTTGACGGCGCCCATGCCGAACAGGATCTCGCCGCCGCGCACCCCGAACTCGCAGCTCGGGCTGTTGACGCTGGGCGGCACGATGCGCAGGCCCAGCGACTTGACCTCGTCGATGAGCTGGGTCACGCGGTCGGACTTGCGCATCTCGGTGCTCATGGTCGCGGCCATGAAGGCGGCCGGGTGGTGCGCCTTGAGCCAGGCCGTCTGGACCGACAGCACCGCGTAGCTGGCCGAGTGCGACTTGTTGAAGCCGTACTCGGCGAACTCGGCCATGGTGTCGTAGACGGACTCCGCCAGCGACTGCGGGTATTCCCGCGCGCGCGCGCCCTCGACGAACAGCACGCGCATCTGGTCCATCATGTCCTTGTTCTTCTTGCCCATGGCCTTGCGCAGCGTGTCCGCCTGGCCCATGGAGAAGCCGCCCATGACGGCCGCGATCTGCATCACCTGCTCCTGGTACAGGATGACGCCGTAGGTCTCGCGCAGCACGGGTTCGAGGTCCTTGTGCGGGAAGGACACCCGCTTGCGGCCGTGCTTGCAGTCGACGTAGACCTGGTCCATGTGCGCGTTCAGCGGGCCGGGCCGGAAGAGGGCGTTCACGGCGACGATGTCCTCGAAGGCCTCGGGCTTCATCTTGCGCAGCAGCTCCTGCATGCCCGAACTCTCGAGCTGGAAGACGCCCACGGTCCGCCCCTGCTGCAGCAGGCGGTAGGTCTCGGGGTCGTCCAGGGGCAGCTCGGCGGGCGCCAGGCGCCGGCCTGTCGCCTGCGCCACCAGGTCCAGCGCCTTGTCGATGACCGTCAGGGTGCGCAGGCCCAGGAAGTCCATCTTCAGCAGGCCCATCTTCTCCACGATGCGCATGTCGAACTGGCTGGTGATGTCGTCCTTGGTGGACTTGTACATCGGGATGTGCTCGATCAGCGGCGACGGCGTGATCAGCACGCCCGCGGCGTGGATGCCCGGGTTGCGCGAGAGCCCCTCGAGCACCAGCGCGTTGCGGATGAGCATGTCGTGCCGCGGCGACTCCTGCCGCACGGCCTTGAAGCCGGGCACCTCCTCCAGCGACGCCGCCAGCGAGACGCCGGGGCCCTCGGGCACCAGCTTGCTGAGCCGGTCGGCCTCCGCGAAGCTGAAGCCCAGCACGCGGCCCACGTCCTTCAGCACGCCGCGCGCGGCCATGGTGCCGAAGGTGATGATCTGCGAGACGTTATCGCGGCCGTACTTCTCCTCGACGTAGCGGATGATCCGCGGCCGCTTCTCGAAGCAGAAGTCCACGTCGATGTCGGGCATCGAGACGCGCTCGGGATTCAGGAAGCGCTCGAACAGCAGCTGGTTGCGGATCGGGTCGATGTCGGTGATCCCCAGGCAGTAGCAGACGAGGCTGCCGGCGGCCGAGCCGCGGCCCGGCCCGACCGGGATGTCCATCTCGCGGGCCGCGCGGATGAAGTCCCAGACGATCAGGAAGTAGCCGGCGTAGCCGGTCTCCCGGATCACGCCCAGCTCGTAGGCGAAGCGCGTCTCCAGCTCGGGCGTGATCGCGGGGTAGCGGCGCGCGAGGCCCTCGCGCGCGAGGTGCACCAGGTAGGCGCACTCGTCCGGGAAGCCGGCGGGCAGCGGGAAGGCGGGCAGCAGCAGCTGCCCCAGCTCGAGCTTGAGGTCGCACATGCCGGCGACCCGCAGCGTGTTCTCGCAGGCCTCGGGCCAGTCCCGGAACAGCTGCAGCATCTCGTCCGCGGACTTCAGGTAGATCTGGTCGGTGTCGTAGCGCCACCGGCCGGGGTCCTCGAACTGCCGGTTGGTGCCGATGCAGAGCAGCAGGTCGTGGGCCTGCGCGTGGTCGCGTTCGAGGTAGTGGCAGTCGTTGGTGCAGATCAGCCCGACCCCGGTCTGGCGCGCCACCTCGGGCATCAGGCGCCGCACGCGCGCCTCGTCCTCGAGGCCGTGGTCCTGGATCTCCAGGAAGTAGTTGTCGGCCCCCAGGATGTCGCGGTACTCGGCGGCGGCGCGCGTCGCGCCCGCGACGTCGCCCTGCTTCAAATAGCGGCTCGGCTCGCCCGACAGGCAGGCGCTCAGGGCGACCAGCCCTTCGCGGTGCGCGTCGAGCAGCTGCTTGTCGATGCGGGGCTTGTGGTAGAAGCCGTCGAGGTAGCCCCGCGAGGACAGCTTCATGAGGTTGCGCCAGCCGGTGCGGTCGCGGGCCAGCAGCACCGTGTGGTGGGGGCGGCCGCCGGCCTCGGCGCTGCGGTCGCGGTGGTCGGGGACGACGTAGGCCTCCATGCCCAGGATCGGCTTGATCCCCGCCTTGCCGCAGGCCAGGTAGAACTCGACGGCGCCGAAGAGGTTGCCGTGGTCGGTCAGGGCGACCGCCGGCATGCCGAAGGACGCCGCGCGCTTCGCCAGGGACTCGGCCTTCATGGCGCCGTCGAGCAGCGAGTAGTCGGAGTGGTTGTGCAGGTGGACGAACGTCGTCGTTGCCATCGGCCTCGGTCCGGGTCGCACGGTTGATGGTCGCGCGGTGGCTAGTCGTTTCAGGGGCGGGTCATGCGGTCGCCGTCCAGGATCGCCGGTCCACCATAGCAGCACCGCCGGGTCGACGTCCACCCGGGGACGGCATCTCCAGTCTAGGGGCGCAGATCCAGCCGGTAGACGCGCTCGACGGCCAGCCCGGCGCGGTCCCGGGCCGCGACCGCGAGTCGGTGGGGGCCCGCGGCCAGATCGTCGGGCAGTTCGACCAGCAGACGGTCCCGCAGCGGGTCGGGCTCGGGCGTCAGCGCGGCGCCGTCCACCTCGACGCTGACCGTCGCGGGGTCGATGCCGCTGCCGCGGTCGTCCAGCGGCAGCGCGAGCACCTCCCAGCGCGGCGGCGTGACCGCGGGGTCGATGGCGGCCGGACCGGGTCCGACGACGCCCTCGGCCGGGCCGGGCCCCAGGTAGGGCGGCGTGCGGTCGGCGAACAGGGCGTAGCGCCCCGGCCCCGCGATCCCGACCGTCCAGAGGGCGCCGGCGCGCTGCGGGCTGCCGACGCGCCCCCAGGTCTCGTCGCCGCGGTCGATGTAGAGCCCCACCCCGTCGGGCAGCGTGTCGAGACGACCGGCCGCGAGGGGCAGCGTCACCGACTCGCTGCGGCACCAGTCCGGGCTGCGCACGTCGAGCGCCCAGCCGAGGTGGACCAGGCCCTGGGACCGCAGGGCGCGGCGGACCTCCGCCGGGGTCAGGCAACCGGGCACGGCGGCGTAGGGACCGGGCGCCACGGCGGTTTCGCCAGCCGGCCCGCTCGCGCAGAACGGCGTCAAACGGCTGCCGGGGGCCTCGCCCGCCGACTCCACGGGCGAGAGACGCCAGCCTCCCCCCGTCGGCGCCGCGCCTCCCGGGGCGACCACCGTCAACCGCCAGGCGACCTCGCCGGCGTTGCCCGCGCGGTCCTCGACGCGCAGGCGCACGACGTGGTCGCCGGGCAGCAGGACCGTCGGGTCGCGCGACCACTCCCCGCCGCGGCGGCCGGCGAGGCGGTTGCCCTCGCGGCGCATCAGCCAGCGCTCGCGACCGCCCGGGAGTTGCAGCCACTCCAGACGCATGTAGGCCTGGGTCGTCAGGTCGAAGACGTCGTTGCGCGCCTCGAGGACCAGCGAGTCGTCGAGGGTCACCGCCAGGCGCCACGGTTCGAGCCGGTGGCCCGCGGCGTCGGCCGTTTCGTTCACGCGGGCCGTGAAGGCGACGGGACCGTCCACCGTCAGCGGCGGCAGGGTCCCGGCGAGCGGCGCACCCGTCTCGAACAGCCGTGCTCCGGCCGACCCGGCGACCCGCACGCCCGGCGCCGCCGGCAGGCAGCGCACGGCCAGGATCTCCGGCGAGATCGTGTCGGGCGTGGCGAAGCCCCACGCCAGCGGGTCCAGGGGCAGGTTGGACGCGTCGCGCACCTCGAAGTGCAGGTGCGGCCCGAGCGTGCCGCTCTGTCCGGACAGCGCCAGGACCTCGCCGCGCCGCACGCGGTGGGCGCCGGGCGTCAGGACGAGGTCGGCATCGGAGGCGCCGCGCCGGCGCAGGTCCGCGCGCACCAGTTCCCGCCAGGGGTCCGCGAGGCGCTCCAGGTGGGCGTAGACGTAGGTCCGGCCCGAGTCGCCGCGCAGGTAGACGACCCAGCCGTAGCCGAAGGGCGCCACGCGCAGCCGGCTGATCCAGCCGTCCTCGGCGGCCCGGACCGGCAACCCGCAGCGGCCGCCGGTCTTGAGGTCGATCCCGGCGTGGAAGCGGCCCAGGCGGTGTTCCATGAAGTTCGAGGTCAGGTGGCGGGTCGGCAGGTCCAGCGGCCAGACGGGGGACGGATCCGCAGCGGCCTGGGCGCGCGCCGGCGGCACGACGTCAGCGGCGCCGAGAACGACGGCCAAGACGGCTGCGAGCAGCAGGCGGGCGAGGCGCCGGGACATCTCCACCTCCGGATGGGGGCGGCTACGGTAGCAGCGGTCGGGGGCGATGTCCAGCAAACGCGTTTTTCCTGGCCCGTGGGGCCCTGCCGTGCTAGATTTCCGAATTCGTGCCGGCCCGACGAGCCATCCCGTTCCGCGGGACCGGCCGTCGGTACGTGCCGCGCGATGCCGCTCCGATACCAGGTCGCTTCGATACCAGGTCGTTCCGCTACCAGGAGATCCACGATGTTCCAGCTTCTGCGGTCCCGGGCGAAGTTCTTCTACTGGATCATCGCCATCAGCTTCATCCTCTTCACCTTCGTGGTGTGGGGCGCCCAGTGCAACGATCGGAGCATGGGCAAAGGCGCCTCGCCGCAGGTGCTGGGCAAGATCAACGGCGAGAAGATCTCCGCCAGCGAGTGGGACGACGCGTACCGCGGGTACCTCGCCAACATGCGGCAGCAGTACGGCGGCGCCGCCCTGACCGCGAACCAGGAGGCCATGGCCGCCGATGCCGTCTGGCAGTCGCTGCTGCGCTTCAAGCTGGCCAACCTGGAGATCGAGGAGCGGGGACTCGGGCTCAGCGACAAGGCGCTCGAGGACCTGATCTGGAACGACCCGCCGGTCGAGCTGCGCTCCCAGTTCACCGACAGCACGGGCGTGTTCGACCAGGTCTCCTACCGGCAGGCCCTGGAGGACCCGAACTTCAACCTGGACGGCCTGCGCAACTACCTGCGCACGGCGATCCCGCAGCAGCGGCTGATGACGGCCCTGGCCGCCGACGCCACCGTCAGCGAGTCGGAGCTGCGCGAGGAGTTCACCCGCCAGACGGGCCGCGCCGTCGCCGAGTACGTCGGCGTCACGCTGAGCGACCTGACGCTGCCCGTCCAGCCCACCGACGCGGAGATCGCGGCCTACTACGCCGCCCATCCCGACGAGTTCGAGGAGCAGAAGCGGGTCGAAGTCCAGCTCGTGCAGCTGCCGATCGAGCCCAGCGCGGCGGACGACGCGGAAGTCCTGGCCATGGCCGGCGAGGTGCGCCAGGAGATCCTCTCCGGCGAGATCGATTTCACCCGCGCGGCCGCGCTCTACTCCGAGGACGAAGGTTCGAAGGCCAACGGCGGCGACCTGGGCAGCTTCGACCGCAGCCGCATGGTCCCGGAGTTCGCCAACGCCGCCTTCAGCCTGCCCGTCGGCGAGATCAGCGCCCCGGTCAAGACGCAGTTCGGCTACCACCTCATCGAAGTGCTCGCGCACGAGCCGGCGGGCCAGGTCCACGCGCGGCACATCCTGTTCAAGTTGACCCCCGGGGCCGACACCGCCGCCGCGCTCTACGAGAAGGCCGAGGCCTTCCGCCAGAACGCCCTGGACAAGGGGTTCGCCGCGGCCGCCGCGGCGAGCGGGCTCGCCGTGCAGACGCCGCAGGCCTGCCGCGAGGGCCGCGACATCCCCGGCTACCAGAACACCGTGTCGGGCACGCAGTTCGCCTTCTCGTCGAAGCCGGGCGACATCAGCCGCGTCCTGGGCGGCGAGGACACCTACTACGTCGTCGGGAACGTGCGGGTCCTGCCGGCCGGCCCCGCGCCGCTGGCCGACGTCCAGCCCCAGATCGTCGTGAAGGTCACCCGTGAGAAGAAGCTCGTCCTGGCGGACGCCAAGCTCTCCCCTGCCGTGGCCGCGCTGAACAGCGGGCGCACCTTCGCACAGGTCGCCGCCGAGCACGGCCTCGCCCACGCCGTGACCGACACCTTCACCGCCACGGGCAACGTGATCGGGGTCGGCTACAACACCGATTTCAACCAGGCTGCCTTCGCCAACCCGATCGGCACGCTGGTGCCCCGCGTGGAAACCCCCCGCGGCCTGTACGCCCTGCGCGTGCTGTGGCGCGCGGCCTTCGACGAGATGGGCTTCCTGTCGCAGCGCGCCGCCCTCGAGCAGACGGTGCTCGGGCGCAAGCAGCAGGAGGCTATCGACGCTTGGTACAAGGAGCGCCTGGAGAAGGCCGAGATCGAGGACAACCGGGCGGCGCTGTTGAACTGACGTCCACACCGGAACCGGCCACGCGAAGGGCCCCGGTCGCGCCGCGAGGCGACCGGGGCCCTTCTGCGTGATCGCAGCGTGAATCAGCCGTCGCCGAAGGGGTTGCGGGGCTTGCCCCGCTCGAACTTCAAGAGCCCCTCGTCCATTCCCTTGAGCCTGTCCTGCTGCCGGCGGTCCTGGTCGCCGTCGGCGAACAGCCGGCTCATCCGCTCGGCCTCCTCGCGCTTGCGCTGCTCGAACTCGGCCATGGCCTCGCTCATCGCGGTGCCCTGCTCCTGTTCCAACTGCTCGAGCAGCAGGTGGTCGCGGATTTCCAGGTGGTTCTCGTAGGCGCTGACCACCAGGTGCAGGACCCCCAGTTCGTGCAGGGCCGAGACCTTCAGGCGCAGGGCTTCCGGCGCCCAGCCCAGCAGTTCGGCGGCCTGTTCCGGCGTGGGCGAGCCGCCGTTGCGGTGGGCCAGCACGCGAACGGCCGCCACCACCAGATGTCCCTCGTCGCGCGTCACGTTGGCCATGGCGTCCTTTCGGGCGGGTGTCCGCGGCCATGATGACGCCGGCGCCTGCGGCGCGCAAGCCCGCCGTCGCCGACGCCGGTGTTCACTCGCCGACCCGGGCGCGGAGGCGTGCCGAACGGTGGGCGTCGCCCAGCGCCTGCGCGTGCACCAGCGCCCGCCGGGGATCGCCGAGCCTGTGTTCGTACAGAATCGCCGCCTCGAGGTGGGTCCAAGGCTGGGGACCGTGCCGCCGCGAGCATTCGGCCAGCAGCGCGGCGACGCGTTCCCAATCGCGCACCCGCTTGAGGATGCGGACGGCGTCCGCGTAGAACCGCGGCGGCACCTCCGCCGACGCCGCGCCGGGCAGCGCGGCGACGATCCAGGCCGCAGCGGCGGCCCTCCCTTCCTCCCGCGCATCGGACCGGCGTTCGCAGAGGCGCGCCAGCGACCAGGCGTCCTGCCAGGGCAGGTGGTCGGGCGACGTGTCGGGCGGCGCACCCAGCAGGCGCGCCCTCGCGGTCGCGGCGTCGAGGATGGCGGCCATGCCCTGCAGGTCCCAGACGTTGTGGTCGCAGACCTCGCGCAGGGCGTCGGTCTCGCCCCGGCGCACGAAGGCCCACCAGGCGGCGGGGATGAGGTGGCCGGGGATGTCCCCCGCGCCGCGGTGGACGCAGCCGACCGCGGTCTCGACGGTCGCCTGGCGGCAGTCCGGCAGGCGCCGGCCCCACAGGCGGCGCGCGGCCGGCAGCAGGTCCAGGCCGGCGAGGTCCGCGAGCAGGTCGCGGCGGCGGCACAGGATGCCCCGCGTGCGCAGCAGCGGCAGGTCGAAGGTCTGTCCGTTGTAGGTCACCACCACCGCGAAGCGGGCCGCGAGTTCCGCCAGGCTCCCGAGCAGCGCGTCCTCGGCCGAGGGCGAGGCCAGCAGGTACTGCCGGACGCGCAGGCCGTCCTCTTCCCACCAGGCGGTCCCGACCAGGAAGGCCAGGGTGCCCGTGCCGCCGGCGAGGCCGGTGGTCTCGGTGTCCAGCAGCAGGATGCGGTCGGCCGTCACGTCCGCCGGGAGCGGCGCCGTCAGCACCGGGATCAGCGGGGCGAGGGGGCCCGGAGACGCCGCCCGCAACAGGACCGAACGGACGCGGACAAGGCCCGCTGGCGAAGGGATCGACTCGAAACCGAGGGCGGCCAGCGCCGCGTCGTCGGGCGGGCGGGTCGGGATGGCGTCGTCGGGGCGGGTGTCGTCAGGGCGGGCCGTCGCCGGGGAGCCGAAGCGGGCCAGCCGGCTGCGCAGGTCCACGTCAACCCGCCGGCGTCGCCGCGGCCAGCAGGCGGCGGGCGCCTTCGCGCGCGGTCGCGCCGGCTTCGGCCGGCACGCCGACGCAGGCCGGGCAGCCGTGCCCGCACGCACAGCGTTCGAGGTGGCGCCGGGCCGCGGCCGTGATCTCGTCCAGTTGCAGGAAGATGCGGCGGGCGTAGCCGACGCCGCCGGGATAGGCGTCGTAGAGGTAGAGGGTCGGCCGGTCGGTGAACGGCGACTTGACCATCGGCAGCGCGTGGATGTCCGACGGATCGGCCATGATGAACGCCGGCGCCACGCGGCCCAGCAGGTGGGCCAGACCCTTCAGGGCGTCGCCCAGGTCGAGGTGCGAGGCGGCCAGCCAGGCGTGAGCGTCCGCGGGCAGTTCCCACCAGAAGCTCGTGGTGTGCAGTTCCATCTCCGGCAGGTGCACGCGACCGGCGCCCACGTTCTCGTGGGTGCCCAGCTTGATCTTCTTGTAGACCGTGACCTTGCTCACCAGGCCGATCTCCCCGAGCCCCTTGCGACCGTAGGGCGCGTCCAGCGACTCGTCGTCGGTGAGCGTGCGCAGCTCGGTCTTGCGCTGGGCGTCGGTGTAGTAGTCGACCTGGACGGGCTTGACGTAGGCCTTGCGCCGCTCCCAGTCCAGCTTGTCGACGTGGTACTGCCTCCCGCCGTGGATGTAGACCGCCTCGTCGTGGAGCATCTCCTGGGCCCCGAACAGATCCATCTCGCCGATCACCAGCCCGTGAGGCTGGTCCGCGTCGATGATCACCACGTTCTCCGGCGCGGCGCTGCGCAGGCTGACGTCCTCGGCGGGGTACGTCTCGGCCATCCAGTGGTAGCGGGCGGCGTCGCGGTGCAGGATCCCCTGCTCGGCGAGGTAGTCCAGGATCTCGCCGACGTCGCGGCCGCCGAACTGTTCGCCCGCGTCGAAGGGCAGCTCGAAGGCCGCGCACTTGAGGTGGCTGACCAGGATCACGAGGTTGTCGGGATCGACCGCCGCGCACTCGGGCGCGCGGGCGAAGAACCACTCGGGGTTGGCCACGACGTACTGGTCCAGGGGGCTGCTGGTGGCGACCAGCACGGCCACCGAAAGGTTCTGGCTGCGTCCGGCGCGGCCGGCCTGCTGCCAGGTGCTGGCCACCGTGCCGGCGTAGCCGCACATGACGCACACGTCCAGCCGCCCGATGTCGATGCCCAGCTCCAGGGCGTTGGTGCTGACGACCGCCCGCACCGTCCCGTCGCGCAGGCCCTGCTCGATGGCGCGCCGCTCGGTGGGCAGGTAGCCGCCGCGGTAGCCGCGGACCTCGCCGCTGCGGATGCCGGTGCGGCGGCCCGCCCGCGCCAGGTAGGTCAGCAGCAGCTCGACGCGCGTGCGCGAGCGCGCGAAGACGATCAGCTGCGCGTCGGCGGCGAGGAATCGCTCGGCCAGCGCGCGGGTCTCCTTGACGGCCGAACGGCGGATCCCCAGCTCGCGGTTGACCACCGGCGGGTTGTAGAAGATGACGTGCTTCTCCCCCTGCGGGGCGCCGTTGTCATCGATGACGCGCACCGGGCCACCGGCCAGCTCGGCCGCCAGCTCGCCGGGGTTGGCGATCGTGGCCGAGCAGCCGATGAACAGCGGGTCGGCGCCGTAGAAGCGCGCGATCCGCCGCAGCCGGCGCAGCACGTTCGCCACGTGGCTGCCGAAGACGCCGCGGTAGTGGTGGACCTCGTCGACGACCACGTAGCGCAGGTTCTCGAAGAGCTTGACCCACAGGGTGTGGTGCGGCAGCACGCCCTGGTGCAGCATGTCCGGGTTGGTGACCACGATGTGGCCGCTGCTGCGGATCGCGCGGCGGGCCGTCTCGGGGGTGTCGCCGTCGAAGGTGTAGGTCCTGATGTCGGCGCCGAGGTCGGTGATCACGCCGTGGACCTCGTGCATCTGGTCCTGGCTGAGCGCCTTGGTCGGGAAGAGGTAGAGGGCGCGGGCCTGCGGGTCGCGCAGGATCGCGTCCAGCACGGGCAGGTTGTAGCACATCGTCTTGCCGGAGGCCGTGGGGGTGACCACGACGAAGGGCTGGCCGGCGGCGGCGGTCCGGACGGCCTCGGCCTGGTGGGTGTAGAGGCGGTGGATCCCGCGGCCCTGCAGGGTCTCGACCAGGCGCGGGTGCAGGCTCCCGGGGAAGTCGGCGGTGCGCGCCTCGCGCGGCGGCAGCGTTTCCCACCGGGTGACGTTGTCCACGAAGGAAGCGTCGGCGCGGAGCCGGTCCAGCAGCTGCGCCAGGTTCACGGCGCCCGCCGATCAGCGCCGCCTGCCGGTTGCCTCATCACGACGGTTGCCTCCGGAGCGCGAACGACGGCCGGTCAGCTGTCCCTGGGCGGCGCGGCGCCGCCGTCGCCGGCGTCGCTGCGGGGCGGGGCGGGGCGGGACGCGTCGGTGCGGGCGACGTCGATCTCGCGCTTGACCTCGTCCTTGGCGTCCTGGGTCGCGCGGCGGAACTTCTTGACGGAGGACCCGAGCGCCTCGGCGATCTCGGGCAGGCGCTTCGGCCCGAAGACCATCAGGACGACGAACGCGATGATCAGCAGTTCGCCCCAGCCGATGCCGCCGAAGACGGCGAGGAACGGTGCCATGTCCCACCTTCCGATCGGTCAGCGGTACCAGCGCAGCATCTGCGAGGCCACGAACACGCCGACCAGGCTCATGAAGTTGAAGTGCAGCTTGAAGCCGAAGGCGATCTCCAGGATCACCAGGTCCCACTGGTTCAGCTCGGGTCCGAAGTCGATCGAACGCACGAACAGCTGGTGGGCCACCGAGCCCTCTTCCAGGAACAGGCCGATGATCTCGCTGAAGATGGCGCCGATCAAGATACCCAGGAACAGGGTCAGCAGCACCGTTCCCATGGACTTCCGCATCCGCGCCCTCCCCGAGCCTGACCATTCCCCACCGGCGTGCGGTGCAATATACCCCGTCCGTCCCGTGAAACCAACGGGAATCCCGCCGCGCCGTCCCAGAGTCCCCGCGTCGCCCTAGAGGCCCGTGCCGCGCAGGGCGTCGGCCAGGGCGGGCCGCAGCCGGGCGTAGGACTGGTCGAGGGTCTCGGGGATCACCCGCGCGTCGCCGACGACGGTCATGAAGTTGGTGTCCGCCCGCCAGCGAGGCAGCAGGTGGACGTGGAAGTGCCCGGGGATGCCCGCGCCCGCCGCCGCGCCCCCGTTGTAGCCGGCGTTGACGCCGTGGGGCCGGTAGACCTCGCGCACCGCCCGCTCCGCGGCCGCGAGCAGCGGCGCCAGGTCGTTCACCGCTTCCGGCGCGCACTCCGTCAACCCGCCGACGTGCCCGTTGCACACCAGCAGCAGGTGCCCGCCGTTGTAGGGGTAGCGGTTGAGGATGGCGAACCAGTGCCGGGACCGGTGCAGGATGAACTCCTGCTCGTCGCGGCCGCCCTGGCAGGCGCAGAACACGCACGCCTCCCCCCGCTGGTCCCCCTGCCGGACGTAGTCCAGGCGCCAGGGCGTGAACAGGCGGTCCATTGGCGCTCCTCCCCTTCAGCCGCGGCGGCGCAGCAGCTTCTCGGCCGCGGCCAGCTCGTCGACGGTGTTGATGCCGACCACCTCGTCGGGATCGTCGATGGCCACGGCCTGCACCGCGCGGCCGTCGGCCACCAGGTGGGCGATCGTGTCGGTGAGGTAGTACTCGGACTGGTCGTTGTCCGCCCGCAGCTTCGCGAGCGCCGCGACCAGGTCCGGGGTCCGGAAGCAGAAGACGCCGGTGTTGTACTCCCCGATCGCCAGCTCGTCCGGCGTCGCGTCGCGGGCCTCCACGATGCGCCGCAGCCGCCTGGCGCCGTCCTTGACGATGCGGCCGTAGGCGCCGGCGTCGGCGACCACGCAGGTCAGCACCGAGGCGCTCGCCTGCGCGTCGACCGTCGCGGCGACCAGGCGCCGCAGCGTGGCCGGCCGCAGCAGCGGCACGTCGCCGGCCAGGACCAGGGTCCAGCCGTCCGCGGCGAGGGCGGGCACGGCGACCTGCACGGCGTGGCCCGTGCCGAGCTGCGGCCGCTGCAGCGCGAAGGACACGTCGGGGGCCCGGCAGGACTCTTCCACCAGCTCCGCCGCGTGGCCCACGACGACCACCGTGCGGGGCACGCCCGCCTCGCGCACCGCGCCCAGCACGTGGTCGAGCAGGGTGCGCCCGCCGATGCGGTGCAGCACCTTCGGCAGGTCGGACTTCATGCGGGTGCCCTTGCCGGCCGCCAGGACGACGGCCTGCAGGACGGGCGGGACGACGGTCACGGTTGCCCTCCTTCGAGCAGGGACGCCGCGCTCACGCCGTGCGGCCCGACGTCCAGGACCAGGTTGTCGATGAGCCGCGCCGGACCGACGCGGGCCGCGACCGCCAGCAGCAGCCTGCCCTCGGCCCGCTGCGGGCGGGACAGGTCGGGCACGCGCCGCACCTCGGCGTACTCCACGACGTCGGCGTCGGCGAGGTGCAGGGCCAGCAGTTCCTCGAGCGGGGCGATCCCGCGTTCGCCGGTCGCCAGCTCCCGCCGCGCGGCCTGCAGGGCGCGCCACAGGCAGGTCGCGCGACGGCGGTCGTCGCCCTCCAGGTAGCGGTTGCGGGACGACATGGCCAGGCCGTCGGGCTCGCGCAGGGTGGGCGCGTCGATCAGGCGCACCGGCAGGTCGAGGTCGCGCACGACCTCGTCCAGCACCAGGCACTGCTGGGCGTCCTTGCGGCCGAACACCGCCGTCGCGGGCCCGATGAGGTTCAGCAGCTTGACCACCACCGTCGCGACGCCGCGGAAGTGTCCGGGGCGGCGCGCGCCGCACAGGCCGTCCGCCCGTGAGCCGGGCTCGACGGCGGCGGCGGCGGTGTGCGGGTACATCTCCGACACCGGGGGCGCGAAGACGGCGGCGGGGCCCAGCGGGCGCAGCAGCTCCAGGTCCTGCTCCAGATCGCGGGGGTAGCGCGCGAAGTCCTCGCCCGGAGCGAACTGGGTCGGGTTGACGAAGATCGACACCACGACCGGACCGACGGCGGCGGCCCTTTTGACCAGGGACAGGTGGCCCGCGTGCAGCGCGCCCATGGTGGGCACCAGCACCAGCCGGCCGCCGGATCTCAAGGGGGCGAGCCGCGAGAGGTCGGCCCTGGTCCGCAGGAGTTCCACGCCCCTCAACCCTTCCCGGCGCGACGGGCCGGGTCCGGGTCCTCGTCCGGCGCGTCGTGGAAGCAGTGCTCGGGCGCCGGGAAGGTCCCGCCGCGCACCTCCTCGGCGTAGCGGCGGACGGCGGCCGCGGCCGCGTCGCCCAGGTCGGCGTAGGCCTTGACGAAGCGCGGGCGGCGGCCGCGGTAGAGGCCCAGCAGGTCGTGGAAGACCAGGATCTGGCCGTCGCAGCCGGGGCCAGCGCCGATGCCGATGGTCGGGATCCCGACGGCGGCCGTGACGCACGCGGCCAGTTCCGCCGGGATGCACTCCAGCACCATGGCGAAGCAGCCGGCCTGCTCCAGGAACGCGGCCTCGTCCAGCAGGCGGGCGGCGGCGTCCTTCCCGCGGCCCTGCACCTTGAACCCGCCGAAGCGGTGCACCGACTGCGGCGTGAGGCCCAGGTGCCCCATGACCGGGATCTCCGCCGCCAGCAGGGCCGCCAGGATCGCGGCGCGGGCGCGCCCGCCCTCGACCTTGACCGCCGTCGCGCCGCCGTCCTTCACCAGCCGGATCGCGTGGCGCACCGTGTCGTCGGGCGAGACGTGGAAGCTGCCGTAGGGCATGTCGGCGACGACCGGCACGCCGGGCCGCGCGCGCACGACCGCCGCGGTGTGGTGCACCATGTCGTCGATGGTCACCGGCAGGGTGGTCGCGTGGCCCAGCACGACCATGCCCAGCGAGTCGCCCACCAGCACCGCGTCGACGCCGGCCTCGCGGGCGATCTGCGCCGAGGCGAGGTCGTAGGCCGTCACCATCACGATCCGCTCCCCCGCGCGCTTGCGGGCGGCGAAGACCTCGAGGTTCGGCTGCGGCTCCATGGCGGCTCCCGTGGTGTCGAGTCGGTCAGGCGGGTGCGAAGAACCGGGTCCCCTGGAAGTCCTCCCGCAGCTGGTCGAAGAGGCGCTCGAAGTCCCGGGGCACGTTCACGTAGTCGAAGTCGTTCGTGTTGACCACCAGCAGCGGCGTCTGCCGGTAGTGGTGGAAATAATAGCTGTAGGCGCCGTTGAGCGCATCGATGTAGTCGCGGTTCATGTCGCGCTCGAAGCTGCGGCCGCGCCGCGCGATGCGCTCCATGAGCACGTCGGTCGAGGCCTGCAGGAAGATCACCAGGTCCGGCTGCAGGATGCGCTGCTCGAGGATCGTGGCCAGCTGGTCGTAGAGCACCAGCTCGTCGTCGCGCAGGTTCAGGTTGGCGAAGATGCGGTCCTTCGCGAACAGGTAGTCCGAGACCACCGTCTGGGCGAAGAGGTCGCCCTGCAGCAGGCCCTGCTGCTGCCGGTAGCGGCTGAGCAGGAAGAAGAGCTGGGTCTGGAAGGCCAGGGCCGAGCGGTCCTGGTAGAACTTCACCAGGAAGGGGTTCTCCTCCACGACCTCCAGGTTCACCTGGGCGCCGATGTGACCGGCCAGGCGCTTGGTCAGGCTGGTCTTGCCCGCCCCGATCACGCCCTCCACGACGATGTATCGCCAGGGCAGCGCCGTCGCCGCCGCGCCTCCGTGCTCAGCCATCGCTCCCGTCCCAGGCCAGGGTTCCACCGGGCAGGGGGCGTACCGGGGGCCCGCCTGCGGCGCGGATGATCGCACGAACCGCCCCGACTGTCAGCCCCGAATCGGGCAGGATCAGGCCGGGGTCCAGTTCCGCGAGCGGTTCCAGCACGAAGGCGCGTTCCCGCAAACGGGGGTGGGGGATCACCAGGTCCGGCTCGCGCACGAGCCGGTCGCCGAACAGCAGGATGTCCAGGTCCAGGGGCCGCGGCAGCAGGTGCGTGGACGGCGGGCGCCCGCAGTCCCGCTCGATCTTCTGCAGGGCCGCCAGCAGCTCGCGCGGCGACAGGCTCGTCCCGATGCGGGCGCAGGCGTTCAGGTAGGGGGGCTGCGGACCGCCGGGGCCGACGTAGGCGGTCTCCCAGATCCCGCTTCGGTCCAGGGGCTGCACGCCGGCCAGGGCGCACACGGCCGCCCAGCCGCGGCGCAGCGACGACAGCCGGTCGCCGAGGTTGCCGCCCAGGCCGAGCGTCACCGTCGTCTCGCCGTGACGTCGCCCCGTCGGGTCGGGGCACTCCGTCACTGGATGGACTCCCCGTGGCCGTGCCGGTGCAGGGGCTTGCGCGCCTTGCGGGACAGCAGGTCCTCGCGGGTGCGGTCGATGGTCACCGACACGCTGCCCAGGAAGTTCTTGATGGGCGGGTTCGGCTTGTGGACCGTGACGGTCGCCGCGTCCAGAGCGAACTCGGTCAGCAGCATGTCGCAGATGCGGCCGGCCAGGGCCTCCAGCAGCTGGAACGACTCCCCCGCCGTCAGCTCGATGATCCGCTGGTGGACCAGGGTGTAGTCCAGGGCATCCTGCATGGAGTCGCTGATGGCGGCGCCCTGCACGTCGGTCCAGAGCTCCACGTCGATGACGAAGCGCTGCCCCAGCTCGCGCTCGGCCGGGTGCGCCCCGTGGTAGGCGTAGACGTCGATGCCGGTGAGTCGGATGCAATCCATCACAGCCTCCTGAACCGTTCCGCGGCCTCGGCCAGCCGCTCGTCCGGGGCCGTCAGGGACAGCCGGAACCAGCCCTCGCCCCCGCTGCCGAAACCCGTGCCGGGGGTCGCCACGACCGACGCGTCCGCCAGCACGCGCCGGCAGAAACCGAAACTGTCCTCGCCCCGCGGCACGCGCGCCCACACGTAGAACGTGGCTGCCGTCTCGAAGACCTCGAAGCCCGCGGCGCGCAGCGCGCCCGTCATCAGGCGGCGGCGGGCAGGGTAGACCGCCATGACGTCGCGCAGCAGGTCCTCCCCCGCCGGCGCGAGCGCCTGCGCGGCCACGTCCTGGACCGCCGAGAACACCCCGCTGTCGATGTTCTGCTTGACCTGCTCCAGGGCGGCGATGACCTCGGGATGGCCCGCCGCGAAAGCGACGCGCCAGCCCGTCATGTTGAACATCTTCGAGAGGCTGTGGAACTCCACGACGCGTTCACGCGACGGGTCCGCCTCGCGCAACAGCGACGCCGGGCGGCTGCCCTCGGGCACCACCTCGAGGTAGGCCGCGTCGCTGGCGACCACGACGCCCGTGCCGCGCAGCGCGGCGACGACGTCGGCGTAGAAGCCGGGCGTGGCGACGGCGCCGGTGGGGTTGTTCGGGTAGTTCAGGAACAGCAGCCGCGTGCGCGCGCCGGCGGCGGCGGCCAGGGCCGCGGGGTCGGGCAGGAAGCCGCGGTCGGCAGCCAGCGGGAAGACGCGCGGCACACCCCCGGCCAGCAGCGTGGCCGACGCGTACACCGGGTACCCGATGTCCGGCACCAGGACCTCGTCCCCCTCTTCCAGCAGGGCCAGCGGCAGGTGCGCGAGCCCCTCCTTGCTGCCGATCAGGGCCAGGACCTGGGTCTCCGGGTCGACCGTGACGCCGTGGCGGCGCTGCAGCCACGCCGCCGCCGCCTGCCGCAGCGCCGCCGAACCCCGGTTGGCCGGGTAACGGTGGTGCTCCGGCCGCCGGATCGCGGCGGCCATCGCGTCGAGCAGGGGCGCGGGCGTGGGCCGGTCGGGGTCGCCGATGCCCAGGTCGATGACGTCGCGCCCGGCCGCCAGCGCGGCGCGCTTGGCGCGGTCGATCTCGGTGAAGAGGTAGGGCGCGAGGCGCTGCAGTCGGGACATGGGGCTCCAGTCGGGATGCGGCGTCGTTGCGGCAGGGAAAGCCCCGCGCCGCCGGTGCGGTCGCGGGGCTGTTCGGCGGCGGTACGCTCAGCGACCGGCGTTCTGGCGCTGGCGCTGGCGGATCTCCTCGAGCTGGTCCTGCCGCTGCATCTCTTCCTGCGACCAGAATTTATACTCGCCGGTGGCGTTGGACGCCACCCAGCGGAACTTCTCCTTGGCCTCCAGGTAGCGGCCGGCGCCCTCGAGGGCCTTGCCCTGGGCGTAGACCAGGTAGACCCGCTGCGTCTCGTCCTCGACGTGCGCGAGGAACTGCTCGGCGACCGCGAGGGCCTCGTCGCTGCGGTTGGCCTTCGACAGCAGCTCCGAGAACTCGCCCGCGCTCTTGGCGTCCGACGGCTTCAGCTCGAGGTACCCGCGGTAGGCCGCGGCTGCGGCCTCGGTCTGGTTCAGCCGGGTACGGCAGCGCGCCAGGTTCAGCATCACGTTGTCGCGGCGGCTGCTCTCGGGGTTGTTCTTCAGGAAGGCGTCGCAGAGGTCGGCGGCGCCCGTGTAGTCGCCAGCGCGCATCTTCTCCACGATCAGCTGGTAGCCCGTGCTGCCGCCCGCCTGCGATCCGTACTCGGAGGCCTTCACCGCGTAGAGATCGGCTTCCTTCACGTTGCCGAAGCCGCGCTCGCGCTCGGCCGCGGCCCGGCAGGCCTTCGTCAGCTCGGGCAGGACCTTCTCGCGCAGGTTCGGGCAGCCGTCCAGCACCTGTTCGAAGGCCTCGACGGAGCGGGGGAAGTCCTTCACCGCGTTGTGCATCACGGCCAGGTTGAACAGGATCGAGCAGTCCTCCGGCGCCAGGCGGCTGGCGTTGACGTACGCCTGGCGGGCCAGGCGGTACTCCTTGAGCTTCGCGTAGGTCTTGCCCAGGTCCATGTAGTCGCCGGACTGGGCCTCCTTGCCGCGCACCTCGATGAGGCGCTCGAAGGTGGTGCGCGCCTGCGCGAAGTCCTCGGTCGCGTAGTAGGCCTTGCCCAGGTACTTCAGCGAATTGGCGTGCTCGGGGCAGATGCTCAGCGCCGACTGCAGCTGCGGGATCGCCTGGGTCCAGCTCTGGGCCTTGATGAAGTCCCCCGCCTGGGAGAAGGCGAAGTCGGCTTCCTTCTGCTGGCCCTCGGGGCAGCCGGCGACGGCGGGGCCGATCGACGCGGCGGCCAGGAGACTCAGGACGGCGAGCGACGTCAGGATCTGGATCCGTCTCGGCACGGGACACCTCCGTCGCGACCCGCGGGTCGCGGTGCGATGATCTAGGGGGCGCTGGTCCGGGATCTGATGCGGACACGGGAACATAGGACATCCTCCGGATCGTGTCAACGTGGGCCGGCACGCGCCTGCGCGCCCTCGCGGGACGGCGTCGCGCATCGCTCCTTCAAACCGCGGCGCCGCCGTCGGTTCCACCGCCGGTCGGACCCGGCGGCGAGTCGAAATCCCGTCCCACGCCCGGATCGTCCACCGCCTGGCGCAGGACAGGCACCCCCGCCGTCGCGAAGAGGTCGCGCATGGGACCGTCGTGGTCGGCGGGATCGCAGCCGCGCCACGGAGCGGCCGGCAGCACGACGGGATGACCGCGACCGTCGCCGAAGAACGGGACGATGATCGCCGAGGGCGCCCCCCGCGAAGCCGCAGCCAGCAGGCGGCACGTCGCGACGGCGACCTGCGGCACGTCGACCGGGTGCAGCCAGAGGTGCGTGGCGCGATCGCCGAGGCGCGCGACCGCCGCCAGGACCGAGGCGGCGGTGTCGCCGCCCGGCGGGTGGAGCGCCCAGACCGGCCGCAGGCGACGCGGCAGCGCGCCGGCGTAGGCCGCGGCCAGCGCCGGCGTGGTCACGATGCAGAGCGGGCGGCCGTCGCCGTCGTGCAGTTCCGCCACCCGGCGCAGCAGCGGGCGCGGGTCGTCCGGCAACACGACGAGCCCCTTCGGCGCGCCCATGCGCCGGGAGTCGCCGCGGGCCAGGATCACGGCCCAGTCGCGCCGGCCGGCGTCCGCGCTCATGCGCCCGCCGCCGGCGGCGGTCCTTCGGCGCGGCAGACCGCGCGCAACCGCGGCTGCGGCCCCCGCACCTCGCCCAGGACGAGGAGCGGCACGTCACGTTCCGCCATCAGACGCCCGAGCGCCGCGAACAGGCCGATGCTGTCGAGGCAGTCGTCGAGCCGCAGCAGGGCCGGGGCCGCTGGCGTGCCCGCCGCCGCGCGCGACAGCAGGCCCGCCGGTCCGCAGACGGCGTCCGTCAGTTCGTCCCAACCGCGCTCCGCGAAGCCGGTCAGCGGCACGACCGGCACGACCAGCGACGTGCACGCGGGCAGGACCGGGTCCGCCGTCGTGGCGGCCGCCAGCACCACGCTGCCCGGCTGCTCTCCGGCCAGGTCGTCGACGGCCGCCGCATCAGGGCCGCCGTCGCCGAGCCCGCAGCACCGGCACGCCACGCCCTCGGCGGCGAGCGCCGCGGCGGCGGCGTCGCGCAGCCGCAGCGCGTCTTCGTGGCCGTACCAGACCACGATGTGGCCGCCGTCGCGCGGCAGGAAGGCGTGCCAGGGCAAGAGGAACTCAAAGCCCATGTCGACCGCCTCCCGGGGCGGCGGCCAGCTGCGCGTACCACGCCGCCAGCGTCGCGACCATCCGATCGCGGTGATAGAGGGCGTCGACCCGCCGCCGGCCCGCTTCCCCCCGGCGCGCGGCCTCGGCGGGATCGGCCAGCAGCTCGGCCAGCGCCGAGGAGAGCGCCGCCGGATCGCCCGGCGTCACGAGCCAGCCCGTCTCGCCGTGCACCGTCACCTCGGCGACGCCGGTCGGCAGGCGCGTGGCGACCACGGGCAGGCCGGCGGCCATCGCCTCGAGCTGGACCAGGCCGAAGGTCTCGGCCCGCATCAGGCTCGGCAGCACGAGCGCCGCGGCGCCGCCCATCAGCGGCCGCAGCGCCGCGTCGTCCAGGGCGCCCCGCAGGCGGACCCGACCCGCGAGATCGGGGCGGGCCGCGCGGCGCGACAGCGCGGCCCGCAGCGGCCCGTCGCCCACGATGTCCAGCTCCGCGCCGGGCAGGCGCGCCACCGCGTCGAGCAGCACCTCGACGCCCTTGTAATAGACCAGCCGGCCGACGAAGAGCAGGGGGCCGCGACCGGGGTGCGATGGCGCGCGCCACGGGACGGGGTCGATGCCGAAGGGGATGACCGCCGTGCGCGGGGCGTGCGGCGCCAGCAGCGGCGACTGCTCGCGCAGGCTCGCCGTCGAGACCGCGACGCCGTCGCAGCGATCCAGCAGACGGCGGACCAGCGGGCGCAGCAGGACCCCGCCCAGCCTCTGGCGCGTGATGTCGGCGTGGTACCACACGGTCAGCCGGGACCCGCCGAGCTCGCGCCCGAGCAGCAGCAGCGCCGCGGCGGCCAGGGGGTTGGGCCAGTGGAGGGTGACGACGTCGGGGCGGCGTCGCAGCAGACGCCGCAGCTCGACCGCCAGGCCCGGCATGAGCGGCTGCGAGGCCAGCGTCGCGGCCACGCCGCAGCGCACGATCTCACCGCTTGGCGCCGGCTCGCCGCCCGGCCCCGGCGGCGCCGCCAGGGGGACGCGGGTCGTGGCGCGGCCCGCGGACGCCACCAGCACGTCGACCGCCTCGCCGCGGGCCAGCAGGCCCTCGGTGATCGTGGCCAGGACCGTCTCCATCCCGCCTTTGGCGGGCGGGTAGTACTTGCCGATCTGCAGGATGCGCATGGTCCGCCCACAGTAGCCGATGGCGGCGGGGCGGCCAGCACAAAAATGACGAGGGCGGCCCCACGGGGGACCGCCCTCGCATCGCGCGGAACGCGACGGACTACATCATGTCCATCCCGCCCATGCCGCCCATGCCGCCGCCGCCGGGCATCGGCTTGTCCTTCTCCGGCTCGTCGGTGACGCAGGCCTCGGTGGTCAGCAGCAGCGCCGCGATCGAGGCGGCGTTCTGCAGGGCCGAGCGGGTCACCTTGACGGGGTCGATGATGCCGGCCTCGAACATGTCCTCGTAGATCATCTTCGCGGCGTTGAAGCCGACGGTCGCCTTCTTCTCGGCGCGCAGGTGCGCGACGACCAGCGAGCCCTCGACGCCGGCGTTCTCGGCGATCATGCGGACCGGCTCCTCGACCGCCCGGGCCACGATGTCGCGGCCGACGGCGGCCTCGCCCTCGAGCTTCAGGTCGGTGATGGCCTTGGCCGCGCGCAGCAGCGCCACGCCGCCGCCGGCGACGATGCCCTCCTCGACCGCCGCACGGGTGGCCGACAGGGCGTCCTCGACGCGGTGCTTCTTCTCCTTCATCTCGGACTCGGTCATCGCGCCGACGCGGATGACCGCGACGCCGCCGGCCAGCTTGGCCAGCCGCTCCTGCAGCTTCTCGCGGTCGTAGTCGCTGGTGGTGTCCTCGATCTGGGCGCGGATCTGCTGGATGCGCGCCTTGACGTCGGCCGACTTGCCCTTGCCGCCCACGATCGTGGTGTTGTCCTTGTCGATGGTGACCTTCGAGCAGCGGCCCAGGTCCGCGGTCGTGGTGTTCTCCAGCTTCAGGCCGGCGTCCTCGCTCATGACGCGGCCGCCGGTCAGCACGGCCAGGTCCTCGAGCATGGCCTTGCGGCGGTCGCCGAAGCCGGGGGCCTTGACCGCGGCGACCTGCAGGGTCCCGCGCAGCTTGTTGACGACCAGCGTGGCCAGGGCCTCGCCGTCGATGTCCTCCGAGACGATCAGCAGCGGGCGGCCCATCTGCGCGACCTTCTCGAGGATCGGCAGGATGTCCTTCATCGTGCTGATCTTCTTGTCGTGGATCAGCAGGACGGGCTCGTCCAGCTCGACCTTCATCGTCTCGGGGTTGGTGATGAAGTACGGGCTGAGGTAGCCGCGGTCGAACTGCATGCCCTCGACGACGTCCAGCTCCATCTCGGTGCCCTTGGCGTCCTCGACGGTGATGACGCCGTCCTTGCCGACCTTCTCCATCGCCTCGGCGATGATCTTGCCGATCGACTCGTCGTTGTTCGCCGAGATCGAGGCGACCGAGGCGATGGTGGCGCTGTCGCGCACGACCTTCGACTGCTTCTTCAGCGCGTCGACGGCGGCGTTGGTGGCGGCCTCGATGCCCTTCTTCATGAACATCGGGTTGGCGCCGGCGGCCAGGTTCTTCATGCCCTCGCGGATGATGACCTGGGCCAGCAGGGTCGCGGTGGTGGTGCCGTCGCCGGCCACGTCGTTGGTCTTGCTGGCGACCTCCTTCACCATCTGGGCGCCCATGTTCTCGAAGGGATCGGCCAGCTCGATCTCCTTGGCGATGGTCACGCCGTCGTTGGTGACGATGGGCGAGCCGTATTTCTTGTCGAGGATCACGTTGCGGCCGCGGGGGCCGAGGGTGATCTTCACGGTGTTGGCGAGCTGGTCGACGCCCCTCTTCAGCTTGTCGCGCGCATCGGCGTCGAACTTGATCATCTTGGCCATGTCGAAATCTCCTTTGCGGTCGTCCGTATGCCTAGAGGATGGCGAGGACGTCGCCCTCGCGCAGGATCAGGTAGTCTTTGTCGCCGACGGTGACTTCGGTGCCCGAGTACTTGCCGTACAGCACGACATCGCCCTTCTTGACCTCGGGGGCCACGCGCTTGCCGTCCTCGGCGACGCGGCCCGGACCCACGGCGACGATCTTGCCTCGCTGGGGCTTCTCCTTGGCCGTGTCGGGGATGATGATGCCGCCCTTCATCGTCTCGGCCTCCATCGGCTCGACGATGACGCGATCCGCAAGGGGCTTGATGCTGAGAGCCATCTTCTCCGCCTCCTTCTGCCTTTGGGGAACAGGGCCGCCTGTTAGCACTCTCGGCCCGTGATTGCCAGGGCGGGAATATAGCACTCCCCCAAGGCCCTGCAACTCCGATTCCCGTCACCTGCCATTCCACCCGCCAGAGACATGACATCATGTCATGCGAGCTCCCGCGCCGTGCTGCTGCGCGGCGGCAAGGGTGGGGACGAGTGACGGGAACACGCGGACGCACAGGGGTTTGCCAGCCACGCACGCGAGCCAATCTGAAACCGCGCTTGCACTCGGCGCAAGGTCCGTTACCCTGGAGCCGACCGATCACCGACCCCGATGGGAGCCTGCATGCCCGACCGGATCCGATTGCGCGACCTGCTGCCCCCCTGCGTCCTGGGCGACCCCTACGGCCTCGCTGCCGCGGGGGACGACCTCCTGCACGCCGACCCCGCCCGCGCGCTCGGTGCGGCCCACGACGTCGCCGCCCGGCTCAACGAAACCCGGCGGGCCGCCGGCGGCCCCTGGATCCACGCCGGCCAGATCCAGGCGCTGGTGCTGCTGACGGCCGCGGCGGCGGTCCTGCTGCGCCGCTTCGCCGCGGACCGGGATCCCGGCCTGTGGCGGGCGGCCCGCCGCTGGCTCGAGGACGACCTGGGCCGCGACACCGTGGCCGTGCTGCGGCAGGCGTTGGACGCGCGCGCGCGGCCTGCCGACGCGGGGGGGCCCGACTTGCCGGATTTGCCCGCCGGGGTCGACGCCGACGCCGACTGGCTGCTGCCCCTGCTGCTGCTGGGCCTCGCCGGCGGGAACCGCGCCCTCGACCCGGTGCGCGACCTGATCGACGATGCGCCCCTGCGCGCCCGGCCGGGCTACGCGCGGGCCTGGCCCAGCTTGCTGGCCTACCTCGGCCGACTGCCGGCCTTCGACGCGCACGTCGACAGCCTGGCCGAGCTGCTCGTGCTGCCGCAGCGACTGGCGCCGGACGACCTGCTGGCCCAGCTGCTGCGCGCCCACGAGGCGTGGTCGCCCTGGCTGGGCGACGGGGCCCCTCCCCTGCTGCTGGCCGCGGGCGTGCTGCACGAGGAGCGCCGCGCCCGCTTCGAGGGCGCCGGCGCCGCGCCCGAGATCAGCTTCGCCGAGACGGCGGCCCCGGTCGCCGGCGCGCCGGCCGCGACCAGCGACGAGGAACACGAGGCCGTCCGCTACAGCCACGACCGCGAGTGGATGCCGAGCCTGGTCCTGCTCGCCAAGAACACGCACGTCTGGCTCCACCAGCTGGCGCGCCGCTACGGCCGGCCCGTCGCCCGCCTCGACCAGGTGCCCGACGAGGAGCTGGACGAGATCGCGTCGCGCGGCGTCACCGGGCTGTGGCTGATCGGCATCTGGCAGCGCAGCCGGGCCTCGCGCACCATCAAGCAGCGTCGCGGCAACCCCGAGGCCCTCGCGAGCGCCTACGCGCTGGACGAGTACCGCGTGGCCGACGACCTCGGCGGCGAGGAGGCTCTGGCCGACCTGCGGCGCCGCGCCGAGGCGCGCGGCGTGCGCCTCGCCGGCGACATGGTGCCCAACCACACCGGCCTCGACGGGCGCTGGGTCGTCGAGCGGCCCGACCTGTTCCTGGGCCTCGACCACCCGCCCTACCCCGCCTACTCCTTCACCGGCGAGGACCTCTCGCCCGACCCGCGCGCGGCCATCCACCTGGAGGACCACTACGCCGACCACAGCGACGCCGCGATCGTCTTCCGCCGGACCGACCGCGCCACCGGCCGCGCCCGCTACATCTACCACGGCAACGACGGCACCAGCATGCCGTGGAACGACACCGCGCAGATCGACTACCTGAACCCCGCGGCGCGCGAGGCCGTGATCCAGGAAGTGCTGGCCGTGGCGCGGCGCTTCCCCGTGATCCGCTTCGACGCCGCCATGGTGCTGGCCCGCCGCCACGTGCGCCGCCTCTGGTACCCGGCGCCCGGCGAGGGCAGCGACATCCCCGGACGCGCGGCGCACGCCATGTCGCAGGCGGCGTTCGACGCGGCCATGCCGCGGGAGTTCTGGCGCGAGGTCGTGGACCGCGTGGCGCAGGAGGCGCCCGACACGCTGCTGCTGGCCGAGGCCTTCTGGCTGATGGAGGGCTACTTCGTGCGCACGCTGGGCATGCACCGCGTCTACAACAGCGCCTTCATGCACATGCTGCGCGACCGCGACAACGCCAAGTACCGCCGCTCCCTCAAGAACGTGCTGGCCTACGACCCGGCCATCCTGCAGCGCTTCGTCAACTTCATGAGCAACCCCGACGAGGCCACCGCCGAGTGCCAGTTCGGCAAGGGCGAGCACTACTTCGGCGTCTGCGCGCTGATGGCGACGCTGCCGGGCCTGCCGCTGATCGCGCACGGCCAGTTCGAGGGCTACACCGAGAAGTACGGCATGGAGTACGCGCGGGCCTACCGCGACGAGACGCCCGACGCGGGCTTCCTGGCCCACCAGGAGACGATGATCTTCCCGCTGCTGCGCGAGCGCGCGCTGTTCGCGGGCGCCGACCTGTTCCGGCTGTTCGACCTGGTCGACGACGGCGGCGAGGCGCAGGAGGATGTCTTCGCCCACGTGAACGGGCGCGATGGGCGCCGCTGCCTCGTCCTCTACAACAACGGGCCGGCGACGCTCACCGGGACCCTGCAGCGCTCGGCGCCCTGCCGCAACGCCCGCGGCGACCTGCGGACCGGCACCCTGGCCGAGGCCCTGGCGCTGCCCGACGCGGGAACGGGCGTGCTGCGCCTGCGCGACCCGCGCACCGGCTTCACGCAGGAAGCCCCGCTCGCCGAGGTGCGCGAGCGGGGCCTGCGGGTCACCCTCGCCCCGTTCGAGTGCCGGGTCCTGCTCGACCCGGTCGTCGCGGGGTCGGGCTGATCGTCAGCGGGTGCACTGGGCGACGAACCCGGCGATCCGCTTGACGACGCCCTTCGCGCACTCCGGCGCCGGCGGCCCGCCGGCAGCCGGCACCTCCTGCAGGCAATGGTTCAACCCCGCCGCCACCGTGCAGGCCACCTTCAGGTGGCCCTGCGCGTTGAGCCACTGCTTCAGCGCCGTCGCTTCCGAGGACGGGACCGCGTCGTCGCGGTCCCCGTGCAGCAGCATCAGCGGCAGGCCCGCCGCCAGCAGGGAGGGGCGCGGGTCGGCGCCGGACGTGACCGTCGCGCCCACGAGGATCAGCCCCTTCACGGGACGCCCCGCCTGCGCGCAGAGGACGGCCGCCTCCGCGGCCGGCGCACCGCCCTCGCCGTGGGCCAGCAGCAGCAGCTTCGCGGGGTCCACGCCGGCGGCCGCGCCCAGCGCGGCGGCGGCGGCGGCGGCGTCGCCGGCCATGGCTTCGAGCGACGGCGCGCCGTCGACGGGCGCCCGCGGCTCGTAGCGCAGCGTGGCGACGCCGGCCGCCGCCAGTTCCGACGCCAGGTGCGCGTAGAACCCGAAACCGTCGGCCGTCGCATCGCGGCTCGACTGCGCCGGCCCTGCGACCAGCACGACCCCCGCCACCCCGGCGGCCGTGTCCTTGCCCGGCGGCGGCACCGTCAGCGTGGCGGCCAGCGCGGCGCCGTCGGCGGCGACCGTCGTCTCGACGCCGCCGGGTCCCGCGACGGCGCCGCCCCCCGCCGCGCCGCCCGTCGCCAGGATGCGGCCCTGGGGCGACTCGACGCCGAAGAAGCTGCCGTCGGGGTGCTGGTGGATCGTCAGGACGAGCGGCTGCTCCAGGTCCTTGTGCGTCGCGGTCAGCTCGAAGCTGCGCACGGGCACCTCGGCCCCCCTCTGCACGAGCGTGCCGCTCCCCAGGCCGCGCACGGCCAGGTCCAGCTTCTGCATGCCGTTGGTGGCCGGCAGGGTCCCGACATAGGTCGCGGCGTCCTGGGGCGCGAGCAGGTCGCTGAGGGCCATCAGCGCCATGACCGTGCCCTGTGGCAGGAAGACCGTCTGCGCGGGCAGCTTCTCGGCGGGCACGGGCATCTGCGAGCCGTTCACCTTGGCCGTGACCTGGGGCTTCCCGTCCGGCACGTGGACGCTCACGATCTCGAGTTCCCGCTCGGGCATCTTCAGCCAGGAGGTGGAGCGCACGTAGCTGCGCAGGTCGGGTGTCATCTCCAGGCTCCACTTCAGGCTCGTGGTGCCCCGGATGGTGCCGCCGCCGCGGTAGACCACGCGCCCGTCCGCGTGCACGGTCCTGACGGCGGTCATCCAGCCCGCGTTGGCGCCGTCGGCCTCGATCAGGAAGTGGAGCGAATCGACGGGGGCCCTGCCGGGCAGGGCCGCGGCGGCGCGCGACGCCGGCCAGGTCAGGCACAGGGCCATGACCAAGGCCAGCGCGAGCGACGACGAGACGGACGCGGCGCGCGCAGGAATACGGGATCGGCACATGTCGGACCTCCGGACGTGGGGACGGCGACGGGCGGACACCGCGGGCCGCGCGGCCCCGCCGACGATCAGCAAAGGGGATGGCCGCACGAGCGTCAAGCAAGGAACGGGCGCGCTCAGCGGCAGGCGGCGGCGCCGAGCAGCGCGGCGCCCTTCAACGTCCAGAGCGGGTCGCGCCGCCAGCGCCCGGTGCCGGGGAAGGGCGCCGCATCGTCGCCGAGCAGGCCCGACTGCCCGCCGGTCAGCACCACGGTCAGGGGGCCGTGGCGGTCCAGCAGCGCGCCGACCGTCCCGACCACGCCGTGGACGCCGACGAGGTAGCAGCCGGCGACCAGGGCGCCGTGGGTGTCGGGCTGCGCCTCGGCCGGCACCGGCGCGGGCACGACCGGGTGCAGACGCGCGGCCCGTTCGCCGAGCGCGCGGGCGGCGAGAGCGGCCCCGGGTGCGATCAGCCCGCCGACGAAGACGCCCCCCAGCAGGACGTTGAACGTGGTGGCGGTGCCCATGTCCACCACGAGCGCGTCGCACAGGCCGGCGCCGACCGCGGCCGCCATGTCGCAGAAGCGGTCCGCGCCCGTGGCGGCGGGCTCGGCCAGGGCCGTCGCGAAGGGCAGCGGCGAGGCGTGGTCGGCGGCGACGGCGCCGGGCAGCCCCGCCAGCAGCACGGCGGTGACCTCGGGCACGACCGAGGCGACGGCGGCGCGCCGCAGGTCGTGGCGGCGCGCCAGTTCGGCGAGCCCGTCGCACAGCCGCGCCCGCCCGTCGCCGTCGCGCGGCGTGGGCAGGTGCACGAGCTCCGCGAAGCGGATGCCGTCGGTGCCGGTCGCGTCCGCCGGCGACCAGACGGCCGCGCCGGTGCGGGTGTTCCCGACGTCCACCACGAGCATGGTCAACCCCTCCCCGATCCCGGCGGCGACGCCGGGCCGACGCCGAGCACGTGCACGTCCCCGGCCAGCGCCGTCGACACGCGCCCGTCGCCGTGCCGCAGCAGCAGCGCCCCGGTGTCGTCGATCCCCACCGCGAGACCCTCGCGCCGTTCGCCGCCGCTCGCCAGCGCGACGCGGCGGCCGGCCAGCTCGTCGACGCGATCGTAATCGCTGCGGAAGTCGTCCCAGCCCGCGGACAGGAAGCGTTCCCGCCCGTCCTCCCAGCGGCGCAGCACCGCCCCGGCCAGATCGCCCAGCGTCCGCCAGCGAGCGGGGTCCGGGGGCAGGATCGCGGCCCGCGCGCGCACGTCGGGCGGGAGGTCCGCCGGCAGGCGCCCGACGTTCAGGCCGAGACCCGCCACCAGGCGGGGCCGCGGCGTCAGCACCATGAAGTCCAGCAGGATGCCCCCGAGCTTGCGCCCGTGGAGGAAGACGTCGTTGGGCCACTTCAGGCGCACCGGCAGGCCCGTCAATTCCTCCAGGGCGAGCACGGCGGTCAGGCCCGTCCAGACCGCCAGGCCGGCGACGGGCGGCGACGGCACCGGGTCGATGTTCCAGGACATCAGCAGGCCGCCCTGCCCGTGCCAGCGGCGCCCTAGCCGGCCGCGCCCCGCGCTCTGGCGGCGGGCCACCGCCACGCTGCCCGGCCGGGCGTCGGCGGGCGGCTGCAGGAGCTGGCGCTGCCCGGCCTGCCAGCCCCAGCCGTCCCAGCGGCAGAGCCGGCCGGTCGCCGGTGCGCCGCGCCCGAGCAGGAAGTCGCTGGTCGAGCCCACCTCTTCGAGCACGTAGAGGAACCCGTCCTCGGTCCGCTCCGGGCCGGGATCGAAGCTCGTGAGCCCGAACCAGTCGCGGCCGATCTGGGGGATCACGGTGTCCCCCCCCGCGGCGCGAGATCCAACCCCAGGTCCCAGGCGGGCGCCGAGTGCGTGAGGCGGCCCACCGACACGGCGTCCACGCCGGCGGCCGCGTAGGCGCCGACGGTCTCGAGGTCCACGTTGCCGCTGGCCTCCAGGCGGGTGGCGCGTCCGCGCGCGGGTCCGGCGTCCCGCCGGCGCACGGCCTCGGCCGCGAGGTCGGGCGCGAAGTTGTCCAGGAGGATCCACTCCACGCCCAGCGGCAGCGTCTCGTCCAGCTGCGCGAGCGTGTCGACCTCCACCTCGACGACCAGGCCGGGGAACTGCGACCGGGAACGGGCCACGAGGTCCGCGAGCGGCGCCGCGCGCGCCGCCCAGTGGTTGTCCTTCAGCAGGATGCGGTCGTACAGGCCGAGCCGGTGGTTCGCGCCGCCGCCGCAGCGCACCGCGTACTTGTCGAGCAGGCGGAAGCCGGGCAGGGTCTTGCGCGTGTCCAGCACCGCGCAGCGCGTGCCCGCCACCCGATCGACGTACCGGGAGGTCAGGGTGGCGACGCCGCCGAGGCGCTGCAGGAAGTTCAGCGCCGTGCGCTCGCCGGTCAGGATGGGCGCCGCCGGGCCGGCGAGCCGCGCGAGGCGGCGCCCCGCGGCGACGCGCTCGCCGTCGTCGGCGAGCATCTCGACGTGGACGTCCGGGGACAGGCGCCGGTACAGCAGCGGCAGCAGCGGCAGGCCGGCGACGACGCCGTCGCGGCGGGCGACGATCCAGCCCGCGGCCGTCAGGCCCGGCGCGACGGCGACGGCGGTCGTCGCGTCGCCCGCGCCCACGTCCTCGGCCAGGCTCGCGTCCAGCAGCGTCTCGAGCCAGGCGCCGCGGGGGAAGCCGTAGTCGTCGCGTCGGTCCGGCATGCTCCTCCTAGCCCGTCCTGAGCTGCGGCAGGCCCCACTGGGCGCGCAGGTCCTCGAGCCGGTCGCGCAGCTCGGCGGCCAGTTCGAAGTCCAGCGCGGCGGCGGCGGCTTCCATCTCGGCTTCCAGCATCTCGACGATCTCGCGCGGGGTCTGGGCCAGGCCGGCGGCCAGCGCGCCGGGCGTGGGGACGGCCGCGTCCCGGGCCCGCGAGGCGCCGCCGCGCGTCTCGTCGCCCGCCGCCAGCGTGGCCTGCAGGATCTCCTCGCGCGTCTTGAGGATCGTCCGCGGCGTGATGCCGTGCTCCGTGTTGTAGGCGATCTGCTTGGCGCGGCGGCGCTCCATCTCCCCGATCGCCCGCCGCATGGAGTCGGTCATCCGGTCGGCGTACATCACGACGCGCCCCTCGGCGTTGCGCGCGGCGCGGCCGGCGGTCTGGATCAGCGAGCGCTCCGAGCGCAGGAACCCCTCGCGGTCCGCGTCCAGCACGGCCACCAGCGCCACCTCGGGCAGGTCCAGCCCCTCGCGCAGCAGGTTGACGCCCACCAGCACGTCGCACTCGCCCAGGCGCAGCTTGCGGATGATCTCGACGCGGTCCAGGGCCGCGATGTCGGCGTGCATGTAGGCGACGCGCAGGCCCAGGCGCTGCAGGTACTCGCTGAGGTCCTCGGCCATGCGCTTGGTCAGGGTGGTGACCAGGACGCGCCCGCCCGCCGCGACGACGGCGCGGGCTCGCCCGATCAGGTCGTCGACCTGGCCCGCCACCGGCACGATGTCCACGGGCGGATCGATCAGGCCGGTGGGGCGGATGACCTGCTCGACGAACTCCCCGTCGCAGGCCGCCATCTCGTAGTCGCCCGGCGTCGCGGAGACGAAGATGGTCCGCGGCATCAGCCCCTCCAGCTCCTCGAAGCGCAGGGGACGGTTGTCCAGCGCGCTGGGCAGGCGGAAGCCGTGCTCGACGAGCGTCTCCTTGCGCGAGCGGTCGCCGCGCCACATGGCCGCCAGCTGCGAGACGGTCACGTGCGACTCGTCGATCACGAGCAGGAAGTCGTCGGGGAAGTAGTCGAACAGGCAGGCCGGGCGCTCGCCGGGCTTGCGGTCGTCGAAGTAGCGCGAGTAGTTCTCGACGCCGTTGCAGAAGCCGACCTGGCGGATCATCTCCATGTCGTAGCGTGTGCGCGAGGCGAGGCGCTGGGCCTCGACGGCGCGGCCCGCGGCGTCGTACTCGGCCAGCCGGGCCTCGAGGTCGCGGCCGATGTCGTCGAGGATCGCCTCGAGGCGGTCCTTCTCCACCACGAACTGCCGCGCCGGGTGCACCTGCGCCTCCGTCACGAGCAGGCGGGGGCGCCCGGTCAGGCCGTCGACGAAGCCCAGGCGCTCGACCGTCCCGCCGAAGAACTCCACGCGCAGCACGCGCTCGTCGAAGGCGGCGCGGACGTCGACGGTGTCGCCGCGCACGCGGAAGGTGCCGTAGCCGCCCTCGTCCCGGCGCTCGTAGTGGATCCCCACGAGCCGCTGCAGGAAATCGTCGCGCTCCAGGGGCTGCCCCGTGCGCAGCGACAGGATGTTGCGGTGGAAGGTGCCGGGGTTGCCGAGGCCGTAGATCGCCGACACGCTCGCCACGACGATGACGTCCTTGCGCGTCAGCAGCGAGGACGTGGCGCGCAGGCGCAGGCGCTCGATCTCCTCGTTGATGCTGACGTCCTTCTCGATGTAGGTGCCGGTGGCCGGCACGAAGGCCTCCGGCTGGTAGTAGTCGTAGTAGGAGATGAAGTACTCGACGGCGTTGTCGGGGAAGAAGCCCTTGAACTCGCCGTAGAGCTGGGCGGCGAGCGTCTTGTTGTGGCTGAAGACGAGGGTGGGCAGGCCGGTCTCGGCGATCACGTTGGCCAGCGTGAAGGTCTTCCCGCTGCCGGTCACCCCCAGCAGGGTCTGGCGCGCGCGGCCCTCGAGCAGGCCGGCGGTCAGCGCGCGGATCGCCTCCGGCTGGTCGCCGCGGGGCTCGAACGGGGCCTGCAGGCGGAAGGCGCTCACCACGGTTCCTAACGGTCCAGCAACGAGCGGTCCAGGACCCATTCGCGGCCGACGAGGCGCGTGGGGATGGGCACGGGCCGGCCGTTGAGGGTGACGGTCACGTCCTCGGCGGCGGAGAGCTTCAGCAGGAAATGGTCGCGCGCGCCCCAGTACGAGACGTTGCGCCAGCCGAGCGGGTAGACGACGCCCGCGGTCACGCCCTCCGCCGGCAGGCCCGCCGGCCGGGCGGTCCACAGCACGTCGGGGGCGTTGCGCAGGCCGTCGGCGCCCACCGCGTACTCGACGCGGCCCCGCGTCACGACGCGCAGCACCAGGGGCCAGTGCGACCCGTCGGCGAAGACCAGGTTGGGGTCGCCCGCGGGCAGGGCGGCCAGGACGGCCAGCTCGTCGGCCGAGGGCGCGACCACGCGGGGCGGCGCGGCGGCCGGCGGCGGCGGCAGGGAATCCGCCGACGCGGCGGCGAGGCTGTCGGAAGGGGCCGTCGCGGCGCTGCCGGCCCCGGCACTGTCGGCCCAGGCGGAGTTCGCGAAGGAATTCGCGGCGGCGGAATCGGCGAGCGCGGAATCGGCCGCGACGCGCGCCGTCAGCGGGCTCCAGGCCTCGCGCAGGGAATCGCCCAGCGCGTCCCGCCGCTGCCGCCCGGGGTCGTCGTCCGCCCCGGCGACCGGCCCGCCGCCGTCGTCGCGGGAGCCGTCGCCGTCGCCCGCGAGGCGCACGACCGCCAGGATGAGCAACGCCGCGACCAGCACGGCCGCCGACAGCAGGACGACGCGCCGCCAGGGGAAGGCGGCCGCGTGCCGGATCTCGGTCTCCTGGGTCCAGACCGGTCCGATGACGGGAGGCGCCTCGTCCGCGGGCCGGCGGCTGTCGTGGGCGGCCAGGAGGTCGTGCGGGTCCAGGTCCAGGGCCTCGGCGCACGCGCGCAGGAAGCTGCGCACGTAGAGCGGGCCCGAGAGCTGCTCGTGGTCGTCGGCCTCGAGCGCGCGGAGCTGGTTGACCGGGATGCGCGTGGCTGCCGCGAGGTCGTCCAGCGACAGCCCCGAAGCCTCGCGGGCCGCGCGCACCAGGGCGCCCGGGGTCGTCGAGGCGGGACGGTCGTTCTCCACGGCGGGCTCCTCGGGTTTCAATCTCCCAGCGCGTCGAGCCGGCGGCGCAGCGCCTCGGCGCGCGCCTCGCTCTCGGCGAGCATCTCCTGCTGGCGGGCCACCACCTCGGCGGGCGCCCGGGCGACGAAGCTCTCGTTCGTGAGCTTCCGGCGGTTAGCTTCGACGAAGGCGACCGCCTTGTCCAGTTCCTTGCCGAGGCGCGCCCGCTCGCGCTCCAGGTCGACCAGGCCCTTCATGAGCAGGAAGACCTCGACCGCCCCGGCCACGCCCGCGCCCGCGGGGTGCGGGTCGGGCCCGCCCTCGACGACCTCGACGGCCTCGAGCTTCGCCAGCAGGGCGATCAGGCCGGCGTCCTGCGCCAGTTCGGCGCGGCGGACGGGATCGGCCGCGCGCAGCACCGCCGTGCCGCGGCGCCCGGGCGGCACGTCCAGATCGGTGCGCAGCGAGCGGATCACGCCCACCGTCTCGACCACCTGCGCGAAGCGGGCCGCCGGCGCCGTCCACGGCAGCCGTGCGGCGTCGCCGACCGGGAAGGACGAGACCATGAGCCGCCCGCGGGCCGGCGGCAGCCAGCTCCAGAGCTCCTCGGTGATGAAGGGCATCACCGGGTGCAGCAGCTTGTAGCTGGCGCCCAGCGCGACGACCGCGAGCGCCGCCGCCTCGCGCCGCCGGTCCTCGTCCCGCAGGCGGGGCTTGACCGCCTCGAGGTACCAGTCGCACAGCTCGTGGCGGAAGAAGTTGTAGGCCGCGTACGCGGCGTCGTTCAGGCGCCGCTTCTCCAGGTTCCCGTCGACCTCGGCGGCGACGGCCGCCAGCCGGTTCATGATCCAGAGGTCCTCGAGTTCGAGCCGGTCGGCGCGGAATTCGAAGGCCGGCGGCGCGCCGAACACCTGCCCCCACAGCGCGGCCGCGGCCGCCGCGGGGTCGTCGGCGAGGTCCGCCAGGACGCCCAGGTCGCAGGTGGCCGCAAGGCCCGCCGCGTTCCCGCCGCTCCCGGCATCCAGCCCGGACTCGTCCCAGGCGCCCAGGACCAGCTTGGAGGCCTGGAAGACCTTGTTGCAGAAGTTCCGGCCGACCTCGAGCGTCTCCTCGCCGAAGAAGACGTCCTGGCCGGTCGGGGTCAGCATGACCATCGACATGCGCAGCGCGTCGGCGCCGTACTTCTCCATCAGTTCGATCGGGTCGGGGCTGTTGCCCAGCGACTTGCTCATCTTGCGGCCCTCGGCATCGCGCACCAGGCCGTGGAAGAGCACCTCGCGGAACGGCGGCTCGCCCAGGAAGTGGTACGAGGCCATGATCATCCGCGCGACCCAGAAGAAGATGATGTCCGGGCCGGTCACCAGCACCGACGTCGGGTGGTACGTGCGCAGGTCCTGCGTGTCGCGCGGCCAGCCCAGCGGCGAGAAGGTCCACAGCCAGCTGGAGAACCAGGTGTCCAGGACGTCGGGGTCCTGCACCAGCGCGGCGGAGCCGCAGCCGGGGCAGGCCGTCGGCGCTTCGACCCGGCAGACCTCGCGGCCGCAGCCGCCGCAGTTCCAGACCGGGATGCGGTGCCCCCACCACAGCTGGCGCGAGATGCACCAGTCGCGGATGTTGCCCAGCCAGTTGTGGTAGACGCCCACCCAGCGCTCGGGCAGCAGGGTGATGGTGCCGTCGTCGACGGCCCGCACGGCCGCCGCGGCCAGGGGCTCCATGCGCAGGAACCACTGGCGCGACAGGTACGGTTCGATGATGTGGCCGCAGCGGTCGTGGTGGCCGACCTGGTGGACGTTCTTCGTCTCGCCGTCGTGCAGTCCCTGCTCCTGCAGGGCGGCCAGCACGGCCTTGCGCGCCGCGAACCGGTCCAACCCGGCGAACGCGCCGGCCGCCTCGTTCATCACGCCGCGCTCGTCCATGCAGACGACCTGCGGCAGGCCGTGGCGCCGTCCCACTTCGAAGTCGTTGGGGTCGTGGGCCGGGGTGATCTTCACGAAGCCGGTGCCCTTCTCGGGATCGGCGTGGTGGTCGCCGATGATCGGGATCTCGCGCCCGGTCAGGGGCAGCCTCACCCGCCGGCCGATCAGGTGCCGGCGCTCGGGGTCGTCGGGGTGCACGGCCACGGCGGTGTCCCCGAACATCGTCTCGGGCCGGGTGGTGGCCACGGTGACGTGGCCCTCGCCGTCGGCCAGGGGGTAGCGCAGCCGCCACATCACGCCCTGGACCTCGCGATGGTCCACCTCGTCGTCGCTGATCGCGGTCAGGCAGTGCGGGCACCAGTTCACGAGGTAGAGGTCGCGCACGATCAGGCCCTGCTCGCGCAGGGTCACGAAGGCGTGAGCGACGGCGTGCGAGCGCGCCTCGTCCATGGTGAAGGCCTCGCGCGGCCAGTCCAGCGAGCAGCCCAGACGCCGCAGCTGGCTGGTGATGACGCCGTGGGTCTGGTGCTTCCAGGCCCAGGCCCGCTCCAGGAAGGCGTCGCGCCCCATGGCGTGCTTGTCGAGACCCTCGGCGCGCAGCATCTTCGAAACGACCTGCTCGGTGGCGATGCTGGCGTGGTCGGAGCCCGGGACCCACAGGGTCGGCCGGCCGCGCATGCGCATCCAGCGGACCAGCACGTCCTGGATGGCGTTGCTCAGGCAGTGTCCCATGTGCAGCACGCCGGTGACGTTCGGCGGCGGCAGCGTGATCACGAAGGGGTCGCCGCCGGCGGCGGCGGACGGCGCGAAAAGACCTTCCTGCTCCCAGGTCCGCGCCCACTTCTGCTCGATGCCCTCGGGGGCGTACTGCGCCAGCTGGCGGATGTCGTTCACGTCGTCTCCAGGCTGCGGTCGGGAAGGCGCCGGTGGCCGCGGGGAACGGGCCCCGGGCCGGAATCAGGTAGTGTAGGCAGGGCCGCTGGGCGGGTCAACCGGTCAGGTGGCGAGCGCCTCCCGCAAGGGCCCCGCCCGAGACTGGCCGCGGCCGTAGGGCCGTGCTAGACTGCCCGGTCCGCGCGGCCAGAACGGCCCCCGGTCCCCCATCCACAGCCATCGGAGCCACCATGGAATGGATCGCCGACCCCCAGGCCTGGATCGCCCTGCTGACCCTGACCGTGCTGGAGATCGTGCTGGGGATCGACAACATCATCTTCATCTCGATCCTCTCCGGCAGGTTGCCGCCCGAGCAGCGGGCGCGCGGCCGCACCATCGGCCTGGCCGGCGCCATGCTGACGCGCATCCTGCTTCTGGCGTCGCTGGCCTGGGTCGCGCACCTGACGGTGGAACTCTTCGCGGTCGCGGGGCACGCGATCACCGCGCGCGATCTCGTGCTGGTGGGCGGCGGCCTCTTCCTGCTGGCGAAGGCGACGTTCGAGATCCACCACAGCCTCGAGGGCGGCGCGGAGCACGAGATGGGCCGCCGCAAGATCTCCTTCGCCGCGGTGATCGCCCAGATCATGGTGCTCGACATCGTGTTCTCGCTCGACTCGGTGATCACCGCCATCGGCATGGCCGAACACCTGGCGGTGATGATCACGGCGGTGGTCGTCGCCGTGGCGGTCATGATGGCGGCCGCGGGGCCGATCTCCCGCTTCGTCGAGGGCCACCCCACCGTGAAGATGCTGGCCCTGAGCTTCCTGCTGCTGGTGGGCATGTCCCTGGTGGCCGAGGGCTTCGGGCAGCACCTGAACAAGGGCTACATCTACTTCGCCATGGGCTTCTCGGTCCTGGTCGAGATGCTGAACCTGCGCCTGCGCGGCCGCGAGACCGGACCTCCCGTGCAGCTGCACCGCTCGGAACCGTAGCCCGCCCGGGCGGCGAGCGAGTCCTTCCTCGGGGCGGCACCCTCTGCTATGCTGCGGGCGAGGTGCCGTCATGCCGCCCGCCGTGCCGAACCCGCCCCCGCTCCCGCCCCCGCGCCCGTTCCGACCGGCGCGCCTGCTGGCGCTCTACCTCCTGGCGCCGCTGCTGCTGATCCTCGAAGTGCCCGTCGCCCTGCACGTGGCCAACCGCCCGGATGCCGGCCTGACCATCCACAACCTGACCATCCGGTCGGTGGCGCCGGGCGGGCCGGCGGCGCGGGCGGGGCTGCTGCCCGGCGACCGCCTGCTGGCGCTGGACGATCGCACCTTCGACACGCAGGTCGACTACCTCACGGCCCTGGCCGACCGCTACGACCTGGCGCCGCGCGCCTTCCGCGTGCGGCGCGGCGACGCGGTGTTCGTCGCCCGGGTGGAGCCCACGCTGCCGCCGCGCTCGCGGATCATCTGGAGCTACGGGCTGTCCCTCGCCGGACTGGCCTTCCTGCTGATGGGCTGGCTCATCCTTTCGCGGCGCACCGACATGGTGGCCCGCTACTTCTTCGCCCTGTGCGCCACCTTCGCCTTCTTCCTCATGGACGTGCCCGATTGGCCCAGCCCCTGGTACATGACGCTCAAGGAGATCTCCCGCGACCTCGCGGCGATGCTGCTGCCCGTGGTCTTCCTGCGCTTCGCGCTCTACTTCCCGGACCGCACGCACCTGAACCCGCGCCTGCGCGCCCGCCACCGGCTGCTGCTGCTCCCGGCGATCCCCCTGTTCCTGCTGAGCCTCTACGCCGAGGCGGCCCGCCTCGACCCCGTCGAGTCGCGGACCGTGGCGGTGCTGCAGCAGGCCGCGGGCCTGTACTTCCTGGCCTACATGACGGCCGGCGTGGGGGTGTTCGTCGGCAAGATGCTCAGCCGGGGTCGCCCGCTGCGGCACGCCAAGCTGCGCATCGCCTTCGGCGGGCTGGTCCTGGGCTTCGTGCCGTTCATCCTGGGCGCCGTCCTGCACAACCTCGCGGGCCCGGTGCGCCTGCCCTACCAGGACTGGTACGGCTTCTCGCTGGTGCTCGTGCCGGTGTGCTTCGGCCTGGCCATCCTGCGCTACGGGGCGCTGGACCTCGGCTACGTCGTGCGCCACGGCCTGGTCTACACCCTGCTGACGGTGCTGGTGGTGCTCGCCTACACGCTGCTCGTCGGCGTCCTGGGCGGCTACCTCGCGGCCCGCTTCCACGGCTCCGACCTGCCGGTCGTGCTGCTGACGGTCGTGGGGCTGACCCTCGTGCTCAACCCGCTGCGGCGGCGGCTGCACGCGGGACTCGAGCGGGCCTTCTACCCGTCGCGGCTGGCGACCCGCGAGGCCGTGCAGCGGCTGGCGCAGGACCTGGCCGGACTCAGCGGCGATCCCGAGGCGCCGCGCGCGATGCTGGACCGCCTGCACGGCCTCTACCGCCCCGGCCACGTCGCGCTTTTCCTGGTCGAGGACGGCCGGCTGGCGCTGAGGGCGATCCACGCCGAGCCGGAACCGCCGACGACGTCGGTCACCTCCCTGCCGGCGACCTGCACGCTGGGCCGGATCGCCCTGGCGGCCCATCGTCCGATCTACATCGAGGAACTCGAGGGCCTCGACACCGCCGACGAGACCGACGCCCCCACCTCGCGGCTGCTCGGGGAACTGGACGTCCAGCTCGTGGTGCCGCTGATCAGCGGCCGCGAGCTGCGGGGCCTGCTGACCTTTGGACCGAAGACCGGCGGCGCCCTGTACACCCAGGCCGACGTCGCCAACCTCCACGGCCTCTCGATGCAGGCGGCCGCGCTGGTCGAGGTCGCCAGGCTGCACCAGGCCCGCCTCGAGCGCGAACGGCTGGAGACGGAACTGTCCGTGGCCCACCGCATCCAGGGCCACCTCGTGCCGCGCGAACCGCTGCGCGCGCCCGGGCTGCACGTCATGGGGCGCATGGACAGCTGCCGCGAGGTCGGCGGCGACTACTTCGACTACTTCACGCTCGAGGACGGCAGCGTCGGCTTCGCCATCGCGGACGTGGCGGGCAAGGGCGTGCCGGCGGCGCTGGTGATGACCAGCCTGAGGGTCGCCTTCCGCGGCGCCGCGACCCGCGGCGCGGGCCCCGACCGCGTGATCGGCATCCTGAACGACGCCGTCTGCTCCCTGGGCGACGCCGGCCAGCTGGTGAGCTTCTTCTACGGGGTGGTCGACCCCGCCGCGCGCCGCCTGGAGTACTGCAACGCCGGCATGAACCCGCCGCAGCTCCACCGCGCCGGCCAGACCTACCGCGAACGCCTGCGCAAGGGCGGGCTGCTGCTGGGGATCAACCCCGGCCAGCGCTACGCCCGCGGCACGGTGGCCCTGGAACCGGGCGACCTGCTGCTGCTCTACACCGACGGCTTCACCGAGCAGACCGACCAGCCGGACGGCGTCTTCTACGGCGAAGGGCGCCTGGCCGACCTCGTCGAGGGGTACCAGGAACGCCCGCTCTCCGACCTGCTCGCCAGGATATTTGCCGATGTCGAAGCGTTCGGGGGGCGGAACCAGAGCGACGACCGCACGCTGATCTTGTTGCGGATCAACAGCATGGCATCAGCGGCCGCCGGCGGGCACTCTTCTGGCTAAAGAGGAACCGGGCGCCGCCGACAGAGACGGTGTCCGCAGTTCACCTTCACCAGATCGGAGGGCAAGCATGGATCCCATCATGGTGTTCATCGGACTCTCGGTCGTCGATCTCTTGTGGTGGTTGAGGAAATGATCGAAGGACACGCGAAAAGTCCCTGACCCGCGGAAAGATCCAGGGTCAGGGACTTCGCATTTGATCAGAGACTTCGCATATCCAGGCCGCTCGCCGCCGACTTCAATCCTCGTCCGCCGGCAGTCCCGGCCCCTCCATCCAGTCCTCCCGCACCAGCACCAGCACCGCCGAGTTCGGCACGATCAGGTACTGCATGCCCTCGAAGGTGATCTCGACGGCCGACTTGCGCACGAACAGCACGTAGTCGCCCTCCTGCGCCTGCAGCGGCAGGAACCTGGCCCGCGGCGGGTGGCGGTCCCAGGTGTCGGGCTCCCCTTCCTCGTCCGACCAGTCGGGCACCGGGATGCCCGGCCCCACCGAGACGACCCAACCGCCCTGCGCCATGCGGGAACTGAGGGCCGTGGCCGGCAGGTAGAGGCCGGTGTTGGTCTTCTCCTCGCCCTGCTCGGGCCGCACCAGCAGCCGGTCGCCGACGACGATGAGCTTCTTCTTCAGCGGCGACACGGCTCAGCCCTGCGTCCCGGGCACGGCGGCGCGTGCGGCCTGCACCGCGGCGACGTACTCCTCGTACGGGTGCACGCCGGTGAGCGTGGTGTGGACGCGGCCGTCCGGGCGCACGATCACCGTGGTGGGGATGCTGGTGAAGTTGCCGAAGGCCGACGCGGACCTCTCGTCCGCCATCGCCACCGGGAACGTGAAGCCGTGCTGCTTGATGAACGGCTCCACCACCGCCAGCCCCTTCTGGTCCACCGACAGCGCGAGGACCGTCACGCCCTGCGCCTTGTAGTTGTCGTGCAGCTTCTGCAGGTGCGGCATCGCGATGCGACAGGGGCCGCACCAGGTGGCCCAGTAGTCCACCACGACGACCTGGCCGCGCAGGTCCGACAGGCGCAGGGTCTTGCCGTCGAGGGTGGTGACCGTGAAGTCGGGGACGCCGGGCGCGGTCGCGGCGGCCGTCCGGGTCGCGTTCGCGGCGGGCGGCGTCTTGCCCTCGCCGCACCCGCCGACCGTGGTCGACAGGGCCAGGATCAGCAGCGAAGTCAGCAGGAGCTTCATGGTTCGTTCCCTTCGGCGATCCCCGCGGGATCGGATCAGGTTGTCGATCAGATCAAGTTGCCGATCAGATCAAGTTGTCGATTTTGGCGGCCATCTTCTCCTTGGCGAGCACCCCGATCTGGGAGTCGCGCACCTGGCCGCCCTTGAGGTAGAGGACCGTCGGCACCGACATCACGCCGTACTTCATGGCGGCCTGCCGGGCCTCGTCGACGTCCACGTGGGCGATCTTGACCTTGCCCTCGTACTGCGCGGCGAGTTCCTCGACGATGGGCTTGAGCTGCTTGCAGGGGCCGCACCAGGTGGCGCTGAAGTCCACCACGACGGGCAGCGCGCTGTCGAGGACCTCCTGCTGGAAGTTGGCGTCGGTCACGTGGATCAGGTGGCTCATGGTTCCTCCCGGTCTGGCTGGGGGTCGGGACGGGGCGCGCCTGCGGCGCCGCGCCGCACGCGTTCGAGGACGACGGCGAGGTCGCGGGCGTTCACGAAGCCGGAAAAGCGTTCGAGCTCGCGCCCCTGCGGGTCGAAGAACAGGACCGTCGGCATGCCGACGACGCCGTAGCGGCGCGCCAGCTCGTCGTTGGCCGCGTTGCGCTCGGTGAGGTTCATCTTGACCGCGACGAAATCGGCGGCGAGCGCCAGGACTTCGGGCTGGTTGTAGGTCCGCTCGTCGAGCTCCAGGCAGGCCGCGCACCAGGCGGCCCAGAAGTCCATCATCACGGGCTTGCCCTGCTCCCGCGCGGCCGCGAAGGCCGCCCGGTCGTCGGACAGCCACGCCGGTTCCGCACTCCCCCCGCCCGCCGCGGCCCGGTCGGGCGCGGCACCGCCGGCCGGCAGCAGCCCTGGCGCGAGACCGCGCAGCCCGCCGAGGATCGCCAGCGTCGCTCCCAGCAGCCACAGGAAGCGCAGGCCGCCGAGGTTCAGCCCGGCCCGCGCCCCCGCGCCCTCGGGCAGCGCGCGCCAGGCGCCCCAGGCGCTCACGCACAGCAGCAGCGCCAGCCCGAAGACCGCCGCCAGCAGCCAGGCCGGCGCGTACAGGCGCAGGAACCAGAGGGACAGGGCGAAGAGCACGATCGCGAAGACGTGCTTGACCGTCTGCATCCAGCCGCCGGCGCCGGGCAGGGCCGTCAGCAGGCCGCTGAAGGTGCCCAGGGCCACGAACAGCACGCCCAGGCCCAGGGCGAACACGAACAGCAGCCAGAAGCCCAGCACGAGGTTGCCCGTGGTGGCGACCCAGGTCAGCAGCACGATCAGCACGGGGCCGACGCAGGGCGCGGCGATCAGGCCCATCGCCGCCCCCATCAGCAGCGGGCCGAGGAAGCCGGTGCGCCCGCCGCCCACACGGCTGGTCACCGAGCTCGGCAGCTGCAGGTCGAACAGCCCCGCCATGCTCAGGGCCATCGCCCCGATGATCGCCGCGACGATGGCGGCGAACACGGGGGTCTGGGTGGCCTGGCCGAAGGCGCCGCCGGTCGCGGCCGCCGCCACCCCGAGCGTGGAGTAGACCAGGGCGATGCCCAGGACGTACCAGAGGGACAGCACGAAACCCTTGAGCGGGCGGCCGCGGGCGTTGCCCCCGATGTAGCTGATCGTGATCGGGATCATGGGGTAGACGCAGGGCGTGAAGCTCGCCAGCACGCCGCCGAGGAAGACCATCAGGAAGGCCAGCCAACTGCCGCGCTCCAGCGCGTGCTGGAGGCGGGCCTGCAGGCCGCCGCCGGTCGCCGCGACGGCGGCGGACGCGGCTGGTGCGGCGGGCGAATCGGCGGCGGCAGCGGCAGCGGCGGCGGCCGGGGCCAGTTCCAGCTCCAGCTCCGCGACGGCCTCACCCGGCTGGTAGCAGACCGCGGCGTCACCCTCGCGGCAGAGCTGGTACTCGGCCCGAAGCGACACGCGCACCGGCCCGGCGCGGTCCGGCCACGTCACCGGCACCAGCGCCATGACCTCGCCGCGGTAGTAGGGGATCTCGGCCGCCACGGGCTTCGGGAAGACCGCCGGCCCGAACACGGCGGCGGGCTCGCTGGCGAAGACCAGTCCCTGGAACGTCGCCGTCAGGTGCGTGCCCGCCGGCACGTGGTAGACCACGCCCAGGCGCGACGCGCCGCCGGCGGCGTGGTCGCCGCCGAGGGCCTTCAGGGTCACGGTCAGCTGCGGCGGCGGCTCGGCGGCGGCCGGGAGCGCCAGCGCGCACGCGCACGCCAGGACCAGCCACCTCCGTATCGCGGCGGCGGCCGGCCGCCCCTTCGGTGCGCGAGTTTTCACTGGAGGTGCTTCTCCCTGCGGACGTCCACGTCGTAGATCTTCATGACGGCGCCGTCGCTCTCGGTCAGCACCTCGAGGATGCCGTCGCCGTCGATGTCGAGCAGTTCCATCCGCGAGCCGAACACCTCGTCGCCCCACTTCAGGTCGCCGCTGCGTGAATTCAGGACCTGGCCGGTGTTCAACACGATCTCCGGCAGTTTGTCCCCGTCGACGTCGCCGACCGCCACGCGGTTCGCCTCGTACTCGTTCAGGCTGGTCCACTCGCGGTTGAAGTTGACGCCGTCGATGTAGTAGAGGTGCCGGTTCGCGTTGACGACCAGCTCGAGCGCTGGGTCGTCGTCGACGTCGCCCACGCAGAGGCCGTGCAGCACCTGGAAATCGTTCTGGAGGGTCTCGTAGCGCAGGCGGCCGTCGTCCGCGGACCAGACGTAGAGGATGGCCGCGCTCGTCCAGGCGATCACCTCGTCCATGCCGTCGCCGTCGAGGTCGGCCGAGAGCACCTCCTGCACGGTGCCCGTCAGCTGCTTGCTGGTCCACAGCGCCCGGGCGCCCTCGCCCGTGACATGGACGAGCCGGACCAGGCCGAAGCGGTCGCCGATGGCCAGCACCGGCCCGTCGGCATCCTCCAGGGACTCGATCGTGGCGACGTGGTCCAGGCGCTCGGCGGCGCGCATGGCCCGCACGTAATCCTGGTAGCCGAGGGAGCGGGGGCCGCCGGCGGGCAGGCCGAACTCCTGCTGGGCGACGGCCGCGCCGGCGAGGAACAGGACGGCGAACGCCAGCACGGCCGGCCGGATCGCGGCCACGCCGCGCGCGAACTTGGAAGCGGTCATCATGAACGGCCTCGCAGATCTCCTGATGATGCCGGCCGCCGGCGGCGGTGGCGCGCGCAGCGACCGGGTCCGGCAGGGCGCCGGCTGACGCATTCAGGGGGTGGCGATATCCGGCGCTCAAGATAACCGCTGCCCGACGCGGCGTCCACAGCCGGATCGGCCGGCCGTCGGCAGGTCGCGGCGCGGCCGCGGCCGCCGCTCACCAGGGAACGGGGAAACCGACCTGCAGGTGGCAGGACCAGCCGGAGTAGTCGAAGCCCAGGTCGACGAAACGACGCCAACGCACCAGCGCCACGACGAGCGTGCGCGGCGACGGCCGCAGCTCCCAGCCGGCTTCCAGCACGCCCGAGTAGTTGCGCAGCTCGCCGGCGGCGGTCGCCGTCGCGGCGGTGTCCGCCGCGGCCACGCCGGGGTAGCTGATCTGGGCGACGTCGAGGCCCAAGCCGACGAAGGCCGCCCGCGCCGGGGCCTCCCGGCGCACGTCGCCGAGGTAGCGGCGCGCGACGAGCCCGGCGGCGACGAGGTCGCGCCCCCTCGCCACGCTGCGGTACTCGCCGTGCAGGACCAGCCCGAGGTTGAAGTCGTAGAGGGGCGGGAAGATCTCGGCGCCGGCCGCCGGGCTCAGCACCAGCCCGCCGGAAACGCCGGGGCGCAGGCCGCCCTCGCCGCGCGTGTCCCCCAGGCTCGGGCCGAGCGTGAGGAAGGGCGGCGGCGCCGCGTCGGGACGGTCGAGGGACGAACGCAGGACGCCGTCGGCGCGCGCGGACACCGCGCAGGCCAGCAACACGCCGGCCGCCGCCAGGCAGCACGCGGCGCGGCCCGGCAGCCGCCGTTTCAGCCGTATCGACTTCATCGCACCTCCGCTGGCGTCGCCGTGCTCCACGCTCGATGCCGCGCCGATGCAAGGACGGTGCCAGGCCTCGAATCATCCAACGTGTTGCCGGGAATGGGGATGCGCGCTATGATCCCGGCGGCGACGGCCGCATCGCGACCGCCGTGATCGCCCACTGGCCAGGGGAGGACGCATGGCCCCCGACACGCCCGCCGCGGCCTACACCACGCTCGCCGGCGACGGCGAGGCCGAGATCCGGGTTGAGCGCTCGCGCTTCCTGGCGACGGCCCGGCCCGTCGCGGACGCGGCCGCCGCCAGGTCGCTCGTGGCCGGGATCGCCCGCACGCACCACGATGCCCGCCACGTCTGCTGGGCCTGCCGCCTGGGTCACGGCGAGCACCCGGAGCAGTTGCGCAGCGATGCCGGGGAACCGGCGGGCACCGCCGGCGAGCCCATCCTCGGCGTGCTGCGCCACGCCGGGATCACCGACGCCGCGATCGTGGTCGTGCGCTGGTTCGGCGGCGTGAAGCTGGGCACCGGCGGCCTCGGCCGCGCCTACCGGGAGGCGGCGGAGGCGGCCCTCGCCGCCGCACCGCGGCTGGTGGTGCCGCTGGGCGTCCGCCTGCGCCTGGACTTCCCCTACGACTTGGTCGGCAGGATCGAGCACCTGCTCGGGCACTGCGGCGGCCGCCGCGACGACGCCGAGTTCGGCGCCGGCGTGGCCTGGACCGTCTGGGTGCCCGCGGCGCGCGGCGAGGAATTCACGCGCGAACTCGCGACGCTCGGCCAGGGGCGGGTCCGCAGCGAGCAGGTGAATGGCTGAAAAGGGAACCGGCCGCGCCTTGGGGGGCACGGCCGGAACTTTTTCGAAGCTACTGCACTCGTCTCGCTCGCCTGATCCGTCAAGCCGTCATGTCGCGCATGTCCTGGTAGTCGTGCATGTACCGGAAGGTCTTCGAATTGCGGATCTTCTCGAAGGCCTCCTCCTTGATCTGGCGGATGCGCTCGCGGGTCAGGCCCATGATCTGGCCGATCTCCTCGAGGGTCATCTCCTTGTCGGCGCCCAGGCCGTAGTACATGCGCAGCACGCGGGCCTCGCGCGGCTTGAGGTCGCACAGCATGCGCTCGATCGACTCCATGAGGTCCTCTTCGAGGACCCGCGAATCGGGCGTCTTGCTGCGCGTGTCCTCGAGGAAGTCGAGGTAGGTCGAGTCCTCGTCGTTGCCCACGTAGTCGTCGAGGAAGAAGTTGTCCTGCATCAGCGGCAGGGTGTCCTTGACCTCGTCGAGGGACAGGCCGAGGCGGGCCGCGATCTCCTCGGGCAGCGGCTTGCGGCGCAGGTCCTGCTGCAGCTCGCTGCTGACGCGCTTGATCTGGTTGAGCACGCGGGCGCGGTTCAGCGGCATGCGCACGATCTTCGAGTGGTTGGCCAGCGCGGCCAGGATCGACTGCCGGATCCACCACACCGCGTAGGAGATGAACTTGTAGCCGCGCGTCTCGTCGAAGCGCTGGGCGGCCTTGAGCAGGCCCAGGTTGCCCTCGTTGATCAGGTCCTCCAGGGGCACGCCGTAGTGGGCGTACTCCTTGGCGATCGACACCACGAAGCGCAGGTTCGAGTTGACCAGCTTGTGCAGGGCGACGCCGTCGTTGCCGCGGATGCCGCGCGCCAGCTCGCACTCCTCTTCCCGGCTCAGCAGCGGGAAGGCCTTCACTTCCTGGAAATACAGGTCCAAATTGCTCATCAACCGGGCGCTCTCGCGCTTCACGCGGGCGGCGGGTCGGCGGTCCCGGGGGGTCTTGCCGGTTTTCACAGCCATGACTGACGTCCTTCTCTCCGTATCCGTGGGGTCGTGATTTTAGTGTTTGACAATACAAGTCCCGTACCATGTACGGGCGGTGAACAACCGATTCTCTCCTGATCCCTAAGCGCTATGAACCGCTAGGAGATACGAGATGCGTGGCCCAACCGGACCCGGAACGGCGAATCCGCCGAACATGGGTTTTCGACAATCTGTCAGCGAACGGCTGTTTACGAGGGACAGGCTGTCAGCGGGACGGGGGCCTCGCCCCCCGTCCGCAACCCTTCACCGACACCCGGCGAGGCGCCTCACCACGTCACCAGGACTCGATAGGTCAACGCCGTTTCGCCGTCGGCTGGCACCGGCACGTCGAAGCGGAACGTGTCGGCATCGACCTTCGTGTGGGCGTGGCTCTCCTCGAGGATCGACCACTCGCCGCCCGCGGACTCGGTGACCTCGACGGTCACCGGCGCGGTCGTGTGGTTCTTCAGCACGATCCGGTAGGCATACTCGCGGGAGCGGTCGCCGCGCGCCCGCTCGTCGGTCTGCGTCCGCTCGGCGCCGATGTCGAAGGCGTAGCCGGTCAGCAGCTCGACCGTCTCGTCCTTCGGCGTGTGCCCGATGCGGTCCTCGCCCAGCAGCTGACGGGCGCCGGAGGCCGAGCGGCCGTACACGCGCACGACGCCGGCCGGCAGGGGCCGGCCGAGCCCGTCCCGCTCGCGGTTCTCCAGGACGTGCCAGACCGCCACGCGGTCGGACCGCGCCGCGCCGCCGTGGCGAAGCGAGGGCGAGCCCCCGAGGCGGTAGTGGCGGCTCACCTTGACGTCGGGCGCCGTGAACAGCGAGAGCTGCTTGACGCTCTGCTCCTTGAGCGTGGTGCGGCCGCCGTAGGTGTAGAGGTGGTAGTCCGAGACCGTCTCCTCGGTCATGCCGAGGGCGGAGTCAGCCATCAGTTCCGCGGCCTTGTACATGACCGGGCGCGCCGGGGGCGGCGCCTGGTGCACGTCCCCGGCCAGGAACATCAGCTGCGCGTCGCTGTAGGTGGCGCCGCTGCGGTTGTCTACCGACACCCACGCCTGCAGGTCGCCGGACGTGCCGCTCTCGGCCAGCTGCAGGACGTAGTCTGCCGACCACGACACGCCGCGCGTCAGGTACGACACGCCCAGGTCTCGGCTGCCGGCGCCTTCGGCCCGGACGTGCCAGACCAGAGTCGGCAACGCGCGCAGGTCGCCGGGCAGCTCGGGCAGGGCCAGGCGTCCCGGCACCTCGAAGACGACCTGACCATCGACGCGGTAGACCGGTCCCTGCGCCATCCCCAGCAGCGTGCCGGTGCGGCGCGAACCGTCCTCCTGCAGCCAGGACACCTCGCGCCCGACGTACTTCTCGAGGATCTTCTCGCGCGACATCAGGTCGAACTCGTAGTTCTGCTCCAGCAGGAGCATCCCCTTGCCCGCCACCGTCTCGACGAGCAGCGAGCGCGGCTCGATCTGCGACGGCACGTCCTGGAACTCCAGGCGCGCGTCGCCGCCCGGCAGCTCGAGCCGCCGCACCTCGCGCACCAGGGCGAGGTTCTCGTTGTAGATCGTGAGCATGAGCTCGGCGCGGTCGTCCGCGCCGCTGAGCACGACCGGGACGTCAGCCGCGACGACGGGCAGGGCCGCCGCCAGGACGAAGACGGCCGCGGCGAGCCGTAGGCAGATGAACCCCAGGCATGTCCTCTTCATCGCATCCTCCCTTGACGTTCCGTTCCCGGCGCTCAAGTGCCCCGCCGTCCGGCCGATGCTGCGGCGACACGGTGCCGCCACGCGACGGCGCCGCCTGAACCCCTCGCCGCGGTCGCGGTTCCGACCCCGCGGCCGATCCCCGGCCACCGGAGGGCGCCTTGCGTCACACCCTGCTGATCGTCGACGACGCGGACTTCATGCGCTTCGTGCTGGGCGACCTGGCCCGCGAGGCCGGGATCGCCATCATCGTCGAGGCGGGCAGCGCCGCCGAGGCGCTCGATCTGCAGGCCGCGCTGGCGCCCCGCCTCGCGGTCGTGGACCTGTCGGCGGACGCCGTCGTCGGCGAAGGCCTGCTGGGCGCCCTGCTGGCGCGCGATCCCGACCTGGCCGTGGCCGCCGTCGTCTCGCCCGGCGACGCCGTCGGCGCCGCGCGGGCCCGCGCCCGCGGCGCCCGCGAAGTGCTGGCGAAGCCCTACGACCCGGAGGCCGCGCTCGCCGCGTTGCAGCGCCTGGCCGCCGTGCCCGTGGGCGTCTGACCGGACTACTTGCCGAGCAGCAGGTACATCGCCGCGCCCAGGGGCAGGCAGTAGAACGAGAACTTCCAGAAATGCCGCTGCACGACCAGCAACGCGGTCAGCCGGATCGCGACCATCCCGACCAGGAATGCCACGACGGCCCCGGCCGTGAGCGCCACCGGCCCTGCCTGGCTGCGCAGCCCCCCATCGAGGAGATGCAGGATCAGGGCGCCGACGATCGCCGGCACCGCGAGCAGGAAGCTGAAGCGGGCGGCCTCGTCACGCGGCAGCCCGAGCCAGAGCGAAGCGGCGATGGTCGAACCGGAACGGCTGATGCCCGGGGTGATGGCCACCGCCTGGGCGCAGCCGATGAGCAGCGCCTTCGGCAGCGGCGGCGGCACGGGGTGCCAATCGCCCGGCACCCGGCGCAGCTCGCTGCGGGCGGCGCGGGTCGACAGCAGGATCAGGCCGGTGAACATCAGGGCGACGGCCGTGGCCCGCGGGTCGGAGAACAGGGCCTCCACCCGGTCCTTCAGCAGCAGCCCCACCGCGACCGCGGGCAGCGTGCCGACGACGAGCGCCACGACGTACTGCACCGCGGCGGCGTCGAAGGTCAGCAGGCGCCGGATTTCCCGCCAGTAGACCGCCAGGACCGCGACGAGCGTGCCGCCGTGGAGGATCACGTCCAGCGCGACGTCGCCCTCGAAGGCGTGCAGGAAGTGCTGGACCAGGACCAGGTGCCCGGAACTGCTCACCGGCAGGAACTCGGTGAGCCCCTGCACGACGGCCAGCAGGATCACATGCAGGAATTCCACGGGGCACCTCGAATCTGCATTCCCGGCAACGGCGTCCCTGGCGTCAGCGCTCCTGGCGAGCCAGGCGGTAATGCTTGCGGGCCTCCTGGCGCATCAGGAGGGCGTCGTAGGTCAGGGCCAACTGGTAATGCAGGCGCCCGTCGTCCGGAAACGCGTCCAGAGCCCGCAGCAGCGACGCCAGGGACTCCTCGTGCTTCTCCAGCTTGCGCAGGCAGGTGCCGAGGTGGAAGTGGGCGCGGACCAGCCGGTTGTCCAACTCCAGGGTCTTGCGGAAGCGGTCGGCCGCCTCGCGGTACAACCCCTTCTTCTGCAGCACGATTCCCGTAAAATATTGTGCATTGGACGATTGCGGGGACATCTTTATGCTTTGCTCGAAGTATGACAGGGCCTCGTCGTACGCATCGTCGCGGAAGTGCACCATGCCGAGATTCAGGTAACCCTCGGCGTCGGGGCGGGCGCGGATGGCGGCTTCGAAGCAGCGCACGGCGTCCCGGGGGCGGCCTTCCTCGGCGTAGAGCGCGCCGAGGTTGTGGTGCGCGTCGGCGTTGAGCGGATCGGCCGCGATCGCCCGCAGGTACATCTGCATGGCCTCGGCGCGCCGGCCCAGTTCGTCGAGCACGGTGCCGAGGTTGGTCAGCGCGCGGCTGTCCTCCCCGCCCAGGTCGACGGCCTTGCGGAAGGCCTCGTGCGCCCCACCGAAATCCCCCTGCTTGCGCTGCACGCAGCCGAGGCGGTACCACCACTCGGCATGCCCGGGCGCGCCGGCGAGCGCCTCCCGGTAGGCGACCAGCGCTTCGTCGTAGGCGCCTTGCTGCTCGGCCGAACGGCCGCGGGCGAACGCCTCGGCGGCGCGGCCGTCGACCGCGGCGGGCTGCTTGATGTCCTGATCCCGATTCGACATGGGCGCAGACTAGGACCCGGCGGGGTCCGGGTCAACGAATTGTTCGCCGGCGGGCGTCAAGAAACGGCTGCAGCTGCCGATGAATCGGTCACGCCCGGCCTCCGCCGGCCCGACGCCATCCCCCATCCGGAGCGTGCGATGACCGTGACCAACACCGACCGCATCCTCAAGGACATGTTCGCGCGACTGCTGCACCAGGAACTGGACCACGAACACGTCGAGCGCCTCGTGCCCGTCGTCGACGGCGTCCTGGAACGACTGCAGGGCACGTACGACCCCGACACCGTCCAGGGCCAGAACATGCTGCGCGCGCTGCTCTGCTCCATGGTCGCCCACGGCTGGGGACTCGGCATGCACCCGCACAACAACCCCACGCAGGACCTCGACGGGCGCCCCCTGGAGGTCAGCGTCTGCAAGGACATCCTGATGCCGATGGAGGACCTGAAATCCCTGCGCTACATCAAGAAGGATGCTGATGGGCGCGTGAAGAAGGCGTTGTTCGAGCCGGATCAGAACCAGAGGATCCGGCAGCACATCGACGCGATCCTCTCCGACGTCAGCCAGCACTGGAACGAGTAGGGGCTCCGCATGACGCCGTGACAGGGGACGCGCGCCGGGCACCTCGTGTGCCCGGCGCGCTTGGCCTAAGGCCCCCTGCGCCCTCCTGGCGCAGGGGGCCTTAGGACACCCCTGTCACGGCGACATGCGGAGCCCCGGCACAGGGGGGTGCGGAGTAGGGCGGGGGCTTTCCTTTAGGGAACTGCGGGGACGACGGGGGCGCCGGCGCCGAGGAGCGTGTCGAGCGCCTCGCGGAACACCGGCGCCAAGCGGGCGGGATCGTCGCCGGCGAGTTCCAGCAGCAGCCGCCAGGCCGCGGCGATCTCCGGGACGAATTCCTCGAGCACGCATCCCCGTTCGAGGGCCGCGCGCCGGCGTTCGGGCTGGTAGACGACGATGTCGGAGACCAAGGCGCGGGCCAGCCGCTCGGACCAGGCGGCCGCCAGCGCGTCGCCCGCCGGGGCTGCCGGCCGGCGAGGCTCCGGCTCGAGGCGGAAACCGCGCCCGCACGCCGGACAGACCAGGCGCAACGGGCGCCGCGGCGCTTGGCCCGCCGGCACGGCGTAGTCGGTTCGGCAGCTGGGGCAGGTGACGCGCAACATGACCTCCGGGGACCTCGGGCTCCCCGGTTCATCGGCAGCGGCAGGACGGGCTTGACTGCCGGTCGCGATCAGCCGGCCGCGGTCAAAGCGAGGTAGCGGCCGAAGCCGGCGGCCAGCGCCCCCCGCAGGGGCGCCAGGCCGGGGCCTTCGAGGCGGGGGTCGGCCGCCAGCAGGCTCGCGGCGTCCCCGGCGGCCAGGGCGACCACGGCCTGGTCGCGCAGGGGGTTGGCCAGCAAGAAGACCGGCGCCCCGTGCTGGCGCACCCCGAGCACGTCGCCGGGACCGCGGCGGCGCAGGTCCTCCTCGGCCAGGCGAAAACCGTCCAGAGTGGCGCAGAAGACCTGCAGCCTCTCGGCGGCGTCGGGGGGCAGCCAGCGATCGAGCACGAGGTCGCAGCGCGAGGCCAGGCCCGAGCGGCCGATGCGGCCGCGCAGCTGGTGCAGCTGGGCCAGCCCGAAGCGTTCCGGATGGTGGATCACCATCGCGGTGGCGGCCGGGACGTCGATCCCCACCTCGACCACCGAGGTGGCGACGAGCACCTCCAGTTCCCCGGACACGAAGGCGGCCATGACGGCCTGCTTGTCGCGCGGCTTCAGTCGGCCGTGCAGCAGACCGACGCGGTGGCCGCGGAAGGGGCCGGCGGCGAGCCGTTCGTACTCGGCCTCGGCCGAGCGCAGGTCCTGGCCGGAGGTCTCCTCGATCACAGGGTAGATGACGAAGGCCCGCTCCCCGGCGAGCAGGCGCTCGCGGATCCCGGCGTAGCGGGCGTCCAGGTCGGCGGCGGCCACGGTCGCCGTCGCCACGGGACGGCGGCCCGCCGGCATCTCGTCCAGGACGGAGAGGTCGAGGTCGCCGTAGAGGGTCAGCGCCAGGCTGCGCGGGATCGGGGTCGCGCTCATCACCAGCACGTGCGGCGCGATCTCGTCGCCGGTGCGGCCGGCGCGCCCCCGCTGGCGCACGCCGAAGCGGTGCTGCTCGTCGACGATCGCCAGGCCGAGGCGCGGCAGGTCCACGCCCTCCTGCACCAGGGCGTGCGTGCCGACCAGCAGGTCGATCTCCCCCGCCCCGGCGGCCCGCAGGATCTCGCGGCGCTCCTTCGCGGGGGTCGAGCCGGTGAGCGTGGCCGTGCTGACGCCCAGGGGTTCGCAGAGGCGTCGGCAGACCTCGCCGTGCTGCTGCGCCAGGACCTCGGTGGGCGCCATCAGCAAGGCCTGATGGTGCTGCTCGATGACGAACATCGCGCCGAGCACCGCGACCAGCGTCTTGCCGCTGCCCACGTCGCCCTGCAGCAGGCGGTGCATGACGCGGCCGCTGCGCAGGTCGCGCAGGATCTCGGCGGCGACGCGCCGCTGGGCCCGCGTCAGCGAGAAGGGCAGCTGCGCGACCAGCCGCGCGGTCAGGTCGCCCGGCGGCCCCAGGCGCAGGCCGGGACGCTCCCCGAAGTCCCGTCGCCGGCAGGCCAGGGCCAGTTGGATCAGGAAGATCTCCTCGTAGATCAGCCGGGTGCGGGCGGCCTCGAGGTCCCGGTGATCGGCCGGGAAGTGGATCCCGCACAAGGCTTCGCGCAGACCGGTCAGGTCGCGCCCGTCCCGCACGGACGGCGGCAGGGTCTCCTCGATGCGGTCCCGCACGGCTGCCAGCGTCTCATGGACCAGCCGGCGCAGCCAGTGCTGGCCCACGCCCGTGGTCAGCGGGTAGATCGGCACCAGCCTGGCGGTGTGCAGGGCCGCCCCTGCGCCTTCGAGCAACTCATAATCCGGGTGGACCATCTGCATGCGGTGATTGTAGATCTGGGCGCGACCGCCCAGGAGGATCTCGAGGCCGGGCCGCAGTTGGCGCAGCAGGTAGGGTTGGCCGAACCACTGGCAGAACAGCGTGCCGCCGTCGTCGGCGACGGTGACCGTCTGGACGGTCCGCCCCTGGCGCGACCGACGCTCCCCGGAGGTGAGCACACGTCCCAGGACCGTGGCCTCGGCGCCGGCCCGCAGGTCCCGGATCGGGGTGACCCGACTGCGGTCCAGGTGCGTCCGCGGGTAGTGCCGCAGCAGATCGGCGACCGTGACGATCCCGAGGCGGGCGAGGGCCTGCGCCCGCACCGGGCCCACGCCCTTCAGGAACTGGACCGGGCTGTCCCAGGCGATCGCCGTCGGCACGGGGGACCTTTCGGGTGGGGGAAAATCCTTGCGGGGGCGCGCGGGCGATGTTAAATTCCCGGATCCGCGATTGCAAGTACCCCAGGAGGACGACCGCCATGAGCAGGAAATGCGAGATCTGCAGCAAGGGCCCGCAGTACGGCAACCGGGTCAGCCACGCCCACAACACGTCGCGCCATCGCTGGCTGCCCAACCTGCAGCGGATCAAGTTCGAGCAGAACGGCACGGTCCGCCGGGGCTACGTCTGCACGCGCTGCATCAAGGCCGGAGCTGTGCGCAAGGTCGTCTGAACCCGCCGGCGAATCAGCGGAGCCTCTTGAAGATATGGACCAGCCCTCCCGACGCGACGGGGGGGCTGATCTGTTGCGGGGCCAGCGCCGACACCGCCGCGCGCAGGGGTTGCGCCATCTGGCGCGGATCGAGCCAGCCGATGTCCCCACCGGTCGAAGCCGCGGCGCCGACGCTGTACGACGTCGCCAGGGCCGCGAAGTCCACGCCGGCCGCGATCTCCCCGCGGACCAGGGTCGCCGCCTCCTCGTTGGGCAACGCGATGTGCAGCAGCAGGACCTGACCCGCGGCGAGCAGGGCGACCTCCCGCTGGCGGCGGGCCAGCACCTCGTCGCGCCACGTCCCGAGTTTCGCCGCGTTGCCGACCCCGTCGGCGAGCATGCCGGCGAGTTCGTTCAGCAGCCGGCCGTCGTCGCCGAGGCGTTCCAGCAGTCGCGCCTTCAGCAGCCGCGCCTCCGAGACGCGTGGTCCCAGCTGGCAGGCGCGCGCCGCCTCGAGCAGCGCCTCGGCCAGTCGGCTGCGGCCTTCCAGGTGGAGCGCGAAGTTGAAATGCCCGATGGGGTCCTCGGGAGCGACGGCGACGTAGCGGCGGAATTCGGCGTCGGCCTCCTCCTGGCGTCCCAGCAGTTCCAGGGTGTTGGCCAGGTGGAACCGCGAGGCCGCCTGGTCGGCGTCCCGCGCGAGGGCGGTCCTCAGCGCGGTCTCGGCCTGCTGGTAGCGCCGGGCGGCGAAACAGGCTTCGCCGAGCACGGCCCAGGAGGCGGCGCTGTCGTCGCGCCGGACCGTCTCGCGACCGGTGGTCACGGCGTAGGCGGTGTCGCCGGCCATGATGCCCAGTTCGACGGCGCTGCGCAGGTCGGCGGCGGAAGGGGATCCGTAGGAGAGCGCGTCGGCCCAGTGGGCCAGCGCCTGGCGCCAAAGGGCCCGCTTCTGCGCGATCCGCGACAGGGTCTTGTGGACGTTCGGCGTGCCCCCGGTCACGCGCACGAGCTGGGTGAACAGCCCGTAGGCCTGCTGTTCTTCGCCCTGCTCCAGCAGCAGGCGGGCCATGGCCTCCAGCAGGCCCGGGTGTTCCGCGCCGGCGGCCAGCCCCTGCTCCCACTGCGCCCGCGCGGCCGCGAGGTCACCGGAAGCGAGCAGGGCGCGACCGTACCAGTAGCGGGCATCGGGCGAGTCGGGGTGGTTCGCGACGGCGCGGGACCCCCAGGACAACGCGTCTTGGAGGCGCCCGTCCTCCAGCGTCAGCACCGCGAGGGCGACCAGGACCGCCACGTCGGCGTCGGGATCCTGCGCGCAGTCGGCGAGTCCCGGTTCGGCGGCGCGCCGCTGGCCGGCCTGGTAGAGGGCGAGCGGTTCGGCGCAGTCCGCGGCGGCGACGGCGCCCCCACCAGGAGCCGGCGGCGCCGGTTGCGCGACGGCGACGGCGGCGGCGGCGAGCAACGACAGCGACAACGGGGCGAGATGCTTCACGCGAGACTCCGATCGGCGACTGCGGCGGGATCGCCCGTCGCGACGCCGGTTCAGCCGATCCAGCGTCGGATGGGATCGAGCCAGAAGGAAGGATCGAGCCACGTCCAACGCAGGTCCTCGGGCGAGAGTTCCCGGCGGCGGCGCAGCAGGCCCATGGCCTGGGCGCTCCGTTCCTGGCGGTGCAACAGCCCCAGGCGTTCCTGGAGCAGCGCGTCGGAGATGGCGTCGGGTGTCGAAACCTCCCCCGTGTCGTCCAGGATCAGGTAGGCCCGCACCAGCAGGGCGGCCAGCGGTTCGGTCGCCTCGCCTTCCTCGACGAGCTCGCGCAGCAGGGGCAGGGCCGCCAGCCACGCCCCGGACGACGCCAGGGAACGAGCCCGCAGCAGGCGCCAGGCGGGCGCTTCGGCCAGAGCGGGCGGGAAATCCGCGGGCGCGGCCGCGCCTCCCTGAGCCAGCTTCAGGTGGAGCGCCAGGTAGGCGCGACGCGGGTCCCCGGGAGCCTGATCCAGGTGAGGCCACTGCTCCAGCAGCTTGCCGAGCCGGTCCCAGCGTTGCGACGAGAGCAGGTGGCTGCCCAGGAAATGGTGGTAGTCGGCGTCGAGGAACCACTTCTCGCAGAGGTCCTCGAGCCGGCGGCGCGCCTCGTCCTGCTGACCGTCGAGATCGTCGGCCGCCGCGAGCAGCAGTTCCGCCATGGGGAACGAGGCCGCGAGATCGTGCCACGGGCGCAGGGCGCGGCGCGCCTCGTCGCGCCGACCGGTCAGCAGCGCCAGCGACGCGTTCAGGTAGGCGCAGAACAGCGCCTCCCCGGGGTGGCCGACGATGGCATCGGTCAGCTCGTCCTGGGCCAGGATCACCTCGCGCGCGTCCCGGAAGCGGTGCTGGTCGGCGAGGATCAGGGCCTTGAGGTGGGCGGCCGTGCGGTAGCGGGGGTTGAGGCGCAGGGCCTGGTCGACCTCGGCCAGCGCTTCGGTGTTGCGTCCGGTCTGGAACAGCGCCGCCGCCAGGCGCACGCGGTGGTCCGGGTAGGTGGGGTTCGTCGCGCAGAGCTCGCTCATGCGGGCGATCCCCTCGTCCCACGCGCCCGACCGGCAGGTCTCGACGGCCTCGCGGACCCGATCGCCGTCGCGGGAGGCGTCCGCGGCCTCGCGCAGCAGCGTGAGCAGGTTGTCGGGCAGGTTCGCCGCGCTGAATCGCCCCGCGCCCGCGAGGTGCCGGATCAGCGGGTGTTCGACGCGTCGGCCGCTGGCCAGCAGCTCGTTCAGGCTGGCCGCCGCCCGCTCGGCGTCGTCCAGGCTGCCCAGGGCGGCGGCCTCGAGCAGCCTGCCCTCGATGTAGTCCGCGTTGTGGCTCAGGGCCAGGCGCGCCGCGTCCAGCGCCTCCTCCCAACGGGCCGTCGAGGCGAGCGCGACGCCGTGCCAGAAGTGGAGGTCCGGGTAGGTCGGCCAACGGTCGGCGGCTTCGGCGAACAGGGGCACCGCACCGGCGGGATCGCCCGCGCTCACCAGCCGGCGGCCCAGCTGGGTCAGGCACTGGCGCAGGTGGAAGTCGGAGAGCGGGGTGGCCCGACCTTCCCGGAGGGCGTCGGCCGCGCGCAGCAGGGGCAGGGCCTCGTCGTAACGGCCCTGATCGCAAAGCGAAACGCCGGAGTGGTGCGCGTCACCGCTCCGGCGTCCCCACCATTTGCCCCACAGCGGCATCTCAGTCCAGGTATTTGCGGGTGTACGCGGGCTCCGAGAGATCGCGCCGCGCCGCCTCCCCCACCGGTGCGGCGGTGCGGCGACCGGACGGCGCCAGACGGTCGGAAAGCTCCCGCACCTCGTGCAGCGGCACGACGTTGGAGTCGACGCGGGCGGCGCGGCCGGCCGCGGCTGGCGGCGGCGCCGTCAGATCCGCCTCCTCGTCGTCGAAACGCAGCGTCGCGTCGGCCGCGGGCCAAGCGGCCGCGGCCGGGGGCAGGACGACCGACGACGCGGCGGCGCCCGCCGCGGCCGCCATGACGCGCAGGATCGGCGGCGCGGGCGCGGCCTCCTGCGGCATCTCCTCGTCCGTGCCGTCCGCGGGTTCCTCCGCGAAGGCCGACGCGGCGAAGTCGGGTTCGAAGTCGGCGAACGACAGGATCGGCGTCTCGTCGAGTTGCGCGGCGGCGAACGACGGTTCGGCCGGCTCGTCCGCGCCGATGGTCTCATCGACGGGCGCGTCCCAGGCGGGCGGCGCGGGTTCTGCGGCCGCGGACTCATCAGCCGCGGGATCAGCCGCGGCGGGCGTCGCGTCGACGTCGGCCGCGACGGCGACGGCGGCGGGCCTGGCCACGGGCTCGTAGACGCCGCCGCGGTCGAAGCCGGTGGCGATCACCGTGACCTGCAGCAGGTCGCCGAGGTCCGGTTCGATGCCGTAGCCGAAGATGATGTGGGCCTGGTCGCCGGCGGCCTCCTGCACCAGGCTCATCACGGCGTTGGTCTCCTTCAGGCTGACCTCGGCGCTGGTGAGGTTCACCAGCACGCCCTTCGCGCCGCGGATGTCGACGTCCTCGAGCAGCGGCGAGCTGATGGCCGCCCGCGCCGCGACCTCGGCGCGGTTCTCGCCGGCGGCCTTGCCGGTGCCCATCAGGGCGACGCCCATGCCCTGCATCACCGAGCGCACGTCGGCGAAGTCGAGGTTGACCATGTGGGGCTTCATGATGATGTCGTGGATCCCGCGTGTCGCCTCGTAGAGCACGGTGTCGGCGAAGCGGAAGGCTTCGGTCATCGACGTGTCCGGCGGCACGACCTCGAGCAGCCGCTCGTTGGGGATCACGATCAGGGTGTCCACCGACTCGCGCAGTTCCGCGAGGCCGGCTTCCGCCTGGCGCAGGCGGACGCGGCCCTCGAAGCGGAACGGCTTGGTGACGACGCCGACGGTCAGCGCGCCGAGTTCGCGCGCGATGCGGGCCACGACCGGCGCGGCGCCGGTGCCGGTGCCGCCGCCCATGCCGGCGGTGACGAAGACCATGTCGCTGCCCTCGAGCGCGTCGCGGACCAGGGTCTCGTCCTCGACGACCGCGTGGCGGCCGACGTCGGGATCGCCGCCGGAGCCCAGACCGCGCGTGGTCACGCAGCCGATCTGCAGCACCGTGTCGGCGCGCGAGGAGTGCAGGGCCTGCAGGTCGGTGTTGACCGCGATGAAGTCGACACCGTCGAGACCGGAATCGATCATGCGGTTGATGGCGTTGCCGCCGGCGCCGCCGACGCCGGCGACGCGGATCCTGGCGAGTCTCTCGGTGGGTTCGACGAGTTCGAACATGACAGCCCCTCTCCTCCGTGATCGGGTGTGCCGTCGGTGGATCTCAACGGAATGCTGACTTATTTCTTAACACATCATGCTGGGGGTGTCCAACAGGTTTTTCCCCAGGGGTCGTGGTTTTTTGCCGTCCCGCTCAACGGCGGCGGAACAGCCCCCCGAGCCAGCCCTTCGGCCTGTGGGGCGGTTCCCCGGGCCCGCCCTCCGCGCCGGCGTCCTGGCCGCCGCCCAGCGCCCAGAAGGCCAGGCCGACCGCGGTGGCCCACTGGCCCTCGGGCAGGGGCTTGCCGCCGGACAGCCCCAGGGGAGCCAGGCGGCGCTGCGCCGGCAGCGACAGCACCTCCTCGATCAGCTGCTCGGTGCCCGCGCAGCGCGAACCGCCGCCGGTCACCACGACGCCGCGGTGCAGCAGGGACTGCTGGAAGTCCTGCCCCATGTCGCGCTTCACGAGCGAGACGATCTCCTCGAGGCGGGGTTCCAGGATCGCGGCGACCAGCCCCGGCGACTCGTCGGGCTCGCCCTCCTCGAAGAGCACCTCGGGATCGACGTCCTCGGCGAGGCTGCGCAGCGCCAGCCCGCGCTGCCGCTTGATGGTCTCGGCCTCGGCGGCGCTGACGCGCAGGCCGTGGGCCAGGTCGTTGGTCATGTGCACGCCGCCCCAGGGAACGGCGCCGCTGCCGGCGATCCGGCCGGAGCGGTGGATCACCCACTGCGTGTGCAGCCCGCCGATGTCCAGCAGCAGCACGCCCTCCTGGCGCTCCTGCGGCGACAGCAGCGCCGAAGCCGTCGCCAGCGCGTCGATGTGCCAGCTCGCGGCGTGGTAGCCCGACTTCTCGATCGTGTGCTCGAGGTTGTGCTGGACGCTGCTGGAACCCGTGACGAGGTAGGCATCCACCTCCAGCAACGAACCCGGCCGGTCGAGCGGGTCGACGACGCCCGGGATCCCGTCCACGGTGTAGGACACGGGATTCGAGGCCAGGATGGCGTGGTCGAACGGGATGGCGATGCTGGTGGCCTTCTCCAGGACCGCCTCGACGTCGCGCGCGTCCACGGCGCGTCGGTTCGGCCCGATCTTGTGCTGGCCGCGCGCCCATAGCGAGCGCAGGTGCGAACCGGAGATGCCGTAGCAGAAGCCCGCGATGTCCACGTTCGCCGACGCCTCGGCGGCGCGCACCGCCTTGGCGATGGCCCGGCTGCCGGACCCGACGTCCACGAAGTCGCCGTCGCGGAAGCCCGCCGCCTCGGCGCAGCCAGTGCCGAGCACCGTCAGCCCCCCCTCCGGCGACGGCGCGGCCACCAGGACGCGGAATTCCGTGCTGCCGAGGTCGCAGGCGACGATCAGCTGATCATGCTCCATGGTCGTCCTTCTCTCGCGTCGGCTCCGTGGTGTCGGGCGGAGCCGGTTTTTCGACCGAGACCTGGCCCTGGAAGCGCAGGTCGACGATGCAACTGTCCGGGATGCTGTCCCGGACGCCGAGATACCGCGTCAGGCGCGCGGTGAAGCCCTCACGGCCGAGGATCAGGCGGCCGCCCTCCCCCGCCAGGACGAGCGACAGGCCGCGCTCGTCGCGCAGGACGAAATCGACCGGGTGCGCCGTCTCCAGGCCCGTGCCGCGCACGGCGTCCACGAGATCGCGCAGCATGTCGGCGTCGCGCGGCGGCAGGCCGCGGCCGGCGTCGCCGACGCGGTCCACCAGCAGCGGCAGGTCCAACGGCGGCAGCACGTCGGGCAACCGCAGCCGGCGGCCGTTCTCGACCAGCACGTCGCGGTCGCCGCCGCCGGCCACCACGACCTGCGGCCGCCACTCCTGCAGGCGGACGTGCAGGGTCGAGGGCAGCAGGCGCGTGACCTCGGCGTCGCGGACCCACGGCAGCAGGCGCAGCGAGTCGGTGAACGCGGCGGTGTCGAAGCGCCACATGTTGCGGCCCAGCGCCCAGCGCAGGCGCCACTCCAGCTCGGCGCGGTCGGTGAACCGGTAGCGGTCCGTCTCGACGCGGGCCACCGCGAACTTCGACGCCGTCAGCAGCCAGAGCGCGCAGCCGCCAACGACGACGGCGATCCCCAGCGAGAGCGCGCCGCGCGCCAGCAGCCGCCGCGTATCGCGGCGGCGAACGCGGCGGCGGGCCATGCCCGATACGGCCCGCGGCGGCCGGCCGAGAGCGCTCACGTCGCGCCCCGGCTCGCCAGATGCCCGCAGATCGGCTCGACCAGGCGGCCGATGTCGCCGGCGCCCAGGGTCACGAGCAGGTCGCCCGGGACGACCGCGGCGTCGAGCCAGCGCTCGACGTCGTCGGTCCCGGCCAGCAGCGTGACCGCGTCGCGCCCCTTGCGCGCGAGCGCCGTCGCGATCAGCCCGCTGTCGGCGCCGGGCAGCGGCTCCTCGCTCGCGGCGTACACCGGCAGCAGGCCCACGACGTCGGCCGCCGCCAGGGCGTCGGCGAACTCGCCGGCGAACCGCAGCGTGCGCGAGTAGCGGTGAGGCTGGAACAGCACGACCACGCGTCGGCCCTCGTCGCGGGCGACGGCGAGGGTGGCGGCGATCTCGGTGGGGTGGTGCCCGTAGTCGTCCACCACGCGCACGCCGCCCGGCTCCCCGCGCTCCTGGTAGCGGCGGCCGACGCCGGCGAAGCCGCCCAGGGCCCGGGCCGCCTGCGCGAAGGGGACGCCCAGTTCCATGCCCACGGCCACCGCCGCCAACGCGTTGCTGAGGTTGTGCCGGCCGCGCAGGCGCAGCTCGAGACGCCCGAGTTCGCGCCCGCCCGCCAGCACCGTCGCGGCGCCGGGGCGGGCCGGATCGGGCACGCCACGCACGTCCGCGTCCGCGCCGAGGCCGTAGGTGATGACCTTGCGCTCGAGGTGCGGGATCAGCGCGCGCACCTCGGGATCGTCCAGGCAGAGCACGCAGGCTCCGTAGAAGGGCACGCGCGCCAGGAAGGCGCGGAAGGCGGCGCGCAGGTCGTCCATCTCCGGGTAGAAGTCGACGTGCTCGTGGTCGATGTTGGTGACCACGGCCACCGTCGGCACCAGGTGCAGGAAGGTCCCGTCGCTCTCGTCGGCCTCGGCCACGAGGTAGTCGCCGGCGCCCAGGACCGCGTTCGCGCCCGTCGCCAGCGCGCGCCCGCCCACCAGCACGGTGGGGTCCAGCCCGCCCGCGGCCAGGACCTCGGCCGTCAGCGAGGTCGTCGTCGTCTTGCCGTGGGAGCCGGCCACGGCGATGCCGTACTTCAGGCGCATGAGCTCGGCGAGCATCTCCGCGCGCCGGATGACCGGGATGCCGAGCCGCCGCGCCTCGGTGACCTCGGGGTTGACCCGCGTGACCGCCGACGAGTACACCAGGACGTCGGCGCCCCGCACCTGCCCTTCGCGGTGCCCGATCGCGATCGTGGCCCCGAGCCGCTCGAGGCGCTCGGTCGCCTCCGAGGCCCGCAGGTCGCTGCCGCTGACGCGGAAACCCAGGTTCAGCAGGATCTCGGCGATCCCGCTCATGCCGATGCCGCCGATGGCGACGAGGTGGACGTGTCGGGTGTTGCGGAACACGGTAGCTCCCTTACCGGCCGGTCGTGGTGCCGGCCCCGGCCGCGCCCGCGGGCAGCCGTCCCGCCAGGCGCATCAGGTCGGCGGCGATCTCCATCGCCGCGTCGGGTCGGGCGGCGGCCCGCGCGGCGACCGCCATCGCGCGCAGCCGGGCGGGATCACGCCGCAGGTCGTCCACGCACGCCGCCAGCGACTCCCCCGTGCAGAACTCGTCCAGCAGCAGCAGCGCCGCGCCCGCGTCCTCCCGCGACTTGGCGTTGCGCAGCTGGTGCTGGTCGGTGGCGTGCGGGTAGGGCACCAGGACCGACGCGCGACCCGCGGCCGCCAGCTCGGCCAGGGTCATCGCACCCGCGCGGCAGACCACCACGTCGGCCCAGCGCAGGGCCGCGGGCATGTCCTCGATGTAGGGCGCGACCCGTGTCGAACCGAGCCGACCGGCACAGCCGCGGGTCACCGCCTCGTGCTCCTCGGGCCCGGTCTGCGCCCACAGCGACAGGTCGGTGCGCAGCATCCAGGCGCCGCGCGCCGCGTCGATCACGGCGCGGTTGAGCGTGCGGGCGCCGCGGCTGCCGCCGAAGACCAGCACGTGGCACGAAGCCGCCCCTTCCGCGCGCGGCGGGCCGTCGTCCGTGCCGCCCCGGACCTCGGCGAAGGCGGCGCGGACGGGGTTGCCCATGTCACGGCTGCGCCCGGACGGGAAGAACGCGGCCGCCTCCGGGAAGCCGAGGTAGATCCGTCGCGCCCAGCGGCCCAGCAGCCGGTTGGTGCTGCCCGGGATGGCGTTCTGCTCCTGCAAGGCCAGCGGTCGGCCCAGCAGGCGCGCCGCCAGGCCGACGGGCAGGCTGACGAAACCGCCGCTGCCCAGCACGACGTCGGGTCGGAAACGCCGCAGCGCGTCCAGGCTCTGCAGGACGCCCACGACCAGGTTGGCGGCGAAACGCAGGCGGGCGACGGGTCCCAGTCCGCGGTAGCCGGAAGCCGCGACGTGGCGCAGGTCCAGACCGGCGGCGGGGACGAGGCGCGACTCGAGGCCCCGGCTGGTGCCGAGGTAGAGCAGCCGGGCCTGCGGTTCGAGCCGCCGGAGAGCCTCGGCCACGGCCAAGGCGGGGTAGATGTGCCCACCGGTGCCGCCGCCCGCCAGGACGACCCTGACCGGTTCGGCCGCCTCGGCTGGGCGCGGGTCGCGGCGCGGGTCCATGAATCTCCTCCGAGGGCCGGCCGGGCCGCCTCAGGGGCGTCCGATCACCCGCACCCTCCTGGCGCGCAGGGCGCGCCCCTGACGGTCGATGCTCAGCAGGATGCCCACCGCCGCTAGGTTCGTGATCAGCGCGGAGCCGCCGTAGCTGATGAAGGGTAGCGGCAGCCCCATGACGGGCAACACCGCGGTGACCATGCCGATGTTGATGACCGCGTACGCCAGCAGCATCGTGGTCAATCCGGCCGCGACCAGGCAGCCGAACTCGTCGCCGGCGTTGCGTGCGATGTTATAACCGCGCCAGCCCAGCAGCACAAACAGAAAAAGCGTGATCAGGCCGCCCACCAGCCCCAACTCCTCGCCCACCACCGAGAAGATGAAGTCCGTGTGCGAGTCCGGCAGGAAGGCGAACCGCTGCTGGCTGGCCCCGATGCCCGTGCCGTGCCAGCCGCCCGCCCCCAGCCCCAGCAGCGACTGGTAGACCTGGTAGAGCTTATCGTCCGCGCGGGGGTCGATCGTGCCGTCCTTGATCGCCAGCCACCAGAGCACCAGCCGGTGGTTGATCTTGTCGATCGTGAAGAAGCCCAGGGCCGACACCCCCGCCGCGGCGGCGCCCAGCCAGACGAGGATACGCGCCGGCAGGCCGCTGAGCGTCAGCAGAACCAGCGTCAGCAGGCCCATCATCGCGGCGTTGCCGTAGTTCGGCTGCAGGGCCAGCGCGACCATCGAGACGGCCGGGACGGCCAGCGCCGTCCAGAAGCGGCGGTCGTCACGGCGCAGGCGTTCGAAGCCGCCGGCGCACTGCTGCGCCAGGAACAGCACCAGCGCGACCTTCACGATCTCCACGGGCTGGACCGGCAGGAACGTCAGCCAGCGGCTGGAACCGGCGCGCTCGTCGACGAGGCCGGTCTTGCGCAGCGCGACGGTGACCAGCACCAGGCCCAGGCCGAGACCCAGCAGCCCCCAGTTCACCCAGGGCCGCCGCAGCGTCTGGTAGTCCAGCCCGGCCAGGAACCACAGCGCGCCGAGGCCGAGGCCGAAGCGGATGATCTGGTGCACCAGGTAGTGGGTGCTGGACGAGGAGTTGAACGAGCCGGCGTTGTAGACCATCGCCACGCCGAAGATCCCCAGCACGAGCACCGTGAGCATCAGCCAGCCGTCGAGCTGTTCGAACCAGGCCAGCAACTCGCGCACGCGGCGGTTCATGATCCCTCCCGGGGGCCCGCGTCGGCCGGCCGGCCGGCCAGCCAGGCGAGCGCCGCGGCCTGGAACGCCTCGCCGCGGTGGTGGTAGTCGCGGAACATGTCGAAGCTCGCGCACGCCGGGCTCAGCAGGACCGTGCCACGCCCCGACGCCAGGCCGGCCGCCGTCGCCACGGCCTCGTCCATGCAGGAAGCCCGGACCAGCGGCACCGACCCGGCGAGCGCCGCCTCGATGCGGTCCGCCTCGGCGCCGATCAGCACCGCGGCACGCACCGGCCCGAGCGCGCCGCGCAGGGGCGCGTAGTCCTCCCCCTTGCCGCTGCCGCCCAGGATCAGCACGACGTCGGCCGCGTAGCCGGCCAGGCCGCCGCACACCGCGTGCACGTTGGTCGCCTTGGAATCGTCGACGAAGACCAGGCCCTCCCCCCGGACGACTTCCTGCTGGCGGTGCGGCAGCCCGCGGAAGCTCCGCAGGCCGTCCGCCAGGACGTCATCATCCAGTCCGAAGGGTTCGAGGGCGGCGAGGGCGGCGCCGGCGTTGAGGACATTCGGTGCGCCGTGGAGGGGAAAGTCCTCGAGCGCCAGCACCGCCCGCGGCACGCCGTCGCGCAGCCGCCACAATCGGCCATCGCGCGCGAAGCACGCGGCGCCCGCCTCCGGGTCGCCGAACAGCAGGCGACGCGGCGCGGGCCAGTCCAGGGCCGGCAGGCAGCCGGTCCCGGTGACGAACAGCCCCCCGGGGGGCAGCCGGTCCACGAGCCGCTTCTTGGCGGCGTAGTACGCGGCGATCGACGGGTAGCGGTCCAGATGGTCGGGCGCGAGGTTCAGCACGACGGCGACCTCGGGCCGGAACCGCGAGACGGTCTCGAGCTGGAAGCTGCTGACCTCCACGACGGCCACCGCGCCGTCGGGCAGCGTGTCGGCGACCTGGCTCAGCGGGCGCCCCACGTTGCCCAGGGCCGGCGCCGTGCGGCCCGCGGCGCGCAGCAGGTGCGCCGCCAGCTCGGTGGTCGTCGTCTTGCCGTTGGTGCCGGTGATCGCCACCGTGCGCCCGGCGAAGAAGCGCGATGCGAGTTCCAGCTCGCCGAGGACCGGCACGCCGGGCGCCGCCGCGGCTGCCCGCTCGATGGTCACGCCGGGGCTGAGCACCACGCCGTCGAGGCGCGGCATCGCCGCCTCCCAGCCGGGTCCGGTGCGCACCTCGTCGAAGGCCGCCGCCGCCTCGTCCGCGAGACCGCGCTGCCGCCACTGCGCGGCGAGCGCCGTCCCGTCGGCGTCGTCGGCGCCCACGACGCGCGCGCCGTGGCGCCGCAGCAGGGCGCCGGCCGCGCAGCCGCTGCGCGCCAGGCCGATCACCAGCCAGGTCTCGCCCCTCACGTTCACGCCGGTCCTCCTACTGCAGCTTGACGGTGCTCATGCTCAGCAGCAGAAGCAGGATGCCGATGATCCAGAAGCGGACCACGACCTGCGTCTCCGACCAGCCGAGCAGCTCGAAGTGGTGGTGCAGCGGGGCCATGCGGAAGATCCGCTTGCCGCCGCGCCAGCGGTACGACGCGACCTGCAGCATCACGCTCAGGGCCTCCATCACGAACATGCCGCCCATGATCACCAGCAGCAGCTCGCGCTTGACCAGGATCGCGACGGTGCCCAGGGCGCCGCCCAGGGCCAGGCTGCCCGTGTCGCCCATGAACACCCGCGCCGGGTGGGCGTTGAACCACAGGAAGCCGAGCGAGGCGCCGACGACGGCCCCGCAGTAGACGGCGAGCTCGCCGGCGCCCGGCAGGTAGACGAGGTTCAGGTAGTCGGCGAAGATCACGTTGCCCGCGACGTACGCCAGCACCGCGAAACCCAGGAAGGTGAAGGCGCTCAGCCCGATCGCCAGCCCGTCCAGGCCGTCGGTCAGGTTCACGGCGTTGCTGGTGCCCGCCACCACGACCACCACCAGCGGCAGGTAGAACCAGCCGAGGTCGATGAAGGTGTCCTTGAGCAGCGGCACGGCCAGCTGCGTGACCAGGGCATCGTCGGCGGCCGCGCTCTTCAGCAGCGCGTACAGCACCAGGCTGAAGCCGATCTGCCCCGCCATCTTCACGCGGCCGATCATGCCCTTGGGATGCTTGCGCACGACCTTGAGCCAGTCGTCGACGAAGCCGAGCGTCCCCATCCAGACCGTGGCCAGCAGGCAGAGCTGCACGTAGCGGTTGCCCAGGTCCGCCCACAGCAGGGTGGGCAGCACGATCGCCGCGATCACCAGCACGCCGCCCATCGTCGGGGTGCCCGCCTTGGCGGCGTGCCGCGCGGGCCCGTCGCTGCGGATCGTCTCGCCGATCTGCAGGGCCTGGAGCCGGCCGATCAGCCAGCCGCCGAACACGAAGCAGATCAGCAGGGCGGTGATCGTGGCGTAGGCGGCGCGGAACGTGATGTACTGGAAGACGTTCAGCGCCGACCAGTGTTCGCGCAGCGGGTAGAGCAGGAGGTAGAACATCAGCGTGTCTCCCTGTCGGGCGCGGCGCCGCCGAGGTGCGCCAGGAATGCGTCGAGCGCGCGCTCGACGGCGGCGGAACGGGATCCCTTGAACAGGATGCGGTCGCCTGGCCGCGCCGCGGCGGCCAGGGCCGCGGCCGCCGAAGCGGCGTCGGCACAGACCACGGCGTCGCCGCCCGCCTCGCGGAAGCCGGCGGCCAGCGCGGCCGCCGGTTCGCCCACGACCCACAGCGCGTCGAGGCCGGCGGCGCGCAGGCGACGCCCCGTGTCGAGGTGCAGCGCGGCCGCGTCGGCCCCGAGTTCGCCCATCGCGCCCAGCACGGCGAGGCGGCGGCCGCCGCCGGGCAGATCCGCGAGCGCGGCGGCGGCGCTGAGCATGCTCGCGGGGTTGGCGTTGTAGCAGTCGTCGAGCAGCCACAGGCCGCCGGCCGCGATCAGCCGGCTGCGGTGCGGCGAGGCGACGAACCCGGCCAGCGCGCGCGCGGCATCGGGAACGCGGCCGGTAAGGGCCCGCGCGGCCAGCCACGCGGCGACGAGGTTGGCCCCGTTGTGCTCGCCCGGCAGCGGCACCGCCAGCTCGCGGCCGTCGAGCGTCACGACGCCCCCGCCCCCGGCGGGGTCGGCCCGCCACGACCAGCGGTGGTCCCCGGCGGCGCGCCCCCAGCTGATCACCGGGCACGGGCTGCGCTCCCGCCAGGCGTCGAAGCCGGGGCTGTCGGCGTTCAGGACCGCCGTCCCGTCCGGCGGCAGGTGGTCCAGCAGCGCGCCCTTGGTGCGGACGATCTCGGCCAGCGATCCGAACCCCTCGAGATGCGCTCCGGACGCGTTGGTGATCACCCCGACCTGGGGGGTGGCCAGGGCCGCCAGCCTGTCGATGTCTCCGGCGCGGGAGGCGCCCATCTCCACGACCGCCACGTCGTGGTCGCGTCGCAGGCCGAGCAGGGTCAGCGGCAGGCCGAGATCGTTGTTCAGGTTGCCCGCGGTCGCGTGGACGCGGGCGACGGCGCCGGCCAGCGCCGCCAGCAGGTCCTTGGTGGTCGTCTTGCCGTTGGTGCCGGTGACGGCGGCGATCCGCGCCGGGCAGAGCGAGCGCCAACGACCGGCCAACACGGCCAGCGCGGCCTCGGGATCGCGGCTGAGCAGCACCGTCGCGCCCTCGGGCGACGGTTCGGCGAAGAGCGGGTCGGGCGGCGCGCCGTCCCAGCGGCGGGTCAGCGCCGTCGCGACGCCGGCCCGCAGGGCGTCCGGGACGTGGCGGCGGCCGTCCGTCCGCTCGCCGGCCAAACCCACGAAGAGCTGCCCCGCCGCCGCGACGCGAGAGTCGAGCGCCGCGCCGTGGAAATCCGCGACGGGCAGCCGGGCCGGGTCGATCACGAACGTCCAGGCGCCGTCGCTCGCGACGCCGGCGCCGTCCCACAGGCCGGCCGCCGCCAGGTCCGCCCCCGCCCGCCGCAGGTCGTAGCCGCGATCAGGCGTCACGGGCCACCTCCGCGATCCAGTCACGCACCAGCCGGCGGTCGTCGAGATCGAGCCGCCGGTCGCCGACCAGCTGGTAGTCCTCGTGCCCCTTGCCCGCGATCACGACCGTGTCGCCGTCGCCCGCCTCGGCCAGGGCGCCGCGGATCGCCGCGGCGCGATCCGGTTCCAGGCGGCACGCGGTCGAACGGCGTGAGGTCTCGGCCCGGAAGCCGTCGGCGATCTGGTCGCAGATGGCACCCGGCTCCTCGCCGCGCGGGTTGTCCGAGGTGATCCAGGTCGCGTCGGCCAGGCGCGCGGCGACGGCGCCCATCAGGGGCCGCTTGCCGCGGTCGCGGTCGCCGCCGCAGCCGAAGACGGCCACGAGCCGGCGCGGCGCGAGCTCGCGGCAGGACTGCAGGACCGCGGCCAGGGCGTCGGGCGTGTGCGCGTAGTCGACGACCGCCGTGGCGCCCGACGGCAGGTCGAAGCTCTCCATGCGGCCGGGCACCTGCTCGGCCACGGCGAGGGCGTCGAGGCAGTCCGGCGGCGGGAAGCCGAGGGCGAGGCCCGCGGCCAGGGCGGCGGTCAGGTTCTCGACGTTGAATCGTCCGACCAGCCGGCTCTCCAGGTCGAGCCGTGCGCCGCGCCAGTCCAGCTGCAGGCTCGTCCCGCCCCGCCGCAGATCTGCCGCGCGCACGACGAGGTCGGCCGACGCCCCCGGCCGGCGGCCCGCGGCGTAGCGCACGACGCGCAGGTCGCCGGTGTCCAGGCCGTCGAACGCCGGTTCGTCCGCGTTCAGCACGGCGACGCCGGTCGGCTTGCCGCGCCGGTCGCCGCGCAGCAGTTCGAGGATGCGCGTCTTGGCCCGCAGGTAGTCGCCGAGGTCGGCGTGGTAGTCGAGATGGTCCCGCGAGAAGTTGGTCATCACCGCGGCGTCCAGCGCGAGGTCGGCCGCGCGGCCCTGGTCCAGGGCGTGGGACGAGACCTCCAGGGCCACGGCCCGCCGGCCGTGCGCGCGCATCTCGGCCAGCAGACCGTAGAGGGTGGGGCCGTCGGGGGTGGTCAGCGGCGCCGGGACGCGGCGCGCCCCGGTCTCGTAGAGGATGGTGCCGAGCAAGCCGCAGGGTCCCGCGCAGCGTTCGAGCAGCCGCCGCAGCAGGAAGGCCGTCGTGGTCTTGCCGTTGGTGCCGGTGACGCCGACCGCGCACAGCCCCGCGTCGGGCCGCCCGGCGATCTCGCGCGCCAGCCGCGCGGGCCAGGGGCGCGTCCCGACCGCGCGCAGGACGGGCACGCCAGCCGGCGCTGGCGCGTCCGCCTCGATCAGGACGGCCGCGCAGCCGGCGGCGGCGGCGGCGGCGAGATGGGCGTGGCCGTCGGTCGCCGCGCCGCGCACGGCGACGAACAGCACGCCGGGCGCGCAGCGGCGCGAATCGACCGCGACCGCGTCCACGGAAATGGGCGCGGCCGGGAGCGCCGCATCGGCCGCGAGCTGCGGGAAGACCGCCAGGAGCCGGGCCAGCGTCACCATCGCTCCACCATCCTCACCGCGATCCCCTCCGCGCCGATGGGCAGTCCGGGCGGCGGCGTCTGCTCGGCGACGTACCCGGTCCCCTCGCAGCGCAGCGGCACGCCGAGGCGGGCCGCCTCGCGGCGCACGTCGCGGTTGGACCAGCCGAGCAGGTCGGGGCACAGCCGGGAGTCGGCGCCGGTCGCGACGCGCAGCGGGGCCAAGGTGATGGTGACGGTCTCGCCGGGCAGGCAGCCCGTGCCCGCACCGGGCACCTGGGCCACGACCACGCCCTCGCCCACGGCGCCGGCCAGGTGCAGACCGGCCCCGGCGACGGCCTCGCGCGCCGCGGCCGCGGACAGGTAGAGCAGGTCCGGTACGGGCTTCGCGCCGCTGCGGTCGCGGCGGGGCAGCCGGACGTGCGCCGCGGTTTCGGCGCCCACGAGCCAGTCCGTGCTGCGCCCGATCTCCTGGACGATCCGTCCGAACAGCGGGGCCGCGCTCTGCGAGGCGTAGTGGTGAGCGTAGTCGGGCTCGTCCAGCATCGTCAGGATCACCAGGCGCGGCTCCGCGGCGGGCACCATCCCCAGGAACGTCGACATGTACTTGCCGGGCACGTAGCCCTCGCCGGGCAGGGCCTTCTGGGCCGTGCCGGTCTTGCCGCCGCACTCGATCCACTCCAGGCCGGCGGCCCGCCCGGTGCCGCGCCGCACGACCTCGCCCAGCGCGTCGCGCAGCAGGGCCGCCACCTCGGCCGACACCGCGCGGTGCAGGGTTTCGGGCCGGGTGCGCTTGACGATCGACCCGTCCTTCTCGCGGATCTCGACGACCAGGCGCGGCGCCATCAGCATCCCGCCGTTGGCCACCGCGCCGGCCGCCATCGCCAACTGGATGGGCGTGGCGAGCAGTTCCTGGCCGATGGCGACCGTCGATTGCGTGCGACGCGACCAGCGGCCCGGCTCCTGCAGCGCGCCGCGCGTGCGTCCGGGATAGGGCACCTCGTCGCGGACGCCGAAGCCCAGGTTGGTGAGGTCGTCGAAGTACTGCTTGCGGTCCAGCGCCAGCACGGTGCGCGCGAAGTAGACGTTGCTGGAGTGGACGAACGCGTTCAGGAACGACATGCGCCCGAAGTCGTGCCCTTCGGAGTTGTGGATCTTGTAGCGGTCGAACTGGATGTTGTCGCAGTCGTAGACGGCGGCGGTGTCGAGCTCGGAACGGTCGAGCAGCGAGGCCGCGGTGAAGATCTTGAAGACCGACCCCGGTTCGTAGGCCCCCGTGAAGACGAAGTTGTCCCAGGCCGAAGGCCCTTTCGCGTCGCTGCGCTCCCGAAGCACGGGCGTGTCGGCGGCGGCGAGGATGTCGCCGGTGCGCGGGTCGACGATCAGCACGGCGCCGCCGACCGCGCGGCAGGTGTCCACGGCCGCGGCGAGTTCCTGCTCGGCGATGATCTGGAGGTCGGCGTCGATGGTCAGCATCACGTCGTGGCCGTCGACGGGGGGCTCGGTGACCTGCAGGCCGTCCGTGTTGTCGCCCGGACCCATCGCGTACATCAGGCCCTTGCCCGGCCGGCCCGCCAGATCCTCATCGAGCGAGCATTCGAGGCCCGCGGTGAGGTTCTTGCGACCGCTTTCGGGGTTGCAGAACCCCAGCAGCGAGGCGCCGGCGCCGCCCATGGGGTACGAGCGGGAGTGCAGCTCCTCGAGATCGATCCCCGGCAGCCGCCGCAGTGCGACCTGGGTGGTTTCGTGCAGGACGGCCTTGCGGTCGAGCAGGACATACTCGCGCGTCGCCTTGGCCTGCCGCAAGCGGTCGGCGAGCACGCCGACGTCCTGCCCGACCAGGGGCGACAGCTTCACCGCCAACGCATCGGGATCCTGATCCTGCAGGTTCCTGCCCACGGCGCCCACGCGCCAGGTGATGATCGACAGGGCGAGCGAGCGGCCGTTGCGATCGTAGATGTTGCCCCGTGCCGCCGGCAGGTCCTTCTGGTCCTGCCACTGCTTGAGGGCCAAGGCGAGGTAGTGGTCGTGCTGGTAGACCTGCACCTGGACCAGGCGCAGCGCCAGGATCAGGAAGGGGACGACCGCCAGTCGCTGCAGGAGCCGCAGTCGGGCGCGGTCCGCTCCCCGCCGCATCATCGCGAGCGATCGGCGGCGGCGGCCGCCGCGACGCGGTCGCCGCTGCCGACCGCCGCCACGACGCGCTGCCACAGGGGCTGCTCGTCGGCGCCCGCCTGGTCGGCCATGACGACGATCAGGCCCGGGGCGTCGGTGCGCTGCAGGCCGAGTTCGCGCTGCGCGCGGTCGAGGATGCAGGTGCGGGAGGTCTCGTCGTTCCACTGCTGCTCGAGCAGGCCGAGCTGCGTCTCGAGGTAGGCCTTGTCGGCCAGCAGCGCCCGCATGGCCCGCCGCCCGGTCACGATCCCGTTGGACAACGTGATGAGCGAGGACAGCACGGCCAGGCTCCCCACGCAGAACATCGCGGTGACCAGCGGCGTGCGGCCGCGCAGTTCGCGGCGGCAGGCCATCGGTCCCGCCTGGCGGCGCAGGGAAGGCTGGCGGCGGCAGCCGCGGCCGGGGACCCGGATCGTCATGTGCATGGTCACAGCCTTTCCGCGGCCCGCAGCTTCGCGCTGCGCGCCCTCGGGTTGGACCCGACCTCGGCCGCCGAAGGCGCCTCCGGCCGGCGGGTCAGGAGCGTGAGCGTGCGCCGGTGCCCGCAGAAGCAGGCCGGCGTGCGCGGTGGGCACAGGCAGTCGCGGCTCTCGCGCGCGAGCCACTGCTTCACGGCGCGGTCTTCCAGCGAGTGGTAGGAGATCACGACCAGGCGCCCGCCCGCGGCCAGCCGCGCCGGCGCCTGCTCGAGGGCGTCCTGCAAGGCGCCCAGCTCGTCGTTCACAGCGATGCGCAGGGCCTGGAACACGCGGCTGAGCGTCGGGGTGAGCACGGGACCGCGGCCCACGGCCGAGGCCACGATCTCCCGCAACGCGCCGGTGGTGGTCAGCGGCGCCTCGCGGCGCGCGGCGATCATGGCGGCGGCGATGCGCCGGGAGCGGCGCTCCTCCCCGTAGGTCCACAGCAGCGTGGCCAGCGCGGCCTCGTCGAGCCGGGCCAGCAGGTCCGCCGCCGACGGCCCGCCGGCCGGGTCGAAGCGCAGGTCCAGGGGGGCGTCGACGCGGTACGTGAAACCCTTGGCCGGCGCGTCGATCTGCAGGGAGCTGACGCCGAGATCGAGCAGCAGCCCGTCCGCCCGCTCCCAGCCGGCGGCGGCCAGCGCGCCCGCCAGGTCGCGGAACGAGCGGTGCTGGAAGTGGAAACGCGACTCGACGGCCGCCAGCGCGTGCCCGACGAGGCCGGCGTCGGGATCCAGGTCGAGGCCCAGCACTTCGGCCCCCGTCGCCAGCAGCGCCCGCGCGTGGCCGCCCTGGCCGAAGGTGCCGTCGACGATGCGTCGGCCCGGGCCGGCGGCCAGCAGCCGTACCGATTCGTCGCGCAGCACGGGGATGTGGGCGGGAGCGTTCACGAGGCACCGGTCCTGCCGGCCGCGGCCGCCGGAGCGACGCGCAGCGCCGCCGCTTCGCCGTACTGGTCGCCGAGGATCAGGATTGCCCGGTGGTAGGGTCGCCAGCCCGCGAGCAGCAGGGTGTGGCCGTAGTCGCGCAGGCCGCGGTTCCAGGCGACGAGGTCGCGCACCGCCCGGAAGTCGAGGTGGTCCAGCCCGCGCCCGTCCAGGACGATGCGGCAGTCCCGGCTGCGCAGGCGCGGCCTGACCGCGGCGACGAGCCGCTGGAGCATGGGGCGGTCCAGGACGCCGGAGAGAGTGACCCGAACGTCACCATCGCGTTCGCGGATCTCGAAGCCTAGGCCGCCCTCAAGAACGTACAGGCGCGGCGGCCGTCGGGTCGACTCTCCCGGCATGGGCTTCCCTTCCCTTCGTCGGCCCGCCCTCCGTGGCGAGCCCAGGCTCCCTCCGACCTCGAGGCCGCCGGTCCGTCGGCGACCCTGCTTCCGCGGCTCAGCGCCGGAAGCGCAGGAACGTGTCCATGAATTCCTTCGACGGCGCCTCCTGCGCCGGATTGGTCTCGCCGTAGGACTGCTTGTCCCACAGCTCGAGGTACTGGCCCATGCCGACCAGGACGATGCGCTCCGAGATGCCGACCTTCCGGAGGATTTCGACAGGGACCGTGACGCGGCCCTGCTGGTCCGGCACGACGTCCAGGCTCTGGGCGCTGAGCCGCCGGATCTGATCGCGCCACTGCTCGTCGCCGCCCTGCAGCAGGGTCGCCGTGAACGACGCGTCCCACTCTTCCCGCGGGTAAAGAGCGAGGCACTTCTGCGACGCGATCGTCACCACGTACCGCTCGTCCTCGACCGTGGCGCCCCCGGACCTGAATCGCGCCGGCAGGTTGAAACGGCCCTTGCCGTCCACGACGCGCTCCTGCGCGCCCGTGAACGGGGGCCTCTTCCTGCTGTCGTCGTGGGTCCGGTCGCTCATGGCCTTTCAGGATCCCGTCGCTGGGGGGGCTTTCCTTCAGTCACCAATAGAAACCACTCATCACCAATGAACGCCACCGCACCTTAATCCTTCACCAATCAAGGTGTCAAGGGGGTAAGAACGATTTTTTTAGAAAATCGCTATCTCGTTGAATGACAATGGATTGATCGAAATGCAGCGCGGGGAGCAGGCGGGAGTCAGGCGCGGAACGAAAAATCGTCCCGCCTGGGCAGGAGCAGGCGTCTCCAGGACAGCGAGGCGACCCGGCGGAAGCGGGCCAGCATGACCGCGCTGCCGACGGCGTAGGCCAGGGAGGTGGCCAGCGCGGCGCCATGCAGGCCGTGATCCGGGATCAGCGCCAGACCCGCCCCGGCATTGACCGCCAGGGTGACGAGGCTGGCCTGGGTGTTCCAGGCGGAGCGGCCGCGGCCGATGAAGTCGCCCGCCAGCACGGCGCCCGGCGCACAGGCCACGATGCCGGGCAGCAGCGCCCACAGGGCCGGCACCGCCGCGCGGTACTGCACCCCGAAGAGCGGGGCGAGCAGCAGCGGCGCGGCGACCGCCGTCAGGCAGGCGGCGACCGTCGTGGCCGCGAGCGCGACCCGCACGGCGCGCGCCGAGGTGGCGTCGCCCGCCTCCCGGTCCGGCGCCGCGGCGGACCAGACCAGCAAGGGCTGCAGCGCGCTCGGCAGCAGCCAGAGCACCTCGCCGATCATCACCGCCACCGAATAGATCCCCACCGCCGTCGCGCCGTGCCAGGCCGCGACCAGGGCCAGGGCCAGGCGCATGTGCAGCAGCGAGACGACCGCGGACAGCTGTCCCTGCCAGCCGGCCCTCGCGAGCCCCGCCCAACCGCCGGCGTGACGGACGGGCGCCGCTGCGGTCGCGCGGCCCGCTTGGCGCACGGCCAGGACCGCGAACGCCGCGACGCCGGCCGCCTGGCTGACGCAGAAGACGATCAAGGCGGCCGTGAGGCCGAAGGCGCCGGAGGCGAGCGCCACCCCCAGCAGGGCCAGTTGCAGCAGGCCCCGGCCGAGGTTCACGGCGGTGCCCGTCCGCAGGCGCCCCAAGGCCAGCAGGTCGTAGGCGAGGATGTCGCACAGCACCAGGGCGGCGAGCGCGCCGACCATCGCCGCGGCGGTCGCGCCGCTCCAGCCGAGGCGGGCGGCGAGCGACGCGCCCGCCTCCGTCCGCCAGGCCAGCGCCCCCAGCGCGGCGGCCGCGAGCGTCGCGGCGCCCGTCCAGAGCGCCTGGGTGCGCATCAAGGACCGCGCCGAAGCCGGCCGGCTCCGGATCTCCGGGACGGCGGCCAGGCCCACGCCGCCGTTGACGGCCGCGGCCGCGAACATCAGCAGCGTGATCCCCAGCGCGTAACGACCCTGCCCGTCGGGGCCGAGCGCGCGCGCGACCACCAACCCGGCGCCCGCCCCGGCCGCGGCCTGGCCGAGCCGCAGGCCCAGCACCGCCGCGCCCTCGCGCAGGAGCTTCAACGGCCCCCTCCCCGTCTCATCGCCAGCGCCGCTGAGCCGAGGCGCGACGTCCGCCGCCACATCGCACGCTCCAGCGTGAGGGCTCCGAGCAGTTCCTTGAACTGCGCCACCCCCCGCTGGCCGCCGTGGCCGCCGAGGTCCAGGCGCGTCGCGCCGCGCCGGCAGGCCTCCACGAGATCGGCCCAGACCAGCATGGTCGCCGGGAAGACGTCGTCGGTGCTGTCGCCGGAACTGTCGCCGGAACTGTCGACCGTGGCCCCGACCCAGGCGGTCACCGTGCCTCCGGCCTGCAGGCAGAGGTGGGCGCCCAGCAGGGTGCCGTCGCGACGGACCGTGGTGCAGTAGACGTCGCCGCCGCCGCCGGCGAGCAGGCCCCGCAACAGGTCGGACGGGATGGGCCGCGATCCCCAGCGCCGGATCGCCGCGGCGTAGATCGGCAGGAACTCGTCGATCACCGCGGGGTCGGACGTGACCTGCGTCGCGCAGCCGCGCCGCAGCGAACGGTTGCGTTCGTTGCGCCGGTTCTTCTTCAGCAGGTGCGCCTCCACGTGGTCGAGGCCCTCGGCCAGCGGGAAGTAGGCCACGGGCACCGCCGTGCGGCGGAACCCGCTCGCGGACAGGGGCGCGGCCACCTCGTCGTCGGCGGGGCCCTCGGCGTGGAGCGTCGCGGCCAGGGTCAGGGGCGAGCGCGCGGCCGCGGTCCAGGCGTCCAGCAGGGCGGCGAGGGCGGCGCGGCGGCGCGCGGGATCGAGCGCCGGATCCAGCAGCAGGTCGCAGGGCAGGCCGGCGTGGTGCGCTTCCAGCGTGCGGAAGGGGCCGCGCGCGGTCTCGAGCCAGGCGAGCCCACCGACGGCCTCCCCCGCCGCCGTCGCGGTCGCCCAGGCGCCCGTGCGGCGCGGCAGGCTGGCGCAGAGCGTCGCGGTCCAGACGTCGGCGCCGGCGAAACCGCCGCCGCAGCGCGCGTGCAGGCGCCGCCAGTGCGGCCCCGGCCGCGCGCCGCGGACGAGTTCGAAGTCGGCAGCGCGATGCGTCATGCCGTCCCTCAGTGGACCAGGGCCAGCGGCAGCACGCGCACCTGACCCGACAGTTCCACGCGCGCGAGGTACGTCCCGGGGGCCACGGCCTCGCCCGTGAGGTTGATCCCGTTCCAGAACACCGTGTCGTTCGCGACGTGGCGATCGCGGTACACCAACTGGCCGTCGACGGTGAAGATCTCCACCAGAGCGCCGCCGGAGATCTCGAGGGACGTCGTGACGGTCTCGGCGTCGATGCCGCCGAGGCGCAGCCCGGCGTGCTCGCCCACCAGCAGCGGGTTGGGGTAGAGGAAGAGCGGCGCGAGCGGCCCCTCCCCCTCGACGCGGTCGCGGGCGATGGTCACCAGCACGGCGCCGCCCGCGGCGCCGGCCAGCAACCGCAGCCCGGTGGCGTCGGTCGTCAGTTCGCGCACCGGCCCCTGCGGGGTGCCGGCCACGATGTCCGCCGTGTAATAGGCGGACAGCCCGTAGCTCGCGTACTCGGCGGCGTTGGTGAAGGGGTCGACCAGCACCTCGTCGTCGCGGATCCGCACGCGTTCGAACCCGGCGTCGTGGCCGACCCACACGTCGCCGTTGCCGTCGACCTCCACGTCCAGCAGCGTGCCCTGGAGCAGTCCGGGCGTCGCGCTGTCGACCTTCGCCCGCAGCGAGCGCACCAGGGTCATGTCCAGCGTGTTGTCGTCGTACGACCGGTAGGAGAGCTGCGCCAGGCCGCTGCCGCCGCCGACCCAGATCGTCCCGTCCGCGCCGACGTCCACCGCGCGCGCGCTGGTGAGGTCGAAGACGCCCTCCGTCAACGTGGCCGGGGGCGTCCAGACGTCGTCGCCCGCGTCGTGCCAGGTCAGCGCCGCGTCGGCGCCGCCGATGCCGTTGACGTCCCAGAGCACCAGGCCCACGCCGGTCACCGCGAACCAGATGCGGTCGCGGCCGTCGACCACGGCGTCGAAGACGATGCCGCCGCCCAGGCCGGTGTTGTCGGTCGGCAGGCGGATCCAGGACGCCGGGTCCCGCCAGTGTTCGGGATCGACCAGCACGTCGACGCCGTCGCGGTCGCTCAGCAGCAGCACGGGACCGTCCGGGTGGTGCACGATCCGCACGATGCGGCGCGTCGACAGCGGCGACGTGTCGGGCGTCAGGTGGTCCATGTCGGGGATCCCGGGCCGGTAGCGGATCACGCCGGTCTGGAACTGCGTGAACCAGATCTCGCCGTCGGCGCGGGCCGTGAGCGCGAGCATGCCGCCGTCGAAATTGTAGAGCCCGACCGAATCCGCGGCCGTCGAGGCGAGGTTCGCGACCTGCGTCCAGACGCCGCCGTCGCGCCGCGCGATGCCGCCTCCCTGCCGCGAGCCGAACCAGGGCACGCCCGCGGCGTCGAAGGCGACGCCGTCCACGGAGGTGAACAGCAGCTCGTCCGTCTGGTTCGACGTCCAGCCGTCGCCATCGCGGGCGGCGACGAAGGCGCGGGCCGCCTTCAGGTTCGCGGGCTCGGGACGCCGCAGGCCGGCGCACCAGAGACGGTCGGTGCCTTCGAGCGCGTGCACGTCGGCTTCGGGAGCGTCGACGGGTTGCCAGGCCGCGCCGTCCCAGCGCCGCAGGCGGTCGGCGACGCCGTCCGCCACGACCAGGGCCCAGGGCTCGGCGCCGACGTTGGCGAGGTCGCTCACCGGCAGCGCGAGGTCGCCCAGGTGGGACCACGCGCCGGCGCTCCCGTCCCACGACCAGACGCCGTCGCCCGCGCTCGCCAGGAGCCCCAGCCCCGGGACGAGCCGCAGCGCGAACACGGCCTGCGGGCCGATGCCGGCGCTCGCGTCGCTCACCGCGTTGTTGCGCTGCAGCGACACGCCGCCGGCGGTCGCGATCCACAGGTCCCCGCCGTCCAGCAGCAGGTCCAGGATGATGTCGCTCACCAGGCCCGGCGTGTTCGCGGTGGTCATCACGCCGCCGGGCAGGCCGCTGCTGATCACGCCCACGCCGCCGTCCAGCAGACCGTAGTAGACGCGCTCGGCGCCGGCGGCCACGGCCGAGATCTCGAGGTCCGAACCGAGGTTGGTCACCTGCCGGAACGCGGGGGCGAGCGGGTCGGGATCGACGCGGGTCAGGCCCGCGCCCTGGCAGGCCACCCACAGGTGGGTGCCGCTCCAGGCCAGGTCGACGACGCGGTCGCCGGCCAGCCCGTCGGCCGCCCCCCAGCGCCCGATGATCCCGCCGTCGGCGTTCATCACCAGCACGCCGCCTTCGGCGAGGCCGCCGAACAACCGGCCGTCTGCCGCCAGCAGGGTCACGCAGTCCTGGGCGCTCAGGACGGTTTCGAGGCGGACCGCCTGGGCGCCGGCCCGGGGCGCGACGGCGCCGGCGACGAGCAGCGCCGAGACGAAGATCAGTGATGCGAGCGCGCTCGCGGAGCGGTGGATGCGCTTCACGGGTTCTCCTGTTCGGTGTTCCCACGTTCGAGCCGGGAAATCCCGGCCGGGTCGCGCAGGGCGCGTCGGAAGCGGGCCGCCCCGCGACCGGCCCAGGCGCCGCCGAGTCCGGCGGCGGGGGGTTCGAGCCGCCACGGGTCCGAGAGGGCGCCAGGCGGCGGCGCGCCGCGGGGTCCGCAGGGGACCAGCGGCGCCCCCGACAGGGCCAGGCGGCCGGTGATCAGGGCACGCGCCAGGGCGGGTTGCCGCAGCAGCCCGCAGGGTCGGCCGTCGCGGCCGCAGACCAGGCGCCAGGAGCGGGCCAGCGACTCCTCGCCGGCCGGCGCCGCCCGGAAATCCCGGATCCCCCAGCCGCGCCGCAGCCTCGCCAGACCGGCCGCCGGCAGGCACACCGGCAGCAGCAGGAGGCCGAGGAACGCGGCGGCGAGGCGACCGGCGATGTCCCGGCCGGGGCGCGCCGGCCCGGGATCGAGCACGGCGCTCGCGGCGCCGCCGAATTCCTCGGCGCGGGCGCCCGATTGCAGCAGCGCCGCGGAGTCCACCCGCCAGCGCAGCCGGACCCGGCGCCGGCGCAGCAGCGCCAGCGCCCGCAGCTCGGAAGCCACGCCCGTCGGCCACTGCCAGAACACGACCTGGGCGATGCGGTAGCGGTCGACGATGTCGACGAGGTCCGCAGGTGCGCCGAGGCGGGGCACGTCCGGACCGCTGCGTGCGAGCCTCGCCTCCGTCACGTCGGCGGCCAGGAAGCCCACGACGTCCAGCCCGCAGCCGCGAGGGTCCGGCCCGCGCTCCAGCCAGTCCCAGACCTCAGCGTCGTCCCCCACCAGCAGCGTGCGCTCCAGCGACAGGTAACCGCGTTCCATGCGGCGTCGCAAGGCCAGGAACGCGGATTCGCTCAGCAGGAGCGTCCCGAGCAGCAGCGGCCAGAACAGCAGCAGCACCACGCGGCTGTAGACGTGCTGGTGGCTCATGTAGGTGCTCGCCCACAGCAGGAGGGTGACGGCGGCGACCTGCTGCATCCGGTCCCCGGCCCGCGGGGAACGGCCGCGGGCGCCGCGCCGGTAGCGGCCCAGCAGCAGGAAGCCGAGGCTCGTCAGCAGGTTGGCGAAGACGAACAGGGGCCGGTACCAGGCGAGCGGCAGCAGCGGGTCGTCGAAGAAGGGGTTCAGCGCGCCGCGCAGGGCGTAGGCGGCCAGCAGCGACGCGTTCAGCGCCGCCAGGTCGGTCAGCCAGAACGCGAAAGTGCCGAGGGGGTCGCGCCAGCGCTTGAGCAGGTAGACCAGCAGGCCCCACTTCTCGTAGAAGGAGATCAGGCTCGTCAGGTGCAGCCAGAAGCTGCGGCGCATCGGGCCGCGCGCGCTGTCGCGGCGGTGGCGGTGGACGAAGCGGGACTCCGCGACGTAGAGCACGTCGTAGCCGGCCTGGCCCATGCGGTAGCACCAGTCGACGTCCTCGAAATAGAGGAAGAAGCGCTCGTCCATGGCGCCGACGCGGGCCACGGCCTCGCGACGCACGAGCACGCAGCCGCCGATGACCCAGTCCACGGGCCGCGTCGTCAGATGGTCGAAGTCGCGCATGAGGTGGCGGCCCACGGCGCGGGAATCCGGCGCCAGGCGGCCCAGGATCGTGCGCCGCATCAGCAGGGTGCCGAGCGTGTAGAAGCGCCGGCACGACTCCTGGACCGTGCCGTCCTCGTTCAGCAGCTGGGGGCCGAGCAGGCCGGCCCGGGGGTGCGCCGCGGCGGCGCGCAGCAGCGCGTCGACGGCGCCCGGCTGCACCACCACGTCCGGATTGAGCAGCAGGGTGAAGTCGGCGTCGGCGGCCCGCAGGCCGCGGTTGCAGCCGCGGGCGTAGCCCTCGTTGCGCGCGTTCGCGAGCCAGCGCACGCCCGGGTGCGCCTCGCGGACCGCGGCGAGGCCCGGATCGGTCGAGGCGTTGTCGACGACCGTCACCGCGTGGTCGCAGGACGGCGGGCAGCGCGCCAGCGCGTCCAGGCAGCGACCGAGGTCGCCGCTGGTGTTGTAGTGGACGATGACGATCGAGAGCGTCAAGCCGCGCCTCCGGGACCGCGCGGCTCCCGCCGCAGCCGCAGCGCCCAGACCATCCACATCGCTTCCCAGACGATCCGCTTGGACATCTTCGATACGCCGACCTGGCGGTCGACGAACATGATCGGGATCTCCTTGATGCGGAAACGCCGCCGCCAGCAGTGGTAGTTCATCTCGATCTGGAAGGAGTAGCCGTCGCTCTTGATGCGCGACAGCGGCAGGGCCGCGAGCACCTCGCGCCGGAAGCACTTGAAGCCGCCCGTGGAGTCCTTGATGGGCATGCCCGTGACCCGGCGGGCGTAGATGTTCGCGCCGACGCTCAGGATCACCCGGCGCAGCGGCCAGTTGACCACCGTGATGCCGTAGAGGTAGCGGCTGCCGAGCACGACGTCGTGATCCCGGATCTCCTGCAGGAAGGTGTCGATGGCCGCGGGGTCGTGGCTGAAGTCGGCGTCCATCTCGAAGACGGCCTCGGCGTCGGTGTTGGCCAGGACCCACTGGAAGCCGGCGATGTAGGCCGCGCCCAGCCCCGCCTTGCCGGGCCGCTCGAGCATGCGGACGCGCCCGCCGTAGTCGGGCAGCGCCTTGACCACGGCCGCGGTCCCGTCCGGCGAGTTGTCGTCGACGACCAGGACCGAGAGGCCGGGATCCCGGGCCAGGACCGCCGGCACGATGCGGCCGATGTTGTCGGCCTCGTTGTAGGTCGGGATCACGACCACGCACTTCACGACGCCACCTCGCTGCGCATCAAGCCTCGCCTGCGGTCCCGCCCGCGAAACGGCGCCGCAGCGCGGGCACCGAACCGGCGAACGCCAGGGCCAGGAGCAGGACCACCCCGCCGATCGTCAACGCGAGGCCGCGACGCAGGGCCGGGTCCCGGTAGACGAAACGGATCTCGTGCTCGCCGGCCGGCAGGGCGACCGCCCGCAGCATGTGGTCGGCGACGAGCAGCGGCGCCGGCGCCCCGTCGACGGTCACGGACCAGCCGGGCATCCACAGGTCGGCCAGCACGAGCACCGACGGCGCGGGCGGCGCGGCCCGCAGCACCACCTCGTTCAGGTCGTCGCGCACGTATTCGACCGCCGGCAGCGCCTGCGCGACGGCCGCCGGCGCGGGCGACGGCGCGCGGTCCAGCAGCACGCGGCGCGCGACGGGTTCGCGGCCGGCCTGCAGGCGGTCCAGGAACCCGGCCAGGTCGCCGGTGACCGGCGCCCACTCGCCCACCAGGCGGGCGCGCGGCAGCGCGCTGAGGTTGCGGTAGAGCGTGGACTCGCCGGACATCGCGGGTCGCGCCTCGATTTCGGCGCCCAGATCCGCCAGCGCCGGCAGGGCCTGCGGCGGCAGGAGCCCGTCGAGCATCAGGTAGCGCCCGCCGAGCCAGGCGGCGATGCGGCCGGCGGGGCGCGACGGATCCAGGACCCGCGCCCGCGCGGCCTCGGCGGCGGCCGGCTTCGCTGCTTGGTACCCGCCCAGGGACCGCAGTCCCGCCGGCATCCCGCCGTTGTGCTGCGCCAGGGAGCCGAGCGGCCAGACCCGCTCGTGGCCGACGAACCGCGCCACCTCGACCAGGAAGGGGTCCGCGCGGAACGTCGCGCGCGGCGCGGCCTGCCGGACGAGATCGACGGCCGGCACCAGGGAGGTGCCGCCGTCGGCCCCGCGGGCGAGCTGCTGCAACCCGCGCTCGGGATGGGTGATCCGCCCCGCCACGCCGAGCAGGTCCACCGCCATGAGCGCCAGCAGGACCCAGGGCAGCCAGGCGCGCCGGGCCGACGTCCGACGCATCGCGAACACGGTGGCGGCGCCCGCGGCGACGAGCAGCAGGCCGATGCGCAGCAGGTCGGCCTGCTGCAGGCTCCAGGCCGCGGCCAGCACCTCCGGCGAGGGGGCGCCTCTGCCCGACGCGGCGGCCAGGCTCGCGAGCTGCGAGGCGTGCAGACCCTTGCCCGGCCCCAGCGCGCCCAGGAGCGAAGCGGCGCCGAGCCCCAGCCAGACCCAGGCCAGGCGGCGCGGCGCGCGCGCACCGGCGGCGGCGCCATGCAGGGCGGCCAAGCCGTGCGCCGCCAGGATCGCCAGCGCGAACCCCGTCACCGCCAGGATCATCACCGGGATGCGGAACTTGTTGAAGTACGGCAGCAGGTGGTAGAGCGGGCCGTACAGCACCGGGAAGAAGCGCCCGCAGGCGACCAGCAGCGACATCAGGGCGATCGCCGCCAGCGCGCGTTGCGGCCAGCGCGGCGCGGCCCAGGCGCCGAGCGCCGCCAGCGTCAGCAGCAGCCAGCCGAAGTAGTTGGGGTAGTCCGTGAACGGCATGAAGCCCTGGTAGGTGCCCAGCCCGAAACCGGCGGCCGCGGGCTGGACCAGGGTCGGGAACTCCCGCGGGTGCAGGCTCCAGTCGGTGGCGTACTCGTAGCTGGCGCCCCCGCCCTCGGCGGACCCGCGCACCGACCAGCCGGCGTAATCGCGTGTCGGCAGCAGCTGGACGGCGCCGATCAGGAACGCCGCCGCCAGGGCGGCGCCGATCGCGGCGGTCGGCCGCCAGGGCCAGCGCTGCGCATCAGCGGTGCGGCGGCGGCGGGCCGCCAGCACGGACAGCCATTTGCCCAGCACCAGGACGCCCACGCACAACAGCGTGTAGTAGAGGATCTGGGGATGCCCGCGCAGGACCTGCAGCCCGACGGCCAGCGCCAACAGCGCGGCCCGCCGGCGGCCCTTCCCCTCCAGCAGGTCCAGGCAGACGCCCACGACCCAGGGCAGGTACATGGCCGTCACCAGCTTGCTGCCGTGGCCGTGCACGCCCCAGGCCACGACGTTGGGCTGCAGCAGCCAGATCGCCGCTCCCAACAGCCGCGCCGGCAGGGAAAGCCCCCAGCGTCCCAGCAGCCAGACCATGCCAGCGCCGCCGAACAGCAGGTGCGCCAGCATCCAGGTCAGGGGCGGGAAGCCGAGGCGGTCCTGCAGGAAGGTCAGCGCCTCGCCGGGCGGGTAGACGAAACGGGTGTACGCCAGCGAACCGAAGGTCGGCATCCCGGCGAACAGGTAGGGGTTCCACTGCGGGTAGACGCCGCGCGCGAGCGAGGCGTCTCCGACGATCGTGAACAGCGCGGCGTTCTCGGCGTCGCTGCTGCCGAACACCCGGCCCTGCAGCAGCGCCTCGGGGTAGAGCAACCCCAGCAGGACCAGCAGGGCCAGAGCGATGCCGCCGGCATGCAGCAGGCGACGACGCAGGCCGGTCCCGGCGCCGGGACGGTCGTGGTTGGCACGCACGTGGTTCCCTTTCGGATGCGGTGTGACCGCGGCTTCCAGCCGGCCGAGGATATCATCCGGCGGCCGCGGGCGTCCACTCCCGAGAGGCGGTCAAACCCGAGGAGCGACAGGGGGTTCCGCGGGCCGCCCCGCCAGTTCGTCCAGGGCGCCCGCCAGGACGGCGCGCGCGACGGCGGGCCTCCCCTGCCACAGGTGCCAGGCCGCGTGCCCGGCGAAGTACGCCGCCTGGCACGGCCAGAGCGCCGCGCGGGCCGCCCCCCGCCAGTGGCGCCCCAGCAGGCGGACGTGGCTGCGGCTGCGCAGGTAGGCCTTGCGCGGCGACCACGCCCCCACCGACGCGCTCACCTTGTGCAGGATCAGCGAGCGCGGGACGTGCAGGATGCGGCCGCCCGCCGCCCGCAGCCGCAGGCAGTAGTCGGTGTCCTCGCCGTAGAAGGTGTAGGCCTCGTCCAGTTCCGGCACCGCCTCGAGAGCCCGGCGCGACAGCAGCAGCGCGCACCCCGTCCCGTATTCCACGAACCGCTCGTCGAGCGCGCGTCGCCCGGCGGCCTGCCGGATGCCCTGGTGACCCACCCAGCCCGAATAGCGCCCGACCCGCCCGCCGTCGTACCAGATGCGCCAAGGCTCGTCCGCGAAGCAGATGCGCGGGGTCGCCGCCCAGGCGCCCGGCTCGCGGCCGATCGCCTCCACCAGGCGGGCGAGGCTCCCCTGCGGCACGATGGTGTCGTTGTTCAGCAGCAGCGTGTGATCGGCGCCCCCGGTCGCGCGCAGGTGCCGCAGGCCGAGGTTGTTGCCGCCCGCCCAGTAGCGGTTGCGGTCCGCGATGACGAGTTCGACCGAGGGGAAGGCGTCGCGGCAGAACACGACCGAGTCGTCGTCCGACGCGTTGTCGACGACGACGATGCGCAGGGGGTCGTAGCCGTCGGCGAGCAGGGAACCGATGCACTCGGGCAGGTGGTCGCGACCGTTCCAGTTGACGACGACCACGGCCAGGGACGGCGGCGGCGCCTCGGTCGTTCCGGTCGTCCCGGTCGTCCCGGTCGTCCCGGACGCCCCGGACGCTCCAGAGGCGTCAGTGGCGGCGGCGGACACGGTACCCCGTCTCGGGATGGTTGCCCGCCACCACCAGCTCGGCGATCAGGCCGAGGCTGACGAACTGGACGGCGACGATGACCAGGCCGGCGCCGAGCAGCATCAGCGGCCGCACGCGCAGGCCGTGGCCCAGCGCCCACTGCACGACGAACCAGGCCAGGATCGCGCCGCCGACCGCGAAGCTGGCCGCGCCGATGCGCCCGAACAGGTGCAGGGGCGACGCGGAGCGCGAGCTGAGGAACATCAGGGTCAGCAGGTCCAGGAAGCCGTTGAGGAAGCGGGCCGGGCCGTACTTGGTGACGCCGTGGCGGCGGCGGTGGTGGCGCACGGGGATCTCGGTCACCCGGAACCCCTCGCGGTAGGCCTGCGCCGGGATGTAGCGGTGCATCTCGCCGTAGAGGCGCACCGCCTCGACGACCTCGCGGCGGTAGGCCTTCAGCCCGCAGTTGTAGTCGTGCAGCCGCAGGCCCACGGCGCGGCTGGTGACCGCGTTGAAGAACCGCGACGTGGTGTTCTTGACGAAGCCGTCCTTGCGGTCCTGCTTCCAGCCGGAGACGAGGTCGAAGCCCTCCTCCAGCTTCGCCACGAGGTGCGGGATCTCGTCGGGGTCGTCCTGCAGGTCGGCGTCCATGGTGATCACGTAGCGCCCCGACGCGGCCGCGAAGCCGGCGGCCAGGGCGGCGGCCTTGCCGTGGTTGCGCGTGAACTCCAGGCCGCGGACGCGGGCGTCGGCGGCGTGGAGCCGCTCGAGCACGGCGGGCGTGTCGTCGGTGCTGCCGTCGTCGATGATCCACACCTCGTGCGACAGGCCCGCGGCGGCCGCCGCGGCCGCGATGCGCGCCGTCAGCTCGGGCAGCGATTCCGCCTCGTTCAGCGCTGGCACCACCACCGAGAGGTCGGGCCGGACGTCAGGCATGTCCCCTCCTGCGCGCGGCGACCCAGAGCACCTCGCGGCGCAGCCCCTCGCCGAACGGGACCTGCGCGACGTAGCCGATCTCGTCGCGGATCAGGCCGGGGTCGGCCCAGGTGTCGCGCACGTCGCCCTTCTCGACCGGCACGTGCTCGATCGCGACGCGGGCCTCCGGCGCCGCCTCGCGCAGCAGGTCGCGCATGGCCGTCAGGGCCGCGTCCAGCGAGACGCGCGCGCCGCCGCCGACGTTGTAGACCGCCCACGGCCCGGGCGCCCCGACCGCCCGGAGGTTCGCGTCCACCGCATCGGACACGTAGGTGAAGTCCCGCGTCTGCGAACCGTCGCCGAAGACGATCCAGGGCTTCCCGTCGAAGGCCGCCTCGAGGAACTTGCGGAACGCCATGTCGGGCCGCTGGCGCGGCCCATAGACGGTGAAGTAGCGCAGGGACGTGGTCGGCACGCCGTGGTTGGCGCTGTAGAGCACGCAGAGGTGCTCGGCCGCCAGCTTGGTCACGCCGTACGGCGAGAAGGGCTGCGGCAGCGCGCGCTCGGTCACCGGCAGGTCGAGGCGGTCGCCGTACACCGAGCTGGAGCTGGAGTAGACGAACCGGGCGAGCCCCGGCGCCACCCGCGGGTCGCGGCAGGCTTCCAGCAGGCGCTGGGTGGCGGCCAGGTTGCGCGCCAGGTAGTCGCCGAACAGGTGTCCCCAGCTGGCGCGCACGCCGGCCTGGGCGGCGAGGTGGAACACGGCGCGGCTGCCGGCGAGCAGCGCGACCGCGTCGACGTCGTTCAGGTCGGCGTGGTGGAAGACGAAGCCGGGCCGGCCCAGCAGCGGCGCCAGGTTCTCGCGCTTGAGCGCCGGGTCGTAGTAGTCGGTCAGCGCGTCGATGCCGACGACCTCGCAGCCACGGTCCAGCAGGGCCTCGGCGAGGTGGCTGCCGATGAACCCGGCGCAGCCGGTGACCACGACGCGCGCCCCGCCCGCCAGGGCCGTCATGGCGCGCTCCCCGCGGCGCCCGCGGCGAGCAGGGCGTCGAGCTGCTGGCGCGCCACGGCATCCCGGGGGTCGTCGCGCAGGCGCTCCTGCATCCAGGCGACCGCCACGGCGTCCTCTCCCCGCTGCACCATGGCCTGGACCAGCTGCGTGATCAGGGCCTGCTCGTCCTTGGGCGGGATCGCGCCGTGGAGGCGCTGCACGTGGGCCGCCGCGTCCCGGGCGCGACCGCGCTCGACCAGCACCATGGGGTAGATGTCGGTCACCATCGGGAACGTGGGGTCGAAGCTGGCGGCCAGCTCGAACGCGGTCTCCGCCTTGGCGATCATCTCGTCGTAGACGGCGTCGGTGGCGTCGGGCGCCTGCGCCTTCATGATGAAGTCGTAGCCGGCGCGGATCAGGCCCGCCGGGTAGTTGCCCAGCAGGTTCTCGGCGTTGCGGTCGAAGTGGACGTCCTCGCGGTGGCGGCCGTTGTGGCGCCACAGTCCCTCGAAACGCCAGTCCCGCTCGCCCAGGAGTTCGCGGACCTCGCCCTCGGGGCTGGGGTTCTGCGGCAGGTCGTTCAGGGTGCGGAACTCGGACCGGCGTCGCTCGGAATCGCCGTCCAGGGTGGCGCTGAAGTCGTAGACCCCGTAGCAGTTCGCCAGCAGGCGGTCGCTGTCGACCGTGGGCATGCCGTCCCGGCCCTTGACGCCGGTGAAGCGGTAGGCCAGCCCCTCCATCTGGAGCATCGTGAAGTAGCGGGCCATGTTCTCCTGGGGGATCGTCACCGCGAAGAAGACCGGGCGCTTGCCGCGGTTCTGGATGATGTCGTGCACGATGTAGTCGCGCACGTACACCACCTCCTGCTTGCCGGTGTCGGGATCCTGGTACAGCACGGGGCGCAGCTGCTCCAGCTGCAAGTCGTCGTAGGAGACGGGCATCGGCGGGCTGCGGCGCTTCATCTGCTTGACGTACCAGGGCAGGTTGATCAGCGCCAGGTTCACGACCGTGACGTCGCGCCGGAATCCCTCCACCTCCTGCAGGTACCACAGCGGGTAGGTGTCGTTGTCCCCGTTGGTGAAGACGATGGCGCCGGGGTCCAGCCCCGCCAGGAGGTTCCAGGCGTACTCGTGCGCCGTGCGGTTCTCCGAGCGGTCGTGGGTGTACCACTTCGCACTGCCGGGCGCGAGCGCGGGCAGGGCCGCGATCAGGACCAGCGCCGCCGCCGTCCCCGCCGCCGCCCGGCCGATCCTGGCCGGCTTCGCGAGGCGGGCGCCGTGCGCCGCGAGCGGCCCCGAGAGGTAGCGCAGCAGCGCGGCGGCGCCCAGGCCGATGAACAGGGCGAAGAACATGAACCCGGTCGCATAGAAGTAGTCGCGCTCGCGGACCTCGTTGTCCGAGAAGTTCAGGTAGAGGTTCAGGATGTCGGCGTTGATCAGGTAGTTCACCAGCAGCATCCAGAACCAGGGCCGGCTGCGGAAGTAGCCGTGGATCGCCCCGAGCAGGCCCAGGAAGATCGGCACCAGGATCGTCAGCAGGCGCGTCAGGCGCAGCGAGCCGAGGTCCAGGATGCTGAACTGGTCCAGCAGGAAGCCGTAGTAGTAGCGGACCTGCCACCAGAGGTCGGCCCGGCGCACCAGCGGGTCGATGGGCGGGTACTGCTCGCGGCGCAGCACCGACATCAGGGTCTGGAAGTTGTCGGGCTGCGTGTTGTTGAGGGCCGGGTCGAGGCCGGCGCGGATCAGCAGGATCAGGTGGACGCTCAGGCCGAGCAGGAACACCCCGCAGCCGACCAGGATGAAGGGCTTGCCGCCGAAGGCGCGCGACAGCGCGTAGACCAGCAGCAGGACCAGGCCGCCGACGATCACGAAGTCGTCCTTGACCATGGTCGAGAGCAGAAACAGGCCGAGGCCGGCGCTGACGCCCAGCAGGTCCGCCAGGGCGAGCCTGCGCCCGCCCGCCATCAGGATCAGCAGGAAGATGCCCGGGTAGACCAGCAGCGTGCCCAGGTGGAAGCCGACCCCCAGGCCCAGCAGGTAGATGACGAGGTAGAGCAGGCGGTCGCTGTGCGGTTCGGCCCGCAGGTCGTACCACTTCAGGCCCAGCCAGGTCAGGAAGGCGACGACGAAGGCCGCCAGCCCGTACACCTCGGCCTCGATGGCGTTGTTCCAGTAGGTCTCGCTGAACAGCAGGAACAGCGCCCCCACCACGCCGCCGGCGTGGGGCAGCCAGCCGCCGTCGGGATCGGCGCGGCGGGCGATGTCCTGGATCGTCAGGTAGACGAAGACCAGGGCCAGGGCGCTGAAGAACGCCGACATGAAGTTGACCGCCGCCGCGGTGCCGACCAGCGGCGCCAGCAGGATGTCGAAGAAGCGGCCGACCAGCACGTAGAGCGGCGTGCCCGGCTGGTGCGGGACGCCCATCGTGTGCGCGGTGGTGATGTACTCGCCGCAGTCCCAGAAGCTCAGCGTCGGCGACAGCGTCAGGCAGTAGACGATCGTCGCGAGGATGAAGACGCCCGCCGCGATCAGGAACGTCGGGCGGCGGTACCAGTCGGGTGCCAGCATGGGATTCCTCGGATTCGGGTTCCGGCGCGGACGACTCGCCAATCTAGCACACGGTCCGAGGGGCAACAACCCCGCGGCGGCCGCGGTTCCCCGCCCGCCGCGGCGGCGTTCAGGCTTCGCCGCGGCCGCGGCGCGGGCCGGCCAGGAAGAGCACGCCGCCCGCCAGGCTGACCGCGACCATCAGCGCGTAGGCCAGGAACTCCATGGCCACCGCGTCGGCCTCGGTCGGCACCACGCCGGCGGCCACGAAAAGCTCCGCGGCGGCCAGCTCGCGCACGCCCAGCCCGTTGATGCTCACCGGCAGCGAGACCAGGATGCCCAGCAGGGGCACCAGCACGAACAGCTGCAGGACGCGGCCCGCGTCCAGGGCGAGGCCCAGGCCGAGCCCCACCAGCAGGTGGGTCGACACGCGCATGGCCTGCACGAACAGCGACCAGGCCAGCAGGCGGGCCAGCCAGGCGGGCCGTCCCCGGTAGGTCTTGAACTCCGCCAGCATCGCGCCGAGGCCGTCGGCGGCCCGGCGCCAGCGCGCGGCCGTCAGCGCGCGGACCGCCAGCGCCGAGACGCGGCGCGAGAACAGGACGGCGAACGCCAGGGACCAGGCGGCGAGCGCCAGCCACAGCGGCAGCGTCGGCGGCACGCGCACGCCCGCCGCCGCCGCGGTCGGGACCGCCAGCAGGGCCAGCAAGGTCAACGCCAGCAGGCCCAGCAGCCGGTCCAGCAGGGTCGCCCCCAGCACCGCGGCGGTGCGCCCCTCGCGACGGCCGAGATCGACGACCTTGTAGGCGTCGCCGCCCACGTTGCCCAGAAGGAAGTTGTTGAAGAACAGCCCGACGAAGCTCAGCCGGACCGCCTCGCCGACGGTCACCCTCAGCCCCGAACAGCGCAGGATCCAGGCCCACTGCAGCGCGCCGCACACCGCCGACAGCGCGAACACGCAACCCGACAGGGCGAGCCAGGGCCAGTGCGGGGCCGCCACGGCCGTGCGCAGGGCCGACCAGGACAGGGGGCGGTAGGCGAACAGGAATGCCACCAGCGCGAGGCTGATCCCCGCCTTCAGGATCGTCGCCTGCCGGGGGCGCCTCACGGCCGGCCCCGCCGCGCCGCGACGTCCGCGAAGACGTCCAGGGACTCGCGCACGCAGCGCTGCCAGCTGAACGTGCCGGCCCAGGCGCGGGCGGCCGCGCTCATCGCCTGCCAGCGCGCGTCGTCGCGCAGCAGGGCGACGGCGGCGGCGGCCATGGCCCGGTCGTCGCCGTAGGGCACCAGCAGGCCCGTCTCGCCGTCGCGCACCGAATCGCGCAGTCCCGGCCGGTCGCTCGCGACCGTCGGCAGGCCGCAGGCGGCGGCTTCGATGACGGTCAGCCCCCACCCCTCCTTGGGGCTGGGGTTCAGGAACAGGCGGGCCCGGTGCAGGGTCGCCGCCAGCTCCGCGTCCGGCAGGAAGCCGGCGAACGCGACGTCCCCCCCGAGGCCCAGGCCAGCGGCCAGGCGACGCAGCCGGGCCTCGTCCGGCCCCCGGCCCATCACGACGAGCCGCGAACCCGGCACCGCGCGGCGCACGTGCGCGAAGGCGCGCAGCGCCACGTCCACGCTCTTGTAGCGGCGCAGGCGGCTCCACGAGACGAGCAGCGGGGGATCGTCGCGCGGCGGCGGCGCGGGCAGCTCCAGGCGCCGCGCGTCGTTGCCGCAGAACACGGTGCGGATCCGCGCGGCGTCCAGGCCGCGGCGCGCGAGGTCGTCGCGGGTCGAGGGGCTGATGACCTCGAAGTCACGGCCGCGGTAGGCCAGCGGCAGCAGGCGTTCCGCCGCCCAGACGTAGGAGGCCACCAGGGGGTTGGCCTCGCGGAAGACCGTGGCCCCGAACAGGTGCGGCACGACCGCGAGCACGGGCACGCGGCCGGCGAACAGCGGCGAGTAGAACGGGACCTTGTTGATGTCCTCGACCAGCAGGTCGTAGCGGCCCTCGCGCAGCAGGCGGCGGCAGACGCCCGGCAGCACGAAGTTGGCCACGGCCCAGTGGCCGCGGCGGTGCACGCGCACGCCGTCGAGCGTCTCCTGCGGCGGCGCGCCGCGGTAGCCGGACACCACCAGGTCCACCTCGTGGCCCGCGGCCACGGCTCCCTTGAGGATCTCGTGCAGGTGCAGCTCGGCGCCGCCCCCCAGGGGGTCGCCGACGTCGCGCCAGTTCAGGGCCAGGATCCTCACGCGCCGCCTCCCGCGTCGTCGCGGCGCGCGATCACCCCGATGGTCATCGCGGTGTGCAGGGCCCAGCGCCGCCCGCGGTGCCGCTCGCGCCAGCGCGCCAGCAGCCGCCCGAGCGGTGGCACCGGGTCCGGGTACATCGGCAGCCGCAGGCCGAGCCGGGACAGCAGCGTCTTGCGCAGCGCGCGGTACCAGAGCCCGGGCACCATCCAGTCGCCGTAGGTGCGCACCACCTCGCCGCCGGCGCGCCGGACGGCGTCCTCGAGCCCGGCCGGCGTGAACTGCGTCTCCCAGCCCGCGAACCAGCGGTCCAGGGCGATCAGCAGCTGCTTGCCCAGGGTGTAGTAGTGCCAGGTCTGGGGCACGTCGACGAGCAGCCGCCCGCCCGGCTTCAGCACGCGCAGGTCCTCGCGCAGCAGGGGCAGCGGGTCGCGGAAGTGCTCGAGCAGGCCCTGGTGGTAGACCAGGTCGAACGTCCCGTCGGCGAACGGCTTGCACAGGGCGTCGCCGTTCACCGCCTGCACGCGGACGCCGGCCTGCGCGGCGGCCCGCGCGGTCAGCGCCAACGACCCGGGCACGTAGTCCAGCGTCCAGACCTCCGCGCCGGCGCGGGCCAGCGCCACGGCGTCGCGGCCGCTGCCGGCCCCCACCTCGAGCACGCGCTTGCCCGCGGGGTCGCCCAGGGCGAACAGCTCGCGCACGATGCGGCCGTCGTTGCCGTAGACGTCGTCCAGGCTGAGGCGGTCGGCCTCGTCCCAGAAGTCCTGCCAGTGGCGCCGGGTCGAGACCCTCACCGCGGGCCTCCCCCGCCGGCGCCCGCGGGGCCCCGTGAGGCGGCCGCGAGGTCCCGCGCCGCGCGGTCGAGCAGGCCGTTGATGAAGCCCACGGCCTCGTCCCCGCAGTACAGCCGCGCCAGCTCGCAGGCCTCGTTGATCGCGACGCGGACCGGCACTTCGGGGCAGTAGCGCAGCTCGGCCAGCGCCAGCCGGCAGATCGCGCGCTCCACCTGGCCGACGCGCTCGGGATCCCAGTTCTGCAGCAGCCCGTCCAGGGTGGCGTCGAGGCTCGCCCGGTGCTGCGCGATCAGCGCCGCGAGCGGCCTGGCGAAATCGGCCGTGTCCCCCGGCGCGTCGCGCCTCTCCAGCTGGTCGTCCACGCAGACCTGCAGGTCCTGGCCGCTGAGGGCGGCCGCGTAGAGGGCCTGGACGAGCAGTTCCCTGCCCTTGCGTCGCTTGCCCACGTTCCTACCCTTCGTCGATCGCGCGCCAGAGGTCGATCATCTCGAGCGCGGAGAGCGCCGCGTCGAAGCCCTTGTTGCCGGCCTTGGTGCCGGCCCGCTCGATGGCCTGGTCGAGGGTGTCGGCCGTGATGACGCCGAAGGAGACCGGGATGCCGGTGTCCAGCGCCACCTGGGCGATCCCCTTGGTGACCTCGGCCGCGATGTAGGAGAAGTGCGGCGTGTCGCCCTGGATCAGGCAGCCCAGGCAGATGATCGCGGCGTAGCGGCCGCTGTCGGCGAGCTTCGCGGCGGCCAGCGGGAGCTCGAAGCTGCCCGGCACCCAGGCCACGTCGACGCGCTCGGGGTCGACCCCGTGACGGGTCAGGCAGTCCTGGGCGCCGTCCAGCAGCTCCCGGACCAGGAAATCGTTGAAGCGGCTGGCGACGATCACCAGGCGCTGCTCGCCGGCGCGGAAGTTCCCCGCGTACGTCTTGCCCATGGTCTCCTCCTTCAGTCGTTGGCCCCGGCGGTCCCCACGTCGTCCAGACGCAGCAGGTGGCCGAGCTTGTCCCTCTTGGTCTTCAGGTACTGGCGATTGCTCCGGTTCGGCCGCATCTCCAGCGGCACGCGGCCCGTCAGCTCGAGCCCGTGGCCCTCGAGCCCCACGAGCTTGCGCGGGTTGTTGGTCATCAGGCGCAGGCGTCGCACCCCGAGGTCGCGCAGGATCTGCGCGCCGATGCCGTACTCGCGCAGGTCGGCGCCGAAGCCGAGGCGGTGGTTGGCCTCGACGGTGTCCGCGCCCTCGTCCTGCAGGCGGTAGGCGCGCAGCTTGTTGATCAGCCCGATGCCGCGCCCCTCCTGCCGCATGTAGAGCAGGACGCCCTCGCCCTGGGCGTCGATGGCCGCGAGCGCGGCTTCGAGCTGCTCGCCGCAGTCGCAGCGCAGGGAGTGGAACAGGTCGCCGGTCATGCACTCGCTGTGGACGCGCACCAGGGTCGGGCGGTCCGGGCTCGGCGCCCCCTTGACCAGGGCCACGTGCTGGGTGTCGTCGACGCTGGTGGTGTAGGCGACGAGGCGGAAGTCGCCGTAGCGGGTCGGCAGGACGACCTCGACCTCGCGGCGCACGAGGTTCTCGTGGGCGCGGCGGTAGGCGATGAGGTCGGCGATCGAGACCAGCTTCAGCCCGTGCTGGTCGGCGATCTCCCGCAGGCGCGGCAGGCGGGCCATGCTGCCGTCCTCGTCCATGATCTCGCAGAGGATGCCGCTGGGGTGCAGCCCCGCGGTGACGGCGAGGTCGATGGCCGCCTCGGTGTGGCCGGCGCGCTTGAGCACGCCGCCCGGCTGGGCTTCCAGCGGGAAGATGTGCCCCGGGCGCACCAGGTCCGCGGGACCGGCCGCGGGGTCGGTGAACACGGCCACGGTGCGGGCGCGGTCCTGCGCCGAGATGCCCGTGGTGGTGCCGGCGGCGGCGTCGACCGAGACGGTGAAGTGGGTGCGCAGGCGGGCCTCGTTGCGCGAGACCATCTGGGGCAGGTCCAGCTGGCGGGCCCGCTCGCTGGTGATGGCCACGCAGATAAGGCCGCGCGCGTGCTTGGCCATGAAGTTCACCGCGGCCGGGGTCGCCTTCTCGGCGGCGAGGATGAGGTCGCCCTCGTTCTCGCGGTCCTCGTCGTCCACGACGATGACCATCTCGCCGGCCGCGATCGCCGCCACGGCGTCGGCGATGCGGTCCAGCCTCACGGCGGGGTCGGCGGTGCGCTCGTTGTCGATCATCGCTGTCCTCCTCGACTGCGGCGGAAGCCGCGGGCCAGGATGCGTTCATGGGTCAGGGGGCGCGTGGTCGCGGCTCCCGGCGCCGCGGTTCCCTGCACCGCGGCTCCTTTGGCCAGCACGTCGGCCTCCAGGTTGACCCCGTCGCCGGGGACGAGGCCGCCCAGGCGCGTCGTGCCCAGGGTCTGCGGGATCAGGTTGACGGTGAACCCCGCGGCGCCCGGGTCCGCGTCCAGGGTCAGGCTCACGCCGTCGATCGCGACCGAGCCTTTGGGCAGCAGCCAGCGCGCGAAGCCGGGCGGCGGCTGCACGGTCAGGCGCGCGGCGTCGCCCACGCGCTCCAGGCGCAGCACGCGGCCGACGCCGTCGACGTGGCCGAGCACGAGGTGGCCGCCAAGGCGGTCGCCGGCCCGCAGGGCGGGTTCCAGGTGGAGGCGGCGGCCGGGGCGCCAGGCGTCGAGCGTGGTGCTGCGGCGCGTCTCGGCGACGGCTTCGACCGTGACCAGCCGGCCGCGGCTGGCCGTGCGTCCGGAAGCGCTGCCGGCAATGCTGCCGGATACGACAGTCAAGCAGATCCCGTCGACGGCCAGGCTGTCGCCCTGCACGAGTTCCCTGGCGCAGGCAGGCGCACGCAGCGTCAGGACGGTCACGCCGCCGCGCGCGGCCACGGCCGTCAGGGTCCCGATCTCGCGCACCAGGCCGGTGAACACGTCAGTCCCCGTCCTTCCCGTCGCAGAGGTCCGCGCGCCGCTGTGCGAAGTCCGTCCGATCCCAGGTCAGGCAGGCGTCGCCCCCGGAGCGCACCGCGCGCGTCAGGCTGTAGTCCCGCGCCGACGCCGCGAACCCGCGGTCTTCCCAGCGGGGGCCGCCGCCGGCCAGCGTCGGCGCCACGAACTGCACCCAGCGGTCGACCAGACCGGCGGCCAGGAACGACGACGCGAGCGCGGGACCGCCCTCGAGCATGAGCGTCCAGAATCCGCGTGCCGCCGCCTGCGCCAGCAGGTCCGCGGGCGCGATCCGGCCGCCGTCGTCCCGGCAGCGCACGACCTCGGCGCCGGCCTCGCGCAGCGCGCGCTCACGGCCGGCGTCGGCCGCACCGGTGGCGAAGACCAGGTGCGGGCCGGTGCGCCAGCCCGCCGCTTCGGCGAGGTCGCCGTCGGCGCAGGCCGGAAGGGGGTCGGCCGCGGGGCAGAGGACGTCCGCGCCGGCGCGGCGGCCGTCCAGGCGCGGCCGATCGCAGCGCACGGTGTTGGCGCCCACCAGCACCAGGTCGTGCCAGCGCCGCAGCCGCGCCGTCTCCCGCAGCGAATCCTCGCCCGTGAAGTACGCCGGCGCGCCCTCGGGCGCGCCAGGGGGCGCGAAGCGCCCGTCCAGCGTGGTCGCGGTCTTGAGCGTGACGAAGGGGCGGCGGAAGGCGTCCGTCACGACGTAGGGCCAGATCAGTTCCAGGCAGCCGCGACCGAGCACGCCGAGCGCGACGTCGATCCCCGCCCCGCGCAGCAGGTCGATCCCGCCGCCCGCCACCAGCGGGTTCGGATCGCGCGCGCCGACGACGACCCGCGCCACGCCGCTCCCGATCACCCGCGGCGCGCAGGGCGGCGTGCGCCCTTGGTGGTTGCAGGGCTCGAGGGTCACGTACAGCGTCGCGCCCCGCGTCGCCTCGCCGGCCTCGCGCAGCGCGACGATCTCGGCGTGGTCGGCGCCGGGGCCGTGGTGCGCGCCGCGGCCCACGATCTCGCCGTCGCGCACCACCACCGCGCCCACCGGCGGGTTGGGCCAGGGACGACGGGGCAGGCGCTGCGCGATGCGGTGCGCCTCGGCCATGAATTCGGTATCGCTGCGGTTGTGCGCCATGATCCTGAACACGGCTGTTCGGGATGCGGGAGGCAGGCAGGAAACGGCCGCCCGCGTCGACGGGCGCGCCGGACCCAACTTCTCCCATCCAGACTTTAACTGTCGGCCCCGGAATTCCACCGGATCAGCCGGCTGCGCCGGAAGCGCCGCCGGGTCGCGGGCTGTGACCGCCGGTGGGGAATTCCACCCCGCCCCGAAGTTGAGATTCGCGGTGAATGTCGCGGCCCAAGGGCCGCCCGCACAAGCTAATGCGGCACCCGGACGCCTGTCAAGGCCGGTCGCCCTCGCCCCCGGCCGCATCCTCCGGCCCGGACAGGGTGAACAGGGCCTCGGCGAAGGCCTCGGGGTCGAAGACCTCCAGGTCGCCGACCTTCTCCCCCAGCCCCACGTAGCGGACCGGCAGGCCGAGGGTCTCGGCGATGGCGACCACGATGCCGCCCTTGGCCGTGCCGTCGAGCTTGGTGAGGATCAGCCCGTCGACGGGCACCGTCTCGGCGAAGATCTTCGCCTGCTGCAGGCCGTTCTGCCCGGTGTTGGCGTCGACCACCAGCAGGGTCTCGGGGTCCCGGCCGCACTTGCGGCGGATGACCCGGGCGACCTTGCCCAGCTCGTCCATGAGGTTGGATTTCGTGTGCAGGCGTCCCGCGGTGTCGACGATGACGAGGTCGTGGCCCCGGGCCTCGGCCGCCGAGAGCGCGTCGTGGACCACGGCCGCGGCGTCGGCCCCCTGGCCCTGGGTCACGAAGTCGACGCCGACGCGGTCGGCCCAGATGCGCAGCTGCTCCACGGCGGCGGCGCGGAAGGTGTCGCCCGCCGCCAGCAGCACGCGGTGGCCCGCCTGCTTGTGCAGGTGGGCCAGCTTGGCGATGCTGGTGGTCTTGCCCGTGCCGTTGACGCCGACCACGAAGATGACCCGCGGGCCGGTCGGGGCCGCCCCGCCGTCGGGCGGCGCCGCCGCCGGCGCCTGCGCGGTCCGGGCCGCCCGGGCCTTGCGCCCGCGCGCCGGCGCCTCGCCGGCCTCGTCCCAGCTGCGCACCTTCACGCTGGTCTGCGCCTCGCGCAGGATCGCGGCGATGTCCGCGCGGATCACCTGGGTGACGCCCTCGAGCGTGGCCTCGCCGCCGGTCTCCCTCAGGCGCTTCTCGATGGACCGGACGATGCGGGTGCTGGCCGTGACCCCGAGGTCCGCCGAGATCAGCAGCGCCTCGATCTCGTCGAGGGTGGCGGCGTCGAGGCGCACCTTGCCGGCGAACAGCTCCCCGAGCCGGCCGACGATGCTGTCGCGGGTCTTGCGCAGCCCCTGCCGCAGGCGGTCGATGGCGCCGAACATCTATTCCGCCTCCATGGCGAGCGGCGAAGTCGCGCCGGCAGTGGTTCCGGCTTCGGCGGCGGCGGCGAGGTCGTCGGCCTCGTCGTCGGCCTCGTCGTCGGCATCATCGGCGTCGAGCACGAACCGGCTCGCGGAGACGTCGGTGCCGGGCGGCGTCGCCAGCACCGCGCGCTCCTCGGCGGACTCGTCGATCTGTCGGCGCCGCGCCGCGATCGCCTGGCCCAGGTCGGCGTCGCTGCCGGCCTCGGCGACGTCGCGGAAGCTGACCGAGACCAGGCTGCTGACGCCCTCCTCCATCATCGTCACGCCGTAGAGGTGGTTGGCGGTCTCCATCGTCAGCTTGTTGTGGGTGACGACCAGGAACTGGGTCCTGGCGGAGAACTCGCGCAGCAGGCGCACGAAGCGCTGCACGTTCGCGTCGTCCAGCGGCGCGTCGGCCTCGTCCAGCAGGCAGAAGGGCGACGGCTTCACCAGGTAGACCGCGAACAGCAGCGACAGCGCGGTCAGGCAGCGCTCGCCGCCCGACAGCAGACGGATGTGGTCGACGCGCTTGCCGCGCGGCTGGGCCACGATGTTGATGTTCGACTCCAGGGGGTCGTCCGTCTGCTCCAGCTCGAGATCGGCGCGCCCGCCCTCGAACAGGGTCTGGAACACGGCCACGTAGTTGCGGCGAATCTCCTCGAACGTCTCCTGGAAGAGCTTGCGCGCCGTGCGGTTGATCTTGTCGATGGTCTGCGCGAGGTCCTTGCGGGCGGCCTCCACGTCGGCGACCTGCTCCTCGAGGAAGGTCAGCCGCTCGCGCTTCTGCTCGTACTCCTCGACGGCCAGGTGGTTGACCGCGCCGAGCTCCTCGAGCTTCGCGCGCGAGTCCTCCAGCAGGGCCCGCGCCTGCTCCTCCTGGAAGACGTCGCCGTCGCGCTCCAGCTCCGGCGGCAGGGCCTCGGGGTCGACCGCGCGCACCAGCTCGCGGAAGCGGCCCTTGTACTGCTCCTCGATCCGCTCGACGAGGTTGGCGCGGCGGACCTCCATCGTGGCCTGCTCGGTCTCCAGCCCGTGGGCCTCGTCGCGGCAGGCGGTGCGCTGGGACTCGATCGCCCGCACGCGGTCGTGCCAGGCGGCGGTCTCCTGGTGCAGGCCCGAGATCGCCTCGGCGCTGGCCTGGACCAGCAGGCGGCGGCGCTCGCGCTCGTCGAGCCCGGCCTCGAGCTGGGCGCGGCGGGTGACGATCTCCTCCTCCATCCCGGCCAGCTCCTCGCGCAGCGAGCCGATCTCCTGGCGCAGGCGCTCCTCGGCCGACGTCATCTCGGCCACCGACTCGCGGCGGTGGGCCAGCGCCGCCTCCAGCTCGCGCAGCTCGCCCTGGTGGCGCGACTGCAGCAGCTTCTTCTCGCCGGCCTCGGCCCGCGCCGTCTCGCGCGCCTGCTCGCTCTGCTTCACGGCCGACCGCAGCTCGTCGACGCGCACGCCGCTGTCGCTGCGCAGGCGCCCGCTCTCGTCCAGGTTGCCGCGCAGGCCGGCTTCCTGGTGCGCCAGCTCGCGCAGGCCGTCCTGGGCGAGCTCGACGTCGCGCGCGATGGCGGCCAGGCGCTGCTGCGCGCCGTCGATGCGCGAGCGCGCCTCCGCCTCGTCGACGTGGACGCGCCCGAGGCGCCGGTCCAGATCTTCCATCCGCCCGCGCCCCGCCTGGATCCGGGCCCGCTCCGTCTGCTCGGCCTGCACGGCGTCCGCCACGCGCGCGGTGTGCTCCGCGATCTCCTGCGCGAGCCGGGCGAGGTCCTCCTGCAGCCGCTCCAGCTTCTCGCCGCGGCCGAGCAGGCTCACCTCTTCGCTCTTGCCGCGACCGCCGCGCACCAGGCCGTCGCTGGTGATCAGCAGGCCGGTGCGGGACAGGCAGGCGACGGGGTCGCCGGCGCCGTGGCGGGCCGCCGCGTCGAGCGCGGCCTCGTCCGTCTCGAAGGCCCAGACCCGCGACAGCAGCCGCCGCAGGTGGGGCGTGGCCGCGCCGTCGCCGCGCACCAGGTCGGTCGCGGGGCGTCCCGACGGCGGCGGGGGCGGGCCGGCGACGCCCGGGCGGGCGTCGGCCACCAGGAAGCTGGCGCGGCCCTTCTCCGCCTCGCGCACCAGGCGCACCAGGTCGAGCGCCTTGCCGCCGTCGCTCACCACGACCGAATCCAGGACGTCGCCGAGCAGGGTCTCGAAGGCCGCGGTCCAGCCCTCGTCGACGGTCAGCTGCTCGGCGAGGCTGCCGAGGATCCCGGGATCCCCGCGCCGCGTCTGCAGCACCTCGCGGGCGGCGCCGCCGTAGCCGTGCAGGCTCTCGGTGATGCGCTTGAGCAGCTCGTGGCGCGAGCGGAGCGACTCGCTGCGCGCCTCGCGCAGCGAGACCTCGTCGCGCAGGCGGGCGCGCTCGGCCTGGGACTCCTGGAGCCTGCGCTCGGCATCGGACAGCTCGCCGAGCAGCCCGCGGCGGGCCTCGGCCAGCTCGGTCTGGCGGGCGGCGGCCTCCTGCAGCCGAGCCTCCTCGCGGCGCCGCGCCTCCTCCTGCTGCGCGGTCTCCTGCTCGAGGACCCGCAGGCGTTCGTGGCGGTTCTCGCGACGGATCTCCAGCTCCCGCAGCTCGGACTTGCGGCGGTTGTCCGTCTCGATGAACTCCAGGTTCAGCTGGGACGCCTTCTCCAGGGCGCCGCGGTCGGCGTCGTAGCGCGACTCGATGAGCTGCAGGTCCTCCTGCAGGCGCGCGAGATCGGCGGTGAGGTCCGCGGAACGCGCCGTCAGGCCCTGCTTGCGGTCCGCGAGGTCGTGCAGCTCCGCGTGCGCGGTTTCGCGGCGGCGGCAGATGTCGGCCACGGACTCGGTGCTCTCCTGCAGGCGACGCTGGTGGTCGCCGATGCGGTGCTCGAGCAGCAGCGACTTCTGCTCCACGGCGCGCAGCTGCTCCTCGAAGGCCTGCAGCGACTCCTCGAGGCCGTGGCGCTCGGCCTCGCGCTCGTCGACGGCGGGCCGGGTGGCCTCGATGCGCGCGCGCAGCTCCGCCAGCTCGCCGCTGTCGGATTCGGCGAGCACGGCCAAGTCCTGGCGCCGCTCGCGGAGCTCCTGCTCGCGCTGGTCCATGCGGCGCACGGCGCGGCCGGCCAGCAGCAGGTCCAGGGCCCGCGACTGGGCGTAGAGCCGCTGGTACCGGCGGGCCTTGCCGACCTGCCGCTGCAGCGAGCGCACCTCGCGGCCGATCTCCTCGCTGATGTCGCGCAGGCGCAGCAGGTCCTGCTCGGTCTGGTCGAGCTTGCGCTGGGCCTCCTTGCGGCGGGCCTTGTAGCGCACGATGCCGGCGCCCTCCTCGACCAGCAGGCGGACCTCCTGGCTGTTCTCGTTCAGGATGCGCCCGATCTTCTCCTGCTCGATGACGCTGTAGGCGGTGTTGTTGACGCCGGTGTCGAAGAACAGGTCGCGCAGGTCCTTCAACCGGACCGGCGCGTCGTTCAGGTAGTACTGGGAGAAGCCGTCGCGCGTGACCCGGCGCTTGATCGTCACCTCGTCGTACTCGATGCGCATGGCGCGGTTGTCGTTGGTGAAGGTCAGCGCCACCTCGCACAGGCCGACCGGCTTGCGCCGGGCCGTGCCCTTGAAGATGATGTCCTCCATCACCGTGCCGCGCAGCTGCTTCGCCGACTGTTCGCCGAGCACCCAGCGGATCGCGTCGACGATGTTGCTCTTGCCGCAGCCGTTGGGCCCCAGGATGGCGGTGATGCCCTGGTCGAATTCCAGCACCGTGCGGTCGACGAACGACTTGAATCCCTGCAGTTCCACCCGCTTCAGTTTCACGTGCGTGTCCTTCTGGGTTCGCCGCGGCCGGGCCGCGTCAGCGCAGGCGTTCCGCGGCGACGGGCTGGGCCCAGTCCGTCCGCAGGCGCGCGAAGAGTTCGTCCTGCGCCGCACGGGCCGCGGCGCGGTCGGGGAAGTTCCCCGCGTAGATCCGGAACAGGTGCCGGGGACCGGAGTCCTCGGCATGGATCAGCCCGACGACGCCCCGGCCGGCCATGACGGCGACCTCTTCCAGGGCCAGCAGGCTGTCGTCGAAGGAATAGACGTGGAGGCACCAGCCGGCAGCGCCCACGGGACCGGCGAAGGGATCGACCGACGACGACGACGTCCACGAAGAAGTCGGCGAGGCGGCGGTCGGGCCCACGACGGCCGCGGCCGTGTCCGGCGACACGACGGATGCGCTATCCGCATCGATCGCAATCGATTGCGAGTCCGGTTTGACGTCTTGCTGCAGGTCGGGTTCCGCGGCCGGCGCCACGGGCACGACCCGGGAACGCCGCTGGGTGCCGACCCACCACACGCCCGCGATCACCGCCAGCACGGCCAGCGCCGCCAACCACCTGCCGGCGCGGCGCGGCGCGCGCGAGGATGGGAGCTGGTGCGGCTCGTGACGGGGAACGGCCGCCGCCCTAGCGGGGACGAACACCAGCGCGGCGGCCGGCGGGTCGCCCAGCTGGCCGACGTCGCGGATCATGACCTCGCACAGTGACGAGTCGAGGGCGGCCTGGTCCCAGCACAGCACGCGCAGCGAGGGCACGGTGGCCCACACGGCGCCGCGGTCTCCCGTCGAGGCGCTCACCAGCACGTGGTCGAATTCTTCGAGCAGGATCGCCACCAGGGAGCTCACCTCGTCGCCCGAGGCGCGATTTGGCTGGTACGAGCCCACGCCCAGCAGCAGGCCGCCGGGCGCGCCCCAGGGCAAGGCGGCGGCCGCGGCGGCGGGCGAGACTCCGTAGCGCACCACGTCGATCCAACCCTCGACGTCGGCGCGTCCGGCCCAGCGGGTGAGGTCGGGCGACAGGTCGTCGCCGTCGACCACCGCGACGCGGCGGCCGCGGCGGCCCAGGGCGCGGGCGGTCATCAGCGCCGCGGCGGCGCGGGGCGCCGTCGCGTCGGGCGGGCCCAGGATCACGCAGACCCTGGGCGCGCCGGGCGCCACGAGGTGGTCGGCGACGAAGCCGGCGAGCGCTTCGCCCGCGCTGAGCCGTTGCGCTTCCTCCCAGAACATGGGGCCGCTGTCCAGCCGCAACTCCTCGACCGCGAAGCCGGTCGGGTACAGCGGCAGCCCCAGGGGTCCGTGGCGGACGGCCGAATCGCTCACGTGGCCTCCCGTCGGTTCCCGCGCAGGTGTTCCCAGGCCGCGCGCACGGCCGCGGCGACCAGCGGCAGGTCGTCGTCGCTCAGCGCCCGCAGGTCGACGGCCAGGCCCTCCTGCCCGATGCGGGCCAGCACCGCGGGATCCCCGGCGCGCAGCCGCCGGTGGCAGCTTTCGATCTCCTCGCGCGGGGCGCGCCACTGCACCAGTCGCGTCGGCAGCGCGGCGTCGGCCGAGCAGCCGCCCCCCACCTGGGCGAAACCCGCGACGACCTCCGCGCGCCAACCGGACGGCGCGCCGCCGTCGAGCCGGGCGAGCAGGTCGCCCGCCATCCGTTCCAGATCGGGCTCCGTGCGCGTCAGGAAGGCCAGCGTGGGCACGGCCTGCAGGTGCGCGCCTTCGAGGTAGAGGGTCAGCGTGCCGTCCAGGGCCGCGAGCGTCGTCTTGTCGACGCGCAGGGCCCGGCGCAGCGGGTGGTCGCGCAGGCGGCCGACGAGGTCGGCCCGTCCCAGCACCAGTCCGGCCTGGACGCCGCCGAGCAGCTTGTCGCCGCTGCAGGTCACCAGGTCGGGACCGTCGGCGAGGTCCTGCTCCAGCGTGCGGTGGCCCGCCAGGCCCGCGGCGGCGACGTCGGCGAGCCGGCCGCTGCCGGCGTCGTAGACCAGGACGTGTCCCGCGCCGCGGCACAGGTCGGCGAGGTCGCGCAGCGGGACCTCCTCGACGAACCCCTGTTGGATGAAGTTGCTGCGGTGGACCTTCAGCACCACCGCGCCGGGTCGCAGCGCCTCGCGGTAGTCCTGCAGGCGGGTCCGGTTGGTGGTGCCGACCTCGACGAGTTCGCAGCCGGTCTCGCGCAGGATCTCGTCCAGCCGGAACGAGCCGCCGATCGCCACGATCTCGCCCCGAGAGAGCACCACCCGGTTCGCGCCGGCGCTGGCGCGGATCGCCAGCCACAGGGCGGCCGCGTTGTTGTTGACGACCAGCGCGTCGGCGGCGCCGGTCAGCAGCGACAGCTTCGTCTCGACGCCGCGGCCGCGGTGGCCGCGCCGGTTGGCGTCGAGGTCCGTCTCGAGATCGAGGTTGTGCCGCGCCGCCTCGGCGGCCCAGGCGATCGCGCGCTCGGGGTGCAGCGACCGGCCCAGGTTCGTGTGCACGAGGATGCCCGTGGCGTTGATCACGCGGCGCATCGAGGGCCGCAGGACCCGCTCGTGCTCGAGCAGGACGGCGGCGACGGCGCGGCGCGTCAGGTCCTCGCGATCGGCGGCATCGGTGACGTTGGCGGCGCCGGCGGCGCGCAGGCGCGTGCGCTCCGCCTCGACGACGCGCTGCACGAGCCGGGTCACCCAGGACCGAGCGCCCCCCTGCGCGAGGGCCGCGACCTCGGGATGCTCCAGGAGCAGTCCGACCGAGGGGAGTTGGCGCAGCGCGTTCTCGCTCATGGACCTGCCGTTCGGTGCCGGACACGACGATCGCGCCGGCCCGACGGGACGGCCGGCGTTCGATGGCCGTCCAAAATACCAGACGCCCCACCCGGTGTCCAGCCGCGGCCGCCGACCCGACCGCGGCTGGACACCCGGACGCGCCGCCCTTACCCTCACCGATGCACCAAGGAGGGTTCCGATGACCGTTCCGCGCCGGACGGCCCCGTGGGTCGTCCTGATCGCCGCCGCCCTGCTGGGGTCCTGCGCACCCCGCCGGACGGGACCGCCCGCGAACACGGGGTACCCGGAGCCCGCGCCGCCCGCCCCCGTCGCGGACGACGCGCCGCTGCGGGGGCGCCTCGTCCTGCTCGACCCCGGCCACGGCGGCGCGTTCCGCGGCGTGGTCGGCCGCGACGGCCTCGAGGAGGCGACGGTCAACCTGGACGTCGCCCTGCGCCTGCGGGACCTGCTGTCGGCCGCGGGGGCCGACGTCGCCATGACCCGCACCGCCGACACCGACCTGCTCACGCCCGCGGACTCCACGGTCAACGCCGACCTCGCCGCGCGCGCGGCGCTCTGTGCGGCGCTGCGGCCCGACGTCTTCGTCTCGCTGCACCACAACAGCAACGCGCAGCTCGACCGCGCCCTCAACGAGACGCAGACCTACCACCCGGCCGGACGCGCGGGCGCCGACCTGGACCTGGCCCGCGCCGTCCACAAGCACCTGGTGCGCCGGCTGGGGATCAGCCCCGCGCGGATCATGGCCGGCAACTTCCACGTCCTGCGCGCGGCGACCGCGCCCGCGGTGCTGGGCGAGCCTTCGATGCTGTCGAACCCGAGCGTCGAGGCGAAGCTGGCCCAGCCCCGTTTCCGCCAGCTGGAGGCCGAGGCCTACTACCAGGGGCTGTGCGACTACTTCGCCGGCGGCGTGCCGTTCTGGACGGTCGTCAGCGACACCACGCTGCGGACCTGCGAGCACGTCGCCTGGCGCTTCGTGACCGACCGCACCGCCCCCGACGACGCGCCGCCGCTCGATCCGGCTTCGGTCTCGCTGCTGGTCGACGGGGTCACGGCCGCGACGTCCCTGGCTCCGGCCGGCGACGTCCTGGTCTGGCGCCCCGACCGCCCCCTGGCCGACGGCGACCACCGCTGCGAGCTGCGCGCCCGCAACCTCGCCGGCCGCAGCGCCGACCTGACCTTCGTGCTGCGCCGCCGCACCGCGCAGCGCCGGATCGAGTGCGACGCCACGACGGAGCAGGCGGTCGACGCCCCCCTCGCCCTGCTCCACTGGCGCGCCCTGGATCGCGGTTCGCCCGCGCCGCTGCGCGCGCCGACCTGGATCGACGTCGCGGACAGCGCCGCCGGCGCTCCTCCCCTGTTCCCCCTCGGCGCGTCGGAAGGCTGGCTGCTGCGCTCCGTCGACGCCTTGCCGAACGGCGTCGCCGACGCCGCGGCGTCGCGCGCGCTGCCGCCGGGCGCGCGCTGGATCTGGACCGACGGCGGCGGCTGGACCGCCCGCCTGCTGCCCGGCATCGCGCTGGACGAACGCCGCGACGACGCCTTCGTCGTGGACCGCCGCGCCCCCGCCTTCCCCGTCGCCGCCGGCGAACCGGCCTGGCTGGAGAGACCCGGCTGCCTGCCCCTGCTGCTGGACGCGGGGCACCACACGCCCTGGCAGCCGCCGCACGCGGCCCCGCCGGACGCGCTGCGCTGGCGGCCCCTGATCCCCGCGCTCGCGGGCCGCCGGATCCTGATCGATCCGCACGGCGACGCGGCCGAGCCCGACGGCCAGGGCCCCCTGGGCACGACGGGCCGCGAGCTGAACCTGGCCGTGGCGGAACGTCTGGCGGACCTGCTGCGCGGGGCCGGCGCCGAAGCGCACCTGACCCGCCGCGGCGAGGGGTGGGTGCCGCCGGAGGCGAAGATCCTGCAGGCGAACGCGCTGGACGCCGAGCTGTTCCTGACCCTGCGCCGTTCTCCCGACGGCGGCTGGAACCTCGCCCACCACCCCGGCAGCGTCGGCGGCATCCGCGCCGCGCACCTGCTGCAGGCGACGCTGAGCGCGCCCGACGCCGCCCCCACCGCGACGATCACGGAGTCCTACGACTACCTGCTGCGGCAGACCGCCTGCCCCGCCGTGGACGTGTCGCTGCCCCTGCCGGCGACGGTCGCCGACGAGGAGCGCTGGCGCGCGCCCGCCCTCCAGGCGTCCGTGGCCGCGTCGGTGTTCGACGCCGTCGCCGCCTGGTTCGCCGGCCACGAACTGCTCGCCGACGTGAAGGACCCGCGCGAACTGCTGCGCGGCCACCCGGCGGCGGCGCGCCTCGCCGCCGGTGGGGCCTGGATGCGCGTCGACGGCAACTGGCTCTGGTTGCCGCCCGCGGCGGGCGACCCGCCAGCGCGCCTGCCGCTGCCGGGTCCCGACCACACCTTCGAGGTGCACGTCGGCGGCGACTGGGAGCTCCTGGTCACAGGCGCCGACGGGGCCGGCCTGCCGGTCGTGAGGTCGTTCCGGTCCGGGTCGTCGCGATGACCGATCTGGACCGGCGCCGCCGCGAGCGCGACCACGACCTGCGGCGGCGCTACGGAGCCGCCGTCGTCGCGGCCGCGCTCGTGCTGCTGGTGCTGGCCCTGTGCGGGCCGGACCGGGAACGGGTGCGCGAGCGCTGGGACTTCGCGGGCGCGCCGGGACCGCTGAAGATCATGCCGCAGATCTCGATCGACGACGGCAGCGACCCCGCGCACCAGGAAGCCGTGCGCCTGGCCAGGCTCGCCACGCCGCCGGTTCCGGACTACGTCGTGGAGCCCGACGAGCGGGGCGTGCGGCCGGTCACCGTCGCGCCGCCCCCGGCCCCGCCCGCGCCCGACGCCGACGTGGAGGCCGACGTCGTCGACCTGCGCGACACCGTCGAGCTGAACCTGCCCACGCCGACCAACCCCTGCTTCCACCTGCTGCGGCAGATCTACCCGCGCTACCCCGCCGACGCCTCGCCCCTGGACCGGTTGGCGCCGGTGCTGACGGTCAAGGCTGCCTTCTTCGTCGGTCCCGACGGCACCGTGCAGGGCTCCTACGTCCTGGAGTCCGACGCCGGTCCGGAGTTCGCCGCCGTCGTGCTGAAGGCCGTCGACCGCTGGCTCTACGACCCGGACTTCGCCGCCTGCGCGGATCCCGCCGGGTTCTGGAACGTCCTGACCGTGACGTTCCACAACCCCCGAACCGCCGCTCCCTGAGCCGAGGCTTCTGGCCTGAAGATCGTCCCTGCCCTAGCGCTTGATGTGGTGCGACTCGGATCCACACATTTGGTCGTGAATGGGGACGCGCGCCGGGCACCTCGTGTGCCCGGCGCGCTTGGCTTCCGGTCTCCTGCGCCTTCCTGGCGCAGGAGACCTGCAGACACCCCATTCACGACCCAATGTGTGGATCCGAGTCGAACAGCATCAAGGCGCTGGGTGAGGACAATCTGCAGTCCAAGAACCGACGATCAATCACGGAGAGTTGTGTCGGGCGTCGGGTAGGGCACGTTCACGCCGTTTTGGATGGTCCGCATCGCGGCGGGCAGTTCTTCGGTCGTCCGGTCGGCGGCGCGCAGTCCGGTGAGGCGGGCGCGGAGCGCGGCGGCGAGATCGGACGGGGTGGTCGCCCCGCTTTCGCCCAAGGTGTCGAACAGCAGCATCGCTCCCAGGAAGGCCTGGCGCGCCACGACCGTCGCTTCTGGCGGCCGCCCCTGCGCGTCCCACAGCGCGTCGAAGCGCGCCGGCCAGCCGTCCCCACCGTCGTTCGCCTCGCCCGGGAAGGCGAGTCGCGGCAGCGCCGCGCCAAGAGCAGCGATCGACACGGGCGAGTTCCAGCTGCGTGGTCCCAGGATCAGGACGCCGGTCGCGGCCAGGTCCGCCAGCGCGTCGAGGGGCGGCAACCGCGGCAGGTCAGCCGGCACGTAGACGGCTTGCGGACCGGCCGCGGCGAGGCCGCGCACGAGTTCCGCGGCCGCGGCGGGGTCGGCCGGGATGGCCTCGGCGGCGACCAGGGTCCCGCCGTGCCCGATCGCCTCGGTCGCGAACAGTTCGTAGAGCCGCAGCCCGGCAGGGTCGTCCGGATACAGCACCGCCACGCGCGGGAGGTGCTGCGACTCGACCGCGAAGCGGGCCGCCAGCCGCGCCTCGGCGCCGCCGTCATCCCCGGTGGCGAACACCCACGGCCCCAGATCCTCGAGCGCGGGCTCGGTGGGCGTGGGCGAGACCAGCGGCAGCCCCGCTTCCCCGGCGACCAGCGCCGCGGCCACCGTCGGGGAAGCCAGCAGGGCGCCGATCAGGGCGATCGGGGGCTTCTCGGCCACGAGCCGTCGCGCGGCGAGCGCCGCCGCGACCGGGTCGATCCCCGAGTCGTGTGCGGTCAAGGTGTACTGGCGCCAGCCGCGCCGTCCCGCCTCGTCGCGCGCGAGGCGCACCCCGTCGTAGTAGGCGTTGCCCAGGACGGTGTGCCGGCCGGTCAACGGGCAGAGCACGGCCACGTGCTGCGGGTCGACGCCGGCGGGGCCGGGCCGCAGCGGACGCTCGGCCAGCACCGCCGCCTCGGGATCGCCCAGCAGGGCCTCGGCCTTCGACGTCCAGGCGTCGGCGGGGGCTTCGCCGCGCAGGACGGCCACGGCGTCGCGCGCCTCGCCGTCGCGGCGTTCGGCCAGCAGCTTGCCGGTCCAGAGGTAGCCCAGCAGCGGGCGGGTGCCGGAACCAGGGTGGGCGGCGCGCAGGGCGCCGAGGGTGTCGGCGGGCAAGGCGGCGGCCGTGGTGGACAGCCGCGACCCCGCGTCTTCGCGGGCGGACGCCGTGTCGGCGTGATCGTAGAGCAGGACGAGAGCTTCGGCGGCGCGGGGGGCGTCCCCGGCCTCCAGCAGGAGTTCGGCCCGCAGGTCCAGGAGCGCGGCCGCTCCCGGCGCGTCGGGGCGGGACGCCAGGAACTCGCCCGTCAGCTTGAGGGCTTCGCCCTGATCGTGCAGGCGGCGCGCGGAGAGGGCGGCCAGCCGCGTCGCTTCGTCCAGGCGCGAAAAACCCTGGTAGCGGTCGATCAGCTCGTGCCCCAGCGAGAGGGCGGCGCGGTCGTTGCCGAGGCCGTGCTCCTCCTGCTGGCGCGCGAACAGTCGCCCGGCCAGATCGCGCTCGGCGTTCGAGAGGGAACGACCGGTGCGGTCGGCGCCGCCCCCGCCGGCGCAGGCGCCCGCCACGATCACCAGGCACCAGACCAGGACCCGACCCCAGCGACGACTGCGCTCCATCACGTCATGCCTCCCGGCGAGGGCCGCGGCCGCGCCGCGCGCGCGGCTCCGTTGCCGCTGCGGCGCAGTCATAACACAGCGGGGGAGCGCTGGCAACGCTCCCCCGCCGTCCTTCGTCCGCCGCCCGCCGTTCAGCGGGGCTGCGCGCTCAGATCCTGGATGGAGCGCGGCGCCTTGAAATCGACCTTGCCCAGGTTGTCCAGCATGAACTGGGCCTGCTCGCGGACCTCGCTCTGCGGGTAGAGATCGATCGTCTGCTGCAGGTAGCGCCGGCACCGGTACATGTCGCCGGTGGCGTCGAGGTACAGGTTGGCCTTCATGAACAGCGCCATCGGCGCTTCCTTGCTTTCCGGGTAGTCCTCGAGCAGCGTGTCGTAGAGTTCCAGCTTGCGCTCGAATTTCGCGGCGAGCATGGCGAGCTTCAGCAGCTCCGCGGCGGAGCGGCCGCTGCCGGGGCGGTACTCGCCGAAGTACTCGACGTGCGCCTGCTTCAGGCTGGTCGCCAGGAACTCGTCCTTGGCCGCCTGCTGGAGCCCGGGCATGAGCTGGTCGACGATGCGGGTCTTCACCTCGGCGAGCGAGAGGGTCCGCGCCGGCTGCCGCTCCAGGATCTCGACGATGTGCCAGTGGCTGCCGATCTTCGTGGGCGGGTGCAGGCCGAAGTCCCAGTCGAAGACGACCTCGCTGAACTCCTTGCCGTACGACAGCGCGCCGATGTACCCGCCGCGGTTGAACCAGCCCAGCAGGCCCTCGTCCTTGATCGACAGCGGGTTGCGCGACATCTCGGCCACGATGGCGGGGAACGCCCGCGCCTTGCCCTCGGCCTGCAGGCGGGCCCAGGCGGCGTCGGCCTCGGCCTTCGTGTTGCACTGGATGTGGCGGGCCCGCACCGTGGCCGCGACCTGGTAGTAGATCGCCTTGTTGAGTTCGTACTCCTGCTGGATCTGTTCCGGCGTCGGCTCCAGGTCCTTCCAGAGCACCTTCTCCTTGTAGGCGTCGATCAGGGTCGTGCGCCGCTGGGAGATCAGCTGCTGCACGACGTCCGGATGCTTCATCGCGTCGGAGGCGAGCGCCCCCTGCGCGAGCAGCAGCTCACCGATCACCAGCCGCAACAGCTGCCGGCGCTCGGCCGGGTCGGCGTACTGCGCCTTGAGGTCGTCGGGCATCTCCTTCAACCTGAGGTCGAGGTCCTTCTGCGTGATCTCGACGCCTCCCACGCGGGCGACGACCGGCGAGGTGTCCTTCTGCCCGTTGCCGAACAGGTCGCCTTTCGAGGAGACTCCCGGAGACGAGTTGCCGCTGCAGGACGCCAGCGTCAGCGCGGTCGCCGCCAGCAGGGCGACACCGGCGGCGCGGCGCAGGATCGGAGGAGTGGTCATGGTCGCTGCTCCCGTTCTGTTGCGTGGCCATCGTTCGGGGCGGGGCGGCCGCGCCCGTCACCGCGCGGCGGCCGGGCCCGACCGCTACGGACAAGGGGGCCGGCAGCGCCTGCCCCGGCCCCCCGCCTCGATGATTCAGGCTCCGTCGGTGCGTTCGGGCAGGGACGGTTCCCGCATGCTCGTCCTCACCTGGCTGGGCCGCTCGGCCGTCAGGATTCCGCCTTCACCACCCAGACCTTGATCGGGACTTCGACCTCGGCGTGGAGCCGCAGCGGGACCGTGTAAACCCCGAGCTGCTTGATCGGTTCCTCGAGCTGGATCTGCTTGTGGTCGACCTCGAGGCCCTGGGCGGCCAGGGACTGCGCGATCTCGCGCTCGCCGACCGAACCGTACAGGCGCTCCTCCTCGGAGGCCTGCACGGCGATCGTGCAGGACACGTCGGCGAAGCCGGCCGCCAGCTCCTGGGCCGCACGGCGGGCCTTGGCGGAGCGCTGGTCGTCCCAGCGCGCGTCCTCGGCGAGGCGGCGTCGGTTGCTGTCGTCGGCGACGACGGCGATGCCGCGCGGGACCAGGTAGTTGCGCGCGTAGCCGCGCGCCACGTTCACGGTCTCGCCGGCGTCGCCGAGGTTGTCGGCTTTCTTGATCAGGATGACGTCCATGGCAATGTCTCTCTCTCGCTGACTCGTTCCCGCTGACTCGATTCCCGCTGACTCGTTCTCGTTGCCGGGGCGGCCGCCGCCGGCGACGGGCCTAGCGGAAGTATTCCTTCACGAACGGGACCAGGGCGATCTGGCGCGACCGCTTCACCGCCGCCGCCAGCATGCGCTGGTGCTTGGGGCAGGTCCCCGTGTTGCGGCGCGGCGAGATCTTGCCGCGCTCCGTGGTCATCTTGCGCATGAGGTCCACGTCCTTGTAGTCGATGGCGACGTAGCCCTCCGTGCAGAAGAAGCACTTCTTCTTCTTCGGCGGACGCTTCTTCTTTTCCTTCACCGGTCGCTTGGCCATGCGTCACTCTCCTTGCTCGGGGCCGGCTCCTGGCCGGCCGCGGTGGCGATCGTCTCAGTCGTCCGCCGTCTCGGTCTCCTGGCTCTCGACGGCGGCGAAGCGGGGGGAACGGGAGGTCGCCGCAGAGGCGATCCGGCGCTTCTCGGCCATGCTGACCTCGTTGCGCTCCTTCCACTCCTCGTCCACGACGATCAGGTGACGCAGGATCTTGTGGTCGAGCCGGAACTCCGTGTCCATCGGCGCGATGGCGTCGCCGCCGCACCGGAACCGCAGGTGCATGTAGTTCCCGCGGGTCTCGTGCTGGATCTGGTAGGCCAGCTGGCGCACGCCCCAGTGGTTGCGCTCGGTGATGACGCCCCCGTGCTGCTCGACGAACGCCTGGACCTTCGCCACGCGCGCCTCGAGCTCGACCTCGGGCTCGTCGGCCTGCAACACGAAGATGATCTCATACTTCTTCAACGCTTGGACCTCCCCTCGGACTGACGGCCCGAAATCGCTCCGCCGGGGACCGGGAACCGGTCCGAGGCGGTGTTCCGGGCAGGGTTGGATCGCGCGGACCGGCCGCGCCCTGTGCTGTGGCGTCCGGATCCCGGCCTGCGGGCGAGGACGCCGTCGGTCGCCGAAACGACCGGCCGCCAATGATAACCGCTCCGCCCCCCCGACGCAAGCCCGTGAAAGCGCGCAGCGGGATCAGGCGCGACCGCCACGGCGGTTGTGACGGCCGGCGGCGGTCTCGAGCCCGTGCTCCAGCCAGGCCAGCAGGACCTCGCAGGCGTCCTGGACCAGATCCTCGGCAGCGGCCCGTTCCGCGGCGTTGAACTCCGCGAGGACGTAATCCGCCCATTCCGGCGGCGGGATGCCCGTTTCGCTGCCGTCCGCGCCCAACCGCAGCCGGGGGAACCGCGTGCCGCCGAGGGCCCGCCCCAGCGACTCCAGACCACGGTGGCCGCCGTCGCTGCCCCCCGCGCGTAGGCGCAACGACCCCCAGGGCAGCGCGATGTCGTCGCAGACCGCCAATGGCGGCGGGAGCGCGGACGGAGGCGGTCCGGGCGCCATCTCCTCGGCCCCCGGATCCCCTGCCGGTTCCAGCGGCGGGGCGCCGGCCTGCAGCGGCCAGCCCTCGGCGCGGGCCCTGGCCGCCAGCGCCTCGCCGCTGCGGTTCATGTAGAGCACCGGCTTGACCAGGACGACCTCGCTCGCCCCGAACCTGCCCGCCGCCGTCGCGCAACCGTCGCGCACGGGTCCGAAGCGCAGCCGCGCGCGGGCGGCCAGGGCATCCAGCACGAGGAAGCCGAGATTGTGCCGCGTCCAGGCGTAGCGTTCGCCGGGATTGCCCAGGCCCACGACCAGTTGCAAGTCCGACCCCCTTCAGGTGCGCGGCGGGGCCGCAACGCGAACGGCGAGGCGGCCGCAGCCGCCCCGCCGTGATCCCGCACCGGCGCGTCGGCCGGGAGCGCCTACTTCGCGTCGTCCTTCTTCTCGGGAACGGCGGCGGCCTCGCCCTCGGCGGGCGCCGCGACGGCCTCGATGAAGGTGTGGGTGTTCAGCTTGAGGATGATCTCGTCGGCATCGGTGAGGATCCGGCCCTTCTCCAGGACGAGGTTCCGCACGGTCAGCTTGTCGCCGATCTTCAGCTCGGTGTAGTCGACGTCCAGGTGCGCGGGCACGTCGCGCGGCAGGCATTCGATCTCGACGGTGCGCCGCACCACGTCCACGATGGCGTCGCCCGCGCGCACCAGCTTGTTCATCTCGCCGTGGATGTTCAGGCCGACCTCGAGGGTCAGCGGGACGTCCAGCGGGATCTCCAGCAGGTCGCAGTGGTAGACCATGTCGCTCACCGGGTGCTGCTGCAGGTCGCGCATCACGGCCACGAAGGACTCGCCGGTGCCCTCGACCTTCAGGGATAACATGAGGTTCTGGCCGCCGTGCGTGTCGAGGATGCGCTCCAACTGGACGGTATCGAACTCCAGGTTGCTCGCCTGCTCGCGGTTGTTGCCGTAGACCACGGCGGGCGTGCGGCCGGACGCGCGCGTCCGGCGGTTCGCGTTCTTGCCGGCGGTCGTCCGGGGATAGACGGTCATGTCGATCAGAGCCATGGCAGCAGCCTCCACCAGATGTCGTGTGCGTCGTCGGCCGTCGGCACCGGGTGCCGCGGCCCATCCCCGGGGGACACGCCGGAACGCCCGGCCGCGCGGCTTTCGCCTGCGCGCCGCGGTCCGGCACGGGGTCGGCGGTCATTCCGCCTCAAAGACCGCCAAATAAAGCATTTTTTCCGGGGATTGTCAAGGACCGGGACCGGGCGTCAGACGAACAGCTTGCTGACGGTCTTTTCCAGGTGGATCCGCTCGATGGCGTCGGCCAGCAGGCCGGAGAGGTCCAGGACCTTCACCTTGGGACACTCGGCCCCCCGGCCGAAGGGCAGCGTGTTGCTCACCACGACCTCGGACACGCTCGAGGCGGCCAGGCGCTCGAGGGCCTGCCCCGAGAAGATCGGGTGCGTGGCGCAGGCCGTGACCGACGCGGCGCCGTTCTGCACGCAGACGTCGGCCGCCTGGGTGATGGTGCCCGCGGTGTCGATCATGTCGTCGAAGATGATGACGTCCATCCCGCGCACGTCGCCGATGAAGTTCATCACCACCGCCTCGTTGGGGCGCGGCCGCCGCTTGTCGATGACCGACAGCGGCGCCTCGAGGCGCTTGGCGAAGGAGCGGGCCATCTTGATGCTGCCGACGTCGGGCGCCACCACGGCCAGGTTCTCCCGCGAGCGGTCCTTGAAGTGCTCGAGCAGGACCGGCGCCGAATAGAGGTGGTCCAGCGGGATGTCGAAGAAGCCCTGGATCTGGGGGGCGTGCAGGTCGATGGTCAGCACGCGGTCCGCCCCCGCGGTGGTGATCAGGTTGGCCATCAGGCGGGCCCCGATCGGCACGCGCGGCTGGTCCTTGCGGTCCTGGCGCGCGTAACCGAAGTACGGCAGCACCGCGGTCACCCGCCGGCAGGAAGCCCGCCGCACCGCGTCGATGAGCAGCAGCAGCTCCATCATGTTCTCGGCCGGCGGCTGCGTGGGCTGGATGATGAACACGTCGGTGCCGCGGATGTTCTCCTTGATCTTGATGTTGATCTCCCCGTCGGAGAAGCGCGCGACCTCGACGCTGAGCAGGGACTTCTCGAGGTGGGCCGCGATCTTCTCCCCCATCCCGCGGTGGGCGTTGCCGCTGATCAGCACGAGCTCGTTCATGGCCGGGGGTCCTTTCGAGGGGCGGGGGCGCGGGACGGACGGCCGGGACGCCGTGAACGCGGCGCAAGGATAGGGCAAGGGGCGGGCGCGGTAAACAGGGAATCGGGGGCGCGGGGGGAGATGGCTGGGGCGGCAGGATTCGAACCTGCGAATGCAAGGACCAAAACCTTGTGTCTTACCACTTGACGACGCCCCAGCGAGACGAACCTCTAGAAGCTCTCCTCGAGGGCGGAGTCCTCGTGGCGGCCGGAGAGGATGGGCACTTCGCCCCGTTCGGCGCGCTGGAGCTCCTGCTTGTACGCGGCGATGATCAGGTTCTCCATCCACTCGCGGGTGGACATGTTGATGGGGTGCGCGATGTCCTGGAAGGTCCCGTCCTTGCGGCGCCGGTTCGGCATCGCGACGAACATGCCGGTGGCGCCCTCGATGATCTTCAGGCCGCGCACGACAAAGCTGTTGTCCAGGGTGATGCTCGCGAAACCGCGCAGCTTCTCGTCGTCCCTCAGGGTGATCCTGATCTCCGTGATTTCCAAGACAGCACCTCTCCGTGGTGGCTCGTCCGGCGCGGGCTCATTCGCGGTCGGCGTCGTCCCTGACGCGCACACCGCCGGGCCAGGGGTCGACCTCCCAGGCATTCCAACCGGGCTGCACGGCCTCCTGCCGGGCCATCTCCCGCCGGCGTCCGTCGCCGTAGACGGCGAAGACCGCCGAACCGCTGCCGCACATCAGGGCCACGGTTGCGTTCTCTCGCAACGACTGCACGAGTCGCTGCAGGGCGGGTTGCGTGGGCAGGACGACATCTTCCAGACGATTCGCCCCGAACCAGGAACCCGTTGGAAAACGGGCGATTAGGGCCTCAACGGTACGGATGTTAACCTTGGGGCTGCGCGATGTCAATCCCATATTCAAGCCCGCATAGACGTCCGAAGTCCGCAACGCGATGTCCGGCTTCACGATCAGGAATTTGCCCTTGGTGATGGCCGGCAGCGCCTGCAGGTCGGTGCCGCGGCCGCGCGCCACCTGGGTCCCTCCCCTGATGAAGAACGGCACGTCGGAACCAAGTTCGGCTCCCAACTCCTCGAGCCGCTCGGGCGACAGGCCGCTTCCGTACAGACGGTTGCAGGCGACCAGGACCGCCGCGGCATCGCTGCTGCCGCCGCCGAGCCCCGCTTCGGAGGGGATGCGTTTGGTCAGTTTCAGCCCGAGTTCGCCGCCGAGCCCGCAGGTCCGGCAGAACAGTTCGGCCGCCCGCCAGGCCAGGTTCAGGGAGGATTCGGGCGCGGTGCCGAAGGGCTCGACCGACAGGGAGATCCGGGGTGGTCCGGCGGCGTCGCGATCGCGCAGTTCGACGCGGACCTCGTCGCAGAGCGAGACGGTCTGCAGGATCGTCTCGATCTCGTGGTAGCCGTCCGCGCGGGCGCGCAGGACCTCGAGGTGGAGGTTCACCTTGGCCGGTGCCGCGACCGTCACGGCACGGCAGGCGGACCTGTCTTCGGGGTGCGATCGGTGCTCATGCATCGGCGGCGACCTCCCATGCCGGGTCGCGACCCGCCGCGACGTCGTCGCCCAGGGCGTGCCAGGGCGTCCTGGCCGCGGCGGCGCGACGGCTGCCCGACGCGACGATCCGGCGGACCCATCCCCAGCGGTGATCGGGCCGCCACGGGCGCGGCGCCGCGTCGGCGCGGGCCTGCCCGTCGAGGTCCCCGACCAGGGTGCTTCCGTCCGCGTCCCACCGCCAACCGGCGGTGCGCGCGGCGCGCAGCAACGGCATCGTCCCGGGATCCCAGCCCAGGCAACGCGCCGTCCATGCGTCGAGGGCGAGCGGGTCGCGCCCCGCCAGCAGCCGGTTGCGCATCACGGCGCGCCCGTCGGGCGCCGCGGCCACGGTGAGGTCCACCAGCAGCCACGGTCCTTCGACGGCCGCGCGGCGGGCCCGATCCAGCAGCGCTTGCGGCGACTTCACGGCGGCCGCGAGCTCGTCCGCGCCGGCGTCGGCCAACGCCGCGACGCAGGCGCAGGCGCCCAGCCGCGGGTGCAGAGCGCCGGCGACCGCCAGCAGCGGCGGCCCGTCCCCAGGCGGGCAGGCCGCCGTCAGGGCGGCGAGCGTCCAGTTGGGCACGCCGCCGGTCGGGTGTGGACCCACGGCGCGCGCGGCCGACACGCCGCGCGGGCCGGCTCCGGTGGTTCGCCCGGCGAGCGCCAGCACCCGCGCGGCGTCGCGCGGCAACGTTTCCGGCCGGGTCCGGACCAGAGAGACGAACGAAGCCAAGGCTACTCCTCGCGCCGTCACCGGTGCAGGCCGATGATCAGGCAGACGCAGGTGATCCATCCCAGCACCGCGACCTGGATGGCGGGGTCGGTCAGCAGGATCTCGTGGGGGCGACCGCCGCGGTCGTCCTTGAACACCAGCACCAGGTAGCGGCCCAGCCCGGCCGCCACGAAGGGCGCGGTGAACACCAGCCGGGTGGTGCCGAACTGCGCGACGGTCCCGTCGGCCAGCGTGTAGAGGACGTAGGCCGTCAGGGTCGACGCGAAGGACGACAGGACCAGCACGTCCAGCAGCCGCCGGCCGTAGTGGCGCAGCGAGGGGCGGGTCGCGTGGTTGGCCGACGCTTCCTGCACGAATTCGGCCCGGCGCTTGGCGAAGCCCAGGAACAGCGCCAGCAGGAAGGTGCACAGGATCAGCCACGGCGACAGCGGCACGGCGCCCTGCACCGGTCGCAGCACCTCGACGCTGGCCACCGCCCTCAGGACGAAGCTCACCGCGATGCCCACCACGTCCAGGATGACGATCCGCTTCAGGCCCAGGGAATACGCGAGGTTCAGCACCACGAAGGTCGAAGCCGTGGCGCCGAAGCCGACGCCCAGCAGCCAGCTCGCGGCCAGGGCGGTCAGCGCCAGGCCGAGGGCCCAACGCTTCGCGACGGCGGCCGGCAGCAGGCCGGCGGCGATCGGGCGGTGCCGTTTCAGGGGATGACAGCGGTCCTGGGGTGCGTCGATGCAGTCGTTGAACAGGTAGACGGCGCCCGAGAGCAGGCAGAACACCAGACAGCCCAGGGTGGCGCGCACGATCGACGGCAGCTCGGCGGCGCTCTGCGAGAAGACCAGGCCCGCGAACAGCAACAGGTTCTTGGTCCACTGGCGCGGGCGCAGGCTGACGAGCAGCGCTTTCGCGGTCCCGGCGTTCACGGGCGGGGTCCCGCCGGCCCGGCGTCCACGAGTCCCCGCTCCAGCAGGGCGCAGAGCAGGTGGCCCATCAGGATGTGGATTTCCTGGATGCGCGGCGTGTCCGCCGCCGGCGCGACCAGGGCGCCGTCGACCAGCCCGCGCAGCCTGCCGCCGTCGCGCCCGAGGAAGCCGTGAACCCGCAACCCGCCGGCCCGCGCGCGCTCCGCGGCCCGGACGCAGTTGGGGGAATTCCCGGAGGTCGACACCACCAGCAGCACGTCGCCGGGCCGTCCCAGTCCGTCGACCTGGCGGGCGAAGATCTCGTCGAACCCGTAGTCGTTGGCGACGGCCGTCAGGGTGGAGGCGTTGACCGTCAGCGCCAAGGCGGCGCAGGCCCGTCGCTCGCATTCGAAGCGGCCGACGAGTTCGGCCACGATGTGCTGGGCGTCGGCGGCGCTGCCGCCGTTCCCGCAGACCAGCAGGCGGCCTCCCCCGCTCCAGGCCCGCGCGACGTCGTCGGCCAGGGCGACGATCGCGGCGAGGTGCTCGGGACCGAGGCGCGCGACGGCGTCGCGGTGGTCCCGCAGGGTGTCGGCGAAGATCCGCGCCGTCGTGTCGTCGCGCCGCTCTGCGGATTCGGTCATGGCCGGACTCCGGGCTCGGGTGACTCGTGCCGCACGAGCCCCGCAATATAACGCGCCAAGGCCTCCTGCCAAGACGGACGGGGACCGAGCCCGATGGATTCCAGATTCCGGCTGCGCAGGATCGAGCAGGCGGGCCGCCGCGCCGGCGTCGGGTACGCCGCGGTGGCGCAGGGCAGGATCCGCTCGGGGTCGGCGCCGCTCTGTCGCGCGACCTCGCGCGCGAACGCGTGCCAGGTCGTCGCGCCCGCGTTGGTGGCGTGGAAGATGCCCCGGCCCCCGCCCAGCAGGATCAGGCGCATGACGCGCGCCAGGTCCGGCGCGTAGGTGGGGCAGCCGGTCTGGTCGTCGACGACCGTCAGCGTCTCCCGTTCCGCCAGCAGCCTGCGGATCGTCAGCACGAAGTTCTTCGGCCCGGGGCCGAAGAGCCAGCTCGTGCGGATGATCCGCCAGTCGCCGCCGGCCGTCTGGACCTCCTCCTCGCCCAGGGCCTTGGTGCGCCCGTAGACGCCCAGGGGCCGGCGCTCGGCATCCTCGAAGTACCCGGCGGGATCCTCGCCGTCGAAGACGTAGTCCGTGCTGATGTAGGTGAACGGGATGTTGAGGGACGTGCAGCAGCGGGCCAGCAGGCGGGTGGCCTCGGCGTTCACGGCGTGGGCGCGCTCCGGGTCGCTCTCGGCCCGGTCGACGTCCGTGTAGGCCGCGGCGTGGACGACGTGATGCGGGGAATGCTGCATCATCAATTCCAAGGCCGTGTCCCGCAGGGTGAGGTCCCCGTCCGGCAGGTCGACGCCGACGCAATGGCCCGAGTCCTCGTACTCGTCGAGGATGGCGCGGCCGAGCATCCCCGCGGCTCCGGTCACCAGGATCTTCATTCCGGATCCTCCCCGTCCTCGTCGACCTGCCGGGCCGGGACCGTGGCCCGCACGGCGTCGGCGGCCGTCCCGGGCGGGAAGCCGCGGCCGATCAGGAAGCGCTGTCCCTTGGCCAGGGCGCGCGCGTCGGCGTCGCCGCGCTGCCGCCGCCACCAGGACCGTGCGGCCGTCCGCGCCAGCTCCGCCTCGTCACCGGGCGGCAGCTGCTCGGCGGCGACGGCGGCGGCGAGCGACGGCGGCACCCCCGACTTGGCCAGGCGGTCGGCGAGCAGGCGCCGCCCGACGGGCTTGGCTCTGAGCGTGTCGCGGCACCAGGCCTCGGCGAAGCGCCGGTCCGAATGGACGTCCGTCTCCTCGAACCGCTCCAGCACCTCGTCGACGGGACCCGGCGGGTAGCCGGCCGCGAGCAGGCGGGACCTCAGGTCAGCCCGCGTGCGCAGCCGGCGATCGAGTTCGCGGAAGAGCCGGCGGGCGATCTGCTTGCGGACCGCGGCCTCGTGGAGCGTCGCGAGCAGCGCCGCCGGCAGGACCTCCCCGCAGGCGGGCAGATCCGGCGGCAACGACGACGTCGCCAGCTCCAGCACCGTGCCGTCGCTCAGGGCGAGCCGCGCCTCGCCGTCGCCGCGGTCCAGGGACAGCAGGCGGATCCCGGGCTCCGTCCCGTCCACGGCTCAGTCCGTCGCGGCGGCGCGTCGCCCGCGTCCGGGCTTGGGCGCCTCGTCGGCCCCGCCCTCGGCCGCGGCCTTCGCCGCCGGCGCGGCCGCGTCGGCCGCCGCGGCCGGCTCGGTCCTCACGCCGTAGTGGACGAGCACGTTGTGTTCGATGCGGGAGTAGAGGTCGGGATTGGCGCGCAGCAGGTCGCGCACGTTCTCCTTGCCCTGGCCGAGCCGCTCGTCGCCGTAGCTGTACCAGGCGCCGGATTTCTGGATGATCTCGGCGGCGGTGCCCAGCTCGATCAGGTCGCCCTCCTTGGAGATGCCCTCGCCGTAGAGGATGTCGAACTCCGCCTTCTTGAAGGGCGGCGCCACCTTGTTCTTGACCACCTTCACGCGCACGTGGTTGCCGACCACGTCCTCGCCCTGGCTGATGGCGCCGATGCGGCGGATGTCGAGCCGCACCGAGCTGTAGAACTTCAGCGCGTTGCCGCCGGACGTGGTCTCGGGGTTGCCGAACATCACGCCGATCTTCATGCGGATCTGGTTGGTGAAGATGACCAGGGTGTGGGTCTTGCTGATCGCGCCGGTGAGCTTGCGCAGCGCCTGGCTCATCAGGCGGGCCTGCAGGCCGACGTGCTGGTCGCCCATCTCGCCCTCGATCTCCGCGCGCGGCACCAGGGCGGCCACCGAGTCGATCACCACGACGTCGACGGCGCCCGAGCGCACGAGCATCTCGGTGATCTCCAGGGCCTGCTCGCCGGTGTCCGGCTGCGAGACCAGCAGGTTGTCGATGTCCACGCCGATGAGCCGGGCGTAGACGGGGTCCAGGGCGTGTTCGGCGTCCACGAAGGCCGCCACGCCGCCCTTGCGCTGCGCGTTGGCGACCGTGGTCAGGGCGAGGGTGGTCTTGCCGCTGCCCTCGGGGCCGAAGATCTCGACCACGCGCCCCTTGGGCAGACCGCCCACGCCGAGCGCGATGTCCAGCGCGAGGCTGCCGGTGGAGATCGGCTCGATGCCCTCGACCACCTGGTTCTCCCCGAGCAGCATGATCGACCCCTTGCCGAACTGCTTCTCGATCTGGGCCCGCGTCAGCTCCAGGGCCTTGGCCTTCTCCTGCTGCCTGTCCATAGCCATTGCGAATCACTCCTTGGGTGTGGGACTGCGTCCGGGAGATCGTGCGGGCGGCGAGCCAGGCCGCGCCGGGGCGGTCGGTGTCCGCGACCTTACTACGGCGCCGCGGCCCCCGCCAGCGGGAAAACGGTGCGCGTCTCGTGGAGGGCGCCCCCGGGCGCGAGCGTGCTCTGCACCAGGCGGATCCCGGTGACGTCGATCCCGGAAACGCGCGGCGCCGTTTCGCGCCGCAGGGCTGCGAGTTCGCGCGGCGGCGGTCCGGTGCGGAACCGCGCGAGGGTCAGGTGGGCCCGGAACCCGCCCGCCGTCGCGCCTAGCCCCGGACACCGCCGGGCCATCGCGTCCGCGATGCGCGCCGCCAGCGCCTCGAGCGCGCCGCCGCTCTCCATCTGCAAGAAGAGAACCCGCGGCCGACGCCAGCCCGGGAAGGCCCCGAGGCCGCCGGCCCGCATGCTGAACGGCGGGGTCTCCCCCGCCGCCGCCGCCAGGGCCGCCCGCAGGTCATCGAGCCGCTCGGGCGGCCACTCGCCGAGGAAGCGCAGCGTGACGTGCAGCTGCTCCGTCCGCGCCCAGCCCAGGTCCCAGCGCGCCCGCCAGGCGTCCAGGCAGGGCGACACCTCCGCGCGGAAACGCTCCCCGGGATCGACGGCCACGAACAGCCTCACGACCAGCCGTCGGCTTCCGCGTGCGCGAAGGGGTCGCCGCCGTCGGCGAGGTGGCGTCGCAGGGCGTCCAGCGCCACCGCCACGGCGAGTTCGCGGTTGCGGGCGCGGTGCGCGAGGAAGCGCGCGCGTCCGGCGAACGTCCCCGCCGCCGAGGCCAGGCCGATCCAGACGGTGCCCACCGGCTTGGCCGCGGAGCCCCCGCCCGGCCCGGCGACGCCGGTCACCGACAGTGCGGCGTCGGCGCCGCAGCGGGCCCGACAGCCCGCGGCCATCGCGACGGCGCACTCCCCGCTCACGGCCCCGTGGTCCCGCAGCAGCGCCGCCGGCACGTCCAGCAGGTTCCGCTTGATGTCGTCGGCGTAGGCGACGATCCCGCCGCGGTACGCGTCCGAAGCGCCCGGCACGTCGGTCAACGCGGCGCCGAGCAGGCCGCCGGTGCAGGATTCCGCGGTGGCCACCGTCGCGCCGGCGCCGCGCAGCGCCGACAGGACCACGGCCGGCAGGTCGACGAATTCGCGCGCCCACACGCGGTCGCCCAGCGCTTCGTCCAGCTGCGCGGCGAGGCCGTCGGGCATCGCGTCCCGCCCGGCCGGCGCCAGCGCCTGGACGTCGACGCCCCAGCGCGTGAGCCACCAGGACCAGGCGCAGCCCGGGAACTCCCGCAGCAGCGGCGCCGTCAGCCGGTCCAGGACGGGCTCGCTCAGCCGTACCGTGCGGCGCAGCAGGACGGGCCGGGCCGGGCCGAGCCGGCCGCCGTCGTCCAGCCAAGCTTCGACCAGCGGCCACAGGACCCGCATCTCCGAGGGCACGCCGGGCAGCAGGACCAGCGTGCGGCCGCGCAGGTCGCCGACCATCGCCGGCGCGGAGCCCTCCGGGTTGGGCAGGGCGGCGAGTCCCCGCGGCAGCAGGCCCTGCTTCACCATGTTGGGGCCGTAGGGACGGCCGCGCGCCTCGCAACGCGCGCGCAGGATGTCGGCGATGGCCCCGTCCTCCCGCAGCGGAACCTCAGCCCAGGCCGCGACCGCCTCGGCGGTCAGGTCGTCAGGGGTCGGGCCCAGCCCGCCGGTCAGCACGACCAGGCAACCTGCGGGCGTGGCGTCCAGGGCCGCGGCGACGGCGGCGGCGCGGTCCGGCACGACGGCCACGCCGCCCACGGCCACGCCGCGGCGCGAGAGGCGCTGCTGGATCTCGTGGGAATTGGCGTCGAGCGTGCGCCCATTGAGCAGTTCGTCCCCGACCGCGATCAGGCGGGCCTCGATCAGACGCGCCATGTTCACCAACCCGTCACGGACAGGGTGATGCGCAGCAGCAGGTGGGCGTACACGCCCGCCAGCAGGTCGTCGCACATGATGCCCCAGCCGCCGGGCAGGGCTTCCAGCCTGCGGATCGGGAACGGCTTGGCGATGTCGAAGACGCGGAACCACAGGAAACCGGCCAGCCAGCCGGCCCAGCCCGTGGCGAGGCCGAAGTAGGTGACCAGCATGCCGGCCACCTCGTCGCAGACCACGCGGTGCGGGTCCTTGCCGTGGCGCCGCTCCATCCAGGTGGCCGCCGGCACGCCCAGCGCCACGACCAGCGCGAGCAGGCCGACCTGGGCGGCCAAGGGCACCGGCGACGCCAGCCCCCACAGCACGGTCACGCCCAGGCTGGCGACCGTGGCCGGCGCGAAGGGCGCCAGACCCGTCCCGAGGAAGGTGGCGAAGGCGTTGATCAGCAGACGCCCCACGGCGGTGTCCTTTCGGCGAAGTCCCGGCCGGCGCACACGACGAGCGCGTGCAGGATAAGCCAGGCGCGGCGGGTGGTCAACGCGGCGGGTCGTCGATGCGGCGAGGGACGGAGCGTGCGGGATCCGCTCTCGCCGTTCAGCGCAAGCGGGCGAGCAGCAGGGCCAGCAGGTCGGGCAGGCCATCGCCGGTGGTGGCGACCGTGGGCACGGACGGCCAGCCGACCGGATTGAGCAGGGCCTCGAGTTCGGCGAGGGGCAGGGCCTCGGGATCGTCGCGGTGGTTGTACTGCAGCAGCAGCGCGGCGCGGTCGCCGGGGCCGCCGGCCGCGAGTTCGGCGCCGAGTTCGTCGAGCAGGATGAGGTTGGCGTCCTGGCGCCAGCCGCGGCTGTCGGCCGTGAAGACGACGGCGTCGGCGCCGCGCAGCAGCAGCCGTCGCTCCTCGCTGCAGGACAGGCGGCCCGGCGTGGTCAGCAGGTGCAGCGCGGAACGCTGCGCGTCGGCCGGCACGGTGAGGTACTCGAACCCGTCGCCGGACGCCACGGCGGACGGCAACGCGGCCGCCTGCAGCTCGGCTTGCCGCGACGCGGCGAGCGCGCCCGGCGCACCGAGCAGGCCGGCCCAGGCCGCCAGCGTCGCCGACTTGCCGCCGTGTCCGGGGCCGTACAGGACGGCGCGGCGCACCTCGGGCAGGTTCCCGGCGCGGTCCCGTTCGGCGGCGGGGATCACGCCCGCCTCGTCGGCGTTTCCGGATCGGCCTCTTCGAACAGCCGCCCGACGGCCTCGCGCATGCTCGCCAGCAGGCTGCCCACCGTCCGGTGCGCCAGCCCCGGCCAGAGGTCCTCGTTCCCGAAGACCATGAGCACCAGACCCCGGGCCACGTGGGCGGCGTGGACCCGGTGCTCCCCGTCGAGCAGGAAGGCCGTGGCATCGGGCGCGGCGTCGGCGCCGAGCACGCCGGCCGCGGCCAGCGCCGCCCGCAGGCGGGCCACCGCGGCCTCCGGCAAGCCCTGCGGGGCCTCCCCCACGTGCAGCACGAGACGCCCCTGCCCGTCCACGAGCGCCACGCCGCGCACGCCGGTGCGCTCGAGCAGCGCGACCGCGGCCGAGTACAGCAGGGTGTAGGCGTCGTCGCGGGTGCGGGTCGGGGTCGTCACGTCCTACCTCCGGAGACGGGAACGGCGGTGGGTCGTCGTGACCGGCCGCTGAGCCATCGCCCTTGGCATCGGCTGTGGAGAAAGGGGATTGAGCCTAAAAATCCCGGCGGAACTGGAAGGCCCGGTGCAGGGTCGCCTCGTCAGTGTAGGCCAGCGCGCCGCCCACCGGGATGCCCGTGGCGAGGCGGCTGAGGCGCAGGTCGCGCCCGCTGAACATGCGCTGGATGTAGAGGGAGGTCGCCTCGCCTTCGACGCTCGCGTCGAGGGCCAGGATCATCTCGCCGATCCCGTCCTGCTCCACGCGCGCGGCCAGCCGCGCGAACGGCAGGTCCTCGGCCCGCACGCCATCCAGGGGGGACAGCAGGCGGCCGAGCACGAAGTAGCGGCCGCGGAAGAAGCCGGCCTTCTCGAAGGGCAGGACGTCCACGGGCGAGGCCACCACGCAGAGCTGGTGCGGCTCCCGCGACGGGGACGTGCAGATGGCGCAGGGGTCGGCTTCGGTGATGGCGCCGCAGCGGCCGCAGTGGCGCACGTTGGCGCGGGCCTCGGCGAGCGCTTCGGACAGTTCGCGGGGCGACGCGGCATCCTCGCGCAGCAGGTCCAGGGCGATGCGGGTGGCCGACTTGCGCCCGAGGCCGGGCAGCCGGCTCAGGGCGCGGACCAGCCGCTCCAGCGAGGGGGACTGGAACTCGCCGCCCTCGCGGGTCCGGGCGGCGTGGCGGATGGCGGGGGCGGTGTGGTCCATGACCTACATCCCCGGCAGCTTCAGGCCGCCGGTCAGGGCGCCCATCTCCTTCTCGACCATCTCGTCGACGCGGCGCACCGCCTCGTTGACCGCGCTGACGACCAGGTCCTGGAGGAACTCCACGTCCTGCGGGTCGACGGTCTCGGGTCGGATGGTCAGCGAGACGAGCTGGTGACGGCCGTTCATCACGGCGACGACCTGGCCGCCGGCGACCTCGGCCGCGACCTCGCGCTGGGCCAGCTGCTCCTGGGTCTCCTGCATCTGCTTCTGCATCTGCTGGGCCTGCTTCATCAGGGCGCGCATGTCCACGGTGTTCTCCTCGCGCCGGCGGGGCCGGGCGCCGTTGTCAGTCCTCGCGCGGCGCGGCCCCGCCCCGGTCGGGCGCGGTGTGCCAGGCATCGCGATCCGCAGCGGGCACGACCTCGGCGTCGAGCCGCCGCACCAGGTGATCCAGGGTCGCGTCGCCGCCGCAGGCGCGTTGCAGCGTCTCGTGCTCGGTGGGCGCCACGTGGCGGCGCAGCTCCTCACGGTGCTCGCGCCGCGCCGCTTCGGCGCCGGAAACCAGGTTCAGGACGAGGTCGCGGCCCAGCAGCTCGCGCGCGAGCTCCTGCAGCCGCGGCAGATCCTTCTGGATCAGCTGCAGCTGGAACTGCTTCTCGACGGGGAAGGACAGCGCGATGCGCCCGTCCTCCTCGGCCGGGATGCCCTCCATGATGCAGGAGCCGAGGCCGGGCTGGCGGCCGAGCAGGGTCTCGACGAAGGCCGTCCAGCCGTCGACGGTGGTGGCCGCCGCCGCCGTCGACGCGTCGCGCACGCGCGAGGCGCCGTGGTCCCGCGCGGCGGGCGGCTTGGCCGCGGACGCCGTCCGGCCCGCGGCGGTGCGCCGGTCGGCGCCCGGGCCGCCGTCGCCGCCGGACAGCGGCTGCCCGGTCAGGGCTTCCAGGCGGCGCACGAGGTCCGACAGCACGACCCGCGACTCCAGCAGGACCAGCTCGACGAGCAGGGCCTCGAGCAGCACGCGGGGCTGCCCGCTGCGGTGGATGCGCTCGAAGCCGCGGCTGGCGCGGTCGAGCAGGGCCAGCAGGTCCTGGGGCGCGAAGTGGCCGGCCTGCCGGCGCAGGATCTCGATCTGATCCTCGGGCAGGCTGATGCCCGCCGCGAGCGCGGGGTCGATGCGCAGCAGCAGCAGGTTGCGGAAGTTGTCGACCAGCCCGCGGGCGAAGTCGTCGAGGCTCTGGCCGCCCGCGGCCACGCGGTCGGCCAGGCGCAGGGCGCGGCCGGCGTCGCGCGCCATGACCGCCTCGTTCAGCTCGATCGCCACCTCGCTGCCCACCAGCCCGAACAGGTCCACGACGGCCTGCTCGTCGATGCGCTCGGGGCTCGCGGCCAGCACCTGGTCCAGGATGCTCAGCGCGTCGCGCATGGACCCTTCCGCCTGCGCCACGACCAGACGCAGGGCGCCGGGTTCCAGCAGGACGCCCTCCTCGGCCGCGATCGCGGTCAGGCGCGCGGACAGCTCGTCGCGCGTCAGCAGGCGGAAGTCGAAGCGCTGGCAGCGCGAGAGGATCGTGCGCGGGATCTTGGCGGGCTCGGTCGTCGCGAAGAAGAAGAAGACGCGGGCCGGCGGCTCCTCGAGGATCTTCAACAGCGCGTTGAAGGCCCCCTTCGAGAGCATGTGCACTTCGTCGATGATGAAGACCCGGCTCGCGCCGGGGCTGGGCGTGTACTGGGCCATGTCGCGCAGCTCGCGCACGTTGTCCACGCCGGTGTGGCTGGCGGCGTCGATCTCCAGCACGTCCAGCGACGAGCCGGCGGCGACCGCCGCGCAGGCCTCGCAGTTCCCGCACGGCTCGTCCTTGACGCCGGCCGTGCAGTTCAGGGCCTTGGCCAGCAGGCGCGCCACGGTGGTCTTGCCGCAGCCGCGGGGGCCGGAGAACAGGTAGGCGTGGGCGAGCTTGTCGCGGCGCAGCGCCGCGCGCAGCGTGCGCGTGACGTGCTCCTGGCCCACCATCGCATCGAAGGTCGCGGGGCGGTACTTGCGGGCCAGCGCGTGGTAGGACATGGCACCTTCGTGGAGAAGGATATGTCGGGGGAAGGTGGGCCAGGCTGGCGGCGCACACGACAGCTTCCGCGTACCGCTGCTACTTTCCAGTCCTGACGGGGTTAGCTCACCGGCGTCGCACCGGGCCTGGCCCATCGAGTCGGTCGGGGTTCCTTCCCCAGCGAGAGATCACCAAGAGATGAGGTGGTGGAGATGATCGGGTTCGAACCGACGACCCCTACGTTGCGAACGTAGTGCTCTCCCAGCTGAGCTACATCCCCACCCGGTACTGTCGATCAGAGCGCCTGTCGTTCGGAGCGCGGCGATCATGGCGGAGAGGCAGGGATTCGAACCCTGGGAACACTTGCGTGTTCAACGGTTTTCGAGACCGCCCCGTTCAACCGCTCCGGCACCTCTCCGCCTCGAACGCGATCATGGCGGAGAGTCAGGGATTCGAACCCTGGGTACCTTGCGGTACACACGATTTCCAGTCGTGCCGATTCGACCGCTCTCGCAACTCTCCGCTCGATTCGATGCGGCCGGCAATATAGCACGGACCCGGACTGAAATCAACTCGCGCCGCGGCTCGGAATTCCCGGTATTTCAGCCCTCAGCGCCCCCCCGGGCGCGCAGCCGCCGGAAGAAATCCCGCAGCAGGTCCGCGCACTCCGCCTCCAGGACGCCGCCCAGCACCTCGAAGGCGAGCCGGTAGGGGTTGGTCTCGAGCAGGCGCGCGGTCGACGCCACGGCCCCGGCGCGCGGATCGGCCGCCCCGTAGACGATCAGCCGCGGGCGACCGAGCAGGACGGCGCCGGCGCACATCGTGCAGGGCTCGAGCGTCGAGTAGAGCGCGCACTCGTCGAGGCGCCAGTCGCCCAGCGAGGCGGCCGCCGCCCCGAGCGCGAGGATCTCCGCGTGGGCCGTCGGGTCCTTCAGCGCCTCGACCTGGTTGCGGCCGCGGCCGACGACCCGGTCCTGGTGCACGACGACGGCGCCGACGGGCACGTCCCCGGCTTCGCCGGCGGCGCGCGCCTCCGCCAGGGCGAGCCGCATCCAGCGCTCGTGGCTGACGAAGAGACCGGAATCCAGGTCCATGGCCGCGAACCTCATCGGAACGTGCATCCCGGGAATGGAGCGACCCGCCGGCGGCGGGTCGCTCGAAGTGGCGCGCCCAGGAGGATTCGAACCCCCAACCTTCTAATCCGTAGTCAGATGCTCTATCCAATTGAGCTATGGGCGCGACGGCGGCAATATACCATCACCCCGGCAGCCAGGCAAGACGACGGCAGCGAGCGGCGATCTCCTGATAATTTCTTGACAGGGCGGGCGGCCACCCCGATCTAGTGTTACGTATTCTTCAATCGTAACACTGTAATCGGGAGCGAGCCATGACACCTCACCGTCTTTCGCGCCGGACTCGCCCGGCGATCGCGATCCTCACCGTGACGCTGTCGCTGGCGTCCGCGCCCGCTGGCGCCCACGATGTGTTCTGGTCCGCCGGCGCCGTCGCCGACACGCTCCTGGAGGGGCACCTCTCCGGGCACCGGCACGGCGGCGCCGGCAACCGGCCGCTCGACGCCCCGCGGGTCGCCTGGCTGGCGACGGTCGGCGCCGACGGCGCCCTGCGCGTCGCGCCGCTGCCCGCAGCCGCGCCGGTGACCGTGCCGGCCGACGGCCTCGCCGACTTCGCGCTCGTGGACTGGGGCTGGTGGACCAAGACCGCCGACGGCACCGTCAACCGCCACCCTGCGGAGGTCGCGCGTCCCCTGCAGGCGTGGCGCTCGCAGGAGACGGTCAAGCACCTGCGCGGCTGGTCGCCGGGTCTGGCCACACCGCTGGGCCGGGGCTTCGAACTGACGCCGCTGACCGACCCGCGGGCCCTCTCCCCCGGCGACAAGCTCGCCGTGCTGGCGACCGCCGACGGGCGGCCCGTGGCGGGCGCGGCGGTGGCCTACGGCGACGACACCCGCGGCGCCACCGGACCCGACGGCCGGATCAACATCCGTCTCCGCCACGCGGGGCTGCAGGCCGTGCGCGCTTCCTGGCGCCGGCCCGACGCGGACGATCCCAGATACGAAGACGTCCGCACGGCGGTGCTCACCTTCGACCTGGCGGGCCGCTGATGCGCGCCGCGCTGCTGTTGGTCGTCTTCGTCGCGCTCTTGGCGCCGGTCGCGGCGACGTCGCACGGCCTGGACCACACCGTCGCCGGCGACCGCGCGGTCGTCGTGACGCTGACCTACGACGACGGCGCCCCCTTCTCCTTCGAATCCTGCGAAGTCACGCCGCCCGCAGGGGACGCGCCCGTGCAGGTCGGCCGCACCGACCGCCTCGGCCGCGTCGTGTTCCTGGCGGACCGGCCCGGCGACTGGCGGGTGCGCGTCGTGTCCCAGGACGGCCACGGCGCCGACCTGACGGTGCCGGTCGGCGCGGACCTGCTGCCCTCGCAGGACCACGCGGCCGGCCCCACCCGCCCCTTCAAGATCGTGACCGGCGTGTCGGTGCTGTTCGGCATCTTCGGCGTCGGCGCCCTGCTGGCGACCAGGAGGAAATCATGAACCGCCCGTCCAACTTCGTCATCGCTCTGCTGGTGCTCCTGTCCGCCTGCCTGCTGCCGGCGGGCGCGGCGAACGCCCACCACGGCGTCGCGTCGCTGGGCGTCGCCGGGCTCGCCGGCCCCGGCGCACCGCTGGAGACCTCCAGTTCGCAGACGCTGCCGCGCGCCGCCTGGCTGGCCTGCGTCAAGATCGACGAGCCGACGTTCGAAACCTACACGCCCGAGCGCGACGCCGAAGGGGACCGCAGCACGTTCATGATGTTCGGACTTGGCTACGGCGTGCGGCCCTGGCTGTCGGTCTACGCCTTCCTGCCGTTCAGCGCCAAGACGGTGCAGGACAACTCCTACAACACGGCCGGCTTCACCGACCTCTCGTTCGTCGCCGTGGCCGGCCTGCGCTGGGACGGCGGACCGCGCCTCGTGCCGGCGAACGAGAGCCTCGACGATCTCGAAGACCTGCACCTCACGATCAGCGCCGGGACATCCCTGCCCACGGGCGAGGAGAATCTGCGCGACCGCGACGGCGCGATCGATCCCGGCCTGTCCCTGGGCTTCGGCGGCCCGTCGTGGAACTGCGGCCTGACGGCGACAAAGGTGCTCGCCCCGCGCTGGACGGCCGTGGCCGAGGCGTCGGTCGTGGGGTTCACGGAACACGAGTACGCCGACGGCGCGCGGGTCCGCTTCGGCCGCGAGACGCGCCTGAACGCGGCGCTGGTGGCGCGGGTGCTGACCCGGCCGGCGTCGAAGCTGCGGCTCGACGTCAACGTCGAGTCCAACCTCCTGGGCCTCGGGCGCGACGAGACGGACGGCATCGGCGAGTCGGCCACCGGCGGCCTGATCCTCTACGGGGTCGGCGGCGTCCGGCTCACCAAGGGCGCCGCGAGCCTGGGGCTGGGCTGGAAGAAGCCGGTCTGGACCGACCTCAACGAGGATTCCCTGCAGCAGGGCGCAGAAGGCAAGGAGACGGGCCGGCTCATCGCCGCCCTGTCCTGCCTGTTCTGAGCGACTCTGGAAGACCCTGAAAGATCGTGAAACGGAGCGGCCATGCACGTCCCCGACGGCTTCCTGGGACCCCAGACCTACCTGCCCGCCTACGGCGCCGCCGCCGCGGCGTGGGCGATCGGGTTGCGGCGACTGCGCGCCCGCCTGGACGCGGCGACCCTGCCGCGCCTCGCGGTGGTCACCGCGACCGCTTTCGTGCTGATGATGATCACCGTGCCGCTGCCCGGCGGCACGACGGTCCACGTCTCCGGCATCGGCATGCTCGCGGTCCTGTTCGGCGTCTGGAACGCGTTCCTGTCGCTGTCGCTCGTCCTGCTGCTGCAGGCGCTGATGTTCGGGGACGGCGGCGTGACGGCGCTGCCGGTCAACGCCCTGGCCATGGGGCTGGTCGGCAGCCTCGCCGCGGTCGGCGCTCACCGCCTGTTGCGGCCGGTGAACCGCGACGCCGCCCTGTTCGCCGCAGGCTGGGCCGGCACCGTGGCGTCCGCGACGGTGATGGCCGGCGTGCTGGGTCTGCAGCCGCTGCTGTCCCGCGCGCCCGACGGATCGCCGCTGTTCTTCCCCTTCGGCTGGAAGACCACGCTGCCGGCCGTGGTCCTCCCGCATCTGGTGGTCGGCGTGGCGGACGGCGTCCTCGCGCTGCTGGCCGGGCGCTGCCTGGCGCCGCGACCGGCGACGACGGAGCTGCCCCGCGGACCGGAGGCGCCGTGAGGGACCGCGCCCTGCTGCTGCTCTACCTCGGCGCGATCGTGGCCGCGACGTTCGTGCACGATCCCGCCCGGCTCGCCGCCGCGCTGGCGGCGGTCCTGCTCGCGTCCGGCAGGCGGGCGCCCCGCGTGCTGGCGCGCTCGACGCGCGCCGCGGCCCCGTTCGCCGCGGCGGTCTCGCTGGGCTGGCTGGCGGCGGCCTGGTGGGAGCAGCGCCCGGCCGGCGCCGCGCTGCTGCGGCTGAACCTGCGCGTGCTGCTGATGACCTGCCTGACCTTCGCGCTGGCCGCCCGACTAGACCTGCAGCGCGCGCTGGGCTTCTCGCGGACGCTGCGCTTCGCGCTGGTGCTGACCGTCAGCCAGGTGCTGACGTTCCGCCGGCTCCACGCGGACTTCCGGCTGGCCCTGCGCAGCCGCTCGCCGCGCCGGGTCTCGACGGCCGCCTCGCTGCGCCACGGCGCGGCGGCCGGCGCCTGGTTCCTGCGGCGGGCCGAGCACGACGCCGTCGAGATCGCCCAGGCCCTGGACGCACGGGGGTTCTTCCTTGATCGACGTTGAACGGCTGGACCACGCCTACGACGGCGCCGCGACCCTGCGCGACGTCTCGTTCCGCCTCGGGGCCGGCGAGAAGGCCGTGCTGCTCGGCTGCAACGGCTGCGGGAAGTCGACGCTGCTGAAGATCCTCGCCGGGCTCCTGCACCCGCGGTCCGGCGGTTACCGCTACGACGGCCGCCCCGTCGACGCGGCGGCGCTGCGCGACGGGGCGTTCCGCCGCCGCTTCCGCGCCGAGGTCGGGCTGCTCTTCCAGCGCAGCGACGCCATGCTCTTCAACCCGACCGTCCGCGACGAGATCGCCTTCGGGCCGCGCCAGCACGGCCTGGGCGACGCGGAAGCCAGGGTCGTCCGCTGGGCGAAGGCCCTGGGCGTCGCGGAGCTGCTGGACCGCGCGCCGTGGACGCTCAGCGCGGGCCAGAAGCAGATGGTCTGCCTGGCGTCGCTGCTGGTGCTCGAGCCGCGGCTGCTGCTGCTGGACGAACCCACCGCCGCGCTGGACCCCCGCTCGACGGGATGGCTGGTGGACTTCCTGCAGGACCTCGACCAGACTCTGCTGGTGACCACGCACAACCTGTCGTTGGCGCCGGAGCTGGGCCCGCGCTGCCTCGTGCTGGGCGAAGACCACACGCTGCTGCACGACGGCGGGGCGGACGGGCTGGCCGGCGACCTGGACCTGCTGCGCCGCGCGAACCTCGTGCACGGGCACCGCCACCGCCACGGCGGCCGCGAGCACCGGCACGACCACACCCACGATTGGGACTAGGGACATGGCCAGGCAAGAGACCATCCGCTTCACCGTGTCGCTGCCCGCCTCGCTGCTCGAGGCGCTGGACCGGCGCATCGTCGGCCGCGGCTACGAGTCGCGCTCGGAATTCGTGCGCGACCTGATCCGCGCCCGCCTGGTCGAGGAGGCCTGGGCCGGCGCCGCCGCCGAGGTGCACGGCGCGCTGACCATCGTGTACGACCACCACCGCCGCGGCCTCACCGACAAGCTCCACCGGGTCCAGCACAACCAGTTCGTCCACATCCTCTGCACGCAGCACGTGCACCTGGACCACGACCACTGCCTCGAGACCATCGTGCTGCGCGGCACGCCGGGCGAGATCGAACGCATGGCGCTGGAGATCGGCGGGCTGAAGGGCGTGAGCTTCGCGGAGCTGGTGCGCACGGCCGTCGTCGAGGACTGAGCGCGGCGCCGACGGGCGGCAAGACGAAGGCCCCGCCGCTTCAGTGCGGCGGGGCCTTCGAGGTGGTACGCCCAGGAGGATTCGAACCCCCAACCTTCTAATCCGTAGTCAGATGCTCTATCCAGTTGAGCTATGGGCGCGCCAACAGGGGTCTGGCGGAGAGGGAGGGATTCGAACCCTCGGTGAGTTTCCCCACACACGCTTAGCAGGCGTGCGCCTTAAGCCACTCGGCAACCTCTCCCGCCTGTGATCCTGGCGGAGGGCGGGGGATTCGAACCCCCAGGGGATCGCTCCCGGCGGTTTTCAAGACCGCTGCCTTACCAGTTAGGACTAGCCCTCCGGCAGCCGTATCATCCGAACGACGCTGTCATCCGCGAGATGTCCGGCGCCGGGGCCCGCCCCGACGGCGGCGCCCTGCGGCGCCGCGGATCAGGACGTTACGTCCCGGCCCCGGGTTTGTCAAGGAACCCTACCGCCAGTCGGCCTGGCGACCCGAGTTCGCGAGGTCCAGGTCCACCGCGGGTCCCCCGGCGCCTCCCGTCAGCCTCAAGCCCAGCGCGATGCGACCGTCGTCGCCCTTCAGCAGGTCGGCCAACGGCGACATCGACCCGAGGTCGGGCCGGAAACCGGCCGGCAGCTTCACGACCAGGGCCAGGTCGAGCGGTCCCGCGAGGTCGAACCAGCCCCGCCCACGCCAGTCGGTGTCGGGCCCCTCGAGCTTCAGGTCCTGCGTCGCGAGCCGGCCCTCGCGCAGCACGAGCCGGCCGGTCAGGGTGCGGTAGCGGATGTCCTGCAGGTCCTGCCGCTCCCCCAGGTAGGCGGCGACCTCGGTCAGCCATGCCCGTGCGTGCACGACGCCGTCGCGTGCCGCGAGGCCGGCTTCGACCTCGAGGTCCGCGACGCCCGCACCGGGACGGCCGCAGGCGAAGCCGCCCCGGATCTCGGCGTCGGACGTGCCGGAGACGTAGGCCACGGCGCCCGGCGCGAGCACGCGCATCAGGACCGCGAGATCGACCGCTTGGCAGTCCGCCTCGAAGCTGCATCGCCGCTCGCCGCGGTCCAGGTCGGCCAGGTCGAAGCGGCCCGCCACGCGGCCGTCGCCGATCCCGACCACGATGTCGCTCACCTCGAGACGGCCGTCCCGCAGCCCGGCCCGCGCGCTCACCTTCCAGGGCGCCTCGCTCCCGGCGAAGCTCACGGCCAGGTCCGACACCTCCGCGTTCCCGGTCAGGCCGGGCACGAGGTCGCGGAAACGGACAGGCGCCGGCATGGGCCACGCCCAGTCGAAACCGCCTGAGGCTTCCAGCTTCCTGCCGTCCAGTCCGGCGACGGGCGTCGGGCCCAGGAAGAGCCGACGGGGCAGCGCGGCGAACAGCGCGCCCGCGTCGCACCGCTCCAGGCGCCACTCCCCCCGCAACCGGCCGGGACCCGGCCAGCCCTCCCAGTCCGCGTCGGCCGAAACCGCGGACCCGTTCCACTCCGCCTCGTCCACGCGCAACCGCAGACATCCGGGGACGGGGAAGATCGTGGCCGCGGCGGCCTGGGCGGCCGCGGTCGTGACGCCGTCCCCCAGGATCCAGTCCAGGTGCGGTTGCACCAGCCGCACGTCGCGCAGGGCGGCGCGCCCGCCCGCCAGTTCGCGCCAGTCGGGACGCACCGTCGCCGACTTCGCCTTCAGGAACCAGGGCAAGCCGCCCGGCGCCGCGGCGCGCGCCTCGGGACCAGGCATCGCCACCACGTTCGACAGCACGACCCGCGGCGTCGGCCAGAGGTCGACCCGCGCCTCGCCGACGGTGATCCCGATGCCCGATCCCGCGTTCAGTTCGGCGAGCGCCGACCGGACGTAGCGGTCGACCGGCAGCAGGAAGCGCACGGCCAGCGTCAACGCCGCCAGCAGCAGCGCCACCACCAGCAGGCCCGTCATCCAGCGGCGCGACCGTTTCACGACGCATCCCCCCCCTGCACCGGACCGGCGCCGACGATGCGCCCGCCGCCGCAGACGCGATCCCCCCGGTACAGCACCAGGAACTGGCCCGGCGCCACGCCCTCGGCCGCACCGTCCAGTTCGACCTCGAACCGCTCACCGTCCCGCGACCAGTCCCGCACCGGCACGCCGGCGTGCCGGTGGCGCAGTTGCACCGTCCACGGGCCGGGATCGGCCGGGCCGCGTTGCGGCACGCCGGCCAGATCGACGAACCCGTCGCAGCTCACGCGGCCGACCCGCAGCGCGTCCCGCGGCCCGACCACCACACGGTTGGCTTCCTTCTCGAGCGCGACGACGAACAGGGGTTCGGCGCCGGCGACGCCCAGCCCGCGCCGCTGGCCGACGGTGTAGTGCGCGAGGCCGCGGTGCCGCCCCAGGACCCGCCCGTCACGGTGGACGATCTCGCCGCCGGGACCCGTGTCGCGACCGGCGAACAGGAACGTGCGGTCGTCGTCCGGCACGAAGCAGATCTCCTGGCTGTCCGGGCGCGCCGCCGCCTCGAGGCCCAGCGCGGCCGCGGCCGCGCGCACGTCGGGCTTGGCCGACCAGCCCAGCGGGAACACGCAGCGCGCCAGCACGTCGCGTTCCAGGCGGTGCAGGAAGTAGGACTGGTCCTTGTCGGGGTCGAGCGCGCGGTGGAGCTCGGGGCCGTCGGGGCCGGCCAGGACGCGGGCGTAATGGCCGGTCGCGACGAGGTCGAGGCCCAGCTCGTCGGCCAGGTGCGTCAACTGCGGGAAACGGACGGCGGCGTTGCAGCCCACGCAGGGGTTCGGCGTGCGGCCGGCGAGGTACTCGTCCACGAAGGGCCCGATCACCCGCGAACGGAACGCCGGTTCCACGCCGCTCACCCAGTGGCGCGCGCCCAGGGCGGCGGCGGTGCGGCGCGCGGCGTCGATGGCGTCGAGCGAGCAGCACGAGCGGTTGCCCTCGCCGCCGAAGCTCCCGTCGCTCGTGCAGAAGTTCTTCAGGGTGACCGCGTGCACCTCGCAGCCGAGGTGCGCTAGCAGGGCGAGCGCCACGCTGCTGTCCACGCCGCCGCTGAGGCCCAGCAGCACGCCGCAGCCGCGCGGCAGCGCGGCGCGCAGGGCGTCGGGAACGGGCAGCGGGAAGCTCATCGCGCTCCGGCGGACCGACCGGCGGGCCGGGTCAGGAATGGGAGGGTGCCGCGACCCCGGCGGGGATCTCGGCCTTCATGAGATCCTGGATCACCTTGATGTTCTGGCGCGAGCGATCGCCGATGTCGCCGTCGCGGTCGTACTTGGCGGCGGCCTCCCACTCGCGGATCGCCTCGCGGTACAGCTTCGACTCGGCGAACATGATCGCCAGGTTGTAGTGCGCCAGGGCGCTGCGGGGATTGCCGGCCAGCACCGTGTTGAACTGCTCGATCGCCTCGGCGTACTGGTGGCGGCGGAAGTTCAGCGAACCCAGGTTGCAGCGGGCCTTCTCGTCGTCCGGCCGCAGCCTGATGGCGTGCTGGTAGCACTCGCGCGCCGAGGTGAGCGCGTTGCGGGCGATGACGTCGCGCCCTTCGGCCACGTCGTCCCAGATCAGGCCGGCGTTCACCAGCGGCTCGACGAACAGGGTGTCGAGCGCCGAGGCCCGCTGGAAGTAGGTCAGGGCTGAGTCCAGGGTGGCGTTGCGGCCCGTCGGCGAGTCCGGACCCGGGGGCGGAGCGTCGTCGGCGGCGGCGGCCTGGTAGGACAGGTTGCCGAGCTCGTACCAGACGAGGTGGGCCGGCACCGAGCCGTCGGCCAGGGCGCGGCGCAACGCCGCTTCCTGCTGCTCGACGGGCAGCCCGCGGAACGGGGCCAGGGCCGCGTCCAACGCGCTCTCGGCGGGTTTGTCCCGGCAACCGTTCGCCAGCAGGGTCAGGGCGGCGGTCAGCAGGATGCCGAGCGCCGAGAACCGGATGTCCGATCGCGTGCCGTGCCTCAAGTCCACTCCCCTCCCGTTGGGATGCGCGCTCGCCCGAGCGCCTCCCCTGATCCTACCACCAACGCTCGAGACCCGCCAGCGAGACCGTCAGGCGCCAGGTGCGGTCGGCCAGGCCGTTGTCCTGCCGGTCGCCGGTCCAGCCGTACGACAGGGCCACGTCCAGGTGCCCGCTCTGATCGCGGAACGTCAGGCCCGTGCCCGCCGCGATCCTGGTCTCCAGCACGTCGGCGCCGCCGACCTGGTAGGGCCAGCGCTGGCGCGAGACCCCCAGGCGCAGCGGCAGGTTGCGCCAGCCGCCGCGGCGGCGCCACTGCTCGACGCGCTCCACGCCTGCGCTCCAGCGCCAGGCGTCGACCATCTCGGCCGCCCAGGCGTCGTTGCCCGCGAAGCCGCTGAAGGGCTGGGATTCGAACTCGCACCCGGCGCGCCAGCGGCCGTGCACGGGCATCTGGGCGCCCAGGGTCCAGGTCGCCGGCAGCCGGACCTCGTACGCCTGCGTCCGCGTGCCAGGCAGGCCCAGCATGTCCCGGGTCCGGGTCATGTCCCAGCCGTGGCCCGGGGTGACCGTCGCGCCGACGCTCAGGTCCCGCCACGGCCGGGCCAGGACGGACCACGTCGTCGACAGGCCGCTGATGTCGTCGGTGAGGACCTCCGACACGGCCACGTACGGCGATTCGCCGGCGCCGTCCGTCGTGCCCACATCATCGCGGAGACGCTCGCGCACCACGCCGCGCACCAGGTTCAGGCTCGCGCCCAGCGAGAGCCGGTCGTTCACCCGGTAGGCGCCGCCGAGCGGCACCTCGAACTGCGTGCCCTCGCGCACCAGCGTCTCGGTCCCGTGGAAGATCACCGGGTCGCCCAGCGGATCGGCGGGATCTGGCAGCAGCGACTCCAGGGGGGTGACGCACGTGTACTGGGTGCCGCGCAGCGCGCGGAACCCCGCCGTCACGGCGGCGCGGCCGTCCAGCAGCGGCAGGCCGACGCGCACGCTCGGGGTGGTGACGCGGCTCGTGTTGCGGTCGGCCGTCGGCGACTCGCTGGCGGTCAGCGCGGCGAAGCCGCAGACCGAGATGGCCACGTGACGCAGTCCCGGCAACCCGGCGAGGTTGTGGAACGACGGCGACAGGGTGTCGCTCTCCGCGACCCCCCACCCGCCGCGACCCTCGATGCGGGCGTCGCTGGAACGGATGTCCTGGCCGATGTTCGTGCGGGCGAAGGGGCTCTGGGCCGACGACGCGGCGGCGCCCAGCGACAGCAACAGGGCGGCGGCGGCCGCGACGCGCGCGCAGGCGCTCATGACCCACCTCCGCTGAAAGGCGTGAACGTGATCTCGAAGTGCGGCGCCAGCGAAGGGTGGCCCGCGCCCAGGAAGAGCATCCGGCCGAAGTAGAAATCCGGCGAGTAGTTCCCGCTGACGCTGTAGCCGCCGAACTCCTCGCCCGCGGTCAGCAGCAGCACCGTGTCCGGCGCGAGGGCGCCGTTGAGCGAGCGCTGCACGGTGCCGGTGATGTCGAAGCCCACCCAGGTCTCCTCGTCGAAGATCATCTGGCCGATGTCGACCGCGAGGATCCCGGCGGAGGTCGTGGCGGCCGCCTCGATCTCCTGGACGGTGACCGTGTCGCGGCCCGCCAGCAGGGACAGCGGCACCTCGTGCAGGACGAGCGACTCCACCGGCCCGAACGTGGCCGGGTCGATCGCCAGCCTCAGCACGGCGCGGTTGATCAGGATGTCGTCCGGGAGGTCGGCGAGGTCGGGGAAGAAGTAGGGGTAGCGTCGCAGGTGCGTCTGGACCTCGAGACCGGCGTCGATGTCGGCGGGAGGCGCCGCGAGCGCGTGGAAGGTCGAGACGTCCAAGTCCGGCTCGAAGACGAACGCGGTGTCCAGCGCGGCGGCCTCGTTGCGGTACGCGACCGTCAGCACGGGACCGACCGTCGTGCCGGCGCCGACCAGGTCGATCTCCTGGTAGCCGGCCGTCGTCATGTCGACGGCGGCGTAGCCCAGCAGTCCGGGCTGCGAGCCGGCGCCTTCGCGGATCAGCAGGCCGTTCATGCCCGAGGCCACCCAGATCAGGAACTGCGCGACGGGCACGTCCAGGAACACCGAGGCGCCGGAGCCCTCCTGGGAGCCGAGCGGGTCCGCCGTCGCCGGCTCCGGTCCGGGGTAGAGGGCGACGTCCAGGGGGGCGGCCAGCGTGTGGATCTCGAACACCTTCGTCGGGTTCTGCGGCACCAGCGGGTGCACGACGTCCAGCAACGAGTCCGGGACGGCGGCGTAAGCCTCGGTGCGGAAGAGCCGCAGCTTCACGCTGGTGACGGTCGTCTCGTCCAGCAGGGCGCCTTCCGGCAGGCTGTCCGGCAGCGTCTGCACGTCGTAGTGCGCGAGGATCGAGGAGGCCTCGGCGCCCTGGCTGCCGAAGTAGAGCAGCTCGTTGTGATCGTAGGACAGCGACTCGTCCTTGACGGCCACCCGGCCGCTCGCGGACAGGGCTTGGACGAACACCGTCTGGGGCGTGTTGAGCTGCAGCTCGCCCGGCAGGCCCGTGCCGACGAGGTTCGCCTCGTCGCTCGTGCAGCCGGCCAGGACGGCGCTCAGGGCGCCGACGGCGAGCAGGGCGCCGGCGACGATCGCCGTGGGCCGCGGCTGCGGCGCCCGCGGTGGGAACTGGGACATGCGGTCTCCTTCGCTGGTCCGGGAAGCCGGCGCGGCGGGCCGGCGCATTCTAGGTCTCGGCCCGGGCAGCGTCAAGGCGCGCTCCCGGGAACGGTGGCCTCGACGCGCGCGGACAGGCTCACGCGCGCGTAGCCGCTGTCCTTGATGAGGTCGATCAGGTGCACGACGCGGCCATGCTGGCTGTTGGTGTCGGCGCGCAGGACGATGCGGTCGTCGCCGGACTCGGCCAGCCGCGCACGGAGCGCCGAGACGAGCTCGGCTTCGACGATCGGCGTCCGGTCCAGGTACAGGGCTCCCTGCTCGGTCAGCGTGATCACCGAGGGTCCCTCGTCGACGGCGCGGGCGCTGGTCGAGCCCGGCAGGTCGAGCTGGATGGCCGGCTGCGGTTCCTTGAAGGTCGAGGTGACCATCACGAAGATCAGCATCAGGAACATGACGTCGATCAGCGAGGTCACGTTGATGATGGTGCGGTTGCTGCGGCGCGGCGGCGCGAACTGCATGTTCAGCTCCCGGCCCGCGGCGCGGCGCGCAGGCGCCGCTCGCGCAAGGTGTCCAGGACCTGCGTGGCGTACCGCTCCAGCTCGAAGATGATCGCGTCGGCGCGGCCCTGCAGCCAGTAGTAGGACACCAGCGCCGGGATGCCGATGATCAGGCCGGCGGCCGTGGTGATCATGGCCTCGGAGATGCCGCCCGAGAGCAGCGTGGCGTCGCCGAGCCCCACCGCCTTGACGTCCTCGAAGAGGCGGATCATGCCGGTGACCGTGCCCAGCAGGCCCAGCAGGGGGGCGACCGAGGCCACGACCTCCAGGATGTTCAGGTGGCGGGAGATGCGGACGGACTCCTGGCGGCCCGCCTCCTGCAGCACGTCGCGCACGATCTGCCAGTCGTGGTCGGCGTGGTCGAGCCCGGCGCCGATCACCGTGGCGAAGGGTCCCGGGTTGCGGGCGAGGATGGCGCGGGCCACGACGAAGTCATCGGCGGCGCCCAGCGTCGCGACCGCGCCGGCGACCTCCGGCAGCAGGATCCGGCTGCGTCGCAGCGCGTAGAGGCGCTCGAGGAACACCGTCAGCGCGACCAGGGAGCAGAGGCCGAGCGGGATCATCATGACGTTGCCGGCGCGGATCAGTTCCCACATGTCCAATCCATTCCTTCGACGAAGTCGCGCAGGGGAGGTCCGCCGCGGATCAGCGGCGCGGCCCGTCGGGCGGGAGCTCTTCCTGCGCAGAATAATGGAGCTTCACGGTCAAGACAAGCTCGGGGTCCGGGAAGTGCTCCGGCAACGGCTTCAACGGCGCCGTCGCGCGCAGCGCCGCCACGCTCGCCTGGTGCAGGGATTCGTGGCCCTGCTTCTCGACCACCTCCATGCCGGCGACGGTGCCGTCGGTCAGGACCACCAGCTTGACGATCGTCCAGCCGTCGATGACGCCGAGGTGGTACGCGTAGGGTGGGATCCAGTTGGGCAGGAAGGCCCGCTTGAACGACTCCAGCCAGGGCGCGAAGTCCCACTCGACCGTGCTGAGCTGAAAGTCCCCGAACTGGATCAGGTTCCCGGCGGCGGGGCTGAAGGCGTCCTGTTCGTATTCGAAACCCCGGTCTCCGGGTTCGCCGCGACGGTCGGCCAGCACCGACACCGCGCCCGTCGCCGGCACCCTGACGAGATCCGGCGCCGGGGGCTGCGCACCCTCTCCCCGACGGGGCTGCTGCGTCCGTTCGGACTCGCCGCCGCTGGCCGTCCCGCCGTCGGGCGCCTGCGGCAGGTCGCGGCCGCGCTGTTCCGCCTCGCCCTCGGCGTCGCGATCGCCGTCGGGACTCCCCCCGCCACCCGGCGACGAGGCGATGACGGTCGCGTCGGCGGGTCGCTCCCCGCCGGCATCGGGAAGGATCGACACCTGGGGGAACTCCCCGGTGCGCTCCGCCCGCGGCGACGACTCCGGCTCCCCGCCGGCGATCCGGTCCGCGGCCCGGCTGTCGCGCAGCGCCAGGAAGTCGGGGACCGCCGGCGGCTCCTCGGCCTGCTGGCGTTCCGGCACGCTCGTGTACGCCGTGGGCAGCGCGACGGCCGGCAGCTCGGGCAGGACCGGCTCGGCCTCCAGCACCACCTCCACGGTCTGCTCGCGGGGCGTCTCGGCGGCGGTCTCGGTCAGGGGACGGAAGAGGTCCAGGTCCCAGGTGACGAGCAGCAGCAGCACGTGCAGCGCCAGCGCGGCCAGGAAGGCCAGGAGGGTGGTGCGGCGCTCGGGCACGGTTCTCCTTGACGTCGTCGGATGCGGTGAGGATCGTGGATCGCACCGAGACAGACCGCGCCCATCCCGCCGAAGGGTCTACCATGCACCGGACCGGCTCGCAAGACAACCGTCCAGCGGAAGCCGCGCGGATCGTCCGCGCGGTGGCGGCGCTGGGACGTTCCCACCCGGACCGCATCCTGCCGGACATCCCCTTGAGCACGGTCACGGCCCTGCGCATCGGCGGCCCCGCGCTCGGCCTGATCTGGTTGCGGAACAGCGTGGACGCCCAGCAGTTCCTGGAAATCGCCCGCGACGCGGAAATCCCCGCCGTCTGCCTCGGCGGCGGCAGCAACGTGCTGGCCGACGATCGCGGCTTCTGCGGCCTGGTCGGCGTCATGGCCGACGAGGCGCTGGAGATCCGGGGCGACACCGTCCGGGCCGCCGCGGGCATCCCCCTGGACCGGCTGGTCGTCGAAAGCCTGCAGGCGGGCCTGACGGGACTGGAATTCGCGTCGGGCATCCCGGGCAGCCTGGGCGGCGCCCTGGTCGGCAACGCCGGCTGCTACGGCCACGAGATCGGCGAGTTCCTGCGCGAAGCCACCGTCCTGCGGGAAGACGGCCGCATCGACACGGTCGGGCCGGAGGCCTTCGGGTTCGCCTACCGCCAGACCGCCTTCAAGGAGAGCCGGGACCTCATCCTCGGCGCCGTGCTGTCGCTGCAGCGCGGCGACCTGGCGGCCGCCCTCGCCGAACGCGCCGACCACCTGGCCTCACGGCACGCCAAGCACCCCGTCGAGCTCCCCTGCGCCGGCAGCTGGTTCAAGAACCTGCCGCCGGCCGAACCCGGCGGGCGGCGGCAGCCGGCCGGCGCGTTGCTGGAGGCCGTCGGGGCCAAGTCGATGCGGATCGGCGACGCGGGCGTCTTCTCAGGACACGCCAACATCATCGTCAACCTGGGGCGCGCCCGCAGCGTCGACGTCCTGGCGCTGGCCGCGCAGATGCGGGCGGCCGTCCTGGATCGCTACGGGGTCCGACTCGAGGCCGAAGTCCGTCACCTGTCCTGGCTTGCAGCGCCGCCCTGGCCGGGGGATCCCTGGGCCTTTCGGGGTTGACACCGGGCCGGCAAGATCCGACATTCAGGTCCACGGGAATGCAACGCAACGGGACAGGAGCTGACCATGCATCAGAAACTGTTGGCCCTCGGGATTTGCCTGTCGGTGTTCGCCTGCGCGAACGCCGACGCGCAGGAGCAGCAGGTCGGCGAGAAGTCGTACAACCTGCGCCACTCCACCCTCGAGGAGCAGCAGGCGGCCCAGGCCGCGGAAGAGGTCCAGCAGGTCGAGTACGAGCCGATCATCAACGAGCGCACGCTCGAGACCTCCCTCACGCTGGGCTTCTGGATGCTGGACAAGACCCTGCTGGAGCACGACAACATCATCTACAAGTACACCAGCGAGGACACCTACTACGGCGACGTCGTCATCAAGGGGCAGTCGGCCTTCAACCCGCAGCTGCGGCTGAACTACAACCTCTACCCCTGGTTCTCTCTGGAACCGGTCTTCGGCGTCTCGGTGTCCGAGTACACGGCCACGGTCGCGAACCCACGCTCGCTCTCCAACTCCGGCGGGAACACCCTCGAAGTCGTGGAGGGCATCGGCGAGTACGACGCCGAGAACCGCTCGATCATCACCCTGAGCACGGGTCTGAACGCGGTCTTCTACCCCCACGACTACGGCAACTTCGCCAAGGGACGCTGGCACCCCTACGTTCAGGGCGGCGTCACGCGCACCTGGCTGAGCATCAACTCCGACTACACGGGCGACAGCGCCGACTCCTGGGACCTCAACGGCGGCGGCGGCATCCGGCTCGTCGCGGACAAGCTCATCAGCATCCGTTTCGAGGTGCTCTTCCACCACATGACGGTGGAGTTCGAGCCGAAGGATTCGTTCCGCGTCCTGAACGAGGGCGAGATCAGTATCCCCGTCTCCGAGTACATCGAGGGCTCCGGCGAACGGGATGTGACCAGCTTCACCGCGCAGACGCTCAACACGATGAGTTGGGCCCTGGGGTTCACGGCCAACTTCTAGACCGCGACCACGACACGCAAGGCAAGGGCGGCCCCCACGGGCCGCCCTTCCTGCATGCCCCGCACGCGTCAGGCGAGCGAGGCGATCTGTTCCCGCCTGTAGGAAAGCGCCTCGACCACGTCGTCGCGTTTCGCCAGCGACCGGTCGCCGAGCGCCGCCAGGGTGCGCGCCACGCCGGCGCAACGCATCAGCGAGCGCACGGTCAGACCAAGCGAACCGCCGGCCGCCTCGAGCAGGGCGGCCGCGGGAGCGTCCATCAGGCGGCGCGCCTCCGCGAGCGAGGCCGGACGCGCCCGGCGGGAGCCCGCCAGCCGGGCGTTCCCGGCCTCGACCTCCCCGACCGCAAGCTCCCAGAGGCGTCGCGGATCAGCGACGTCGTCGCCGCGCAGGGGATCCTCTGGCTCCTCCAGTTCGGCGAAAATGTCGATGCGATCCAGCAGCGGGCCCGACAGACGGCTGCGGTGGGCCGCCCGCAGACGTTCGGTGCAGCGGCACGGACGCCGCCGGCTGCCGTACCAGCCGCAGCGGCAGGGGTTCATCGCCGCGACGAGTTGGACGTCGGCCGGCCAGAACCTGACGCCGGCGCTGCGGGCGACGGCCACCCGCCCCTCCTCCAGCGGCTCGCGCAGCGCGTCCAGGACGCTCGGCGTGAACTCCGAGACCTCGTCCAGGAACAGGATGCCCCGGTGCGCCAGCGTGACCTCGCCGGGCCGCAACGACGCGCCGCCGCCCAGCAGGCCGGCGCGGGTCGCGGTGTGGTGGGGCGCGCGGAACGGCCGGCGCAAGTCCGGCACCGGCGGCGACAGCAGGCCGGCGGCGCCGTGGATGCGGGCGACCTCCAGCGACTCCGCCCGGGTCAGTTCCGGCTGCAGCGACCCGACCACGCGCGAGAGCTGGGTCTTGCCCGTCCCCGGCGGCCCCACCAGCAGCAGGTCGTGCCGCCCCGCCGCGGCCAGGACGGCCAACCGACGGGCGCGGGCCGGCGCGAGGGACAGGAACGCCAGCTGGGAGGGGGGCGGGCTGCGTCCGGCCAGCGTCGGCGACTCGGGAACGATCTCGTCCAGACGCCCCCTGCCGGCGCGCCATTGCGCCACTTCGGCCAGCGTCTCCGCCGCCAGGATCGTCACCTCCGGCACCAGGGCCGCCTCCCGGGCCTGGCTGCGCGGGACGACGAACAGGCGCCGCCCTTCGGCGGCGGCGGCGGTCACGATCGCGAGCAGCCCCCTGACCGGGCGCAGGGAGCCGTCCAGAGACAGCTCCCCCAGCAGCACCGCCTCGCCGCGCCCGCCGGGATCGGCGCGCTCCGACACGCCGCAGACGCCCACGGCGATGGCCAGGTCCACCGACGGCCCCTTCTTCTCGACATCGGCCGGCGCGAGGTTCACCACGACCCGGCCCTTGGGCCAGGACAACCCGCTGTTGCGCAGGGCCGACAGGACGCGCTCCCGGCTTTCGCGCACGGCGGTCGAGGGCAGACCGACCAGCTGGAAGGAAGGCAGCCCCCTTCCGGCGTCCACCTCCACGACCACTTCGAAACCGTCGATGCCGTCGAGCGAACCGCTGCGGATGCGTTGGATCATGGCCCCTCCCCGCCCGGTTCCAGCGAGTTCCGGGCCCTGGCGCCGGTGTAGGCGCGGAACGGCCGCAGGCGGAGGCGGGGGGCATCGCAAGGCGGGAAGTCGCGGCCCATGCCGTCCCGGACGGCGCCCACCGCGGTCGACACCCGTAGCGAGGGAAGAGCCCGGGGTTTCCCCCGGGCTCTTCCCGTGTCGCGCGTCGTGGTCGCAGATCCGGCGGAACCTAGCGGAACAGGCTCTTGACGCCGCCCCAGCTGGCGTCCTCGTTGGGCGTGGGGTCGTAGGGGAAGATGACCTTCACGCCGAAGAGGTAGTGGTAGCCGGCGGGGACCGTGAAGAACGGGAACCAGGGCTCGGCGACGCCGGTGCCGGCGAAGGTCCAGTCGTTCAGCGGGTAGTCCATCGCCGACAGCGTGCCCAGCTCGCTGCCGCCGTTCATGTCGCAGGTGCCGATGCCGGCGCCGGAATACTGCCCGAGCCCGAAGGGATCGTTCAGGTCCAGCGTCCAGCCGTTGTCGACGGCGGCCTGCAGCAGCAGCGTGCCGTCGGTGAACGTGGCCGGGGCCGCGTAGTTGCCCGGCGTGCCGCCGGCGATGGCGTTCTCGTAGATCCGCAGGGTGCCGCCGCTGAAGTCGTAGTCCTTCGTCTGCGCGGTCCCGTTGAAGTCGTAGCTGTCGACGACCATGCCGGTGACGGCCACCGTGTACTGGTTGGCGGAGAAATCCACGGGGATCGGCGTGGGCGTGCTGACCGGGGGATTGGCGATCCCGTAGACGGTCATCACGGCGCCGACCTGGCCGGGGCCGGGAGCGAACGTCGCGTAACCCTCGAACGTGAACTCGACCTGCCCCAGAGCGGGGACGGCCGCACAAAGGGCCAGGGCCAGCGTCATCCCGATCACCCGGCTCCGATTCGTCTGCAGTTGCTTCATGGCGCCCTCCTTCCGCTCGTTTTAACGGTACAGGTTCTTGACCTCGCCCCAGGACTGGAGCTCGGTCGGGATCGTGCCGTCGTAGTAGATGTGGCCGTCGGTCTCCATGTCGTACCCGTCGGGGATCGTGGCGTCGTTGAGCACGGTGCCCGCGAGCGTCAGCCCATTGGGGTTCTGGAGCTCCTGGCCCAGCTCGGTGAAGTGGGAGCCGAGCTCGAACACCAGCGTGCCGACGTAGCTGCCGACCCCGGTGGTCGGGTTGTAGGTCAGCGAGAAGTTGGTGAAGGCGCCGTGCAGGTAGACGTCGCCGTCGCTGAAGGTGGCCATCGCCAGGGGATCCGGGGGCGCGACGCCGTAGTCCGGCATCGTGTAGCCGGCCGACACGTACGCCTGCGCGAGGATGTCGATGCTGCCGCCCGTGTAGTAGATCCGGTAGCTGCCGTTGCCGAGCGCCTGGGCGCCGCCGGACACGAGGCCGCCGATGACCCAGGTGTACTCGTAGTCGGTGGTGCTCCAGGTCAGCGGCGCGCTGATGTTGTCGACGTAGCCGACGCCCGCCAGCACGTCGCCGACATTGCTCGGCGGGAAGCCGACCACGCCGGGATCGTTGTCCGACTCGAAGAGATAGCCGATGGTGTCCATGACGTCGCTCTGGGCCCAAGCCGACCCGGCGACGCATGCCAACACCAGCACCCCTGTCACCCACAATTTCTTCATGGTGTCCCCCCGATGCGTCTGCGGCTGCGACGACGCGGCCTCGATGATGCGGACGATCCTATCGGACTCAGCTCGTTCGGTGCGTGCGGCGACGTCCGTTCAACGGGAACGGCGCCGGGCACCGGGGCGGGTCGAGCACCTCGTGTCGGGCTTCCTGGAAACCTCGACCCCCACACTCTACAACCCCGGTCTCGCATCGCGCAATGACAGAATAGGAAAAAATACGGCCTCCCGGCACACCGCCGAAGTCGATTAATCAAAAATACGGAGGCCCCATCAAGGAGCCTCCGTGAATCCGGACCGAGATCGTGTCCCATCAGTACCCGGTGGACGCGCAGCCTAGAGGTCCTGGGGCCGGACCGTCTTGCGGCCGTTGGCGATCGCGCGCTGCTCGGCCTGCTTGATCAGCTCGTTGACCTTGGCGTCGAGGGCGTCGTAGAACTCGCCGGAAACGTTGCACTGCGTGACGGCTTCCTTCGTCTTGCTCTTGCTGATGATCATGGCGGCCTCGCTTTTCCTGAAGGGTGAAACCTCGGGCGACGACGTCGCCCGGCGAAGGGATCGCATCGGGCAAGGCGGGATCTTGGCGAATCCGACCGGCGGTGTCAACGGGATTCGCCGCGGCACACAATGCCCTCGACACCCGAGGGCGTCAAGGCTAAGTTTCGCCCGCCGCTCACCGCGAACCGACCCCGCAGGAGGAACCATGACCAAGGACGACCGCAACGCCGCGCGCCTCGACGCCTACCTGCTCGCCCATCGCGACCGCCACGTGGCCCAGCTCTGCGACTGGCTGCGCATCCCCAGCGTCAGTTCCCAGTCCGACCACGACGGGGACACCCGCCGCGCGGCGGCCTTCATCGCCGACGAGCTGCGCGGCCTCGGTCTGATCGTCGAGGTGATCCCCACCGAGGGCCACCCGTTGGTCTACGCCGAGACCGAGCAGCGCCCCGACCGGCGCACGCTGCTCTTCTACGGCCACTACGACGTGCAGCCGACCGACCCCCTCGACCAGTGGCTCTCCCCCCCCTTCGAGCCCGCGATCCGCGACGGCGTCATCTACGCGCGCGGCTCCAGCGACGACAAGGGCCAGCTCTACACGCACGTCAAGGCGCTGGAGGCCTGGCTCGCCACGGGCGAACCGCTGCCGGTGAACGTGAAGTTCATCATCGAAGGCGAGGAGGAGTGCGGCGGCCCGGCCGTCTACCGCTACGTCGAGCAGCACCCGGACCGCCTGGCCTGCGACGCGGTGGTGATCAGCGACACGAGCCTGTACGACGAGAAGACGCCGGCGATCTGCTACAGCCTGCGCGGGCTGAGCTTCATGCAGATCGACGTCGCCGGTCCCCGCGCGGACCTGCACTCCGGCAGCTTCGGCGGCGTGGTGCAGAACCCGGGCAACGCCCTGGCCGCGATCGTCGCCGGCCTGAAGGACGCCGACGGCCGCGTCCTGATCCCCGGCTTCTACGACGCCGTGAGGGAGCTGGACGCCGAGGAGCGCCGCGCCTTCGCCTCGCTGGGCTTCACCGACGAGGTCCTGCTGCGCGACACCGGCTCCCCCTCGCCGTTCGGCGAGCGCGGCTACTCCACGCTCGAGCGGATGTGGGCGCGCCCGACCTGCGACGTCAACGGCATGTGGAGCGGCTACCAGGGCGAGGGCGCCAAGACCATCATCCCGGCGCTGGCCGGCGCGAAGGTCAGCATGCGGCTGGTGCCCGACCAGGATCCCGCGGAGATCGCCCGCCTGTTCGAGCGCCACGTCCTGGCGAACGCTCCCGCGGGCGTCGGCGTGAAGGTGACCTACCTGCACGGGGCGTCGCCGGTGATGGTGCCGCGCGCTTCGTCGATGATGAGCGCGGGCGTCCGCGCCATGACCCGCGGCTTCGGCCGCGAGCCGGTATTCATCCGCGAGGGTGGTTCGATCCCGATCGTCGGGACCTTCCAGTCGTCCTTGAAGTCGCCCGTGCTGCTGCTGGGCTACGGGCTGCCGAACGACAACATCCATTCGCCCAACGAGAAGTTCCACCTCGAGAACTTCTTCAACGGCATCGCCACCACCGCGGCCCTGTTCGGCGAAGCCGCCGGGGCCTGATCCCGCCCACGACGACGGGGCGCCCCGGTGGGGGCGCCCCGTTTGACAGTTCCCCGCCCAGCGTGTAGCTTTTGCGCCCCGGACGTCCCCTTCGTCTAGTGGTTAGGACACCGCCCTTTCACGGCGGCAGCACGGGTTCGAGCCCCGTAGGGGACGCCAACCTCGTTCAGGCGTTCGCGACCAGGATCCCGCCGAGCACCACCAACGCCGCCCCGGCGAGCAGCTTCGCCGGCTGGACGTCCCGCCATTCGGCGTAGAAGACCAGCGCCAGCGCCACGACCACCAGCGTGTTCATGTTGTAGAGCGGCGCCAGCTTCGACAGGGGCGCGCCGAAGCGGGTCAGGGCGAGCAGGACCAGGGCCATGCCCAGCCCCCAGCTGGCGCCGACGCCGCCGGCCAGCAGGCCGGCGCGCCAGGTCGCGGCGTTGTCGACGCGCGCGATCACGAACGCGAACCCGACCAGGGCCACGCCCGCGCCGGTGCAGAGCAGGTAGGGGCCGACGCCGGCGCCGGCGCGGCCGGCCGCCTTCTGCAGGATCCCCGTCGCGCCGAACAGCAGGGCCGGCAGCACCCCGCCGACCAGCAATCCCTTCCACGTTGGCGGCACGTCGTTCCTTTCCGCGCCCGGCGCGACGAGGGCCGCCTCCCGTACGGGAAGACGGCCCCGCGGGCGATCCCTGTCTTGTTACCGGTACATGCTCTTGACGGCGCCCCAGGTCTCCTCGTCGGCGGCGACGGCCTGGCAGTTGCTGGCGTGCACGCCCAGGAAGCCGAACGTGTCGACCGCGCTGCAGACCCAGGTCGCGGTCGGGACGAACGCGTCGGTCGTCACGGTGTCGCCGCAGCAGACGTCGACGCCGCGCGTCAGGGTGTGGTCGAGCGTCGTGCAGGGGTTGACGCCCCAGGCCGTGCCGGGGTCGAAACCCACCTGGCCGATGACGTCGACGATCGAGCCGCCGAGCTTCAGGACGACCGCATCGTCGCCGTTGAAGTTCACCACGCTGCCGTTGTACAGCACGTCGGACTGGCCGGTGATCGCCGCGTTGGCCATCGAGTGCCCGATGACGAACACGTCGCCGTTGTGCAGGACGCCGCCGAAGCCGACGGTGGCCGACGGCGTCGCCGCGCCGTTGGCATAGAGCTCGACCGTGACCTGAGACAGGTCGACGTCCACCTCGGTGGCGTTGTAGATCTCCAGCGCCTTGTTGTAGCTGGTGCCCTCGATGTACTCGGAGAAGTAGAGGCAGGTGGACTGCGCGGCGGCCGCGCCGGCGAGGCCGAGCAGTAGGAAGGTGGTCAGGACGGTCTTGGACGAGCGCATGGTGTGGTCCCTCCTGGTCGTGAGATCGCTCGTGCTCGGCAGCGGGAGGGGGGAACTCTCCCCCTTTCGGGCGCTGCCGGCTACAAATCGATTTTAGCAGGCCGGAATCGAAATGGCCAAGACATTCGGCTACGGCCGATACCGGTACGTGCCTACCGGAAAGGAAGAGGGACCCGCCCTAGCAGGTCCCTCCGGGAATCCGCGATCCGGATCGTCTACTCGAACAGGGCCTTCACGCTGCCCCAGGACGACTCGTCGTTCGCCACGATGCAGTTGGACGTGTGCGAGCCCAGGTAGGACACGGTGTTCTGCGGGTAGCTGATCCAGCCGTCCAGGGCCGGGTCGTAGAAGTCGTTCACGTCGGTGTCGCCCACGCAGACGCCCGCGTCGCGGACCAGGGTGTACTCGGCCGTCGTGATGGGAGCGGTGCCCCAGAACACGCCGGGGTCGTTACCCAGCTGGCCGATCGAGTCCACGACGACGCCGTCGAGGTACAGGACCAGCACGTCGTCGCCGTTGTAGTAGGTCAGCGTCGAGAGGACATCGGACTCCGCCACGATCACGGGATCGACGCCGGTGGCGGTGGGGTTGCCGATGACGTAGACGTCGCCGGAGACCAGCGTGCCCGTGAACGTGTAGTTGGTAGGAGTGAGCAGACCGTTGTTGAAGCGGTCGACCGTCACACGGGACATGTCCAGGTCCGCGCTGGTGCCGTTGTAGATCTCGACGGCCTTGTTGTTGCTGCTGCCTTCGATGTACTCGGAGAAGAACACCGCGGTCTGGGCGGCGGCGACGCCGGCGAGGCCGAGCACCAGGGCGACGGCCAGGGTGGTCTTGAACAAGCGGGTCATGGTAGCCTCCATTTGGTGGTTCACTGCGGTCCGGCCGTCGGCTGGGCGCCCATCGCCCAACCCCTCGCCGACTAGCTCGCGCGACTTGAAACTCGAGAACATTTTAGCAGAGTCGATGCATGATGGAAAGTAAAAATTTCATGAATCCCATGACATGAAACCCGCAACGTCGGCCAACGGCCCATCGAGATCCCGGTTACGCCAGGTCTGCCTCAAATCCGCAGGCCGGGCCATTCGCCGCTCCCCCATTTGCCGGTCTTGCACTATGTTGGCGCCATGCAGGCAGCGACGAAGCAACGAGCAGGGGTCCTCTTCGGCCTGGCGGCCTACGGCTGGTGGGGCTTCGTGCCCCTCTATTTCAAGGCCGTGGCGCGCGTCCCGCCCTTGGAGGTGCTGGCGCACCGGGTGCTCTGGTCGCTGTTGCTCCTGACGGTCTTGCTGACGCTGCGCGGCCGCCTCCCCTTGTTCGGTTCGCTGCTGAAGAACCGGCGCAGCCTGGCCGTGCTGGGGCTCACCACCTTGCTGATCGCCGCCAACTGGCTGGTGTTCATCTGGGCGGTCGCCAACGATCGGGTCCTGCAGGCCAGCTTCGGCTACTTCATCACCCCCCTGCTCAACGTGCTGCTGGGGGTCCTGGTCCTGGGGGAGCGCCTGCGACGGCTCCAGGTCGCGGCGGTCATGCTGGCGGGTCTCGGGGTGCTGTGGCTGTCGATCCGCCTGGGCGGGCTGCCCCTGGTTTCCCTGGCCCTGGCCGGCAGCTTCAGCCTCTACGGTCTGCTGCGCAAGCTGGTCCCTACCGACGGGACCCTGGGCCTGGCCGCCGAGACGCTGCTGCTGTCGCCGGCTGCCCTAGCCTGGCTGCTGGTGCGCGAGCAGGGCGCCGGCACGGCCTTCCTGCACGCCGGGGCCGGCACCGCCTGGCTGCTGGCCGCCGGGGGCATCGTGACCGCCCTGCCCCTGATCTGGTTCGCCGAGGCGGCGCGCCGCCTGCCCTACGCCACCGTCGGCTTCCTGCAATTCCTCTCCCCGACCCTGCAATTCCTGCTGGCCGTTGTCCTGTTTCACGAGACCTTCACCTCGTCCCACGCTGTCGCTTTCGGGCTGATCTGGGCCGCCCTGGGCCTGTATTCCTGGGATACCCTCCACCACGCCGCGCCCCGTCCGACCCCTATCGTCAACAATCGTTGACTTAATTCTGGAACTCCTTGTTCGACGGTATGATTATAGCAGGGCCCCTGGCAACCACACACCCGGAGGTCGACATGCGACGCTTGTTCCTCGTTCCCTGCCTGGCCCTGTCCCTGATGGCCGCCACCGACGCGGGCGCCACCAGCGGCCGCAAGAACGCCTGGCTCGCCGCCTATCCCGCCGCCTGCACGACGCTGCGCAACGCCGCCAGCGCCTGCACCCTCTGCCACACGCCCGGTTCGTCCCCGGACGTCGACAACGTGAACGCCTACGGCGCCGACTACACGACCAACTGGACGAATTACGGCGCCATGGACTCCGACAACGACAGCGTCAGCAACGCCCAGGAGATCCTCGACTGCACCGACCCCGGCGATCCGGAGTCGCTGGTCCCGAACGAGACCGATAGCTGGAGCGCGGTCAAGAGCCTCTACCGATGACCGGTCCGGGGGAGGGCCGACGCCCTCCCCCGTCCGCCTCCCCCCACAGGTCGCCTGCCGCCACCCGCCGCCGCGGCGTCACCCTTTGGTGGTTGGCCGCGGCAGGCGCGTCTGTGCTATAGTTTCCGGGTTCCCCCCGCGGCGCGGCGCCGCTGACCGACCCCGCAAACCACCAGGAAGACCAGCATGACCGACGACCTCCTCCCCGATGACTTCCTCCCCGAGGACGCCGCCGAGACCGGCGACGAATTCGCCCGCCTGTTCGCCGACAGCGAGCGACGGACCCAGGAACAGACCCCCGAGCCCAAGGCCGGCGACCAGGTCACGGGCAAGCTCGTCCAGATCGGCGACGAGGAGTGCTTCGTCGATTACGGCGGGCGCAGCGAGCTGCCCATCGGCACCGTCGACCTGCAGGACGCCGAAGGCAACCTGCGCTTCGCCGTGGGCGACGACATCACCGCCTACGTGGTGGGCAAGGGCGCCGAGCAGCGCCTCGCGCTGAAGCAGAAGGCCCAGGGCAAGGACACGCGCTTCCTCGAGGACGCGCTGCAGAGCGGCGTGCCGCTGACCGGAGCGGTGAAGGAGACCAACAAGGGCGGCTTCGTGGTCGACCTCGGCGGCCACCGCGCCTTCTGCCCCATCTCCCAGATCGACGACCAGTTCGTCAACGACCCCCCGTCGTGGGTGGGGCGCAGCCTGGAGTTCCGCGTCATCGAGTTCGCCGACGGAGGCCGCCGGCTGGTGGTCTCGCGGCGGGTCCTGCTGCAGGAGGAGAAGGCGCGCCGCGGCAAGGAGACGCGCAAGTCCCTCGCCGTCGGCGACGTGCGCGACGGCAAGGTCGTGCGGCTGATGCCCTACGGCGCCTTCATCGACATCGGCGGCGTCGAAGGGCTGGTCCACGTCTCGGAGATCAGCCATCACCGCATCGCGGATCCCACCGAGGCCCTCCAGGAGGGCCAGGCGGTCACCGTCAAGGTCACCGCACTGCAGAACCTGGGCGAGGGCAAGAGCGAACGGGTCAGCCTGTCCATCAAGGCGCTCGACGGCGATCCCTGGCAGGACGTCCAGGACAAGCTGAAGCTGGGCGAGTGGGTCGCCGGCGTGGTGACCGGCATGGCGGACTTCGGCGCCTTCGTCGAGCTGCTGCCGGGAGTCCGCGGCCTGGTGCACGTGTCGGCGCTCTCGCAGGAGAGGGTGCAGCACCCGAGCGACGTCGTGCGCGAGGGGCAGGAAGTGCAGGTGCGCATCGTGGAGGTCGACGTGCAGCGCAAGCGGATCTCGCTGTCTCTGGTCGGCTGAACGGTCCGCCGCGCGATCGGGCACGGAGAGGGGACGGCCTAGGCCGTCCCCTTTCCCTTGCGCAGGGCCAGCACCGCCGCGGCCAGCCGGTCGACCGCCGCGTCGACCTCCTCGTCGGTCGTGCCGCGGCCCAGGCTCAGGCGCAGGCAGCAACCGGCCTGTTCTGCGCTCAGCCCCAGGGCGAGCAGCGCCGCCGAGGGCCGGCCGTCGCCGCTGGTGCAGGCGGCGCCCGCCGACAGGGCGAGGGTCGGCACGGCGCGCATCAGCTCGCTCGCGGCCACGCCGGGGAACCGCAGGTTCAGGCAGCCGGGCAGCCGCGCGCGCGCGTCGCCGTTCAGGACGAGGTCGCCGATCCGGTCGGCCAGGCGCGCGTACAGGCGGGCGCCCTGCTCGCGCAGCCGCGCGGCGTCCCGCTCGCGCCGCGCGAGCGCCAGGCGGCAGGCCACGCCCATCCCCACCACGGCCGGCACGTTGAGCGTCCCGGCCCGCAGGCCCCGCTCCTGGCCGCCGCCGGTGATCTGCGGGCGCAGCTCCACCCGCGGATCGCGGGCGCGCACGACCAGGGCGCCGGCGCCCTTGGGGCCGTAGATCTTGTGGGCCGAGAGGGCGAGCAGGCCGATGCCGTCGGCGCGGAAGTCCAGCGGCACCTTGCCGGCGGCCTGGGCGGCGTCGACATGGCAGACGATGCCGCGCCCCCGGCACGCCTGCGCGATCCGCGCCCAGGGCTGCAGGGTCCCGATCTCGTTCTGGGCGGCGTTGACCGCGACCAGGCGCGTGTCGTCGGTCAGGGCGTCGGCCACCGCGGCGGCCGGGACCAGGCCGTCCGGGCCGCAGGGCACGCGGACCACCTGCCAGCCGCGCGCCGCCAGCACGTCGAGGGTGCGGTCGACCGAGGAGTGCTCGAGGGTGGTGGCCACGATGCGGCCCGGCTGCGGCCACAGGTCCGCCGTGCCCCGCAGCGCGAGGTTGTTGGCCTCGGTGGCGCCGCTGGTGAAGACCACCTCGCGCGGTTCGCAGCCGACGAGCGCGGCGACCTCCGCCCGCGCGTTCTCGGCCAAGGCCTGGGCCGACCAGCCGAAGGCGTGCGTGCCGCTCGATGGGTTGCCGAAGTGCTCGCGCAGCACGTCGGTCATGGCGGCGAGCACCACGGGATCCACGGGCGTTGTCGCCAGGTGGTCCAGGTAGATGGGCGTTCCTGCCGGCATCGCGCCCCCCCCCGTCAGCCCAGGGCGAGCATGCGCTCGATCGGCCGCAGCGCCGCGACCCGCAGGTCCTCGGGCACCACGATCTCGGGCGCGCGGTCGCGCAGGCACAGGTAGAGCTTCTCGAGCGTGTTGCGCTTCATGTAGGGGCACTCGTTGCAGCTGCAGGACTCGTCGGCGCCCGGCACCGTCAGGAAGGTGCGGCCGGGATTCTCGCGGCGCATCCGGTGCAGGATCCCCGGTTCGGTCAGGACGATGATCTCGGTCGCCGCGGCCTCGCGGGCGAAGCGCAGCAGGTCGGTCGTCGAGCCGATGCGGTCGGCGTGCCGCAGCAGGGCCGCGGTGCACTCGGGGTGGGCCAGCACGGCGGCGCCGGGATGCAGGGTCTTCAGCTCGACGAGGCGACGCTCGCTGAACTGCTCGTGGACCTCGCAGCTGCCGGGCCAGAGCACGAGGTCGCGGTCGAGCTGCTTCGCGACCCAGGCGCCCAGGTGGCGGTCCGGCGCGAAGACGACCGGCCGGTCGCGGGGGATCGACGCCACCACGCGCACGGCGTTGCTGCTGGTGCAGATGATGTCGCTCATCGCCTTGGTCGCGGCGGAGCAGTTGATGTAGCTCACCACGACGTGCCCGGGGTGCCGGTCCAGGAAGGCGCGGAACTCGTCCGGGGGGCAGCCGTCGGCCAGGCTGCAGCCCGCCTCGAGGTCCGGCAGCAGGACCTGGCGGGCCGGGTTGAGGATCTTGGCGGTCTCGGCCATGAAGTGGACGCCGGCGAACACGATCACCTCGGCGTCGGTGCGGGCCGCCTCCCGGCTGAGCTGCAGGCTGTCCCCGACGAAGTCGGCCAGGTCCTGGATCTCGCCGTCCTGGTAGTAGTGGGCGAGGATCACGGCGTTCAGCCGGCGGCGCAGATCCCCGATGGCGACGACCAGTTCCTGCCCGGTCGGCACCGGGGAGCGGACGGGAGCGATCATGGCCGGGAATCCTTCCTGAAGGCGTCCGAAGGTCACCCGGCCATAGTCGCCACAGGCGCCCGGCGGGGCAAGTCCTTATGGACAACCCCCCCCCGGATGCTTAATATTCATGGGTCGCCGGGCCGTCGGCGAGCATTTCGCGCCGGCCCGGCCGGCGCCACACCCCACATCAGCCTCGAGGGACCGAAGCGACATGACACAAGGAACTTCGAGCGATCGCTGCCGTCGCGCGGCGCTCCGGTCGACGGCGACTTTCCGCGTCCTGCTCGCGCTGGCCGCCCTGTTCGCGGGGAGCCTGGCGTTCGTCGGCTGCGGCGACGACGACCCGCCGACCGTGATCCAGACGCCCCTGCCCGAACCCGCTCCCTCCTACCGGCTGATGTCGGTCTGGGGCACCGGTCCGCAGGACGTCTTCGCCGTCGGCCAGCCGGGAGTCATCCTCCACTACGACGGCGAGTGGGCGCTCACCACGGTGCCGGACACGACCCTGACCGCCGTCTGGGGCGCCTCGTCCGGCGACGTCTACGCCTGCGGGCACAACGGTGCGATCTGGCATTACGACGGCGCCGCCTGGAGCCGCCAGAACAGCGGCACCGGCGAAGACCTCTTCGACATCGGCCGCGGCCCCTACGGCGACATCTTCGCCGTCGGCAAGGACGGCACGGTCCTGCGCCGCAGCGGCGCCGGCTGGACCCCGGAGGAGAACCGGGCCTACCGCTACGCCACGACCGGCGCGCCGATCGACACGCTCATCTTCTCCCTGGACTGGAACACCGTCACGCGCGTCACGCCCTACGCCATCGGCGGGGACCGCGCCATCGTGATCATGGAGAACGGGCACGACGATTACGACCACCGCTGGCTCTGGGGCAACTTCGAGGACCCCCTGTACAACCTGATCAGCGCGGCCTGCGGCAGCGACGTGCTGGGCGACAACTACATGGCCAGCGAGTCGGGCAAGCTCTTCTACCTCTCGGAGAACCTGGACGGGCTCCGGGAGTGGAAGCTGCTGCGCCACAACGGCGTCCAGGCCGTCCCCTCGACCTACCCCGAGAGCATCTCCGGGCTCTGGCTCGACGTCGACGCCGGCCTGATCTACCTCACGACGCCGTACGGCAAGGTGGCCACGATGTCGCGCGACGGCACCCAGACGAGCACCGTGCTGGCCACCGGCGGCTGGTTCACCGATGTCTGGGGTTCCTCGAGCACCGACATCTTCGTCACGGGCTACAACGGCGTCCTCTACCACTTCGACGGCAACAATTGGACCCGCCTGACCGTACCCGTGCCCGAGGGCGCCGGCAAGGCCCTGCTCCCCGCCGACGGCGTCGGCAGGACCGTCTTCTGATCCGCCCACACCCTGCGCCCGGCCGCCATCCGGCGGCCGGGCCGCCCCTGAACCCATCCAGGAGGTACCACATGCACCGGACGGCCCGCCGGATGACGGCGTTCGTCACCCTCGCGCTCGCCCTGGCCGTTTTCGCCGCGCCGGCGGCGGCCTACGACCCCGATCCCGCCACGCCGCGCAGCGAGATCCCGCAGCAGTACCAGTGGCGGTACGACCACGTCTTCCCCTCCGTCGCCGCCTGGGAAAAGGAACTGGCCGCGGTCGAGGCGCTGGTGCCGTCGCTCGGCGGGTACGAGGGGCACCTCGGCGAATCGGCCGACAGCCTCTACGGCGCCCTGAAGGCGACCGAGGACGCCGTGCAGCGCCTCTACAAGCTGTACGCCTACACCCAGCTGCGCCTGGACCCCGAGCTGTCCGACGCCGAGAACCAGCAGATGCAGGGCAAGGTCGGCTTCCTGTTCCAGGAGTTCGGCAGCGTCGTCTCCTACATGGAGCCCGAGATCCTCGCGGTCGACCAGGCCGTCATCAACGGCTACCTCGCCGCGAAGCCCGAGCTGAAGATCTACCAGTTCTACTTCGACAACATGTTCCGCATGAAGCAGTACTCCCTCAGCAAGGCCGAGGAGCGCGTGCTGTCGATGGCGGGGCAGGTCCGCGGCGCGTCGGCCGAGGTCAGCGAGAAGCTGCGCGACATCGACATGAAGTTCCCTCCCGTCGTCCGCGAGGACGGCACGATGGAGCCCCTGACCCTGGCCGGCTGGGGCCGGGCCCGTTCGAGCGAGTCCTACAACGTGCGCCGCCAGGCGAGCGACGCCTTCTTCACGACCTTCCGCCAGTACGAGAACACGCTGGCGGCGACCCTCGACGGCGTCGTGAAGTCGCACCTGCTGACCAAGGAGCTGCGCGGCTACGACAGCTGCCTCGAGGCGGCGCTCAAGGGCGACAACATCAGCACCGCCACCTACCGGATGCTGATCGACACCATCAACGCCAACCTCGCGCGCACCATGCACAAGTACGTGGACCTGCGCCGCAAGGTCATGGGCATCGAGGGGCCGCTCACCTTCCCGAACCTGTACAACCCCATGCTCGAGGACGTCGCGGTCAGCTACACCTACGAGCAGGGACGAGACCTGATCCTCAAGGGCCTCGCCCCCATGGGCCGGGAGTACGTCGGCCTGCTGGCCACGGGCACCGACCCCGCCAACGGCTGGATCGACGTCTTCCCGAACCGGGCCAAGCGCACCGGCGCCTACAGCACGGGCATCGTCGCCCGCGACATCCACCCGTTCGTGCTGCACAACTTCGACAACACGCTCGACGCGGTGTTCACCACCGCCCACGAGTTCGGCCACGCGCTGCACTCCTACTACTCCAGCAAGTACCAGCCGCCGGTGTACTCCGACTACACCACGTTCCTCGCCGAGGTCGCCTCGACCTGCAACGAGGAGGTGCTGCTGAGCTACATGCTGAAGCAGGAGAAGGACCCCGAGCGCATCCTGATGCTGCTGAACGAGCGGCTCGAGAAGATCCGCCTGACCATCTTCCGCCAGACCCTCTTCGCCGAGTTCGAGCTGCGCTACCACGAGTACGCCGAGGGCGACGAGACGCTGACCGCCGACTACCTCAACGGCCTGTACAAGGAGCTGATCCAGAAGTACTACGGCCCCAACTACGAGATGGGCCCCAACGACGAGGTGGAGTGGGCCTTCATCCCCCACTTCAACTACAACTTCTACGTCTTCTCCTACGCGACCGGCCTGACCAGCGGCATCTCCCTGGCCCAGCAGATCATGGCCAAGGGCGAGCCCGCCGCCACGCGCTACATCGACGGCATGCTCAAGGGCGGCTGCAGCGCCCCGCCGCTGACGCTGCTGAAGAACGCGGGCGTGGACCTCGAGACCCCGGCGCCGATCCTGACGATGCTCGACCTCTTCGAGAAGACCATCGCCGACTTCGACGCGCTCTGGACGAAGACCTACGCCCAGTAGCCGGACGGGACTCCGGGACGACAAGGCAGGGGCCCCGCCGGCGGCGGGGCCCCTGTTCTTTCGGCGCGGGCGCGCGGGTTGGTAGGCCGCCCTGGACTCGAACCAGGTACCACCTGATTAAAAGTCAGGTGCTCTGCCAGATGAGCTAGCGGCCCGTCGGAAGACGGGAGGACGGCCCGGGGGCCGTCCTGCCCGGAAGATAGCGGAACCCGTCTGGGGTGTCAAAGCGCACGGCCGCGGTCAGACGTTCACGCCGCCGGGCGTCCAGATCATCTCCTCGCGCTCGCGGCCGACCGAGATCCCCACCACGGGCGTCGCCAGCTCGCGCTCCAGGAATTCCAGGTAGCCGCGCGCGGCGGCGGGCAGGTCGGCCAGCGTGCGGCACGCCCCGAGGGGCTGCGCCCAGCCGGGGAACGCGCGGTAGACTGGCTTGCAGCGCGCCAGCAGGTCGCCCTGCGCCGGGAATCGCTCCAGCGTGCCGCCGTCGACGGCGTACCCCGTCGCGACCTTGATCTCCGGCAGGGTGTCCAGGACGTCGAGCTTGGTGATGATGACGCCGGTCATGCCGTTGAGCTCCGCGGTGAAGCGGCCGGCCGGCAGGTCGAACCAGCCGCAGCGCCGGGCGCGCCCGGTGGTGGCGCCGAACTCCCCGCCCAGCAGGCGCAGCGCGTCCCCCTCCTCGGCCAGCAGCTCGCTGGGGAAGGGGCCGTTGCCGACGCGGGTGCAGTAGGCCTTGTAGACGCCGAGGATCTCGCCGAGGCACCGCGGCGGCAGGCCGGTGCCGGTGAGCGCGCCGCCGATCGAGGGGCTGCTCGAGGTCACGAAGGGGTAGGTGCCGTGGTCCAGGTCCAGCAGGGCGCCCTGCGCGCCCTCGAACAGCGCGGTCTCGCGGCCGAGCCTCACGCCGGCCAGCGCCTCGTGCCCGTCGACGATCATCGGCGCGAAGCTGCGCGCCAGCACCACCAGCTCCTGGGCGATGTTGGCGGCCGACAGGGGCTCGGCTTCGTACAACGCCGCGAGCGCCTCGTTGGCCTCGAGGATCTTCTCGATCGCCCGCCGCTCGAGGTTCTCCTTCGGCAGCAGCAGGTCCCCCATGCGCAGGCCCTGGCGCGTCGCCTTGTCCACGTAGGCCGGCCCGATGCCGCGGCCCGTGGTGCCGATGCTGCGGCGCTTGCGCCGGCTCTCCAGGCACTCGTCGATGCGGCGGTGGTAGGGCATGAGGAGGTGGGCCGCCGCGGAGATGAACAGGCGCCCGCGCACCTTCACGCCGCGCTCCTCCAGCTCGATGATCTCGTCGCGCAGGGCCCAGGGGTCCACCACCATGCCGTTGCCCAGGTAGCCGCGAACGCCCTCGCTGAGCAGTCCGGAGGGGACCAGGTGCAGGACGATCTTCTCGCCCCCCCTGACGATGGTGTGGCCGGCGTTGGCGCCGCCCTGGTAGCGCAGGACCCAGTCGACGCCGCGGCCCAGGGCGTCGACGATCTTGCCCTTGCCCTCGTCGCCCCACTGGCCGCCGATGATCACGCGGTTGCCCGCCGCTCGCACGTCCACGTCGTCCGTCCTCGCCCGGGCCGGCGGCGCGTGCCGGACCCGCAAAAAAAAACGGGTCTCGAGGTTCGAGACCGTCGTGGTGGCCTGGGTCGCCCCCGGCCTAGCGGCCGTTGAACATGGCCTTCAGCTGGCCCCAGGTCTGCTCGGTGAGGACGCTGGCCGAGCAGTCCTCGTCGCCGGGATTGCTGGATTCCTCGGTCACGCCGCCGTCGATCAGCCCGTTGCCGTCGATGTCGCCCACCTCGGCGCCGTTGGTGCAGCCGTCGCCGTCGGAGTCCTGGATGGCCAGCGCGTAGTCCCACACGGAGCCGCCGTCGAGGAAAGCCGCGCCGAAGGGGTTCAAGGCCGCGGTGGCGCTCGTGGGCGCCGCCACGGTGTGGCAGTTCAGGCAGGAGAAGCGCGCGTTGAGCGGCAGCCGATCCATCAGCGTCTCGGTCGCCGAAGCGGCCGCGACGTTCAGGATCACCAGCGCGACAACGATGGAGCCGATCGGTAGCCTGCGCTCCATGAGCCTCCCCTCTGGTCCCAATGATAGCACCCGACCGTTCAGGCTGTCAACGCGCCTACCGGCCCGCGGTTCCCCCGTCCGCCGGCTCACCCTCGTCCGCCGGCTCACCCCCGTCGGCCAGGACGGACTCGAACCAGGCCAGGATCTCGTCCCGCCCCAGCCCCCCGGCCGCCGAGGTCGGGAGGAACGGGGTCGCGGGGTCGAGTTCCAGGGTCGCCGCGATCTCGCGGAACCTCTCCGGCAGCTTGGTCTTGCCCAGCTTGTCGATCTTGGTCACCGCGATCGCGAACGGCACCCCCGCCTCGCGCAACCAGGCCGTCATGCGCCGGTCCTCCTCGGTGGGGCGGTGCCGGACGTCCAGCAGCTGCAGGACGGCCAGGGGCCGGTCCCCGGCGAACAGGTAGGCCCGCATCAGGCGCAGCCATTCCTCCCGGAGGTCCTTGCCAACCCGGGCGAAGCCGTAGCCCGGCAGGTCCACCAGGTAGTAGGTGTCTTCGACCAGGAAATAGTTCAATAAACGGGTTTTTCCGGGTTTGCCGCTGATCTTGGCCATGGCCTTGCGGGCCAGGACGTGGTTGATTAGGGAGGATTTCCCGCAGTTGCTGCGCCCGACGAAGGCGAATTCCGGCAGGACGCGTTCGGGGCGCAGGGCCAGGTTGGGGGCGCTGGTGACGAATTCCACGCGCACGACGCGCCCCCCGGTTGCGGGTCAGTGAGAGGCGCCGGGCGCGGTCTTGCCCGCGGCCGTCTTGCGCGCTTCGCGGCAGGACTCCCCCTGCCGCCCGCCGACCAGGGCCAGGTCCAGGACCTCGTCCATGGTCTCGACCAGGTGCACCTGGAGCTGACGCCGGATCGTCTGGGGCAGCTCGAGGTACTCCTTCTCGTTGTCCTTGGGGATGATCAGGACCCGGCAGCCGGCGCGCATCGCCGCGACGGCCTTCTCGGGCAGGCCCCCGATCGCCAGCACCTTGCCGCGCAGGGTGATCTCCCCGGTCATCGCCACGTCCTTGCGCACGGGGATCTCGCGCAGCAGCGAGACGATGGCCGTGGCCATGGCGATGCCGGCGCTGGGGCCGTCCTTGGGCACCGCGCCCTCGGGCACGTGGATGTGCAGGTCGTTCTTCTGCATGAAGGTCGCCGGCAGCTTGCCGCAGCGGGTGCGGGCGAAGCTGAGCGCCGTCTCGGCCGACTCCTTCATGACCTCCTTGAGGTTGCCGGTGAGCTTCAGCTTGCCGGCGCCGGTCATGTGGGCCGCCTCGATCGGCAGGATCTCGCCGCCGACGACGGTCCAGGCCAGGCCCGTGACCACGCCGATCTCGGGCTCGCCCTCCACGACCTGCCGGCGGTAGCGGGGCGTGCCGAGCGTCTTCTGCAGCGAGGTGGGCGTCACCCGGGCCGGGAAGCGCCCCCGCTCCGCCTTGAACTTGGCCGATTTGCGGCAGATCGAGGCGATCTCGCGCTCGAGCTGGCGCACGCCGGCCTCGCGGGTGTAGCCGTCGATGATCACCGACAGCGCCCGCGGGCTGAAGCCGCCCTTCCAGCTCTTGACGCCGTTGCGCTGCATCTGCCGCGGCACCAGGAAGTCGCGGGCGATGGCCAGCTTCTCGTGGTCGAGGTAGCCGGGCAGCCTGATGATCTCCATGCGGTCCTCGAGCGCCGCCGGGATGGAGTGCAGCGAGTTGGCGGTCGTGATGAACATGACCTCCGAGAGGTCGAAGTCCACCTCCAGGAAGTGGTCGCTGAAGTGCGTGTTCTGCTCGGGGTCGAGCACCTCGAGCAGGGCCGACGAGGGGTCGCCGCGGAAGTCGGCGCCCATCTTGTCGATCTCGTCCAGCAGGAAGACGGGGTTCTTGGTGCCCGCCTTGCGCAGCGACTCGATGATGCGGCCGGGCTTGCTGCCGATGTAGGTGCGCCGGTGCCCGCGGATCTCGGCCTCGTCGCGCACGCCGCCCAGGGAGATGCGCACGAAGCGGCGGTTCATGGCCTCGGCGATGCTGCGCCCGAGGCTGGTCTTGCCGACGCCCGGCGGGCCCACCAGGCAGAGGATCGAGCCGTGCAGCTTCTTGGTCAGCTTGAGCACGGCCAGGTACTCGATGATGCGGTCCTTGACCTTCTCCAGGCCGTAGTGGTCGGCGTCCAGCTGCTTGCGCACCAGGCGGGTGTCGAGGCGGTCGCGGGAGCGCTTCTTCCAGGGCAGCTCCAGCAGGGTGTCGAGGTAGTTGCGCACCACGGCGGCCTCGGGCGACATCCCGGGCATCTTCGCCAGCCGCCCGATCTCGCGCTCGGCCGTCTCGCGCACCTCCGGGGGCAGGTCGCCCGCCTCGAGGCGTTCGACGTACTCCTCGACCTCGCTGTCCTCGTCGGCGCCGTAGCCGAGCTCCTTGCGGATGGCCCGCAGCTGCTCGTTCAGGTAGAACTCGCGCTGGTTCTTCTGGACCTGGCTCTGCACCTCGGTGTCGATGCGCTGCTCGATCTGCAGGATCTCCAGCTCGTCGGCCAGGATCTGGTTGACGCGGCGCATGCGGTCGACCAGGCCCGGCTCCTCCAGCAGCTCCTGCTTCAGGGGCACCTTGCCCACGATGTAGGCGCTGATGGAGTCGGTCATGCGGGCGATCTCCCCCATGTTCAGCACCGACAGCAGCACCTCGTCGGGCAGGCGCTTGTTCAGCCGCACGTACTCCTTGAAGCGCTCCTTGATGGAACGGCTGAGGGCCTCGACCTCCGGCCCGTCGTCGCGGCTCTCGGGGATCACCTCGACCGTCACCTCGCCGAACTCCTCGCCGTCGCTGAAGCCGGTGATGCGCACGCGGGCCTCGCCCTCGACCAGGATCTTGAGCGTGTCGTCGGGCGTGCGGATGATCTGCAGGATCTTGATGACCGTGCCCACGGCGTAGAGGTCGTCCTGGACGGGGTCCTCGACCTCGGGCTCGTGCTGCGCCGCCACGCAGATGTACTTGTCGCGCATCATGGCGGCTTCCAGGGCCGCGACCGAGCGCGGCCGGCCCACCAGCAGCGGCGTGATCATGTAGGGGAACACCACGACGTCGCGCAGGGGCAGCAGCGGCAGGCGCTCCGGCAGGACGGGCGGCGTGGCGGCGGGTTCGACTTCGCGTCGCTTCATGTCTCTCCTGGCGGCGGGTGCGGGACGCGGCGGGGGGCGCCGGCGGCGCGCGGCCGTCGTCGCCGCCCCTCGGGTCGGCTCGGTGGTCGGTCAGGCGCCCTTGGCGTCGGCGTCCGCGTCGTGGCCCAGGATCTCGGCCTCGGCCGCCCCCTCGACGACCTCGCGCGAAATCACCACCTGGCGGACGTTGTCCATGGTCGGGACGTTGTACATGACGTCGCGCATGACCGCCTCCATGATGGAGCGCAGGCCGCGGGCGCCGGTCTTGCGGGTGATGGCGCGGTCGGCGATGGCCTCGATGGCGTCGTCGGTGACCACCAGCTCCACGTCCTCCATGGACAGCAGCTTCTGGTACTGCTTGACCAGGGCGTTGCGCGGTTCGCGCAGGATGCGGATCATCGCCTCGCGGTCGAGATCCTGCAGGGAGGTCACCACCGGCAGGCGGCCGACCAGCTCGGGGATGAGGCCGTACTTGACGAGATCCTCGGGCTCGACCTTGGCCAGCGTCTCGTCGTCGGTGATCTTGCGGCCGCGGGTCTCGGCGCGCTCGAAGCCGAGCACGTTCTGGCCGATGCGCCGCTTGACGATGTCGGAGAGCCCCTGGAAGGCGCCGCCGCAGACGAACAGGATGTTGCGCGTGTTGATCTCGATGTACTTCTGCTGCGGGTGCTTGCGGCCGCCCTGCGGCGGCACGTTGGCCACGGTGCCCTCGAGGATCTTCAGCAGCGCCTGCTGGACCCCCTCGCCGGAGACGTCGCGGGTGATCGACGGGTTGCTGCTCTTGCGCGTGATCTTGTCGATCTCGTCGATGTAGATGATGCCCTGCTCGGCGGCCTGGGCGTTGTAGTCCGCCGCCTGCAGCAGCCGCACCAGGATGTTCTCCACGTCCTCGCCCACGTAGCCGGCCTCGGTCAGCGTGGTGGCGTCGGCGATGGCGAAGGGCACGTTGAGGAAGCGGGCCAGCGTCTGGGCCAGCAGCGTCTTGCCGGTGCCCGTGTTGCCGATCAGCAGGATGTTGCTCTTGTCGACCTCGACGTCGTCGCCGATGCGGCGCTGGTTGATGCGCTTGTAGTGGTTGTAGACCGCCACGGCGAGGCTGATCTTGGCGTCGTCCTGGCGGATGACGTACTCGTCGAGGTGCGACTTGATGTCGTGGGGCTTGGCGTGCGTCTGCGCCGTCTCCGGCGCGTCGTCGAGCAGCTCGCCCTCGAGGATGTCGTTGCAGAGCTTGATGCACTCGCTGCAGATGTAGACGTTGGCCGGGCCGGCGACGAGCTTCGCCACCTCGTCCTGGCCGCGGGCGCAGAACGAGCACTTGATCATCTGCGGCGAACCGGTCTGTCGACGCTTCATGGTGCCTCCTGCGCGCGGGTCACGCGGCCGTCGGTCCTCAGTCCTTGACGATCTCGGCGCGCTTCTCGATCACCTTGTCGACCAGGCCGTAGGCGCGGGCCTCGCCGGCCGACATGAAGAAGTCGCGGTCGCTGTCGCGGGTGATCCGCTCGACGGTCTGCCCGGTGTGCTTCGACATCAGGCCGTACAGGAGGTCCTTCATGTAGAGGATCTCCTTCGCGTAGATCTCGATCATGCTGGCCTGGCCCTGGCTGCCGCCCAGGGGCTGGTGGATCATCATGCGCGAGTTGACCAGCGCGGAGCGCTTGCCCGCGGCGCCGGCGGCCAGCAGCACGGCGCCCATGCTGGCGGCCTGCCCCATGCAGATCGTGGCCACGTCGTTGGAAATGTACTGCATCGTGTCGTAGATCGCCAAACCGGCGGAGATGCTGCCGCCGGGGCTGTTGACGTACAGGAAGATGTCGCGCTCGGGGTCCTCCGCCTGCAGGAACAGCAGCTGGGCGATGATCACGTTGGCGACGTTGTCGTCGATCGCCGTGCCCAGGAAGATGATCCGGTCCTTGAGCAGGCGCGAGTAGATGTCGTACGAGCGCTCGCCCTGGCTGGTCTGTTCGACGACGTAGGGGATCAGCATCTCGTTGCCTCCGTATGGGTTCCGTCCACGCCGGCCGCGGCGGCCGGTTCAGTCCTGGTGATACGCGGCCCGCGCGCGCAGGAAGTCGAACGCCTTCTGCTCCGCGAGGTCCTGCGCGATCCGCTCGTCCTCGTGGTGCTGCCTCGCGTAGGCGAGGTAGTCCTCGGCGGGGAAGCCGTTCTCGGCGGCGACGGCGGCGATCCGCGCCTCGACCTCCGCCGGCGTCACCGCGATCTCCTCCTGGCGGCGGATCGCCTCTAGGACCAGCATCGCCTTCAGCGAGCGTTCCGCCCACACGCGGCCGGACTCGCGGTAGCGCTGCTCGTCCTGCCCGGTGACCGGGCGCCCGAGGTACGCGCTGCGCTGCTTCATCTCGTTCACGCCGGCGGCGAGGTACTCCTCGACCAGGCTCGGCGGCGGCTCGACCGGGTTGCGCTCGAGCAGCAGGTCGACGATCCGCTCGCGCTCCAGCTGCTCGACCCGCCGGGTCTCCTCGGCCAGCAGCTCGTCGCGCAGGGAGAGGCGCAGCTCGAGCAGGGTCTGGCCCTCCTTCATCGCGGCGGCGAAGGCGTCGTCGAGCTCGGGCAGGTTGCGGGCCTGGACTTCCTTGACCGTCACCAGGTAGCCGACCGTCCGCCCGCGCACGCGCTCGTTGCCGTAGTCCGCGGGGTAGGTCACCGTCACGCGGCGCTCGTCCCCGGCCACGGCGCCGGTCAGCGCGGCGTCGAACTCCGCGAAGTTGCCCTCGGCGCCCAGCTCGAACATGTAGTCGCGGACCGGGCCGGCGGGGTCCGGCTCCCCGTCCTGCGCCTGCGGGACGATGTCGGCCTTCAGGCGGTCGCCGGCGGCGGCGGCCCGCTCGACGCGCTCCCAGGCGGCGCGCCCCTCGCGCAGGCCCGCGAGGGCCTCGTCCACGGCGCCGTCGGCCAGCTCGACCGCGGTCCTGGTCAGGGGCAGCTCCAGGTAGTCGCGGGCGACGACGTCGGGCCGCACCTCGACGCTCAGCTCCAGGTGGACCGGGCCCTGCTCCTCGAGCTTGAGGTCGGTGAGCTCGGGGTCGGCGACCGGCACCAGCTTGTGCTCCAGGACCGCGGCCCGGTAGGCACGCGGCAGCACCTGCTCGACGGTCTCCATGCGCACCTCGCCGCCGAGGTCCTTCTCGACCATGGCCAGGGGCACCTTGCCCTTGCGGAAGCCGGGGCGGGCGTGGCCGCGCCGGGCGGCGCCCAGGTTGCGGGCGTACTCGCCGTCGAACCAGGCCCGGTCGATCTCCACGCCGATGACGCGTTTCCAGCTCTCGGGGGACTGGACCGAGAGGGTGAACGGGCTCGGAGCGGTGTCGGTGGTCATGTCGGTCGTCCTTACGGTCATGGTGCGGGGCCGCCGCGGGCGCGGCCGCGCGCAACTGGTGCGAGAGGGGGGACTCGAACCCCCACGGTTTCCCACAGGAACCTAAATCCTGCGCGTCTGCCAGTTCCGCCACTCTCGCCAGAACCAGGTACGACAAGCCGCAGCCGGATCGCCGCCCGCAGAGCCGTCGAACCGGGAATTGGAAGCTATTGCAGGATCGAGGCCAATATAGCCCGGCCCCGGAAGGGGGTCAAGGCATCCCGGCGACACGGCCCCGCGCCCTACTTGATCTTCCGGTAGATCGTGCGCGAGGCGATGCCCAGGATCCTGGCCGCCGTCTCCTTGTCGCCGCCGGTGGTGGCCAGGGTCGCCCGGATCAGCTCCATCTCCGCGTCGTGCAACGAGGTGCCGACCGGGAAGCTCACCGTCTCGGTGACCCGCTTGCCGGCGCGGACGGCCTGGGGCAGCACGTCCACGTCGATGAGGCCGTCCTTGGTCAGCACCACCGCCCGCTCGACGCAGTTCTCCAGTTCGCGGACGTTGCCCGGCCAGGCGTAGCGCTGCAGGGAGTCCAGGGCCGCCCGGGTGAACCCGTCCACCTTCTTGCCGTTCTTCTCGCACGCGATCTTCAGGAAGAACCCCGCGAGCAGGACCACGTCCCCGGTCCGGGCGCGCAGCGGGGGCAGCTCGATGTTGATGACGTTCAGGCGGTAGTAGAGGTCCTCGCGGAACATGCCGCGCGCGACCAGGCCCTCGAGGTCGGCGTTGGTCGCGGCGACCAGGCGCACGTCCACCTCGATCGGGTCGTTGCTGCCGAGGCGCTCGAAGGTCGCGTCCTGCAGCACGCGCAGCAGCTTGATCTGGACGGACATCGGCAGCTCCCCGACCTCGTCCAGGAACAGGGTGCCGCCGTGCGCCGCCTCGAAGCGGCCCCGTCGCCGGCCGGTGGCGCCGGTGAAGGCCCCCTTCTCGTAGCCGAAGAGCTCCGACTCGAGCAGGGTCTCGGGGATGGCCGCGCAGCTGACCTTGATCAGGGGACGCCCGGCGCGGTCGCCCCAGCGGTGCAGGGCGCTCGCGACGATCTCCTTGCCGGTGCCGCTCTCGCCGGTGAGCAGGACCGTGGCCTTGCTCGGCGCCACCTGGCGCACGGTCTCCAGGACCCGCCGCATGACCTCGCTCTGCCCCACGATGTCGCCGCTGCCGGACCCCTCGGTGAGCATGCGCCGCAGCTCGCGGTTCTCGGCGATGAGCTGCTGCTTCTCCAGCGCCTTGCGCACGACGTTCAGGGTGAGCGAGGCCGAGAACGGCTTCTCGATGAAGTCGTAGGCGCCCATCTTCATGGCCTCGACCGCGGTCTCGATGGTGCCGTGCCCGGTGACGATGACGACCTCGGTGGCCGGCGCGATGATCTTGACCGCCTTGAGCAGGTCCACCCCGTTGAGCCGGGGCATCATCAGGTCGGTCAGCACCAGCGGCACGGGCTCCTGGCGCAGGATCTCCAGCGCCTCCTCCCCGTTGCCGGCGGTCAGCGTGCGGTAGCCGTTGCGCCCCAGCAGGCGGCCGAGCGCCTGGCAGAGCTCGGGCTCGTCGTCCACGACCAGGATGGTGGCCAGCTCCGGCGAACCGGGCGCGTGCGCTGCGGGATCGATCACGGCATTCCTCCGGGCCGGGGACGGTGCGGGTAGCTGGACAGTTTGTCATCGAAACGACATAATGTCAAGCGGAAGGGACGAAGTGTCGCCGCCCAGCGAACACCGTGGCAGGCCCTGGAGCCAGGATGGCGGAAGGGCCGGAAGGCCAAGCGAGTCGGGCACAGGATGTGCCCGACGAGCGACCCCTGTCACCACAGGATGCGTGGATCCGAGTCGCATCACGGCATGGAAAGGGACGATCTCGCGGTCAGAACTAGCGTTACGAAGAGAAGATGCGGGAAAAGATCCCGCACTCGCGCGCGGACCGCTCCAGCCCCTCCCGGAACTCCGGCGCGGCGACGGCGATCAGGGCCCGCGCCCGCTCGGCCAGGTCGCGGCCGTGCAGGTGGGCGACCCCGTGCTCGGTCACCACGTGGTGGACGTCGGCCCGCGTGGTGACCACGCCCGCCCCCTCGCTCAGCACCGGGACGATGCGCGACACGGTGCCGCCGCGGGCGGTCGCCGGCAGGGCCGTGATGGGCTTGCCGCCGCGGCTCAGGGCGGCGCCGCGCATGAAGTCGACCTGGCCGCCGAAGCCGGAGTAGATCTGCATGCCGCGCGAATCGGCGCAGACCTGGCCGGTGAGGTCGATCTGCAGGGCGGAGTTGATGGCGACCATGCGGTCGTTGCGCGCGATGTTGAAGGGGTTGTTGACGTAGTCGGTGGGGTGCAGCTCGATCTGCGCGTTGTCGTGGACGTGGTCGTAGAGGCGGCGGCTGCCCAGCACGAAGCCCGCGACGACCTTGCCGGGGTGGAAGGTCTTGCGCTCGCCGGTGACGATGCCGCCGTCGATGAGGTCGAGCAGCCCGTCGGAGAACATCTCGGTATGGACGCCCAGGTCCCGCTTGCCCCGCAGGCAGTGCAGCACCGCCGCCGACAGGCCGCCGATGCCCATCTGCAGGCAGTCGCCGTCCTCGATCAGCCCCGCCACGTGGCTGCCGATGCTCTCCTGCACGGCGTCCATCGGGATCGTCGCGAACACGTCGAGCGGCCGGTCCACCTCGACGCAGAGATCGAGCTTCGAGACGTGGATGAAGCTGTCGCCGAGGGTGCGCGGCATCTGGCGGTTCACCTCGGCCACGATGCGTCCGGCGGCCAGGGCGGCGGGCTTGGTGATGCCCACCTCGATGCCGAAGCTGCAGAAGCCGTGCTCGTCGGGCGGCGAGACCTGCACCAGGGCGACGTCGGGCCGGTGGCTGCCCCGCAGCAGGTCGGGCACCTCGTGCAGGTGCACGGGGATGTAGCCGGCGCGGCCGCAGTTGACGGCCTCGCGCACGTTGGGCCCCACGAACATGGCCGTGCAGCGGAAGCTCTCCTGCATGCCGGGCTGCGCGTAGCTGGCCTCCCCCGCCGTCAGGATGTGCAGGATCTCGACGTCGCGCAGCTCGCCCGCGCGGGCCACCAGCGCCGCGACCAGCGAGTGCGGCACGGCGCAGCCGGCGCCCAGGTAGACGCGCTGCCCCGAGGCGATCGCGGCCACGGCGGCGGCGGCATCCGTCCGCTTGTTCCGGTACTGTTCCAGCCAGCTCATGATGCCCCTCCGGTCCGGCGGCCCTCGACGGGCAGCCCGTGCGCCTCGGCCACGCGCGGGTCGACGACCCGGCCGCCGATCAGGCCGACGCCCCGCGCCAGCGAGGGGTCCGCCGTCATGGCCGCCTCCAGGCCGCCGGCGGCGATGAGCGCCACGGTGCCCAGCAGCGCATTGCCGAGGGCGTAGGTCGCGGTGCGCGCCACGAGGCTGGGCGTGTTGGGGGCGCAGAAGTGGGTCACGCCGTCCACGACGTAGACGGGGTCGCTCAGGCGCGTGGGCCGGCTCGCGGCGAAGCAGCCGCCCTGGTCGATGGCCAGGTCGATCACGACGCTGCCGTCGCGGACCCGGTCCTCGAGCTGGCGGTCGACCAGCACCGGAGCGCGGCCGCCTGGCGAGCGCACGGCGCCGACGACCACGTCGGCGAAGCGCAGCACCTTGGCCAGCGTGTACTCGTTGGCGGGGTAGGTGGTGACCCGGCCCTCGAAGCGCCAGTGCAGGTCGTGCAGCAGGTCCAGGTCGACGTCGAGCAGGGTCACGCGGGCCCCGCAGCCCAGCAGCGAGCGCGCGGCGTTGCGCCCCGCGATGCCGCCGCCGAGCACGACCGCCTCCGCCGGCGGCACCCCGGCCAGGCCGCCCAGCAGGATCCCGCTCCCCCCGTGGTCGGACTGCAGGTAGCGGGCGGCGAGCTGCGGCACGATGCGCCCGGCGATGCGCGACATGCTGGCCAGCACGGGCGCCGAGCCGTCGTCGCGCGAGATGGCCGCGGTGTCGACCGCGCTGCAGCCGCCGCGGCGCAGAGCGCCGATCAGGGCCGGTTCGCAGGCGGGGAGCATCAGGAAGCCCAGGAGGGCCTGGCCCTCGGTCAGCCAGGCCGCCTCGGCCGCCATGGGCGCCTGCACCTTCACCAGCAGGCCGGCGCGCCGGTACACCTCCTCGGTGTCGCCGGCGATGCGGGCGCCGACCTTGCGGTACTCCTCGTCGCCGAAGCCGCTGCCGACGCCGGCGTCGCGCTCCACCAGCACGTCGTGGCCCTGGCGCGCCAGGGTCAGGACCGCCGCCGGCGCCAGGCCGACGCGCTTCTCGTCCGGGGCCAGTTCCCGGGGCACGCCGATGATCATCGCTCCGCCTTTCGCGACGACGCCGCCCCCGCGGGGCCGGGGGCGGCGTCGGAGATCCGCCCGTGGCGCCGGTCAGACCGCGTCGCGCACGTGCTCGTAGCCGCGGCGCAGCGCGGCCAGGTTCAGGTCGACCAGGTCCTTCTTCTTCACGGTCTCCCGCAGGGACTGCTCGACGAAGGCCAACGGGAAGGCGCCGGTCGTGGCGCAGATCGCGCCGAGCAGCACCACGTTGGCCACCTTCGGCGTGCCGACCTCGTCGGCGATCCCGGTGGCCGGGATCCGCACCACGCGGCGGCCGGGCAGCTCGGGGCAGTTCTCCACGACGGAGGTGTCCACGATGACGGTGCCGCCCTCGACGACCTCGCCGGCGAAGGCCTCGAGCGAGGGCTGGTTCATCACGACCAGCAGGTTGGGCCGGTCGACCAGCGGGCTGCCGATGCGCCGCTCGGACAGGTTGACCGAGCAGTTGGCGGTGCCGCCGCGCATCTCGGGCCCGTAGGACGGGATCCAGCTGGCGTGCAGGCCCGCGCGCATGCCGACCTGGGCCAGGAACAGGCCCAGGGTCAGGACGCCCTGGCCGCCGAAGCCGGCGAACTTGCAGTGCAGCTCGGCGGGCAGGGGCAGCTTGTCAGCCTTGACCTCGGCCTCGCCGGCGCCGAGGTAGGCATCGCGCTTCGCGGGCTCGAAGGGCTCCACATGGCGGTGCCAGGCCCCCTCGCGGTGGTCGGACTCGTCCTTGAAGACGCCCAGCGGGAAGACCTTGGTCATCTCCTCGACGAGCCAGTCGCGGGCGTCGGGTCCGTCCATCTTCCAGCCGGTAGGGCAGGTCGACAGGATCTCCACGAAGCTGTAGCCGCGGTTCTCGACCTGGTTGGTCAGGGCTTTGCGGATGGCCTTGCGGGCCTTCATGATGTGCTTCGAGTCGCCGATCGCCACGCGTTCGACGTAGGTCGCCGCCGGCAGCGTGGCGATGATCTCGGCCATGCGGATCGGGTTGCCGTGCACGGACTCGATGCGGCCGCGGGGCGTGGTGGCCGTCTTCTGGCCGATCATCGTGGTCGGCGCCATCTGGCCGCCGGTCATGCCGTAGATCGCGTTGTTGACGAAGAAGACGGTGATGTTCTCGCCGCGGTTGGCGGCGTGCAGGGTCTCGGCGGTGCCGATGGCCGCCAGGTCGCCGTCGCCCTGGTAGGAGACGACGATCGCCTCGGGGTTGGCCCGCTTGATGCCGGTGGCCACCGCCGGCGCCCGGCCGTGGGCGGCCTGCATGTGCCCGCAGTCGAAGTAGTAGTAGCCGAACACCGAGCAGCCCACCGGGGAGATGAACACCGTGCGCTCGTTGATGCCCAGGTCGACCATGGCCTCGGCGATCATCTTGTGGATGTTGCCGTGCCCGCAGCCGGGGCAGTAGTGGGTGGTCTCCTTGTGCGGGCCGCTCTTGCGGACGAATTCGGGATAGAAGGCGACGGGTTTCTCGGTGATCTTCACGACCGGCCTCCTTCCAGGATCTTGCCGTACTCGGCCAGGAGTTCCTCGGAACCCGGCACCATGCCGCCGCAGCGGCCGTAGAAGTGGACCGGCGCGCGGCCCTCGACGGCCAGCCGCACGTCCTCGACCATCTGGCCGGTGCTCAGTTCGGCCGAAAGGAAGCGCACGTCGCGCGCGGCCAGCTCGGCGATCCGGTCGCTGGGGAACGGCCACAGCGTGATCGGCCGCAGCAGGCCGACCTTCAAGCCCTGCGCGCGGGCCTGGTCCACGGTGGAATAGACGATGCGCGAGACGATGCCGAAGGCGACGACGATCAGGTCGGCGTCCTCGACCTGGTACTCCTCGAAGCGCACCTCGTCCCGCGCGATCCGCCGGTACTTCTCGTCGAGCTTGAGGTTGTGGCGCTCCAGATCCGCGGACTCGAGGTAGATCGAGCTGATGAGGTTGCGGTGGGTGGCCGCGTCGCCGCGCACGCACCAGGACGCGTGGTCGAAGGGCACCGGCCTGGCCAGGGGCACGGTCACCGGCTCCATCATCTGGCCGGTGAAGCCGTCGGCCAGGATGCAGACCGGGTTGCGGTAGGTGTCGGCGAGGTCGAAGGCCAGGATCGTCAGGTCGCACATCTCCTGGGCGCAGTTGGGCGCCAGGGCGATCAGGCGGTAGTTGCCGTGGCCGCCGCCCTTGGTGACCTGGAAGTAGTCGGCCTGCTCCGGGGCGATGTTGCCCAGACCGGGCCCGCCACGCGAGACGTTGACCACGACGCACGGCAGCTCGGCGCCGGCGATGTAGCTCAGGCCCTCCTGCTTCAGCGAGAAGCCGGGGCTCGACGAGGCGGTCATGGTGCGGATGCCCATGCCCGCGGTGCCGTAGACCATGTTGATGGCGGCGACTTCGCTCTCGGCCTGGATGAAGGTGCCGCCCAGGGCCGGAAAGTGCAGGGAAGCCGCGTGCGCGATCTCGCTGGCGGGGGTGATCGGGTAGCCGTAGTAGGCCCGGCACCCGGCCTGCAGGGCGCCGACGACGATCGCGTCGTTCCCCTTCATGAACTTCCTGGACATCGTCCGCCTCCCGAGGGTGGGGGTCAGGGCTTGACGACCTTGATCGCCGCCGGTTCGGGGCACGCGTAGAAGCACAGGGCGCAACCCGTGCAGTCCCGTCCCAGGTAGTAAGCCGGATGGTAGCTGGAGCCGTTCAGCTTCTCGCTGACATCGATGACGCCCTTGGGGCAGACGCCGATGCAGAGCTTGCAGCCCTTGCACAGTTCGGCGTCGATCTCGATGAAGGGGGCTGTCGCCTGGACGGAGTCGTTCATCTTCGCCTCCTCGAAGGGACAGGGGTGCCGGACGCCCGTAACATAGTCAACGGGCCGGGGATGCGGAAGAATTGTTTGCCGCTTGGCAGGGGGGCGCCAGGGGGGCGCGGAGCCGGGTCCGGCGACCCGGCCCCACCTCGGTCAGCGGTCCTTGAAGGCGGGCTTGCGCTTCTCCAGGAAGGCCCGGCAGCCCTCGCGCGCGTCGTCGAGGGACCCGACGACCCCGAAGAGCGCCGACTCGAGCCGGCAGCCCTCGTCCAGCCCCATGTTGGCCCCCTCGCCCACCGCCTTCAGGGCGTAGCGGACGGTCGCGGCCGAGCGCCCCGCGATCGACGCGGCGGCGGCGCGGGCCGCCTTCATCAGGTCGTCGCCCGGCACGACGCGGTTGACCAGGCCGATGCGCACGGCCTCCTCGGCGTCGATCATCCCGCCCGAGAGGATCATCTCCAGGGCCTGCCCCCGCCCCACCAGGCGCGGCAGGCGCTGCGTGCCGCCGTAGCCGGGGATCAGGCCGAGCGTGATCTCGGGCAGCCCGAGCTTGGCGTTGCTGGCCGCGTAGCGGAAGGTGCAGCACAGGGCCAGCTCGCAGCCGCCGCCCAGGGCGAAGCCGTTGACCGCCGCGATCACGGGTTTGCCGAGGTGCTCGAGACTCCACATCAGGGACTGGCCGCGCTCGGACAGGCGCTCCAGCTCCGGCCCCGTGGCGGCCGCCAGCTCCCCGATGTCGGCGCCGGCGACGAAAGCCTTCGGACCCGCGCCGGTCAGGATCACGACGCGCACCCGGTCGTCCCGCCGCAGCTCGCCGAAGCAGGCCCGCAGCTCCTCGATCACCTGCGCGTTCAGCGCGTTCATCTTCTCGGGCCGGTTCACCGTCACGACGGCCACGCCGGCGTCGTCGATCTCGAGCAGCAGGGTCTCGTAGGACATCATCGTCTCCCGGGTTGCGCCGGCCGTCCGCCGGCGGGTCGTGGGCGGATGGTAGCAGACGGAGCCTCGCCTCGGAACACCGGGTTCGCGGGGGCGCCGACGACCATCTTCAAGGTTTCGCAGGTTGACCGCAATGGCGGTCCTGCTGTACGCTGCCGCGTCGGTCCAGAATGCCAACTCCAGCGGGGGACGCGCCATGCCCGAGAGTTCCGCCGACCGGTTGAGGCAGCTGCGGGAGCTCCGCGCGCAGGCGCAGCTCGGCGGCGGCCAGGACAAGATCGACCGCATCCACGCCAAGGGCCGGCTGACCGCGCGCGAGCGCGTCCACCTGCTGCTGGACGAGGGGTCGTTCCTGGAGACCGGGGTCTTCGTCACCCACCGCGAGCCATCGCTGGCCGACCAGCTGCCGGTCGGCGACGGCATGATCACCGGCTCGGGCCGCATCGACGGCCGCCAGGTCTACGTGTTCGCGCAGGACTTCACCGTCTTCGGCGGCTCGATGAGCGAGTCCAACGCGCAGAAGGTCTGCCGCCTCATGGACCAGGCGTTGGAGAACGGCTGCCCGGTGATCGGCCTGAACGACTCCGGCGGGGCGCGGATCCAGGAGGGCGTCAAGTCGCTGGCCGGCTACGCGGAGATCTTCTGGCGCAACACGATGGCCTCGGGCGTGGTGCCTCAGATCTCGGCCATCATGGGGCCGTGCGCCGGCGGCGCGGTCTACTCGCCGGCGATCACCGATTTCACCCTGATGGTGGACAAGACCAGCTACATGTTCGTGACCGGCCCGAACGTCATCAAGATGGTGACCAACGAGGACGTGACCAGCGAGGAGCTGGGCGGCGCCGCCACCCACACCTCGCGCAGCGGCGTGGCCCACCTGATGGCCGCCAGCGACCAGGACTGCCTGCTGATGACGCGCCGCCTGCTCGGCTTCCTGCCCCAGAACAACCTCGAGGAGCCGCCGCGCCGCGCGCCCGCCGACCTGCCCGGCCGCCGCGAGGAGCGGCTCGACGCGCTGGTGCCGGACGACCCCCGCAAGCCCTACGACATGCGCGAGGTGATCGAACTGGTGGTCGACGACGGCGATTTCCTGGAGATCCAGCCGCGCTACGCGGCGAACATCATCTGCGGGTTCGCGCGCCTGGACGGCCTGCCGGTCGGCGTGGTCGCCAACCAGCCGAAGGTCCAGGCCGGCGTCCTGGACATCGACGCCTCGCTGAAGGCCGCCCGCTTCATCCGCACCTGCGACTGCTTCAACGTGCCCCTGGTGACCTTCGAGGACGTGCCCGGCTTCCTGCCCGGCACCGACCAGGAGTTCGGCGGCATCATCAAGCACGGCGCCAAGCTGCTGTACGCCTACTGCGAGGCCACGGTGCCCAAGCTGACGGTCATCACGCGCAAGGCCTACGGCGGCGCCTACGACGTGATGAGCAGCAAGCACATCCGCGCCGACTGGAACGTGGCCTGGCCGGCCGCCGAGCTGGCCGTGATGGGCCCCGAGGGCGCGGTCAACGTCCTGCACCGCGAGCGGCTCGCCAAGGCCGAAGAGCCCGACGCGCTGCGGCGGGAGCTGGTCGAGGAGTACGAGCGGCGCTTCGCGAACCCCTACATCGCGGCGGGCCTGGGCTACCTCGACGACGTGATCGAGCCGCGCGACACGCGCCCGCTGCTGATCGCGGCGCTGCACACCCTGCGCAACAAGAAGCAGCTGCTGCCCCCCAAGAAGCACGGGAACATCCCGCTGTAGGAGGCGCCGTGGGCCGCACGACGATCACCAAGGTCCTGGTCGCCAACCGCGGCGAGATCGCCGTGCGGGTCATCCAGGGCCTGCGCGAGATGGGGATCCGCGCGGTGGCCGTCCACTCCGACGCCGACCGCACGGCCCTGCACGTGATGACCGCCGACGAGTCCTACCCCATCGGCCCGGCGCCCGCGTCCGCGAGCTACCTGCGGGGCGACAAGCTGATCGAGACCGCGCTGGCCTGCGGCGCCGACGCCGTCCATCCCGGCTACGGGTTCCTGTCCGAGAACGCCGCCTTCGCCCGGGCCTGCGGCGAAGCGGGGCTGATCTTCATCGGGCCGCGGCCCGAGACGATCGAGCTGATGGGCAACAAGCTGGCGGCCCGCCGGCGGATGATCGACAGCGGCGTGCCGGTGATCCCCGGCACCGGGACCGCCCTGCGCGACCCCGCGGCCGCGGCCGCGGCCGCCCGCGAGATCGGCTACCCGGTGCTGCTGAAGGCGGCGGCCGGCGGCGGCGGCAAGGGCATGCGCGTGGTGCGCGAGGAGGCGGACCTCGCGGCCGCCCTGCGCCGCACCATGGGCGAGGCCGGCAGCGCCTTCGGCGACGATGCCGTCTTCCTGGAACGCTACGTGGAGGACCCCAAGCACATCGAGGTGCAGGTGCTGGGCGACGGCCGCGGCGGCGCCGTCCACCTCTTCGAGCGCGAGTGCTCGGTGCAGCGCCGCCACCAGAAGGTCATCGAGGAGTCGCCGTCGCCGAGCCTGACCCCGGAGCTGAGGCGGCGCATCTGCGAGGCGGCGGTGCGCACGGCGGCCGCGGTCGACTACCTCGGGGCGGGCACCGTGGAGTTCATCCTGTCGCCGCAGCGGGAGTTCTTCTTCCTGGAGATGAACACCCGCCTGCAGGTGGAGCACCCGGTCACCGAGATGGTGACCGGCACCGACCTGGTGCGCGCCCAGATCCGCCTCGCCCGCGGCCAGGGGCTGCCCTACCGGCAGGAGGACCTGCGCCAGCGCGGCTGGGCGATCGAGTTCCGCATCTACGCCGAGGACCCGGCCCGCAACTTCATGCCCGCCATCGGGCGCATCAGTTCGCACGTGACCCCCACGGGCCCCGGCGTGCGCGTCGACAGCGGGATCTACGAGGGGTTCGACGTGCCCGTCCACTACGACCCGCTGCTGGCGAAGCTGGTGGTCTGGGGCGAGGACCGCGCCCAGGCGATCGCCCGCGGCCGGCGCGCCCTGCAGGAGTTCACGCTGCACGGGCCCGGCCACAACATCCCCTTCCACCTGTGGGCGCTGGAGCGGCCGAAGTTCCTGGACGGCACCTACACCACGAACTTCATCGACGAGCGCTTCGACCCCGCCGAGTTCCAGGACCCGCTGCCGCAGGACGACCGCACCGCGCTGCTGACCGCGGCCGCGCTGTACGAGGCGCGGCGGCGCGAGCTGGCGGGTCCGGCGGCGGCCGGCGCCGACGCGGACGCGGACGCCGGCGTCGGCAACTGGCGCCGCAGCGCGCTGCGGGCCATGACCAACCATCGCTAGGGGTGCGGCCGTGTGGATGAAGAAGCGCTACGTCCTGCGGCACGGCGGCGAGCAGTTCACCGCCGTGGTCGCGCGCGACGCCGACGGCCGCCTCGCGGTGCAGATCGACGACGGCGAGCTGCGCGAGGTCGACGCCTGCTTCGTCCAGAACGGGCGCGCGTTGAGCCTGCGCGTCGACGGCCGCATGCACCTGATCGACCTCTCGCCGCGCGGCGGGCGCGACGGGCACGGCGCGCTGGAGGCCACCGTCAACGGGCGCTACCTCGAGCTGACGGTGATGGACGAGCTGCACGCGCTGGCGCTGGCCGCGGTGGCCGAGGTCGCCGGCAGCGGCACGGTCCGCGCCGAGATCCCCGGCCTGGTCGTGGCGCTGCAGGCGGAGGTCGGCCGACGGGTCGCCCCGGGCGAGCCGCTGCTGGTGCTGGAAGCCATGAAGATGCAGAACGAGATCGCGGCGCCCGTGGCCGGCACCGTCGCCGAGGTGGCGGTGCGCGTCGGCCAGTCGGTCAACGCCGGCGACGTGCTGCTGGTGATCGAACCGGAAGCGGGCGGCTAGGCGCCCGCCGCGACCAGGTTCTCCGGATTCAGCCCCGCCAGCTCCGGCAGGACGAAGCGCCCGTCGCGGCGCACCGCGACGCCGTCGAAGAGGATCTCCCCGCCCCCCCACTGCGGCGTCTGGATGCAGACGAGGTCCCAGTGCACGGCGCTGCGGTTGCCGTTGTCGGTGGCCGGGTAGGCCTGGCCGGGCGTCAGGTGGAACGAGCCGCCGATCTTCTCGTCGAAGAGCGTGTCGAGCAGGGGCGCCGTGATGTGGGGGTTGACGCCCAGGGCGAACTCGCCGAAGTGGCGGGCGCCCTCGTCGGTGTCCAGGATCTCGTTGAGCTTCGCGGCGTCGCCGTCGCACGCCGCCTCGACGATCTTCCCGGCGCGGCAGACGAAGCGCACGTTGCGGAACAGCGTGCCGCTGCGCATGGTCGCGGTGTTGTAGGCGATCGTGCCTTCGACCGAGTCGCGCACCGGGCAGGAGTAGACCTCGCCGTCGGGCACGTTGCGGTGGCCGTCGCACTTGACCGCCCCGATCCCCTTGATGCTGAAGCGCAGGTCGGTGCCCGGGCCGCGGATCTCCACGCGGTCGGTGCGGCACAGCAGGTCGTGCAGCGGGTCCATGGCGGCCGACATGCGGGCGTAGTCCAGGCCGCAGACGCGGAAGTAGAAGTCCTCGAAGGCCTCGGTCGGCTGTTCGGCCGCGATGGCCATGCTCGGGTTGGGGTAGCGCAGCACGACCCACTTCTTCTCGTTCACGCGGACCGAGTGCACCTCGTCCCAGTAGGCCTGCGCGTACCAGCGGGCCCGGTCGCGGTCCACGTCCTTGTGGTCGAAGGGGTTGCTGCTGCCGCGGACCGCGAGGTAGCAGTCGGCGTCCTGCATGATGCGCTTGTGGAAGGCCGCCCAGCGCTCGAACTGCGACTGCGAGGCGCGGCTCACGAAGGGCCGCGAGACGTCCTCGTCGTTGTAGTACCAGAACGGGACGCCGCCCGCCTCGGTGGCGGCGCGGATGATCTCGCGCCCGAGGTCGAGGGTCTCGATCCCCTTCAGCTCGACGTAGACGACCTCCCCGGGCTGGACCCGGACGCTGTAGCGGACGAGCTGCTCGGCGAGCCTGGCGTGGCGCGGATCCTTCATGGTCCCTCCCGGTGCGGGCCTGGCACGACGATAGCGTTTCACGGGTCCGGCGTCGAGCCGGAATCCCGGTTTACAGGCCGGCCGCGGGGATTATCTTGGTATCCACACCCGCCAGGGAGGCAACATGGACACCCGCGACTTCGCTCCCCCCGCCGGCATGGCCGGCCGCGTCGACCACCTCGGCATCGCCGTCACCGACCTCGAAGAGGGGATCCGGCTCTACGCCGGCCTGCTGGGGCTCGAGCTGATCGCCGTGGAGGAGGTGCCCCGCGAGAAATTGAGGGTCGCCCTGCTGAAGCTGGACAAGGCGGGAGGCGCCGGCTGCGTCGAGCTCCTGCAGCCCCTGGACCCCGACAGCAACGTCGGCCGCTTCCTGGAGAAGAAGGGGCCCGGCCTGCACCACGTCGCGTTCGCGGCGCAGGACATGGACGCGGCCCTGGCCGCCTGCCGCGCGGCCGACCTGCGCCTGCTCAACGAGGAACCCCTGCCCGGCGCCCACGGCAAGCAGGTGGTCTTCCTGCACCCCAAGGACACGGCCGGGGTGCTCATCGAGATTTGTAGTCGGCTCCCTTGAGAAACATGTGCTTCCCATCGTGACAGGGGTGTCTGTCACGGTGGGAAGCACATGGTCAATCGGGGGTGACCAGGCCGCGTTCGCGCCAGTCGACGTTACCCCGGACGGGGGTCAGGTCGGGCTCGGGGGTCGTGGGGTTCAGGTAGGCGGGCACGTAGCCGGCGCTGAAGAGAAGGCCGTGCTGGTTGGCGGCGACGGCGCCGGCCCACAGGGCGTAGGTGCCGCTCTCGGGGCAGCCGGGCAGGGTCCCGCAACTGCGCGCGCCGGCGGGGTCGAGGCGGAACACGACATCCCGCGCCTGTCCAGGCACCTGCACCACCCAGTGCACGACCTGCACCACGCCGTCCTGGAACGTGAGCCCCGGGAACAGCCCCGCCGTCACGGTGCCCGGTTCCGGGCCCACGTTGATGTTCTTCCCGTTGATCTCCTGGCTGAGCACCTTCCAGCCCGGCGCGCCGTCGGCCGCCAGCTTCAGTTCCAGCCCGCCCACCGTCAGCACCCGCTCGCCCCGCGCGCGGACGATCTCGGGCACCGCCAGCAAGGCGTAGAGGTCGACCATGGTGCCCACCACGGGCAGGGAATCGCGGCGCGCGACGTGCGCCGCTTCCGGACCCGGCGCAAAGCTCAGCAGGACGTCGCCGTAGTGGCCGGCCCAGTCCCCGGCCGACGCCGGCGAGGGGCAGGCGGCCAGCAAGGCGAACGCGAACAGGACCGCCGCACACCGACTCGTCGCCATGGCTGATCCCCCCCGTGAAGGTGAAGCTCGTTGAACCCCGCGTGCAGGGCCGGGGTTCCGGCCGGACCTCAGCTGCCGGTGCTCGTGTAGCGGCGCACGCCGCGGGTCCAGGTCAGGTAGCCGATCCCGAAGGTGAGCCCCCCCACCACGGGCGTCAAGAGGGCGACGCGCTCCCACTGCTGGCCTCCGACGTACCAGGCGGCCGGGTAGAAGGCCACCCAGGCGAAGGGCAGCACGAAGGTCAGCAGCAGCCGCACCAGGGGGCTGAAGATGGTGACCGGGTAGCGGCTGAAGCGGATCACGTTGTAGACGGGCGGGGCCAGGCCCAGGCGGTCCTCCATCCAGAAGGAGAGCGCGGTCAGCCCCAGGAAGACGCCGGTGTAGACCAGCGCGGCCGAGACGGCCAGCAGCGGCAGCAGCGCGAGGCCGGCCAAGCCGACGTCCAGGCCGAGGCGGGAGCCGGCGTAGCCCATCACCGCACCGCCCAGGATCATCTCGTTGATCCCCCCGGTGCCGAAGCTGCTGCACAGGATCTGGGCCAGCGGGTTGACGGGCCGCAGCAGGATCCGGTCGAAGTCCCCCTCGATGATGTACTGCTCGCTGAAGCCGTAGAGGTTCACGCTCACCAGGTTGAACAGCCCCAGCGGCAGCAGGCTGAAGCCGTAGATGAACAGCACCTGGTCGTACGACCAGCCCCGCAGGCTCTCGACCTTGCTGAACACCGCCGACAGCACCAGCAGCTGCACGCCCAGGGACACGAGGTTGGCCGTCATGTCGACCAGGAAATCCACCCGGTAGGCCAGCCGCGACTTGATGAACTGCGCGAAGTAGGCGACGAAGATCGCGGCCTGGCGCCACGGCTCGCGCAGCCGTCGTCGCAGGCCGTCCTCGCGGCGCGGCAGCAGGGGCTCCCCGGTCGTCGCTGGCACCATCTCACCCCCCCTGCAGCGTGACGTGGCGGACCGAGCGGTTCCAGAACCAGCGGCCCAGGACGGACAGACCCAGCGCCCAGGCGGCCTGCAGCAACAGGGCGCCGGCCAGGGAAGCGCCGGGGCGCTGGCCGAGGTAGATCATGACCGGCACGTAGCTCACGGCCTGGAACGGCAGCCACGCGACGACCGTCTGCACCCAGCCGGGGAAGAAGGTGAAGGGCACCAGCACGCCGGTCAGGAACTCCATCATGATCATCTTGGCGCGCACCACGCCCGAGACGTTCTTGAGGTAGAACGCCAGGCAGCCCACCAGGAAGTTGATCTGGGCGTTGACCACCAGCGCCAGCAGGAAGCTCAGCAGCGTCCAGCCGTAGAGCGCCGGGTGCGGCGGCGGGGCCAACCCGAACAGCGGGATGACCACCACCAGGATGGGCAGGGTGAACAGCAGGAAGCGGAACGCCGCCTCCCCCATCGCCTCGTTCAGCATCATGGTCTGCACGTGCAGCGGCTTGATCAGCTGCACCGCGATCTCGCCCTTGCTCACCTGCCAGCTCAGCGTGCGGTCGATGTTGTTGAAGGTGAAGCTGCGCCCCGCCCAGCTCAGGATCACGTAGGCGATCATCTGGGCCAGCGTCAGCCCGCCCAGCCGCGCCGCCTCGGCGCCCTCGGGCCGGCTGGCGTAGATCGCGGAGAACAGGAAGTAGTTGCCGGCCACGAAGACCGTGTAGCTGACCACGCCGGTGTAGTAGCGCAGCCGGTAGGCCAGCATCTTCAGGAAGGCCAGCCGCACGAACTGCAGGTAGAGGGCGACGCTGGCCGCGCGGCCGCGCCGCCAGCGCGGGAGCGCCGGCGCCCCGGCCCCGATCACGACAGCTCCCCGGCGTCGCCGCGGCGGTAGATGCCGCGCACGATCTCCTCGATGCTCTGCTCGGCGAGGCGCAGGTCCAGGACCGCCTGGGCGTTGACGACCCTCTTGATGACCTCGGCGCCGCGCACGTCGCGCCGGCTGAAGTCGGCGACGTGCAGCAGGCCCGCCGCCTCGCGCCACTGCACCGGCAGGCCGGCGGTCGCGGCGGCCAGGTCCGCGCTCGGGACGGGTTCGCGCAGCTCGACGTGCAGCGCGACGCGGTCGTCGACCCGCGCCCGCAGCCCCTCGAGGTCCCCGTCGTAGAGCACGCGGCCGTGGTCGATGATGATCACGCGCCGGCAGAGCTGCTGGATGTCGCCGAGGTCGTGGGTCGTCAGCAGCACGGTCGTGCCCTGGCTCTCGCGGATGTCGCGCAGGAACGTGCGCACGCTCTCCTTGGCCACGACGTCCAGGCCGATCGTCGGCTCGTCCAGGAACAGCAGGCGCGGCGAGTGGAGCAGCGCCGCCGCGAGCTCGCAGCGCATGCGCTGGCCGAGGGAGAGCTTGCGCACCGGCTGGTGCAGGAACTCGCCGAGGCCCAGCAGCTCGTCCAGGCGGCCGAGCTGGCGGCGGTAGTCGGCATCCGGCACCTCGTAGATCTTCTGCAGCAGGCGGAAGGATTCGACCACCGCCAGGTCCCACCACAGCTGGGTGCGCTGCCCGAAGACCGCCCCGATGTGGCGCGTGTAGTGGCCGCGGTCGCGCCAGGGCACCAGGCCGCCGATGTCGACGGTGCCGGAGGTCGGGGTCAGGATGCCGGTGAGCATCTTGATGGTCGTGCTCTTGCCGGCGCCGTTGGCCCCGATGTAGCCGACCATCTCGCCGGACGCGACGTCGAAGCTGACCCGGTCGACGGCGCGCAGGGTCTCGCGCCGGGGCCGCAGCAGGTCCACCACGCCGCCGCGCACACCCTCGCGGCGGCGGGAGACGCCGTAGTCGCGGCAGAGGTCGCGGACCCGGATCAGGGGCGGTGCGGTGGGGTCGGTGGTCACGCGGGCGGCCCCTCGCCGGCCGCCGGCCGGTCCTCGCGCAGGCGGGCCGTGAAGTCCTGGACCTCCAGTTCGGTGCGCCGGAGCTTTTCGCGGCACAGGTCGACCAGCACCACGGCGCGCTTCACCTCGCCGGACAGCTCGTCGACGTCGATCTCGTCCTTCTCCAGCCGGGCCAGGATGGCCTCGACCTCGGCCAGCGCCTCGCCGAAGCTCGGCGTCGCCTCTTCCGCTCTCATCGTGTCCTTCCGCGTCACGTCGTCCTCCCCTGGTCACGGCCGGCATCTCCGGCGACTTCCACGATACTCACGATTTCCCCGCGGTGCAGCCGCGTGACGAGCCGGTCGCCGGGGGCGACCTCGTCGGCGCCGCGCAGCAGCCGGCCGCTCGCGTCCAGGGTCAGGCTCCAGCCGCGTCGCAGCTGGCGCACCGGATCCAGCCACTGCGCCTTCTGCGCCAGGTGGTCCAGGCGCGCGGCGCGGACCTGCAGCGCGTTGCGGGCGGTCTGCTCCACCCGGCCGCCCGCACGGTCGAGATCCCGCCGGTGACGGGGCCAGGCGGCGAGCAGGCGGTCCGGCGCCAGGCCGCGGCCGGCCCGCTCCGTACGTCCGGCCGCGCGCTCCAGACGCCGGCGGGCCGCGCCGAGGGCCTCCCCGCGCAGGTGCACCAGCCGCTCGTGGCGGCCGCGGACCTGCGCCACGACGGCGGCGCCCAGGGCCCTCGCGGCGGCTTCCAACTCCCGACGGGTCGCGTCCAGGGTCCGCATCGCCAGCCGCCCGACGCCGTCGGCGGCCAGGCCCAGTCGCGCGTCCGCGGCCGCGACCCGGTCGACCAGGTCCTGGGCGGCGGCCGTCGGCGTCTTGCAGTGGTGGTGGGCCACGGCATCGGCGAGGCTGCGGTCGATCTCGTGACCGATGGCGGTGACCACCGGCACCGCGCAGCGCGCGACCGCCTCGGCGATCTCACGGTGGTCGAACCAGGAGAGATCCGCCTTCGAGCCCCCGCCCCGCGTCACGACGATCGCGTCCACGCCGGCCCGCGCCAGGCCGCGCAGGGCGGCGGTCACCTGCGCGACCATCTGCTCCCCCATCATGCGGCAATCGGCTCGCAGCACGGCGAAACCGTAACCGGAGACCTCGAGGCCGCTGAGGAAGTCCTTCTCCGCGGCGCTGCCCGACGACGTCACGAGGCCCACGCGCAGGGGCAGCACGGGGAACGGCAGGGAGGCGTTGCGTTCCAGGAGCCCGGCCGCCTTCAGCGCCGCCAGCGTCTCGCGACGCTGCGCCTCGAGCCGGCCGAGCGTGTAGGCGGGGTCGAGGCCCACGAGCGTGAAGGACAGGCCGTACTGGGTGTGGTGGGAGACGACCCCCTGCAGGCAGATCTCCAGGTTCTCGCGGACCTGCAGGTCGGGGTCGGTCCCATCGAAGTATTTGTCGAGCCCGAACTTCGCCCGGTCCCAGGCGAGCGCCGACACCTTCATCTGGTCGACGCCGCCGCGGCTGGCGCCGTGCAATTCGAAGTAGATGTGCCGGTTGGCGTTGCGCCGCAGGCCGCGCACCTCGCCGCGGACCCATACCGCCGCGGGGAACCCCGCCCGCAGCGCGGCCTCGATGGCCTCGTTGAGTTCGCCCACCGTGTAGACGCGGCGTTCTTCGCGGCGCGCGGCGGCGCTGAACAGGTCGTCCACGGGGGGCTCCGCTCGGCTCAGGTGATCTCGGCGGCGCGACGCCAGTCGCCGCGCACGAACCAGACGGTCATGCCGACCGCGTAGACGAAGAACCAGACCAGCACGCCGATCCAGGCCCCGATCAGACCGCCGCCCAGCGCGACGCCGAAGAGCCAGGACGTGGGCAGGAACAGGCCCCAGGCCAGCACGACGTCGGTCGCCATGACCAGCCGCGTGGCGCCGGCGCCGCGCAGGGCGCCCGCCAGGGTCAGGCCCATCGCGTCGAACACCTGCACCAGGCCCATCAGGCGCAGGATCGGCCGGCCGGCGTCGGCCACCGTGGCGTCGGTCGTGAACAGCCGCATCAGCGCGTCGGGCGCCAGCAGGAAGGCCAGGCCGAACGCGCCCATCAGCAGCGTCGCCAGCGCCACGCCGCCCCAGCCGGCGCGCACGGCGCCGCGCACGTCGTCGCGTCCGAGCGACTGCCCGACCAGGGTCTGCACCGCCGCACCGACGCCGATGCCCGGCATGAACGACAGGGCGGCGATGCGCAGCACGACGTTGCCGGCCGCGACCGCCACGGTGCCGATCCTGCCGAGGATCACGAAGAACACCAGCACGGCCAGCAGCGAGCCGAGCGACTGCACCGCCGCGGGCCAGGACATCCGCAGCATGGGGCCCAGCAGGTCCCAGCGCAGGTTGCCGCGGGCCAGGAAGCGGAAACGCCGACGCGGACCGTTCGCCGCCAGCACCGGCAGGAAGGCCAGCAGCGCCGCCCAGCTGGCCAGCGTGCTCGCCAACGCCGCGCCGGCGACGCCCAGCGCCGGCGCGCCGAGCCGGCCGAAGATCAGCATCCAGTTCAGCAAGGCGTTCAGCACGTTCATGCCGATGCCCACCGCCATGCCGATGCGGGTCCAGCCGATCCCGTCGCAGGCGGCGCGGATCTGGAACGCCAGCATGAACGGCAGCGCTCCGGGCAGCCGCCAGAGGAGGTACTCCGCGCCGAGGCGGCGGACCTCGGGGTCCGTCGAGGCCAGGGACATCCAGGCCCTTGGGGAGATCAGGCCGAGGCCCGTCAGGGCCAGCGACAGCACGATCGTCAGCATGCCGGCGGTGACCAGGACGCCGCCGACCTCGCCGTCGCGCCGCGCCCCGACGCGCTGGGCGGTCATCGTCTGCACCGCGACGTCGGTCGCCTTGAGCGTGGTCGCGGCGGCGGAGAACAGCAGGGTGGCCACCCCGACCGCGGCCAGCGGTCCGGCGCCCAGCTGCCCGACCATCAGGGTGTCCACCAGCCCCATGAGGGTCTGCGACATGTTCGCCAGGATCACGGGCACCGACAGCGCCAGGATCGTGCGCGCCAGGTCGCGCCTCGATATCCGGCTGAGCGCCTCGGTCATCCGGCGTCCCGTCCCGTCAGGATCTCGAGCGCGCGGGCGATGAGGCGCGCGCCGTAGCCGGTCGCGCCCTTCGGCCCCAGGGGACCGGGCTTGCCCACCCACGCGGGGCCGGCGATGTCCAGGTGGGCCCAGGCCGTCTCGTCGTCGACGAACTCCGCCAGGAAGGCCGCCGCGGTGCAGGCGCCGCCGTACCTGCCGCCGATGTTCTGCAGGTCGGCGATGCCGCTCTCGATGAGCTTGTGGTGCTCCTTGACCAGGGGCATGGGCCAGACCCGCTCGAAGGTGTCGCCGCCGGCGCGGTCCAGCGCGTCGCCCAGACCGGTGTGGTTGCAGAACAGACCCGCGAACTCGTCGCCCAGGGCGACCACGCAGGCGCCGGTCAGGGTGGCGGCGTCGATGACGAAGTCGGGTTTGCGCCGGCAGGCGAAGTGCAGCGCGTCGGCCAGGATCAGGCGGCCCTCGGCGTCGGTGTTGAGCACCTCGACCGTCTTGCCGGAAGCCATGGTCAGCACGTCGCCCGGACGGATGGCGCCGCCGTCGGGCATGTTCTCCACCGCCGGCACGACCACCAGCAGGCGCGCCTGCAGCCCCCGGCGGACGGCGATCAGCGCGGCGCCCATCACGGCCGCGGCGCCGCCCATGTCGCCCTTCATCTCGTGCATGTCGGTCGCGGGCTTGATCGAGATGCCGCCGGTGTCGAAGGTCACGCCCTTGCCGACCAGCGCGATCAGGGGCAGCCGCTTGCGGGCCCCGCGCGGCGCGTACTCCAGGACCACGAACTGCGGCGGGCGCGCGCTGCCCTGCCCCACGCCCAGGACGCCGCCCATGCCGAGTCGGCGCAGCTGGGCGGTGCCCATCACCGTGCAGGTCAGGCCCTCGCGGCGGGCCAGGGCGCGCGCCTCGGCCGCGAGTTCCCGCGGGCCCAGCAGGTTGGCGGGCCGGTTGACCAGGTCGCGGGCGAACAGGCAGCCTTCCGCATAGTCCGAGCCGGCAGCCGCGCCCGCGGCCACCGCAGGCAACAGGGCGGCGGGCGCGAGGATCTTCCAGGTCCGGGGCGCCGGCTTGCGGTCGCGCCCGGTGTGGGCCTTGCAGGACCCGGCCTCGAAGAGCGCCATCTCGGCGCCTTCGACGCAGCAGCGCACGACGGCGTCCGTCTCCAGACCGCGGAGCGCCTCCCAGGGCAGGGCCAGCGCGCAGGTCTTCGCGCCGAGGGCACGGGCTCTCTGGGACGCCGCGCCCAACGCGCAGCGCAACGACTGCGGGCTCAGCTCGTCCGCCGGCCCCAGCCCGAGCGCCAGGATCCAGGGCGCGCGGGTGCCGCCGCCCTCCAGCAAGTGCATCTGCTCGGCCTGCGCGGTGAAGGCGTCCAGGACGCCCATGGTCGTCAGCTTCCGGCGCAGGTCCGGGGCGAGCTCACGCCACGGCTTCAGGTCCGGCTTCTCATGCGACCGGGTCAGGGCCAGCACGATCAGGTCCGTCTTCTCCCGCTCCGGGCGTCCGGTTCCCGTAGTCCAATGCATCGTGGTCGTCTCCAGTCGCTGGGTGATGGGCGTGTCGGGCGGGAGTCTAGCATCGGCCCGGCAACCCGCCACCCCGAAAATCATCGGTCCCGGCAGGATGTGCGGATCCGTGTCGAACAGCAGCCTGGGCATGGGCAGGAACGATTTCGGAGCCGGAACCGGAATCAGCCACGGCGGTCTTGAGCGGCGTGATCGCATCCCCTATGCTGGCGCGGCCCGTTTCCACCGGCCCCCAGGAGGCACCCATGTCCGAACTGCCCCCCCTTGGCGAATGGCCCGCGTCCGAGGCGGATCTTCCGCGCGATCCTTCCTTCGAAGATGGCGGTGGCGATCCGCCTCCCGGCGGGGCCGCACCTGCGGGCAATCTCCCGCCCTGGGAGGACCGCGCCCGCTACGGCCACGTCGCCGGTTTCTTCGAGACCATCCGCAAGGCCATGACCGCCCCTGTGGCCTTCTTCGACGGGCACCCCGTGAAGCGGGGCCTGACGGGGCCCGTCACGTTCGCGATGATCCTCGGCACCCTGACGAGCCTCGTCGGCTGGATGTGGTCCAAGCTCTTAGACCGGACCCTGATGGATCTCCTGGAGCAGTTCGACGGCTTCGAACCGCCGTCGGCGGTCGAGGCGGCGATCACGGGCTTCATCGAGACTGCGGGCGTGCTGGCGAGCCCGCTGCTGGCCGTGATGTCGCTGTTCGTCATGACGGCGGTGCTACACCTGGCGGTGCTGATGCTCGCGCGCAACGGCCGCGGCTTCGAGGCGACGCTGCGCGCCGTCTCCTACGGCGGCGCGGCCGCGATCCTGACGCTGGTGCCGATGTGCGGCAACGGCGTGGGCGCCCTCTGGTCGCTGGTGCTGACGATCATCGGCATCCAGCGCCTGCATCGCTGCGACGGCGGCACCGCGACGCTGATCGTGCTGCTGCCGCTGCTGCTGTGCTGCGGCGCCTGCGGCGGCATCGCCGCCCTGATCGGCCTGTTGGCCGCGTCGTGAGGCTCGAGCCGGAGCGCGATTCCCTGCCGCGGGTGCTCGCCTTCGTCTACGCGCCGCTGGGCGTCGCCGCCTGGTGGGCGGCCCACGCGTTGTCGCACGACCCGGGGGAGCGCGGCGCCTGCCTGCTGCTCGAGGCCACCGGCATCGCCTGCCCCACCTGCGGCGGCACCCGCGCCGTGCTGGCGCTGGGCCGCGGCGACCTGCCTGCCGCCGTCGTCGAGAATCCCCTGGTCGCCGCGGGCGCCGTGCTGCTCGGGCTCTGGTTCCTCTACGCCGTCGCCGCCACCGCCCGGCCCCGCCTGCGCGTGACGCCGCGCCTCGCGCCCGCCGAGGCGCGCTACCTGCGGCTCGGCGCCGCGGCGGCCCTCGCCGGCACGTGGGTCTACGAGATCATCCGCCAGGGCTGAGATCCCGATCGCGGCCGACCGGCGGCGATCAGCTGTCGATGGGCGTGTGGAACGAAGGCGCCGACGAGGGGAAAGCCGCCGCCGTCAGGCGGTGGTGCGCGATCTCGTAGAACTCGCGGGCGGGCACCCGCGCGAAGCCCAGCTTGATGTCCGCCAGCGGCCGCCCCTGCAGGAAGCTCCAGTGGTGCAGCAGCGTCGGCTCGCGCGCACCGGCCTCGGTCTGCAGGAAGCGCCGGTGGGAGCTGGAGAGCGACGTGCGCGGGGCGTTGTTCTTGGCGGCGAACCAGACGAGGTCGAGGATCTCCTCGCCGCTCGCCAGCGGCCGGCCCGTCCGCTCCCGCCACCGCTCCTGGATCTCCTCGGCCAGGGCCTGGTCCGACCCCTTGCTCGTGTAGCTCCGCAGGTGCTTGTCGTAGGTGTCCAGGGCGTCCATGACGAAGGCGCCGAGCAGCGCGTCGAAGCCGTGCTCGGCGCCGATGCGGATCAGCGCCAGGTCGTCGCACACCCCCTCGCCGAGGCGGCGGCGGAAGTAGGCCTGGTCGTACCGCGGCCAGGGGTAATCCCCCGTCGACTCCAGCGGCATCACGACGCCGAGCTGCTCCAGCTCGCGCAGGGCCGCGTCGTCCCAGGCCTGCTGGCCGGGGTCCACGATGCCCGTCTGCTCGAACCGCGCGACGTCCACGATGCGGATCTCGCCGCCGCCCAGCTCGTAGAGCTCGCCGTCGAAGGCGCGGCGGTGCCAGCTGTGGGCCATGCGCCGGTGGCCCTCCTCGTCCATGAAGCCTGCCAGGACCAGGCCCTTCAGGAAGGCGGCGGTGTCGACCTCGCGCCCGGCGAGGAACTCGGCGCCCAGCAGCGGCCCGTCGGCGGTCTCGAGCCCCATCGTCGCGGTGTCCAGGCGGGCCAGCACGTGGTCGCGGACCCGCTCGATCAGGGCGGAGCGGCGGGCGCGGACCCGGTCGCTGCGCAGGTCCGGCCAGGCGCGTTCCAGTTCGGTGAGCACGCGGTCGAACGTCGCCTCGCGGAAGCACAGGGGCCCGCCGAACTCGTCGACGAACCAGCCGTGGCCGCTCTGGGCCCGGCCGACCACGGACTGGGGCAGCAGGATCTCGCGCACCCCGGCCGGCGCGGCGATGCGCTGCGCCATGAGGTAGGAGAAGTCGTCGCGGCAGAGCTTGCCGAACAGCTCCTCGTTGCCGCGGATGGTGAGGTAGGTCACGCCGCGCCCGTTGCGCTCGCGGCCGCGCCGTTCGCCGGCGGCGGGCTCACCTGGCCGACCCTCGCCCCCTGGCCGCCCCTCGCCCCGGGGCCGGCCGCGCACGGAGGCGGTGCGGTCCTTCAGGCGGTCGAGCGTCTCGACCACCCGCTGGGCGGCCTGGCGGCGGCGCTTGATGCCGCCGCGGCGGCCCGGCCTGCCGGGCGTCTTCTGGGAGGAACCTTGGCGACGTTTCTTCATGGGACCGCAAGATAGCCCCGCCGCGGTCGCGCGCCCAGGCGAAATCACGGGTCCGCCCTCCCCCGCGGGGAAGGGCGGCCCCGGTCAGCGGCGCGGACGGCCTAGAGGTTCGAGGCGCAGTGGGCGCACTTGGTCGCCTTGATGGGGATGGTCGACAGGCAGTGCGGGCACTCCTTGGTGGTCGGGGCGGCCGCCGGCGCGGGCTCCTCGCGCTTCAGCCTGTTGATCGCGCGGATCACCAGGAACACGGAGAAGGCGACGATCAGGAAGCTGATCACGGTGTTGATGAACTGGCCCACGTTCAGGGTCACCGCGCCCGCGGCCTGCGCGGCGGCGAGGCTGCCGTAGGGCGAGGGCGTCGCGCCCTGCTTGAGCACCAGGAACAGGTTGCTGAAGTCCACGCCGCCCAGCAGCAGGCCGATCGGCGGCATGATGATGTCCTTGACCAGGGACGTGACGATCGTCCCGAACGCGGCGCCGATGATGATGCCGACGGCCATGTCCACCACGTTGCCCTTGATCGCGAATTCCTTGAATTCCTTGAACATGGAACTCCCACCTCCTGCGTGTTGCGTGTACCGACCTAGCCCAGCTCCTTGATCACCGACCGCGCGATCACCAGCCTCTGGATCTCGCTGGTGCCCTCGTAGATGCGCGTGACGCGCACGTCGCGGTAGTAGCGCTCGACGTCGTAGTCCTTGGTGTAGCCGAAGCCGCCGTGGATCTGGATGGCCTCGTCGGCCACGTGGCCCGCGGCCTCGGTGGCCAGCAGCTTGGCCATGGCCGCCTCCTTCGTGTGCGGGCGGCCCTGGTCCTTGAGCCAGGCGGCGTGCAGGGCCGTGAGGCGGGCCGCGTGCAGGCGGGCGGCCATGTCGGCGAACTTGTCGCGGACGGTGGGGATGTGCCAGAGCTTCTCGCCGAAGGCGATGCGCTGGCCGGCGTAGCGCACGGAGGCTTCGAGGCAGGCGCGGCCGATGCCGAGGGCCTGGAAGGCGATGCCGATGCGGCCGCCGTCGAGGGCCTTCATCGCCACCTTGAAGCCGTCGCCCTCCCGGCCGAGGAGGTTGGCGGCGGGGACCCTCACCCCGTCGAACTCGACGACGCAGGTGTCGGAGCAGCGCAGCCCCATCTTGTCTTCCTTCTTGGCCACGCTCAGGCCCGGCGCGTCGCGCTCGACCAGGAAGGCATGGACGCTGTCGTGCCCGACGCTGCCGGGGGTGCGCGCCAGCACCACGTAGTGGCGGGCGCGCGCGCCGTTGGTCACCCACATCTTGCTGCCCGTCAGCACGTAGTGGTCGCCGTCGCGGGCGGCGGCCGTGGTCAGGGCGGCGGCGTCGGAGCCGGCGCCGGCCTCGCTGACGCAGAAGGCGGCGATCTCGCCGGCGGCCATGCGCGGCAGCACGCGCGCCTTCAGCTCGTCGCTGCCGAACATCGCGATGGGGTAGCTGCCCACGCTGTTGTGGACGCAGATCATGACGGCCACGCCGGCGCTCGCGGCCGAGAGCTCCTCGACCACCAGCCCGTAGGTCGTGGTGTCGACGCCCAGCCCGCCGAGCGCCTCGGGGAACGTCAGGCCGAAGAAGCCGTTGTCGCGCAGCTTCTGGATCAGCGGTTCCGGCATGTCGGCGTCGCGGTCCATCTGCGCGGCGAGGGGCGCGATCTCCTTGGCGGCGAAGTCGCGGACCATGTCGCGGAACATCGTCTGCTGCTCGCTGAGCGTGAAGTCCATGCCGCTACCTCAACCGGTGCCCGGCGATGACCATGCGCTGCGCCTCGCTGGTGCCCTCGTAGATCGACGTGATCCGGGCGTCGCGGAAGTGCCGCTCGACCGGGAATTCCTTGCTGTAGCCGTTGCCGCCGAAGATCTGCACCGCCTCCTCGGCGATGTGGCTCGCCGACTCCGACGCGAAGAGCTTCGCCATGGCGGCCTGTTCGCCGTAGGGTTCGCCCGCGTCCTTGAGCGCCGCGGCGCGCAGGGTCAGCAGGCGGGACGCCTCGTAGCGGGTGGCCATGTCGGCGATCTTCCACTGGATGGCCTGGAACTTCGCGATGGGCTGGCCGAACTGCTCGCGCGTCCTGGCGTAGGCCACGGCCGCCTCCAGGGCGGCCTTGGCGATGCCCAGCGCCTGCGAGGCGATGCCGATGCGCCCGCCGTCGAGCGTGGACATGGCGACCCGGAAGCCGGCGCCTTCGGGGCCGAGCTGCTGGTCCGCCGGGACGCGCACGCCGTCGAAGGCGAGCTGCGCGGTGTCCGAGGCCCGGATGCCCAGCTTCTTCTCCTTGCTGATCACCGCGAACCCCTCGCTCTTCGTCTCGACGATGAAGGCGAAGATGCCCTTGTGCTTCAGCGCGGGGTCGGTCTGCGCGAAGACGATCAGGACGTCGGCGTGCGCGCCGTTGGTGATGAAGTTCTTCATGCCGTTCAGCACCCAGTGGTCGCCGTCGCGGCGGGCCGTGGTCTGCTGGTTGGCGGCGTCGGTGCCGGCGTTGGGCTCGCTCAGGCAGTAGGCCCCGAGCAGCTCGCCCCGCGCCAGCGGCACGAGGAACCGCTGCTTCTGCGCCTCGGTGCCGTAGGTCTCCAGCGGCCAGCAGACCAGCGAATTGTTCACCGACATGATCACGCCGGTCGAGGCGCAGGCCGCCGAGATCTCCTCCATCGCCAGCACGTAGCTGACCATGTCGAAGCCGGCCCCGCCGTACGTCTCCGGCACGTTCATGCCGAGGAAGCCCAGCTCGCCCAGCTTCTTCACCGACGCGGCGGGGAACTCCTCGTCGCGGTCCCAGCGCGCGGCGTGCGGCGCCAGCTCCTTCAGCGCGAAGTCCCGCGCCGTCTGCTGGATCATCCGCTGCTGCTCGGTCAGTGCGAAGTTCACGTCGCCTCCCCTAGGCCTGGTAGTCGTAGAAGCCGCGGCCGGTCTTGCGTCCGAGGTGGCCGGCGGCGACCATGCGCACCAGCAGCGGGCTGGGGCGGTACTTGCCGTCCTTGAAGCCGTCGTAGAGCACGTTCATGATGTCCAGGCAGACGTCCAGGCCGATGAAGTCGGCCAGCTGCAGCGGCCCCATCGGGTGGGCCATGCCCAGCTTCATGACCGTGTCGATGGCCTCGCGGTCGGCGACGCCCTCCATCAGGCACTGCACGGCCTCGTTGATCATGGGCATCAGCACGCGGTTGCTGACGAAGCCGGGGTAGTCCTGCACCGCGACCGGCGTCTTCTCCAGCTCGGCGCTGACCGCCATGATCCGCGCCAGGACGTCGGGCGCGGTCGCCTGGCCGCTGATGACCTCCACGAGCTTCATCACCGGCACGGGGTTCATGAAGTGCATGCCGATCACGCGCCCGGGCCGGCCGGTGCAGGCCGCGAGCTTCGTGATGCTGATGCTGGAGGTGTTCGAGGCCAGGATCGCCTCGGGGCCCAGGACCTCGTCCAGCTTCATGAAGATCGCCCGCTTCACCTCGTGGCTCTCGAAGACGGCTTCGATCGCCAGGTCGGCGCCGGCGGCGGCGGCCAGGTCCGTGGCGGCGGCGATGCGCCGCAGGGTCGCCTCCTTGTCGGCCTCGGCCAGCGACCCCTTCTTGACCTGCCGGTCGAGGTTCTTAGCGATCGTGGCCAAGGCCCGGTCCAGGGCGCCCCGGTCCAGGTCGATCAGGGTGACGTCGTGCCCGTGCTGGGCGAAGACGTGCACGATCCCGTTGCCCATCGTCCCGCCGCCGATCACCGCAACCTTCATGTCGTTCCTCCGTCGAATTCCGCAACACGTTGATGATTAAGGTCTTGCAATGGACATCGCCACGGCGTCGCCGCCGCCCAGGCACAGGGAGACCATGCCGCTCTCGGCGCCGCGGTCGAGCATCGCGTGCAGCAGCGTCACCAGGCAGCGGGCGCCCGAGGCGCCGATGGGATGGCCCAGGGCGACCGCGCCTCCGTGGACGTTGACCCTCTCGGGGTCCAGCCTCAGCTGTTCGACGACCGCCACGGCCTGCGCGGCGAAGGCCTCGTTCAGCTCGAAGAGGTCGTAGTCCGCGACCGGGCGGCCGGCCTTGCGGGCCACGCCCTGGACCGCCCCGACCGGCGCCATCATGACCCACTCGGGATCGACCGCCCCGGTGCCGTAGGCTTCGACGACCGCGATCGCCGGCAGCCCGTGCTCCCTGGCGAAGGATTCGCTGCAGACCAGCACCGCCGCCGCGCCGTCGTTGATCGTCGAGGCGTTGCCCGCGGTCACCGTGCCGCCGTCGCGCTTGAAGGCCGGCTTGAGCTTGGCCAGGGAGGCGACGGTGGTGTCGGCGCGCGGGCCCTCGTCGGCGCCGACGAGCACGGGGTCGCCCTTGCGCTGGGGCACCGGCACCGCCACGATCTCGGCCGCGAACTTGCCGGCGGCCATCGCCGCCGCGGCGCGGCGGTGCGACTCGGCGGCGTAGGCATCCTGGCGCTCGCGGGAGACCGCGTACTTGTCGACGACCAGCTCGGCGGTCATGCCCATGTGGTAGTCGTGGTAGACGTCCCACAAGCCGTCGTGCACGAGCAGGTCGGTCAGCTGCTGATGGCCGAGGCGCAGACCGTCGCGGGCCCCGGACAGGGCGAACGGGATCTGCGACATGTTCTCCATGCCGCCGGCGATCGCGCAGCGGATGTCGCCGGCCTTGATCGCCTGGGCGGCCGCCATCACGGCCCGCAGGCCCGAGCCGCAGACCTTGTTCAGGGTCATGGCGCTGACCGAGGTCGGCACGCCGCCCCAGATCGCGGCCTGCCGGGCCGGGTTCTGGCCCAGCCCCGCCTGCACCACGCAACCCATGACCACCTCGTCGACGGCGGCCGGGTCCAACCCGGTGCGCTCCAGCAGCCCCGCGATGGCCGCGGCGCCGAGCCGGCCGGCCGGGACCGAGGCCAGGCCGCCCTGGAAGCGGCCGATCGGTGTGCGCACGGCCCCGCAGATCACGACGCGCTCGCTCATGTCGTCCCCTCGCCTTTCACCGGAAGCGATCGTTCCCACCACTACTCGTCCAACAGATTACGGGCGATCACCAGGCGTTGGATCTCGCTGGTGCCCTCGCCGATCGTGCACAGCTTGGCGTCGCGGTACATGCGCTCGACGGGGTACTCGCGGCAGAAGCCGTAGCCCCCGAGCAGCTGGATCGCGGAGGACGTGACCTCCATGGCGATCTCGCTGGCGTAGAGCTTGCCCTTGGCCGCCATGTCGGCGTAGGGCTCGCCGGCGTCCTTGCGTCGGCAGGCCTCGTAGATCAGCAGGCGCGCGGCATCGATCTTCAGGCTCATGTCGGCGAGCCGGAACTGGACGGCCTGCTGCGCGGCGATCGGCTGGCCGAACTGGATGCGCCCCTTCGCGTAGTCGCGCGCGGTCTCGAAGGCGCCGACGGCCAGGCCCAGGGCCAGCGCGCCGATGGAGATGCGGCCGCCGTCGAGCGTCGCCAGGAACTGCTTGAACCCGTCGCCCTGCTGGCCGAGCAGCGCGTCGGCGGGCACGCGCACGTCCTCGAGCGTCAGGGGCGCGGTGTCGGAGGCCCGCATGCCCAGCTTGTCTTCCTTCTTCTCGACCGTGAACCCCGGGGTCCCGGTCGGGACGATGAAGGCGCTGATGCCGCGGCTGCCGCTGGCGGCCGGGTCGGTCTTGGCCGTGACGATGACCGCGCCGGCGTGGTGCGCGTTGGTGATCCACTGCTTGCGCCCGTTCAGCACCCAGTCGCCGCCGTCGCGCACGGCGGTGGACGCGGTGCCGCCGGCGTCGCTGCCCGCGCCGGGCTCGGTCAGGCCGAAGCTCAGCAGGTAGTCGCCGCGGCAGGCGCCGGGCAGCCAGCGCTGCTGCTGCTCGGGCGTGCCGAAGGCGTGGATCGGCCAGCAGCCCAGGCTGTTGTGGGCGGCGACGGTCAGGCCGTGGCTGCCGCAGACCCGGCTGAGCTCCTCCACGACCAGCGCGTAGCTGGTCGTGTCCACCTGGAAACCGCCCTCGGCCTCGGGCACCTTCAGGCCCAGCAGGCCCAGCGCGCCGAGCTCCTTGATCGTGGCGGCGGGGAACTCCCCGGTCTCGTCGATGCGCGCGGCGATGGGCGCGATCCGCGACTTGGCGACATCGCGGGTCATGTCGCGGATCATCTTCTGGTTCTCGGAGAGGAGCATCGTGCCTCCGCGCGGGCGCCGGCCGGGCCCGCCGCTTCGGTTCTGGGATGTTGCCGGAGGTGGGGCTCGTCCCCGCCGGCGTGCCCGGTCGGCGCGAGCGCGCCGTCGGACCGTTCGACACCGGAGGGACAGGATACAGAACGAGGCAGGGCGGGGAAAGCGAAATCGCTGCACAGTTTCAAGAATGGCTTACAGATGCGCCGACGGGCGGGTCCCCGGCGGGACCCGCCCGACCGTCGCGCCAGGCGACGCGCGTCAACGATACTCGGCCTTGACCTCGCCCCAGCTGCGGCTCTCCGCGGGCACCAGCCCCTCGCAGACGTTCCACGCGCCGGGCGTCGGGGGGCAGCCGGTGCCGGCCGGCTCGAGGTCGCCGCCGTAGGGCGACAGCGCGTCGCACAGGACCCACTCGCCCTCGGGCAGCATCAGGGCCAGCGAGCGGTCGTCGACCCCGACGTGGGCCGGGTAGATCAGCGCGTCGACCAGCGTCGCGCCCGGCAGCAGCGGATCGCCCAGGTAGAGCTCGAGCTGGTCGCCGCCGTTGTTCAGGCTCAGGCCCGTCACGGTGATGCCGTTGGCCTGCTGCCAGGCCACGGCCGCGGCGCCGGTGAACAGGGCGGTCTCGCCGGACGCCAGGGCGCCCGACAGGCGCAGCTGCGCCTCCTCCCCCAGCGCGTCGCACAGCCAGTAGTCCGCGAGGTCCACGGACGCCGGGCCGGTGTTGACGATCTCGACCCACTCGTCGTCACGGCTGCTGATCGCGCCGTCGCCGTTCCAGTCGCCGGCGGGATCGGGCAGCACCTCCGACAGCAGGACCGCGCCGCGGGCGTCGCCCACCCGGACGCCGGCGAGCAGCAGCAGCAGCGCCACGTTCAGCAACAGCCACGCGCGCCCGTTCTCCGTCTCCCAAGGCCACATGCGTTCTCCTTCCGATCGGGTGTGGGGAAAGCCGGCCGTCCAGCCAGGACGGTGCCGCGCCGTCGGCGCGGAGCCCAGACCCGCGCCACGCCGCGTTCCGGAGCCGGTCCGCCGCGATCGTGGCGCCGCGGCCGGCCGCGGCGCCGTCCCCGGGCGGCGACGGCCGCGCCGCGCGCCGCCCACGCCCGGCGTCTTCCGGCTTGGCGCCACGGCGCCGCCCGGCTACCCTCGGCGCGGCGACGAAGGGAGATCCGATGACCGTCCGACTGGGAGTGATCGGCGCCGGCACGCACGGCGCCCGCTACCTGCGCCACGCCGCGCGCGACGTGCCCGGCCTGCGCCCCGTGGCGCTGTGCCGCCGGGACGAAGCCGCCGGCCGCGCCCTGGCCGCCGAGCTGGGCTGCCGCTACGAGCGGGATCCCGAGGCCCTGATCGCCGCGGCCGACGTCGACGCGGTGCTGGTCTGCACGCCGCCGTCGAGCCACTTCGCGCTGGCGTCGGCGGTCCGCGAGGCGGGCAAGGCCCTGCTTCTGGAGAAGCCCATGACCGGCACCCTCGCCGAGGCGCGCCGCCTCGTGGAGATCGACGACCGCACCGCCGGGCCCCGGCTGATCGTCGCGCAGACCCTGCGCTGGAACCCGGTGATCCGCCGCGCGCGCGAGCTCTGGCCGCAGCTCGGCGAGGTCCGCCACGTGAGGCTCGCCCAGCGCCTCGAGCCGACGGACCTCGCCTGGCAGCGCGACCCCGCGGTGACGGTCGGCGGCTCGGTGCTGCTGACCGGCGTCCACCTGTTCGACACGGTGCGCTTCGTGACGGGACGCGAGTTCGCGCAGATCGACGCGCGGCAGGAGAGGTTCCTCAACCCGGCGGTGGAGGATTTCTACCTGGCCCGGGCCCGCCTGGACGACGGGACCTACGTCTCGCTGGAGGTGAGCAAGTTCGGCCGGGCGCGCGCCTGCCTGCTCGAGGCCGTGGGCACCGAGGGGCAGCTGCTCGCCGACTACCAGTTCGGGGGGATCCGCCTGATCCGGGGGCGGGAGGTGCGGGACGTCGCGGCCGACGCGTCGGCGCCCACGTTGCCCGAGGTCCTGAAATGCTTGAGGGACACGGCATGCGGGGATGCCGTGTCCCCCGTCACGGTCCGCGAGGGGGTGCGGACCATGGAGCTCGTCGAGGCGTCCTACCGCTCTAATATGCTCCGAAAAGCGGTCGCGATCAAGCCCGGATGACGATCTTCGACGGGCGGCCGCGCCGGCGCGTCAGCCCTGCCGGACCGCCAGAGCCCGCCGCAGCGACCCCGCCAGGCCCTCGAGTTCCTGCAGCGTCATCCCGCGCAGCGCGGCCTCGTGCTCGGCGAGCATCGGCGCGTCCAGCCTCGCCAGCAACGCCATCCCGGCGGCCTCGATCCGCACGTGCACCACGCGGCGGTCCTCGCGGCAGCGCTCGCGGCGCACCAGGCCCGCCGCCTCCAGCCGGTCGACGAGACGGGTGACGTCGGGCACGCGGGTGATCATGGCCGCGGCGAGGCCCGTGCCGGTCAACCCGCCGGGACCGGCGCCGCGCAGGATGCGCAGCACGTTGTACTGCGGCGCGGTGATGCCGTGCCCCTTCAGCAGCGCGGTCACGTCGGCCAGCAGATCCTCGTGCAGGCGCAGCAGGTCCAGCAGGACGGCGCGGCTCAACAGGGCGCGGTTCGCGGCGGGCATCTCGGACCTCCCCGGCCGGCGGAGCTTCGACCGCCGGACGTGGGCACCAAGGTAGGTTCGGCGATTGCTTGTTGCAACGATTATCCGGCGAGGGCGCGCTCAGGAACCGCGGGCGTCCAGCAGCAGGCGGGCGGCCAGGCCGGGCGGGATCTCGCCGGCGCGCACCCGGCGTTCGAGGTCGGGCAGCAGGCGACGCGCCGCCGGGTCGTGCCGCAGGCCCTCGCGCAGGCGGTCCTCGACCAGGGACCACATCCAGCGCAGCTGCTGCTGCTGGCGTCGGTCGGCGAGGGCGCCGTTGGCGGACATCGTCGAGCGGTGGCGGACCAGTTCGCGCCAGAGGTCGTCGAGGCCCTCGCCCGTCGCCGCGCTCACGCACTGCACCGGCACCGTCCAGTCGGGGTGCGGCGGGCGCATGAAGTGCAGGGCGGTGCGGATCTCCGCCGCGGCCAGCGCCGCGGCCGCGCGGTTGTCGCCGTCGGACTTGTTGACCGCGACCAGGTCGGCCAGTTCCATCACGCCGCGCTTGATGCCCTGCAGCTCGTCGCCGGCGCCGGCGAGCGTGATCAGCAGGAAGACGTCGACCATCTCCGCGACGACGGTCTCGCTCTGCCCCACGCCGACCGTCTCGACCAGCACCACGTCGTGGCCGGCGGCCTCGCACAGCAGCATGGTCTCGCGGGTCTTGCGCCCCACGCCGCCGAGGGTGCGGGCGCTGGGGCTGGGGCGGATGAAGGCGGCGGGGTCGGCGGCCAGGCGCGCCATGCGGGTCTTGTCGCCCAGGATGCTGCCGCCGGTCAGGCTGCTGCTGGGATCGATGGCCAGCACCGCCACGCGGTGCCCCTGCGAGGTCAGCCGCGTGCCCAGGACGTCGATGAGGGTGCTCTTGCCGGCGCCGGGCACGCCGGTCACGCCGACGCGGTGCGCGGCCCCGGTGCGCGGCAGCAGGCGCGCGAGCAGTTCCTGGGCCAGGCGCTGGTGGTCCTCGCGCCCGCTCTCCACCAGGGTGATGGCGCGGCCCAGCACGGCGCGGTCGCCGGCGACGACGCCGGCCTCGAACCCGTCGAGGTCCAGCCCGCCGACCCGGTGCCCGCCCGTCGTCACGAACCCGCGCCCGGGAGCCGGCCCAGCAGGTCCTCCGCGGCCGTGGTGATGACCGTGCCCGGCGGGAAGATCGCGGCGGCGCCCGCGTCGCGCAGCGCCTGGTAGTCGTCGGGCGGGATGACGCCGCCGGCCACGATCAGGATGTCCGGCCGGCCGAGCTTGGCCAGCTCGTCGCGCAGCGCCGGCACCAGCGTCAGGTGCCCCGCGGCCAGCGAGCTGACCCCCACGACGTGCACGTCGTTCTCGACGGCCTGGCGGGCCGTCTCCTGCGGCGTCTGGAACAGCGGCCCCACGTCCACGTCGAAGCCGAGATCGGCGAACGCGGTCGCGATCACCTTCTGGCCGCGGTCGTGGCCGTCCTGGCCCATCTTGGCCACCAGGATGCGCGGACGCCGGCCCTCGCGCTCGGCGAATTCCTCGACCCGGCGCCGCACCCGCAGCAGATCTTCGTCGCGTTCGCCCATCTCGCCGCCGTACACCCCGCTGATGATGTTGCCGGTCGCCTGGTGGCGGCCGAAGACGTTCTCCAGAGCCAGGCTGATCTCGCCGACCGTGGCGCGGGCGCGCGCCGCCGTCACCGACAGGTCGAGCAGGTTGCCCCGGCCCGATTCCGCGCAGGCGGTCAGGTCCGCGAGCGCGCGGTCGACGGCCGCCGGGTCGCGGCCGGCCTTCAGCTCGCGCAGCCGCGCGAGCTGGGCCTCGCGCACCTGCGTGTTGTCGACCTTCAGGACCTCGACCCGCTCGGGCTCCTGCAGGACGTGGCGGTTGACGCCCACCACGGTCTGCCGTCCCGCGTCGATGCGCGCCTGGGTGCGGGCGGCCGCCTCCTCGATGCGCCGCTTCGGGACGCCCCGCTCGATGGCCCGGGCCATGCCGCCCAGCTCCTCGACCTCGGCGAGGCGCTGCCAGGCCCGGTCGGCCAGCTCGCGGGTCAGGCGCTCGACGTACCAGCTGCCCCCCCAGGGGTCCACCGTGCGGCAGGTGTCGGTCTCCTGCTGCAGGTAGAGCTGCGTGTTGCGCGCGATGCGGGCCGAAAAGTCCGTCGGCAGCGCCAGGGCCTCGTCCAGCGAGTTGGTGTGCAGCGACTGCGTGTGGCCGTGGGCCGCCGCCATCGCCTCCACGCAGGTGCGCGCCACGTTGTTGTGGACGTCCTGCGCCGTCAGGCTCCAGCCCGAGGTCTGGCTGTGCGTGCGCAGGCTCAGCGACTTCGGGTTGCGCGGCCCGAACCCCTGCACGAGCTGCGCCCAGAGCAGGCGCGCGGCCCGCAGCTTGGCGACCTCCATGAAGTAGTTCATCCCGACGGCCCAGAAGAATGACAGGCGCGGGGCGAAGTCGTCAACCGCGAGTCCGGCCGCCAGGCCCGTCCGGATGTACTCGACCCCGTCGGCCAGCGTGTAGGCCAGCTCGAGGTCGGCCGTGGCGCCCGCCTCCTGCATGTGGTAGCCGGAGATCGAGATCGAGTTGAAGCGCGGCATCCGCTGCGCCGTGTAGGCGAAGATGTCGCCGACGATGCGCATGCTCGGCGCCGGCGGGTAGATGTAGGTGTTGCGGACCATGAACTCCTTGAGGATGTCGTTCTGGA